>MDTC01214111.1_pt1 | contig 224796 bp, 218 predicted proteins | sample 811181 | NCBI WGS metagenome assembly MDTC01 (sample SAMN05326644, study PRJNA326480) | marine metagenome | isolation source: seawater | place: Pacific Ocean: North | collected 2011
ACTCAATGTGGCATTCGATTGATTCAGTATCTGGTAGGCGCGAGTGGGATCGAACCACCGACCACTTGCGTGTCGAGCAAGTGCTCTACCGCTGAGCTAACCGCCCACTTAAATAACGGTATGAGGCGTAGTTTTATCGGGAAGTACTCTTGGTTTCAAGCGTTTTATTTTCGGGCAGCCAAAAAAGATATCAACTTGCCAGAATTGTGTCGATTTGCTTTACGAGATCATTAAGGTGAAAAGGCTTGGAGAGCATATTTTCTTGGTTGATCTGGTCTGTGTCTGTTTCCTCGGCCTTTTGAAGGGCAACACCTGCGAAGCCTGTGATAAACATAACTTTCAGGTTCGGGAATTTGTCAGTAGCTTTTTCGGCTAGTTCTATGCCGTCTATGCCGGGCATGACTATATCTGTCAGTAGTAAATCAAATCCTGTTTCTTCATCAAGAATAGTTAGAGCTTCCGAACCATTATCACAGGCACGCACTTCGTGGCCTGCACGGCGAAGGGCCAGAATTAAAAAATTAAGCATGGATTCATCATCTTCCACCAGCAGGATTTTTGCCATGTAGTATCACCTAATAAGTTCTTTTCTTCGTCAGTCATCATAGAATTTTAAGCTTATGCGGTGCAATAAAATTCTATATTTCTTATTCAACTGTTACGGATTTTGCGAGGTTGCGGGGCTGATCGACATCGGTGCCTTTAATCACCGCGGTGTGATAGGCCAAGAGTTGCACGGGGATAGCGTAGAGGATTGGTGCGACAAAGGGGTGGACTTCACCCATGGCGATGCTCCATGTGCTATCAGCGTGCAGGACTTCGCGCCCCTTTTTATCAGTGATCAAAAAGACCTTACCGCCGCGAGCTGTGGTTTCCTTGATATTGGAGATGTTTTTTTCGAACATCGGGTCATTGCCCGGGGCTATGACTACGACGGGCACGTTTTCATCAATCAAGGCAATGGGGCCGTGTTTCATTTCGCCGGAGGCGTAGCCTTCCGCGTGGATGTAGGATATTTCCTTGAGTTTTAATGCGCCTTCAAGTGCCAGCGGGTAAAGACTTCCGCGCCCTAGATACAGGACGTCTCTTGCCTTGGAGACATCACGGGCAATTTTTAAAATAGCTTCATCGTGTTTCAAGATGTCGGCAGCAATTGTCGGGACGTGACGCAAGGCTTCGGCCATGTCGTGTTCTGTGTCTGTTGTGATTGTGCCTTTTGCGGTGGCTGCGGCAAGAGCAATGCAAGCCAGAGTAGTAAGCTGCGTCGTGAAGGCTTTGGTTGAGGCGACGCCGATTTCCGGGCCAGCCAGAGTATGCATGACAAAATCGGATTCTCGTTCAATGGTGCTCTCGATTGTATTGACTACAGACAGGATTTTTTGGTTTTCGCGCTTGCAATAGCGTAAAGCCTCTAGCGTGTCCAAGGTCTCACCGGATTGGGAGATAAACAAAGCCAGACCGCCTTCGGGCATGGGGGCTTCGCGGTAGCGGAATTCACTGGCGACATCGATTTCACACGGGATGCGAGCGATTTGCTCTAGCCAATATTTGGCCACCATACAGGCGTAATAGGCTGTACCGCAGGCAATCAGGGTAATGCGCGGGGCATTTGTGATCGCTTCGACGATGTCTTTGGGAATCGTGATTTTACCTGTTGAAGGGTTCACGTAGGAATTCAAGGTTTCACCAATTACGGAGGGTTGCTCGTATATTTCCTTGAGCATGAAATGCTTGTATTCGCCTTTGCCTGTGATCGTTGCGGATTGTTCTGTGATGCGGGTGGAACGCTCGACAGGTTTGCGTTTCGTGTCATAAATTTCGGCGGAGCTGCGGGTTACGGTGACGCGGTCTCCATCTTCCAGAAAACAGATTTTTTGGGTTAAGGGTGCAAGAGCATAGGAATCCGAGGCGACGAACATTTCGCCATCGCCATAACCAATGGCCAAGGGGGTGCCTTGGCGGCAGCCGATCATTAAATCATGCTCTCCGGCGAAAACCATGACTAGGGCATACGCGCCTTCGAGCCTGTCCATAGCGGCATTTGCCGCGTCTTCTGGAGACATATTTTCCTTGGTCATATAATGGGTGACCAGATGAACGATGACTTCGGTATCTGTTTCAGTATCGAATTTCGCGCCATTTTTTTCGAGTTCTTCTTTGAGCGTGGCATAGTTTTCGATGATGCCGTTATGCACCACGGCAACTTTTTCTGTGGCGTGGGGGTGGGCATTGCGCTCATTGGGCAGACCGTGTGTGGCCCAGCGCGTGTGGCCTATGCCGACTGAGCCTGTTAGGGGCTGGCAATTTAGTTTTTCGGCAAGGTTAAGAAGTTTGCCTTCGGCACGGCAGCGGCTGATATGACCATTATTAAGGGTTGCAATACCGGCTGAGTCATAACCGCGATATTCCAGACGCTTAAGGCCTTCCAGCAAAAGTGGGGCCGCGTCCTGTTCACCGATAATCCCGATAATTCCGCACATATTTTAAAATACTCTTATTGTTTTCAAGTTGTCTTCAAGGGGTGTTTATTTGGGGCTGTCATCATAATTTACTCTAGCAAGGGATTTCTCAAGTACAAGTCACATAATTTTTCAAATTATTGCATGGCGTATTATTTCTTTTTTTTCTTGCGGTTATTTTTTGCCCAGTCCTTGATTGTGCGTTGCTCGGGGCGAGTTAAAGACAATGCATCTTCGGAGACGTCTTTGGTGATGGTAGAGCCTGCGGCGATGAAGGCGCCTTTTTCGATTGTAACAGGGGCGACAAGGTTGGCATTGCTGCCGATCATGACGTTATCTTTTATTTTCGTAGTAAATTTATTGAAGCCGTCATAATTGACCGTGATCGCGCCGCAGCCAAAATTCACATTTTCGCCCATTTCAGTGTCTCCGACATAGCTGAGGTGGCTGATTTTGCTGCCTCGTCCGATCGTCGATTTTTTAACTTCTACAAAATTGCCTATGCGTACATCTTCACCGATATCTGAACCGGGGCGCAATCTTGCAAATGGGCCTATGGTAGTGCCAGCGCCTATTGAGCATTTTTCAAAATGGCAAAAAGCTTTGATATGAACGTTTTCATTTACGGTGACTTCGGGGCCAAAATAGACATTGGGTTCTATGATTGTATTTGCACCAATTTTAGTGTCATGGCGGAAATAAACTGTGTCAGGATCTTGGAGCGTTACGCCATTTTCAATGTGTTTTTTTCTCAAGATATTTTGCGCAGTTTTTTCAAGCTGGCTAAGGTCGTAGCGCGTATTGCATCCTTGTGCTTCTTGCATATCCTTGATTAAGGCAATGGCGGTTTTAAAGCCATCTTTTCCGGCGATTTCAGGGATGTCGGTTATGTAATATTCACCTTGGGCATTTTTATTTGTCAGGCTATTTAGCCATTCATTGGTCTTGGTGGCATCCAGACAAAAAGCGCCCGTATTTACTTCTTTGATTTGTCTTTCATCATCCGAGGCATCTTTTTCCTCACGAATGGCTGAGAGAAATCCTTTCTTATCAACCAGCAAGCGACCATAACCTGTTGGTTGCTCTAATGTTACGCCAAGGACGGATAAGCCAATGTCTTTAGCGCTATGACGCGACGACCTCAGTGACTCAAGAGTGTCAACGGATATGAATGGTGTATCACCCAGCAAAACCATGATATCGCCATCAAAGCCTGCGAGCGCAGGCATGGCTGCCATAAGTGCGCTACCTGTACCTTGTTGTTTTTCCTGAATGACGGTTTCATGCGGGGCGCAGGCTGTGCGCAACTCATCCATATCTTTGCCTGTGACCACAATGATTTTATCGGGATTAAGTTTTTCTGTTGTTTGCAAAAGCCAATTTATCATAGGTAGTCCTGCCAATTCATGCATAACTTTTGGCAAGTCCGATTTCATTCGAGTCCCCTTACCGGCGGCAAGAATGACTATGGCTAAAGGCGGCATTTGGGACATAAGTAAACCTTAATAGAGTTTATTTTTTGGAATAGGCAGCTTTCATGACGTTATCGCCGCTTTCATAGCGTGTCATGTGCATGAACATTGTGCCATAAGCGGTTTTGACGCGCACGCGCACAGGTACGGCTACGGCGTAAGGTGTTACTTGGGCGATCCAGACGGTGGGCATCATACCGCGTTCACGGCCCTGTTCCTGAATGGAGAGCCAGCCTCTGGGTTTTTTGTGCCAAGCACCTGCTAGTGGTACGACTTCGACTGTGCATTCTGTAGCAGGTCCGCTATAGGCGTTATAGCGCGTTTTTTCCAGCATGACATTTCTTTGGTGACGAAAGATCAGGTTATAGCGGCGTTTGCCATCAAAGACTTCGGATGATCCTTCGCATTTACCGCCATTGGCGACTTTTTCCATGACCAGAATGGTTGCGGTCAAGGCATCAGTTGTGCCTTTGGTTAGTTCTGAATCAGGCTCTTCAACGCGGGGTTTTTTATGTGTGTACTTTGTAACTAGGTTTTTGAAGCTTCCGTTACGTCCGTAATTATAGGATTTAACTTCTCTTTCATCGCGCCAGATTGCGATAGATTCGTGAAGCTCTGGCTGCCTTTTATTCTGATCAATAACCCAGCCGGATGATTCGAAGCTTCCGCTCCATGGGGCGAGGGAGGCAAGAAGGCCTTTGGTTTCGGCCTCAAAGAACATTTTATAGCGCCCGTATTTTGAGTAATCGAGCGTCATGTTAGCTTTGACGGCATTAATTCCGCCTGCATAGACATCGTAATGAACTTTTTGTAACAAGAATCCCTGATTTGGTTTGGCCTTGGGCTTAACGCTATTTTCTGCCAGAGAGCTATAGGCGGGAAAGCAAATACTAAAGCCTATTGTGAAGCTAACCAATAAAAAGGCCGGGTGTTTCAATGATTTTTCCGCCCATGCCTTTTTTAAATGTTGTAATCCCATCTTTGTCTCCGATAATGCCGCCCAAATCAAAGTCATGGACATTCCTTCCTTTTAAAGCCGTCAATGCATTCCATAGTAACGCATTATGTGCACATTTCTCGCGCCCCAATGCGGATGTATAACCGATTTGGTAGGTCGCAGAATTTCCATGGATAAAGATTAATATAGCGGCAATTGGCTTTTCGTCAAATAATGCATATGCAGTTAATACATTTTTCCCACGAGAGAATTCGTAAATCAGGTTGCTCAGAAGTTTTAAGGACGCGCCATGATAGAATTTATCTTTTTTATCCTGCGCATAGCTTTTCAAAAACCATGAGAAAAGCTCGGGCGTAGAGTTCATCGTTATTTTTAGGTCTTGCTTTTGGGATTTGCTTAGGGCGTTACGCCATTTCTTATCAAGGTTCTTCTTCAGAGTATCCAGATCGGGCCTTAAATCCAGCCATATGGTTTTATAGGGTTTGCTATCGGCAGCTTGTTTGAAGCCGTTATGTTTCATGATTCTGTGTATAGCAGGTGTGTTTTTGATTTCAGGAATGAAACGGATTTTTCGTCCCATGCGGGCTGGAAATTCGCGGCGGAATTGCTGCACAAACAGGGCAAAGTCTTCTTCGCTGCCGTAGTTTTTAAACCATAATGGGCCACGATCTAGAATCGCGGCATGAACTGTGTTTTTGATGAAGCCGGCCTCAAGAATTTGGCACAAGGCGGCGGGCTGGTTTTCAATGTAGAAAATACCTTGCCTGATGGTCTGGTGATTAAGCTTTGCACAGGCTACTGCGTAGGGATAGCTTTGCAGTAAATTGCCTTTTTGTGCGCTGTTATAATAGCGTTCAAGGTCTTGGGGCGTAAAATTTCGCCACACAAAACGGGGTTTGTTTAACTGCAGAGCTTTATTTTGAGAGATCATACTTGATTTTGTAAGCGCTTCATGCTGAATTGCAAAGACTTTTATGACCTGAATACACTGATAATAATGGAAAAAATGAAATGACGACAGATTACAGCGCCTTGGAACAAACAATTAATCAAGGATGGGACGATAGAGATACCTTAAACGTCGAGACTAAAGGCGATATAAGAGATGCTGTTAGTGAGGCTCTGAATTTATTGGATAGTGGTGAGCTTCGCGTGGCATCACCATCAGAATCAGGCTGGGTTGTTCATCAGTGGCTTAAAAAGGCCGTGTTATTATCTTTCCGGTTGAATGACATGCAGGTGATTTCTGGTGGGCCGGGTGGCGCGAATTGGTATGACAAGGTCGCCAGCAAGTTTGAAAAATGGGGCAAGGACGAATTTGCTAAGGCCGCTTTCCGCGCCGTGCCTGATTCGATCGTTCGTCATTCTGCTTATGTGGCGCCGAATGCTGTTTTGATGCCATGCTTTTTGAATGTCGGAGCCTATGTCGGTGAAGGCACAATGATTGATACATGGTCTACTGTCGGGTCATGTGCACAAGTTGGTGCAAACTGCCATATTTCTGGTGGCGTGGGCATTGGCGGCGTTTTGGAACCATTGCAGGCCGAGCCTGTGATTATTGAAGATAATGTGTTTATTGGTGCGCGTTCCGAGGTTGCGGAAGGCGTGATCGTGGAAGAGGGCGCAGTGCTCTCGATGGGGGTGTTCTTGAGTGCCTCAACCAAGATTATTGATCGTCAAAGCGGTGAAGTCTTTATAGGCCGCGTACCGGCTTATTCTGTGGTTGTGCCGGGTACTTTGCCGGGTAAGCCATTGGCAGATGGCTCTCCAGGGCCAAATCTGGCTTGTGCTGTGATTGTGAAAACCGTGGATGAGCGCACCAGAAGCAAAACAGGTGTGAATGATCTGCTGAGGGATTGATCGTTTTTGAAAAGCGCTGTCAGCCTTAGTTATATTAGAATTTTTGTATACTATTTTTTTTGCATTTTTCTGGGATTGCCATTATAAGTCGTGCTAAATTGACTTAGGTGGTGATGAATGTTTAAAAATAGCTGTTTAACAAGAGCTTTTAACTGGTTTACAAAGAAGCTTCCTCATCAAGACAAAAAAGACCATGAGGCAATAGATCGTTTTTTTGCTGAAATTGATTTTCAGACAAGGGCAGAGACGGTTAAGCCGGAGAATGTTGAAAAGACGAAGCAGGCATTTTACGAGCTTATGGATGAAATGGGCTGGGATGCGCTTAAGGTTACGTTTGACGAATTGCTTGAAGAGCTAGAGAGTGTTACCAGAAAGAAGACAGATACACCAGCTTGGTATCATCAATTTCGTCAGTGTTTGTACGATATTAGTACGTATCGTTCGGGATTATATAGTTCAAAGAATCTTGAAAAGCATGGAGGATTGGAAGTTTCTTTGATAGCAAAATTGCGTCATGATAGCTATGAAGATTACGGGAAAACACCACATGCTATATATGCGCCTATGGAAAAAAGGTTGCATGAAAAAAATGAAAAAGGTGATCTTAATGATCATCAATTATTGAATGCCCGAAAGCAAATTGCTGCGGCTGTTGATATTGTTGATCTTATGTCGCGTAAATGGAAATATTTTGATGGTGAAAAAGAAGTAACAAGGGAAAAACATGATGGTGACCCTAATCAATTTCTAAGAGGGCAATATGCATATTTTTTTGCGGTTATGGGAAAAATGGGGGACGGAGTAGAAAATATTTCTACGCGTATGATTTCCGGTGATTATCTGGCTTCTCAGAATATCGGTCCCTATTCTCAGAAACCGGAAGATAATCCAACATATAAGCCTGTTTTTACAGTAGATCAGAATATGGGTTATGTTCGAAAGGCCAGAGGTTTATATGGCAGGTTTGCGGCTTATAAAGAAGCAGCAAATAAATGGCCGGAGCTATCCAGACCAATTCATTCTCTTGATGCGGCTTTAGGTGTATGTATTGTTATTAATGAAGTTGTGAATGATCATTATGCACCGAACTCGAAACATAATTCAGCGAATGCTTTTCCGCTTCGGATGGATCAATATAAGGATGCTGCTTTGATGTTCGAACATATTCCGGATGGCTGGAATCCATTTAATATTATGACTGAAGAGCTTGAAGAAATAGCCACAATAGAGAAAGAATATGGTGTTTATAAAATGGCAGCCTTGCTTGAGAGATCAATTTACCCGCCAATGATCGAATTAGGCTTGCTTCCGGAAACAAAAACGGGTTCTATGGTCGAGTTTTCAAATGGTATTTCGCCGGATGTTATTTTACCAACAGAACTTGAAACTTGATTATGCCATATAACGTTATTGATTTGACCAAAGACTTAATTGCCTGTCCTTCGGTTACGCCTAAGGATAAGGGCGCGCAAGTATACTTGTCTGAAAAGCTTGAGGCTTTAGGCTTTGAGTGTCATCATCTGCCATTTGGGGATGGGGATGCAATAGTGCCTAATCTCTTTGCGCGTTTGGGTGGTGGGTCGCCTCATATTTGTTTTGCCGGTCATACAGATGTTGTGCCAGCGGGGGCGGAGGATCGCTGGACATACGGGCCGTTTAATTCACACATTGAAGATGGTGTCTTATATGGGCGTGGGGCTAGTGATATGAAGGGGGCTGTAGCGGCGTTTGCTGCGGCAGTATCGGAATTTCTAGAGCATCATAAGCCGGAAGGCTCTATTAGTTTTCTGATTACGGGTGACGAAGAAGGACCAGCTATTAATGGCACGGTTAAGGTTCTTGAATGGATGAAGGAAAATGGTCATTTGCCTGATGTGGCGCTGGTCGGGGAGCCGACGAATCCAGATCATCTGGGGCAGGAAATCAAGATCGGTCGGCGTGGATCGCTAACGGGTCGTTTGAAGGTTTCCGGTAAGCAAGGGCATGTGGCATATCAGCATTTGGCGGATAATCCGATGCCACGCTTGATTAAGCTTTTGGATAAACTGGCTGATGAAAAGCTGGATGAGGGTTCCGAGTTTTTTCCGCCGACGAATTTGGAAATTACGAGTGTTGATGTCGGCAATACGGCAGAAAATATTATCCCGAATAGCGGGCGTGCCGTTTTTAATATTCGTTTTAATGATCATTGGAGTTCGGAAAGCCTTAAGGCTCATATTACAAAGTTACTGGATCAAACGGGCTATGATTATGAGTTGTTGTTTGAGGGGAATGCGGAGAGTTTTATCACCCAGCCCGGTGAGTGGTCGGTCGTGGTGAAAAAGGCCGTTGAGGATGTTACTGGCAAGACACCGGATTATACGACCAATGGCGGGACATCGGATGCACGGTTTATTGTTAATTATTGCCCCGTGGTGGAGTTTGGTGTGCTCAATAAAACCATTCATCAGATTGATGAGAATGCGGCTGTTCAGGATCTGGAAGATTTGACAAAAATCTATCAAAAAGTTCTCGAAGGTTATTTTTTGACGTAATCAAAGGCAATATCGCTGAAGGCCTTATCTATAGTCAGGTAAACATACCCATTGCGATAGTCGAAATCCACAGCTTTGAACGGGATGGCAAGCCCTGCATCACGGATCAGGCCGTGATTGATTTTGATATAAAGATGCTCGACTTTGCTGCCGAATTCATCAAATAAAATTTCTTCAATGACGCCAAGGCGGATTTTATTGCTGTCTCGTATTTCTTTGCCGATGATTTCGGTAAGACTAATTTGTTCGCCGTGTGGGGTGATTTTTCTGATGAATTTGGGGAAGAGGTCTTTGATATCTTCTTCGCGCAAAGACAAGGCATAGCCATCATTATTGGCGCCGATATTCATCTGGGTATAATCAAGATAGGCTGTTTTTCGTAAGGATATGCGGTCAAAATTGACTTTCAGATAGCGGATATCGCCTGTGCTTGATACGATGACATCTTCGACCTGACCGATCGCTTTTTTCGTCTGATCCATCACGCGGCGGTCCAGTACATCTGTGCCATGTTCATATTTAGGGTTTTGCATTGGCTTTAGGCGGTTATGTTCCCGCAAATACTCAAGGAAGGTTATGGCATTAAGTGGTTTTTCTGTTTCTTCGTCTTGGGCAAGGACGGGAAACGCAAAAGTGATAAGTGTTAGGCAAAGAAGGGCAAGGCGCATAAGTGATTCCTTAAGTTTGATATTTCTTCTTATCATGAATCACTGTGTTTCACAATTTCCTGACGGGTTAAAGTGATGACAGGTTCTTCCCAAGGGTGGTTCGGGATTATAGTGTCATTTATGATTTGTTGAATGATTTCTCTATCATCAGGGCAAGAAAATTCGACTTTGCGGCAAGGGGTTTTTTTGATTGTGCCATCTGGCATTTTGCGGGATTGCTCTGTGCCTTTTTCACTGTGCCAGCACACATGATCGTAATTGCCAAGGAAGGAAGGGATGGCAGGAGCGAGCGCTTTTATGAATGGCTCTAGCTCATCTTCGGGCACAAAGACTATTATTCTGATGCTCTTAAGTGTCTTCATAATCTATCCTGACAAGATATAGCCCATCTGCGGGGGCCGTGATGGCGCCTTTGGTTCTGTCTCTAGCGTCGAGGGCTGTTTTGATGTCATCTGGCTGCCATTTACCTTCCCCGACATAGGCTAGTGCGCCGACCATATTGCGCACTTGATGGTGCAGAAATGATCGCGCTTCGGTTTCGAAGATGATTTCAGTGCCGTCAGCGCCGTCATAGTCTCTGGTGATGATATCCATGCGATCCAGTGTTTTTTCTGGTGATTTGGCCTGACATTCACTTGCGCGGAATGTGCTGAAATCATGATGACCTAATAGATGCTTTGCGCCTTTACGCATGGCTTCGATATCAAGAGGTTTTTTACATTGCCAAGCAAGGCCCTTATCCCAAGTTAAAAATGCAGCGCGGTTGATAATCCGGTAGCGGTAAAGCTTGTTTGTGGCGTGAAAGCGTGCGTGGAATTCATCATCAACAATTTCGCATTTCAGGATGCTGATTGGGCGAGGGCGCAAATGTGCATTAATAGCCTTAGCAATTTCAAATCCATCCATAGGCTTGGAGAATTCATCCAGATCGACATGAGCGATTTGTCCGCCAGCATGTACGCCTGCATCTGTACGACCGGCACCTTGAATAGAGATTTGTTGACCGGAGAATTTGAAAATCGCCTCTTCGATGGATTGCTGGATGGTCGGGATATTATCAGCTTGGCGCTGCCAGCCTGCGAAATTCGTGCCCTCATATTCAATGGTCAGCTTATAGCGGGTCATGAGAGCACTTGCCCGATTTTGATGTAATTTCCATTAAGCGCGGAGACAAAATCCATAGATTGTTTGCCTGCGGGCTGGAGTTTTTCAAGCTTAAGGATTGTTCCATTGCCACAAGCTATGCGTCCTGATTTGTCTAGAATTGTACCAATCGGTTTATCTGTGGTTTCTGATAAGGGTTTGGCTTCCAAGATTTTCAGGCGTTTATTATCAGCTTCACAAAATACACCGGGCCAAGGGTTAAGGGCACGGATTTGACGATCAATTTCAAGTGCGCCCTGATTCCAGACAATCTGTCCGTCTTCTTTTTTCAGGAGCGGGGCATAGGTGCTGTTTTTATCATTTTGCTTAAGCTTGTTTAGTTTTCCGTTGTGTATGATCGTATCGAGTGTAGAAATTGTCAGATCTGCTCCGATTTCTGCGAGCTTGTCGTGGAGCTCGGTGGCGGTCATGGTGTCTGTTATTCTGATTTTGCTTTTGGCGAGTATATCGCCTGTATCAAGGCCTTCATCCATTTGCATTATGGTTATGCCTGTTTCTGTATCGCCTTCGAGAATAGCACGTTGAATAGGTGAAGCACCACGCCAACGCGGTAAGAGGGAAGCATGCACATTCAGGCAACCATGTTTGGGGGCGTCTAAAATAGTACTGGGTAATAAAAGGCCATAAGCGGCAACAATAGCGATATCGGCTTTCAAGTTGGCAAAAGCTTGTTGCTCGCTTTTATCTTTAACCGATTTTGGTGTGTGGACCGGAATATCGGATTTAAGTGCCAAATCATGAACGGGGGAGTTTTGCATTTTCTGCCCGCGCCCCTTTGGTCTGGGGGGCTGGGAGTAGACTGCTATAACTTCATGCTGGCTATTGATCAGGGCTTGTAAAGTAGCGGCGGCGAAATCCGGAGTTCCCATAAATACGATGCGCAGCGGATTTTTGGTCATGGCCTTGCCTTGTTGGGTTATAGCAGATTTTGTTTCTTTAGTTTTTGTACGCGTTTGACCATCATATTCCGTTTTAGTGTCGAGAGATAGTCGATAAACAAAATGCCGTTTAAATGGTCGATTTCATGTTGCACACAATGAGAGAGTATGCCACTAGCCTCTAACTCAGCTTCTTTGTTGTTATAATCCAGATATTTGACACGCACAACCGCAGGTCGTTCAACTTCGGCATATTGTTTGGGAATAGAAAGGCAACCTTCTTCCATGACACTCATTTCTTCGGATTCATAAATGATTTCCGGATTAGCCATGAAGATCGGACCGGTGGTTTCTTCCTCTTCTTTTGTACCCTCTTCTGTGTCACTATCTTCATATCCCCGCTCTACACGTTTTTTCAAGTCCATGACCAAAACGCGGTTCAAAATATCAACCTGATTGGCGGCAAGGCCAATACCGGGCGCGTCATACATGGTCTGGAGCATTTTATCCATTTGCTTGCGGATTGTATCATCCACATTGGTGATGGGGTGTGCTTCCTGTTTCAGGCTCGCATGGGGAACTGTGATGATTTCGTAAGTGTCACTCATGGCCTATTGGATAATGGTTTTAGCTTGGTTGGTCAAGTTCTTCAATTTGTTCTAGCGCCAGTTCATTTTCCGAAAATAAAGCATTAAAATCTCGTAATACTAATCTAACTTCATTTTCATAGCTCAGCATAGTATTTACAATTAACTCTACTGTTGGTCTTAATTCTTCAGCTTTGAGGTTAGCATCTTCCGCATTATTGTAAATGGGTTGGTTTTTGTGATAAGAGTTTACCATATCCATGATTTTTGCTTTGTGCGCGCCTTCTTCAAATTGGGCATTTATTGAATCTCTTAAGGTGTGTACCAGAAATCGTTCTTTGTCATCCCAATTTTGTTCATTTTTACCTTTGTTATGAATTACATATTCTTCAATATTTCTATACGCTTCATAAGCACCTCTTGTTGAAAAATAAGGCAGCATCATTGTTGATGGGAAAAACTGAAATTCTGCATCTTCTTTCCATGCATTATTACCTGGGCAAGTGATATTAATATGGAATGCACGATATCCGTGGGATTTTGGTTCGGAGCAGTGATTATCAAAGGTAACGTCAAAGCCTTTCTCTGCCCATTTTTTTCGCAAAGGGTGTTGAGGGCTTTCCAGCTTAACCAATTTATCCATTAGGTTTGGATCTGCTAGCCAATATTGTGTGCCCCATACATCGTGAGTGTCTCTATCTTCAGTTTCTAATTTGGCGGCCAGACGTCGAACATCTTTTAGTCTTCCACAAGAAATGCAGTCTGCATAGCCTTTTGCAATATGTGGTAAAAGAGAATGAATTTTTGTTTCTATTTCTTCTACTGAAGCAGTTTTATTATCTTCCAGGCCAAGGAAATGTTCCAAAGAGCCATCAATAGACATATGCTCGGGGTTTAATCCTAAATATTCTACTAAATCATTCTCAACCTTAGCATATGTTCCTTTGAGTTGTTTTGCGTGACCAACACGTGTAGCGGCAACCTTAAAGTTACGTGAAGCAGAAGGGTCTTCTCTTATATCACTTAATCTGCGTGGTTCGTCGTTTTTTGTGCCGCCGCCCATTATTTTTCACCCGTAATTTTGTAATTTTTCCTAATATAGCAATAAATTGGTTAAGAAATCAATATTCTCTCTTGCATCGGGGATAGGCGGTGCGATATACAGTGCCCATATTCGATAAAGTTGAACCAGATACCAAAAGGGTTTTTAAAATGGCAGTGGAAAGAACATTCTCAATTATCAAGCCGGATGCAACGCGCCGTAATCTTACAGGGGCTGTTAATGCCAAGCTGGAAGAGGCTGGTTTACGCATTGTTGCACAAAAACGTATTCACATGAGCAAAGATCAGGCTGAAGGGTTTTATGCTGTTCACAAGGAACGCCCTTTCTTTGGCGAGTTGGTTGAATTTATGATCTCCGAGCCGGTTGTTGTTCAGGTTCTGGAAGGTGAGGATGCCGTTGCCAAAAACCGTGAGGTTATGGGGGCAACTAATCCTGCGGAAGCTGATGCTGGTACAATCCGTAAGGAATTTGCGTTGAATATCGGTGAGAATTCAGTTCATGGCTCTGATAGTCTGGAAAATGCAGGTATTGAGATTGCGTTTTTCTTTAACGATGACGAGATTGTCGGTTAAAGGCTTTCTATCCATTTTTTCAAATGGTGTTTTGTTTTTACATTGAGGTCATGTAGCTTTGCTGCGTGGCCTAATGCTTTTTCAGATTCATTTGTTTTGGCTGCTTTTTCTGCCTGACCTGCGATTTTGCTTAGGGCTATCATTCCGAAATTTCCGGCCATGCCTTTTAATTCATGGGCACGTAAACTTATTTTGGCAATATCTCTGTGTTCGATCAAAGACCCTAGTTGTTCGATGATGTCGTCGGCTTTGTCTATGAAGCCGTCCAGAAGTGTTTTGAGTTGGTCTTTACCCAAAGTCTGTGCCAGATTGCCCAATAGCTTAAGGTCCAGATAGTTCTCAAGAGGTTCGTCTGGTATTTCGGTCTGTGTTTCAGGCTGTGAGGGGCGGGCATTTTGATCTGCCTCCGTTTTTCCGGCTTCTTCTGTATTTTGTACTGGGCTTGGTCTGCTTATGGTCTGTTTTTCAGGGGTAGCTGAGGCCGAAGTGGTTTTTTCTTCCGGTTTCATGGCAAGCAGGTATTTCTGAATTTCAGTTAGCTCATTATCAGCTTCTTGTTTGCTGATTGGAACTGGTTTGGGCTGTGTTTCAGGCTTTTCTTCTAATTTTGGTTTTTCTTTCTTTGCAATAGCGGGTAAGTCTTCGGGAAGTTCCAGATCAGTTTCTTCTGGTTGCGTTAAGGGGGGCATATTTGTTTCTATGCTTGCCTGTTTATCAAGATCCGCATCACTCACGAAATGCTCTCGGTCATCAAGTTGTAAATCATGATTAACATGGGCAAGCGGGTTTTCAGGCTTGTTGATGTCTTTTTGCAGTATGTCTTCGGAGTTTTCTGACAAGATTAATTCTTTCGTTTTGGTTTCGTTTTGTACGGTAGCTTTTTCTGTTAGCGGGTTTTCGAATTTGCCTTTCGACGCATCATCGATAGTCTGGTAGAGTTTATCTGGATCGATCGGTTTTGCAATAAAACCATTCATTTGTGATTCAAAATAACGTTCAATATCCTCCAGCATTACATTTCCGGTTAGGGCGATGACAGGGATACTGGCAATAGAGCTATCTGGATGTTTCCTGATTTTTTTCGTTGTTTCTTCGCCATTCATGCCGCCCATTTCAATGTCCATCAAAATCAGTTCAGGGCGTTCTTTTTGGCATTGCTCAAGGGCTTCAGAACCATTTGCCGCTTGAAACACCATATGTCCATCTTTTTCCAGCAAGCCTTGGAGTACCTGACGGTTCATCTCATTATCTTCGGTTACAAGAATGCGCATTGGTTTTGTGTTATGGGTTGATGTTTGACTTCGGTTGTCAGTGCTCTCTTGCGTATCTGTTTGATTATCGGCAACTGGTAATGGGATCGTGAAATAGAATGTACTGCCTTCATTTTCCTGACTTGTGACTTGTATGTTACCTTTCATGGCTTCAACGAGTTTGCTGGAGATGGCTAGGCCCAAGCCAGTTCCGCCGTATTTACGGGTTGTGCTGGTTTCTGCTTGTGCAAATGGGGTGAAGAGTTTCTTTTGTGCGCTTTCTGAAATGCCTATGCCTGTGTCTTGGACTCTGAAGTTGATCAAGATTGTATTGTCTTGAGTAGTGGCAACTTCATTTTCATTTTTTACGCATTCGATATATATGGTGATGCCGCCGCGCTCGGTAAATTTAATGCCGTTGGAGACCAGATTTAGTAATACCTGGCGTAGACGAGTGGGGTCTCCCATAAGCTGGCGTGGTACGTCGGGTGCGACTTGTTTTGTAATAGAGAGACTTTTTTGCGCCGCGTGGCCGGATGTTAAGGTAATAATATCTTGTGCCAGTTGATCTGGGCTGAAGGGCATAATTTCCAGATCCATGCTGCCATGTTCGATTTTTTCAAAATCCAGAATATCATTCAAAAGCGCCATCATGGTTTCGCCGGATTTCCTGATTGTATCAATATAATTACGCTGTTTGTTATCCAGATTAGTATCCATGATAAGGCGGACCATCCCTAGAATACTGGTCATAGGTGTACGGATTTCATGGCTAACGACGGCCAGAAATGCAGATTTTGCCTGATTGGCTTTGTCAGCAGCGTTTTTGGCAATACGCATTTCTTCTGTGCGTTTGATTTCCCGCTCTCTGAGTTCTTTCATCAATTCGCGCTCTCGTTCAATGACACGGAGCAAGCGGGCTTGATCTGCAGATTCTTTTGATTTTTGCAGGCGGACCAGATTTTTTTCTTCTTGCTTCTTTTGGGCGCGGATGCGCTGGCGTTCGATTAATATGTCTTTGTAGCCATAAATAAGGCTTAGTCCCAAGAGGAACGCTTGCGGCAACAGAGATATCCAAAAGGCATGAATTGTCCAGACATTTACCGCTATGATATTCATATTGGCCATCATGGTGATAATCATGGCAAAAATGCCTAATAGCCAGACCAGACAATAAGAAATCGTGGCTGCGCTATTATTGTGTTTGGTCAGAATACACACCAGAATATTGCTGAGCATTACGAGAATGCTACAACCTGCAAAAGCGAGATAGCCTATATTTTCTGCTGGAAATACGAAAATATAGATTAAAGAGGCGATCAACATGAATCCGGCTAGGCCGGCTAAGGCGTAATTCTCCAGAGGGTAGCGACTAATTGGAATTCTTACGAAGAGTTTTGTGGCCAGTAAGGAGAGGATAAATGTTCCGCTTAATACTATTTTGAACAGGATACTATGATAGGGCAAGGATGAGATAATAAATCCATCCATTAGGAATAGGCTAATATAAAATAGTGAGAAATATCCGATTAATGGTAATGTTGGCAAATACCGCTTGAAGAAGAAAAAAGCTGTGAAAAAGGACATAACCGAAATAAAGAATACGGCTATCCATATATCATAGCTTTGTCCTTGTAATAGGATCTCCAACTGTTTGGTTTGGGTTTTTATTTCCGGAGTTAAAGTTAAGGGCAGGCCATCATCGCCTTCTATACGGGCTGTGAAGATACTCAGGGTTCTGGATGGAATTTTAAGAGGCAGAGCATTGCTGGTGAAGAAGAATTTTGTGCTGTAATCTACTGATTGGTAGAGTTTGCCGCTTGTATAATTTTGTATATCGTATTTTTTGATTAAGCCAGATCGTCCATTGCCAAGATTACCGAAATCTAAAACCCAGTCTTCGGTATCTGTATCATTATAAATAGAAAATACCAACCAGACCGGATCGGGTATTTTGCCAATATACAGGACATTATTATCTTGTAATTCACCGCGTTTATTGTCTTTATGTCGCGAAATTAGGATCTCGGGGGTTATTCTGCCGCTTTTATCAATGGTCATATAGGCATATGGGGCAAGGCTCTGTATTTCGTTGATACTGCCGAGTATTAATGTATCGGAGGGCAGGGAGTTCGCCTTGTTTTGTGCCATGGCGGTGGCGGGTATTACCGTTGTAAGCCACATAGCACAAAGAGCGGCCAAAATACGGTGTAATTTGGCGTATCGGTGGATTGTGGCTGTGATAGATCCTGTTTTTGTTTTCATATGCCCCGGTCAGGATGTTAATTTGCCTAAATTAACGCAGTAATAGCCCTGATAAGCATTTTGACCGGAAAAGGTTAAGTCTTTATTTAAAAGAGCTTAACAAAACCAAGAGCAAGGCCGATTAAAACGATGGCTGTAGCGATACAGCAATATTTTGTAGCAACGGTGAATTTGGCCCACATATCTTGCGCGTCTTTAACTTGTTCTTCCGTAACTTCGACGTTTTGTATCTCTGCCATGTTTTCCTCTGTACTTGGTGGTCGTTAATTGGATCGTATTTTATGTGGATAGTAGCTTGTTTGCAACGAGTTTTATGGCCTCGGGATAGGCAATGTGTTCTTGCTCTAAAACGCGCTGGGCCAAGGTGTTCGGTGTATCGTCTTCAAGGATAGGAACGCTCTTTTGTACAATTATAGGGCCTGAGTCCAGTTCAGGCACAACATAGTGAACAGTGCAGCCTGCTTCCTTTTGGCCATCATCAATAGCACGGGCATGTGTATTTAGACCTTTATATTTTGGCAAAAGAGAAGGGTGGATATTCAAAATACGATTTGGCCATTTTTCAATAAAGGGGGCATTAAGAATTCTTAAAAAACCGGCTAGGATAATTAGGTCAGGTTTATATGGTTCAATTCTACTGTTCATTTCATTTTCGAAATCTTTGCGGGAAGAATATTCTTTGTGATCAACTACTTCGGTAGGGATGTTGTGTTCTTGAGCGTAGGTCAGGCCTTTTGCATCCGGGCGGTGTGATAATACGAGCGCAATTTCAGCTGGAAAATAAGGGTCTTGGCAGGCTTTGTGGATGGTAATCATGTTACTGCCTCGTCCTGAGATCAAAATGGCGAGTTTTAGTTTTTCGGACGTATCGCTCATTTGATTACCTTAGGGCTCCTAAGACCACGCGGAGTCTATATTATCCAGAATTATTTTATTATCCGAAACGTTTTGTTTTTCTATAATTCCGATCTCGAAAACGCTTTCTCCGCTGTTTTCCAAAGATTTTTTGATTTTTTCTACATGGTCAGGTGAGACAATTACAACCATGCCAATACCACAATTTAAGGTACGCGCCATATCGTAAGATTCTAGGTTGCCTAAGTCTTTTAACCATTTGAAAATTTCCGGCAAAATCCAAGATGTGCAATCCAGTCTGGCATTTATGTCTTTGGGTAGAATGCGAGGGATATTTTCGCTTAGGCCGCCCCCTGTAATATGGGCCATGCCTTTGATGGCTGGCTTATCATTATCATCCTTGATTTTAAGTGCTTCAAGGAGCTGCTTTACGTAGATGCGGGTTGGGGCCAGCATGGCTTGAGTAATGTTTTCAGCTTTTTCAGCAGTTTTATGCTGATAATTAATTGTCATTTCAAAGGGTAAATCACTCTCGTAATTCAAATCCGGAGTATCTTGAATAATCTTGCGTACCAAGGAATAACCATTAGAGTGAATACCGTTTGAGGCAAGGCCCAGAACGATATCGCCCTCAGTGATGGTTTCACCTGTGATGATTTGGTCGCGTTCAACTGCGCCAACAGTAAAGCCTGCAAGATCATAGTCGCCATCTGCATAAAGGCCTGGCATTTCAGCAGTTTCTCCGCCAATCAGGGCGCATCCGGCGATCTCGCAGCCTTTGGCGACACCTTCGATTACGTGCTGCGCGACATCGTTTTCCAAACGTCCTGTGGCAAAGTAATCCAGAAAGAATAAAGGCTCTGCGCCTTGTACAACCAGATCATTTACACACATGGCTACGGCATCTATGCCAATTGTATCGTGAATATGTCTGTAGATGGCAATCTTGATTTTTGTGCCCACGCCATCCGTACTGGAGACCAGAATCGGGTCATCATAGCCGGCGGCTTTGGGGTCAAACATCGCGCCAAAGCCCCCGATATTACTCATCATACCGGTTCGGTGTGTGTTCTTGATCGCAGGTTTGATTGCTTCAACCAAATCTGCGGCGGCGTCAATATCTACGCCTGCTTCTTTATATGCGCTTGTTTTTGTTTCTGTTTTCATGTTGCTCTTGAGCCTCAAGCGTTATAAAACAATACTTATCATAAATATTACAATTTCAGGTGCACCATGGGCATAGCGCATAAGAGTTTCAAGAGCAAGCATAGAGTTTTCTTCCCGTTTATATTTTTGTTTGTTCTCTTCACTACATCTCAGGTTTGGGCATATGATAATTTGTTTACAGTTGAGGGCGTGACGGTTGATGTGACTGCAGAAAATGCTGTGGCGGCCCGTGATGAGGCCTTTATGAAAGCGCAGCGTGATGCCTTTGCGGTGCTGGCCAAACGTATGGTGGCGGAAGGGCAGGCTGGCAATGTTGGTGTTCCTGATGATGATACGCTAAGCAGCTTCGTGAAAGATTTCGAAGTTACCAATGAGAAGCTCTCGGCGGTGCGCTATATCGGAACTTATACATTCCGTTTCCGCGAACAGGATATTAGCCGTTATTTCTCTTTATCCGGTGTGCAGTTCACCGATAAGAGCAGCAGACCTTTGCTGGTTATTCCTTTTTATCGCAAAGGTACTCAGACTACATTATGGGGTGAAACCAATCCATGGCTTGGGGCATGGGCGAATACGGATCTTACGGCTGGTTTAGTGCCTGTCAAAGTGCCGATCGGGGATTTGATGGATGTTTCTGATATTGATGGATCAAGGGGGTTGCGTGATATTAATCCGATTCGCCTGAATGCGATGTTAGAGCGTTATGGTGCAAGTGAAGCTGTGATTTTGATCGCCGAGCCGGATCAAGCTCTTGATCAGGCGGATATGGATGAGGTTGCTCCCTCTGGAACGCTATCTGTTGCGATTTATAAAGTTGATCGTACGCGGCCAGAGCATGTTCGTGATCTGGTTTTTGATGTTGATAATAATGAAGCAAAGTCGGCCTTTTTGAAACGTGCGGTTAAAGGTGTGCATCAGCTTTTACAAGCAGATTGGAAGCATAAAACCGCAGCTAGTGTTGCCCAGACGCAAAATTATGAAGTGCGTTTGAATGTGTCTTCTTTGAAAGAATGGCTTAGAATTCAGCGTGATTTAAATCGTGTTGTAGGGTTGTCAGATATGAAAATTCTTTCGATAAAACCAAGAGAGATTTATCTGACATTTTCTTTCCGTGGAGATGCTAATCGCCTAAGTCAGGCTTTGTCTAGAAATGGGCTGGATATGGATTTATCGGGGGATGCCGTGCCGGATTTTACTGATCAGGAACCGGTTTATGATCTCCAAAAAGATAGCCGCGCTGCGCCGCAAAGTCCTGAACAGGGGTTTTATACTCCGCCCGAGCCGGCCGCGGGTGAAGAAGCGCCGTCTGATGTTCGTACATTTTAAAAGCCAGTATTCAAGAGCAGGGGGAAATCTATGGCTGCCAAAAAACAGCAAATTAGTCTGAAAGTACATTTGACCTTTTGGGCCATTGTATCCGTCCTGTTTTTCTTCTCGGTTTTTATCCTGAAAGCCATGTTGTTACCTTTTGTATTAGGCATAGCTGTGGCGTATTTGCTGAATCCGGCGGTGAATAATCTGGGTAATCTTGGTTTTAATCGTTCTGCTGCGGCGTTGATGATTTTGGGTGGGTTTTTGGTTTTGATCCTAGCCTTTTTCGGGGTTTTAACACCAATCCTTATCAAAGAGTTCAAAGCCTTTAGCAAAGATTTACCTGATTATATTGATGCATTTTGGGAGCTAATGGCACCTTACTCGGCGATGATCGAGCAATATACGGGCGTAGATAATGGGGATTCTCTCAAAGAGCTTTTGAAGAATAACAGTGCCTCGGCAACGCAAGCGGCCAAGGTGATGATGGCTTATATAGCTTCTAGCGGCCAGGCTGTGGTTGATTTTATCGCTGTGGCTGTGTTGATGCCGATTGTTGCTTTTTTCATGATGGCGGAGTGGCCAAAAATTACCAAATGGGTGCATGATTTAATGCCAAGACATTCCGAGAAAACGATTACTGATTTGCTAGGGCAGATTGATGAGAAAATCTCCGGTTTTGTGCGCGGACAAATCAGTGTGGCGGTTATTTTGGGGATTGCTTATGCCGTTGGCTTATCGCTGGCGGGGTTGAAGTATGGGTTTTTGATTGGTTTGATGTCTGGCTTGCTTTCCATTATTCCGATGGTGGGCTCGACTTTGGGGCTGGTGGTCAGTGTGGCTGTGGCTTGGTTCCAAAGCGGCGATCTTATGTTCGTGGGCCTAATTGGCGGGATATTCATTGCGGGCCAAGTCATTGAAGGAAATTTCCTTACCCCTAAATTGGTAGGTGATAGTGTTGGTTTGCATCCGCTTTGGGTGTTTTTTGCGTTGATGGCGGGTGGGTCTTTGCTCGGTATTTTGGGGATGCTGATTGCTGTGCCGGTGGCGGCGGTGATCGGTGTTTTATTGTCTTTTGCGATTCACAAATATAAAAATAGCGCGTATTATTTAGACGAATCACAAGACACCAAAGATAAAACCGCCAAGACCAAAAAGAAGGCTGCTAAAAAGGATGCCAAATCGAAATCTCAAACAGATACCGCTTGATTTCGGAGGGCGCACGGCGCATGGACGCAGTGATTTCCAAATCGGGCGCAGTAATTTTGAGGCTGTAGGCTGGATTGATCGCTGGCCGGATTGGCCTGCACCTGTGCTTGTCCTGAATGGTCCAGCGGCGAGTGGAAAAAGCCATTTGGCTGTGGTGTGGCAAGATATTTCAGGTGCGGCCGTTATTATGCCCGAGATGCTTCATACACATAGCGCGGAAGAGCTTTTTGAGATGGGGCCGCATTTGGTGATTGACGGGATTGATCCTTGGCTCGGGGATCGTGAGGCTGAAACGACGTTGTTTCACCTTTATAATATGCTCAAGGAAGAGCAGCGCACCATGATGATCACGATGCGCATGGCCTTGCGTAGCGTCGAGTTTGCTATTCCTGATCTGGCGTCTCGTTTACGCGCTGCGCCATGTGTGTCGATCCATCCGCCTGATGATATTTTGTTGGCTTCGGTGATGATCAAGCTCTTTAGTGATCGCCAGCTTACTATGCCGCAAGAGGTGATTGCCTATGTTTTGCCGCGTATGGAACGCTCCTTCGCCGCTGCGCAACAGGTTGTTGAATATACGGATAAGCTGGCTTTGTCGGAAAAGCGCAAAATTTCTGTGCCGCTCATGCGCAAAGTTTTGAACGATATCCAGCAGGCGGAGATTTACTCGGGATAAATTACGATCTGATCAACGCCAATATAGCTGTTCAGGCGCGACCAGTTAATCTTGGCAAGCTCATCCCTAAAGGTTATTTCATCACCGGCTTTTAAATTCCAACTCAGGGTTTTTCCCGAGACTGTCGGGGCAGGGGTGGAGGTGATTATACCATCTTCTACATCCTCAATGAGTATGATTTCAAGGCGAGCATCTTGCGGTGCTTTTAAAACCCGTACCCATTCACGGTTATATTTATGTCCCATATATTCCCAAAAGGGCGTCATGTGATGTTGACCGGCTTGGTGTTTGACATCCTCGGAATTACCATCAATGGTGCCAAGGAAAACTGGATTTGAATCAGCGCTTGGTAAGGTAGAGGTTAGTTGCAAGAAATCACCTTGCGCCGCCATACGCACAGATGAGAAGTTTTCGTAAAATTCAGTATCGCTTTTTTCGTTGAATTTTAGAATTGTGTCTTCTAGTTCTATTCGATTTTTTAGATTTTCTTGCAAGTTCTGAGGCGATGTTAGTTTTTCGTTTTTATAGGCGGCTAGCCCATAAAATGGATCAACGAATACTTTTCGTCCATCTGGCAAGGTAACGAGTAATGCGGAATGGGCTGTTGTATTGGTGACCATGTTCCATTGAACGGATTCATAATTTTTTTGTTCCAGAACGAATTTGAGCATGCGCGCGGCATTATCACATAATCCGGCTTCGACATTGGTTTCCAAAACGCCGTCTTGAAAACGCAAAAAACTTGGCAGGCGTGCATTGGAAATATAGGGGCGCAAACGTAATTGTAAGATATTGGATGGTTCGGTTGCACGGAAGCGTTTGTGAATTTCTTTTGCAATCGCAATCACTTCTTCATCGTGGCTAGCAGGTTTTTGTGGCAAGGCTTGTTCAATTAAGCTATTGGCTTTTTGGGTAGCTTGCTGTGTGTAATCATATTTTGCGTAAAGGTAGGTGATGATCAGGACGAGGCCACAGCTCAGGCCCAATAAAAATAGTGCTTTAATGCTCTTTTTTAGCATGTTTCTACATCCATTTAGACGGGCCGTTGGGGGCGTTGAAATCCAGAGGGTTGGCGTAATCCAATAATATGTTCTTATGGGGTTGTAGATCTTTCCATTTTTCGCATGTGCATTCGATCACGCTGATGCTGGCGGGCGGGTAGCCTTGGCTAAGGCGCTGCATAGCACTATCGGAGCCATCTTCTGCAAGCTTGGAAACCAGTCCGTAAATACTGGGGTTGTGGCCGATAATCATAATATTATGAATATTCTCATCACTTTTTTGTATCAGGTTGAAATAATCACCTGTTGTGCCGGAATATAGAATATCAAGAAATTGTGTGCTTTTATTGCCAATGCTTTGCTTGATATAGCTCCATGTTTCGCGTGTGCGCTTTGCCGGTGAGCATAATATCATACTGGGAAAATAACGTTTATCTTCCAAGAATATACCGGCCTTGGCGGCATCGACTACGCCTTTGGGGCTAAGTGGGCGTGACTTATCATCGCTAGCATTCGAGGCAGCGTCGGCATGACGCACAAGATATAATCTCTTCGTTTTGGTCTCTGACATGGTGTTTTTTAAACCTTTTCACCGTCTTTTATATTTATCTTTGTAATGTGCCCTTTTTTGAGGCCAATGGCAATTTTTCCGGACTTTAGGTCAAGGGCGTCTTTGCCGAATACCTCGTAGCGCCATCCTTTTAAGGCGAGCAGGTTTTCAGTTTCGCCGCGGGCAATACGCTCCAGATCATCTGAGTTTGCAATCAGTTTGGCGGCAACGCCATTTTCTGCACTCTGGATTTTTAGTAGCATTTTCAAGATGTCCAGTGTGGCCGAGGCGCTGGAAGAGAGTTGTTTCTTTCTTTCAGGAGGCTCTGGCCAGTTTTCCTTCGGCGTATCCAAAGCTTGTTTGATCAAGCTAAGGAGTCTTTCTCCGGTTTTGCCGTTGGCCATATCGCTAGAGACATTGCGTATTTTTTTAAGCTTGTCTTTATTTGATGGCGCGGCTTGTGCAATAGCGGCAAGGGTTTCATCCTTCATAACCCAGTTTTTCGGGATGTTTTTCTTACGGGCCTGTTGTTCTCGCCAAGAGGCTAGTGCCTTCAAAATCACAAGTGCCTTGGAGGAAGGGGAGCGAATTTTAACTTTTTGCCAAACCTCATCAGGGTCATTTTCATATGTGGCTGGGCTAGAAAGAATTTCCTCTTCTTGCAAAAGCCATGATGTACGGTTTTTCTTTTCCAGCTCTGCCGCAAGATGATGATAGACATCAACCAGATGCGTCACATCGCCCAGTGCGTATTTCAGTTGTTTGTCGGATAAGGGGCGCAAAGACCAGTCTGTGAACTGGCTGCTTTTATCGACTTGCTGGCCTGTGACTTCCCGAACGATTTTTTCATAGCCTACGGAATCGCCGAAGCCGCAGACCATTGCGGCTATTTGTGTGTCAAAAAAGGGTGTAGGCACTGCGCCGTTCAAGTGATAGAAAATCTCGAGATCTTGCCGTCCGGCATGAAAGACTTTGAGCAGTTTTTTATTTTGCAATAGGTCGAATACAGGCGTTAAGTCTATATCTTTTGCTAAGGGATCAATGGCTACTGCATTTTTGTCAGGGGCGCCGATCTGGATCAGGCAAAGTTTCGGGAAATATGTTTTTTCCCGCATGAATTCCGTATCAATAGTGATAAAGGGTTTATCCGATAGGCGCTCGCAAAATTGCTTCAAATCCTGTGATGTCGAAATAGTAATCATGGATACCTTACATAGCTTGGATAAGCATAATACAATATTCCGCTATTTCGTCCAGAGCCTATCTTCCATAATTAGAGCTTTGATTGTTTAAATTGAATTGCGTTACTTCGTCACTTATGACGTGGTTGTACATTTCGTTTCTTGTGCCTAATTCAATTTAAATGCTCTTTGCTCTAAAGTCAGTCCTTTGTAAAAAAACACTTGGTATCGTGCGGCCTTTATGCTTAAACAGAGTTTCAAAACTAAAGGGTTAAAAAGACATGCATGCATTTAGAACACATAATTGTTCAGAGCTAAGAAAAGAACATATTGATCAAGAGGTCAAGCTATCTGGCTGGATTCACCGGATTTATGATTTGGGTGGTGTGCTTTTCGTGATTTTGCGCGATACGCATGGTTTGACGCAATGTATCGTCGAGGAAAGTTCTCCACTTCTGGAAGAGGCCAGTAAGTGGCGTGTGGAAAGTGTGGTCACAATCGTAGGAAAAGTGCGTGCGCGTTCTGAAGATACGATTAACCCGAAAATGCCAACTGGCGAGATTGAAATTTATATTGATAGTGCAGAAGTACAATCAGCCGCCGATGTGATTCCATTTCAGGTTTATGAGGATGATGGTGCGGGTGAGGATATCCGCTTGAGATATCGTTATCTGGATTTACGCCGCGAGGGGATGCAAAAGAAAATTCGCCTTCGTAACAATGTCATTGCGGCGATGCGGAACAAAATGTGGGATCAGGGTTTTCAGGAATTCCAGACTCCGATCCTGACGGCGAGCTCACCGGAAGGTGCACGGGATTATCTTGTGCCCTCGCGTTTGCATCCGGGTAAGTTCTACGCTTTGCCGCAAGCGCCGCAGCAATTCAAGCAGCTTTTGATGATGAGCGGCTTTGATAAATATTTCCAGATTGCACCATGTTTCCGCGATGAAGATGGTCGCGCCGACCGTTTGGCCGAGTTTTATCAGCTTGATGTCGAGATGAGCTTTGTGGCGCAAGATGATGTGCATAATACGGTCCAGCCCGTGATTGAAGGTATATTCAATGATTTTGCTGATTTCACTGGTGAGAAGCGTGAGGTGATCTGGTGCGAGTCTATCCCTTATAAAGAGGCGATGCTGAAATATGGGTCTGATAAGCCTGACCTAAGAAATCCGCTTGAGATTGTTGATGTGACAGAAGTATTTGGGCGTGATGATGTCGAGTTTAAAGCCTTTAAAGGTGTCATTGCGAAGGGCGGTGTGGTTCGTGCGATCCGCGCACCAAAGGTTTCCGATCAGCCTCGTAGTTTTTTTGATAAGCTCAATTCTTGGGCGCAAGGGCAAGGTGCGCCGGGGTTAGGTTATATTCTGTTTGACGATGGCGAGGGTAAAGGTCCGATTGCCAAGTTTATTCCTCAAGGTGCTCAGGATGCTCTTAAAGAGACAGCTAATCTGGAAGATGGAGATGCTGTGTTCTTTGTTTGTAATCAGGAGCTTGAGGCTGCGAAGTTTGCAGGGCTAGCGCGTGATGCGATTTGCAATGCATTGCCAGAGGGGCATGAGGCTGCGCGGGAGCAGGGCGTGTATAAGCTTTGCTGGATTATTGATTTCCCGATGTATGAACTGAATGAACGTGGCCATATTGATTTTTCACATGACCCGTTTTCTATGCCGCAAGGTGGCCTAAAGGCGCTGAATACTGAAGATCCGCTTGAGGTAATGGCATATCAGTATGATTGCGTGTGTAACGGGTTTGAGCTGGCGTCTGGTGCGATCCGTAATCACTCACCTGAGATCATGGAAAAGGCTTTTGCCATTCCGGGATATTCCAAGGAAGATCTTGAAAAGGAATTTGGCGGTATGCTGAGTGCTATGCGCTACGGTGCGCCGCCACACGGTGGCTTGGCCTTCGGGGTTGACCGGATTGTTATGTTGCTTGCCGATGAGCCGAATTTGCGTGAAGTTTACGCTTTTGTCATGAATGGCCAGTATGAAGATCACATGATGCAAGCACCAAGCGAAATCGGGCAGGAGCAGCTTAAGGATTTGCATCTTAAGGTTAATCTGCCGAAAAAGATGACAGATGCAGCCTAGATTTGCTTTATAATCGGTGATGACCATCGCCGATGGTTTCTGAAACATGCATTTCTTGATATTCCATGCCGCTTATTTTGTCCTTTTTTGTTACTCCAAATTGTTGTTTATATTCATCGGGATTGAATCCTAGTAATGCTTCTTCCCCTCCAGAAGCCATAGTCATAAATCGATATCTAATGGAATTTAATGTGTTGGTAAAACCATTTTTCTTTCCAGAATAATTTGATGAAGGGAAAGTTTCTTCCGTGTGATACAGGAAAAGTTCCCGTGCTTTTTTTTTGTGTTTCATTTTGTGGTTGCGGGGGCATTGGCTTTTTTGATTCGTCCAAAATGCTAGTGGTTAAGTCTTTGTGAGTGTAACTCGTTTCGTGCGATTTAGTTGCGCTTTCTAGCCAGTCCCATGTTTGACCATAAATGAGTTTGTTGCGTCGTATGGCAAGACAGATTTCATCATCAGAAGCGCCTACATTATTAGCTTCTAAAATCAAATTTAGAGTGCTTGCTTGTTCAAAATTTTGTGAATTCTGATCGGTTTGTTCTATTTTTCTTAGAAAACCATCAATTATTTCAAAGGATTTCTTCATTGAGACTAAAGACATTGCTTAACCTATATATTTTAATTTTTTTTAAAAGACCACTATAAATAGTGAGAGTGTAAAATGTAACGAATTTTTTGATGTGTGTTTTTTAAAAGATATACTTAGGTGTTATTTTTTCATATTTTATGCTAAAACTTGGCTTATGAGAAAAACCATTCTAACTGCTATTTCCGTCCTTTTTATCTCTGCGCCTGTTTGGGCCGAAGAGCCGGAAGCTCTGGATTTTGATTTGGCGCATGATGCTGTGCAGCTTTCTGCGCAAGTCGATGTTTATAATCATTATTGTGATAAGGAATCTGCGCTGGCGGACGGGTTTATCGATAAATTCGAAAAGCGCGGTATTACGGCGGAGCAAAAAGAAAAGCTTTTGACGCTTAAGGCTGATGTTACCAAATTTATGGAAGAGGATTTGGCCACGCGTAAACCCGAATGCAAGACTGTTGACTATCTGTTGGAGCAGCTCAAGGCGATGCGGATATTGAAGGCGGTTTCTTTTGCGCTGAACGGGGTAGATCCTTCGACCTTGCCGGATGCGGGGGCACATATTCCTCTTGATGAGCTGTTGAAAGAGCCTATCTGATCTTAAGCAATGTGTTTTCAAGTGGTGCGCAGCGTGGATCATCGCTTAGGCAGAAAATCGATGTTACCAGCACCTGATAATGGGATAGGAATGGTTTAACCTGTGTTGCTTCTGAAATATCATAGATTGTATTGGCACATTCTGTCATGGCGCTTTTCATTGCATAGGCAGGCACTTCTATTTTAGAAGCAGCTGTGGACGCTGCGCAGTGTTCTTTAAGCGGGGTAAGCTGGTCTTTGAAACCGTTTTCATCTAGATCACCAGCATAAACAGAAATAAGTGTTTTGTTAGACTCTGCTAGGGCTGCGAGACATTTTTGGCTTGTCCACGTATTTGGGCATTTTTGTGCTAAATCTTTTAAATGAATTTGTAATATTTGTACTTTTTCCTGATCTTCGGTGCTCAGCTCTGGTGGTTTTTGCTGATTATTCGTATTGTTTTGTGCGCTGTCTTCTGTGTTTTCAGGCGCTGCTGTTTCCGGCGGTTTTGGTCTGTTTCTGGGGCGTATGTCGTCGCCGGGCTCTTTTACTTCAGAATCTTTTGACTGTCTGTTGAATAATTCGACACTATGGGCAGGTTGCGCTATGACAATCAGCATTGTCAAAGAAGAAAAAACCAGCAAAAAATGTCTCATCATATTCCCCTGTACTTTATTTTTTCAAAAGCCTATACGCTTTGCCATAGGCGTGCAATAAAATAATAAAAATATGAAATTTTGTGGTTTTTTTATGCCAGTTCAAAAACGGAATTGACGGGGTTTTTAGATTTGTGTGATAAGATAGCGCTATGAACAAGAATATCGAAGATAATTCTGAAAGAGGCATTAGCCAGTATTTCAAAAAAGTCAAGAAGCCGGGCAAGAACCTGTTTTGGGCATGGATCGCTTATCAGGCTGTTAAAGGGACTTTGACTACGTCTTTGATTTGGGTGCCTTTAATTTATTATTGGTGGACTCATTAAGGAACTATATTTTCCTTTTATTTTCATTTGACATTTTTATTTAAACTCACTAAAACTGCGGTCATTCCTGAGAAAGAGGGAAGATTGGCTTCCCCGTTGAGATTCTTAAAATAAGGAAATTTCAAGCCTAGTACGGCCTATCGGGACAATAAATTATAGAAAAGGAAAAATGATATGAGTGGAAAGCGCGTACAATCCAAACACAAAATCGACCGCCGCATGGGCGCAAATATGTGGGGTCGTCCAAAATCTCCGTATAATAAACGTCAGACAGGTCCGGGTATGCATGGTGCACGCCGTGGTAAGCCAACTGATTTCGGTTTGCAGTTGATGGCTAAGCAAAAGCTTAAAGGCTATTATGGTTCAATCGGTGAAAAACAATTCCGTCGTTACTTCAAGGAAGCTGATCGTTTGAAAGGTGACACAGGTCAAAACCTTATTGGTTTGCTTGAGCGTCGTTTAGATGCTGTGATCTACCGCGCATGTTTTGTGCCGACTGTTTTCGCAGCCCGCCAGTTCGTGAACCACCAGCATGTTACAGTGAATGGTCAAATCGTAAACATTCCTTCTTACCAAGTTAAAGAAGGCGATGTGATTGAAATCAAAGAAAAGTCACGTGATATTCCAATGGTTATTACATCTGTTGATTCTCAGGAGCGTGAAGTGCCGGATTATATTGATGTTGATCTGAAAGCACGTAAAGCAACTTTCTTGAGAATTCCACGTTTGGAAGATGTGCCATACCCAGTGCATATGGAACCAAATCTGGTTGTGGAATTTTATTCACGTTAATAATCAGGTTTTGTTTAAGAATTTTAAGAAGCCGCAGGATTTTCCAGCGGCTTTTTTAATTAATGCTCGCCTGGTTTCTTCTTATTTCCTCGCAAGGCAGAGATTATACCATGCAGGATATTAAGCTCTCCGTGGGTGAGATCATCGCGGGCAAAAATGTCTTTGATATTGCGTTTCATGACGTCTTTTGATCCTTCGGAGCGGAAGAAATGTGTGGCTTCTAATTCCTCTTCCAGTCGTTTCAGGAATATCTCTTTTTCTTCTAGTGGGGCAGGAGGTGCGGCCTCTGTTTTTGTGGGGGTATGAGACTCTTTGCTTTTGATTAGCTCATAGCCCAGTAGTAAAACTGATTGCGCGAGGTTCAGTGAAGCAAAATCAGGATTTGTTGGAATCGTTATAATGCCATGGCAGGCGGAGACTTCGTCATTGCTAAGGCCTGCACGTTCACCGCCGAATAAAAGGCCGACTTTCTGGTCTTGTGCTTGGCGATCCAGAGCGTGTTTGATGGCTTGTTCAGGTGTGTAGACGGGGTTGATCATATCGCGTGGGCGTGAGGTCGTGCAAAGTATGTAGTGCAAATCTGCGGCAGCTTCTTCGAGTGAATCGAAGACTTGGACTGGCGGCATTTTTTCCAGAGCGCCGGAAGCATTGGCTGTGGCGCGAGCATTTGGCCATCCATCACGCGGATTAATCAGGCGCAAATCGGTCAGGCCAAAATTCAGCATTGCTCTGGCGGCGGCTCCGATATTTTCGCCCATTTGCGGGTGTGATAGAATGATAGAAACCATGCCTTTAAGGTGTCTTTGTTTTTGAAGGTAAATAAGAACGCCATATTTTATAGGCTTTTTTGGGGGTTCCATCTACTTTTAATAAGCCGGTATGGACCCATAATTTGGCTATTTCCCGTGCTTCTTTAGGTAACCTTTTAAGCATGGGATCAAAATCAATAGATGTCCAGTTTACGACAAAAGCAAAATTATGTTTTACAGCGTTTCTTAAAATCATATCCAGAAATTCTGCCTGAAGTTTTTGGTTGGAAATCAATGGTAAGCCCATGACCATCGTTGTTTTCGAAATAGCGCCTGTTTCGGATATCACAATGGGCTTTCCGAAGCCAAGGGCTATGTCAAAATAATCATCCTTTGGCGGATTAGGGTGTATAAAACCGTATCTATAGGTGCTCAGGGCCAGATAATCGCAATGTTTCATAAGCTGTTTGACTGCGGGAATTTGCATAGGCAGGTTTTCTTTTGAATCATTTTCTATGCCGCGTAAATGCTCATATTGGACGGTGGCAAAAACCTTTAATTTGGGGTGGCGCTTTTTGAGGCCGTTATAAACATAGCTATTGAGTTCGAGGTAATCCTGCCAGAGTTCCGGTTTATGGCTGATCAGGACATTTGCCTCAATAGCGATTGCCAGAAAATCCGGCTTAAAGGTTTGCACAACTTTTAAGGCATGGCTCAAAAAAGCCTTTTTAATATCTGGATCATTGAGTTTTTTGGCTGCCCATTTTGGTGGCAGAGGTTGTCCGTCGCCTTTGTTATTCCAGTAAAGTGCCAATCCTTTTCTCTCGAAATTAAGCGGGGTAATAGAAACTAATATGGCGTGATCTTGTGGTGTTTTATGCAATCGCCAGTTCCAGTCATTGATCAGATGCTGCGGATAAGGCTTATTATGCAGGGCTTCTTCCCATGGTAGTCCTGCATCAAAATGATGGGCGATCAAATTGCCGTTTTGTTCAATGAAATCATATGTGCGGTCCAAGGCTTCGGTGGTTAAATCCGAAGGCCAAGGCGAAAACCCCATATAGCCGTGATAGGGCTTGGTGCTATCCGCGTAAGAGAGAATCGGTGAGAGGCACAATAAGAGCGTTAGTGCATAAAGATAAAAAAATTTACTCATATTTTTAAAAATAACCATAGTTTTTGTAATTATATTTCAAATTCTTGCGCGTTTTTTATGGAAAGATACCGCAAAACTTTACTTATGCCTCAATTTACTGTATATATTTGTGTCAATAATATAACGATAAAAAAAAGAGGGGCAAGATATGTTAATGAGAAGCGGCATGAGGGACGTCACAGAAGGTGAAAAGGACGTCTTTGATATTATCGAGGAATTCTCCGAACTTACTCCAAGACGCAAAGTTTTATTGTGTGATCACCTTTTTACGGAAGGGCGTCAGGCATTTTACAACACCGTTGAATTGCTCTGGCCGCAATCGAAAGCGCAAGATGCTAAACGATTAGAGAAGTTTTTGTATTCCCTGCGGAATAAATCGCATTAGTCTGTAGATGCGGTGCAAAATTCGAGAAGATTGCTCAGAGAGTCATATTTGCAGATTTCTTGGTTGAAGTCTTCTTCTGATAATTGGATCATAATGTACCAATTAATATTATCAAATCTAAAATTTCTGTATGAAATCAATGAAGGTTTTCCTTCTTGATTGGGCCAGATACGTTCGCCAAAGTCGCTATTCATTAAGCTTTTTTGATCGGCAATAATGCTGAATTCTGGATACATGGATTTATTTATTAGGTATTTATGACCAGCTTTTAGTTCTCTGTCTTTTTCCCCTAGGGCATAAATGTATTCATTATGGTTATAATCGTCATTTGGTTGTAGAAGACGATCAATTTTATCGATTGGCAGGCCAACTGCCAAAAATCCGATTAGCTTGTTTTCTTGTTCTAGAGGAACTGCAAAATATCCCATAGGAGCATTGCTTGAAGCGGGATAGGGGTGAATATCTATTAAGATTGATTTTTTTGCTGGGTAGTTGTTTTTTAATTCATTAATGCCTTCTTGTAAAAGTGGGCTAGACAATTTATTGCCAAAAATATTTGTTGCGAAATCTAATTCTTTGAAAACTGAGTAAATAATATTTCCGTCTAAATCGATTAGTAGAAAATCGTAATATTTATTGGCAAGAATAAAATCTCTGAATAAAGGATGATATTTTAAGTGAGTGTCATTGTAAGTGTAATTAGATTGATTGTTAGAAGCACCATCGTATTTTTCTTTTTGTCCTATTCGGTATGGGTTTTCACTAATATAAAGTTTTTGTAATCTTGCAGATTGATTGACTTTCATTTCATCCCAGCCAATTGAAAATTCTTTTAAAGCTTTGATGGTTTCGGGGTTTGATGCAATCGAATTAACTTGCGTTGATATGTCTTTGAAAAGTTGTTTTAACTGCGTGCTTATATAATTATTTTTGGCAGAGAGTTCTTTTAGCTTAATATTATTTAGGTCTTTTTTAAGCTCGGCTTGAAATTTTTTAAGATCATCTTTGATGGCGCACTGCGCGGTACATAGCTCAAGATTTTTGTTCAGTTCCGAGATCAGGTTTTTTGTTTTATCGAGATTTTCAATTGTCCTTTCTATTTCTCTATTTTCTCCGGCTTCGGCGTAAACCGGCAGGAATAATAGAACAATAAAAAGGAGTGTCTTAAATTTCATCTTACCTAAGCCGCTTCTTTATAACTCATAAGACGTTCTTTGGCTTTTTCGGGGCCGATCAGGAGGAGGAGTTTATCAAGCTCCGGCCCGTGATCCATACCCGTGAGGGCTTGGCGGAGCGGCATAAAGAGCTGCTTGCCCTTGCGGCCTGTTTTTTCCTTTACGGCGTTGGCCCAAGCCATCCATGTGCTTTCGTCCCACGGCTCGGCGGGGAGGAGTTCCAGCGCGCTTTCGATGAAGTCAGGGTCTTCGATGACGGGGGAGACGGGGCCCTTGGCGACGTTCCACCAGTCCTTAACATCGCTCAGGCGCTCCAGATTTGGGCGCACAGCATGCCAGAACTCGTGATCAAGCTCGGCCAAGCCCATATTGGAAAGACGGAGTTGCACATCTTCGAACGGGGTTTCATGCAGAATTTTGGCGTTTAGGCGGAAGAGTTCATCTGTGTCGAATTTTGGCGTGCCGCGTGAAAACTTCCCGATATCAAAGCTTTTGATGACCTCATCCATATCTGTGAAGACTGTTATGGGATCGGATGTGCCAAGGCGCGCTAGCAGGCTGACCACAGCCATATGTTCCAGCCCATCTTCGTCTCTTACGTCTTTCACACTCAGCGAGCCAAGGCGTTTGGAAAGCTTGCCGCCTTCCTTATCGGAAAGGAGCGGGAGGTGTGCAAATTCAGGGGGCTTTGCGCCCAAGGCTTCGAACATCTGGATGTGGCAGGCTGTGTTGGAGACGTGGTCTTCGCCGCGAACAACATGGGTGATGCCGTATTCTATATCGTCAATGACCGAGCAAAGGTGATAAAGCGGGCTGCCGTCTTCGCGGATCAGGACTGGGTCGGATAAATCCTCTCCCTTGAATTTGACATCGCCGCGCACAAGGTCTGTCCATTCAATAGGTGTGTGTTCCAGCTTAAAACGCCAGTGAGGCTTGCGGCCTTGGCTTTCGAATTTTGTGATTTGTTCTTCGGTGAGTTTGAGTGCTTCACGGTCATAAATCGGCGGTAGGCCACGGGAGAGCTGGCTTTTGCGTTTCAGGGCAAGCTCATCGGCGGTTTCGTAACACGCATAAAGGCGGCCATCGCTTTTAAGTTTCTCGATTTTGGCCTCATAGATATCAAGGCGGTCGCGTTGGCGGGCTTTTTCATCCCAATCCATGCCAAGCCAGACAAGGCCATCTTCGATGGCTAGTTCATATTCGGTTTTCGAGCGCTCTTGGTCGGTATCGTCAATGCGCAGGATAAACTCGCCATTGTGGCTGCGGGTAAAGAGCCACGTAATCAGGGCGGTTCTGGCGTTCCCGATATGAAGGTAACCTGTGGGTGATGGCGCGAAGCGGAGTTTCATAACTTTTCTTTCTAATCCTAAATGTTCTTTGCTATAGCGCGTTGAGCATGAGTTTTCAATGAAAACATTGTGTTATTACTTATAACTATTTTTGAAATTAAGAGATCTTAATCAAGTTTATGTATATCATCGATTGCCTTTATATGGCCTTGATCTACAGCTTTTTGCATCCATTTACGTGCAATATCTATATTCTGTTCTATACCGAGGCCACTGTAGTACATATGAGCAAGATTGTATTGAGCGTCCGCGTAGCCTTGCTTTGCTGCTTTTTGGTACCATATGGCGGCTTGTTCGTTGTCTACAGACACGCCATATCCGTTATGATACAGATTTGCCAGACAGTTTTGTGAAAATGTGTCACCGCTATTTGCTTCTTCTGTCCATGTGGTAAACATATTTTGTCCTTTATTAACAATGCATGTTTGGCCACCATTAATTTGTGCGCCTATATGGTTTTGATGTGCCGCTTTTTTATACCATTGCTGGGCTAAAGAAAAATTTTGTTCCGTCTCTTTTCCGTAGTGATACGAATAGCCAATGAAAAACTGGGCAAAAGCATCTCCTTGTTTTGCCAAAGGCATGCATTTCACAAAAGAGTTACAAGTTTTATTTTCTGCTATTGCCAAATTACTATTTAGCGTTAGCCATAGTCCTAAAAATACAAAGGTTAAAACTTTATGCATTTTTACTTCCCCTGATTGCGGGTGAAGGTGTAGTTTTTCTTATCCGATAAATCGGGCGCGAATTCATAGCCATCTGTGTTAAAGCTTTTTAACTGTTCCGGTGTTTCAATGCGGTTTTGGATCATATAGCGCGCCATAGCGCCGCGGGCACGCTTGGCGAACAGGCCGATGGTTTTGGGTGTGCCGTCCTTGATTTCCTTGAAGTGGCAGGTGATGAAATCGCCTTCCAGCTTTTTAGGCTTGATCGCCTTGATATATTCATTCGAGGCCAAGCAAATGATTGTGCGGTCTTTGTGGTCTTTCGTGTTTTCGTTGCAGGAATTGGTCAATATATCGCCCCAGAAATCATAGAGATCCTCACCTTTCGGGTTGCCGAGCTTTGTGCCCATTTCAAGGCGGTAGGGCTGGATGAGATCGAGGGGTTTTAGTAGGCCGTAGAGACCGGATAAAAGGCCGAGATGATCTTGCGCGAAATCCAGATCGTCTTTACTTAAACTATCCGCATCAAGGCCGATATAGGTATCACCGCGAAAGGCCAGAACGGCAGGCCGCGCATTTGCAGGGGTAAATGGCGCGGAGAAGCTTTGGTAGCGGTCAAAGTTTAGCTTGCCGAGTTTATCAGATAGGCTCATCAAGCTTTGGATTTCGCCTATTGATTTGTCTTTCAGGATATCAACCAGCTCTTGTGTTTGATCCAGAAGCTGGGGCTGGCTGTGTTTGCCGCCCAGCCATTCGCTTTCGAAATCCAGTTTTTTGGCCGGTGAAACAAGGGCTAGCATTCTTACTCCTTCACTTTATTGATATAGCTATTGGCAATCGGGTAGCGCCGTTCTTTGGTAAAGGCGCAGGTGGTGATTTTTGTGCCCGGTGGGGATTGCCTGCGCTTATATTCCGAATTTTTGAGCAGTTTGGCGACTTTAGTTACAATTTCGGGGTTTTCATCGCAGAGTTTCTTTTTGGCTAGAAGGTTTTCATCTGTGATTTTCGACCAATCCAGATGGGCGTGTTCTATAAGAACCTGCAAAATTGTATCGAGCATATCATAAGGTGGCAAACTGTCCTGATCGGTTTGGTCTTCGCGGAGTTCGGCAGAGGGGGCTTTGGTCAGGATGCGCTCGGGGATGACCTTTTTCTTTTTATTGCGCCACTCAGCAAGGCGGTAAACATCGGTTTTATAAATGTCTTTGATGGCGTTCCAGCCGCCATTCATATCGCCGTAAATTGTGGCATAGCCCACAGCCATTTCGGATTTATTACCTGTTGTCAGGAGCATGCACCCGCGTGCATTGGATAGTGCCATCAGGATCAGGCCGCGTGTTCTGGATTGCATATTTTCATGGGCTAAATCTTTGAGGTCAGGGATGATTTTCTCAAAGGTTTTAACGGCGTCTTTGATTTCGATGATTTCATAAGAGGTGCCGAGAAGTTCGGCGCATTCTTTGGCATCCTCCAGAGAGTCCTTGGAGGTGAATTCAGAAGGTAGCATCACGCATTCAACGTTCTTTTTCCCCAAAGCATCAACGGCTATGGCGGCGCTGAGGGCGCTGTCTATGCCGCCGGACAGGCCGAGAATGACGGACTTAAAACCACTTTTGCGGATGTAATCTTTTAGCCCTGTTATCAAGGCTTCGTAGATGAGTCCAAACCTGTCCTCAGATGTTTCAATCGGGGCTAGGTGCTGAATTTCTGCGGTTTCTACTTGCAGGATGTGATCTTTGAAAGCCGGGGCTTGGCTGATGATATCGCCGAAGCTGTTCATGACAAAGCTTCGCCCGTCAAAGGCAAGCTCATCCTGTCCGCCGATCATATTGAGGTAGATTAGCGGTGCTTGGGCTAGTTCAGTCGCGCGCTTGCTAACGCGCAGGCGCTCACTCATTTTGGTTTCATCATAGGGGCTACCGTGGATGGAGAGCATGAGATCTATATTATGGCGTCCGAAGTGCGCGGGGATATCATCAAACCAGATATCCTCGCAGATCAGGATGCCGAGCTTTAAGCCTTTGAATTCGATAGGGGATGGTAGAGTGCCGCGGGCGAAAATCCGGTCTTCGTCAAAAACGCTGTATGTTGGCAGGAGGTGTTTGCTCTGGATGTGCTGAATTTCACCGCCTTCTATCAGGTAGATCGCATTGTAAGTCTTGCCGTCTTTTCGGTGCGGGGCAGGGATAAGCGCAGCGCTTTTGAAATCTTTGGATTTTTCCTGAATGGATTTTATAGATGCTTCAATCTCGCATAAAAATGCATGGTTCAGGATCAAATCTTCGGGTTGATAACCGCAAAGGAATAGCTCCGGGAATATCACTAAATGGCTGTTTTCGTCATGGTCTTGCCAGACTTGCAGCATTTTGCGTGCATTCCCGTCAATATCCCCGACAGTGGGGTTAAGCTGTGCCAATGTTATTGTGATGTTGGCATCCACGGCGGTTTACTCCGCTGCGGTCAGGGAGTCATGTGCGAAGCTTTCATCTTTGCGTAAAGAGCGAAGCTCGTCCGAGATCAGGAAGGCCAGTTCCAGTGCCTGATTAGCATTCAAGCGTGGATCACAATGTGTGTGGTATCGGCTGGAGAGGTCTTCATCGCCAATGGCGTGCGCGCCGCCGACACATTCTGTGACATCCTGTCCGGTCATCTCAATATGGATACCACCCGGATGTGTGCCTTCGTTTTTATGCACTTGGAAGAAACCTTTAACTTCGCCCAGAATGCGATCAAACGGACGGGTTTTGAAACCGGAAGAGGATTTAATAGTATTGCCGTGCATCGGATCACAGGACCAGACCACATGGCGGCCTTCCTTCTTGATGGCTTGTACCAGCGGGGTAAGTTTCTCGATGACGTGTTCATGTCCCATGCGGGCAATCAAAGTCAGACGGCCTGGGATATTGTCGGGGTTCAGGATATCAACCAGTTGCAGGAGCTCGTCAGTGCTCATCGCTGGAGAGCATTTCAGTCCAATCGGATTATTAATGCCCCGTGCAAATTCGATTTGTGCGTTTTCCGTTTGATGCGTGCGCGCGCCGATCCATAACATATGGGCCGAGGTATCATACCAATCACCGGTCAGGCTGTCTTCACGGGTTAAGGCTTCTTCATAGGGCAGGAGCAAGGCTTCGTGCGATGTATAGAAGCTTGTTTCCTTTAGGGTTGGTACATTATCTGATGTAATTCCGCAGGCCTTCATAAAGCGCAGGGCGTCGGTGATATGATTGGCAAGCTGTTCGTAGCGCTCGCCCAATGGACTGTCTGAAACGAAGCCAAGATTCCAGTTATGGACTTTGTTCAAATCGGCATAGCCGCCTTTGGCAAAAGCGCGGATTAGGTTCAGTGTAGCAGAGGCCTGATGATAGGCTTTGATCATGCGCTGTGGATCAGGTACACGGGATTCTTCGGTGAAGTCCAGAGCATTAACATTATCGCCGCGATAGCTTGGCAAGGTTACGTCACCTTGTGTTTCTGTGTCGCTGGAGCGAGGTTTTGCAAATTGTCCGGCAATGCGTCCGACTTTAATGATCGGCAATGATCCTGCATAGGTCATTACAACCGCCATTTGCAGAATTACACGGAAAGTGTCGCGTATCTTATTAGCGTTAAATTCTGCAAAGCTTTCGGCGCAATCTCCACCTTGTAAAAGAAAGCCATTTCCTAAAGCTACGTCACCCAATGAGGCTTGTAATGAGCGCGCTTCGCCTGCAAAAACGAGGGGAGGGAGTTTCCCTAACTCCGCTTCTGTTTCCTTTAATGCATCCTTATCCGGATAATTTGGAAGTTGCAGTGCTGGCTTATCTCTCCAGCTTTGTGGTGTCCAGTTTTTAGTCATGTTTATCTATTTATAATCGTAATAAAATCAACTTCATTATTGTTTTAGAGACAAAGTTATGCCTTAATCCGCAAGGAATAGCAATGGAGAAGCTAATTTCGCTGTGGAATTAGAATTTTTATGGTATTCTTCGGGTTGTACGTGATCACAATAAAAAGTGAATATGGTTGAATTATTTGTTCAAAATGGCAAGAAGCTTAGCGATGCGTTCTCTGATCGTTTTGTAGAATTTCTTGAAGATGAGTTTGATGGAAAAGGGACGTGCTTCTCTAAAGAGGTTCTGGCTGGAGCACATCAGCGCGTTACAAGTCAGGTTGAGGCAAATCTAGAAAAAGCCATTCAGTCTCTGGGATTTATTTTCGAAGATGAAATTACGCCGGAGGAGGAAAGACATAGAACGCTTCAAGCTTTAGATGCTCTTGATACAAAACATGAAAACTATCTGACGTTATATTCCATGGCGTTATTGGCCGTTTATAAATTCGGATTATTTCTGAAAGACCAAAGACTTGTATTCCCTGTGCTGGCAGCTGCAGTCATGGGGGAAATTGAACATGATTTACCGTATCATAATAATTTCCATTTTCGTAAAGTCCTGCTGCATGCAATGCGTTTGATCAAAACCCATAATGAGATTTTTAAGGGGCGTAAGAATGTACTGGATGATGCGGCGATTGTTAAATTACTGATTTGTCCGTCCATCCATGATTTGGGCCATGATGGCAAGAATAATTATGCGAGCGGGTCTTATGAATTTGCGCGTCTTGAAAAGCGTTCATTTTCTTGCGCGGAACCTATTCTTAAAGAGATGGGGCTGGCAGGCAGTATCTTAGACGATATTGAAACTATGTTGATTACAACGGATGTTTTACCTTTTGGTGATCCAATGAGTCCTGTGAATCAGATGGCAGCTGTTTATGATGATCATTTTGGTATGAGTGAAGAAGACAAACTGGATTTATCGCCAGAATTGGCAGTATTGGAAGATCGCCCGGATTTGACGTTGCAATGCATGTTGCTACATGGGGCGGATATTATGAATTCTATGGGTATTAATTATGAAATCACCCGATCCGAGACAAAGGCAATTAATCAGGAAATCGGCAAGGATAGTGTATCGCCGGATGATATATGGTTATTCCTGAATAAGATTTGTTTGAATGCCATGATGAGTGAGGCTGTGAGGTCTTTGGCTGAAAGTGCGATTGAAGAGATTTTTGAACAGGTCAAAGCAGAAATGGCGGCTTAGAGATTTTCTTCTTTCCATCTGCGGTGTAGCCATAGCCATTGTTCGGGGGCTTCACTTATCCAGCTTTCCAGCAGGCGGTGCGAGTCTTCGATCACATCTTTGATATTTCGCGGATTTCCTCTGTTATCCAGAACCGGAATGGGCTCGCAGACTTCGAGTTCAAAATGGCAGCCATTTTTTCGAGTATTGCGCACAGGCACGAGTGGGCATTTAAATCTCTGGCATAGTTTGACAAAAACCGGATTGGTCATGGCAGGATGCCCAAAAAACATCGCCTCAACACCCTCGTTGTATTTCTGGTCAATCAGTATGCCGATCATGCGGTTATTCTTCATGGCGCGCATGATATGAATGCCGCTTTCCTGCGATTTTTGATACGCTTTTAGGCGGCCATTGAGAGTGCGTGCTTTTTCAAGCAGGCTGGCTGTCCATGGGTTATTCGGGGCGCGGTAGGTTAGGTCAATCGGGTTGTTTAGCTGTGTATAGGCCGCCATGCAATTGACTTCCCAATTGGCCATATGGGCACCGATAAAAATGATGGGCTGTTTTTTTTGCTTTAAGTTTTCAAGGATTTCCTTGCCTTTAATATTAGCATAATCTTGGCTAATCGTTTCAAGATGCGGGTATTCGGCCACAACGCGTCCCAGATTTTCCCACATTCCGTTTATGATTTGGTTTTGTTCGTCTTCATTTTTTTGCGGTAAGGCTCGGGCTATGTTCTTTCGTGCCTTTCGGCTGGCGGCGAGTTTGGGGCCTATGCTGCGGCCAAGCCAGCCACCAATATTGGAGGCTGTTTGAGGGGGAAGGATTTTGAAGAAATAGAATAAAAGGCTCAGTGCTATGCCTTCAAAAGCGTAGCGCACGGATTTTATCATTTTCTTGTGTTCTCCAAACTTTGCTTGATAAATCCGACAAAGTTTTCCTCATCCTTCCATTCAATGGCAATTGGATAGGGGGTGATTTGTAGCTGATGTCTCTTGGAAAGACGCAAATAGTCTTTTTCTGTTGTAATCAGTTTTGCGCCATTTTTCTTTGCACGTGCCAATAAGTCTTCAATGTCCTCATCGGAATAGGGGTGATGATCGGGAAAGCCTTTGAAGCCGGAAAGTTTGATATTATTTTTCTCCAAGGTGCGCAGGAATTTATCAGGATGCCCGATACCAGCAAATCCAAAATAGGTCTGGTTGGCATCTCCTGTGAATTTTGAGACAATATGCGCATCAAAAATAGGTGTATCAGCTGGGATTTTTTCTTTTATGCCTCTTTTATCTTCACCGATAAAGATGACGGCTTGCGCACGCTTTAGACCAGTGCACAGGGTTTCTCGCAAGGGGCCGGCTGGAATTAACTTGCCATTGCCAAGGCCTTGTGTGCCGTTAATAACCAGAAATGTTAAATCCTTGAACAAGGACAGGTTTTGCATGCCATCATCCATCAGGATCATGTCAAACCCGTTTTCTTCGATAAGTTCTGCCCCCTTATAGCGTACTTGACTGATTACCGCAGGCGCTTGGCGAGAGAGTAAAAGTGGTTCGTCTCCGACTTCTAATGCGTTGTTCTTTTCTGCATCGATCAATAATGGGCCTTTTTCTGTGCCGCCGTAACCGCGTGAGAGGAAACAGGGGGTTTCGGCTATATTATGTTTTATGATTAGGCGCTGTATGGATTGCAGGGTTGGGGTTTTGCCGCTGCCGCCTGCGATTATGTTCCCAACACAAATCACCGGAATTTTGACCGTGTGTTTTTTTGTGGTTTTTAAATTGATCAAATGTCCAAGACCATATAGCGCGCTAAATGGGTTCAACAGTTTTTCTAGAGCAGGTGTATCCTCCTGCCGGGTTCGGTACCAAAAATGCGGCGCTTTATTCATCATGGCTTTTCTTTTCTGCCTATTTTATCTATCTCGGGTTTTAATATATCAAGTACGCGCAGAGCGATACCGGATTTTTCCTTAGAAAAGTTATAAGCTGTATTTTTTAAATTTTCCAATTTTTCCGGCTCTTCGTATAGCGCGGTGATGGTATTTGCAAGATGAATTTCATCTTTTACAGGTATGGCTGCGCCGCTGAGCTGCATATCGTCAAATATTTCTTGCAGGTTTTGTACTTTTGGACCAAAGAGCACTGCGCAGCTTAGTTGTGCAGCTTCGATCGGGTTATGACCACCGCCTCCATCATTGCTAAAGGAGCGGCCAATACAGGCAATATCACAGAGGCGGTAAAACAGGCCAAGCTCACCTAGTGTGTCGGCAATGTATATATCTGTACGTTCATCAGGCAGGGTTTTATTTTCGCCGCGGAAAAGGATATTCAGGCCGTATTTTGCACATTTTTCTTTGATCTCGTCGCGGCGTTCAGGATGGCGTGGTACAATGATTGTCAGGATATTCGGAAAGGCATTTTTCAAAATCTGGTGAATGCGGCAGGCCATTTCTTCTTCTGCGCTATGGGTGCTGGCGAAGAGCCAGTATTTTCGATCATTCAATGTGGCGCTGAGCATTTTTAAGGCATCGGTCTGGTACTCCAGCGGAGCAGAACTGTATTTGATATTGCCCGGCATCAAGACATTCTTTGCACCGAGTTTTTTATAATACTGTGCATCCTGATCGGTTTGGCACAGTATTTTATCAAAAGCCGAGAGCATATCTTTGGCCAAAGGCTTGAATAATAACCATGTTCGGTAAGATTTTGGCGAGAGACGGGCATTGATTAAAAAGGCTGGAATGTTGTGCTTTTTTATTTCGCGTAGCATATTTGGCCAAAGTTCCGATTCCATCCAGAAAACAAGATCAGGTTTCCAGTGATCCATAAAGGTTTTAACCCATGCCGGGTGATCAAGCGGACAAAATTGATGGATGGCATTTGGGGGTAAGTCTCTGGCCATGATTTGCGCCGAGGTTTTTGTGCCTGTGGTTACCAGAAAAAAGATATCAGGGTATTCATAGCGAATTTTATTGATCAGGATTTGGGCGGATTTTGCTTCACCGATACTGGCGGCATGCAGCCAAATTAGCGGTGTTGAAGGGCGCTGAGCATTGATTATGGCTTTTTTCTCTTGGTATCGAGAAGAGTCTTCTTTTCCGTTATCCCGCCGTTTTTCCAGCAGTTTTTCAAGAAAAAATGAAGCATTATTCGTGATGTGGTAATATAGACTATACATCAGGGGCAAAAATCAGACCTTTGATGAAAACTGGCGTTAAGCTTGCATATGCCTAATATGATACAAGGGATATAACGCCAAGGAAAGAGTTTATGAGCACGCACAAGTCTAAGGGGCATAAAAAAGAGAAAAAAAAATCTGATAAGACGAAAAACAGTCTTTCCAGACGGGGGCTTATTAATCAAGCGGTTAATAATTGTCGTTCAACGCGCAAGGTTTTGCTGGATCATAATCCTGATATTTTTAAGAAAATCAGGCAGAAGTTGGTTAAAAAGCCAGAAGATTTTTATGCGTTTTTAGGTTTGGTGGGCAAAAACAAACCTAATCCAAAAGTTTCGGACATCAAGCTACAAGATCTGGAGATTGATAATGCCAAAAACAGGGAAGCTGTAGAAAAGCTACTTGATCATTTGCCTGAACATTCTGGTGGTATGAAGGACAGGGTCAAGGCTATGCTGGAGCAGCAAAATAGCTCTATTCACTAAAAAAAATTCATGATGTAGTAGAATGATTAGTTGTCTAGGCAATCATCTGATGCAGGGTCGTAACGACACCCCGGTTGCAGGCATATTTTTTCTGGATAACTAGTTGGTGTTCCACCAGGACGGGATACGTTAATCCCTGTTGGAATAGGGGTGCCCGAGCAACCAGCATCAGGTGTAGTTCGATCAAGATAGGTTACGAGCGGGTCGTTTGACCATGGTCCTGTTCCGAGACCAACTGTGACATTTTCTACCCATGTCGTATTAATAGGGCCGCAACCGATAAGTGGTAGACGTCTTTTATCTACGGCATCTGTTACATATTCCTGAAAGGTGTAAAACCCGTCTGTGGTTGAGTTGGTTATAAAGTTAATACATTTTGCGGCTTGCCATACACGGTTCATAATATCGCAAGTATATGCTCCGCCTGTGATCGGGCCTGCTGGTGGAGTACTACCTGGAGTATGATCTATACCTACTCCGGCAGGATGTCCGCCCAACAGATCAAAGTTCTCGAAATTTGTTGTAACATAAGCTCTTAAGGATTCACCAACTAGACGCTCTAATGCGTTATCCATAGCAGTTGTGCTCAAAGGCGTACCATAAGAACCACTTTCACTGAGCATTTGTGTTGCATGTTCGGCTAGTTCGTTTAGAAAACGGTCAAAACATGTATATTCAAAAACACTATCGGGTTTTAGAATGATATTCTGGTTCTGGGTGACCTCGCGTTGAGCTTCCAGCCAAGCACGAGATGATAGTGTTTCGTAATACAGAGAATCGCATGGTGTATCGGCAATTAACTGTGCATGTGATTGTGTTATATTGCTGAGGGTTAACACAGACAAGCATATCAAACAGAAAACTATTTTCAGTGAAGCGGCTTTTGACCTCAGTGATACGCTTTTCATTTTATTCCCTTTCAAAACATCTTTTATTTTAAACATAATTTCAGCCTGATGCAAACTTAAGTTTTCCTTATGGTGTATTGTCTAAAACGCATTGTGTTACTGTGCTGGAATAACAAAATTGCTCTATTCATTAAAAATTCAAGATATAATGAGAATATTAGTTATCGATACAATCATCTGTTGCCGGGTCATAACGACACCCTGGTTGCAGGCATATTTTTTCCTGGTAATTTGTGGGTGTTCCACTGGAACGAGATACGTTAATCCCTGTTGGAATAGGGGTGCCCGAGCAACCAGCATCAGGTGTAGTTTGATCTAGATAAGTTACAAGCAGGTCACCTGTCCATGGTCCTGTTCCAAGACCGAAAGTTATGTTTTCTGTCCATGTTGTATTGATTGAGCCACAAGCAGCAAAGGGTAAGCGCCGTTTGTCAACCGCATCGGTTGCATATTCCTGAAAGGTATAAAAACCGTCTGTGTCGGTGTTTCTCACTAAATTTATACATTTGGCAGCTTGCCATACAAGATTCATTTTGTCGCAATTGTAAGTTCCAGCTGATACGGACAATGGAAAGTGATCAATCGGAAAGCCTGCCTGATGTCCACCAAGCATAAAATGTTGAGAAAAATTTTGTGTAATATATTCTCTCATGGCGTCGCCGACCAGACGCTCTAAAATGTTATCCATTGCTGTTGCATTTGCAGGTATGCCATTACCACCTTGTTCGCTGATCAGGCCTGAGGCATGATCAGAGAGTTCTCTGAGGAACATGTTAAAACATGTGTATTCGATGACACTATCGGGTCTTAAGATAATATTTTGGTTTTGGGTGATTTCGCGTTGTGCTTCCAGCCAAGCACGAGACGATAGTGTTTCCAGATATAGTGAGTCGCAAGGCGCATTTGGATTCACTGAGGCGGCTTGAATTTTTTTAATATTACCAAAGGCAATCACAGCAAAGCACATCAAACAGAAAACTATTTTCAGTGAAGCGGCTTTTGATCTCAGTGATGCGCTTTCCATTTTGTTCCCTTTCAAAACATTTTTTATTTTAAACAATAATTTCAGCCTGATGCAAACTTAAGTTTTCTCTTATGGTATATTATATAAAACGCATTGTGCAGCAGTGCTGGCCGGAACGGTAGGCATTGCAGAGATGTTCCATAACCATGGAATTGAAACCGGAACATATCGGCATCCCGGATTTACACAGACATGATCATAATGCAAAAATCTTTGCATAGTGTACGTTTCAATCCCTTCGGGCGTACTTACAGGAGTTTTTCTGTATGTTACGACAGGAACGCCTGTTGGAATTGGTGCAGAGCAGATTGCAGGGTGTCCTGTGGCCGTATTAGATACGATATCGCCTGTGGCATTTGTGCTGAGTGGTGATTTGATGAATTCGAAGTAGTTTTCGAATAAATCAAAGCGCACATAATTGAATTCGCAATTTCGGGAGACATTAATGATGTCTTCTGTAATGCCTGTAGCTGGTGTGTTGGATCCGGCAGGTACGGGGCATGGGCTCTGGGAATCAACGGGGAAGGCGAGACTTACGTCGCCGATGAGTGTTAGTAAAGTGCCTGTGGCAAATAAAGCTGTATTTGCAACACTGGGACTAGGGTTTGATGCCGCCGGACCGCTACCACAAACCGCAGGCAAGGTCCGAGGGTCACCTTCGGCGAGTTCTTCAAAAGAGCGGAAGAAATCATCCGGTGAACCAAAATCAATACATTTTGCCTCATCCCATACACCAGTCATATCACCGCAACTATAGGGGTCGGATACGGACGACATATTACTGTCCTGAGCTGATGCTCCTCCAAGATAAGTATGGGCAAAGTTAGAATTTATATACGTTCTCATCGGGGCCATGACGGCATTTTGTATAACGGTGTCCATTTGTGAATCTGGAAATACTACGGAGTAGGATACGCACGGGCTTGTCGAACAGGAATAATCGCTGGTATCAATTTCACCATCTACTTCATCTGTTAAAAGGGCAACGTTACGATTAACAAAATCTCCATCATCCCCGTCTTGAATGGCACTGAATATTCTATCGGCTCTGACGGCTGTGGCGTTTATCATCTCGTCAAAGCATGTATATTCCAAGACACTATCGGGTTTACGGATGATTTGCTCACTCATAATAACATCACGATTGGCCTCCATGAAGGCACGGGCGTGTATCTGGTTCATGAAATCACCATCACAGGCCCCACCGGCATGTGCACCTGAAACAACAGGTTGTCCGGTTTTCGGGCCGTTTAGGCTTGGGTCGGTATTTGATGTCGGGTTTGCGGTGATAGTATAACCGGTACAGGGAATCCCTGGAGAGCAAGCCGCCATTACAGGGGAAGGCGCCGGAAAGGTCATGCTGGCGGAAAGACCAGCCAATAGTATAAATTTTTTAATTCTTTTCTTTGTACTCATCATATCCCGTTATCGACAGATGTCATATCTACCTTTTTAATATAGGTTTTTTTATCCGGCGACCAAATATATCTTCCATAGTCATAGTCGTTCTTTTTGCTATCAAATGCAAGAATATCATATATTCCATTGTGCTTTTTAGTAGAAATTGCAATTTTTTTTGCGCTGATCACAAATAATTGAATAAGTTTCTCTTTTTCTTCGCCGATGAGAATGAATGTACAAAATAGTTTTATTCTGGCATCCAGCTTACAGTTTTTGGGCTTTAAAGCATACTCGTCATAAAAGTCCCCGTTTAGGTCTATTTTGGCAATGTCATAATCGCTTAAGGGCTTTTTTAGATGTTTTTTAGTGAACTCAGAAAGATAGAGTTCTGTTGCCCCGCCTATACGGTTATCGAAAATGACTTGTTCATGAGAAAAGGCTGGCTGCGGCATAAAAGCCGTTATAATTATTATTGCTAAAAAAAAGCCTTTTCGTAACATCTGCTCATTTCTGTGTTAATGCTCATGATCAGCTTATTATTCTAGCAAAGACAGGCGGGACTTTGCAAAGATTTAAGCGGCTTCATCCAGATCAATATCCAGAATGCACATATTCAGGTCATATGATGTTTCGCCTTCCTCTGTATCTTTGTAGATCAGGGCGATAAATTCTCCGTCAAGCATGACCTCAATGGAATCTTCGGCCTTTTCACGTTTTTTAACGCTGATCCCTGAACATCTGAACTTACGCTCAATGTAAGATTTTAATTTGGCCATTTCTTCCGGTGTAAAACTCATAATGTTTTTCCTGTTTGTTTTGGTTGTTTTAAGCAGCTTGTTTTTCCAGCTCTTTGGATACTGCGTCATGGCAGGTCTTTGCAAGTGTTTTTCTGTTTGAATAATCATGTGCATTGATAGCGGGATGGAAAACTAGACTGATTTCCGCGCCTTTTGATTTTGCAAAAGCCCATAAATGCTGCTCTAGCGGGGTATCCATATTGATATGCCAAGAATAGATGTCACGATCTTCTTGCGAGCTTATTTTTTGTCCGTTTGTGGATATCATCTGCAGCGTAAAGGGCTGTAGTTTTATATTTTTTAAGTTTTCCTTGAAGCAAATGGCAAATAGGCTGGATTTGAAAGGCAGGACCTCTTTGCCATCAGTCGAGGTGCCTTCGGGAAAGATAATCAGGTTTTTGCCGTTGTACAGCATAGTATCAAGGGCTAGTTTCTCTTTGGCGGCATCTTCTTTGGATCTGCTGATGAAGGCTGTTTGTTGGAGCTTTGATAAAAAGCCGAATACGGCCCATCCTTCAACGTCTTTTTTAGCGACGAAAGAGGCATTTTGTAGAATGCTGGCGATGACGGAAATATCCAGATAGGAAATATGATTGCCGATGAATATCACCTGATCGTTACGTTCGGGTTTGCCTGTACATCTAATTTTGATGCGAAAAATCATGCAAACGGCTTTGTGCCAGAGATGCGGGATTATATAGGCGTTCGGGCCTTTGGTGAAAGCCAGAACTACTAATTGGATGGGGGTAACAATTAGGCAGAGGAAAATAAAGGCTAGAAATTTTAGGCAAGCAATGGCATTTCTCATGGTGTATCAAGCCTCTTGCACGGCTTTTTGGCCGGGCATGGATTTGCGGATGCGGCGTTCGTAATATTTTCGGTAGCGTTGTGTCATGGTGCTGGTTTGTACGACAATGCACACATCCGTAGTGTTGAATTGTGTATCAATGACTGCGCCATTTCCGATTGTGGCGCCAAGGCGCAAATACCCCTTAATTAAAGGTGGGAGGCTGGCAAAAACGTGCTTTTCATTTAGCTCTTCTTTGGGCGTTATGTTCATATCTACATAGCGTTCATTAATGGCTATAGGGCTGATGTCTTTTGGTGTAGAATGGAAATGGTGGAGGTAGGATAGCTGGTCTTTTATGGTCTCGATATCAGTGCCTTGAAAGCTTGCGCATCCAAATAGGATATCAATATTATGCTCGGTGATGTAATTGGCTATGCCGTGCCATAACATGTTCAAAACAGGCTGGGTTCTGTATTCTGCTAAAACGCAAGAGCGTCCAAGTTCCAGTAATGACATGTCACTCTTGATTAATGCATCAAGCTTATATTCATCAGCAGAATAAAAGCGCCCGAAATTCTCGGCGATGCTCTGGCGCAAAAGGCGGTATGTGCCAACGATTTTTTCTATTCCGTTATCGTCGCGTTGCAAAACAATCAAGTGATCGGCAATCTCGTCAAAGTCATCAAAGTCTCGTTTTTCACGTTTCATGGTTTCGCTGGCTTGCGCACCATATTCTTCGTAAAAAACAGCGTAGCGCAGACGTTGTGCTTCCAGAACTTCTTCTGGTGTGTGTGTCAGCCGCACCGAAATCCGATCCAGTTCATCCTGAGTAATCGCGTTGGTGTTTGCAGATGCCATTTAATGTTATAATCTTTCTTTATCCCTAGCTTTCAGCCGGATAATGATGATTACCCGAAAACGGTGTTACGACCTGATCGTTTATGAAGCTTGCACTTATTATCCTAAACATTAAAGATAAGCGGTCAAGAAGTTTATTAACCATGAAGACAGGGATTTAAGGGATGAAATCTGTTTTATTTGTTTGTACAGGAAATATTTGTCGTTCCCCCACCGCCGAAGCGGTATTTCGGCATATTATGAAAGCGCAAGGGCAGCAAGATGGTTTTTTATGTGAATCGGCGGGGACGCATGGTTATCATATCGGAGAGCCACCAGATTCCAGAGCTATAGAGATTGCACGTGAAAACGGGGTGGATATGTCGGATATGCTGGCACGTGATGTTGTGAAGGGTGACTTTGAGCGTTTTGATTATATTATTGCTATGGATAGTGGACATTTAAGGTGGCTGGAGAGCAGGGCGGGGAATGCTGCGGGGAATATACGCTTGTTGCTTGAAGATGTGGCGCGCTATGGAACGCTGGATGTGCCGGATCCGTATTATGGAACAATGGACGATTTTCGGAAAACCTTCGATCTAATCAATCGTGGTGTAACCGATTTTTTTGAAGATATTGCATCGTAGAAATTGTGGACACCCTCTAACCGTGTGTGTGAGTGTGGGATTGCCGGAAAGAGGGTGCCCGCAAAATCCGATGCATCGCTTGGGGTGAAATATCACACCTATTGGTTGTGTTGTCAACGGGAAAAAACACAATTTATTATTTTTTAGTGGATGATGTTTTTCGTCTTTTCTTTACGGCAGATAGGCTGTCTTCCAATGTGGCGTAGGTATTATCCAGCTCTTCTTGCAGGGCTTTGATCTCTTTGCGCAAATCTTTTATTTCCTTGTAGCTGTCTTTGATTAAAGAAGGAATCAGGTCATGGACACCAACACCTAAAGCCACAGCAATCTTTTGAACAGTGTCTAATCTTGGGGAAGTGGATCGGTTTTTTAGAATGTCACGTACCGCCGTTTCACCAAGCCCTGCATCAAGGGATAGCTTTTTGGCGTTGGTAATGCCTTTACGCATTTCAAGGAAAAGTTTTAGGTTCTTTTTGAACTCTTCCGATAGCTCATTGCTGATGTGATCACTCATGCCCTTATGATGATACTTTTTATAAAGTTTTCATAGGGGTGAAGTTTCCCAATGCTGTTTGCGGGATTTTTAAGTAAATGTTTGAAGTGCAGGAGCTGCGTCAGGTGTGATGAAATTTCCTAAATTGGCTAATTGTTCACCGCCCCATCCAATGGCTGTACCAAGTGCTGACATCGAATTTCCAGCGGATTGTGCAAAAGTATCAGCAAAGCCAATAATGCTGGGATCCATAACGGCGCCAGCTGTACAGATTGCTACTGTACCGAAAACACCTACCAGAGTTGCTCCTTTCAGAAAGCCTCCAAGGCCGCCGCCTTTCTTTTTTCCTGTAGTCATATCTTCGTTTGCCATTATTGCCTCCTTAATATTTTAGGATGACATAACCCTACCATATAGTTCCGCTATTGGCAAGTTTTTTGAAATAAAGTTATTCTGCAGCAGTGGGGATACTTGATTTCTGCTCTTTTTCAAGCATTTCCTTGAGGAATGCACCTGTATAGCTTTTGGATTCCGATGCAATATCTTCGGGTGTGCCTGTGGCGATCACTTTGCCGCCTTTATCACCGCCTTCGGGGCCGATATCGATGATGTAATCGGCGGTTTTAATGACATCCAGATTATGCTCGATAATGACAACGGTATTGCCCTGATCGACTAGTTTATGAAGTACGATCAGGAGTTTACGGACATCTTCGAAGTGTAGCCCCGTTGTTGGTTCATCCAGAATATAAAGCGTCTTTCCCGTCGAGCGTTTGGAAAGCTCCTTAGAGAGTTTGATTCGCTGGGCTTCGCCACCTGAGAGGGTTGTGGCTTGTTGTCCGACTTTGATATAGCCTAAGCCTACATCTTTTAAGGTTTCCATTTTATCGCGCACAGGGGGAATCGATTCGAAGAAGCTTGCTGCGTCCTCAACCGTCATATCCAGTACATCGGCGATGGATTTGCCCTTAAACTTTACATCAAGTGTTTCACGGTTATAGCGCTTGCCCTTGCAGGTTTCGCATTCCACATAAACATCGGGCAGGAAATGCATTTCAATCTTGATCACCCCGTCGCCCGAGCAATTTTCACAGCGTCCGCCCTTAACGTTAAAGGAAAATCTTCCGGCCTTGTAGCCACGGGCTTTGGCTTCGGGCAGGCCGGCGAACCAGTCGCGAATCGGGCCAAATGCGCCTGTGTAAGTGGCTGGGTTGGAGCGTGGGGTTCTGCCAATGGGTGATTGATTGATATCAATGATCTTGTCGATATGTTGTAAGCCCTTAATCTCGTCATAGGGGAGAGGGCTTTGCTTTGATCCCATGATTTCCTTGCTGGCGGCGCGGTAGAGTGTATCAAGGGTCAGGGTGGATTTCCCCGAACCGGAAACACCTGTGATGCAGGTCATCGTGCCCAACGGGATTTTGGCATCCACATTTTTAAGGTTATTACCTCGTGCGCCTTTGATTTCCAGAAATGCACCTTTTTTACCTGTGCGGCGTTTGGCAGGAATTTCAATTTCCATTTCGCCGCGCATATATTGGGCGGTGATGCTGGTTTTATGTTTGAAGACTTGGCTAGGAGGGCCTTTGGCGACGACTTGGCCGCCGTGAATTCCTGCGCCGGGGCCGATATCAATCAGGTAGTCAGAAGCTCGAATCGCATCCTCGTCATGCTCTACGACGATGACGGTGTTGCCGAGATCGCGCAGGCGGCGCAATGTATCTAGCAGGCGGTTATTATCGCGCTGATGCAGGCCGATTGAGGGTTCATCCAGAACATAAAGTACGCCAGTTAGGCCGGAGCCGATCTGCGAGGCAAGGCGGATACGCTGACTTTCCCCGCCTGATAGAGTGCCGGAAGAGCGGGATAAGCTTAAGTATTCAAGGCCGACATTCATCAAGAAAGTTAGCCTCTCATTGATTTCTTTGAGGATTTTTTCGGCGATTTGGGCTTGTTGCTTGCCGAGCTTTTTATCCAGAGCGCCGAACCATTTCAGGGCATCTTGGATGCTAAGGCCTGTTATGTCGCCGATATGTTTGCCGTCAATTTTTACGGCTAGGGATTGGGGTTTTAGTCTCATGCCGTCACAGGTGTCACAGGGCGCGGATTTCTGGAATTTCTGGAGTTTTTCGCGCTGGGCGTTGCTGTCGGTTTCGCGCAGGCGGCGAATCAGGCTGGGGATGACACCCTCATAGGGTTTGTTGCTGTTGAAGGTGCTTTTGCCCTTGGTTTTATAAGAAACTTTGATCGCTTTGGTGCCGGAACCGTAAAGGATCACGTCTTTGTGCTCTTCGCTTAAGTCTTTCCAAGGTGTGTCGGTTTCAAAGCCATAAACATCACCAAGCGCTTTTAATCCTTGCAGATAAAAAGAGGCGAAGCTGGTCGACCAAGGTTCTATGGCGTTTTCAGCCAATGATTTGGTTTCATCGGGGATGACTAGGTCGATATCGAATTCATTGCGCTCACCTAGGCCGTCGCAAGAGGGGCAAGCGCCATGCGGGGAGTTGAAGGAAAACAAGCGTGGCTCGATTTCGGCGATGGTGAATCCCGAAACAGGGCAGGCGAATTTTTCAGAGAAGAGGGTCTGCTCACCATTACTGGCGTTTTCGGCAATCACTAGGCCATCGGCTAGGGTGAGGGCGGTTTCGACGGAATCGGTCATGCGAGTTTGAAGGTCGGCATCTTTTTTAACCACCAAGCGATCTACTACGACTTCGATATCGTGTTTGAGCTTTTTATCAAGGGCTGGCACTTCGGTGATGTCGTATAGCTCACCGTCTACTTTGACGCGTTGGAAACCCTTGGCCTGTAGTTCTTTGAATTCTTTTTTGTACTCGCCCTTGCGCCCGCGAATAATCGGGGCGAGAAGGTAGAGCTTTGTGCCGTCCTCCATGTCTAAAATGCGATCGACTATTTCGCTCACGGTTTGGCTTTGGATGGGTTTGCCCGTGGCGGGGGAGTAGGGCACACCTACTCGCGCCCAAAGCAGGCGCATATAATCATAAATTTCGGTGACTGTTCCCACGGTCGAGCGCGGGTTTTTGCTCGTGGTTTTTTGCTCGATGGAAATGGCAGGCGATAATCCTTCGATGGAATCTACATCGGGTTTTTGCATCATCTCGAGGAATTGACGGGCATAGGCAGAAAGGCTCTCGACATAACGGCGCTGGCCTTCGGCATAAATCGTATCAAAGGCCAGAGAGGATTTGCCAGAGCCGGAAAGCCCCGTAATAACGATCAGTTGATCGCGGGGCATGTCGATATTGATGTTCTTTAAATTATGTTCCCGTGCGCCGCGCACACTTATCTTAGTAAGCATTCAATCATCCCACTTTAATTTTGTACATCGTTTCATCGCTCCTTAAATAGGCTAACTATTCTTTGTCGCTCGTGCCTTGTACAAAAATAAATTGAAATGATTGTATATCGTAGCCTTGGGGGTACGTCTATTGTTTATTTAGGCTTGCGGGTCGGAAGGACCGCCGATGTCTTTGCTTTGATCTGGATTGTATAAAGATGGTACAACTTTATCTAGTCCAATATGGCGCCCTAGACGAAGTGCCCAGTTTTCTTCGGGTGCTGTTTGTAAGTCTTGGCGGTCACTTTCAAGTGTCCCTTCTTTTTGAGCTCTTTTGTTTTCGTACATTGCCAAATCAGCTCTTTTGATTAATGAATCAACTGTTTCATGTTTTACATGTGGGTGTTCACCAGAAATAGCCTTTCCTATAGCTGACCCAATATCATATCCTTTATAATTGATTTTGTTATTTATTAATAAGTCATGTAGCTTTTTTTCAACTGTATCAAAATGTTCTCTGTGGCCTTTGGGCGCCGTAACAAGAATAGTAAATTCGTCACCGCCGTAACGGGCAACCGTATCTGTTTCTCTCAGAATTTCTGTAAGTTTTTCAGCTACCAGTTTAAGCGCGGCATCTCCTTCTTCATGACCTAAATTGTCATTGATAGGCTTGAAGTTGTTCAAATCAAGGAAGAAGACAGCGACTTCTGTATCTTCATTGCGACTTTGACGATTTAGCTCTGTTTGGACGTGGTCGTTAAATCCTTTTTTATTATAAAGGCCGGATACGTCGTCAATAAATGCAATGTCTTTGAGGTGCTCTATTTGGGCTTGTTGTTCTTGAAGTGCTTTTCCTTGCTTGAGTGCTATTTTTGCGAGTTCAGAGAGGAAATCCGGGTTGATCTCTTCGCCTTTAGCGCGGCTGGTGAGCATAGAAATTGCCATATTTGCTAGCAAATAATGGTTTTGCGCAGGATCATCTTCGTCAGGCACATCAGCGGAGTCAGCGAATAACTTATCTATAAATTTCTGCTCTTCGTCTGTTACAAGAGGTTCTTTGTCATCTTCTGACATTATATATCACCCAAAATTACGTAATTTTTATATTTTACCTGAAAATACACTAAAAAAGGGTGGTTTGTAAAATAAAATTTCCCATCCACACATTCCCATAAAAAACGGCGATTAGGGCTTTAGAATCTTCGGGCAGAAGTCTATACTGCGATTCTATTTTTAAATAAGCGTATTTTAGAAGAGGAAAATCTCGTGGCAGGCAGTGTAAATAAAGTCATTCTGGTTGGAAATCTGGGGGCGGACCCTGATGTTCGTTCTATGCAATCCGGTGATAAAGTGGTTAATCTTTCTGTGGCAACATCCGAGAGCTGGAAGGACAAAAATACAGGCGAGCGCAAGGAGAAAACCGAGTGGCATCGCGTGGTGATTTTCAATAAAGGTCTTGTGACAGTGTGCGAAAATTACCTGCGTAAGGGATCAAAGGTTTACATTGAAGGTCAGCTCGAAACCCGCAGCTGGGAGCAGGATGGTCAAAAGAAATATACGACAGAGGTGGTATTGCGTCCGTTCCGTGGTGAGCTAACGATGCTGGATTCTCGCGCGGGCGGTGATAGCGGCTTTGCCAGTGGCGGTCAGGCACCTGCCTTTGGTAGTAGTGATATGGGTGGGGCTTCGTCCGCACCTGCGCCAGCTGGCGACTCTATGGAAGATGAAATTCCGTTTTAAAATAAAGAGGTTAGTATGAATAAGTCTGTTATTTATCTGGCATGTGGTGTTTTATTTTTGGGCATTCCCATGGCACAGGCGCAAGAAGCGCAAAATGCCGAAGATGTGCTTAAGGCATCCGGCGTCGAGAAGCAAGCGTCGCAAGAGCAGCCTAAAGAAGAGCTTACCGAGGAACAGCTTGCACGGAAAGTTGAACTAGCCAATAAGATGCACGAGATTAATCCTGTGAAGGATCAGATTGATGCGGCTGTGAATATTGTCGCAAAACAATTGCCCGAGCAACAACGTGCTATTTTTATGAATGCTATGTATTCCACGATGAATTACCGTGCGGTAGAGCGTATTTCGATTGATGCAATGGTTGAGACTTACACTTTGCCGGAGCTTGAGGCGATGGTGGACTATTATTCCAAGCCTGAGGCACAAAGTGCGGGTGAAAAAATGTCACAATGGGCTGCGAGAGTGCAGCCGGAAATCATGCGCATGATTGACAAGGGAATGATTAAAACAAGAACAGGCCAATAATTTTTAGGGCAAAACATAGATGAGTGATGATATTACGCCGGATGAACCGGAAAGTCCAAAGGTCCCAAGCATAACGCTTGAAGAAGAGATGAAGCAATCCTATCTCGATTATGCCATGAGCGTGATTGTGAGTCGGGCTTTGCCGGACGTGCGTGACGGGTTAAAGCCTGTTCATCGCCGTATTCTCTATGCGATGCGCGAAGGGGGCTACACTTCGGATAAGCCTTACCGTAAATCGGCGAAGATTGTCGGGGATGTGATGGGTAAATATCACCCCCATGGTGATCAGGCCATTTATGACTCTCTTGTGCGGATGGCGCAGGATTGGTCTTTGCGTCTTCCTTTGGTTGATGGGCAGGGGAATTTCGGTTCTATGGATGGCGATTCTCCAGCGGCGATGCGTTATACGGAATCGCGTCTTGAGAAATCTGCCGAGGCAATTCTGAAAGATATTGAGAAGGAAACCGTCGATTTTCGTCCGAATTATGATGAAAGTGAATTTGAACCTGTTGTGCTGCCTTCACGTGTTCCGAACCTCCTTGTTAACGGGGCTGGCGGGATTGCTGTTGGGATGGCGACGAATATTCCGCCACATAATCTGGGTGAAGTGATTGATGCTTGTGTGGCTTACGTGGCTAATCCAGATATCACAACAGAAGAATTAAACGAGATTATTCCGGGGCCAGACTTCCCGACAGGGGGCTTGATCCTTGGTCGTTCCGGTATTCGTTCAGCCTATCATACGGGTAATGGCTCGGTTGTGATGCGTGCTAAAACCTCGATTGAGGAAATGGGTAAGCGCGAGGCGATCATTGTTCATGAAGTGCCGTATCAGGTGAATAAGGGTAAGCTCCTTGAACGTTTGGGCGAAGTTGGCCGTGAGAAAATCGTTGAGGATATCGCCGAGGTACGGGATGAGTCTGACCGCGATGGTGTGCGCGTGGTTATTGAGCTTAAGGTCGGTGCGAATGCCGATGTTGTACTAAATCAGCTTTATAAGTTTACGGCGCTGCAGACAAATTTTGCCTGTAACATGGTGGCGCTTCATAATGGCAAGCCGCAAATGATGCTCTTGGTTGATATGATCAAGGCTTTTGTGAAATTCCGCGAGGAAGTTATCACACGCCGCACGATCTATGAATTGGGCAAGGCCCGTGATCGTGCGCATCTCTTGGCTGGTCAGGCTGTGGCTGTGGCCAATATTGATGAAGTGATTGCAATTATCCGAAATGCACCTGATCCTGCGGCTGCTCGGGAAGGACTTTTGGCTCGCCGCTGGCCTGCGCTGGATGTGAAGCCGTTGATTGAATTGATTGACGACCCCGAGCATCCGATTGAAGATGATAATACATATCAAATGAGTGAAGCACAGGTGAAATCTATTCTAGAGCTTCGTTTGCATCGTTTGACTGGTCTTGAACGTGAAAAGATTGGCAATGAGCTTAGAGAGATTACCGATCTGATTGCCGAGCTTCTTGAAATTCTTGGTAGCCGCGAGAGATTGCTTGAGGTTCTGGTTGGGGAACTGGAAGAAGTCAAAGCTCAATTTGATACGCCGCGCCGAACCGAGTTGGTAGAGGCAGAGTTTGAGGTCGATATGGAAGACCTCATCCAGCGTGAAGATATGGTTGTGATGATCACGCATGGAGGCTATGTGAAGCGCGTGCCGCTTGAGACATACCGTGCACAACGTCGCGGTGGGAAGGGGCGTTCCGGTCTATCTCTCAAGGATGAGGATTTTGTCTCGGATATGTTTGTGGCCAGTACCCACACGCCGATCTTATTCTTTACGAGCCGCGGGCTTGTGCATCGCATGAAGGTCTATCAATTGCCTTTGGCAACACCGCAAAGCCGTGGTAAAGCGCTTGTGAATTTGCTGCCGTTGGAAAAAGAAGAAAATGTCAGTGTCTATCTTCGTATGCCCGAGGATGAAGAGTTGTGGAATGAGCTTGATATTATGTTTGCAACCTCGCATGGGTCTGTGCGACGGAATAAGCTATCTGATTTCAAGAATATTCGTTCTAACGGCTTGATTGCGATGAAGCTGGGTGAGGGGGAAAGCCTTGTCTCGGTCAAGATTTGCCGTGATGACGAGGATATCGTTCTAGCGACTAAGAAGGGTAAGGCTATTCGCTTCCCTGTTAGTGATATTCGAGTCTTTGCCGGACGAACATCTACAGGTGTGCGTGGTATCAAGATGAAGGAAAAAGGCGATGAGGTGATTTCGATGTCTGTGCTCAAGCATATCGAAATTACACCGGAGGAACGCGCATCCTATATGAAGGCTGCGGGGCAGATGATTGAGGATCACGGGCCAGATGAAGATGGTGGTGAGGAAAATATTGCTGCTGTAGATTTGTCGCCTGAGAAATACATGGAATTTCTGGAAGGTGAGCAATTCTTGCTAACCGTTTCCAATAAGGGTTTCGGGAAGCGGACTTCGGCTTACGAGTACCGTACATCAGGCCGTGGTGGTCAGGGCGTGAGTAATATGGCTTTGACATCTAAAAATGGCGGTGAAGTTGTTGCCACATTCCCTGTAACCGATTCCCATCAGATCATGCTGGTTACCGATAAAGGGCAGTTGATCAGAACGCCGGTTGAAAATATCCGCATGACAGGCCGGACAGCGCAAGGTGTAACAATCTTTAAGGTTGGTAAGGATGAGAATGTTGTCTCTGTGGCTTGGTTGGTTCAGGAAGAAAGCGAGGATGGTGAAGAGGAAGATGATATTCTTTCTGGTCCAGAGGACAGCGCAAGTAGTGTTGAAGGTGATGGTGTCCAAGATGATCAACCTGACGAAAATGGCGGCGAAGATGGCGAAGAATAATCCTTCCAAACTAGGTAATATGATCAGGGCTTTGATATTTTTCTTTGTTTTCCTGAGTGTGCCGATGCTCGCGCATGCTTCGGGGAAGTGCAAAGTCGAAGATTCATATCCTTATGAAGCGCCTTATGACATGGAAGGCTGCCCCGAAGATATTCAAAGCTGGATGGATCGCCTGAATGGGTGTTCGTATTTTGAAAGCGAGATGGAAGGGATGAAAACTTCTTTTGATGATCCGCGGTTGATTGAACTCAAGAACCAGTGGGATGAATTACAATGTGTTTCTCTCTGGTGTGATTATGATGACATTTTCATGAAATATGAAGGCGATATCGTCTATACGGGGATTATTTCCGGATATGCGCAGATGATTTACGGTGATAGCGAACTTCCGGTTTGCGGGATGGAGCAGGAACTGTCACCTGAAGAGCGCGAGGGCGGATGAGTATCTGGAACGGTAATTAAGGTATAAAAATTGTCTCGAACTGGAAGATATTTAACAGGCGTATATCCGGGTACTTTTGATCCGGTGACAAAGGGGCATTTGCACCTGATCCGTCGTGCCAGTCGTATTGTTGATCATTTGATTGTTGGTGTGGCGGATAATCCACGCAAAGGGCCTTTATTTTCGCAGCAAGAGCGGCTGGAAATGTTACAGACCGACATACAGAACTTGCCGGAGAAGGGCTGTGAGATTGAAGTTAAATCCTTTAATACTTTGCTGGTTGAATTTGCGAAGGAAAATAATGCAAGCTGTATTTTCAGGGGACTTCGGGCGGTTTCGGATTTTGAATATGAATTCCAGATGACGGGTATGAACTCGAAGCTTGATCCCACGATTGAGACTGTATTCTTGATGGCGGCTGATAAGTGGCAATTCGTTTCAGCCTCTTTTGTCAAGGAAGTCAGTAGCCATGGCGGCGACATTGAGAAATTTGTTACGCCGCATGTGGCTGAGCTTTTGAAGAAAAAATTCAAAAAATAGAAAAGCAAAGCTTGACGCGGGGATGCAAAATACATATTGTGCGGCATCCGAGCGTTAAACGCTCTTTTTATGTGGTTAAGATCGCTTAGCTCAGCCGGTAGAGCAACTGACTTTTAATCAGTAGGTCGAGGGTTCGAATCCCTCAGCGATCACCATTTATCCATATGTCCTAAAACTACGAAACGTTACTTATTTCTGTTGTTTTTAGAGATAGATGGATAAATAAGTTTTATTTGTTATTACTATATACAATTCATGATTTATGTTACGATGATAACTCGTTTGTGTTTGTGCGAAATAATTTTCTTCATCTGATAGATCATGAAATCCAGAATTATAGTCTTTTTGGTGGTTTTCTGCTTGTTACCTATACAGGGATTTGCTTCCAAGGTTACGCCATCCCATGTTTATCAAAGAACCGAATTTTTGCGTTTGGTTCTTGAGGAGCATGATTTATTGGATACACAATTGTATGAAACAATCCAAAGTGATGAAGCGCTCAGGCATCCACGCCATGTGATGCAAAAGGTCTGGAAATGTCACACGATTTTTTCAAAAATTCTAAAGCAGAAGAATATTGAAGTCTCGCCAATGCCCAAGTTGTTTTCTGTGCGCGAGGTTCGGCCTTCTGATGTTAAAAATGGTGTTGATCATTTGATTGATGAAATACTAAAGCTTGGGGCAGTTGAAATTGAAGAGCCTGTTTTTGTGCCTGCTAGAGTGCCAAATGATGTTTATAATAATCTCAAACGGATTTGCCGTGCGGTGCGTATGGAGATTATCCCTTCTGATGTTCATCAGGTTGCACGCGCGGTCAATGATAATCTTGATAAAATAGCTCAAGCACGTGGTTATGATACAGACGTTTCCGTTAAGGAGTTTCAAGGGAAAATACCAGCAGATGTTTATAAAAAAACACTGGATTTACTCACAGAGTTAAGATTATTGGCCCTAAATCCTGATTTTGCCATTCCCGGCGGTGTTTTGATACCTGCCGAATTATCAGGCAAAATCGAGCCTCAGGATGTTTTGACTGTGATGAATGAATCTTTGGCCGAAACGAATGCGATTAAGTATAGTCTTGGTATTCGGGAACATATGACCTTGCCACCATATCAGGAGGGTAAAGTCCCGTCAGATGTTTTTGCGCAGATTGAGCGCGCGCATAATATTGTTCTGATATTATTAGAAAAAGAGGATTATAAATGATGATAAAAGGTGTTCATCTTTATGTCCTTATATGCGGCACTCTTACGGCATGTCTTGGTCTTGTTGTTATTTTCGGTTGGTATGCGGGTAATCAGGCTTTGGTGCAAATCAATCCGGCCTTTGCGCCTATGCAATATAATACGGCGCTCGGATTCTTATTTTGTGGATTAGGGCTGATTGCGGTTTCTTATAGAAAAATGAAGGCTGTAAGTACTTTGGGTGGGATCGCCTGCGTCTTGGGTGTTGCTACCTTAATTCAATATATATGGGATGTTGATTTTGGCATTGACGAATTTTTTATCGAGCCGGTTTTTATCACAAAAACATCCCATCCTGGCCGCATGGCACCCATGACAGCAATTTGCTTTGCTTTAAGCGGGCTAAGTTTTTTGTTTGTAAATAAAAAAAGGCCTTTAGCCGTGAGTTTGGCTATATGTGTACTTATTTTTGCAGTGATGGCATTAATCGGTTATATCACCCAGCAAGAAGGACTGTATGGTTGGGGAAATTTAACCCGCATGGCTATTCATACCGCTTCGGGCTTTGTGGTTCTGGCAATCGGGATGGTTATTTATAACTTATGGGGTGTGGTTGGTAAAAAATTTGATTTTTGGCAGATCGCTCCTTTTTTAGTGGCTATGGTCATTGCATTGCTTTCATTTTTTTCGTGGTATGTCATTAGGGAAGAAGCCAAAGTTGCAAACCATAATTATCTTTTGAGTCTTGTTAATGATACACAAGATGCTCTTGTAACACGCTATAAACTATATGAGGCAAGTTTATGGGGTGGGCTGGGTTTGTATTATGCGTCCAAATCTGTGGAACGTGAAGAGTGGCAAAATTATGTTAAAGCTCTTGATGTTGGAAAAAACCTGCCCGGTATTAGCGGGATTGGTTATATTGATTATGTTCTGGCTCAGGATATGAATCAGTATTTGAAAGATACACGTGCTGATGATGCGCCGAATTTTAAAAACCACCCTGATACATTTTACCCTGATAAGTTTATTATTAAATACATCGAGCCTGTTGATGACAATATAGAGGCTGTGGGACTTGATATTGGTTTCGAGGCTAATCGACGGGCGGCAGCGGAGCGTGCTCGTGATTTAGGTGTGCCTGCTCTGACCAAAAAAATTCTGCTGGTGCAAGACCATAAGAAACAAGCAGGGTTTTTGCTTCTTATTCCGGTTTATGAAACGAAAGACTTGCCCGATACAATTGAAAAACGTCGTAAGCATTTTCAGGGGTGGGTTTATGCGCCGTTTATCGGGTCGAATTTTTTTACCGGAATAGAAAAAATTGGACAAAAACAACTGAATTTTGAAGTGTTTGATGGCAAGAAGCCCGCTAAAGGATCTCTGATTTATGACTATAAAGAAAATGCAGAGGTGTCAGATATTTCCTCTGATTTTGTGCAAACACAATTGAATATAGCAGGGCGAACATGGACGATATTATGGCATCCTAATAAAAATTTTATAACGCAGACGCAAGATAATCAGGGTTATGTTTTTCTTATTTTTGGCTGGCTATTTGCAGGGCTTTTATATTTTGCGTTAGATCGGTTTATTAAGAGCAAAGATATTATCCAAAGAACGGTTGATGAGCGTACCAAAGAGCTTAAAGAGAGTGAAAATCGTCACAGAGCAATTTTGGATAATACAGTCGATGCCATTTTAACCATAAATGAAAAAGGTGAAATTCAGGGCTTTAATCGGGCAGCAGAAGCAATGTTTGGTTATACGGATGAAGAAATGGTTGGTCAGAATGTATCATGTCTTATGCCTGAGCCACATAAAAAACAGCATGATCATTACATTGAAAATTATATGAAAACCGGTGAAGCCAAAATTATAGGTACAACTCGTGAGCTGGAAGCGGTTCGCAAAAATGGTGAGGTTTTTCCTATTGAATTATCTGTCAGTGATGTTGAACTGGACCATGGTAAATTATTCAGTGGTATCATTCGTGATATTACAAAACAAAAAGAAGCAGAAATTGCCAAAAATGAATCCATAGAATTTCAGGAGCTTGTTGCAAATAATATTCCTGATTTTCTTTTTGTTAAGGATGATGAATTTAGGATTGTTGATGCTAATGACGCATTTTTAGAGCTATATCCTGAAGACATAAGAGAAAATGTTATTGGCTCAACAACGATAGAAAATTATAAAGAAGAGGATGCTGAAGCATTTCTGAAGCATGATAAAATTGCTTTGAAAGACGGGTATTCTGAAACCGAGGAGGTTATAGTTTTCCCGAATGGGCAATTGCATACTCTTTTTACCAAAAAGGTGCGTTTTAAAAATACAAAAGGAGAGACATTTATTCTGGGGATAGCCAGAGATATAACAGATGCCAAAGAAGCAGAAGAACAAATATTAAAGGCTAACGAAGAATTGAGCCGCTCCAATCAGGAGTTAGAGCGTTTTGCCTATATAGCCTCTCATGACTTGCAAGAACCTTTGCGTAAAATCGGCGGATTTACAGAGCGTTTTGAAAAGCATTTTGCCGATCAGATTAAAAATGACGAGAAAGCCCAGACCTATATGAGGTTTATCACTGATGGGGTTGAGCGTATGAGGGGCTTGATTATGGGGCTTCTCGAATATTCTCGTGTCACTACCACAGAGATTGATGTGCAGGCGCTTGATAGCAACCAGATTGTAGCCGATGCCATAGAGAACTTAAGTGAAAGAATTGAGGAAAATGAAGCGCGGATTCATTATGAAGATTTGCCCGTGGTTGCGTATGATAAAATTATGCTGACCCAGCTTTTCCAGAATCTGATCGGTAATGCAATCAAATATCGTAGCGAAGCTGCGCCGGAGATTACTATTACAGCGCAAGTGGTGGATGGTTTTTGGGAATTTGCTGTTGCGGATAATGGCATGGGGATGGAGGAAAAATATCTGGATCGTATATTCGAAATGTTCCAGCGTCTTCACCGTAAGGAAGAAATTAGTGGCACAGGTATTGGCTTGTCACTGTGTCAAAAAATTGTCGAGCGTTATGGTGGGAAAATACGTGTGACTTCCGAGCCTGATAAGGGATCTACTTTCTACTTCACTGTTCCAATCACAAGTGACATATAAATGTTTGGTAAGAGCAGAAATGGTATGGGCTTAAGGCAAGGATATATTCTGGCGCTTTTGGTGATATTTTTACTGGCAAGTATCAAGTTTATTGCTCTGGAAATGCTGGTGTTTAAGCAAAAAGAGGCAGCTGTTGTGATTAATATTAGCGGGCGCCAGCGTATGCTTTCACAAAGGATTGCCTTTTTTGCCTCGGATTATATGGCTGCTCAAGTGCCAGAAAACCGTTTGAAGGTTAAGGGGGCGCTTATCGAAACGGTTGAAGAATTTTGGAAAAATCATAATGATTTGATTGAAGGGAATGCAGCGCGTGGGCTTCCGGTTTTAAACAACAAGAAGATTCATGATGTGTATTATAAAGATGATCCTGCGCTTGACGCTTTGATGCAGGAATATATCTCATCGGTTCACGTGATTTTGGATCATGGGGGGCAAGGAGAGGCTTCGCAGGACGCGATGGCGTTTATTGCCGAGACGGGGCCGGATATTTTGCTTCGAAAATTAAATGATATAGTAAAGCTGCATGAAATTGCGGCACAAAATGATGTGCGTTTTATTTCACAGCTTCAAATGGCTTTTTGGATTGTCACTATTATTGTTTTGTTACTTGAGGCTTTGTTTCTATTCAAACCGATGATCCGACGCATTGAGGATAATATTGTAGAACTTGAGAAGCGCGAGAAAAAAATACAAGACCAGTTTCATGATCTGGAGCGTTTTACGTTTATAGCATCTCATGATTTGCACGAGCCTTTGAGGAAAATTATCGGATTTACCGAGCGTCTTGAAAAGGCGCTGGAAGGTAAACTTGACGATAAAACTAAAACATATATGCGTTTTGTTATGTCTGGGGCTGCGCATATGAGGGATTTGGTAAGTGGCCTGCATGTCTATGCCAGTATTTCGGCGACAGAGGATATACGAGAAGAAATCGATGCAAACCTGGCAGTTAAACAGGCCCTTAAGGCATATAATATTTCGGAAGATAATAGTAAAATTTATTACCAGAATTTGCCTAAAGTGATTTATAATAAAGAGATGCTGATTAGGGTCTTTGAAGAGTTGATTGGCAATGCGCTAACATATAGAAAAGACGAAATATCTGATATTCGTATTTCATTGGAGGAAGAAGAAGAAAATTGGGTCTTTACCGTTTCTGATAATGGTATTGGCATTGCCGAAAAATATTTCGATAGAATTTTTGAAATGTTTCAGCGCCTTCACAGAAAAGAAGATATTGCAGGTATAGGTTTGGGATTGGCAATTGTTAGAAAAATTGTTGAGCTTCACGGTGGAGAGGTATGGGTTGACTCGCAAGAGGGACAGGGGGCAAAGTTTTATTTTACGGTCCCAAAGGCTGTATAAGTGATTATTAAGAAAAGAGATGAGTATGATTGATATTTTATTAGTGGAAGATGATGAGGGGGATGCTTTTTTTCTGGAAGAAGCATTGGAAAAAACAGGTTTCGAGAGCAGGTTACATCATTGTATGGATGGTCTTGAAGCGCAAGAGTTTTTGAGAGATTCTTCAAATCCACGGCCTGCTTTTATTTTGCTTGATCTGAATATGCCGAGAATGAATGGGTTTGAGATGCTAAAATGGATCAAATCCGATGATGATTTGAGAGATATTCCGGTGGGCATTTTAACAACGTCTTCATCCTTGGATGATATTAATGAATCTTATAGAAATTACGCTAGTTACTATATTACCAAGCCAACAAGTTTTGAAGATATGCAACTTGTTATAAAGCGAATTGACGATTTCTGGATTAATACTGTGAAGTTGCCTTCCTGATTTCCTGCGTTTGTTTGTATTGGAAATGCCTTTGTATTTATGATATTCTAATATAAGAAAAAACAGGAGTTTGGTATGGTAGAAATCCTTTTGGTAGAAGATGATGAGGGTGATATTTTTATGTTGCGTGAAATTCTTGTGAATGCAAGTTTTGATGCAAATTTACACATTGCGCATGATGGTGAAGAAGCTCTTGAGTTTTTAAGAAATCAAGCGATGCCAAAAATAGATTTCATTATATCCGATATTAATATGCCTCGCATGAATGGACATGAATTTCTCGAAGAAATAGGAAAAGATGCGTTGTTTAAAAAAATTCCTGTGGCTGTACTGACTAATTCGCATGAAGCAGAAGATTTTGTTAAAACATGGGATTTGAATGCAGCTATATGTTTATCAAAGCCTTTAACCCAAGGTAAAATTACCGAAATTGTTCAAAGCGTCGAGTTTTTCTGGCGGCAAAATTCTGTGGCTTAAGATAAAAGAGCTTTTATTTTTTTCAGACTTAAGATTATACTCTCTACCATGAGTAATGAATGTGTGATTGAAGTCTTAATGGTAGATGACGATGAGGGAGATACACTCATGGCCCAAGAGGCTTTTGAGGACATAGGTTTTCCCCATAATTTTCATATTGTGCATGATGGAATTCAGGCCCTTGATTTCATGGAGAAAAAAGGTGAGTTTGTGGATGCTCCTGATCCAGACTTTGTCCTGTTGGATATTAATATGCCGCGCATGAATGGGCATGAGGTTTTGGACTGGATACGACATCATCATAAATATGAACTTATACCAGTTGTAATCCTGACAACGTCCCATTCTGATGAAGATATCTTCAAAAGCTATAAGGGGCGGGCTAACAGCTTTGTTACCAAGCCTACAGATATCAGAGAGTTTAATAATGCAGTTCGGGCAATCCGAGAGTTCTGGTTTAGTGTAGCAAGACTTCCGACGTTAAAAAAATAAAAGAGATTTATAGTATGACTCGAACTCGAAATTCCAAAAAAGTGATACGCGTCTTGTTATTGGAAGATGACGAGGGTGATGCGCTTATGCTCTCGGAGGATCTTGAAGCGGATAATCGTGATAATTACAAGATTAAGCATACTACAACCTTATCAGATACTATCGGCTCACTTTTGGAAAAAGACTTTGATATTGTTTTGTCGGATCTTACTGTGCCGGATTCTCACGGCATGGAAACATTTCATAGTTTGGTGGAAAATACGAATTTGCCGATTATTATCCTGACCGGTGATGAAAATGATGATATATCTTCGCAGGCGATAAAAGAAGGGGCGCAAGATTTTATTGTTAAGAATAACCTTGAAAGTCATGATGTTCCAAATGCAATAAAATATGCAATACAAAGACATAAAATTAATCAGTCTATTCAAGAATCCAATCAACTGAAATCCGAATTTTTAGCGAATATGAGCCATGAAATACGTACGCCGTTAAATGGTATTATCGGGGCTGCAGATCTTTTGCATAAAACCAAGTTAACTGAAGATCAGAAAAAGTATTTAAGGGTTATTACTAATTCCGGTGATACGCTTTTGGCCTTAATCAACGACATTCTTGATATTTCCAAGATTGAGGCAGGCGAGTTGGAAATTAGCCCTGAGCCGGTCGTTATAAGGAAATTTTTGCATGATATTATGCAATCTGTGTATCCCCGCGCCAATCAAAAAAATGTAGAGCTTTTGGTCGAGTATTCAAAGGATGTGCCATTATCAATCATGGCAGATAGCGTTCGCCTTGAGCAAATTATGATTAATTTGTTAGGTAATGCCGTAAAATTTGTAGAAGAGGGGCATATTATTGTTCGTGTGGAAACAAAAGGCTTTCATGAAAATGCTGTAAGATTGCGCATTACAGTTGAGGATACGGGTATAGGTATTCCGGAAGATAAAATTCAGACTATTTTTGATAAATTTGCGCAAGCTGATGCCTCAACGACCAAGAAATATGGTGGCACAGGTTTGGGATTGGCTATTACACAAAAACTGGTCGAGATGATGGGGGGCAGTATTGGGGTTTCTAGTACTTTGGGTGTTGGGACGGAATTTTTCTTTGAGGTTCAATTCCCGATTGTTAATAATGTGAGTGCGGATGAAAAAGCTGATTCTGCTAAGGCCATAAAGAATTTGAAGGTTTTGGTTATTGATGATTCTGAAGTTGTTTTGCGTTTCTTATCTATCGCTATGGAGAAAATGGGGATTCAACATGAGACAATAGGCAATCCTGAAAAAGCTTATGAGATGCTTCAAAATGCGTATAAGGGCGGTGATCCTTTTGATTTGGTTATAACCGATTATCATATGCCTGATCTGAGTGGTGCGCAGCTTGCTGAACGTATTCGTGGTAATCCAGATATAAAAAATATAAAAATTATTATGATTTCTTCGATTGGAAAAATAGATGCCGACTTAATCGAAAGTAAAGCAGGCCTTTTTGATGGTAGCCTTTTAAAGCCTGTAAACCCTGCGGATTTGAGACAAAAAATATATGAAGTTTGTATTGATGGAGCTGATAGGCAAAAACAAGCCATTGGTGAGCCAGAGGTTTTGGATATTTCTGGCAACCTGAATGCCAATATTTTGCTCGTAGAAAACGAGATGGTTAATCAAATGGTTGCGACAGATATGTTAGAGGCTATGGGATGTAAGGTGGATCTGGCAGAAAACGGGCAAGAAGCTGTAGATATGCTCTTTGGAAATGATAACAAGAGCTATGACGTCGTTCTAATGGATTGTATGATGCCGATTATGGATGGATTTGAGGCAACACAGGAAATAAGGCGGCAGGAAAAAGAAAAAGGTGGTCTTCATCAAGTTATTATCGCTATGACCGCCAATGCCGTGGCAGGGGAAAAAGATAAATGTCTTGAGGTCGGGATGGATGATTATCTGGCCAAGCCTGTTAAAGAAGAAAATCTTTTCTTGAAGCTCAGGGAATATATTAAAAGAGAAAAAGCTGCATGACAGTAAAAGGTAAAAGCAATCCAATAGATTTTGCGCAAGGTATCAATGAGTCGTTGACGGCTAATATTAATCATGCGCTCAGGACGCCGTTAAATGGCGTGGTCGGGATGATGGATTTGCTCACAAAAACAGGTTTAAGCAAAGCCCAGATGAAATACGCGCAAATTATCCGCGAGTCGACGGAAAATCTCATGCTGCAGCTTGATAACATTCTTGAGCTTGCCAAAATCGAAGAGGGCGAGCTTGTTGTTAATACAGCAGATTGCAGGCTCGAAGATGTGATTAAGAAGGCATTGCAGCCCTTTATCGCGGTAGCCTCGAAAAGAAATATTCCTGTATCTGTTGAATATGGTTTTGATCTTCCGGCATTTATTCGTACGGATCAGCGTAAGTTGCAGCTTATTCTGACAAATCTTTTCAGTTGCGCTCTAAAATTTGTCGAGCGTGGTAAAATTGTTCTCAAAATTACCAAAGAACAGCTGGGAGATGACGATAATCCGGACTGGAAGCTTCGTTTTACATTGGAAAATAGTAAAATTCTCTATGACGCTTTACATGGCTCTATGGAACAATATCAGGCTTTTCCCGAAGCTGATTTAAGAGAATTTGGTGAAATCACGGTCAGCTTGATTACGACCCAGCAGCTTCTTAATGCTCTGGGTGCCAGTATTTCGTTCGATCATTTAAAAGAAGGACGCGAGCCACCGTTTCACTTTGATCTGGCTTTGGTTGAAGGTAAGGATAACGGCGACAATACACTTTTTTCAGTTTTAAAAGGCAAGCGCGCTCTTATTGTACAAGATGATATATTATCCCAGAATAATGTTACGCATTCTTTGAGGCTGTGGGATGTGGATCTGCGTATTATTGATGATGCAGATCAGATAGATAGCGAGATCAAGGCTGCTCATAAAGAGGGGCGTGATTTTGATTTTTCTTGTGTTTTGGCTGGTGCCGAGACAGTTGATTTTAAGGCATTAGATAAAAAATTACCGCATATGGTTTTTGTTTCAGATGCAAAACCGGAAGGTAACGATATACCTAGTTTGCTCATTGATCCGGTCTACCCCGAGGAATTATTATCGACTTTGGCTTCGTTTTATATGGAAAGCGATCCACGGCATGAAGCATCTTTGGCTGAGGAAGCTTCGAATCTTTTGGATTCAGATGAGTATGATAAAATACAGGCCTCTATTTTGCTGGTTGAGGATGATACAACCAGCCGTCTTTATGCTTCCGAGCTATTGGAAGAATTGGGATGTCAGGTTGCCGAGGCTGAAAATGGCAGGCAAGCCGTTATGCGTGTGACTAAAAATCAAAATTATGATTTGATTTTGATGGATTGTATGATGCCCGTTATGGATGGCTATAAAGCCACGCAGGAGATCAGGGAAGCGGGTTTTAAGGATACGCCTATTATCGCGTTGACGGCTAATACAATGGAGCAAGACAAAGAAAAATGTTTGGCTTCGGGTATGGATGATTACATCACTAAGCCGGTTCGTGAGCAGGAGTTATATGCTATGCTTAAGAGGCATCTCAGGGCGGCAAAAAATAGGTGAGCAAGACAATAGAAGTTTATTGCCTTGCCCACCTTAGCGCTTAGTCAGGTTATAGAGCAGGTGGTAAGTTTGGTGCGTAAGATATAATTTTACCTCATGTTGATATGTGTGTTGTCCTTACTATTTATAATTTGTGTTGCTTCGGATAATTTTTCATTCAGTTGTTGTTCAATATGACTTGCGGTAGCCAGTAATCCTTCCTGATGGTCAATATCCTTATTGTGGTTGGTTTTCATTTTTGATCTTCCTCGTATTCATAAGTAAAACTAACTATATATTTTTCTATCAAACCACCTAGTCATGTGTGAGAGGTGGTTTGGTAGAAATTTTTGTATTACTTCAATGCTTCATATAGTTCTCCCGCTTTTTCTCTCTCTTAAAAACAGAATTTAAAATTGCATGTGGTGTGCCAAATTTGTTTTTAGGGTGTGTGTACTTTTTAAGGTATTGTTTTTAAATGCATAATTTGAATTTTTTGTAAGAAGGGCTTTGTTATTAGCTTAATGTTTTTTTAAATTTACAGTTGTAAAATGCAATAGTGAGCACATAAACAATTGTAAAAAGCAATAAATCTTATGAAAAAAATTCTTATTATCGAAGATGAAGAGGTTATGGCTGCTACTCTTGATGAATATCTGATGCATTCGATGCATGATATTCATATTGTACAAAATGGCACGGACGGGATTAAGGCCATAGAGCAGATCAAGCCGGATGCTGTGTTACTGGATTTGAATTTGCCGGATATGCATGGCTTTGAAATTCTAAAGCTTCTTCATAAAAACCATAAACACTGTGCTGTGATTGTTATAACAGGTCAGGCCAGTATGTCTGCGGCTGTGGATGCTATGAAGCTGGGGGCGCATGATTTTGTGCCTAAACCGGTTTCACCTGAGCGCTTGCGTGTGAGTTTACAAAATGCTCTTGAGCGTGTTGAGCTTCAGGAAATCGCCCAGAATTTTGAAAAAATGTCCCGCAAGAATTTTCAAGGCTTTATTGGCAAGTCGCCCAAGATGCAAGCCGTCTATAGCTTGATAGAAAATGCAGCGCAGAGTAAAGCCTCTGTGTTTATAACAGGGGAAAGCGGGACGGGTAAGGAGTTGGCGGCAAGGGCTGTTCATGAGTTAAGTTCGCGTGCCAATAAGCCCTTTGAGGTTTTGAATTGTGCGGCTATTCCTCATAACTTACTGGAAAGCGAGATTTTTGGTCATGTCAGGGGCGCGTTTACAGGTGCGACGGCGGATCGGGAAGGGGCGGCGTCCAGAGCAGATGGTGGTACATTATTTTTGGATGAGCTTGGCGAGATGCCTATTGATCTTCAGGCCAAGTTATTACGTTTTATTCAATCAGGCAGTTTTATGCCGGTTGGTGATTCCCGCCAGCGTGACGTCGATGTGCGTTTTATTTGTGCCACAAATCGTGATCCTATGAACGCAGTGAGGGAAGGGCTTTTGCGTGAGGATTTATATTATCGCTTGAATGTTGTGCCTGTGTATTTGCCACCTTTGCGGGATCGCGGGGCAGAAGATATCAAGCTTTTGGCGCAGCATTTTCTGGAAGAAATATCCAGAGAAGAAAAAAAGGAATTTACGAGTTTTTCAGAGGAAGTACTGGAGTTGTTTGTCCATTATCGTTGGTCGGGTAATGTGCGGGAGCTTGAAAATACTATTCGTTGTATCGTTGTTCTTAATAAGGGCGAGACGATAGAGCTTGAAATGATGAATGTTCTGGATCAGGAGGCAGAGCGCAGGCTAGAAATGTTGGCGACCGATGCTCAAGGGGCTCAAGTTTTTGCCGACCAGTTTTTGCCGGTTAGTGAGCTTGATATCAAGCCTTTGGAGGTTTATGAGCGGGACATTATTCTGGCGGCGCTTTCGGCCTGCAACGGAAATATTACAAAGGCATCCAGAAGGTTGGATATTAATCCGGCAACTATCCATCGCAAGCAAAAGCAATGGAAAGAGCGCGGGATTTCTTAAGGTGCCCTAGTCAGGCTGGATATCGTAGCCTTCCATGATTTCTATTAGGGTATTGATCTTTTCAATAAGCAGAGGTGTCTTTTCGAAGGCTGTTTCAGGGGAGTTCGATTTAAGGGCATCTTCGATAGATTCGGCCAGTTCTCCCTCATTTTGTGCTTTTAGCATAAAGCATAGGGATTTCAGATCATGTGTGCTGGCCTGAAGGTCGCTGCTATTTTGGGTTGCTGCTGCGTTTTCACAAATTTGAATATGATTTTTTAGGCTCGTGATATACACATCCAGCATTTTACGGTGTTTATTTCTATCGAAACTATTCAAAAATTGTATTAGATTATCCTGTGTGAACATTTTTCCTGCTTTGATATGGGGGTAGTATGAAACCTAAAGTTTTGCTTGTAGAAGATGATATTGCACTTCAGGAGACTTTTAAAGAATATCTTGAAGAAAAATATCAAGTTGTTATGGCAAATACTGGCATGATTGCGGCGCAAATTCTTAAAGATGGTGGGTTTAGTATTATTCTCGTTGATTTGGGGTTGCCGGATATGAGCGGTATGAATGTTATCAAGTTGGCGGCAAAAAGTTATAAAGATTCTGCAGTGCTTGCTTTGACAGGTGATCGTACTTCAAAAAGTGTTCAAGAGGCCATTACACTTGGTGTGGATGATTATCTTGTCAAGCCAATAGACTCTGATCATCTTCATAATCGCATTGAAAAAGTGTTTTTAAAGAAGAAAGCTGCATCTGATCCTTTTTAATTGCCATTGCAAAAAGCAATGGTTTTTTAGTGCTAAGTTTTTTACGAACTCTAATTTTATAACTTATTGATTTATAATCATATTTTTCCGCCTTTTTATTTACCATAATGGCGTGCCTCTTGCAATGAAATATTAATATTTTAGGCGTAAGATTAAGGGTAAGGTGACACTCTATGGTTGATATGAGCAATTCAAAGGATAAAGGTTTAAGAAGCGTTCTTCGTGATCGTGATAATTCGGATGCTGGGAAGGATCTGGATAATTTTACCGTGTTTCAAGATATTCAAGATACTAATCTTGATCACAAAGTTTATGAAGTAGATCGAATAGCTAGTGGTCATGAAGAAAGTATTGCTTCTAATCCTATGATTGCCATGAAGGATCAAGATTACAATCCAGCCCTTATTGCTGATGAGCAAAATAGTGTACCCAGAACTCAAGAAAGTGCGGTCTCACGGGAGGACGATAAAGACGTTGCTGTTAGGCTTTCTGATTCCTTATCAGGCACTACACTCGAACAAGGAACTGGGCTGTCTGGAGCACAAGGTCAGATATTAAAATCTTCACTTGATACGGATCAAAGAGCAGAAACTATTGGAGATGTCAGAAGTGATAACTCTTTGACGAATGTTGATCCGCTTCAGTTGGATAATAGTGTGCAGGCTCTGGATGGCGCTGTATCAGTAGAAAATAATGTGAACGCCGTTTTTGATGAAGTTTCTGATGACGTGATGACAGAGGAGAATCAAGATGATGACCTTATCGATGAAAGTGTCGATGATGAGCAAGAGGATGATATCGTAGATGAAGGTAATAGTGATTCAGGAGACGTGCCGGAATTTTTGATACCTAATCTGAATGTTCGGGTCAGTAATGCAACTGATAACCAGACAACAATCAATAGTGATAATGGCTTTGATTTATATCCTATTGCCTATGGAGAGTCACGCACCATAACTGGGGCTGATATGGATATACCAGGCGTGCGGGACAGTGCGCAAATTACTTATGTTTTTGCAGATGAAAACACGCTTGAAGTGACTTTGGATTCTGCATGGAACAGCATTAAGAATATTGAAGTTTCATCTGAGTCAAATGGCAATGTAACATTAAATAATTTTGTTCATACGGATGTGAACCTTGGGGAAGGCGGAGATTCCTCGGTTGTCATTAACGGAGCCAAGCGTGGTAATATTACCACAGCAGGTGGGGATGACAGTGTTGAAGTGAATGCGCAGACTAATAATGCAGGCTGGAGCAATAATTTTGATATTGATACAGGCGCAGGTAATGATATTATCGAGCTGATCGGAGATAAGGGCCATACAGGCTTTAAAGTCGATGCCGGCGCAGGCAATGATAATGTCATTATAGGGGATGCCTATGATGCTTCGGATGTCAATCTTGGGGCAGGAGATGATAATTTTACCGGCGGTGATGGTGATGATATTGTTGAGGGCGGAAGCGGAAATGATACAATCTCGGGCGGTGGTGGCACTGATATCTTAAAAGGCGGCGCAGGTGATGATACCCTAAAGGGTGGTTCAGGCGATGACACGCTTGAGGGTGGAGAAGGCAAAGACACCTATATTATTACATCGAATGATGGAAATGTAACAATCACAGATTTCGGTGGTGTTGGCGGTGGTGGTCGTGGAGAAGCTGCTTTGATGCCAGAGCATGATACGATCAAGCTGGAAGGCGAAGCCTTAACGGCAGAAAATATGCTGCTAGATTATGATGGTCAGGATACGGTGGTAACATTTGAAGGGGTAGATAATTTCTCTATCACGCTGGAGAATTTCGATTTCACTGATCTGGACAACTTGCCTGCGGTCGAGGGCTGGAACATTCTTTTTGATGGTCAAACTGAAGGTTCGGATGCCTATGATGTTTTCAATAATCATTCTGCTTTACAGCATAATATCTGGAACAAGGATAGTGTTACGTTCTTGAATAATGCCGATAATACGGTCAATGGCAAGGACGGGTCAGATGATGTGATCAATGCTATGGATGGGGATGATGTAATTGATGGTAAAGGTGGTAATGATACTTTGCGTGGTGGGGATGGTGATGACAGGCTAATTGGTGGTGCTGGTGATGATAGGCTTGATGGGGGTAATCATACGGATATTGCAGTTTTCAGCGGTGATCATGCAGAATACCAAATTACATTCAATGAAGATGAAAGTATCACCATTACAGATACTGTAGAAGGACGTGATGGGTCAGATACTCTGTTAGGCATAGAAAGGGTCGAGTTCCGTGATGGAGAAGTCGATGCTACGCCAGAGGCTTTGATTTTGCCTGCCGTTGGAGAAGATGACGATACACAAAGCGATGATGATGACCAAGAGGATGAAGTTCTTGATGAGAATGATGACGATGTCACAGATAGTCAAGACGAAGAAGATGATGTTGTCGATGAAGATCAGGATGACGAAAACGATGATGCATCCGATGATGATGACGTAGTCGATGAAACTGATGACGGTAATAATGGTCATGGCAATGATGACGGCGTAGATGATAGCAATCCCGGTCAAGGGAATGATAATCAAGGCAACGGAAATGGTCCGGGGAATAATAACGGTCACGGGAATAATCTGGATGGCGTTGATGATGATAATCCGGGGCAGGGCCAAGGCGGCCCGAATGCCGGAAAAGATGATAATGGTGATGAGGATGAAGGTGCTTTGGGCAATCAAGATGATGAAACACCAGGAGCCGATCCAAATCCGGAAGATGATGGTCAGGGTTCAAATGAAGGTATTACGCTTGATGGTGGGAATGGAAAAGATACGCTGATTGGAACTGATGGTGATGACATTATCAGCGGTGGTAACGGCAAAGATAATATTACTGGCGGCGGTGGTGATGACACGATTTACGGAGGTAATGGCAAGGATACTGCCCATTACAGCGGTGACTTTTCAGAATATAATATTTCACAAAACGACGATGGAAGCTACACCATTCAAGATACAGTAGCAGGTCGCGATGGTGCGGATACGGTCTATGAAACCGAGTTTTTTGATTTTAATGACGGAACGCAGGAAGCAGGATCTGAAAGCTGGTTGGCGGCTGTTGAGGCTGGAGATGAGAATGCCTTAGTTGATGCACAAGGCGGCGATGATAATAATTGGCTGGCGGAAGTCGAAGCCGATGCCGAAAATGTTGATGCGCAAAATGAGGATAATGAAGGTATAGAAGCCCAAGCCCCTGTGGACTTAGCTGATATTACACCTGATGGAGCGGATCAGGTGGATGATGCTGGCGGCATTGTGTAGCCATGTCTCATAAAAGCCCTCTACAATTTATAGTGCAAATCATGTACCCTGCTTGCGGGAGGGTGTTAGCCGAAATGATTGGTGATACTCATAATGATAACAAGGCCTTGAATCATCAGGGCCAGAAGAGAAGCTTTGGTCTTTATCTTGATAAAAGGGATATAGGCATTCTGGTTTTTTGTTCTCTGGTTATCAATTTATTTTCTCTGGCTGTACCGCTTGTGACTTTGCAGGTTTACGATCGTATTCTGGCCTTTCAAAGCATAGGGACATTACAAGTTTTAGTTGCCGGTGTGGCAGTTATTGTTGCATTGGATATTGTCTTGAGGTTATGTCGTTCTTCCATGATTGGGTGGGCATCTGCGCGTTTCGAGCATGCTGCTTTTTCACGGACCTTGCGTCATTTGATGGGGGCAAAATTTCAAAAACTCAAAGACTATTCATCGGCGGAGCAGCTTCATCGTATCGGCGCAATTGCCAAGCTCAAGAGCTTTTATAGCGGTCAATCTCTTATTAGTTTGATAGATTTGCCTTTCGTTTTGGTTTTTCTTGGTTTTATTGCTTATCTTGCAGGGTGGCTTGTTCTTGTGCCTGTCGTATTATTGTGTCTTTTCGGGGTTTTCGCGCTAGTATTGGGTCATAATATGAAAAGAACTATTTTGATGCGTGATGAGGATGATGATAGACGCATCAATTTTGTCTCTGAAATTCTGGAGCATATTCATACGGTTAAGATGCAAGGTCTAGAGGCGTCTTTTCTGCGTCGTCATGAAGCTTTGCAAGGTCAGAATATCCACGACCTGCACATTTTGACGTCACATAATGCCCAAGGCTATAACGCAGCATCACTTTTTACACAAATAATGATGATTATGATGGTTTCTGTTGGTGCGCTTATGGCGCTTAGCGGGCAGATCACTATGGGCGTGCTAATTGCTTGTGTTTTGCTTTCAGGGCGCATTATGCAACCTGTGCAGCGCGCTTTATCCTTCTGGGTTTCTTTTCAGGAATATTTATTGGCAAAGGATAAAATTGAAGAGCTTTTGGCTTTGGCACAGCAAGAAAAAATAAGCGTCGATGAGTTAAAAACACCCAATGGTAAGCTGGAGCTTGAAAAGCTAGGATTTTCTTATGAGGATAAAGCGCCATTATTCTACAATCTTAATCTCAAACTCAACTCTGGTAAGGTTATCGCGTTGGTTGGGCCGCCCGGTGATGGCAAAACAACATTGATGAAACTCATTGCCGGATTATATGAACCGGATATAGGGCGGGTTTTGATCGATGGCATGGATGTTTCAAAAATTCCTTATGGGGAGATCGCAAAATATATTGGCTATTTGCCATCTGAATCCGATATTTTTCAGGGTAGCATTATGGATAATTTGACAGGCTTCAGGCCAGAGCTGGAGGAACAGGCTCTGGAAATTGCGAAGTATCTGGGAATTGACCGCGTGGTGTCAAAACTGGCGGCGGGGTATAGAACAGTTTTGTTTGACGGGCCGGCCGATCCGGTAACGCCGGGCATGAAGCAGCGCATCACAATCGGACGGGTTCTGGTTAATAGACCCCGTATTTTGCTTTTTGACCATGCGGATAAGTCACTGGATAAAGAAGGGTATAACCACGTCTTTCGTTTGCTCGGTCAGCTCAAAGGGCAGGCAAGTATGGTGCTGGTTTCCAATGACCGGAATATCCTGCATCTGGCGCAAGAAGAATATATGATCAGTGATGGTACATTGGTCTCTGTGGATGATGAAACGGTTAGTAAATCCGGTGATGTTATTAGACCTTTCAAGGAGTTGCGTTTATGAGTGATGCAACATTTGAAAATATGGAGAATTTTTTTGCTAGCCGTTTCAATACGGATAAGGGGGCTGCAGATAATTATGCACCTTATTTAAGCGGTATTTTGCAGGCTTTGAACTGGCGCGGTGATATTCGGGCCTTAAGCGATTCATTACCGTACACGCAAGAGAAGAAAGGGCTGGGTTTTACAGATTTTCTGAATGTCATGGCTCTTTTGGGTTATGCGCCAAAAATTCTAAAGGCCAAAGCCAAGGATATCCCAGAGGAAGCCTATCCATGTTTGTTCATTCCGAAGGGCGAAGATGAGGCAGGCGAAATCCTGCATGAGCCGAGCCAGAAAGATATAAAAGGGCGCGCTTTTATCTTTAAAGAAGATCATGGCAATGCCGATATTATTCCGGATAAGACCATTACGGTTTCGGGGCGTCCATGGTTCGCCAGATTACTTTACCGTTTTAAAGGTATTTTCGGGCAAGTTTTGCTGGCAAGTTTCTTTATTAATATTCTGGCACTGGTAACACCGCTTTTTATGATGAGTGTCTATGATAAGGTTATTGGCGCTTATTCAAGGGAAACGCTCAATTATTTATTAATTGGTGTTGTTCTGGCGGTGGGTGTCGAGTTTTCCTTGAGGTTTTTGCGCACAAAAAGTTTGTCATGGTTTGGTGCGCGTATTGATTACATCGTCAGTAACACTATTTTAGCAAAGCTTATGGCCTTGCCGGCTTCTTATACAGAACGTGCCAGTGTGGCTGCACAACTTTCACGTTTGAAAGCTTTTGAATCGGTGCGCGAGTTTTTTACTGGTCCATTGTTTTTATCTTTTGTTGAATTTCCGTTTACGTTGATCTTGCTAACAGCTATTGCCTTAATCGCAGGTCCTCTGGTTTTTGTTCCGATTGTAATTTCTGCACTTTATGTCGTTCTTCTTATTTCTATGAGAGGGCGTTTAAAGGCGCTGACAGCCCGCTTGGCTGAGGCTAATAGTGCAAGGCAGAATATGACGATCGAAACATTAGGCAAGCAGGAGACGTTACGTTGTTCAGGTGGATTTGATGCATGGCTGGAGCGTTATGAAAAGACCAGTGCGGAAAGCTCCTATGCGGGATATTTATATAATCGTTCTATCAATTTTATTGATACGGTTTCACAAGGGCTTGTGATTTTGGGTAGTGTTGCCATGATCTATTTTGGTGTAGAGCGCATTTGGGCCGAACAGATGAGCATGGGGGCGATGATTGCAGTATTGATTCTGACTTGGCGGACATTAGCGCCGCTTCAAATGGCGTGTACGGCTTTGCCAAGGTTGGATCAGGTGAAGCGCAATATAGAGCAGATCAACCGTTTGATGGAGTTGAAACCTGAATGTGATCCGATTAGAAGTCATCAGGATACGCCGTGTTTCAAAGGTGAAATCGAGTTTCATAATGTGGGTTTACGTTACAGCAAGGATGCTGATCCAGTTTATGCAGGGCTTTCCTTTATTGCAAAACAGGGACAATTAGTAGCCATTACCGGAGCCAATAGCACTGGTAAGTCGACAACGCTTAAACTTGTTACGGGGCTGTATCCACCGCAAGTCGGGGCGGTGCGTATTGATGGCACAGATATCAGACAGATTGATCCGGTCAAGCTTCGCCAGAATATTGCTTATGTCGGGCAAGAGCCGGAGTTTTTTACAATGAGTGTAGAAGAAAATTTGCGTCTTATGAAACCGGATGTTTCTTATGAGGAGATCGGGTCAGCTATCAAGCAGGCAGGACTTGAGGATTGGGTGCGTAGTTTGCCGGATGGCTTGGAAACGATTATCGGGCATGCATCTTCTTATGATGTGCCCAGTGCTCTTCGGCCTCATTTGGCACTGGTAAGGGCCTATTTGCAAGATAATCCCATTATACTGATTGATGAGATGCCCTATGAGTTTTTGAACAGCAAGGCCGGAGAGAATTTTTATAAATTCCTGCAAAAGCAAAAAGGCCGGAAAACCATTTTCTATATTACGTATCGTCAGGATTATATTGATCTGGCCGATTTGGTCATTCAATTATATGACGATGAACGTCCGCAGGTTAAGGAGAAGAAAAATGGATAAGAACAGAGATTTGAATGATATGACTCGTAGTGTTTTATACGAGGAAGTGCCAAATCAGGATTTGCTGCGTTTGACTATGCTTGTTATTGGCGCAGGTTTTTTTCTTTTTCTCGGATGGTCAGGTATCACGCAGGTTAATGAAGTGGCTCGCACGAAAGGTGAAATCTTGCCAAGTGGTTATGCGCAAGTTGTGCAGCATCTTGAAGGCGGGATTATTTCTGAAATTCTGGTCGAGGAAGGTAATCTTGTTGAAGAAGGTGATGTTCTTGTGCGTATGGGGGGAATAGGCGCTGAGTCTGATTATTCTTCGCTAGCCGAAAGGCAGATGACACTTAGGCTTCAGGCCGAACGATTGAAGGCATTGGCCTATGATAAAAATCCTGATTTCGATGTGATTTCAGGCAATAATGAGGAAGCAATTTCATATCAGCAGAATATTCTGGAGTCTGCGCGTCAGTCTTATGATGCCCAGAAAAAAGTTCTGGAAGATCAGCTTGCGCAAAGACAGGAAGCTATTACCAGATTACAATCGCAAAAAGAAACGGCCGAGAAGGAGTTGGTTTCGGGGCGTGAGCTTTTGGCAATGAGGGAAGAGCTGGAGTCTAAAGGTTCGGTTTCAAAAAAGGATTTAATAGATAGCCAGCGTGAAGTGAACAGGCTGGAGGGAGAGCTGAACTCTGTTAAAGCGCAAGTTTCCGAAGCTAATAATGCATTGAGTGAAGCGCAAAGTAGATTGCAAACATTGGCCGCAAAAACAAAAGATGAGGCCTTAAAAGAGCTTGAGGAAGTCGAAACTCAAATTGCCGAGAATAAGGAAATTTTATCCAAGCTGGAAGGGCGGGTTGATCGTCAATCCATACGCGCGCCTGTGCGCGGTTTGGTAAAGGGCTTGCGTGTTAATACTATTGGCGGGGGTATTGGCGCAGGAGAGCCAATCATGGAGATTGTGCCGCTGGATAGTACTTTGGTTGTGGAAGCACGTATCTTACCGCGTGAAATCGGAAATCTGAGGGTTGGGCAACCCGCCCGCATCAAAGTTAGTGCTTTTGACTTTTCACGTCATGGTGTTCTGGAAGGCGAATTGGAGTTTCTATCAGCGACGACTTTTGCCGACGAGAATAATCAGAGTTTCTACAAAGGCCGGATAAAGCTGGATAAAGATCATGTCGGGGCTGATCCTGCTCGCAACCTTATTTTGCCAGGAATGACTGTGGAAGCGGATATTATTACTGGGAAGAAGAGTATTCTGGCCTATTTGTTGAAACCGATCCATACGTCTTTGGATACGGCTTTTAGAGAAAGATAATCAAGGAGTGATTTATGAGTGAAGCAGCTATAAAACCTGTTGAAGATAAAAAGGGCCGTGTTCTGGCCGTAGAAGATGAAGCAACATCTTTGGCGATTCTGGTGAGTTTACTGGAGGATTTGCATTATGATGTTTTAGAGGCGCAGGACGGGCGTGAAGCTCTGGATATTATCGAGCGTGAATCGCAAAATATTGATGTTATTGTGCTGGATAAGGTTATGCCGGAAATGGGTGGGCTGGAGGTTGTTGACCAGCTTAAAGAAGATCCTAAAGTTCAGCATATTCCCGTGATCATGGTAACCGGTTCTACTAAGGCTGAAGAGGTTAAGGAAGGTATTGATGCCGGTGTATTTTATTACATGACCAAGCCTTATGAAGATGATGTATTCAAATCGGTAATTACGTCGGCGATGCGTGAAGCCAATCGTCGTTCCAGTCTAAAGCAGGATTTGAAAAAGCACCAGACCAGTTTCGGATTTATTACTCGTGCAGAATTTACAATCAGAAAGGTGCAAGAAGCCGAAGATCTGGCTTGTTTCCTTGCTAATTGTTTTCCTGATCCGGATAGAATTTTATCCGGTTTAGCCTGTCTTTTGGTTAATGCTGTGGAGCATGGCAATTTGGAGATTACCTATGATAAAAAATCAAAGCTTTTGAAAGAAGGATCATTGAGCGCCGAGATTGATCGTCGTGAAGATATGGCTAAATATTCAAAGCGGTCAGTGCATGTGATTTTGGAGCGCAATGACGATGAAATCCGTGTGATTATTGAAGATGAAGGTAATGGCTTTGATTGGCAAAATTATATGGATATTGATCCGGCGAGAGCTCTTGAAACGCATGGGCGAGGCATAGCACAGGCCAATAAAATCAGTTTTGATGAGCTGCACTATAATGATAAGGGCAATATTGTAACGGCTGTGGCTAAAACCGGATCAGGTATTAAATGGTAATATTACAAGGGGTATGTCATGGAAAAAATTGATTTTGATACATTTAATAAAATCAAGGAGCGTATGAAAGCAAAGTTTCCGGTGCTTCTTGAGGGGTATATCAAGGATTGTAAAGGATATTTGGCAACAATAGAAATCAATATTCCAGATGGTGATTTGAAAGGCTTAATCGAAGCCACGCATAGTATGAAGTCTGCCAGTGGTTTGTTAGGGGTTGTTCATGTTCATAAGGCTGCCGAAACATTGGAGTATGCAGGAAAAGACATGCTTGAAAACCCGTCAGGTAATTTTGAGAGCCTCAGGCAATATTTCATAGGTTTGCAGGATTCTTTTTCGTCTGTTGAGGCGGATTTGCGAACAGAGTTAAGCAAAGTTAGCTGAACTTAGATTTCGCATGCTGAATAATTTTTGATGAAATCAAATCTGATTCTATAGCAATTTCTATAGCAAAAGCTTTGTGTTTTGGTTTTTTTGATTTCTGTTACTTTTTGTCTGCCAATATAAGCACAGCATCAAAATGCCCATAAATAGGCAAAAAAAGAAACTTACATTAGACAATAACCATGCTCTTTTGAGGTGAGTGACGGTTTCATCTGGATATTCATATAAAGGTGATAGCTGTAACCCATAAAATAAGCATGATTCTAAGCTAAGAAAGCTTAGATATAAAAAAATTAGTGCAGAAATAACGTACTTCATAATCGAGACAAATATAAAACGTGTTCCAAAGTATATTCAAATAAAAAATAGGCCCGGATGCTTTAGGGGGAAGGTGGGAAGCGATCCGGGCCGTTTTAGAAATCCTGCCAGTTTGGTTTGGTTAGATGAGAGAGGTCGGCAGGGTTGTTTTTCCATCATTTTTTCGGGTCTGTTGTTTTGCTTTCGGGTTTGAGGGTTATTGCAAAACGGCCCTATTTCTCCGATGGAAACCGGGGAGATAAACTTTATTTTTTGTGTTTTTTTCTTCTTTCGGTTTTGTTTTCGTATAAATGGCGATCGACATCACGCAAGATATCATCCATCACAGCACCCTTGCTGTAGTCTTTTAAGCCCAAAGAGCCTTTGATTCCGATTGTTTTCCCTTGCCAGAAGAAGTTCAGCTCATTCAGGCGGTTTTTCAGGATATTCGCGCGAAGTTCGGCTTTTTGACTGGAGGTATCTGGCATGAGAACCAGAAACTCATCACCGGCTAGGCGGGCGCATATGTCCATGTCGCGTACTTCTTTGGACAGGAAATCTGCCACGGCCTTCAGCGCCATATCGCCTGCCATGTGGCCGAATGTATCATTGATGATTTTAAAATCATCCAGATCAATCATCAACAATAGTCCCCCTTGGCTCTGGCCGCGGGTTGCACGGTCAATTTCACGTCTGAACGCCTCCATAAAGCCGCGACGATTGGTCAGGCCTGTTAGTTCATCCTTGGTCAGCAGATTTTCAAGGTCGTTGATACGCTTTTCTTGTGTATCAATGGTTTTTTCGGCGCGGGCGATGACCTTATAGGCGTTTTCAAGAAGAAAACTGAGGTTTTGTTCCGGCAGTCTTCCGCTGGCTTGCTTGACGCGTTCAATCACGCCGGTAAATTCAGGCGTGAAGTCATCAGGTGCCAGATTTGCTTTTTGTTTTAAATTCATAACGTTTTCTGTTCTCATCATTGTAGTTACCTTTCTCGTGACTCAGTTTGTATTTTCATATCTGCGAGAACTGTGCCAATTTTATGAATAATATTTTTTCTTTTATTATCAGTGGTTTGTAAAATTTTATTGTGCTGTTTTTTCCTGATTTCATGGTCTATCATTTTACACCTAGGTCATTTTTTCTTATGAAAATGGGTAATATTTTCCGTATTCGGTTAAACATTAGTGTTTCTTGATGACAAAGTCTTTTGATAGGCGGTTTTTTGCGGTACAATATGAAGGTGAACGAATATACAAAGAATAAGCGAAGAGAGCTAATGGGTATAAATGCTAAGAAACTGGTGAAATATGCATTTTATGGTGTTGTTTTTTGTGTATTTCATCTGGGTTCCAATCCGGCCCATGCGGTTTTGGATAAGGCTCGTCAGGCAGGATTTGTTCCCCATAAGGCGCTTTATGATGTGGTTTTGGAATCGCGTAAGAACGGTAGCCAGATTTCGAATATTGCCGGACAGATGTTCTATGAGTGGAAACCATCTTGCGATGCGTGGATTTCCAATCATCGGTTTGATGTGACCTATGATTACTCCGAAGGGGCCTCTATGCGCATCACCAGTGATTTTTCGACCTATGAGTCCTTTGATGGCAAGAGTATGAGCTTTACCTCAAAGCGCAAGCGTAATGGCATGGTGTTCGAGGAGTTGCGGGGTAATGCCGGTATAGAAGAGGGGGCAGGTGAGGCTGTGTATTCCATGCCGCCTGATCTGGTGTTTGAATTGCCGGAAGGAACGCTTTTTCCTATGGCCCATACTCTGGATGTGATGGAGAAAATCAAAAATAACAAGAAATTCTATAAGGCTACGATTTTTGATGGTAGTGACGCAGACGGGCCGGTTGATATAAACAGCTTTATTGCCAAGGAATATGATACTTCCGGCATTGCCGAAGGTCTTGAGAAAGGCGGGGAAGCGTTTGTTGAGAATAAGGCGTGGTTTTTGCGTCTGGCGTTTTTCCCGCTCCATGAATATAGCGCGAAAGCCGATTATGAAATGGATCTGGTTTTTCATGAAAATGGTGTGATCAGTGACATGGTTGTGGAGTATGAAGATTTTGCTATTCGCCAGAAATTAGTGGCTATTGAACCTATGGAAGATGTTTGTGGTGAAGAAGAAAACGAATAAGTGTGATTTTATTAAAAAAAACTGCTTGATCGTTGTGTTTATTAACGTTTTGGCAATACCGGACTATTAGGATAGAAAGGCATAAAGGGGCTATATTTAAACGTGCGTGACAATCAACATAAAACCAAAGAAAACATGGGTCTTGACTTGATATGAAGAAAAAAGTGCTCATAGTCGAAGATAATGAGTTGAACATGAAGCTTTTCCACGATTTGCTGGAAGCGCATGACATCGACACTATTCAAACGCGTGACGGGCGCGCGGTTTTGGATATGGCCAGATCAGAAAAGCCTGATCTGATTGTGATGGATATACAATTACCTGAGGTTTCTGGTCTTGATGTGACGAAGGCCCTAAAAGAAGATCCTGAATTAAAGAGCATTCCTGTGATTGCTGTGACGGCCTTTGCTATGAAGGGCGATGAGCAAAAGATCAGAGAAGGGGGCTGTGAGGATTATGTTTCCAAGCCGATTTCCGTTACAAGCTTTATTGGCACGGTGAAAAAACATCTGGGTGAGGAAATGCCAGATGATAATGGTGCTTCTGACAAGCAAACACATAAACAAGACAAGGAGGCAATTTAGTCATGTCTGCACGCGTTCTTGTTGTTGATGATATTTTGCCGAATGTGAAGTTGCTGGAAGCCAAGCTGACCAGTGAGTATTACGAGGTTATTACGGCGACTAGCGGGCAAGAAGCTCTGGAAAAAGTTGAAACGAACAAGCCGGATATTATTTTGCTGGATGTTATGATGCCTGGTATGGATGGTTTTGAGGTGTGTTCACGTATTAAGGAAGATCCGGCAACCTCTCATATTCCTGTGGTGATGGTCACGGCGTTGACCGATACAGAAGATAAAGTACGTGGCCTTGAAGTCGGTGCGGATGATTTTCTGAGTAAGCCGATCAATGATACGGCGCTGATGGCGCGGGTGCGTTCGTTGGTGCGTTTGAAAATGGCGCTGGATGAGTGGCGTTTGCGTGAAAATGCAGCCAATCAGTTCGGTGTTATGTCGGAATCCGGCAATATGATGTCCGAGCCTGTAGAGGCGGCGCGTATTCTTGTGATTGAAGATAAAGAATTTGATCGTGAGAAAATTACACAGACTTTATCCGAGGATTTGAATATCGTCCTGACGGCGGAAAACGGGATCAAAGGGGTCGAGTTAGTTGCCCAGAATGATTTCGATATTATTATGGTGTCGATGAATTTGCAAAATGAGGACGGGCTTAGGCTTTGTTCGCATTTGCGCTCGAATGAGCGTTCTAGAAATCTGCCGATTGTCCTCATTGCCGATGAAATGGATATGCCGCGCGTGGCTCATGGTCTGGAGATGGGGGCACATGATTATATTTTGCGGCCTTTGGATAAAAACGAGTTAATGGCGCGGGTGCGTACGCAAATTCGCCGTAAGCGTTTCCAAGACCGTTTGAAATCAACCTATGAAATCAGCCTGTCTATGGCTTTGACCGATAGTTTGACGGGGCTTTATAATCGCCGTTATCTGGAAGTTCACGTTGAAAAGCTGCTCCAGCAAAATGCACAGAGTAGTAAGGCTATGGCTGTGATTATGATGGATATTGACCATTTCAAAAGTGTCAATGATACGCATGGCCATAATGTCGGTGATGAGGTGCTAAAAATCTTTGCCGAGCGCATGAAGGATAGTTTGCGGAGCTTTGACCTTGTGGCTCGCCTTGGTGGTGAGGAATTTGTAGCTATTTTGCCTGATGTTACGCCTGAGCGCGCTTATATGGTGGCAGAGCGCCTGCGTCGCTCTATCGCGGATGAGCCTATCCCTTGCGCGGTTGAGGGCGGGGTTTTGCCGATTACAACCTCGGTTGGGGGCGCGGTTATTAATAATGGTGGGCATACGATCACAGAAATTCTGGAACGTGCCGATAAGTGTCTGTATGAGGCCAAGCATGGCGGCCGGAATTGCACGGTCTTTGAAAATGTTGGTAAGCTTGACCCGAATATGTATGCTCAATCCGAGCGTCCCAGCTATGATGATGAAGAATATGAACAGGCCGAGAGTGCGGCGTCGTCTGAAGGCGGTGAGAGCCAGCAGGCTAAATTTTAGGTTTTTTTTTATTTCTTTGTTTTTGACAAAAAATCCGCTATCTAGAATAATAGACATAATAATTATAAAACGGGTTTTTGAGTGTCATGGCGGAAGATACCTCCAAATCTTTGACAAGTGTGGCTATTAATACGCTGAGTGATCCAGCGGTCTTGCTGAGCACAGGTGGCTCGGTTTTTATTGCTGTAGATAGTCCGATTGCTGGGGCAATTAATTTAACAACTGTATTTCTTTCAGGATCGGTTCGTGCGGTTAATGAGTTGAAAAAAGAAGGATATGAAATTAATACGCCGGAGGCTTTGGCTTTTTTATTTGAAAGTAAAGGTGGGTCACAGATCACAGCAGGTGGAATCAAAATGGGTGCAGCTCTTGATGCTGCTCGAATTATTGATGTCTCTCAGCCGCAAAGTTTCTTAAATTTTGGGGGGCTGGTAGGTAGTGGTCTTGCCAATCTTTCAAGAGGGTTTTCTTTCAATACCGCAAAGGGCAGTGCTTTGAACAAGACCCTTGATATTACAGGTATTACGGCACCTGCAGTATTTTATTCCTTTGCAAGTCCAGAAGCGCCGGAAGTTTTGATTGCCGGGTATGCGGCTTCCAGTTTGTTGGCAATTGACCGGTCATTACGTGCAGATGCGGATTATATTGTACGCCAGCCAGAGCTTATGATGGCAGGGACATTATTAGCCAGTGCGGCTATGAGTTCGGACCCGAATGTAATATTTGCTAGTGTTCTATGGGGTGCAGGGTATGTATCGCAAGATATGCTCAAGAAACATGGGGGCGTGGTTGAAGGCGTGTTACATTTAGCCGATAAGGTTGAGAACGGCGTAGCCGAGGCTGCTCAATGTTTGAAAAGTTTCGCGCTGGATGCTGCATTATATGCCGTAAATGCCTGTACGGATTTCCAGCAAGTTCCAGACTCTGATTGTCCCGTTGTTGTTACAGAACAAATTGACCAGTTTGAAATGTAAGTGTTTATTTCTCGCCCTTGGCCTTCGGGTAGGCGACCATCTTATAGGTGCCGCCCTGATCCAGATAGGTGACCATAGGGTTTGTGCCTTGCGTTAAGTCGAACGTATAGGAAATCTGGTCGAAGATAATCACCAATTCATTGCCTGACATTTTCCAACGCTGGTTCGGAGCATAACCATATGGGCCGGGTTTGGAAAAGTTAAAGCCCAAGACTCCGTCCTCACGCAGATAGAAATATGTGCCTTTGGCAAGGTTGGGATTATCAGGAAATTCACTGCTAACGGCCTTGATTGTTGCAAATAAATAGCGATATGGCATATCACCGGAATAGGTGGTTTGAGATGTCGATGTGCTGCTATGTACTGTAGCAGTAGGTTCACTTGATATTGCGGCAGATGTACTTACATTGTTTAACATCGGTGGGTGCGGAAAGTTTGTTTCAATTTTTCTGTAGCCTTCTGCGCCTGTTACATCCATACGGGTAATGGTGATGGCGCGCACTTTGGTGGCTTGCGTCGAGAGGTTCGATGCCATGATTGTAAAGTCATAAGGCGTGTCTGCCACCAAGGTTGTCGATCTTTGATGGGGAACGGTTGCATCAGGACCGAACGCGGCAAGGGTATTATAGGAAACACCGGTATCGTCTTGTATTTTTACGTAATGGCCGCCCAAGAGTTTCAGGTTTCTATCGCGATATTTGCTAAGAGCTGTAAATCGGCATATGGCTGTGCGCTCTGGTGTTATCGAGCAGCCTTTGACTTCCATGACAATGCCGTGGAGTTCTGTGGTTTTGGGATTAAATCCCGATAGATTGGGCGTTAGATTATCGACGGTCTGATTTAGCGTTTGTTCAACACAAGCTGTTAAGGGGAGACACAAGAATACAATAAGCCAAACCAAATTCCGCACAATATTTTCCTTATTCATTTTTAACGATGGTGCATAGTTGCATAGGGGCTTTTATGAAACAACGTAAAAATTAAGCTTAGTTAAAAAAACAGGGCGTATTTTATTACTCCTGTAAGAATCCACCGGATTGCATTTTCCAGAGCTTCTTATAAAGACTGTTTTTCTTAGTTAATAATTCATCATGTGTGCCGTCTTCGATGATGCGTCCTTTATCCATGACGATCAGCCGGTCCATTTTATTGATGGTGGATAGGCGGTGGGCGATCGCAATCACAGTTTTACCTTCCATCAGTTCATCAAGTGAATCCTGCAACAGCTTTTCGGATTCGCTATCGAGCGCAGATGTGGCTTCATCCAGTACAAGGATTGGGGCATCTTTCAAGATGGCTCTGGCAATGGCGATGCGTTGACGCTGACCGCCGGAGAGTTTCACGCCGCGTTCGCCGACTTGCGTTTCAAAGCCATCAGGCAGATCATTGATGAATTCGGCGGCATGGGCGCGATTGGCGGCTTCTATTACCTCTTCGTCACTGGCATCAAGGCGGCCATAGCGGATGTTTTCCATCAAGGAATGATTGAACAGTACGATGTCTTGCGGGATCACGGCGATGTGACGCTGGATCGAGGATTGCGTCAGGGTCTTGATGTCATGCCCGTTGATTTTAACCTGACCGTCTTTGGCATCGTAAAAGCGCAAGAGCAGTTTGATCAGGGTTGATTTTCCTGCGCCTGACGGACCGATCAGGCCTATTTTCTCGGATGGTTTGATGTGCAGGGATAGGTCTTGCAAAATGGCGGCATCATCTTGATACTCGAAGCTTACCTTTTCGAGAGATATAGACGGGTTTTGTGCTTCCAGATCTATCGCATCGGAGGCATCTTTGATGGCTGGCTTATGGTTCAAGATTTCGGTCAGGCGTTTAAACCCTTCCCAGTAATCCACCAGCTTGGCGTATAAAATGGCAAAGACTTCGATTTCAAACCATATGGTCACGGTTGTGAAGATGATCGCGGTGAAAGCTGCCACGCTGAGGCTGCCGTAGATGGCATCATAGATCGCAAGGCCAATGATCAGCAATATCCAGAAAAGGGCTAGAGAATCAAGGATAAGCCAGCGCAGTGCTGAGGTTTTAAACAGGGCTGCACGTTTTTCGTGGTTCAGGGTTTCGAAGTGATCGGCATTTCGCAAAACATGGTTTTTCAGGTTGAAAAAACGCACTGTGCTGGTCGAGGTCAGGAATTCATAGACCCCGCCAACGACATCTTCTTGCGTTTTATAGAATAGTTCGTAGCGCCCTTTGAGCCATCCGCCTGTGGCATGGGACAGCCAGATATAGCTGATGATCATGCTGTAAAAGAGCGGGATGTAATACCAGTTAGCGTCCAAAATCATAATCGAGAGGAAGACCGATAGGCCAATAGCCGGAAACTGGATCAGGTGCCAGTGTATATCTTCTAGTAAGGTGAAAGAGGAATCACGCGCTTTGAGCAGGCGCTGGAGTTTTTCGCCCGAAGCGCGGTTTTCATGCCAGCGTTCAGACAGGCTGAGATAGTGGCGGAAGCCATAAAGGGAGATATGTTTGGATATCTTATCCATCACATTTCCGGCTTTGGGTAAGAGGTACAAGATAGAGGCAAAGGCCAGCATACATATTATGCCGTAACCGATCATCCAGAGTACGGCCAGAGACGGGTTATTTGCGATATGGCCGCTCTCGACCCAGCCGACCAGAACACCGAGGAAAAAAGGCTGGGAGCGGAAAAAGCTTTGCCGGATCAGGTTCAGGAATAGGCACCATCCATATTCCCATTTCAGCGGGCTGAGGAAGAACATAAACCATGACAGTGCTGACCCGCCCATCGGGGCAGGGGTTTTATATTTTGGCAATGTTATCTTTGGTTTTTTCATGGCTTTGGTTTCATGACATCTTAAATAGAGGCAACAAAAAAGCGCCTGTTCTGTTTCAGAAAGGCGCTTCGTATCAACGTAGATTTTATAAAATCTAGTTTTTCTTCGATGGCGGCATTTTCTTTTCCACGAACATCACATGCATGCCTTTTTTGTCCGTCTCGGGGTTTACGGCCCAAGGGTCGTATTTCTTTTTCTTGATTTTGTATTCCGCGCGTGTGGAGCGTTTTGCGTAATAGCGGTATCCTGTACCTGCTTCGCTTTCCAAGCGGACTTTAACGTATGTCGATTTTGCCATGGCGTCATTCCTCTATTTATTTTGACGTCGTTATTCGTATTCTTGCGTATTATCTATACGCAGCGTCACTCATGCCTAGTCAAAATCAAGATATGAACGACGCAATAATCTGCGAGAGCGTTTTATGCAGTTTTTCGGCAGGATTGTCAAGCATTACGAATAAAAAGATTATGTCTTCTTCTTCTTTTTATATTTATCGACGTGAGAAAAGCGTTTGTTATTGCTTTTGCCGCCTTTATTTCTGCCGCCGCCACCCCGTTGATCATTCCGTGGAATGCGTGGTTTGACCATGCCGGGGATGTCGGCTGCGCCTTGGCCGGGGGCAAGCTCGAAACTGCATGATCCGGTGAGTTGATCGGCTTCTTTGATGATGACCTGCACAGGTGCCCCGAGGCGGAAGACTTTGCCCTTGCGCCGCCCTATAAGCGCATGCGCCTTTTCATCATGCACATAGAAATCATCACCCAGAGATTTCATCGGGATCAGGCCATCTGCGCCGCTTTCATCCAGAGTAATAAACAGACCGAATCTGGTGACGCTGTTGATCTTGCCGGAAAACTCTGCGCCGATATGGCTGGAGAGATAATTGGCTGTGAAACGATCAACGCTTTTGCGCTCCGCATCCATTGAGGCGCGTTCTGTCTGGGTGATGTGCTCGCAAGCTTCTTTGATGCTGGCTTTTTCGGCTTCATCCATTCCGCCAACGCCCAGACCATAGGCCTTAATCAGGGCGCGGTGGACCAGCAAATCCGCATAGCGACGGATGGGCGAGGTGAAATGTGCATATTTCTCAAGAGCAAGGCCGAAATGACCGATATTCTCGGGTGAATAAATAGCCTGACTTTGGGTGCGTAAAATCACTTGGGAGATTAGCGGGCTGTATGGGTTTTCAGAGGCTTTGCGCAAAAGGCCATTGAGTTGCTTGGGCTTGATGGTTTGTCCCTTGGGCAGGGACAGGTCAAAGCTTTGCAGGAATTCACGCGCAGAGTTTAGCTTGTCAAAAGAAGGGCGATCATGAATACGGTAAACGCATGGTGTTTCGCCGAAATTTTTCTGACCACGATTTTTCTTCTCCAGCGCTGAGGCCGCGGCAACATTGGCCAGAATCATAAATTCTTCGATCAGCTTATGCGCATCGAGCCTAGAGCGCGTGGTGACACCTGTCATATTGCCCTGATCATCAATCAGGATTTGACGTTCGGGGATGTCCAGATCGAGTGCGCCGCGTTTTTCTCTGGCCTGATCAAGGATATGATAGGCCTCATATAATGGCTTGATAACCTTATCCATGAGCGGGCCTGTAGTATCATCCGTATTCCCGTCATAGGCGGCTTGGACTTGTTCATAAGTCAGGCGGGCTGCGGATTTGATCAGGGCGCGCACAAATTTATAGCGCTGGAGCGTGCCATGCTCGTCAATCCATAAATGCACCGCCATAGAGGCGCGGTTTTCCTTCGGGCGCAGAGAGCATAAATCATTCGACAAAGCCTCGGGCAACATAGGTACAACGCGATCAGGGAAATAGGTCGAGTTACCGCGTTTTTTGGCTTCTTTGTCCAGAGCGCTGCCGAAGCGGACATAATAGGACACATCGGCAATTGCTACGATTAGATGAAAGCCGCCATCTTTATCTTTTTCGGCAAAAACCGCATCATCGAAATCGCGCGCATCGCTTCCGTCAATGGTTACGAGCGGGATTTGTCTTAGATCTTCTCTGCCCTTGAGGTCAGGGACCTTCATGCCTTCGGTTTCTTTCAGGACATTTTGCGGGAAGGCTTCGTTTAATCCGGCTTCGTGCAAAGAGATAAGGCTGATGGCTTTGGGGTCGTCCTGCGTGCCAAGTACTTTTGTTATGCGTACTTTTTTACGTTTAAGGCCGCGAGAGGGCAGAAGCTCCGCCGTAACCAGATCACCTTCTTTTGCACCGTTCAGATCACCTGTGGCAATGTCAAAATCATTCTTGGCTTTTTTATGAGTGGGCTGGAGGATGGCTCCCTTTTTTTGCAAGCGCACAAGGCCGATAACCTCGCCGCCTTCATAGCGCGAACCTTGATCGACAAGGCGCATAATACGCGCTTCGTAGATATTTTCTGATGTTCTGGACAGGCGGGCGAGGGCGCGGCTGCCTTCGTGCACGTTGCGGAAATTCTTTTTATCCGGCATGATTTCGATGCGCGGGGGCTCGCCCTGAATTTCTTGATTCCACTCTAAAGGGCGCGCCAGAACATCACCGTCAATATCAATTTCGTAGACTTCAATTACACTAACGGGGGGTAGACCTTCGGGGGTGGTGTAGGTGCCGCCTGCCATTTTGACAATCGCGCCGTCATTTTCCAAGGCTTTCAGAATTTGCTTCAGGGCAACGCGGTTTTCTCCGCCCTTAATGCCAAAGGCGCGGGCAATCTCGCGCTTGGTCAGGGGCGTGGATGAAGATTGAATGAAGTCGAAAACTTTTTGTTTATCCAAGTGGCTCATAGCCCCTATGTAGACTTTATTTATATCCTGGTAAAGCGCTTAGAGCTTCTTTACGCCCATTTTTTCTGTTGCTGGGGACCAAGAAGCTCATTTTTTACTTCAATACAAAAATCTTCTTGTTTTTGGGAAAGTTGATTTTCGCACTTGGCGATTTTCATTATCATGTCGTAGGCGGATTCCCTAAGTTCGTCTGTAAATTTATTAGCGCTATGTTTAAGAAATTTATCCAGTTTTCCAATGATTTTGTGCTCGTCATTCTGCAGTATGAAACTGCAAGAAGATAGTAATTCCACTGCTTGAGAGTTGGAAAGTTCAAATTCGGAAACAAACAGGTTTTTGATCATATCTTTTTGTTCGCGGGTGATTTCGCCTGAGGCTTTTGCCATGGCGTACATCATCAGGGCAGTAGCTTCCATGGGGCTCTGGATGTTATTGACAGGATCACGTGTGTTGAGTTTGCGCCATTTACGGCGGCGGCTCCACGCAAATGGGTTTAGCCAACCAATCCAGTTAAGGTTTACGCCTGAGCGGCTTAGCATGCTCAAATAAAACAGTATCGTTATGATCGAGCCTAATATTCCAAGTATAAAATGCATACTGAATAATCCTGAAAAATTATGATTGTTCTTTATTTATCTGGATTTTGTCATATTTGTCGAGGTATTTTTGTTTTTTTATGAAACAGCTATTGATATATATTACGTATTATATTCAACAATTCCAGCCTCGACGGCATGTCCGGCGACTTGGACTTTGCTCAAGTGACCGTCTGTTTTTTCAAGGCGCACCTCGACGGTTCCGGCCTTGCCAATGGCGATGCCCTGATGTCCGGCGTAGCTGATGTTAGAATCGAACTCTAAAACATTATGATGGGTCAGATACGCGCCTGTCGGGCCATTGGCGTTTCCTGTGACGGGATCTTCGGCAATGCCTATGGCGGGGGCGAACATCCGCCCATATGTCGCCAGAGGCTTAACGCTTTTATCAATCACAAATACGAAATATCCCATGCAGTCAATCTCGTGACTTAGGACGCTTAAGGCCTCAAGGTCAGGGGATAAATTATTAAGGGTTTCTACGGAATTAATGGGAATTATCACTTTGGAGTGTCCGGTTGATACGATCTGGATGGGCAATTCTGGATGGGCTTGATCCGGCACTAAACCCAGAGCCTCTATCAGTTTGTTTTTTTGCGCGCCCTCTATGATGGGTCCGAATTCGGGCTGGCCTTGTGTCATGATGATTTTGCGGTTTTTATCTGTACCCTCAATATCAACGGGTAAGATGCCTGCGCCAGTTTTGGCGGTTACGCGGCAATCTTTCAGGTCCAGTTCTTCGGCGCGCAGGAAATGCGTGGCAATGGTGGCATGGCCGCAAATCGGGACTTCTTTGGTTGGGGTGAAGTAGCGCACATGGATATCATGGCTCTCATCTTCGGGGGGCAAGACAAAGGCGGTTTCCGAATATCCGGCGAAGGCTGCGATATCCTGCATTTGCTCGGCGCTTAAATTAGCAGCGTCCAGAACTACGCCTGCGCGGTTGCCTTGGTCTTTTTCTGTCGTGAAGGCATCAATGATATGAATTGTGGTTGTCATACTTACCTGTTGTATAGACGGGTGCGGAAATTACAAGGTCTATAATTTGTTCAGATAGGGCAGCCTAGAATTTTGTGTAGGCGTTAATCATATAGGTTGTTGAATCGCTTTGCTGGAAATTGTCGCTTTCGCTTTTCTGGACTTCCAGATCAAGCCGAACACTATCGGCGAAGGTATCTGATGCACCAATGGAATAGGTTTTAATGTTGTCATCAAGATGTGGCATCGTATCAAAGCGTTGCTGCATATAGCTAGTCGTGGAGTAGAGGGTTGGGCCTTCTCCACCGCGGAATGTGTAGCTGATTGAGCCGAGCGCCATATCTGCTTCGTGGGAGTCGGCATAAAATTGTGAGGAGCTGAGGTCAATCATTGGCTGGTCAAGTTCGAAATCCCTGTGCGCGGCGGAGACCATAGTTCGCAGATTATCAGAAAATGGCGAGAAGGATGCGCCTGCATAGACTTCACTCATTTGGAAGTAATCATTGTCATTGATTCTGCTGCCTGCAAAAAGATCTGTTCCGGCTTCGCCTTCGAATTTATAGCCGGTTTCAAGGCTATAGGCGGTGCCGTTAATGGTCTTATCGCCGAATTCTAGCTCTTCTGCATTGACTTGTGCGTTGAAATACGGGCCAAATTCATCTGCGTAATTGGCGTGAAGGCCATAGGTTTCGGTTTCTGCTCTTGGCGGTTCAAAGTTTTCTGATGCGACTGAAAATCCGGTTGTCAGGTCGCGTTGTGAAAAACCGTGATCGCGTTCTCTAATGACTTCGAAGAGGTGGCTGGTCAGGATTTCCCGTCCGCCATTAACACCTAAAGACCAATGATCAATATGGTATTGTGTCCCTATAATCAGCTTGTTAAACCCTGTATCTTCATGGTCTTTTCCGGGGATTTTATTGGTAACGCTATAGTAATTGCCATCAAGAAATAGTGATGTGTTTTCCGTTAATCTTCGGCCTGCATCAACCGAGATTTCTGTGCCCCAGTCACCCTCTAATTCAGTATTGTCATCTTTAATCTGACTGTAATACACAGCCATATCACTGGAAATATAGGTGCCAAGAGGGTTTAGCCGTGCCGAAGAGACTACACTTGCTGTGCGGCTGAAAGAATTACTTATATAATCTGGTTGCGTGAGCCAAGACGTCTCTTCTGCTATAATATCGCCCATTTTAAACCCGTTTTATCTTTTCCGTAACAAAGGTTATTTCAGCATGAAAGTACTAAATTTGTCAAACTTTTCATGAATGTTCACCTTCCGTTTCACGTGAAACGGTTATGGAAAATATTGGTCAAAATAGGCTGTGTTTTTTTAAGTATTTTCAGGAATTCTGGTTTTTACAAAGGAGTCGCGGTTTTTGTGGTGGTTATAAATCTTGGCGATATTGTCAAATGTGCTCCAGTCAAAAATATTGCGCTTGTCGAACCATTCCAGACCGCAAATCAAAGAAATTTCAAATAAACCAAAAGGTTTGTCAGTATTTTCCAGTCGTTGATCAAGGTATGACAAGCCGGATTCAATACGCTCTAGAGACCTTTTCATATAGCCTTTTTCCAGATCGGCATTCTGGCTACTCATGATAAAGCGCAGGATACCGGCATCTATTGCGCCGTAAATCGCGGAGATATTATTTTCCTCTTCCCAATCCGGCTTCTTGATCATGTTTTTCGGATTTTTGTTGTCCAGCAGATAGTAGGCAATAATTCTGGAATCCAGAATAGTTTGATTTTCGTCAATCAGAGCCGGGATTTTCATTAAGGGATTGATTTGTTTGACATGTTTAATATCTGCATGTGTCATTTTTGCAAATGGGGGGATCAGTTCCATTTCGTAATCACATTTAATTTCCTCGCACAAAACGCGCACGACACGCACAAAGGGGCTGGTATGTGATCCTAAAATTTTCATGCAGTTTTCTTCTTTTTCGCCGTGGATTTTTTCTTCTTAGCCGCGGTTTTCTTCTTAGGCTTTTTCTTGGTTTTTTCTTTAGATTTTTCTTCCTTCTCGGCTTCTTTTTCGGCCTTCTTAGCGGCTTTGGCGGCATCACGCTCCATTTTCTGGGCGATCAGATCAACGGCGCGGTTCATGCCGATGCTCATGACATCTTCGTCTTTTGGGATGGACGCATATTTACCGTCATGCTGCACGAAGGGGCCAAAGCGGCCGATTCCCGCCTTGATCATCTTGCCTGTCTCTGGGTGCTCGCCTACATCGCGGGGCAGGGAGAGCAGCGATAAAGCCTGTTCTAGCGTAACGTCATGCGCATTTGTGCCTGCTGGCAGGCCTTGGCGCTTAGGTTTGGGCAGGGCTTTTTTCTTGGGCTTTTTAGGCTTTTTCTTACCGGCTTCTTCCGCGGCTTTGGCTTTTTCTTTATAGGCAGCTTCGGCTTCCTTGTTCAGGGTTTCAACCTCGGCAATGGCCTCTGGCGCAGGGTCGATCTGGACATAGGGACCATAAGGGCCGCGGCGAAGCGATACTGTGCGCCCGCTATCAGGGTCTTCACCAAGGATTTTTGGTTCATTGGCCAGAGCGGCGTTTTCATCATCTTGCCCATCGGGCACAATAAGAGGCCGCGTGAATTTACACTCAGGATAATTGGAGCAGCCGATAAAGGCACCGAATTTTCCAAGTTTTAGACCCAAACGCCCTTCGGGCAGGTCTTTATTTTCGGCGCACGCGCTACATTTTCGTAAGTCTTTGATCTCGCCATTTTCATCCGGTTCTTCGGGGAAGAAGTGTGGTCCTAGCTCTGCGTCAAGGTGATTTATCACATCGGTGATGGTGAGTTCCTTAGTGTCATCAACGGCGGATTTGAAGTCTACCCAAAATAGCCTTAGGGCTTCTTTCCATGCAACGTGTCCGGCGGCGATTGCATCAAGCTCTTCTTCTAGATTGGCGGTAAAATCATAATCAACATAGCGCTTGAAAAACTTCGTTAGGAAGGTTGTCACAAGCCGTCCACGATCTTCAGGCACAAAGCGTCGCTTATCCATGGTCACGTAATTTCTATCTCGCAGAACTTGAAGGATAGAGGCATAAGTCGAGGGGCGGCCAATGCCGAGCTCTTCTAAGCGTTTAACCAAAGTGGCCTCGGAATAGCGCGGGGGTGGCTGCGTGAAATGCTGGTTGGGTTTGGTGTTGACAAGTTTCGTGTGATCGCCTTCGCTCATGGGCGGTAAGCGGCGGTCATTTTCATTCGTGTTTTCGTCATCATCATCTGATGTTTCCTGATACAGGGTCAGGAACCCATCAAAGGCCACAACTTGGCCGTTGGCGCGCAAGACTACGTCATCTGTGCCATCCGAGATATCAATCTTCATCTGATCCATCAGGGCATTTTCCATCTGTGAGGCGACGGTACGCTTCCAGATCAGATCATATAAACGCCATTGATCGTTATCCAGTTTGCCGCGCAGAGAATCCGGCGTGCGGTTCAGCTCGGTCGGGCGGATTGCTTCGTGTGCTTCCTGTGCGTTTTTGGCCTTGGACTTATAAAGGCGCGGTGCATCGGGTAGATATTTATCACCGTAATCTTTGGCAATCAGGTTGCGGCATTGATTAACGGCATCTTCGGATAGGGTTGTGCCATCGGTTCTCATATAGGTGATTAAACCTGTGGTCTCGCCGCCGATTGAAATACCTTCATAGAGTTGCTGCGCCAATCTCATCGTACGAGAGGCGGACATGCCCAATTTTCTGGAGGCTTCCATTTGCAAGGTCGAGGTGATAAACGGGGCGTAAGGGCTGCGCTTGACCTGTTTTTTCTCGATCTTTTGAACTGATAGGTTTTTGTTTTCAATGCGGCTGACGGCATGGGTGGCATCGGATTCATTCGGGATATCGAACTTGCCGAGCTTATTGCCTGCCAGATGGGTAAGCTTGGCGATAAAGGGCGCGCCGTCCGGTGTGTGGAGGTGCGCTTCGATGCTCCAATATTCTTGCGGCTTAAAGATTTCGATTTCGGCTTCGCGTTCGCAGATCAGTCTTAGTGCAACTGATTGCACGCGGCCAGCTGAGCGTGAGCCGGGGAGTTTACGCCAAAGCACTGGCGATAAATTAAAGCCCACCAGATAATCCAGAGCGCGGCGGGCCAGATAGGCCTCGATCAAACGTGTATCCAACTCGCGGGATTCTTTGAAGGCTTTTTGCACGGCAGTTTTTGTAATCTCGTTAAAGGTCACGCGGTGAATGTCCTTGCCCTTGAGCAAGTCACCGTCTTTAAGGATTTCCTGAATATGCCATGCAATGGCTTCTCCCTCGCGGTCGGGGTCGGGTGCGAGGTAGATGGCATCGGCAGATTTCACAGCCTTTTTAATCTCGGCGACATTCTTTTTGGCGCGGTCACCTAGCTCCCATTTCATGGCGAAATCATCATCTGGTGCAACCGATCCGTCCTTATTGACCAGATCGCGCACATGACCATAAGAGGCCAGCACAGTATAATCTGATCCTAAATATTTATTGATGGTCTTGGCCTTGGCAGGCGATTCTACAATGACTAGATTATGTGACAATTTACTTCCTTATCCTTCAATTATTACGTTGCCCGTCCAGTTTTGTGTGCGGCGCTCTAACCGTCCCTCTACGGTTTCCCCGTCAAAATTCGTGAGTATTTCGGGTGTTTTAAACTCGTGATCCAACATGGGTGTTTTATTAATCACGGCTTTGGTTTTGTTTTCTAATTCGCATAAAGCAATCATCAGCACGCCGCATGTCTTGCAAATGACAAAGTCAGAGGTTGAATGCCCGAAACGGTAAAAATTAGCAAGGTCTCTGTCCTTAATGATGAATTTGGCTTCGCCTTCGGGGTCGGAAATCCAGCTTGCACCATGTTGCTTGCACAGATCGCATTGGCAGGTGCGCGGCGTAAAGTCCTCTTCGGTTTTCTCCGTATAAAGTTCGACCGACAAGTTGCCGCAATGACAGTGACTTTTTAGTGTATTTGTTGTCATTCTTCCTCATTCTCAACCAATATAACCCGTCCGCCGGCAAGTCGTTTTACACGGCCTGCGAGCTCCAATTCAAGAAAAATCGATTGAAGCTGTGAAGCAGAGACATGACAGCTTCGGATCAATTCGTCAAGTTGTATGGGTGTAAAAGACAAATGCGACAGTACCATTTCCTGTAAATTTTCGCGGGAAATTTCGCTTGTATCATCTTGTTCGGCGGCAGGATTCTGGAAGGAAAAATGATTGATATTATAGGTTTCTGGCTCTCGTAATGTGCCGCCGGAAAAATTCATCAGCCCCTCTAGAACATCATCGGCATTGCGGATTAATGTTGCGCCTTCGCGGATCAAATGGTTTGGCCCTGCGGCTCTAGGATCTAGCGGAGAGCCGGGCATGGCATAGACATCGCGGCCCTGTTCTCCGGCCAGTCTTGCGGTGATAAGCGAGCCGGAGCGCTGTGTGGCTTCGATGACGATCACGCCCTTTGAGATGCCGGAGACGATGCGGTTGCGGCGCGGGAAGCTAGCGGCGAAGGGTTTCTGGCCTAAGGGGCTTTCGGCAAGGATCGCGCCTTTTTCTTTGATCGCATCATAAAGTTTTTGATTTTCTTCTGGATAAACCACGTCGATGCCGCCTGCGACAACGGCGATTGTGCCTGTTTCAAGTGATCCTTGATGGGCGCTAGTGTCGATGCCACGGGCGAGGCCGGAAATGATGATTTGTCCGCGCTTGCCGAGATCAGCGGCTATTTTCTTGGCAAATTTCCGTCCATTGAGCGAAGCATTCCTTGCACCGACAATCGCGATACAGGATTTATTGAGCATTGTGACATCGCCCAGAACGCTTAGGACAGGCGGGGCATCATCAGTTGCGCCAAGGGCGAGGGGGTATTCTTTATCCGCCGCGGTAATAAGCGTACCGCCGAGTTTTTGAAGTGCAGCATATTCCTTTTCGATTTGGCCTTCGGGCGGGGCGATGAGGGGCTTTTTGCGCCCGCCGCGTTTGGACATTTCGGGCAGGGCGGCTAGGGCTTCGGAGGCCGAGCCGAAATGCTCCAGCAATTTATAGAAGGTGATCGGGCCGATATTGTCCGTACGTGAAAGGCACAGCCAAGCAAGGCGCTCTTTTTCTTCCAAAGAAGGTGTGGCGTTACTCTTGGGTTTGAACATTTTCTTCTTTCTTCTTTGTACCAATCTTGGGCTCAGTTCCGGCGAGAAGGCGTTTGATGTTTTCCCTATGCCGCCACCAGACAAGCAGGGTGATCAGAACGCAGATCGCGGCTGGGGCAGAGCCGTAGACAAAAAATGTGACAAGCGGCGCGATGGCAATCGCAATGAGGGCGGATAGGGATGAAATCTTGGTGAGTTTGGCAGTGATGAGCCATGCCGCGCAGGCTGCCAATCCTGCATAAGGCGCAGCCGCCAGCAACGCGCCGAGGGCAGTTGCTACACCCTTTCCGCCCTTGAATTTTAGCCATACGGGGTAGCAATGTCCGAGGATGGCGCAAAAAGCTGTAAACATTGTAATTTGCGGTACTCTTGTTAAATATTCTGGTGAATTTAAACAATGTTTACAATACTCTGGAAAGTTAGCGCAGTAGTCATAATAAGGGGTGATGGGAAGGCTAAAATGATTTTCTTGATGTAACCAAACCAATATTATAAGTGCTATTACGCCTTTAAGGGAATCAAGGGTGAGCGTTGAAATTGCTAATATTTTATTGCCTGTACGAAGAACATTTGTAGTTCCGATATTTCCTGAACCAATTTTTCTTATGTCACCATATCCAAATAACCTAGATAAAATTAGTCCAAATGGTATCGAACCCAGTAAATAGGATAAAAGGAAAATATATCCTGAGCCGAGCAAAAATAATAACAAGCTTTCAATGTATTCTCGGTGACAAATAGGGCCAAAAACTGCTTCTTCCATCCCTCACCCCATCATCAGCATATCCAGCTGTGCTGGACGCATGTTATTCGTCACCCCCGCGAAGGCAGGGGTCTGGTCTTTTATTGCCGGATGCCCGCCTGACGCGGGCATGACGATTAGGGGGCTAGCGGCAAATATCTGCATATAAATCTTTCCAGTGCGGATTTTGTTCTTCGATAAGGCGCATTTTCCATGTCCTGTTCCATTTTTTAAACTGCTTTTTGCGTGTGATGGCGGCTTCGGCAGTCTCATGTTGTTCATAATAAACCAGCATTTTAATGCTGTATTTTTTTGTGAAGCCATCAGCGACTTCGTTTTTATGCTCCCATATTCTTTTGGCTAAATCCGAGGTCATGCCGACATAAAAAGTCGAGTTTTGAGCTTTGGCAAGTATGTAAACATAAAATCCTTTTTCATTCATGTGGTTTTCCGGATGCCCGCCTGACGCGGGCATGACGATTCATCTGTTAGTTCTCCATCAGCATATCCAGCACGGCCATGCGGGTGGGGACGCCATTGGCGACTTGGCGTTTCATCATAGAGCGGGTGGGGTCGTCCATGACCTCGTCCGAGATTTCAACGCCGCGATTGGCAGGGCCGGGATGGAGGATGAATGCATCGGGTTTGGCGTGTTTCAGGCGCTCTGGCGTTAGGCCGTATTTGTTGAAATAGGCGGCATCGTCTGGAATTTCAGAGCGATCCATGCGTTCCTTCTGGATACGTAGCATCATGACGATATCTGCGTCTTTGATGCCATCTTCCAGTGTATCAAAGCATTCAATCCCTTTGGCGGGGAGCTTTTGCGGCATGAGCATTTCAGGGGCAACAAATCTTACATTTGCGCCCATAGTGGTTAGCAATTTTGCATTGGAATTGGCAACGCGGCTATGGGCTACATCCCCGCAGATGGACACGGTTAGACCCTCTAATGTTTCTTTTTCTTGCAAGATGGTTACGGCATCGAGCAAGGCTTGGGTCGGGTGTTCACGCCAGCTATCGCCTGCGTTGATCACGGGGCAGTTTACGCGCTTGGAGACGAAATCCGGCGCGCCATATTCATGGTGGCGGATGACGATGGCATCGGGTTCCATGGCGCTTAGGGTGTCAATGGTATCGCTGAAGGTTTCATCTTTTTTCAGGGAGCTGACTTCCGCGTTCCAGTTTACAACATCCGCGCCGAGGCGCTTGGCGGCGATATCAAAGGAGGTGAGCGTGCGGGTGGAGTTTTCGAAAAACAGGGTGAGGACAATTTTGCCTTCCAGCTTTTTGCGATCCCATTTGCCATCAATCATGGCATCACGGTAATATTTCGCGCGATCCAGAATGTTCTGAATTTGATCTTTTTGCAGCGACTCTATGCTAATTAAATGTTTCATAGATATTAGGAAATGCACGGAAAACGTCTGGCTGTCCAGAGGAAAATTATAAATAGAGCATTTCTGCCATGGTATAAAAACGGATCGCTGCGGCGATCAGGATTCCAATGATAAATCCGGGACCGGCGGGCAGGGATAATTGGCTTAAGGATATGCTCTCGCCTTTCTTCTTTTTTGCAAAAGCGATGGCTAGGCCATGCAGAACGCCTGCAAATGCGCCTAGGGAAATGGCGAGGAAAATATATTCCGTGCCGAGCCAAAAACCGCTGGCGGCGATGAGCTTCACATCGCCAAGGCCGAGTGTGTCCTTTTTGTAATAATGATTGGCGAAATAGCGCACAACGTATAAAAGCAGCCCGCCGAAAAATGCTGCGAGCAGGCAATCGGGCAGGAAGTAGAAATTCTGGAATGCGATTGTATGAAAAATTAGGCCACAAAGACCAAAGGGAAAAACGTATTTATTGGGTAAAATATAATGCTTTAGGTCGATTACAGTTAGTCTGTATAGGAGATATAACGCATAAACTATGAGTATAAAACAGGCGGCAAATGAGATATGGTGAAGCAGCATAAATATGTTATCTTAGGATGATCTTTACACTTATTATGTAGCATATTTTTCTATAATAAAGTTTTTGTGTGGTTCTTGAGGGAAAAAGTTGTTGGGTTATGAACGAATCTAAGAAAATCCTCGTTGTTGAAGATAATGACTTTGTGCGCATGCAAATTGTTAAATTTTTGCAGGATGCAGGCTTTGAGACGGTCGAATCAACTGATGGTTCCGAGGCTTTGACGCAGATTGATAAAACAATTGATTTTGCCATTGTCGATGTGCGTATGGAGCCTGTGAATGGTTTTGATTTTATTCGTACGATCCGTAGTGATGGGCTGAAAACCCCTGTAATTCTTGTGACGGGGGATGATAATCCCGATATTTTAAGTGAATCCTCAAAGTTAAATGTTGCTGCTGTTTTGAAAAAACCGGTCCAGAAAGAGCGGTTGATTAAAACGGTTACACGGACTTTACATGTGGAAAAGTAGGGCTTCTGGTGATATCGTTTTAAAAAACCTGTATCATTTTAAATGCTTATCCGCATAATATTTTTCTAATGAAGTCTATATTCAAGAATACATCGTTATTATTGCTTTTTTTATTTATAGGTTCCTGTGCGCAAGTGGATTTGCCGGGGGCAAGGAATTTGTCTGTGCCGTCGCCAAAGATGGCTTTGCCGCGTCCTGAAGCCGTGAATGAAAAGCCCGATAGTGTTATTTATCTGCCTTTGGGCAGTGATGTTCTTGTGCCTAAAACAGATTTTGGTGATGGCTTGCCGACTGAAGATGTCGGGCCATTTGAGTTGCGCTCCGAGACTGTGGCGGGGGCGTTGCAACTGGTTTTGGCAGATTATGAGCTGCCGATGGCTTTTGAAACTGATGCTGCTTTTACGCGCACTGTGACGATGACGAACCTAAGAGGGCCTATGAACCGCGTGGTTGCAAAAGTATGCGGGCTGGCGGATTTATATTGTGCCTATGATGATGGTTTGCTGGTGGTTAAAGAAACCCAGACTTTTACTGTGACTGTGCCGCCGATTGGCGGGGATACAGATATTCTTGGTAATCTTGCAACGGGTTTGCAGGCGATTACAGGTGTATCTCCGATCACAGAAACGGCCACACGCACGATTATTTATGAAGCGACGAACCGGACGGCAGAGTTAGCGGAGCGCTATTTTCAGCGCATTCGGGCGAGTACGGCTTTGATTGTCTTCGAGGTTTATATCTGGGAGGTCAGTCTTGATTCAGGGAATACAACAGGTATTGATTGGGAAAAAATCGAGACTTTTGGAAAATATACTTCCGGTATTCGTATTGATGGCTCTACGGGTGCGGATTTCAACCCGATCAGTATTGGTTTGCCGACTATAGGCGGGGTTGATTTCGATGCAGGGGATGTCTTGAGATTTATTTCCGAATTTGGTGCGGTGAAAACAATATCGCAGCCTCAGATCACAGTGCTTTCGGGGGCTGAGGCGACGCTAAGGGCGGCTGATACGATTAACTATGTGTCTTCGTTGACGCGTTCGACCGAGGATGGCGAGACGACTGTTTCTACCGAGACCGATTCGGTTGATACGGGCTTTACGCTGACGATTTCCAGTAGCTGGGATAATGCTACTGTTTATGGAACGATTGATATTGATCTTGAGGAGTTTCGTGGTTTCCAAGACTTTGATGCCGATGGCACAGTGTTGCAATTGCCTGAAACAACCGAGCGGGAGCTTTCGACCCAGATTCGTATACGGCCTGGTGATTCACTCCTTATTGCCGGATTGGTGCGGGAAAATGACCAGTTTGGATCTTCCGGTCCCGGGTTTAATTCGCCGCTTATTCCGACTTCACGCAATGTGAATACAGGCAATACGGAGCTTGTATTTTTGCTTAAGCCGCGGGTTATTGTGTATACTCAAGATGAAATGAGGAAGGCTGTCAAGAAAACCGTTCAGCAGGAAGTGCCGCCAGAGATTATTCAATATCCGGTTACAATCGAATCAAACCAGCAATAAAATTACCTGATTATGTAATAAGTTGACCTAATTACTTGGGTTAATATCTTTATTCATATTACTATTTACTATATAATTGTGCATAGGCTGCTTCCACAGCTGCTTCTCATATTGATTATTTTATTGTGTTCTTTACCCTGAGACTCTGGGAAAACTTGCAAGTTAAATTATGCGTCCGCATTTTATTTTTATCATATACGTACTTTGTGCGCTGCTTTCTTTTATGGTTACTTTTGTAGCAGGCAGTTTGCCGTCTTACGCGCAATATCCGGGCTTTGATGCGCCCAGTAATGGTGTGGCTGGAAACGTTGCGGCAGGGCTGGTGCCTGTAGAAGCACAAGTAGATGGCGGTACCGTTCCTATCGGCGCTACGGCGCAGGTCGTGGTCTTATTCAGAAATGCAGGGACCCAGCCTGTAGAAACCGGACAGATTAATCTTTATCCTTCCTCCACGGTCTCAGCCAATGTTTCCTTAAATCAATGTGCAAAAGAACCTTTACCATCCGGTGCGGAATGTGCGATTGCCATTGCTGTAAAGGGTCTACAAGCTGGCCCATGGCGTCTTGAGATGTTGATGTTGCATAGTGGTCGTACGCGTCTAGTGACGGCCACTTTATCGGGCACAGTCGAGGCAAGTGCAGATTCCTCTGATACTTTGAGCAGCGATATTGAGATGATTCCTGATACTCTGGATTTTGGAAATCTTACATCCGGTCAGGCTTTGGTTGAGCCTGTGATTTTGCGCAATATTACATCTCAAAGGATCGAGGTTTCTGATATTGTTATTCGTGCCAATGCGAATTCAGGATTTATACTGGATGAAAATTGCGGGGCGTTAGAGGCGGGCGAGGCTTGCGTGGCGACGGTGACATGGGCGCCACGCAATAAAGGACCGGCAAGCGGTGTTTTGGTTGTCAATCATGACGGACCGACGAAGGTGGCGAGTGTGACTTTATCCGGTGAGTATTTGCCGGAAACTGTCGAACAGGCCGAGTTATTCCCTGAAGCTGTGCCCGGTAAGGGTTTGCTGGTTTCTTCACAGGAGCAATTTGATTTCGGCGATGCCGTTTCTGCCGCTTCGACTATGACAGTTTCTCTGGTAAATACAGGTGATAGTGCTCTGACCCTTAAGGATATCAAGGTTTCCGGTACAAATAGCGGTTTGACGGTGAGTACATCGGGATGTGTGTCAGGCTTGAAACTTGAGCCTATAGAAGCCTGCCCGTTGAGTGTGACATGGTCTCCGACCCGTGTTGGTGATCTTCTGGATGATATTCAGATTTTGCATGATGGTGCTCGCGGGGTTTTGGTTTTGCCTATGCGCGGCACGGCAGAGGGCACAGTCAGTCAGGACAGTAAAACCATTGTTCTAAGTGAAGAAGGGGCTGAAGAGCCAACCCGTATTATTCAAGGCAATGATGTGACTGAAAATACTGAAAAGCCCAAAGTTCATGAGAAAAAGCAACAAACCAATCGCAAGGCCAATGTCGCGAATGCTTCAAGTTCTTTAGATGGTTTGCGTATTACGTCTTTTTCATCCAAAAGAGCAATCGTGAATGGTCCGGGTGGCAGTCGTTTGCTCTTTGATAATGAGCAAGTCATGCTTGGCGGTGTGATATGGGATGTAAAAATCCAGAAAAACGGCATTGAGTTTGCCAATGGCGCAGATAGAGTTTTGCTACTTTTTGACAGATCTTTATCTTCTATTAACCTTAATTCGACACAATCAGCAAGTGTAGCATCGTCTAATAGTGACGATAGCGGCAACTAATATCTGCGTATCTTGTTGATATTTCTATATTTCGATTAAGGTTTTGTAATGGTTGACGACGTTTTCAATGATGGTGGACAGGACGCGCCTGATGGCGTGGATACTGGTGTAACCGATCCAAAAGCCCAAAAACGTTTCCGTACGCGCAATAAAGAAGGGCGCGAACGCTATCTTGATATGGTGCAAAAAGAGCGTGCCTTAATGCTGGAGCAAGGGGTTTCACGCTCTGCCGAGCAATTGCTGGATATGGCAGGGGCGACGCAAAGTTCGGATTTAGAAGAAGAAAGTATTAAAGATCGTGCTACAGGAGACCAGCTTCGTGCTGTCTTGCCTGTGCAAGCATGGTTGCCTTTAAGTATACACCTTATAGGTTTGAAAGACGGTATTTTAAGAATTGCGCCGCTTTATGAGATGAATGACAAGCAAATTGATAGCTTGATCTCGACGACGCGCCGTTCCGGTTTTCATATCGAGAAAATCGAAATTGAGGTTTGGGACAGAAAGGAATTAACAGACACATTGCGCTCTGTGCGGGATTTGTCTGCTGATCGATGCGAAAAGACATTGGCCTTGTGGTTGGGGGATACGGATAATGGTTTGTTATTGAACCAGTTCCAGCGGGATATGCTTGCCGAGGCACTTCAGATGCGTGCATCGGATATTCATTTGGTACAGGATAATAATCCCGAAGCACCAAACTGGATTCAATATCGTATTGATGGTGATTTGATGCCAATGCATTTGCTGCCTGCGGAGGCTATGGCCCGTTTAACAACTCTTTTGAAGCGGGATGCAGGTCTTAACTTCGGGGATAGAACAACACCGAAAGATGGTCGTTTTAGCTTTCAGTGGCAGGGTCGTACGATTGATGTTCGTGTGGCGGCTGGTCCGCAGGCGCAAGATGGCGAGAAATTGACTTTGCGTCTTCTGGACCGTGCGGCGCTGAAAGGTTTCGACGAGCTTTTACGTCGTCATGAAGATGTGGCTGATTACCTTTCCAAGCTGCTTTCACCCGAAATTAAAGGTGGAGGCGGTCTTATCTTGCTTTCTGGTCCGACTGGTTCCGGTAAGACGACAACCATGTATGCGTGTGTGCAAGAAATTGATCGCCGCCGCAAACATGTTTTGACGATTGAAGATCCTATTGAATATGAATTGCGTTATGCGACGCAGTGGCAAGTTAGGCCTGATATGGAAGGCGGTAGTTTTGCCGATCTGATCAGGGCTGCTATGCGTCACGATCCCGATTATATCGTGGTTGGGGAGATGCGGGATGCTGATACGGTTGAAACGGCGCTGCGGGCGGCGGAATCCGGTCATACGGTGATTTCAACAGTTCACGCGGACTCGGCGCTCCAGACATTCGAGCGGATGCGTTCCTTGATGCCGGCCGAGCGTGAGCGGGCTTCTACCTATACGTTGGCCCAGCAAGTGGGGGCTATTTTGAACCAGCGTTTGGTGCGGACGCTCTGTCAGGGTTGCGCGCATAAAACCGAAGTTAAAAACGTTCTAAAAGAAGAAGATATGCATTATCTGGAGATTGGGCCGGATACAATCGTCAGTAAACACAACACAAGTGGCTGTGATTTGTGTAACAGAACAGGGATTGCGGGCCGTACTTTGTTGCTGGATGCGCTTTTAATTACATTAGGTCCGGCGCAGCGTAACCACATTTACGAAGCTTTAATAAGTAATGTGAATAATATAACCAAGGAAGAAGGTGTGGTTGTCCATACACGCCGCGAAGGTCTTGTTGATCTGGTTGTTTCAGGGCTTGTCGATCCTAGGGCGGCCGTTACTTATCTTGAAGAATGACACTGCGTATATTTGCTAATTTTAAGGATTTTATTGATGCAGCAATGGGTTGCAGATATCGCCTATGAAACGACCTCCGGTCCCAAGCGGGTTACGGAGTCTTTCTACTTGCCGACTGTTGATGATGTACGCGCAGCAATCGTAAAAAAAGGCGGATATGCTCTTAAGATCAGGCCGCATTCAAGATCGCCCCTAGAGCGCCTTTTGGCGCGTTCGACTTGGTGGCAGGTCCAGCTTTTACGTGGTATTCAGTTCAGATCAACATCGACATCACCGGGTGTGGCCTTGTGGAAAATTATTCAGGCAGAAACCAACCCAAGACGCCAAAATATCCTTGCCCCTGCTCGGGAAGCTCTGGCGCGGGGGCTGGGCGTGATTGATGCGCTTAAGGCGCTGAATATTTTTGATCATGGTACATTGGCTATTCTGGCTGGTAGTGAGCGGGCAAACCGCTTGGCAGAGGGGATTCCGCATGCCATCCAATCTATTACACAAAAGCGTAAAAATACGCGGGCGATTGTCGGGACGATGTCTTGGTTAGGCTTTGACGTGTTTTCGATTGTGACCTCGCTTTGGGCGGGTAAGGATATGGTTTTGGGTTGGTTTCGTGAAAATCCACCATCAGATGCCAAAGAGAAAGAACGCTTCGATTTTGTTGTGAATAATCTTGAATTGACTTGGGATATTCTGATCTGGTCCTCTGTGGCATTCGGGGTTTTTCTGGCGTGGTGTGTTTTTTCCTTTTGGTGGAATAGGGGCAAGAAAGACTGGCCAACCGCTAAAATTGTAAGGAAAATACCACTCATTGGTGCTTATCTGAGAGACTTGGCCTTTGCCGATTCTATGTTAGCGGCGGCGCGGATGCTTCGTGGTAAAGTGCCCATTGATGATACGTTAAAGCAATCAGCCGATGCGTCTTCGGCGCCCGATGTGGCCGCATATTGGGAAGAGGCATCCTATAATCTGGGACGTGGCGTCGGATTAGGGCCAGCCCTTGACCGTGCACCCTTGACGCGAAGCGAACGTCTGGAAATTGCGGGCTTGTCCGATCTTGGCCAAGTTGCTACAGTAATGGAGTCTATTGCCGAGATGCGTTCTGCATCTGCGAAAACAAAGCACAAGTTGATTGTCTGGATTGCATTCTTGCTGACAGGCGTGTTTTTGGCAATAGCATTTGGTAGTGCGATTTACGCGCTGACCGTCATGAATATGAGCATGGACTCCATGATGGGCGGATTGATGCAAGGAGCGCTATAATGATGTCTATGACTGGACGTGGGAATATGGATGAGACTGGTTTAAAGCAAGAGCAGGAACAAAGATCGTCAGGGGCTAAACCTAGTGCGGGTATGGCCGATATGATGGCAGGTGAAACCAAGGAATTCATCGCAGATTTATCGCCATATTTGCCACAAGATCTTATTGGTGGTTCTGTGCCGCATATTCCGGGAAATGAAGATGAAACCGTCTGGAATGCGGCGTCACAGGCTTGCGGTACTGAAAAAGTGCATTATACTTATTCTGTGGAGGGTAAAAAAATATGGTATCTGGCGTGTCCATCTTCGGCTTTTGCCTCAAATCCAAATAGCTGGTGTCCTCTGGCGGCGGCTTTGCCCGGGAAAAGCGAGCATTGGGATAAGGAAACAGTTTATCTTTATGAGCAAGAAGGTATTGCTTCGGCGTTGCGCTGGGATCCTGAAACGCATCGTATGCAAATTTATGTCGGGGCTTCGCGTACGATTTTGCCACGTGTTCAAAGTATGGATGCTAATTTTGTGACGATTAACCCAAGCGTAGCCGACATTGTGCCATGGAAGAATAAGACGCTGCGGACGGAAAAATTATCGCGTGGTATAGTACGCATGCTGATCTTTTCCGGTCTTTTTGTGAATATTCTGGCGGCGTTGATCTTGCTTGTAAATCTCGTTTCTATTGGTTATGTCAAAAGTGATCTATCCGAGATAAAAAAGCAATCTAATCAGGCTGCTTCTGATTTATTGAAGAATGCAGCTAATGTTATGCAGAGTGATACAATCCGCCATATGGTGCGTATTCAAAAATTACTTGATAGTCTGGCTTTATCAAATGGTTATCTGGTGCGCTATGAGGTCCATGGCAGACAAGTCGAATGGGAAGCCATTGTGCCCCAAGCCTTTGCCGATAATGTAACAAAAGCCAATAATGGTTCAAAGGTCATCCGGCGTGAAGAGGGTGATCAGGTCCGTATATTGGGGAAACGGTAAAATGGGTGTGATATTATGAAGATGGATATGAAAAAGTTTCAGAATTTTGATTGGCGGTCACTCAAGCGTTACGCCGACCCTAAGGCTATGGATGATCTAAACCATTTTCTTGAGAAATTACCGCAAAATACGAATAAGATGCTCTTGATTATTGCCGGTATAATATGGGCTGCTGCGGCTGGTTTAGGGCTGTTTACGACGGTGAAGATTCAGGAGTTTTCAGAACTTGCCAGAGAGCGCGAGGAATCGGCTGCGCTTGTGCCGAACGTTCCAGCCGTTAAGGACACACCTGTGGATGCTCAGCAAGTGGTCTCGTTTGTGGAAGAATTGCAAGAAACGTATAAAGGACTTGAAATAAAAGGTAATTCGTCAAATATTGTTATTAGGGCAAAGTCTACGTCCCAATTCGGTGAATTCAGAGAAGCAATAGGCCATGTACAAAATGGGGGCAGTGGCTGGCGCGTTAATGTTGATCGTTTATGCGTTGGAAAAGAATGTAAGCAATATCCGCTTGGTGCTGCTCTGAAAATAAATAGGATTTCGGTGGACTGAGCCTGAATAACATAATAAAAAGACATAAATATTAATATAATGAATGAGTTAAGAATAAAAAGGCAGCCATTATGAAAGATGAACAGGGAAATGTCTTATTTCTGATTTTGATCGCAGTCGCGTTGTTTGCGGCGCTATCTTATGCTGTGACTTCATCAACACGTAATGCCGGAGGTGGGGCAAGCAGCGAAACGACATTGATCGAAAGTGCGCAGATTACACAATACCCAGCATCCATTAATACAGCCATCATGAAAATGATAATTGGGGGCACGGCTATTTCCGAGATACGATTTAACAGACCATCGGAATTTACCGACTTGGATTCAACGTCTTTGGGTGTTTTTCATCCTGCCGGTGGCGGAGCAACCTATGTTCGTGCTCCCGCAAATATAATGGTTTCCGGCTCTGCGGGTGACTGGACATTTAACGGAGAGCTTGAAGTACCGGATATTGGAACGGCTGGCGCTGGCGGTAATGAGCTTATTGCTTTTCTGGCGGGTATTAAATCTTCGATTTGCACGAAGGTTAATGAGAAATACGGCATATCCGGTATTCCTGTTTTGAATGCGGATCGCTCCGCGCAGTATAATGATCGTATGTATGATGACGGGACGACTGATTATACATTGCCAACGGCCGATGTTCCCGATATTGATGATGGTTCCGGTACATTTGATGGTCAGCCCTTCGGGTGCTTCCAAAATGGTGGTGGCGGGGGAGATTATGTCTATTTTCATGTCGTGATTGACAGATAATAGAAAGCAGGACATTGATTTGCTAAAAACAGCACAAAAGCAAGAACAAGGTAGCGCTCTGGTTTATATCCTGATCGCTATTGCGCTTTTGGCCGCTTTGACATTATCTTTTATGGGTTCTTCTAGCCAGCAAACATCCTCACAAAGTGGTTTTCGGACCATGACGATGCTGAATAACCAGATCAGCCTGATTCAGTCAGCTGTGCAGGAATGTAGGATTGTCTATAAAAAGGGTGATACAAGCATCGATATCTCGGGTGGGGGTAGTGATCCGAACGCGCGCCGTAATTATCCAATCAAGCCAAATTCTACACATTATAATACGGCAACCATTGGACCGACTGCCGGAAGACTGGTGAAAGATATACGCTGTCCTGGAAATCCCGGCGGGAATGATGAAAATCACGTGAAGATCTTTGGTTCAACATCGGGGAAATTCTTGCCAGCGCCGCCTGATCTTTTTGATGATTGGGAATATTATAACGGCGAAGATGGCGTATTTTTCTGGACGAAGACGAATAAAAGCGATGCTTTTCTAGCGACAAGTTTGCAAAAGCTGGATGATGAATACGGGGAGTGTGAAACCGATATCGTTGATGCCACTAGCGGCGCTATTAATCTGGATAGTAACGCCGAGACAACATGCACAAACGGGTATACTTGTTTTCGTGTGCGCATTACAACCAAACCTTCGGCGGTGTTTAACGGGGATTCCGATGGTGAGGAAGCTGCTTGTCCGTAATCTGGCAGAACCGGTTTTAAAAACAGCTGTATTGTTGATGTAAAATACTTGACCTTTGTCTCATATGATTCAATCCTAATCCAGTTATGAATCATAAGTAGAAAAAGGATTGAGAATATGTCTGTGAAGCCTGTTACGGATGAAGATTTCGAAAATGAAGTGGTGAGCGCCGATGTGCCTGTTCTGGTGGATTTCTGGGCGGAATGGTGTGGCCCGTGTAAGGCTTTGATGCCGACAATTGAGGAAATCGCCGAGGAAATGGGTGATAAGGTCAAAGTTGTTAAGGTTAATATTGAAGAATCTCCCGAAACACCTACGAAATATGGTTTGCGCGGCGTGCCGACTTTGATGCTGTTCAAAGGCGGGAAGGTCGTTGACACACGTGTTGGCGGTATGCCGAAATCCCAGCTTGCCGATTGGCTTTCTGAAAACACATAAGGAAAGCCATCTTCTATGTCCGCTGTTAAGAAAACTGCCAAAGCGAGCTTACTGCTCTTGAGTGCCTTTGTTTTTATTATCATTGGTGTGACTGTTTATGTCTATGTGAACATGAATGAGTTCCTAAAGCCACTGATTGAGGATGTCGGCAGTAGGGCTTTGGGGGTGGATGTCACGATTGGTGATATTGATGTGGTCATAGAAGAAAAGAAAGTCACGGTCAGTGATATTCGCATTGGTAATCCTCAGGGCTATAAGCGGCCTGAAGCAATCAAGATCAAATCTATTGTGATTGCTGCGGAAAGCTTGGGGAGTGATTTACTCTTATTCGACCGTGTTGAGGTTCATGAAACCAATGTTAATCTGGAGGTCAAGCAGGGCGGCACAAATCTGGGTGATATCAAGAAGAATATCGCCCAAACAACGCCGCAGGAACAGGCCAAGCCCAAGACGGATATGAAAGTGATTATCCGCGATGTTTATGTCCGCAAGGCACAGCTTAATCCGTCTGTGACCCTGATCAATAAGGATCTTGCTTATATTACTGTGCCGGATATTCATGTGCAGGGCGTTGGCGAGAAGGAAAACGGTATTGTTGCGCGTGAGGCCATAGAGCAAGTCTTGGCGGCTGTAATTGTCGAATTAAATGAAGCTGCCAATCATGCAGGTTTCCTTGAGGGGTTATCGCTTGATGCCTTGAATGAGATCGGCGTTAGTACTGTCGAGGTATTCAAGAAAAACCTCAAGAAAGCCTATGATGAGGATGTTAAAGATCTCAAAGAAGGCGTTGGGTCCGGTGTTGAGGCTCTGAAAGGTCTGTTTTCTTCGGAAGAAGAGTGATTACTCCCCCATAGCGCGGCGCATGAAAAATTGCTTTGCAGCGCCAAGACGTGAAACGGCTTTGAGGCCATGACGGCGCAGGAATTTTATGGGCGGAATGTTATTTGAAAATAAATAGACTAGCCCGTCAGTGACCGCAATCATGGCCATATTATCAGGGCGGCGGCGGCGCTGATAGGTTTCCAAGAGATCAGGATCAGCGGGATCAAGTCCTTGTTCGTAGGCGTTTTTCAAAAGATTGCCTAATTCCCCGATATCCCGAAAACCAAGGTTCAAGCCTTGTCCGGCGATCGGGTGAATGCCATGCGCGGCGTCGGCGACCAGAACCATGCGCGGGGCGATATACTCGGCGGCATGTGAGAGGGTCAGGGGATAGCGCATGCGTTTATTATCAATTACTTTGATGCGGCCATAAAATTCTGGGAAGCGGCTTTGGACTTCCTGTAAGAAGGCCTCATCACTTAAATCCATCAAAGATGTTCTGGCTTTGCCGTGTTCGGTGAAGACCAGAGATGATCTGTGTTTGCCTTTTTCATCATCATTCATAGGCAAAATCGCGAAGGGGCCTTCGGGCCAGAAATGCTCAATGGCTTTGTATTCATGAGGATTTTCATGTTTGATAAAACAGACGACGGCGCTTTGGTGGTAATCATGGCCGCGCACATGCACATCCATAAAATCCCGCACAGAAGATTGCCGTCCATCTGCCCCGATCACCAATTTGGCGGTTAGGGTTTTACTATCATCCAGCAGCACTTCGGCATGGCTGTCGGTTATGGTGAAGTCTTTGACTGTAGCAGGGGCGATATGGGTGACATGATCCAGTTTAGCCATTTTATCCATCAAGGTTTTGCGGATATCCGCATTGGATAGAATCCAGCCAAAGCTTTTATCTTCGACTTCCTCGCTCAGGAATTGCAGGAGGGTCGGGCTGTTCCCGTCCAGAATTTCGATATCGCGGATCGGGCAGCCTAAAGGCTCTAGCTTATTCCAGACTTTGGCCTGATCCAGAATTTGCGCCGAGCCATAAGAAATAGCCGTGGTGCGTAAATCGGTTTCTAATTGCTTTTTGGGGGCATCCTTATCCAGACAAGCAATCCGCCAGCCTGTAAGCTCACCCAGAAGGCAGGAAAGTGATAATCCGGCAAGGCCGCTGCCTATAATGAGTATATCGTAATTTGAATCGTCGTCTGATTGGGGCATTTTATTTTTATTCATCTAAAAAGAGTGTTTTCAAATTTTTCATTTTGATGTAGCTTTTTATCATAAAGCCGCATTTTTCAGGATTAAAGACTTATTTTCTTCTTTCGGGGAGTAAATGGTCGTCATTATTTTGTTGGCTGCGGTATAACGATAAAAAGGATACTATAATGAACAGGAAGATATTAATTTCGCCTTACGGGCGAGCCTTAGGCGTGTTTACGCTATTTGCATTAATGATGATCAATAGTTCGGCGGCGCTGGCTGATGAAGTGACAATCGGTATGTCCAAAGAGGTTGCCTACATCCTCAATAGTTTTATGTTTTTGATGTGCGGCGTGCTTGTGATGTGGATGGCGGCCGGATTTGCTATGCTGGAGGCTGGCTTTGTTCGTATTCATAATACATCTGTGATTTGTCTGAAAAACGTGGCGCTCTTTGCGATTGCAGGGATGATGTATTATCTGATTGGCTATAATCTGATGTATGTTGATGTTGGCGATCATGGCCTGTTCGGGACTTTTAATATTTTCTATGAGCCCAATGCAACTGAACTTGCTTTGATGGCAACGGATGATGAAAACACAGCCGAGATAAAGGCCAAGACGCTGCAAATTCTGGCTGAAGAAGATTATTCAACCATGTCAGACTGGTTTTTCCAGATGGTATTTGTGGCTACTGCGGCTTCGATTGTTTCGGGTACAGTGGCCGAGCGTATACGCCTTAGGCCTTTTTTGATTTTCGTGGCAGTGCTTTCAGCCTTTATTTATCCCATTCAAGGTTCATGGAGCTGGGGCGAGGGCTGGTTAAATGGTATCGGTTTTTCTGATTTTGCCGGCTCAACGATTGTGCATTCCGTTGGTGGTTGGGCGGCCTTAACGGGCGCAATTATCCTTGGGCCACGTGTTGGGAAATATGGTCCTAATGGCGAAATAACGCCGATTAAGGGGTCGAATATGCCATTGGCAACGATTGGAACCTTGATCCTGTGGATGGGCTGGTTCGGCTTTAATGGCGGTTCTGTGCTTGCCATGAACAGCACCAAGGCTGTGACGACGATGTCTGTGGTTTTTGTGAATACGAATATGGCAGCGTCAGCAGGCTGTATAGCGGCAATGTTCTATGCGATCATTGTAAAGGGTAAACCTGATTTGACCTATGTGCTCAATGGTGCTTTGGCAGGCCTTGTTTCAATCACAGCAGGGCCTGATGTGGCTTCACCGGGTACGGCTATGCTGATTGGTGCGATTGGTGGCGTTTTATGCTCTATGGCTATTCCGATGTTTGATCGTCTGAAGATTGATGATGTCGTTGGTGCATTATCTGTGCATTTGGTGTGCGGGATTTGGGGCACGCTGGCTGTGGCGATCTTTATGACAGGTGATTTCGTTGCGCAAATCACAGGAATCGTGGCCGTGGCTATCTTTGTCTCTTCGACAAGTGCTGCGCTCTGGCTTTTCCTGAAGTACTCGATCGGTATTCGTGTGCATGACGAGCATGAGCGCACAGGTCTTGATCATCCGGAAGTGGGAACAGAGGCTTATGCAGGCTTCTATTACCGCAGTAATACCGAAGAACAGGATGAAGACGTTTAGTCGTCTCCATTTTCTTGTGACTGTGTTGCTGCGTGCTTTACGTAGGTTACTACGCGGCGTCGCTCATGCCTTGTCCAAAAGTAAAGCAAAACAACTAATAATAATGATATAAAAAATAAAAGGCCGTAATGATGCGGCCTTTTTAATTCTATTTTGATGTTTTGGGGCTTTAAGCGATTGGCTTATCGACCTTTGTGGATAGGTCACCAGCGATCGGCTCGTCATTCAGCATTTCAATCATGCCGCTTGGCTGTACGGCGAAATTCGCAATAAACAGGGCATTAGAGTAATAGACAACGGCATCACACAAGAAATGTCCTTGATTATTCATGCCTTCATAACTTGCAGGTCTGATCGTGCCTTCGATAACTGAGCGTGTTGTGTCGTTCATCTCATCAGTCGGAAGGTTTGGATCGGACATATCTTCTGCGATATAAAACGGGCCTTCATCGCCGCGTACGAAAAAGCAGAAGAAGCGCAAATAATCAATGATATTATCTTCATTGAGTTTAATCGGGCCTTTGCTGTTTACCTCATGGATTGGCGGGGATGTTCCGTTCAAACGGAAAAGATTTCCCTGATCTGTCAGGTAATAAATGCACATTTTTTTATTGACCCAGTTCGGGTCCTGTACGCGGATCAGCGCGACAGTCTCGTAAAACGGCAAAGTCCGCCACGCAACTTGTGTGCTGGCCGGAGACGTTCTGTATTTACCGTCGATTGGATTAATTTGTTCCAGAAAGCCCGCTAGCTCATCGCCTTCAACAGCATTCCAATTTTCATCTTGATACATTAGCTATTACCTTAAAGTCCTCAAATGTAAAAGCGCGTTACACTTTAATTTTGCTCTATTTTGACAGAAAAAAACTCGAGTGCAACCCCCTGTTATTTAAAAATTTTTTTAATATTAACAGCAAAACGGATATGCTTTGCAAGGCTTTTATTGAAATTCATGATTTTTTAGGCGTCTACTTTGGTGTCTTGTGCAAATGCATGGTCTCCGATTTTGACCAGTGGGACTTTATAGCCGATAGGTTCATGATTTGGGTATAGGGAATAGATGACCACATTCGGGGTGTTTTCGACATAAGAGATCATATGGGCGGGGACTTCAAAATGCATTAATTCATCATCGAATTTATCTTCATTATAGACCAGCATAAATAGTTTTTGGTCGCTGTAATACTCCACGCGCCTTACGATATCTGGAAGCGGGCGGTCACTGGCGAGCATAACGCCTCCATCATGTAAAACACCCAAGTCGATATTCATGAAAACTCCGGTCCTGAGAGTGTGGTATCCAGTTTTGTGGTATGATCAAAGTCATTCGAAGATATTTCTATGATGTCATTACCTGCAGGATTTCCAATCATACCAGCGACCATAATACATTGACCTGGTTCACAAGGCTTTATTCCGTCTTGATCAAGCCGTGCTAAAGTTTCTTCTGCTGTCAATTCAGTTGTCATTCTTCCCCCAATACACTCCTTCGGGTCCTAGTATTCCCCGAATTATGCCATATAAATATTAACAATATCTTATGTATCGCTAAAAATTTACATATTTTCTCACACGAAGGCTACTTTAGTATAATCGCATATGCGTTGCAACAAAAAATTATGAAAAACATTCAACCATTTAAAAATAAAGTGTTTTTTGTTATTAAGGCCTATGACTGATGAAAAGAAATTGCCTGTAACGCCTGAAATATTGTTCGAGCACTTAGAAAATCTTGATATTGCCTTTGAGCTACATCATCATGAGCCGTTTTTTACCGTGGAAGATGGGCTGGAGGCTGAAAAAGATATACCGGGCACGCATTGCCGCAACTTGTTTTTAAGAGATAAGAAAAAGGTGATGTTTCTTGTGGTTCTGGCGAATGAGACAAAAGTTGACTTAAAAAAGCTTGCTGACGTGCTGGATTGCGGACGTTTGTCTTTTGGTTCGGCAGATCGCTTATGGGAAAATCTGGGCATCAGGCAAGGCTCGGTTAATCCGTTTTGTATTATGAATGATAAGTGCGGGGCGGTCCGTATTATTCTTGATAAAGATATGATGGCGGCTAGCCGTGTAAATTATCATCCGATGGATAATGCGATGACACTTGGTTTATCGCCTGACGATCTTATAAAATTCATACAGGAAACTGGTCATCAGCCGGAAATTCTGGATTTAAGCGCGGCTGCGCCCTAAATATCTTTGCATTTTGAGTGAACTATTGTAGTGTCCACACACATTAAAGATGAAAAGGATATGAGGCCAATATGGTTTTAGAATTAGGCTCGCAAGGCAATGATAATCAGGTATCTTCGGGGGCTGTAATTTTCGATGTGACGGCGCAGGATTTCCAGAGCAAGGTTATGGAAGCTTCCTTGAATACGCCAGTGATTGTTGATTTTTGGGCGCCATGGTGCGGGCCATGTAAGCAGCTTATGCCGGTTCTTGAGCAAGTCGTGAATGCCTCTGGTGGTAAGGTTTTGCTGGCCAAGGTTAATCTGGATGATAACCCTGAACTGGCACAAGCACTTCAGGTGCAATCTGTGCCGACAGTGTTTGCCTTTTTCCAAGGCCAGCCCGTGGATGCTTTTATGGGCGTACAGCCAGAAAGTGCGATCAAGCAATTTGTTGAAAAGCTGGTGACGATGGCGAATTCGGCGCAGCCAGATGCTATTGATATTGATGAAGGCCTCAAGATGGCTGCGCAGGTTTTGAATGAGGGGAATTTACAGGCTGCGCAGGAGATTTATGCGCAAATCCTTCAGCAAGACCGTATGAATGCCAAGGCTTTTGCAGGGATGGTACGTGTCTTTATTGCGGCAGGACACATTGAACAGGCTCAGGAATTTATGGATAGAGCGCCGGAAGAAATTCAAAAGGATGGTGCTTTTGCCGAGGCTAAGACAGCACTGGAGCTTGCGCAAAATACCCCGATTGAGGATTTTTCTGCGCTGGAGGAAAAGGTCATGGCTAGTCCTGATGATCATCAGGCCAAGATTGATCTGGCGGATGCGCTGTTCGGGGCAGGGCAAAAGGAGCGCGCTTGTGATTTATTGCTGGAATCGATTGCTAAAGATCCAAAATGGAATGAGGCCGCCGCACGGAAATGGCTGCTGAAATTCTTTGAGGCTATGGGGCACACCGATCCGGTGACGATTGAAGCACGCCGCAAGCTTTCATCAATTTTGTTTTCTTAGGATAAAAAGGATAGAATAAGGCTATGAGCACAGAAGTTGACCCGAAATTACTGGAAATTCTTGTTTGTCCTTTGACGAAGGGACCATTGTCCTATGATAAGGAAAAGCAGGAGCTAATCTCCGAGCAAGCCAAGCTGGCTTATCCTATTCGTGATGGTATTCCGGTGATGCTGGTCGAGGAAGCGCGGGAGTTATGAGCGATAATAATAAAAAAGGTATAGAGGATATCGAGATTGAGCTGACCGAAGGGGAGTTTCGGCCTTTTGAGGTGCCCGATACTTATGATTCTGATGGGAAGCAGCGGATTAAACCGCAGGAAAAAGGACATGATGCAAGCGTTGGATCAGATCCAAACGGAACATTGATTTACGATAAAAAGCCTTATTTAGATCAAATTGAGCAAATAGAATCATCTCAGCTTGGTGAGTTGCAAGACCAGACTGATGTTACAATAAACGAAGAGCCTGTAGTTGAAAAAGGTGGAAAATTAGGAGATGAGCCTCCTTCATTACCCAGTCTTGATGATTTTGCATAAAATTTGACAAATCGTGCAGAATCGGTTTATAAGCAGTGCAACATAACTAAATGCCACGGATGAACGGAAATGATTAAACTTGCATGGTGCTGGACTTACGGAACGGTTTGCGCCCTGTTATGGCAGGCCAAGGACTATTTGATTTTCAAACCGTAATATTAAAAAAGCTTGCTAAAACCAGTAAAGTCATGGTTTTATAAAAATATGAACGTAGTTTGTAAAACATCACTACTCCTAGAACTACTCCTTATTCGCCCCTGAGCGGGAATGAGGCATTTTGTAATGCCTGCGCTACAGGGGATCACAAAAAACTCTCATAAATAATTGAAATGTAAAGCAAAGCGCACTAAAAGGAACAGGCGCTTGGGCGAAATATATAAGGAATAAGGCAATGAGCAGAGCTTATGACATCGTGAAAAAAGACCCGAACAGGGTGATTATATTCGATACGACGTTGCGCGACGGGGAGCAATCTCCGGGTTGTGCGATGAATCTGGAAGAAAAGCTTAAGATGGCAAGAATTCTGGATGAGCTTGGTGTGGATGTGATTGAGGCAGGCTTTCCGGTGGCTTCTAAGGGGGATTTTGAGGCGGTCAACCAGATCGCGCAAGTGGTGAAGAATGCTACGGTTTGCGGACTTTCACGGGCGAAAAAGGGCGATATTGAAGCTTCTGCGGATGCGATTAAGCCCGCTGAAAGTAAGCGTATTCACACCTTTATCTCCACCAGTCCTTTGCACATGAAGCATAAATTGCAGATGGCACCGGAAGACGTGCTGGAAGCGGTGAAGGAAAGTGTGAGCTTTGCCCGTAAATTCACCGATGACGTGGAATGGTCAGCCGAAGACGGTTCGCGCACGGAAGATGATTTTCTGTGTCAGTGCGTGGAAGCCGCGATAGAGGCGGGCGCGCGGACGATTAATTTTCCTGATACGGTTGGTTATGCGACGCCGCTGGATTTTGCCGCGAAGATTGCGATGCTGGTGGAGCGCGTGCCGAATATTGATAAGGCGGTGATTTCTACGCACTGTCATAATGATTTGGGGCTGGCTGTGGCGAATTCCTTGGCGGGTGTTGGAGCCGGAGCGCGTCAGATTGAATGTACAATTAACGGCATTGGCGAGCGGGCGGGGAATGCCGCGCTGGAGGAGATTGTAATGGCACTGCGTACGCGCCACGACATTATGCCCTATACGAATAACATCGTAACCGAGAAAATTTCCAAGGCGTCCAAGACGTTATCGGCGATTACAGGCTTTGCCGTGCAGCCAAATAAGGCGATTGTCGGGGCGAATGCTTTTGCCCATGCGAGCGGTATTCACCAAGACGGAATGCTGAAAAATGCGAATACGTATGAGATCATGACGCCGGAAAGTGTTGGCTTAACCGAGAGTAAGCTGGTGATGAGTAAGCATTCAGGTCGCCATGCGTTCCGCAGCAAGCTGGAGGAGTTGGGCTATGAGCTGGGTGATAATGCGCTGAATGATGCGTTTGCAAGGTTTAAGGATTTGGCAGACCGCAAGAAGGAAGTCTATGAGGATGATCTTGTGGCTTTGATCGAAGATGAGATCGGGCAGGAAAATGACCGCATTAAATTTGTGTCCTTGCAGGTGCAGGCCGGTACGAGCGGCCCGCAGACGGCAACGCTTGTTTTGAAAGTTGATGGTAAGGACGAGCCGGCCAGTGTTTCCGGTAATGGCCCGGTGGATGCGATTTTCAAGGCGATCCGCGAGATTTACCCGCATCCAGATGCGAAGTTAAAGCTCTATCAGGTTCACGCGGTGACTGGCGGAACGGATGCGCAGGCCGAGGTGACAGTGCGCCTAGAGGAAAACGGCAAGAGCGTGCAGGGGACTGGTGCGGATGCGGATACGCTGGTCGCGAGTGCTCGGGCTTATATTCATGCGCTGAATAAACTCCTGACTAAGCGCGAGAGCAAAAACGCTCAGATGGATCAGAGTGAGGCGGTTTAAAGCTTCGATCATTTCTTCTGGAGTAGCGTCACTCGGTCGCTTATGTACCATTTGTACATGACGCTCCTCGTTCCTAATCCAGATAAAATGCTCTTTGCTTTGATTGTATATTGGTTATCTTGACAAAACCCTCTTCTTTATTATAATATTTATTATAATATAAAAATCCGTCATTCCCCGAATTTTTAATCAGAAAATTCTAGAGGAATCCAGATGGATCACCTTAGAATGACTGTGTCATTCAGGTGATGACGTTAAGAGGAGATAAGATATGGATACCATCAAACTTACGACTGTGGGGTCTTCGACGGGGGCGGTGTTTCCCAAGGAATTACTGGCGAAGCTAAAGGTCGAAAAGGGCGATAAGCTTTATGTGATCGAAACGCCGGAGGGGCTTTTGCTCACGCCCTATGATCCGAGCATAGAAGATCAGCTTGAGATCGGGCGTGATTTTATGCGTGAATACCGCGACACCTTCAAAGTTCTGGCGAAATAATGACTTCTTATAAATGGATTGATGTGCAAGTCCTTCGGATGTTGCATGAAGAAAGCCTGTCTTTGCATGGCGGAGGGAGCGGCGTGCGTGATGAGGGGCTATTTGAATCGGCGATGACGCGGCCTGAAAATCTGGCGCATTATAATTCTGAGGCTGATTTAGCTGATCTTGCGGCGTGTTATGCTTATGGGCTGGCGAAAAACCATCCTTTTGTCGATGGCAATAAACGCGCGGCATTCCTATCGGTTGGTTTGTTTTTAGGGATTAATGGCTATAAATTAACGGCCACGCCTGTGGATGCAATTCAGGCTGTGCTTGGTTTGGCAAGCAGTGAAATCTCTGAAGAAGCTTTTGCACTTTGGGTTAGGGATAATATTACCAAGCGCTAAAATAATTCCATTTGACATCTATCCAAATTAGGCATATTTGTTGACGCCTGTTTTCCTATAACAAGACAAAACTAGGAGTTAAAATTATGCCTAAAGTACTTATCAGCGATAAGCTGGACCCCTTGGCTGTGGAAATTTTTGAAAAGAATGGCGTAGACGTCGATTTCAAACCCGGCCTTTCCCCTGAAGAACAACTTGAAATTATCGACCAATATGACGGTCTTGCGATCCGTTCGGCGACGACTGTGACCGCGGAGATGATTGCAAAAGCCAAAAACCTGAAAGTGGTTGGCCGCGCCGGTATTGGCGTGGATAATGTTGATATACCTGCGGCTACGGCGGCGGGTGTGGTTGTGATGAACACGCCTTTTGGGAATTCGATTACGACTGCCGAGCATGCGATTGCGATGATGGTGTCCTTGGCGCGTGATATTCCGCAGGCCAATGAGAGTACGCATGCCGGTAAGTGGGAAAAGAAGCGCTTTATGGGTACGGAGCTTTATAACAAGACTTGCGGTGTTATTGGATGCGGGAATATTGGCTCGATTGCGGCGGATCGCGCTCTTGGTCTTCGGATGAAGGTTATTGCCTTTGATCCGTTCTTGACACAAGAGCGCGCTGATGAGCTTGGCGTCGAGAAGGTCGAGCTTGATGAATTGCTGGAGCGTTCGGACTTTATTACTATTCACGTGCCGAAGAATGAGCATACTTCTGGCCTGATCAATAAAGATACAATCGCTAAGATGAAAGACGGTGTGCGTATTATTAACTGCGCGCGCGGTGGTGTCGTTATCGAAGCCGATCTTAAGGATGCGCTTGATTCCGGTAAGGTTGCAGGCGCGGCCTTGGATGTGTTTGAGGTAGAGCCAGCCAAGGAGAATGCGTTGTTCGGGTATGAGAATGTAATTTGTACGCCGCATTTGGGCGCTGCAACCAAGGAAGCGCAGGTGAATGTGGCGATACAAGTCGCCGAGCAAATGGCGGATTATCTGGTGCATGGCGGTGTGACTAATGCGCTGAATATGCCATCTATTTCTGCCGAGGATGCGCCGAAGCTTAAGCCCTATTTGAAGCTGGCTGAGGATCTTGGGCAATTTGCCGGACAGATTACAGAAAATCCGATCCAGAAAATCGAGATCGAATATGAAGGTACGGTTGCCGATGTAAATACTGATCCGATTACATCTGTTTTGATTGCGAATCTGCTGGGTTCACAAATTGATAGTGTAAATATGGTGAACGCGATGCAAATAGCCGAGAGCCGCGGTATTGATATCAAACAGAGCTATGATCATAAATCCAAAAACTGGCGCTCTATGATCAATGTGATTGTTACAACATCCAAAAATACGCGGAATGTGACGGGAACATTGTTTACCGATAAAGAGCCACGCATTGTAAATATAGAAGGCGTGCCTGTTGAAACAGCCCTAGCAACGGATATGCTGTATATTCGTAACAAAGATAAGCCGGGTCTTATTGGTGGTTTGGGTACAATTCTTGGTGAAGCTGGACAAAATATAGCTGATTTCCGTTTGGGTCGTGTGGCGAGCGGGGATGAGGCAATTTGTCTTGTGGCTCTGGATGAGCCTTTATCGGATGACCTTTTCAAAAAGGTGTCCGAATTGCCACAGATTACAAAGATCAAACGTCTGAAATTTGCTTAAATAAGATTATATAGATTGATAAATAGCCCTTATTGAGAGATAAGGGCTATTATATTATGTTTTTTCGAGTTCTTGCCGCATTTTATGCTGTAATTGGGCTGCTCTGAGTTTTTTGTAGCGGTTACAGGCGCTTTTAAGTTCTGCCTTGAAGGTTTGTCCGGTTTGACTATTTGTATCGTTGATATTGCCCTTTAGAATTTGTTGGAGTGTTTTTATATGGGCCTCAATAATATCTAGTGCATTCTTATCAAAAGAGGCAAGGCTTTCCATGAAATTCAGGATAATTGCGGCCAGATCACCCACCAGTTCCTGATGGAAGATTTTAGCATTTGCCTTAATCTGCATGATGGGCGCTGTTAACTCGATCATCGTAATATTATGGCTTTGTTCTTGTGTGCGGGATTTCCTAAGGGCTTCTTCCAGCTTTTTAATAAATTCTTCAGCAATAGGTATGAAGTTAATGGTGTTTTCATCCAGTATTTTCTGGCCTCTGGCAACAGCATGATCGCTGATTCTCCCTATGCCGACTTTAACTTGTAAGCTTTTATCGGCAGGTATGGATTCCAGAAGATCTTTGCTGGCTGGTTGTCGTTTGGAAGTGCCATCAAAGTCGTCGTTTTTTTTGCGTCTGCGATCTGGGCCGGAAAAAAAGTGTGTGACAATGAAATCGCGCGGGTTTTTAATCATATAAGCAATACGCAAGGATAAATCTTTGGCGGAAAACGGTTTGACCAGAAATTCAGTGACACCGCGGTCGCGGGCTGCGGAAATACGTTTTAGAGAGCAGAAACCTGACATCATCAAGACAGGAACAGAACGGTTAGGGGATTCTTCTGATTGTCTGATTTTTTTGATAAGTTCAATGCCATCCATTTCAGGCATGTGCCAATCGGTAATTACGATATCCGGTTTTTTAGAGCAAAAGCTTTGAAATCCTGATTTACCATCTGAGGCAAAAGAGACATTTTCTATGCCGATTGCTCGTAACATATGCACTAGTAAATCACGCATCGGTGATAAATCTTCGACAACAAGCACATTGATTTTATCAAGTTTTATAATCTCACGCATATACGCAGCCTAAATGCTAAAATAACTTCTCATCTATAAAATTTTATATAAAAACAATTAAAATTTTCTGTAAGACGAGAATTTAGGCAGATTCTATCTGTTTTCTCATATTTTCTTTGAGATTATGGGCGCGTATGCGGGCAAAACGGTCACATGCGCCTTTCATTTCTTTTCTAAAGGCATCACCGGCTTTTCCACCGCTTCCGGTTACTTTTTCCTTTAATACGCGTCTGAGCGTGGTTACAAAAGCCTGTACAATTTGAAGGGCACCATCATCCAAAGCAGCAAGAGATTCGAGTAGGTTAAGGACAATTTCTGCCAGATCACCGATGAGATCATAATGGAAGATTTTACCATTGGCTTTGATTTGCATGACAGGCATAGTTATATTTTGTATTAATTGCTTTTGTGGTATGTCTTGGGTTCTGCCTTTTTCCAGTTCTTCCTCTAGCTGTTCTAAAAAACCATGTATGATGGGCAGAAAATTTATTTCGTTTCTTTCGATTATCTCGTGGGCGCGCTGTACATCTAATTCGTTAATCTTTCCAACACCAGTTTTTTCTTGTAGGGACGTATCAGCAGGAATTCTTCGTACGGATTTTTGAGATTCTTCACTACGCTTTTCTTCTTTGATGTTGTCTTTTTGACGTCTTCTTCTGTCTGGCCCTATAAAATTATCGGCAATTATAAGATCGCGGGGATTTTTTATAATATAGGCTAATCGTTTTGCCATATCCTCTGCTGAAAATGGTTTAATAATAAATTCTGTTACGCCGCCATCGCGGGCTTCACCAATACGGTCAACGGCAGAAAATCCAGACATCATAAGAATTGGAATAGCCGGGTTGTGTGATTGTTTGGATGTTCGAATTTTTTTAGTAAGTTCAATACCGTCCATTTCAGGCATAAACCAGTCTGTGATTATAATATCCGGTTTTTTCCTGAGATATTCTTCGTAAGCCTCAGCACCGTTGAGGGCATAGCTAATGTCACCTACGCCCATTTTTCGAAAGACCTGAACCATAAGGTCACGCATAGGCACGAGGTCATCGACAACCAAAAGGTGCAGCTTGTCTAGCTTTATTTTATCTTGCATCCAATATTCCGTCTAATTACGGTTTGTACTCAAGTAAGTTTTTGATGTTTGATATCAAATCTTTTTCTTTTTCTCTGGTTCCCGTGTCTAGAAAATTTATTCTACCATCCATTTCCTTAAATTCGTATGAATCAGTATTTTTGTAATAAAATTCTAGAATATTTTTGTGAGCTTGAATAATTTTCTCTTCATGTTCAAAAAAATCAATGTATTTTTGGATAAGTTTTTCTTGCATTTTATTCCATTCAGTCAGGAAAGTGGTTTTTCTTTCTTCTGGAATATCTTCCAATAACGTATCAGCAAGATCTTGATATTTTGAAAATACATTCATAACAGCGTTAGATTGGTTTCTTAGAGTAGGTGCTATGACTTCTATAAAGCTTTTATAGGTTTGTGCGGCAGAAGGTTGATTTTTAAAGTTATAAGGATCTAGAAGCTCTTTGTAGACATGTCTTTGTTGTTTGTATTTGCGAGCTTCTTCACCAATTTCCATGATCAGGCCGTTCAGTAGGGCTTCGAATTTTTCGTTTATTCTTTTGCGTTCTTGGATTCGTGCTTCACGTTCTTCTTGTTTTTTTTCTTCGGCGGCTTGTTTTTGTTCAAGAATTATAGCTTGTTTTTCCAGATGGGCGTTGTAAGCATAATATCCACCTGCAAGGCAAACTGTGCTAAGGCACAGAAAACCCAGCGCAATAAGTGGCTTTTTACCAGACTTTGGCATTTTACGTTCCTATTTTTCCAGAAGAAATTATGGCGCAATAATAGCACTTAGGAAAGGGGCAATCTTTCTTAAGTATTTCTTTTGGTTAAAGGATATTTTTGTTAGCTCATCAATTGATTTTGCAAAATAGGTATAGCCCGTAAGGTCATAAAATTTAACGGCACGCGCAGCGCTATCATAGTAGTAGCTTCCACCTTGTTTGATAATAAACTCGATCAGGTTCTTATAGGTTACTAGATATTTATGCTGTGATTTGAAATATGTATCGCTGTGTCCCTTGAACTCTTTGATTTTTTCATTCCATAATGTATCAAGTTTTTCATGCTCGTCTGTAGCAATGCCCTCGCGGATTATTCTGAATTCCAGATTGGCTTTGTCTAGGGCAGTTTGAACATCTTTATGTTGCTTATTTAGAGTTTTCATCGCACTTTGCATATCGCCTTTGAATTCATCCATATAGCGCGTGTATTGGAATTTTTGCTTTTGTAGGTGCATCATCAGTTTGCCTTGATGATTATAGTTAATTTTGGCTGAATTCCAGATTATTACATACAGATTATAGTATAATGTATCTAGTTTTTCTGCTTGATTAACGCTCCGCAAGTGGGCTGAAAAAAACTTAGGGATAGGTTTTATGGTTTCATTTTTTCTCTCTTCTGCAGGCGGAGTCAGGTCGCCAAGATATTCCTGCGCATTGGCTGTAATAGAAAAGCTAGTTAGCGGAATTAAGGAAATTAGAAAAAGTGCAAAGAAATGTTTGTTTTTCATAGTCATATTTTATTTAATGTCAAAACTCTTATAAGGCGTTAATTTTATTAATGTATTACAATATGACAGTGAAATCCAGAAATAACCCATTTATTTACAAGCCACCACAGCATTCAAAGGATATGATTCTGTATAGTGATGATTATATTCTTATTATTAATAAACCATCTGGTTTGCTGAGTGTTCCGGGCAGGGGGGATCATTTATCCGAATGTGTGGAAAGTCGTGTGTTGGAGCATTATCCCGAGGCGCGCATTGTGCATAGGCTTGATATGGATACGTCAGGTCTTATGGTGATGGCGCAGAATAAGGATGTTTTGCGAATTCTGGGACGACAATTTGAGAAGCGTAAAGTGAAAAAGTCTTATATTGCAAAGCTTTGGGGCCGGGTTGAGGAACAATCTGGTGTGATTTCCAAGCCGCTACGTTGTGATTGGCCGAACAGGCCGCGACAGATTGTGGATTTCGAGCAAGGAAAAGAAGCCATTACCGAGTGGGTATTGTTAGCTCATGATGATGAATATTCAAGGGTTCGACTTAAGCCGCAAACAGGCAGGACGCATCAATTACGCGTTCATATGCAGGATATGGGATATCCTATATTGGGGGATGATCTTTATGCCCATGATGAGGCTTATGACGCCTCTGAGCGATTGACATTGCATGCGGAGGAGCTTGGTTTTTATCATCCCGAGAATGGAGAAATTGTATCATTTAGGTCAGAGTGTCCGTTTTGAGCGTCTAATAGCGCTCGGGTCGGTTTAGCCAGCCAGCCTCGACCCACCAATCTGGGTTGTCCTCTGCTATATGCTGTTTTGCGTTTTTGGCATCCTCATAGGTATCGAACAGTCCGAAAACTGTGGCACCAGAGCCGCTCATGCGGGAGAGTAGGCAGCCATCATTCAAGCTCATAGCTGTGATTATATTTTCGATTTCCGGCACGGCTTCGATAGCGGCTGATTGCAAACTATTTTCCTGCTTCACCAGAAAGGCGGCCAGATCATAAATATCGTGCAAATTATGAGGCAATGCGATCTGGTTTTTGTAATTGCCCTTAAATCTCATGAAAACATCTTTTGTCAGGCATTGTTTTAAGGGGTTTACAAGGATAATCGGCATTTCCGGCAAATCGGGTATTTCTTCTATAATCTCGCCAATTCCTGTTACTCTTGATGGTGTGCACGCCATGCATACCGGCATATCTGCACCCAGATTTTTTAGTAAAGCCGGCATAAAAGCAGCGTTTTTAGGTAGCTCCCATAAGTCCAGTAAGCCGTATAATGTGGCTGCGGCATCGGATGATCCGCCGCCTATACCTGCCGCAATGGGCAGGTTTTTGGTCAGGGTGATTTTACAATCCAGCGGGTTTCCTGTGATATCCGAGAGGGATTTTGCTGCGGTGATGACTAGATTGGCAGGTGCTTGTGGTTGGTCAAGCGAAGTCGCAAATGGGCCTTCTATTTGGAAAGAGAAGCCTTCATAGGGCTCTATTGTAATTTCATCGCCAATATCACTAAAGGCGATTAAAGAGTCGATCTTGTGATAGCTGTTTTTTAGACGTTTGATGATGTGAAAATATAAATTGATCTTGGAGGGCGCAAAAATTATGCGCTTTTGGTCAATTTTATTTTTCTCTGAATCCTGATTATTCGGCGTTTTGTTCTGCTTCGGCAATTTTATGGTTTTCCTGTAAACCCGTTTCCAGTTTTTGCTGAGTAAGCTTGATCGCTTCGGTATCTTCGGAGTGATTGATAGCACGTTCCCATTGGAAACGTGCTTCCAGTTTGCGTCCAACTTTCCAATACGCATCGCCCAGATGATCATTGATGATTGGATCATAGGGGAGGAGCTCCACAGCTTTTTCAAGGCTCGGTATAGCGGCTTCGTAATTGCCGAGGCGGTATTCAACCCAGCCAAGTGAATCGATAATATAGCCGTCATTCGGGCGAAGTTCTACGGCGCGGCGGATCATCTTAAGGGCTTCATCCAGATTTTGACCGCGATCTGCCCAGGCATAGCCAAGGTAATTGAGCAAATAGGGGTGATCCGGACGGTAACTTAGCGCTTTTTGCAAGTCCTTTTCTGCATTTTCCCAGTTTTTAGCTTGCTCATGGGCCATGCCGCGCAAGTAATAAATATGCCAATATTCATCTGGTATATCATGTCCAAATTCTTTGGCGGCCTTGTTGTAGGAATCAAGGGCAAGGCCATATTGTTCATTGCGTCTGTATATATCGCCGATGCGTATGCGTGTTTTGACGTCTTTGGTCGCATAAGCCAGTTGCTCTAATGTGTTTAGGGCTTTGTTCGTATTATTAATCTCGACCAGCATATCAGCCATTTTATGTCGTGCAGGAATATAATCGGCGTGATCTTTAGGGACGCGTTGATAATAGGTTAAGGCTTGTGAGTATTGTTCGTATTTTGCGGCGATGTCAGCGAGTAAAAGCGTCACATCATAATTTTCCGGTGTTATATATAGGGCGATATGAGCAAAAATCTGGGCTGTTTCGTCATTACCTTCGGAAAATAATGTGTTGGCGATATCATAAAAGGCTTTGGACAAGCCTTCTTTAGGGTTTCTGATTTCTTCAAACAAAGCTTTATTTGCACCGCTTTGGACATCGCTGATTTTTTTTCCGATGATTTTGACTTGTAATTTGCCAAAATCTTCTTTGGCAAAGATGTCTTGTGCTTTTTTATAGAGCTTTATTGCGTCTTCTTTTAAGCCGATATGACCGTAAATATCGCCTATTTTCACATATTCTGCGGGCTGGATATCTTCGACTTTTTGGGCGTTGACCAGCGTTTTTTTGATTTCGCTGTAGTCATCGAGATAATCAGAAATCAAAATTGCATGATAGAGCTTAAGTGTACTGTCTTGCAATTCACCAATACTGAGCTTGTTTTGCGCTGCGGCGGTCCATGCTTTGACGAACGGGCCGATAAAGCGGGCTGTATGATTGTCTGGCATAGAATCAAGGATTTGGTAAACTTCTTTGTAATCAGCTGTTTTAAAGCTCTCTGCGACAAGGAATAGATTGGCCAGAATATCCTGATCATTGCTGCTTTTCCCATTCACGTCGCGGGCAAGTTGAAGAGCGCTTTTATAATCGCCTGCGCCCATGGCCAGAACCATAGCGCGTCTTTGTAATTCGTCCTGATCTTTATTGGCTTCTATGATAGGAGAAAGGAATTTATAGGCGTGATTCCAGTCGTGATGTTGCTGTGCGAAACGACTGGCTAGGTATTTTCCCGCATAAATTGGAGTTGGTGCCTGTGTCGTTGTAGATGGCTTTTCTGCGTTTTCAATGCTGATGTGATGAATCGGATTATTGGGCGCAGCAGGGTGCGTATTACAAAGTCCGCTAATGCATGACGCCAAAATCAGAGTTGCTATTTTCATCTAATCCATCCCTTACCTTGAAGTGCTCACATATATTATGCGCATAAAATCTTAATATCTTCCAGCTTTTAGGCTAAAAAAATACCTACATATTAGGATAATTCGGTCCGCCGCCGCCTTCGGGTACAGTCCAATCAATATTTTGTGCAGGGTCTTTGATGTCGCAGGTTTTGCAGTGGACGCAATTCTGGCTGTTGATCCGGAAGAGTTTTTCACCGTTTTCCTCGACGATTTCGTAAACGGCGGCAGGGCAATAGCGTTGCGCCGGTTCGGCATAATCGGGGAGGTTCCTTTCGATTGGAATGGAAGGATCTTTTAGTTTTAAGTGGCAAGGTTGTCCTTCGGCATGATTCGTATTGGAAAGCTGCACCGATGTCAGCTTATCAAAGGTAATGACGCCATCGGGTTTGGGGTAGTCTATTGGCTTGTGTTGATCGGCTTTATCGAGCTGCGCGTGATCAGCATGGTTTTTGAGCGTCCACGGGGCCATTCCAAAAGTAATCGTCTCGAAAACCGCATTGATTAGGCCGCGCCATAGGCCTTTGTAGAAGCCGGGGCGGATATTGCGCACAGATTTTAGTTCTTTCCAGAGCCATGAATTTTGGATGTTGGTTGTGTAGGCAACGCATTCCTGTGCGGTTTCGTCATTATTCTGGAGCAAAGCGTGAATGCTCTCAGCGGCGATCATGCCTGATTTCATAGCGGTATGGGTGCCTTTGATTTTAGGGACGTTTAAGAAGCCTGCCGTATCACCTATGAGAAGGCCGCCATTAAAGGTAAGTTTTGGTAAGGATTGAAATCCGCCTTCGACCAGCGCGCGCGCGCCGTAAGAGATACGCTTACTGCCTTCCAGTAAAGGCTTGATCTTGGGGTGGAGTTTTAAACGCTGCATTTCCTCATAAGGGGAAAGATAGGGGTTTTTGTAATCCAGCCCGACGACAAAACCGATTGAGAGAAGGTTGTCTTCCATATGGTATATCCAAGAGCCGCCATAGGTTTGTTTATCCATCGGCCAGCCGATTGTATGGGTAATATGGCCTTCACGGTGGTTTTCGGGTTTTATCTCCCAAAGTTCCTTGATGCCAAGACCATAGGTTTGCGGATCGGAATTGGCACGTAAATCATATTTTTCGATCAGTTTTTTTGTGAGCGAGCCATGGCACCCTTCGGCAAAAACGGTTTGCTTTGCGTGAAGTTCAACGCCGGGTTCGGTCTGTTCTGTTTTATTGCCGTGTTCATCAAGGCCCATATCGCCTGTGGCAATGCCAATGACAGCATTATTCGTATCGTACAGGATTTCGGCGGCGGCGAAGCCTGCGAAGATTTCTACGCCTAGTTCTTCGGCTTGTTCAGCGAGCCAGCGGCATAAGTTCCCGAGAGATATAATATAATTGCCTTTATTATGCATTTGCGGCGGGGTGGGGAGTTTGGTTGCTCCTGATTCACTTAAAAGCAAAAACTCGTCGCTTTTCGCCTGTGTCTTAAGAGGTGCGCCTTTATCTTTCCAATCGGGGATTAGCTCATCAAGTCCCCGTGTTTCTATGGTCGCGCCAGAAAGGATATGCGCGCCGACTTCAGAGCCTTTTTCAAGGATGCAGACATTTATTTCAGGATTAAGCTGTTTGAGCTTTATTGCGCAGGATAACCCCGATGGTCCGGCACCCACAATTACAACATCATAGGGCATGCATTCTCGGTCTTCTCTGATGGGGGTGGGGTCAGTCATATATTCCTCTCTTTACAATCAAGCAGAATCTATTTTACCCTATCTTTTCTTAACAAAATAGAAGGATAAAGCGGTGAGTCGTGCTGCGTTGCAACAGGAAATGATTCAGGCCTTGGCATGGTATGCGGATCATGGTGTGCGTGATATTTGGCTGGATGAGGCGCAAGACCACACGAAATTGATTGAGACTGTGCCTTCACTTGTCTCTCAGATTTCTCAAAGTCAGCCTGTGGAGGTCGCGGCGCCAGCCTTTTTGGGTAAGTCCGACGCATATGAAGAAGCGGTTAAGCTGGCTGCGGGGGCTGGTACATTAGAAGAGCTGCAGAGTGTATTAGCAGAATTTGACGGTATAGCCCTAAAGAAGACCGCCACAAATATGGTGTTTTGCGATGGTAATCCTAAAGCGCCTGTGATGCTGGTGGGGGAAGCACCGGGGGCGGATGAGGATCGGCAAGGCAAGCCCTTTGTCGGGGCGAGTGGTCAATTGCTGGATAAGATTTTGGCGTGTATTGGACTTGATCGCTGTGAAGAAGACCCGTCAAAATCTATCTATATTTCCAATATTTTGAATTGGAGGCCACCAGGGAATCGCACGCCATCTCCGGCAGAAGTGGAATTGAGTTTGCCCTTTATCGAACGTCATATTCAGCTTGTTCAGCCTAAAATACTGATATTATGCGGCGGGGTTTCTGCCAAAGCGCTATTGAATCGCAGTGAAGGTATATCGCGTTTGCGTAAGACATGGCATCAGTATAAGCCGCAGACAAAGGAACTGGTTGCGATATCCACAGAATCGATTCCGGCTATCGCAACTTATCATCCGTCATATTTGCTTCGTAGCCCTGCCCAGAAGAAACTTGTCTGGGCGGATATGCTTGAAATTGCACAAAAAATGAATAATTTTACATAAAAGATTTCAAAAAGCTGGACAGTGGCTTATTTTTTCTGCTATATCCCCGCCCATTATGAAGACATTGAGGGAGAGAAAAATAGCAGGACGCCTGTGCGTTGCCGCTATGTGTATTGCCATCTTGTTTGTGCCTAAGGGTGCAGAGCAGGGTATTGTTGCGTATTCTATTCAAGGGGCGGAGCGTGATGTGCACATCCAGCAAGTAAATGCGTCTTCACGTTTGAAAGTACCTTTCCCGCCTAGAAAACCTATGCATTTTAAATGGTTGAATATTGATTTGGCCTTTGATGAGCATATTGAGGAAGCTTATGAGGGGCACAAGCCTTTATCCGGTGCGCAGTCCAATATCTATCAGCAAATTTTTGAGCTTCAGTCACTTGGTGAGTTCGCGCAGGCTAATCAATTGATTAATAAAGTAACGGATAGACGTTTGATGGGGCATGTGCTCTCACAGCGCTATCTTCATCCTGATTACCGTTCAAGCTATACAGAGCTTGCGAATTGGATGAAGGCTTATGCGGATCATCCTGAGGCCAAGAGAGTTTATATGCTGGCCGTGGCAAGGCAACCAGAAGCTGTGTCAGAGCCTTTGAGAAAACCAAACCTCAAGCGTCAATTGCCGTCAGTTCGTAATCCTGTGATACAGGCTGCTAAAAAACAGGGGCATAATAATGCGCTTTGGAAAGTTGCTTTAAAGAAATGGTCTAAGGGGCAGTATGAGGGCGCTGCGGCTGACTTTTTGAAAGTGTCTAAGTCCGGTAAAGCAACTGGCTGGCGCGTAGCGGCTGGTCATTACTGGGCTGCACGGTGCTATGAGCAATTAGATCAGAATCAGGCACAAAAAGAAGCTCTGAGAGAAGCCGCAGCACACCCTCACACATTTTACGGGCTTTTAGCGGCAGAGTCTTTAGGCGGTAATTTTGTTTTTCAATGGGATCAGCCTGAGTTTACACAACAAGATAAAGCTTTGTTACTCGAGCATCGCGCAGGGAAGCGGGCTTTTGCTCTTGTATCTGCGGGCCAATATGGTTTGGCGGAAAAGGAACTTTTAAGATTGCCTTATAAGGGGCATGACGAATTACAACGCGCGGCGTTGGCTTATGCCGGACATGTTGGCTTGCCTGCGCTTTCTATGCGTCTTGGTAATATCGTAAAGCGCCCAGAGGGCGGATATTATGATGCGGCGATGTATCCTGTAACGCCGTGGGATCCTGATGGAGGCTATAGGCTTGATCCAGCACTTGTTCATGCGGTTATCCGTCAGGAATCACGATTTGACACGCTGGCGGTCAGTCATGTTGGTGCTTCTGGCCTGATGCAGATTATGCCAGCTACGGCGAAATATATTGCAGGCAAGATGAACTATAACCACCCAATTAACAGTGAAATTCTTCACCGTCCAGAGATCAGCATCAAGATGGGACAGGATTATTTGCAATATTTGCTGGATGGTAAATATGTGAGCGGCGATGTTGTATCTTTGCTCGCGGCGTATAATGCGGGTCCGGGTAATCTTCATAAATGGAAGAAACGTATAGACCCTGCGAAAGATCCGCTTTTCTTTATCGAAAGCATTCCTGTGACGGAAACCCGCGTTTATGTGAAGCGTGTGATGACCAATTACTGGATTTATTCTTTGCGCGCCGGTGCAGGATCACCAAGTCTGTTGGCGCTTTCTCAAAACCGCCCGAGTCGGTATAGCTATGTTTTAAGTGCAGAATATCCGTATCAGCTTGCGGTTAACCGATAACCTTTAAAAAGGCGATTTCCGAATTTTGCTTTCTAGTTCCAGCCAGAGTTCCTTATCGCCTACTGCAACGATTTTTCCGACCGAGTTCAGCGTTAGCGGATCACCGCGCCAATCACTGATATGGCCGCCAGCGCCGGTAATTACGGGGACAAGGGCGGCAAAATCATAGGGTTTTAGGTTGCATTCAAAGGCAATATCCATATAGCCACTGGCGATCAGGCCGTACATATAGCAATCACCGCCCCAAGCCATGGTCTCGCCATTATTAAACAGCGTGTAGGCTTTGCCGTAATCGGTGTTGTCGAACATATTGGGCGTTGTGCTGGCAATTACGGCGTCATCGATGGTTTTGCACTTACGGGTGCGAACGGACTGGTTGTTCATGGTGGTTTGTTGGTCGTGGAGACCAACCCAGCGTTCTTTAAGGATTGGTTGGTCAATGATACCGAGTAAGGGCTTGTTATCTTTACACAAGGCAATCAACGTACCAAAAGTAGGGCGACCCATCACAAAGGATTTTGTGCCATCAATCGGATCAAGCACCCATGTCATGCCGGATTGGCTAGGCTTGTCGTCAAACTCTTCGCCCATAATGCCATGATCGGGACATTCGGCCTCTATCATCTCACGCAAGACTTGCTCGACTTTGCGGTCGGCTTCGGTGACAGGGCTTAAGTCTTTTTTGATCTCCACTTCGAAAGGCTGGCGGAAATAGGATTTGATTATTTCGCCCGACTTATCGGCTAATCTATTGGCAAGTGCGATATATTGTTGCATATAGTATTTCCTATAATTTTTGTTCATTAACAATAGAGTGAAGACATGAAAAGCGTCAATGAGATAAGAAACACTTTTTTGAATTTCTTTAAGGATAAGGGGCACGAGATTGTGGCCTCGTCTTCGCTTGTGCCGCAAAATGATCCAACATTAATGTTCACCAATGCAGGCATGAACCAGTTCAAGGATGTGTTTACAGGCAAGGAAACGCGTCCCTATAACCGCGCGACGACCTCGCAGAAATGCGTGCGGGCGGGTGGCAAGCATAATGATCTGGAAAATGTTGGTTATACGGCGCGTCACCATACATTCTTCGAGATGCTCGGGAATTTTAGCTTCGGGGATTATTTTAAGGAAGATGCGATTGCTTTTGCGTGGGAGCTTGTGACCAAGGATTTTGAGTTATCGCCGGAAAAGCTTTGTGTGACCGTGCATTCGAGCGATGAAGAAGCTGCCGAAATCTGGAAGAAAGTCACGGGCTTTGCCGATGAGAAAATTATCCGTATTCCGACTGATGATAATTTCTGGCGTATGGGCGATACGGGGCCGTGCGGGCCTTGTACCGAGATTTTCTATGATCATGGCGAGCATATCTGGGGCGGTCCTCCGGGGTCTCCGGAAGAGGATGGTGACCGCTTTATAGAGATCTGGAATAACGTGTTCATGCAGTACGAGCAAATCGACGCTGATACACGCATAGAGCTGCCTGCGCAGAGTGTGGATACAGGGATGGGGCTGGAGCGCATGGCGGCGACTATGATGGGCAGTAACAGCAATTATGATATTGATATTTTCCAAGCGATCATGCAGCACAGCGCCGATCTGACGGGCGTGGATTATAAAGGCGAGCAAGCGCCAAGCCATAAGGTGATTGCCGATCATTTGCGCGCGGCGAGTTTCCTGATGGCTGATGGTGTGATGCCGAGCAATGAGGGGCGGGGCTATGTTCTGCGCCGGATTATGCGCCGCGGGATGCGTCATGCGCATTTGTTGGGGGCGCAGGATCCGCTCATGTATAAGCTTTTCCCAACATTGAAGGATAAAATGGTGGAAGCGTATCCTGAGCTGGAACGCGCTGAAAGTTTGATTGTTTCGACCCTTGAGATGGAAGAAAAGCGGTTTAAGACAACGCTTGATCGCGGCTTGAAAATTCTGGATGAGGAAAAGGTCAAGGTTGCGAGTGGTAAGCAATTCCCCGGTGACATCGCCTTTAAGCTTTATGATACATATGGCTTCCCGCTGGATTTGACGCAGGATGCGCTGCGGGCGGACGGGATTGAGGTAGATATTGAAGGTTTTGATGTGAACATGGAGCTTCAAAAAATTCGAGCAAGAAAAAGTTGGGCGGGCTCGGGTGATCAAGCAGATGAAAAAATCTGGTTTGATATCCTTGATGAAGTTGGTCCAACAGAATTCTTGGGATACGACAACTTAGAATCGCAAGCTGAGATTAGGGCTGTTATTAGAAATGGGGTAAGGATCATAAGAGGCGCAGCGGCAAAAGATGCTAGTAATGCTGAATATATGATAATCACCAATCAAAGCCCTTTTTATGCTGAGTCAGGTGGGCAAGTTGGAGATATAGGCACAATTACAGGAAAAGATGGAAAAATGATTGTTACTGATACTAAAAAACTTTTAGGTCAGTTATGGGTGCATGTAGGCAAAATGGAAGAGGGAATCCTTTTTGATGGGGATTCCGTAGAAATGAAAGTTAACCATGATCGCCGTTCTTCCATCCGCTCCAACCACTCCGTAACCCACTTAATGCACGAAGCATTGCGCCGCGTTTTGGGGGATCATGTGACGCAGAAAGGTTCGTTGCAGGATGATGAGCGTACGCGGTTTGATGTGTCTCATCCCAAAGGGATTAGCAAGGATGAAATCGCGCGAGTAGAAGAGATCGTTAATGAAGAGATCAAGGCCGATACGGAAGTTGTTACGCGCGTGATGCCGCTGGATGAGGCGAGAGAGATCGGTGCGATGGCTTTGTTCGGTGAAAAATATGCCGATGAGGTGCGCGTTGTGGCGATGGGCACGCAAAAAGACGGCGAGAACAAGCCATTCTCGATTGAGCTTTGCGGGGGAACGCACGTTAAGAAAACAGGCGAGATCGAGAAATTCAAGATTATCTCGGAAAGCGCGTTGTCTGCTGGCATACGTCGTCTTGAGGCTGTGACGGGCGTGCGCGTGGATGCGTATGAAGAAAGCCAGGCCAAGGCGCAGCAAGAAGTTCTTGATACTTTGATGGCGAAAAACAAGGCTTTGCGTGAGGAGCTTTCTAAATTTGGCGGTGAGATTGATGATAACGTGCCGAGCGATCCGGCAGAGCTTGAGAAGCAAAACAAGAAGCTGGATAAGGAAATAGCCGATCTTCGCCGTAAGCAGGGGGCGCAAGCTTCTGATGATGATATCAAGGATGTTGGCGGAGTGAAATTCGCTGGTCGTGTGCTTGAAGGGTTCCCGCCGAAAGACCTTAAGCCTATGGCGGATGATCTCAAGGCCAAGCTGGGTTCGGGCGTGATTGTGCTCATCTCTACCGATGGCGGCAAGGCCTCTATTGTTGTCGGCGTCACGGAAGATCTCACAGGGCGTTTTAGTGCGGTTGATTTGGTGCGTATCGGCTCGGAAGCTTTGGGCGGCAAGGGCGGCGGTGGTCGCCCCGATATGGCGCAGGCCGGAGGACCAAATCCAGACGCCGCCAATGATGCGGTGAGCGCGATTGAGAAAGTCCTCGCAGGTTAAATTGCGACGACCTGAAAATCATCTTCATAAACAATTTTACCGACATAATCTTGTTTGGTCACAATTATGTGGTGGCCATATTCCTCAAGTATGATTTTTAGTTCCCAGAATTTGCTGACCATTTCTGTTGCTTCTGATTTTAACCAACTAATGCCATGCTTGTTTTTGTGATAGGTATTTTTGCCTTTTGCAAATTTTGTTGGAACAGGTAATTTGTCTCCAAAATAATTTAGTAATTCTTTGATTTTAGCACGTTGATAGTTTTCCGTATCTATGTCTTCTATCAAATCATAGGCGAGTGTGAACATACCAGTTGGTCTACCGGATCGTGTGTCTCTTTTATCAATTTCAAACCGGATGTACATTTTGCATAGCTTTATGTCACAAAAATCTATTTTTTTGAAGATAACTCAACATCTTTATACTCAACGCAGATTTCCTCTTGTCCATGTGTCCAAGGGGTAGGTTTGTACACGCCGAGCTTGAGATAGGGCATTTTCTTATCATTATATCTGGTTGCGCCTTGGAATTCTTGCGGTTCACTATCTGCAAAATCCAACGTAATTTGCCCGTCTTTCTCATGGGATAGTATAGTTTCCAGATCAATATGATACCATTGATCATTGATGATTTCTTGCGGGGTGGGCAGGAGCTTTCGTCCCTTGATCGAATTGCCTTGTCCCAGACATGTGCCGTTCACTGTTTTTGACAGGGCTTGCTTGTCCCACCGGTTATAAATCGACATCGCTCCATTTTTTATGTCATAGGCAAAATTCGGACAGCGCCAGTCTTCGCCGTCATCCGGCAGGGCATGAATTTGCAAAATGCCAAAGAATTGATCTGGATTGACTATATCGCCTGCTAGCCTAAAGGAAAAATCGACCTTATTGATCTGCGGTGCGGGTTCAAGGTTATGAACGGCAATCTCGCAGCGTTTGGCTTGATCGGTTTTTTTTAGGCAGAATTTTAGTGTGTTATTTTCTGTGATTTCCAGAGTTTGTGGTTTGCACTCGATTTTTAAGCTCAAAGGGGAGACATCAAGATACGAGGCGATAGCTATGTGTCTGGATAAGCTATTATAGGCATATGCAATGCTTATGGCGACCAGAATGGCGGTGCAGCTTATTAGTGTAATCAGGCTTTTTCTTGTGAAACGGAAAATCTTACGATTTTCTTTCATAGCGTCCTCTCTCCGTATTACGCTTGAGTTCTACTATTATAGGTGGTTGGTGTATTTGTGAAAGCAGAATTTTTGAGAAATTTAAGCAAGTTATTAAGAATTGAACATTAGGCTGGAGATCGTGCTTTTCTTGGGATAAGGTAAGCATCAGAGTTTTACGCGTAAAAACCTTAAGAGGCAGCCAGACATATCATGACGGAAAAATGGGATTATCTTGTACCTGATGACAAATTTGAAGATCTAATTAAAAATTACTGTACTGACTTTACGGCGAATGCGAAGGCAGGGCGTTATGGTCCGATTACAGGCCGTGATAAGGAAATTGCCGATTGTGTTTTGATTTTGCTGCAAAAGGGCCGTAAGAATGTGTGTTTCCTTGCGCCTGCCGGTGTGGGTAAAACGGCGGCTGTGGTTGGTTTGGCACAAAAAGTTGTGGCTGGGGATGTGCCTGATTATCTGAAAGATGCCCGTGTGATCGAGGTTGATTTGGCGCGTATGGCATCGGGAACATCATCCCGGGCTGAGTTTCAGGATCGTTTCTTGCCATTATGTAAGGGGGCTGCGGAGCGTTATTTGAATCCTGATTTACCGCGTATGATTATATTTTTGGACGAGATCCACCAGATTATGCCCAATTGTGAGGGGAGCTCTTATGCAGGTTTGTCTGATACGATGAAGCCATATTTGACGGCTGGTGACTTGTTGGTGATCGGGGCGACGACATTGGACGAATTCAGAATGTATGTGGCGCAAGACCCTGCGATGGATCGTCGTTTCCAGAAAGTGTTCCTGAAGGTGCCGAATGTGGAAGAGACCTATGCGATTATGAAGGCGCTTCGTCCGGGATTGGAAAAACACCATAGAATTACGATTTCAAATGAAGATTTGATGTTGATTGTGCGCCTGACCGAAGAGCATATGCGTCGCCGGAATCAGCCGGATAAATCTATTATTACAGCGGATGCGGGGATGGCATATCACGTGATGTATCAAGGGATTGACCAGCCAATCTCAAAAGAGTCAATTTATTACATGGTTGCCCGTGAAACAGGTTTGAATGCAAAAGCTATGCATGATGAAAGGTTGGTTGAGGAAATTAAGGAGCAGGTTGCCAGATTAGAAGGTGAAATTGAAGTCAAGGAAGAAGAAACACCAAAACAGGCTTACGATCCTTCGTTGCAGGTTAAGGATGTCGAGATGGATAAGTCTTATCAGGCAGAACTTGCGCAAGAGCAAGCGGTGGCTGAAAAAGAGCTTAAGGAAGCAGAAGATAAACTAAAGGAAAAACTGGCGAATGCTGGTAATGCGGATGTTTCCCAAGAAGAACAGCTTGTAGAAAAGCTTGCGCAAAAGCTTGAAGAGAAAATGGAGCAGAAGATCGCCCAGAAGATGGGAGATGGGCAAGAGGGGCATCAAGCACAGCCTCAAGATGCTCAGCCGCCAGCAGAGCAGCAAGGCGGGAATAACCAGTAGCTATTATTTATCGGCGCGGTAGATTTTAAAGCCTTGTCGTTCAGCTATTTTTTCAACGTGAAAGAATTCTTTATTCAGGATTTCCTCATATGGCAGGTGCGCATTGGCAACCATCCAAAGAGAGCCTTTTCGTCTTAAAGACGCGGCGGCATTCTTTATAAAAGCTTGCCCTAAGGATATATCGGTTTTTTTGCCTTCATGGAAAGGCGGGTTCATAATCACGAAATCCAGTAATTTTTTAGGTTTGAAGGGTTTTGATAAATCTGTCCAGTGAAAAGAGGCTTTGTCTTTTATATTGGCTTCACAACATTTTACGGCGCGGTAGTCTGCGTCATGGCATTCTATATGTTTGATTTTGGGTGATTTTTCTAAGACGTGATGGGCTAAATACCCATAGCCACAGCCAAAATCTGTGCCATACCCTTTTATATCATCCGGTAGGGCTTTGCATAGAAGTCTGGAGCCTAAATCTTCCTTGTCCCAGCCATAGATGCCCGGCTGTGATATAAATTGTCCGTTTAAGATGCTCTGGGGTTGTCCGGCTTGTAGAGCTTTTGTGCATTGGTCTTCGTCGAAGCCATTGATATCTGCCCAAACGACGCGGCATTTATGTTTGCTTAGGTTTGCGGGGTCATGAAGGCCAAAGTTCTCGAATAGTTTTTTCAGCCTAGTACCTCCGGCCTTATTATCGGCGGCACAAATGATTTGGCCGTTTTGTTTTAAGGCAAAAAGGGCGCTGGCCACTAGAAAGCGGGCTTCGGTGACATTTTTTGGGATCAGGATCAAGGCCAGATCATAATTGTTTTTTTCGAAAGTTAAGTCAGAGCTTGTAGAAATACCGTTTTTCTCAAGGTCTATTGCATAAGGTTTGAAAACTTGTCTGCAATCCCAGTCTCCGTTTTCCAATAGGGGATCGTGCACCGCGTTCAGGAACAGGATTTTTTTGCCCTCAAGCAATATAGAGCCCTTATGGACGGGAAGGAATAATGTTTTAAGTGCGTTATTCATAGCGATATATATCACCGCTTTTTGTTCAAAAAACAAGACAGGAGCATAAAAATGCTCCTGTCCGTCTCCCCCCACACGTAATATTCTTTTTTACTGTAGTGCGATGCATCATAGTATAATTTTTATGGAAAATCAAATTTTATATGCTAAAGGCCTATCTGGAACATTTTACGGCTATAGCCTTGTGCGTATAAAGCGGCTGTTAAATCACCGTAAAGTATGGCGTTTGAGACTTCTTTTTTGACGGCTTCTTTGGGCTTGTAGCCAATGCCCAGATCGGCAAGTTTCAGCATGGGAATATCATTGGCGCCATCACCGATGGTCATGCAATCGATTGCTTCAAGGCCTAGGTCACCCATATAAGATTTCAGAAATTCGACTTTCGAGAATTTATCGAGGATAGGGTCTACAACTTTGCCTGTCAGTTTACCGTCTTCGACTTCCAGAGTATTACCATGATTAAAGTGAAAACCGCATTTTTCTGCGATGGCGTTTGTGAAGACTGTGAAGCCACCCGATACGAGAACACAAGTTGCGCCTTGCGCGCGCATGGTCTGGATGAAGGTCTGGGCACCTTTGCTGAGTTCTGTGTGCTCAAGTGTATCTTCAACATCGGCAAAGGGGAGGTCTTTTAGTAAGCCAACCCGCTCACGGATGGCGGCATGAAAATCTAGTTCTCCATTCATGGCGCGAGCTGTAATCTCGGCGACTTGATCTTTAATGCCGACATGTCCGGCCATTTCATCCAGAGTTTCGCCTGTGACGATGGTGCTGTCCATATCGGCCAGCAGGAGTTTTTTAGCGCGGTGTTCATTATGGGTGATAAAGAAATCAATTTTATCATTGGCCAAGAAATCACGTAAATGCGCGACAAGAGAAAATTGTGCCTTATCCGAGATGCCTATATCGGCGGCTTTGTCCTTGTCCAACCATTTTACTTTGCCCTTATATGACATGTTATAGGCATCGATAATGGCCCCGATTTCTTTGAAATGTTTCGGCGTGACAGGGTTTTTTGTATCAGATGCCACTAGGGTCAGCACATAGCTCATGGTTTTCTCGTCAGAAATTTATTTAAAAAACTTTTCTAAAAAAGACTTGCTTGGAACTAACAAATTTCCTAAGCCTTGGAAAGATAAAAGATCATATGTTCCCAAGGGTCATAAGTCTAGTGTAACAGCCAAGGTTAAAAAAGGTGTAAAACAATGCAACAACCAGCAAATAAACCTGCAAATCCGAATTTTTCATCCGGTCCATGTTCTAAACGCCCGGGATGGAGTTTAGAGGCTCTTTCTGATGCGATGCTTGGACGCTCTCATAGAGCAGGACCTGCCAAGGCAAAGCTGAAGGAAACAATTGAACTGCACCGTGAAATTCTGGGTATTCCGGCAGATTATAAAATAGGGATTGTGCCGGCCTCTGATACTGGTGCGTTTGAGATGGCGCTTTGGTCGATGCTGGGTGCGCGCGGTGTGGATGTGTTTGCGTGGGAAAGCTTTTCCAGTGGCTGGCTCAAGGATATTACGGGGCAATTAAAGCTTGAGGGTGTGAATACCTATAATGCGGCTTATGGAGCGTTGCCCGACTTATCGCAAGCTGATCCGGCGAATGACTGTGTTTTTGTGTGGAACGGTACGACTTCGGGGGTTTGTGTGCCTAATGGTGACTGGATTTCAAGTGCGCGCGAAGGTCTGACCTTCTGTGATGCGACTTCCGGCGTGTTTGCCTATGATATGCCTTGGGATAAGCTGGATGTGACGACGTGGAGCTGGCAGAAGGTTCTGGGCGGTGAAGCGGCGCATGGGATGATTGTGCTCTCGCCAAGAGCGGTTGAGCGCTTGGAGAGCTATAAGCCGGATCGTCCATTGCCGAAGATTTTCCGCATGACCAAAGGCGATAAGCTGATTGGTGGGATTTTTGAAGGTGCGACAATCAATACGCCCTCTATGCTCGCGGTGGAAGATTGTCTTGATGCGCTGAAATGGGTGAAATCGATTGGTGGTTTGCAAGGCTCGATTGATCGCGCCAAAGCAAATTATGCCGAGATCAAGTCTTGGGTGGAAAAAACCGACTGGGCGGCGTTTCTGGCAGAAGATGAAAGCTATACATCCATTACTTCGGTTTGCCTTAAAATCACAGATGAGTGGTTTGGCGGCATGAGTGCAGATGACCAGCTTGCTTTTATCAAGACAATGACCAAAGCTCTGGACGCGGAAGGTGTGGCTTATGACATTGCCGGATATCGTGATGCGCCTGCTGGCTTGCGGATTTGGTGCGGAGCAACTGTGGAAGCGTCTGATGTTGCAGCGCTTATGCCTTGGGTTGAATGGGCGTATGAAACCACAAAGGCTCAGGCGCAGGAAAGTGCTGCGGCTTAAATTTAAGCTTTTAAATTATCAATCTCGGCTTTAACGCGTTCGAACTCGTCCAGGATTTCTGTGACGAGTTCATTGCAGTTTTCCATCTGGGACGCGTCTTTCTGGAGCTTGGCCGCCAGATCACCCAGTACATTACAGCAAGCCGATCTTGCGCCGCCCTTAAGGCTGTGTCCGGCTTCGGTCAGGCGGGTGTAATCGCCATCATGCAGGGAGGACTTGATTTCCTCGATGATCGGAGCGGTCATGTCCTTGAACATGCCCATCATTTCTATGGCGCTGTCGTCTAGTGCGCCAAGTTGCCCGACAATGCATTCCTTGTCGATGGCTGGTGGTTTGCCATCGCCTGAGGGCGTAGAAGTTGGTGTTTCTGTTTTTTCTTCTATTTCTTCGGGGATTTCATGGGTTTCTTCTAATAACCTCCAGCGCATGAGAAGACCGCGAAGTTGCCCGAGAGAAACGGGTTTGAGTAAACATTCATCAAAGCCGTGGCGCATATAAACATCGCGCTGGGCGAGTTGAATATCGGCGGTTAATACGATAAGCGGGAAGTGTTTGTCTGTGCCGTCTTCTTCCTTGCGGATGGATTTGGCAACCTCGTAGCCATCCATTTCCGGCATGTGCAGATCGGTGAACATAATCCCGTATTTGCCAGTGCGGTAGGCTTCTAGTGCTTGCTTGCCGTTTTCCGCGAAATCGGCTTCTACGCCGAGGTTATCAAGTTGGCGCGCGAGAATATCCCGCACGCTTTGGGTGTCTTCGGCGATGAGCAGGCGCGTGGGGCCGTCGATCACGCCGACATTTTGACGGGCGGATTTCTTTACTGCTTCGCCAAGACCTGCGCGGCTGGCGGGTTTGGTGAGGTATGTTGCGCCGAGAGAGTGGAGGGAATGCGACAAGCCGATATCATCGCGGACTGTGTACATGACGAGTCCTGTGAAAGGGCGGATTTTGGTGATTTCGCGGATGAGGTTTAGCCCTAGGCCATCGGGCAAGCCTTGGTCGATGACGGCGACATCAAAGGGGCGCTGTTTGATGAGTTCCAGTCCTTCGTTATAGGTTTCACAGCTTTCGACTGTGGCACCCATTGAGCGCAAGGAATTGACGATTTCCTTTGCGCCTTGCGGGTGGTCTTCGACGGAGAGCACAGAGATGCCTTCGAGGTCAGGAAGGTCGACTGTGCTTTGATCGGTGCTGACTTCGGTGGTGGGGATTTCAAACCAGAAAACAGAGCCTTTGCCTTCCTCACTGTCTACGCCGATTTTACCGTCCATTAGCTCGACGAGTTTTTTGGCAATGGAAAGTCCTAGCCCTGTGCCGCCATATTTGCGGGAGGTTGTGTTATCGGCCTGTGAGAAAGACTGGAAGAGGCGGCCGCAGACTTCCTTGCTCATGCCGATGCCAGTGTCGATGACTTCGAAGCGGAGGGCGATGCCGTCTTTGGGTTGTTTGATATGTTTTACGTCGGTGGAGACGTGGACGGTGACGCTACCGTCATGGGTGAATTTGAGGGCATTGCCGCATAGATTCATGAGGATTTGGCGCAGGCGCTTGGGATCACCCAGAATAACAAAGGGAACATCTTGCTCGATATCGTCAATCAGCTCGACATGCGCGCCGCGTACCTTAACCGATAAGGCTTCTAACATGCCGCGGACGAGCAGGCGCACCGGAACCTCGAAAGGGTCTAGTTCCATGGCGTCCGCATCCATTTTGGCGACATCCAGAACGTCATCGAGAATCTCTAGCAATCCGCTTGAGGCTTCTTGCGCGGTAGAGACCATAGAAGAGATTTTCTCATTGGGTTTTTCTTCGGCGATGAGCTCCAGAAGGCCATAGATGGTTTGCATGGGGGTGCGGATTTCATGGCTGATTGTGGCGAGGAAATTGGACTTTTGTTGTGCGAGGGCGTCAGCTTGCTCGACAGCTTCTTGAAGCTCCTTGATTTGCTCTTTTTGGGTTTTCGCTTTTTTTTGGGTGCTCATGGCAATGAAATTTTTACTTGAATTATGCGTATGAAATTAGCATAAACCTGTAACTTAATACATACTACATATAGATTTTTGAGGTTTTAGAGGAGTATAAAGTGGGTGATAATAATTATGGATATGGTGGTTCTCCGGAGCTTAATGCGGCTATATCGGAGATGTGTTCTGAGCTGGGAATAACAGATGATATGTCAGGCTCAGGATCTGAGGTGGAAAAATATCGGCTTGTTATGCCTTTGATCTTTGAGGTCTTAGATCTTAATTTAGGTGATCAAGATTCTTCAGATCAGGAAAATATTGATCTTATAAAGAAAATGGCGCAAGAGGCTGTTAATTTATGTCGTATGTTCCAAATAGAGGGTTGTATCCCTGGCAAAGGGTAGTGAGCGTGCCAATAATTTATCATTGTTTGATGCTCCGGATTCTGGTAATGCACTTGATGATTATTCTCTGTAGTCCTAGAAGAATGTGTATTAAAAGGAGTCAAAAACATGGGGTATAAAGTTGCGATAGCCGGTGCAACAGGCAATGTAGGCCGTGAGGTGCTGAATATTTTGCATGAGCGGAACTTTCCGGTGGATGAGCTTATTCCGCTGGCTTCAAGCCGTTCAGTCGGGCGCGAAGTGTCTTTCGGGGATAGCGATGTTAAGGTTCAGGACATGGCGAAGTTTGACTTCAAGGGTGTGGATATTGTGCTGTCCTCGCCGGGCGGGGCTGTGTCTGCGCAGTATTCCCCGATAGCGGCGGCGGCTGGTGCGGTGGTGATTGACAATACGAGTCATTTCCGTATGGAGCCTGATGTGCCTTTGATCGTGCCGGAGGTAAATCCCGAGGCGATTAAGGATCATACAAAGCGTAACATTATCGCGAATCCGAATTGCTCGACAATTCAGATGGTGGTGGCACTTAAGCCTATTCATGATGCGGCCGGAATCAAGCGCGTGGTGGTCAGTACTTATCAATCTGTTTCCGGTTCGGGGAAAAGCGCGATGGATGAGCTGTTTAATCAGACCAAAGGCATTTACATGAATGAAACGCCGACGCCTTCTGTTTATCCAAAGCAGATTGCGTTTAATGCAATCCCGCAAATTGATAAATTCATGGATGACGGCATGACCAAAGAAGAATGGAAGATGGTTGTGGAGACCAAGAAAATTCTTGATCCAGCCATTAAGGTTTGTGCGTCATGCGTTCGTGTTCCTGTGTTTATCGGGCATTCCGAGATGGTTAATCTTGAGCTGGAAAATGAGTTATCTGCGGCGCAGGCTAAAGAGTTATGGCGCGAGTTTGATGGTGTGACGGTTGTTGATCTGGAGCATGAAGATCTGGAATATGTTACACCGTTGGAAGTGCAGGGCGAGGATGATGTTTATGTCAGCCGTATCCGCGAGGATATTTCGGTTGAGAATGGCCTTAATTTCTGGTGCGTGTCTGATAATTTGCGCAAAGGCGCGGCGCTCAATACTGTGCAGATTGCGGAGCTTTTGATTAAGAGTAAGTAAGGTTTAATCCTTCATCAAATCGATGCCGAGATTGAGCAGTACTTCATCCAGCCATTGGAAGTAGGGGATGAAGTGTTTGCCTCTTTTGGGGCGGTTTTGGTCAATTTCAATGTCATGCATTGTCATTTCGGCAGAAACAGCGGTTTGGACATCTTGGCGTATGGCTTCCATATCCAGCCCGTCAGTGGCATAAGCATGCATTTTCTCAAGGAGTTGTTCTTCGCTAGGGCTTAGCACGCCGTCCTTATAGGCCATAAGCCTTGCGAAATAGCAAAGTTGACCTCGGAATTTAGGGGCATTGATATAAGGAAGCAAGTCTTCGATTTTTTGCGGCGTGTCCAGATCATCATATAGTGTTTTGCGTTGGTCATCGGTCAGTGGCAGGCGGCTCATCAGGGCCGAGATATAGGCTTGTTCTGCCTCACAGATGATACCATCTGCATGCGCCATTGCCACTAAGCATCTGAGCATATAGAATTTACTGGTGCCGACATGTTCTTTATCAAAATTTTCCTGAGCCATGGCTTATCCTTTTTGGAAGTTTTTATGAGAGTAACACGTAAAACCCTAATTTTCTATTACAGGTGTCAAAACTCTGTATGCATTAAATAAAATAGTCATTTTTTGGCTTTTTTATAAAAAATAGCCATTGAATTTACTGTATTTATTTCTATGATGATCACAACGATTTCGTGATCATTACCAGAGATAAGAATATGCCTGATTCAACTACGCCAAAAGTAAAGCGACCCTTGTCGCCTCATTTGCAAGTTTACAAATTGCCGTTAACGGCCCTGATGTCTATTACGCACCGTGTGACTGGTGCGGCTCTTGCTTTAGGGACAGTAATTGTTACAGCCTTCTTTCTAGCAGCCGCAGCAGGCGAAGAATATTATGATATGGTTATGCGGGCAGCAGATACTGTTGGTGGTACTGTGATTTTGTGCCTATGGTCGGCGGCGCTGTACTTCCATATGTGCAATGGTATTCGTCATATGTTTTGGGATACTGGTAAATTTTTACAAAAAGATCAGGCTAACCGTACCAATTATGCCGTTTTGATGGTGGCGTTTATGTTGACGGCCGGTACTTGGGCTTATGCCTTTTACGTTAATTAGAGGATTTGAAGATGGCAAAAGATTCCAAGAATAATGAATTTGTTGCGCCGCTAAAAAAAGCCAAGGGGCTCGGGTCTGCACATGAGGGTGTTGATCACTGGATGGCCCAGAAGATTACGGCGATTATTAATGCACCGATCATTTTGTGGTTTGTTTTTTCCATGGTTAATATTATGGGTAAAAGTCATGAGACCTTCACGGCTTGGGTTGCCAATCCAATTCATACAATCTTGTTATTGATTATGGTTATTTCTGTTTTTTATCATGCGAAGCTCGGGGCGCAGGTGATCACAGAAGATTATGTTTCAAGCAAATGTTTTAGGCTCATGAAGTTGATCGGGCAAAAGATTTTCTTCCTTGTCCTTGGTGTTTCCTGTGTTTACAGCATTTTGAAAATTGCCTTTATGGCGGGTGTCTAGAATTTAATTAGAGAGAAAAAATGACAGAGTCTTACGAAATTATAGATCACGAATTTGATGTCGTTGTCGTTGGCGCTGGCGGGGCAGGTTTGCGCGCTGGATTTGGTTGTGCGGAGAAGGGGCTCAATACAGCGATTATCTCCAAGGTGTTTCCAACACGTTCTCATACAGTTGCAGCGCAAGGCGGTATTTCGGCTGCGCTCGGGAATATGGGTGAGGATAGCTGGCAGTTCCATATGTATGATACGGTGAAGGGTTCTGACTGGCTTGGTGATCAAGATGCGATTGAATATATGTGCCGTGAAGCTATTCCATCAATTATCGAACTTGAGCATTACGGCGTGCCGTTTTCCAGAACTGCCGCCGGTAAAATCTATCAGCGTGCGTTTGGCGGGATGACAACGCATTTCGGTAAGGGGACAGCGCAGCGTACTTGTGCGGCGGCTGACCGGACGGGGCATGCGATTTTGCACACACTTTATACGCAGGCTCTCAAGCATCAGGCCCAGTTCTTTATAGAATATATCGCGCTTGATTTGATTATGAGTGATGACGGGCAATGCCTTGGCGTGATGGCTTGGGATTTGGATACAGGAAAGTTGCATCGTTTCCGTGCCCATCAGACCATTTTGGCAACGGGTGGTTATGGACGTGCTTATTTCTCTTGTACATCGGCGCATACATGTACGGGTGATGGTAATGCGATGGTACTTCGCGCCGGATTGCCGCTACAGGATATGGAATTCACGCAGTTCCACCCGACTGGTATTTATGGTGCTGGCTGTTTGATCACAGAAGGTGTCCGCGGTGAAGGGGGTTATCTGACCAACTCTGAAGGGGAGCGCTTCATGGAGCGTTATGCGCCTTCAGCCAAGGACTTGGCGTCTCGTGATGTGGTCTCGCGCTCTATGACTGTTGAGATTCGTGAAGGGCGCGGTGTTGGTGAAAATAAAGATCACATTCACCTGAACCTAATGCATCTGGAGCCAGAGATTATTTACTCTCGTCTTCCCGGTATTGCAGAAAGTGCACGTATTTTTGCAGGCGTCGATGTAACGAAAGAGCCAATTCCCGTACTGCCGACTGTTCATTATAATATGGGCGGTATTCCAACAAACTTTATGACCGAAGTGCTCAATCCGACCAAGCGCAATCCGAATGCGGCTGTGCCCGGTTTGATGGCGATTGGTGAGGCTGCTTGTGTGTCTGTTCACGGTGCGAACCGTCTTGGCTCTAACTCTCTTCTTGACCTTGTGGTCTTTGGTAGAGCAGCGGCGCATCGCTGCGCAGAGATTGTTCAACCCGGTATGCCGCACCGTCCGATGCAAGGCGATGATGGTAGCCGTGCGATTGAGCGCCTTGATCATTACCGGAATGTTAGCGGCCCGACGCCGACATCTGAACTTCGTTTGCAAATGCAAAAGACCATGCAGGATCATGCCGCGGTGTTCCGCACAGGTGATGTACTTAATGAGGGTGTTACCAAGATTGATGAATGTTTTGCTGCCAAAGTTGATTTGGGGCTGAAAGACCGCTCTATGGTGTTTAATACGGATCTCGTGGAAACGCTGGAGCTGGATAATCTTCTGGGGCAGGCTGTTGTCTCCATGCATTCTGCTGCTAATCGTCAGGAATCACGCGGTGCACATGCCCGTGAAGATTTCCCTGACCGTGATGACCAGAAATGGATGAAGCATACAGTTACTTGGCTGGACCAGAGTAACGGCAAGGTGAAGATTGATTATCGCCCCGTGGTGATGCAGACTTTGACAGACGAGATTGAACCTATCCCGCCCAAAGCACGGGTTTATTAGGAGGATATGAAGAATGGCTGAATTTACACTCCCCCCGCATTCACGCATGGTCAAAGGCGAGAAGATTGATGCGTCAAATGGTGCAAAAAATGCCAAGACCTTTAAGGTTTATCGCTGGAACCCGGGCGATGCCGATGAAGATGGTGAAGCACCGAATCCTCGCATTGACGAGATCACAATTGATCTTGATAAATGCGGGCCGATGGTGCTGGATGCGCTGATTTATATTAAGGATAATGTTGATAGCACTTTGACATTTCGCCGCTCTTGCCGTGAAGGCATTTGTGGGTCTTGTGCGATGAATATTGATGGTACGAATACGCTGGCTTGTACGAAGGATATTGCCGATGTCAAAGGTGCAATAAAGGTTACACCATTGCCGCATATGCCAGTGGTCAAAGACCTTGTGCCGGATTTGAACCATGTTTATGCGCAATATACGTCGATTGAGCCTTGGTTGAAATCCGATACGCCTGCGCCGAACCGTGAGCGTTTGCAAAGCGCCGAGGATGCGACGATCCTCAATGGTGCGGATGGGCATGGGCCTGCGGGCTGTATCTTGTGTTTCTGCTGTTCAACGTCTTGTCCGTCTTATTGGTGGAATGGTGATCGCTTTATGGGGCCGGCGGTTTTGCTGCAAGCTTATCGCTGGATTGCCGATAGCCGCGATGACGCAACCGGAGAGCGCCTTGATCAACTAGAAGACCCGTTCCGCCTGTATCGTTGTCATACGATTATGAATTGTACGAATACATGTCCGAAAGGTCTTAATCCGGCAAAAGCCATCGCCGAGATTAAAAAGATGATGGTGGCGCGCCGTTAGAGCGCTAGTGGTTTTTGAAGATTTGCATTTAAGCCATGAAACGTGGTATTTTGGCGCTTAGCGATAATAGAAAGATTATGAAATGCAAAAACTGGATAATACGCATATAAATTTGATGTCTATTGCAGATAATTTTGGTAACGCCGTTGCAGGTTTTTTGACGTTACCTCTTATCAATTTGTGTCTTAGCCAGAAAACCTATGACAGGCTCAAGCAACAGCAGATGATGTCTTCTGCTCCACCTGCACAGCCGCCTGTGCTTCCAAATGAACCTAAGCAATAAATTTCTATTGATTTGACTCGATATTGATTCCGGCAGGAATTTTCAGAATTTTTGTGCGGCTGGTTTCACCGCGTATAATTGTGATATCACTTTTGGGGATTTTCCAAGTCTTGGAGAGCAAGGTAATCAAGGCCTTATTGGCTTTGCCTTTTTCGGGGATGGCGGTGACCTGAACTTTTAAAGTTTTTTCACCTAACAAATCCTCTTCCCAGCCTATGATTTTGTTTTGCTTGGCATTGGGCGTCAGGCGGATGGTGATTTTTTGGGTTTCAGCGCTCATTCTATCGCAGTAATATCATATCTGTAATGTCCGGTGATCTCGTAGGAGAACAGCATATCCTCAAGCTTGGGGCCACGCCCGATATTATGGACGATCAAAGGGCGCTTGCCGTCGGCGGATTTGTGTGATGTCACTATGCCGATATGGGGCAGATTGCCGGGGAGCATCCATGTAACTATATCGCCTGATTTGTAATCCTCTCCGGTGTTGCTGATGGAAAGCTCTGTACCGTTGCGTTTGAAAAAGACCTGTAAATTCGGGACGCGGCGATGGTCAATATTCGTATCGGGTTTGTTGAGGCCCCACATACGCTTTGAGGGGTATTTGGCAAAATTTGTAGCCATATCTTTATGGACAAGTTCTTGCAGATCTATACCGAGCGCGCGGTAAGAGCGGATAATTACATCTGTGCAAACGCCTATATTGCTTGGTACATCACCATTTGGATAGGCTATTTTTATATAGCGCCCATCATAGGTGATTTGATGTTTTGTTCGATCAATGGCTGCTTGTTCTAGGGTTTGTTGCGCATAAGCACTTGCTGGATAAAGTAGTAGTAGAAGAGCAAAAACATATTTCATAATTCATTCTACTCAATATCCAGCCCTATATCTAAGGCGATTGCGCTGTGAGTGAGGGCGCCGACAGAGATATAATCCACGCCTGTTTCGGCGATGGCTCTCACGGTGTCCAGATTTACGCCGCCGGAAGCCTCGCAAGGCATGGAGCGGTTGATTAGTTTCACGGCTTTTTCAAGGTCTTTGATATCAAAATTATCCAGCATCACAATATCGGCCTTGCCATTGGCAAGGACGTCTTCGAGTTGATCCAGTGTGTCCACTTCGATTTCGATTTTGCGCATATGGCTGGCGAGCATATAGGCTTGATCGAGGGCTTCGGCGATACCGCCAGCCACGGCAATGTGATTATCCTTGATCAAAATGGCATCATCAAGGCCGAAGCGGTGATTGCTGCCTCCGCCCATAAAGACGGCATATTTCTGGAAGAGGCGCAGGCCCGGAATGGTTTTGCGCGTATCACAAATTTCAACGCCAGTTTCTTTGACGGCTTCGACATATTTGCCTGTCAGGCTGGCAATGCCGCTCATATGTTGCAGGAAGTTCAGGGCGATGCGCTCGGCGGTTAATAGGCTGCGCGCTGGTCCTTCGATGGTGGCGATCGTATCGCCGGCTTCTATTTTTGCGCCGTCTTGAGCATGGATTTCCATATCAAAATCAATATCGGTCAGAGAAAAGGCGGAGAGTGCAACTATCAATCCAGCCAGAATGCCATCCTCACGGGATTTGATGATGGCTTTGGCGGTTTCTTGCGCGGGAATTAAAAGCTGTGATGTGACATCGAAACCATGGCCTAAATCTTCTTTCAGGGCTGCTTTGACGGTTTCTTCGATTAAAAGGGAAGGAAGCTGCATTTTTTGTTCTCTTTGTTTTAAAATCAGGTCCTAACCATATTAAAGCCAAGGGCATCCGTCCAATTTTTTCTTGCGTAAGTATATGATTTTTCTATAGGCTGATTAACATAAATGAATAGGGAGTAGAAAAATGGCAGAAGGAATTATTGTGGAAGAGCCTGATCATATCGAGATTTTTAATGATGTCGTTAGAACAGTGACGTCATCCGGGCATAATGATTTATATGCAGGAGACCTTACTATTCGCTTTGGGAATGGTAGTTCCTATACATTGTCTGAAAAGGATATGAAGGATAATCGGGATGCGCTTATAGACCTTGCGGGTAAAGAAGTAGAGGTTGCTATAGAAAATGGCGAGCTTACCAGCATTAGTTTAGATGGTGAGAGTATCTATAACGGCGTATCGCTTTAGCTCAATTCCAGCATCTTATCGACGGCTTTGCGGGCGCGGCTGGCGATTTCGGGATCAATTTCAACTTCGGGGCTTTCCGTTTCAAGGCAGTGTAAAATTTTTGGCAAAGTGATGCGTTTCATATGCGGGCACATCTGGCATGTGCCGATCATTTCAACATTTGGATTGGCGGCGGCGATGTTGTCGCTCATAGAGCATTCGGTCATGAGCATCGCGCGCTTGGGTTGTTTTTCCTTGATGAACTTATCCATTTGCGCGGTCGAGCCTGCGTAATCTGCTTCGGCCATGACTTCGGGCGGACATTCTGGGTGCGCTAAAACCACGATATCATCGTATGATTTACGCATGTCGATGATATCTTGCGGGGTAAAGCGTTCATGCACCATGCAAGTGCCTTCCCAGAAGATAACTTTTACATCGGTTTCGGCAGCGACATTTTGCGCAAGGAATTTATCCGGTGTCATAATTACTGTGTCATGACCTTGTTTGCCAAGCTCATTGACGATTTTCAGGGCGTTCGACGAGGTGCAACATACATCGCTTTCTGCTTTTACATCGGCGGAGGTGTTTACGTATGTCACCACAGGGATGCCGGGGTGTTTTTCCTTTAGCGCTCTAACGTCTGCGCCTGTGATGGATTCAGAGAGCGAGCATCCGGCCTTCATATCAGGCATCAGGACTTTTTTCTCTGGGCAGAGGATTTTGGCAGTTTCAGCCATGAAATGTACGCCGCATTGGACGATGATGTTGGCCTTGGTCTTGGCGGCTTCTTGGGCGAGCATCAGCGAGTCGCCGACAATATCGCCAACGCCGTAGAAAATATCGGGGGTCATATAATTATGAGCGAGGATGACTGCGTTTTTTTCAGCCTTAAGCTGATTGATGCGGTAAATATAGGGCGCAAGACTCTCCCATTGCTCCTGCTCATATTGCTTGGAAAGCTTCTCATAAATAGGTGCCGTGGCTTTGGCGACTTCTTCCGTGTATTGCAGCTGCGCGCTCATTTTCAATTTAACTCTTCACAGGGAATTCGTAAAAACGCTATATTTCATATTCCAGTGGTCTGGTCAAGGGCTTGGAACATTTATATAAGGAAAAGAATGCAAAAAGAAGAGACAAATCAGAATTTATTTTCATATGGGACGCTGCGCATGAGGGCTGTGCAGGTTGAAACCTTCGGGCGTTTGCTTGAGGGGCATGAAGATCGCTTATCGGGATTTAAGCTGTCTATGGTGGAAATTGATAATCCCGATGTCGTGGAGGTGAGTGGCGATGCGGTGCATCCGATTATTGCGCCTACGGAAGATACACAGGATTTTGTAGAAGGCACAGTTTTTAAGATTACTACGGTAGAATTGATGCAAGCAGATCGTTACGAGGTTGATGCCTATAAACGCGTTGAGGTAACTTTGGATTCAGGAGAAAAAGCGTGGGCTTATATTGATGCGCGTTGTTGTAAAGAAGAACGGATGAAAGCATGAGTGAAGATATTAAAATGAAATATTTCTTTTTCAAACTTATCTTATTTTTATTAGTTCCATTTCCAGTTTTGGCTGGTGGTTCGGTCGAGGTTGTAAAGATCAAGAGTTTTGAGAGGATTGGAAGCACATCCTATGTCTTGGTAATTATCCCTTCTGCGGACACCAAAGATTTTTATATGAAGGGGTGTTCGGAGTTTACTGTTAAAGGCAGTTTTCCTTGGATTAATTTTTTTAATCCAAACCCACATCTAACAAAAGATTCTCATATTGCAGCTTTAGACTTTATTGCAGAGCGGTTTAATTCCGAAGGTCAGATTTTAAATCTTGGGGCAATGGGGAGAGGATTTGAAAGAATTGAGGCAGAGAAACCATGTGTTGTTAAAAGTAAAGCATTGGATTACAGAGAGGGCCTAGGAGTAATGTCATATTATCATCCGGTATAAAACATGAGCGATTTATTTACAGCAACAAATGAAACTGAAGACAAAGCAGGGCATAGGCCGCTTGCGGATTGCCTACGTCCGAAAACTTTGGAAGAGGTCGTCGGGCAGGATCACTTGATCGGGGCGGATGGGGCTTTGCGTAAGATGTTGGAGGCTGGTGCGTTATCGTCTCTTATCCTTTGGGGGCCGCCCGGTTGCGGTAAGACGACGTTGGCGCGGATACTTTCTTCTCATTGTGATCTTCATTTTGAACAAATCTCGGCGATTTTTTCTGGTGTTGCGGATTTACGCAAAGTTTTTGAAGGGGCAAAGATCAGAAAGTCCAAGGGCAAGGCGACTTTGTTATTTGTGGACGAGATTCACCGTTTCAATAAATCCCAGCAAGATGCGTTTTTGCCTGTGATGGAGGATGGCACGATTATCCTGATTGGGGCGACGACGGAAAACCCCTCATTCGAGCTGAATGCGGCTTTGCTTAGTCGCTCTCAGGTTTTTGTTCTCAAACGGCTGGATGATGAGGCTTTGGACTTACTCATCAAAAGGGCAGAAGATTTATTGGGTCGCAAAGTGCCCTTAGAGAAAAGCGCTCTTGAGATGCTGAAGAATATGGCGGATGGGGACGGGCGGTATATGTTGTCCATGATTGAGCAAATCTTGGCGCAGCATAAGGGCGAAGGTAAGCTTGACCAAGAAGCCCTGATGCGCATCGTGCAAAAACGTGCACCGCTTTATGATAAGGGGGATGAAGCGCATTATAATCTGATTAGTGCATTCCACAAATCCTTGAGGGCGAGTGATGCGGATGCGGCGCTTTACTGGATGGCGCGGATGCTGGCGGGCGGCGAAGATCCGGCCTATATCTTGCGGCGGATGCTGTGTGTGGCGAGTGAGGATATTTCCAATGCCGATCCGCAAGCTTTGGTGATTGCCAATAATGCGTGGAGCGCCTATGAACGTCTTGGCTTGCCGGAAGCTGAACTGGCCATGGCGCAGGCTTGTACGTATTTGGCAACGGCTCCGAAATCCAATGCGAGTTATATGGCGTTTACGGCGGCGAAACAATCGGCGCGGGAAGAGGGCACTTTGATGCCGCCTAAACATGCAATGAATGCACCCACCAAGATGATGAAACAGCAGGGTTATAGTGATGGGTATATCTACGATCACGACACGCCGGAAGGGTTTAGCGGCTTAAGCTATTTTCCTGAAGATATGGGGCGACGGGAGTTTTATAAACCTGTTAGCCGAGGGTTTGAACGGGAGATACAAAAGCGGCTGGAATATTGGGGAAAATTAAGGCATGAGAAATAGGCTATTTTATAATAAATATAGATTTCTGTTATTTGCCAGTTTATAAATTTTGGTAGTTTCGTTTGGACCAACTTAGATGAGGATAGATTAGATTATGGCGGATGAAAAATTAATATATATTCTTGGTGATGATGATTCATGGAAACCTATGGATAATAAGGATGAGTTTGTTGAGCTTGTTGAAAGCGATGATTTTTCCGCTAAGGGAATGGAGATTTTAGTAAAGGATTTGCCTTTTTACAAAGATGCCCATCTTATAAAGGTTGAAGATGCTGTTGAAACAGAAGACTCCGGAAAGTTCTTTTACATCAAATTTGGAGAAGATTATGCATCTCTAAACGGGAATGTCTCGGTCATACACGAGGTGAATGAAGATATTGGTATTGAGCTCGATAAAGATAATGTTTTTGATTATCTGAAATTTTTCTGTTTTTTCTTAACGGATGAAGATGGGAACAACTACTTTATTTTGGAAAATGACCAAAGTGAATTTCTTGTTGGGCGTAGTATTTTAGATAAAAAACGCTGGTTTCGTAAATTTAATGGTTCGGAGATCAAGGAAACCAAGCCTGATTATTTTGACATTACAACAAGAGTTTTGGTTGGTGGCTATCTTTATGACGCACGTTTTGAAGTAAAGCCTGATGGTAACGTTGAAATGCAAGAAGATGTTATGATCGGACCGATATAAATGATTTTGTTCAGTTATCTTGTAAAAGATAATCTTTCGTCATGATTTTTCCTTTGTAAAGATCAGGAATATTCCGCTTGCGGCGATAATTACTGCACCAATTCGCATTAGTAAATCTGGCTCTTCGCCGAATATAAAATATCCGATTGTAAAGGCTAGCGGGAGTTGCAGGTAATGCAATGGTGCAACGATGGCAAATTTTGTCAGGCGCATTGAGCCGGAAACCCCGCTTATGCCACAGACGAGCATTGCACCGGCGAGGATGAAAATCGGTAAATCATGTGCATCGGGGATTGTTCCTCTCATGACGGTATAGGGCACAAGAATGGTAAATGTCATCAGGCATGGATAAAATGATAGGGAAAGCAGTGTGTCCTCATGGTGGAGGGCTCTGGCGAACAGGGCCAGTCCAGAGATACAAAATACAGTAAAGAATGGGACAATTAGCCAAGGGTCTAGTGCTTCGAAGCCTGGGCGGAAGGCGATAATGACCCCTAAAAAGCCTGTGGCAATGGCAACCCAGCTCATTGGATGCACGCTTTCCTTATAGATGGGGATGGCCAGAATGGTGATGACAAAGGGGGCTAGAAATAAAATGGGGTAGACCGTGGTTAGTTCCAGATTTCGAAAGGCCAAAACAACACTTATGGCGAGGCCCAGATTGCAAAACCCTCGCCCGATATGGATTTTGAGGCTGTTGGTTTTGAATGTATTTTGGATGCCACCGAGTATGGGTGAGAAGATCAAGCCGATGGTCAGCGCAAATATATAGGACCAGACCACGATATCTATCACGTCATAGCGGCTGGAGAGCCATTTGGCGCAAGAATCCGAGATCACAAAAGCGCTGAAGCCGAAAAGGGCAAAAATAATACCCTTTTTTGTGTTCTCGAAACGGTTTAACATGCTATTGGAGTAGTCCTGAAATTTTAATGTCCAATAGATATAAAGGGTTTTTATGATCGCAACAATAGGTGTTATTGCTTTGGGTGGTGCTTTAGGTGCGCTGGCGCGGCATGGGGTGAATATACTTGCCGTTCAGGTTTTGGGGCATGGCTTTCCATGGGGCACGCTCTGTGTGAATATAATCGGGTCATTCCTGATGGGGATGATTGTTGTCAAATTTTCCCACATGGCACAAGTATCGCAGGAAATACGGATGCTCTGTATGACGGGTTTTTTGGGCGCGTTTACAACATTTTCAACGTTTTCACTGGATTTTATTACGATGTATGAGCGCGGTGATCTTATGCAAGCTAGCGCTTATCTTTTGGCTTCTGTTGTGCTATCTATTCTCGCACTGTTTTTAGGACTTTTTGCAATGCGGGGTTTAAGTGCATGAGTGATGGCGGTTTTAGGTTTATCAAAGTGCCAGAAGATGATGACGGGCAGAGGCTTGATCGTTGGCTGAAGAAGAATGCGCCGGATTTGCCTTTTGTGCTGGCGCAGAAATTTTTGCGCAAAGGCATGATCCGTATTGATGGCAAGCGTGCCAAGCCGGAGCGGAAATTGGTGGCAGGAGAAGAAGTCAAGATTCCGCCTTTTGAAACCAAGGGGCCGAAAAGTGAAAAACATGACAAGGCGCGCAAGATTTCAGATGAAGATGCAGCGTTTATCCAGTCTCTTATTCTCTATGATGATGGAGATGTGATTGCGATTAATAAGCCTGCGGGGATTGCGACGCAGGGCGGTACGAAAATCAAGAGGCATATTGACGGGCTTTTACCTGTTTTGAAAGATAAAAATGATGTTGTGCCGCGCTTGGTTCACCGCCTTGATAAGGATACAAGCGGGGTGTTGTTGCTGGCACGTTCCAGCAAGGTGGCCAAGGAGCTGGGTTATTTGTTCAAGGGCCGTGATGTGAAGAAAGTTTACTGGGCGCTGATCTCACCTGTGCCGGAGGTCTATTCGGGGACAGTCGATGCGCCTTTGGTTAAGGCTGGTGGGGCATCCCGCGAAAAAATGGTAATTGATGAGGAAGAAGGCAAACATGCGGTTACTGAATTTGTCATTCTTGAACGCGCGGGAGAAGCCGCGGCGTTTGCAGCCTTTTGGCCGCGTACAGGCCGGACACATCAAATTCGCATTCATGCGCAAACGATGGGTAGTGCCGTAATTGGCGATCATAAATATAAATACATCAAAGACCCTGAATCCAAAAAGCCTGATCCTGATTTTTCGGCTGTGAATCTGGAGGATCGTCTTCATCTTCATGCGCGGCGTATAATCTTGCCGCATCCGGTCAAGAAGGGGAAAGTTTTGGATATTACCGCGCCATTATCGCCCGAGCTTGTGAAAAGCTGGAAAGCCTTTGGATTTAATCACAAGGATAAAAGTGACCCGTTTGAAGGGCTGGATTTATAAGGTGATTTCGCGTTATATGATTGGGTTACTATTAAGAGAGAGCTTTAATGGCGAAAAATAAGAAAAAAGATAAGAAAACAAAAGAACAGGAAGAGATTAAGTCTGAAGGGCAAGCTGTTGAGGATTATCGCCTCAAGAATGAAAAAAACTGGTTTACCTTTATAACCAAATTCATTTTTATTTCTGCTGCGTTCCTGCTTTTGATTTTTACCATCATGGCGAATATGGGCGGGTCGAATGATATGCTCAAAGAAGCCGTTGAAAGCTTTGCCAGTAAAAGTTTTGGCAATCGTCCCGCAACGATCAGAAAGCTTCATAACATGACATTCTTTCCATCTTTATCGGTAGTTTTTGAGGGGCTTAGTGTGTTGCCTTATCCTGAATCTACTGAAAAAATGGCCAGCATTGAAAAGATGCATGTGAAAATGAGCTTTTTTGATATGTTGCTCAGTAATGCGAAGTTCAAGGAATTTATTATTGATGACGTGAAGCTTAAAGCTGGATATTTTATACAAAAAGATTTATTCGCGGATAAGGTCTATATTGATCATGATATCGGGAATAATCGGGCTGATTTGAAAGGCGAAGGTGATTTTGGGCCTTATAACTGGAGTGCTGCTCTGGGACTGGAAATTTCCGGAAGTGGTGGATCATATAAATACAGATTACAGGGTGACAATACAGCCTTTAGCTTGGATATAGCGGATTTGAATGTTCAGGGTATAATGACATCGGAGCATAGGAAATATGCAGAAATTCGTGATATTCGGATTGCCTCGCGTGATTATGCCTTAGCAGGGCAAGCAACTCTGACGGTTGCATCACAAGGCGTTATTAATGTGCGCAGTACTTTAAAGGGAGAAGGGCGTGATGCTGTAATTGATCTTGATTTCAATGTTGATATTTTTAGATCGCCGTTGTTGTTTGATGGTAAGGTAAAATTATCCGGTTTTCAGGTGGCTGATTTTAATGGCCCTCAATCCTTGATGGCTTTGGCTGCGCGTTTTGTAGAAATTTTTATATCCGAAGAAAACCTTAAGTTCTATGGTGAGGATGCCAAAAAATCCTATATTTTCGATTGGTTATTAAAGCGTGATTATGATCTCGAAATTGCGTTAGAGGATTATGTCGATGATAATTTAGGCGGGGTATCGGATCTTTCCTTACATTTCTTTAAAAACCGTGGAAATTACTATATCTCCGGTATTAAAGGACAGATGGCTGCGCGTGAGGTTAATATTCCAGATATGCTGTTTATCAGGCACGCCCAAGATGCGTCATATACGGGCCTTTTGACTCAAGGTTCTTTGAACATAGATTTAGGCATGGCCTTACAAGGAGGTCTTAGTGAAAATGTTATTAAGCCTCAGGCAGAGCAAATTGATTGCCGTCTCTACAATATAAGCCCAGCAGAAGAGCAGGGTTGGGACTTTGTGCAGGGCGATGTGTCAGAAAGCAATCCTGTCTCTTTTTCCGAGAGTAATTATCGTTTTGTTTCGGAAATTTTATTGGGGCGTGGGGCGAGCGATCTCTGTATGCCTGTCATCGTTAAAGAGTAATAAATTCGTATCATGAAACGATTTTACAAGATTGCATCAATCCATGAAGAGGATAAGGGATATTCGGTTTGCCTAGATGGTAAGTCTGTTAAAACAAAGACCAAGAAACCATTGCAGCATAAAAGCTGTGACATTGCCGAATTGATGATGTTGGAATGGGCAGAGCAGGACGATGCTATAAAACCTGATACCATGCCTGTGACGCAAATTATTACGACCCTTATTGATCATGTGGATGCCCATAGAGAGCAGATCACGCATAATATCTTGAAGTATCTTGATACGGATTTGCTGTGTTACCGTGTTCATGAGCCTGCTGCGCTGGCTGAGCGCAAAAAGGAAGTCTGGGGGAAATGGACGGATTGGTGCGAAAAAGAATATAAGGCTTCGATCCAGATTACAGAAGGTTTGGCGGCCTTGGAACAGGATAAAACTTTGCATCAGAATTTAAGGACGTATGTGGACGGTCTTGATCTCGATCACTTCAATATTTTGCAGGTTGTGACCTCTCTTTCGGGGTCACTTATTTTGGCGTTGGCTTTTGTGCATAAGCAGGCCGATCCAGAGGATATTCTTGAATGTGCCTATTTGGAAGAGCGCTATAAGGAAGAGCTTTATGATGCCGATTTTTATGGTTCAGATCCGATGCTGGAAAAGCAACAAGCCTCAAAGCGTTTGGACCTTGAGGCTTGCTGGAAAATTCTGTCGTGTTTGTAGTCCGATAGGATTATGTTTCCAGACTATTGAGGCTAGTATTTGCTTCAATTTCATCTTTGCCCATATAACCTCTTTCGCGGCCTCCGATGATTGCTGTTGTTAAAAGGCCTGTTGTTGTAAGAGCAGCCAGTACTGAACCTACTGCTGGGTTTGGAACTTCGGGTATAGTCCGTACATCATAATCAGTCAGATTAAATTGAACTTCACCTTGGCCCAAAAGAGCAAGGCGCAGATTTAAGTTGTCATAATTGCTGATTGCGAGAAACGGATCTATGCTAAGATCATCGCCTGTAAAAGCTGATCCATCCGAGTCAGTAAAGTCAAAATAGGCAGCGCTAAAATCGTAATTTCCATCATCATTTTGTAAATCGCTAAACTGAAGGGAAAGAACGTCATTAGGGATACTATCGATAACCCCTATTGTACCTTTACTCTCGATTGTTTGACCATTTATTGTAAATGTCATATCTGCAGCATCTATATAACCGCCGATACTCTGATGGCCTGTTGTATCTGGCACATCTGTATTGATCAGGATGCTGAAATCGTAAGGGTCACCAGAGTTAATATTATAAGATGTCTGGTTGTTTTGAATTGTGCCACTTCCGGTAAATTCAATTGTTGCTGACTGAGCGCCGGCAGATGTTAAGGCACCACCTGTTGCAAGAAGTGCTGTTAGCACAATTTTTCCTAGAGATTGTTGCTTGCTCTCGACTTGTTCATTTGTTGTAGCGTTTGCGAAAGCGTTTCCAGAAAGTTCTTTATTCATAATTTTGCTCCGTTACTAATAACGTCTAATTTAAGTTATGGTTAATATGTCGTGTTATGACAAAATAAGCAAATGGAATTATGTCTAAAAAACGTTAATGAAACGTCTAGATATATTTTCTATAAAAATATATAGAAATTATGCATTCTTTTTATTTTTAATGCTAAAGAACATTAAGAAAGACAATGCCAAGAGGGCATAACAGAAGCTGCCGATCACAAGAGTTTGGTCAATGCCGAGGCTAATATTCAAAGCAATCGCAATAGAACTTCCCAAGACTCCGGCTGCACCGTTAATACCCCAGAACCATGATGTGGCTCTGGTATCATGTTTTTCAGTCAGACTAAGGCCAGTGGGGAACCCAAAGCCCATTAAGATGCCTGCGGGGGCGGTCATTACGATACTTATGAGAATACGAAGTGCGATTTCGGATTCTGCATGTGCATCAAAAATTCCAGGAAGCAGCAAGGATAAGCTAATGCCGTAGACGCAGGTCAAAATACACCAAGATAATTGTGAGAATAGCGTATTCAAAGGAAGCTTATCCGAAATCAAGCTGCCTATACCTGCAGAAATAATCAAGCTGAAGAGGAGTACACTCAGGCCGTATATGGGATGTCCTAAAAACACGCCGAGGGCTTGTAGTAATGAAATCTCTATGAGCATAAAGCCCAGACCAATCATGATAAAATAGAATGTTCCGGCTTGAACAAAAACACTGGTTTTGTTCTCTATCGTTTTTAGCAAAGGCATGATGATGGTAAAAACAACCATAGCAACCGAAAACAGAATAATAATGTAAAGATTCATTGTTGCACTGGCTTGACCATATGTCACACCATTGACAGCGCTTTCAGCCGTCATTGTGAGGTTTAGAATATCTAACGGTCTTTCTATACGGGCCTGATTGAAGAAAAATGGTCGCATGTCTGTTGATGGGGAAACGTCAAAAAATTCCTTATCTGAAATATCATGTAGATCATCAACATTCTTGGCTTTAATTAGCTTACCTAATATGCCTTCTGGTTCCGGGCCATCAGGGACCATAACAAGTGTATAATCCTTCTCTTTGGCTGTTTTGTGAATAGCGGCTAGTTGTTTTTTAGTAAATGGATTCTTGGATAAAATAACCGTTACAATTAAGCCAGAATTTGCCAAAACAATATGATCACGCGGGTTTTCAACACCTTGTTTAAAGAGCGTAGCAATAGCTACCGATAAGGTTCGCCCTCCGTCACTCAATGCATCTGAAGACCAGCGGCTAACAGTAAACACACCGTGTTCGCTCAGGTCATTCATGAAAATTGCCCATGCTTCAACTGTATAAAGACCGTTTTCGGATAGAGCGAATGCTCCAGCACCTGTAGCAGCCCATGTATCAATCAGGCTCATTTGAACCAGATCAATTTTTTCTTCATTGTGGCGGAACCAACTACGGGCTTCCTCATTAAGGATTGTTACACCAGGTAGCTTGTATAGGTTGGAGTACTCTCTGTATTCTGGATGGTCGAGCAAGAGTTTTACTTGTACAGGGTTAACATCCAGTGCAGTAACTTTCTCTACGCCGAAATATTTTGCAGACATTAAGTCACGTCCCCCGCCAACGCCTATGATTGCTGCTTTTTCAACATCTGGTAAAGTATATGCAAGGTTTGTAACATCATATTCCAGATACTTATGTTTACTGAAATCCCCATCAAATTTTGTAATGGGAGTACCTGCATCACCATCAATAATTAGCATTTGGGTTGTGGCTTTCATTTCTGTAGGGAACTTAGGTGACGGGCCCCATACAAAAGGACGATGGTCCTTTAATTCTCTCATGACAGTCACACGAGAAATTGAATTCCATTCTTCGTAATTGATATTATTCCATGTCATTAATGTGTTTTTGACCCAAAATGGATAAAAAATAGGTTTGGGTAAAATTACATTAAGGCTGCCAACCAAAAAGGTTGCTACTAGAAAAATTAAAGCTGTATTTTTGAGGTGGTAGTTATGATTTCCGATTTTGACAGTTTTTTCGCTGTCTTTGGGGGCAGGAAAAAGTAATGCTGAAATAAAGGCCACGCCTGAAAGGAAAATAAGCGCAGATGGTGTATCGATAGTTTCCATGAGGATTAGAGCGGCTATACAGCCTAAGCCAGCGCCCAGCAAGTCAATTCCGTAAACCTTTCCTACTGGAAATGGAGATCGTGTCAAACAGACGGTGATAGCAACACCAGCATGATAATAGGCGGCGCTTGTAGCTATAGCCGTAAAGGGTAAGGTCAACAGAGTTTTTACAATATTGGTTGAAATAATAGGAACAAATAATTGTGTGATAAGGGCTATGATTATAAAGAACCCGAAAGCCATACAGTGTTTTCTTGCGACGAGACCATAATTTTCACGCAAGTATTTTTCATCCATACGATAGATTTTCAAGGCTCCGAGTGTCAGGCCAAACATAGCCATGCTAATGACGAGAAATGATAAATGGTACCATGATGTAACAGAGAAAATGCGGGATTGCAGAATTTGGAGAGCCATAACAAGACCGGATATAAAAAATACACCAGCGTAGAAAGATAAAGCTTGTTTTTTCATAGTTTTTGGCGGCTCCTCATCCCGCATTTATCACTTAATTTTATTCGTTCTTCATAGGAACATGTATTGTTTTGGATAAATATATCCATCCTTTTATAAAACGATAGAAAAGGTACATAATTACAGGCAAGAAAGCAATTAAAGTTGTAATTAATAATTGTGTGGTATTTTCCTCACCAAAAGTTTGTGCACAACTATCATAGTAATCCATAAAATTTGTGAGGCTGAGGCTATCGACGGCATTATATAATTTATTTGGCAATAAACTCAGGCAAGAACCCACAACATGATAATTTGCAAATAATAACAAATATGTACCAGCTGCAATCACAGAATATAAAAGGAACAGCATTGTGTACCAGAACGTATGGATAAGATACGTCATGTGGTTGTCAATGAGGCTATCTTCTTCCGAGTTAAAACGGGCTGAATACACGGCAGCAATAGTAAAACCGCAAATCAGTATACCACAAAGCGATGTATAGAGTGAGGGGGTACAGGTTAGAATAAGTGAACCAAAAAGGATAATATAGTAAACCATAATCCGGAAACGTTCGGTTGTTGGTTTTACCTCTCCTATATCCTCAAAATTATAATCATTGTTTTTTTCTGTCATACCGTAGACCGTTTTACTCGATTCATTTTGATTTTAAATCAGGTTCTTAGCCTAAGACCTTGAGAAAAGTTTTTCAATCTCTTTTAGTGAAAGTGAAATATAAGTCGGTCGTCCATGATTGCATTGACCGGATAATGGCGTTTCTTCCATTTGTCTTAAGAGGGCATTCATCTCGGGGATATTCATACGCCTGCCAGAGCGCACAGATCCATGGCATGCCATAGTTGAGAGGATATGATTGATGCGCTCTTCCAGAGTTTGCGCTGTATCGCGATCTAAAACTTCGTCAACAAGATCATATACAAGACGTTTTATATTGATTTTATGGCCTAGTAAAACCGGTACAGATTGAACGGCTAGGGCGCCATTGCCAAATGGCTCTATTTCCAGTCCCAATTTATTTAGCGTCTCGGCATGTTCCAGTAATTTTGAGCTTTGCGTATCATCAAGCTCTATGATTTCCGGCGTTAATAGCCCTTGTTTTTCAATACCGTTTTCTGCGATCTGGTTTTTAAATTTCTCATAGACCAGTCTTTCATGGGCGGCGTGTTGATCGATGATAACCATGCCTTGTGTTGTTTGTGCCACAATGTAATTTTCATGAAGCTGTGCGCGCGCTGCGCCAAGTGGGTATTGCTCGATTTTTTGATCGATCTCCGGTGTTTCAATAACTCCGGGAATTTCGTCTGCTCTGGCTTGGGGCGCGAGGGCAAAGGCCGTATTACCACCTGAATCTGCCATATGATGTTGCTGATATTGCATTGGAACGGCTTTTTGGGAGCTGCGGCTTAAGGGCAGGGACGGGCCGGATGATGTATACGAAGAAGGACGGAATGTGCGCATCGTGATGTCGGTATTGCTGGTGGCGGTGATTTGTCCATGGTGATGAATAGCTTGCTTCAGTGCATTTATGATCAAGGAGCGAACACTTTGTGCATCTCTAAATCTTACTTCGGCTTTAGCAGGGTGGACGTTTACATCGACTTCGTCACTGGGCAGGTCAAGAAACAGGGCGACAACCGGATGGCGATCACGATGAAGTACATCGGCATAGGCAGCGCGGATACAGCCATGTAAAAGCTTATCTTTCACGGTCCTGCCATTGACAAACATATATTGAAATGTCGAGCTGCCGCGGTGATAGGTCGGCAGGGATGCAAAACCAGTCAGGGTTATATTTTCACGGTGCGCTTCGATGTCCATGCTGTTTTCACCAAAGTCGCGCCCCAGTATGGAAGAAAGCCTTGCGCGTCCTTCGAGCATGGCGGGCAGGTGTAGTTTTCTATCGCCATTATGGGTGAGTTTAAAGGCGACTTGCGGATTGACCATAGCCAGTCTTGTGACGATGTCTTTGACAGCCCCGTATTCTGCGCGCTCGCTTTTCTGGAATTTCAGGCGAGCAGGTGTGGCATAGAACAAATCTTTGACTTCGACGCGTGTGCCTTTGGGGTGGGCGCAGGGCATGATACCGCTTTTTTTGCCGCCTTCACAGGTGATCTGCCAGCTTTCGCCGCCCTTGGAATCATGGGTCTGGATGCTGACTTTGGCAACGGAAGAAATCGAGGCTAAAGCTTCGCCGCGAAAGCCGAGATGGCTGATGTTTAAAAGATCATCGCCGGGGAGTTTTGATGTGGCGTGACGATCCAGTGCGGCGACGAGGTCTTCTTTATCCATGCCGCAGCCATTATCATTAATAATGATTTTTTCTTTACCGCCCTCAAATATATCTATGTCTATGGCACTTGCGCCCGCGTCAAGGGCATTTTCTATTAATTCTTTTACTGCCGCAGATGGGCGTTCAACAACTTCGCCAGCTGCTATCTGGTTGATCAGAGTTTCCGGTAAATATCTTATCTGCATAAGAGCCGACTCTAATTCGTAAAATAGAAAATGTCAGTAAAAACCTCAGCTGATAGGGCGTAGCATAGGTGGATAATTATCAATCCATTGCAGAAAAATCGATGATTGCGCCATCCAGATTGGCGCCGGAAAGATTTACACCTTTTAAAATAGCATTGCTTAGATCGGCGCGGCCTAGATTAGCGCCGCTTAAGTTTACATTGGTCAGGTTGGCGCCCATCAAAATGGCATCTCGTAGATCGGCATTGCTTAGATTTGCATAAGAGAAGTTTGCGCCGCTGAGATTGACTTGCTGAAGTTTGTCGCGGTTTTTAAAACTCAAGGCAGTCAAGTTTGCACCGCTGAGATCTGCGCGCATGAATTTTGCGTTGATAAAGCTTGTGCCACGTAAATCAGCACTGATGAGTATGCAATCCCTGAAGTCAGAGCCATCAAAAACACAGCTTTGCATCTGGGCATTGTTTAAATCCTGACCGATGAAGGTCGAGTTTGTGGCTCTGATGGCGGTTAATGGAAATCTGCGCAGGTTACGAGCGCGGCTAAGATTATATTGGCTTAAGTCCAGCTGTGCTCCTTCTTTGCCTGCGGTTTTAATCCAAAGACTGTGTGCTTCTAGTAATTCAGGCAGGGTTTGTTCGATTTCCTCGATGACTTTTCCCATATCATCATCAGAAATTGCACCTTCCGTTTCCATCTTATAATGCTCTGCGCCATCCATAATGACACCGGAAAGAACAGCAGAGCGCATATTGGTGTGGGAGATATTAGAGCCGCTGAAATCTGTATTGGATAAATTGGCACCTTCGAATTGAGCACCTTTGAGCTGTGCATCTTTTGTGGATGCTCCACTGAGGTCGCTATCTTTGAATATGGCGTTACCGGCCCGGATATTGTCTAGTTTCGCGTTTTTAAGTCGTGCGCCCGTTAGAACCGTTTCGGTTTCGTTTTCAACGCCACGATCAAGATTTTCTAAAAAGCCTTTTTCATTTCTGGCCATAATTTTACCGGCTCGTAAGTCTGCGCCGCTTAAATCTATGCCTTCCATATTCGCGCCCGAGAACACAACGCCGCGCAAATCGGCCCGAGAAAAATCAGCATCGCTTAGATCCGCATTGTGAAAGCTGCATCCGAAAAAAATAACGTTTTTATATATGCCATTTGATAGATCGGCATAATCAAAGATAGAGCCTGTGAAATCAGCCTGACTTAGGTCACGATTATGAAAGGTCAGGCCGGAGAGGTTTTGATATTGTAACACAGCGCGCGCACCGCCCATTTTTCCCTTTAGGAACATATCATGTTTTTCCAGCGCAACGTTCAGGTTTTCCTGACCGTAAGAGGGCAGTGTGCGCGGATCGGGGATAATATGATCAGAGGTAGGTTGCATATAGCGTATTTATCTTTATTTGTGCAATCAAAAAGGGACTTTAGGATGAAATCCTAAAAGCAGTATACAAAAACTAACATAGATTGCACAGGATTATAAATTAACGCAGGTGGGTTTTTACAACCATGTCCATCAGGGCTGCTGTGGAGGAATCAATTTCGGTTGCGTCTTTTTCATTCGCGAAGTCTTTATCTCCGAAGTCCCGCAAGATTTGTTTGGCCAAAACCTTGCCAAGTTCAACGCCGTGCTGATCGAAGCTGTTTATGTTCCAGATTATACCTTGTACAAAGACTTTTTGCTCATACATCGCAATCAGCATGCCCAAGTGATACGGGTCTAGCTCGTCTACGACGATGGTATTGGTTGGGCGGCTGCCCGAGAAAATTTTATGCGGGTTTTGATTTTCCTGACCGTCCATCAAAGCTTTGGTTTGGGCAATGGCATTGGCTAGTAATTTATAATGGTGACCGCGCGCAGGTTTTTGACATTTCAGAGCAAAGATAAAGTCACACGGGATAATATCTGTGCCTTGGTGAACGGATTGGAAAAATGCATGCTGCGCATCTGTACCTGTTTGACCCAGAATAATTGGTCCTGTTTCATAATCTGTAATTGGCACGCCATAGCGCGTGACGCTCTTGCCGTTGGATTCCATATCTAATTGCTGCATGTGGGAGGGCAGAAAATAGAGATATTGATCATAAGGGATAATGCCAAGCGCTTCGAAGCCTTCGAAATTACGGTTCCAGATACCAATTAGCCCCAAGAGTACGGGGATATTTTTTTCCAGTGGTGCTTCGCGGAAATGCTTGTCCATGGCATAGGCGCCATCCAGAAGCTTTTGAAAATTATCAAAGCCGATGGAAATACAAAAAGACAGACCAATGGCTGACCACAAGGAATAACGGCCACCGACCCAATCCCAGATCGGGAAGATTTTATCCTCTGAGATGCCAAATTTTTGCGCGGCTTCTACGTTTTGTGTGGCGGCAACGAAATGTTCGCCAACATCATCTTTGCCCAAGGCTTTTTGCAAAAGCTCTTTGGCGGAGCGGGCATTACACATGGTTTCTTGTGTTGTGAAGGTCTTGGAGGTGATGATAAAGAGTGTTTTATTCAGGTCTATATTTTCAAGAGTTTCAACAAGGTGTGATGAATCTACGTTGGAGACATAATGAACTGTGATCTCGGCGTCCGAGAAGGGTTTCAGTGCTTCGGCGACCATGTGCGGGCCTAGATCCGAACCTCCAATACCAATATTGACGATATGTGTATATTTTTTTTCGGCTCGCACTGAATCTGTAAAGCTTTTCATTTTTTCAAATGTGCCGCGGATTTCCGGCACAATATCAACGCTATCAACTTCAAGGGTTTCCAAGTCTTTATTCCGCAAGGCCGTATGCAGAACGGCGCGGTTTTCAGTTGTGTTGATGCGGTCTCCATTAAACATCTGGTCGCGCCAGCTTTCAAGGTCACTGGCTTTGGCGAGGGTGCAAAGTTTTTCGATGGTGTCTTTTGACACGCGCTGCTTGGAGTAATCAAGCGTCAAACCTTCCAGTTTTTGATGGAAGTTATCAAAGCGCTTCGGGTCATTTTTAAAGAGGGACGGGATTGTTGTGCATGACATCTCTTTGTGATGATCGACCAAGTCTTTCCAGCTATCGAGTTGCGTAATAGAAGAGGGGTCGTCTTGAGAGGGTTCGTCTTTGGGCATGGGTTTTATATTCTCCATCGGGGGTTACCTTTTCTCGTGTGTGGCATGTGTAATTTATAGGAAATTTGAAGCGCGTTGAAAAGCGGATTATTCAACATTCGGCAAAGTCTTGATGGTCTCTGCGTTGCTGATACCTTCGGGCTGCCCTACCAGAATTGTGGTAAAGGAATCGGCATTTAATATGCGCTCGGCGGCGCGCTGTATGTCGGATGATGTTATATCACGCAGTTTCTCCTGACGCTTATCCAGATAATCAATAGGAAGCTCGTCAATTTGTAATGACAGGATTAAGGAAGCAATTGAATCTGTTGATGTTAAAGACAGGGGAAGAGAGCCTAAGAGATAGGAGCGTGCATCACTCAGTTCTTTTTGCTCGACGGGCTCTTCTTTGATTTTTTGCCATTCAGCCTTAATCAGTTCAAGCATTTGCGGCACATTTTCATTCTGCGTCGAAGTCGTGACGTGATAAACATCCGTTTCCTTATATTCACGGAAATAGGTGTAAATCCCATAAGTCAGGCCACGTTTTTCACGAACTTCGTCCATAAGGCGTGATCCGAACCCTCCGCCACCGAGGATATAGTTCATCACTTGCGCTGCGTGGTAATCATCGTCGGAGCGGCTGATGCCGGGCTGTGCGATCTCAATATTGGTTTGCGGGATCGGCATTTCAAAAATATAGGTTTTTCCGGCATTGGTCAGAGGCGCTTTACTCTCTTCTGTTTTGGCTTCGTCTTCGCCTGTTGTTGCTGGTAAGCCGCCAAAAATTTGATCTAAAACGCTGGCAAGTTTTTCGGCTGTGATGTCACCGGAAACAGCAATTATCAGATCGTCTTTCTTTAAAGTCTTATGAAAGGCGCGCAAATCATCCGGTGTGATGTTGTTTAAGCCAGAGAGTGTTCCGCCGCTATTTTGGGCGTAAGGGTGGTTTTCGAAAATGCGGTCATTTTGTATGCGCGCGGCAATCCATCTGGGGTTTGAAACCGAGGATTTCAGGCGCGCTTTATTAGCATCTCGCATTCTGTTTACGGGTTCTTCGTCAAAGCGTGGCTTTGTGAGGGCTAGATTTAGAAGTTCAAAAGCGCGGGTCTGGTTTTGCGTTAGTGTTTTGAGGCTGCCGCCGAAATGGTCGCGGCTTACGTTAAAGCGCAGTGTTAGGGATAAATCCTGCAATTCCTTCTGGAAGGCCTGACTTTCAATATCGCCTGCGCCTTCATCCATCGTGTTCGAGGCCATGCGCACCAGACCTTGTTTTTCGGCAGGGTCATTTTTTGATCCCTTGCCGCGGAAGACAAATTCCATTGCTAGAACGGGAACGGTGTGATCTTCGACCAGCCATGCTTTTATGCCGCCCGGGCTGGTGACTTCCTTGATATCAAGGAAAGGGTCGTCTTGCTGCGCGTAAAGGCTCTGTATCGGCGCAAGCGCAGCAATTACAAAAATCAAAACATATAAAACGGGAGTTTTTATTCTCATTGTTCTTCTCCTGCTTCGGGGACAAGATAGCCTGTAACGGGAGGAAATTCATATGGATTATCAGGGTCGAGATAGGTCTTGGCAACGCTCAGGATTTGTTCTTTTGTAACGGCCCCAATATCTCTTGGCCAGTATTCAATATCATCAAGTGTGGAGCCTGTGATCAAATTATAGCCGATGACCATGGCTGGACCTGATAGGCTGTCGCGTGCATAGATGGCGGCGGCTTGCATGCGTTTTATGGCATCAGATAATTCTTCATCTGTGATGCCGTCTTTGACTAATTTGCGTAGCTCTGCATCAATAGCAGCTTGAACTTTCAAGAGGCTCTGATCGGCTGCGGGTGTTGCGGTGATATAGAGCGTTGAGTCGCTCCAATTATTCGCGCGGTAGGAAAAACTGGCAGAGGTTGCAAGTTTTTGTTCTATGACAAGGCTTTTATAGAGGCGTGATGATGGACCGCCGCCCATGATTTCCTCTAGGACTTGCAGGGCAAGAGATTTTTCCTTGTTTTGGCGGAAGCTGGGTACGCGGAAAATCTTTTTGAATTCCGGCTGGCGCACAGTTTCATCCTTCATCGTGATTGACGGGCTGGCTTTGAATGGCGGGGATGACGTGTATTGGCGCGGCGGAATGGTTTCAGGTTTCAAAATGCCATAAGTGCGCTCGGCTATTTCATAGACTTTTTCGGCCTTAATGTCGCCCGAGACAATTAAAATCGCATTGTTCGGGGCGTAATATTGATTGTAAAAGGCAAAAATTTGATCACGGGTTAGCGCTTGTATCTCATGCAGCCAGCCAATAACCGGAATGCCATAGGGGTGATTTGCATAGAGCATTTCCCGCATTTGCTCATCCAGTAATGCGCCAGGATTGTTCTCGGTGCGCTGGCGGCGCTCTTCTTGAATGACCTTGTTTTCCGAGGCAACATCTTCGGACGGGACATCAAGCCCGCGCATGCGTCCGGCTTCCATGGTCATAACGGTTTCAAGATGCTGGCTGGCGATGGATTGGAAATAGGCAGTGTAATCCTGTGAGGTAAAAGCATTATCTTCACCACCCAGCGAGCGGATGATCTTAGAAAACTCACCCGGACCCAATGTGCCGAGCTGTTCGTGTTTTTGCCCTTTGAACAACAGATGCTCAAGGAAATGGGCAATGCCTGATTGTCCGGCGACTTCATCAGCGGCGCCTACGCGATACCAGATCATATGTGTGATCACAGGGGCGCGGTGGTTTTCAACAACAACAATCTGAAGGCCATTATCCAGCTTGCGGGTTTTGGCATTGAAAACCTTTTGCGGAGCAGTGTTCGTATCTTTGGCAAGTGCACTGGAGATGCCCATATGCATGAGGCCTAAAAACACAAAAACGAAAGCGATTTTGAAAAAGGTTTTTCTCATAGTGTTATTTCTATCTTCCCGATTCGCAGACTGCAATTCCTATCAATGTTTTTTTGAAGGTTTTGCACGGATATAAAATTTTGGTTTATTCGGTCTTTTCGGGAACACCTTCTCCGGTAATGGTTTGGCCTTGTTCCGATTTTTGTTTGATACGTTCATATTCTTTTTGTGCATCGATCACAGTCGCGGGCGCTTGTTTTTTCTTGTCCCCGATCTTTAGGAGTTTTTTAACAACGCTCTGGTTTTTATCTTCCAGATTATCGCTTTCATAATTGACGCGTTCGCGGATTGAACTGTCAGTCTGGTTTGCGCCTGTTTTTTGAAGTAGTGTAGTTTCAGCCGAGCTTTGTGATTGAGTTGAGTTTGTCTGTGCTTCATTGCCAAAGACGGCTTCTTTTGCGCGTGTTTCAACAGTTTTTTCCTGTGGTCTGTGTGCGCCTCTTTGCGGTGGGGGAAGAGCGATTGTCGGTGGCATTTCCAAAGGTGCGTGTTTACGCACCAGAAACTCGTCCGGCGCTTCACGGTCAAGGCCAAGTTGCTCCCTAATGCCGCCGGAACAGGCGGATAGCAAAAGCAATGCACATGTTAAAGAAAATAAATTTTGCGGTATTTTATGTCTCATGATTACCCGAAAAGTCCTTAGCGTCCGCGTCTTTCGCGTCTGATTTGTCGTTTTTTACGATAACGTTGTTTTGTTTTTCTATCAAAGGCAAAAGACGTAATAATTAACATACCCACACCAATCACGATCATAGCATCTGCAATATTATAAGCAGGCCAGTGTAATCCGAGGGCATGCATATCAATGAAATCAATGACTGCCCCAAAACGAAGGCGGTCAATGATATTGCCAAAAGCGCCTCCAATAATCAGGGCGCAGCAAATGCCCTGAATCTGATCATGGGTTTGAAGCATCCAAAACAGGAAAAGGCCAATAATGAAACACGCTACACCAATCAGGATATAAGGCATATAGGGGCCAAAATTGCTTAGGAAGCCAAAGCTTACACCTGTGTTCCATACCATGACGATGTTTAAAAATGATGTGATTTTAAAGCCTGAGCCCGAGGGGATAATGGGCGGGAGATTGATGAGCCAGTCGAAAAAATTCATACCGTTTCCCATACCAAGGCGTGGCTTAAGATATAGTTCTGTTGCTGCCCATTTGGTTATTTGATCAAGCATCATGACGAGGAAGGCAATGAAAAACCACTTTCCGCGCATCATGGCTTTTTGTTTGTTATAGACACCGCGCTGGCGCTCGCGCTCTTCGCGGGCCATTTTATCGACTTCGGATTCTTCATATTCCGGATTTACGAATTTCTTTTTACGCGCCAAAGGCTTCGTCCTGATTCTTATTTTTGCTTAACTAGGATTAAAAGTAATTATTTTTTTGATCCGATCAAGAGCGTTTTTTGCAGGTGAATCTACAAATCAGAAAATCAAGCGATAATGGGCCGCCGCCTTTTAGTAATGGCACAGCCAAAAGTAACATCCACATATAATGATCTGCATTGCCTACGCCATAATCTGCGGGCACTGCAAACTGGATCATCATTGTCATAAGCAGAAGGCCGCCTGCACCTATGCGGGTTAAAAGTCCTGATGCTAGTAGGGCAGGTAGGATAAGCTCACCACCGGTTCCCATGATGGCGGCTATTTCGCCGGGGATAAAGGGAATGGGGTGGTATTCGGTAAAGGCTGTGATCTGGTTTTGCCATTGTCCGTTCATGTAATCTTTGAAGCGTAGCCAACCCGAGACAAAAAAGATTTTTGCCATAAACAGGCGGATGCCTAAATTCAGAACTGGCCATAAATAAGTCTCGGCCAGAGTGCATAGTTTTTTGTATAATTTGTATATTTTACCGAAAGCCATACTCATGTTTTTCCCTTTTTATTTAATGCCTTATTCGGTTAAATGCGCAAAAAGGTTTCCAGATTTATCTGTTTTGTTAAAAACTCTGCGATATTAAAATCAGGGTGTGATTGAAGCGTTTTCTCAAGTGCTTCACCGAGAGTTTTTTGATTTACAATGTTATCCAGCATTGTAAATTCATCTGCGCCCAAGGGCAGGATATTAACTTCAAGATCTTGTCGCCAGATCATGAGTTTTGTTTTATGGTCTTTTTCCATATCCGGCGTGTCTGTGCTTTGTCCAAGGCACATTTTGCGGATGGCCTCTAAGGGATAGGGTGAGCTTAGAAAAGATACCGAGGCTCTGAGCGTCAAGCTGGTTTCCGGTAAAACATCAGGTGCTATGGCGCTTAAGTCTTCTCCGGTGAGCGGACGATCATCAATGGCGTGATAGGCCTTGTGCATGGCCCATTCCATTTTTGCGACATCGGGTAGATAGGGGAGGTTTTTTGTCGCTTTGTGGTTTTTCAGGAATGTATCAAATCCTTCGCCGTAATAATGCAGGCAGGCGCTTTGTGGCGGGTTTTGGATGATAAACTCGCGCGCCAAGGGCTTTAGAAAATTTTCTCCAACCAAGGCTTCCAGCATTGGATAAGTGGCTAGTATATTTTTTGCCAATGAGCCAAGCACATTATTGTGATAGATTTTCAGGCGTTCAGCCACGGAAATATGATCTTGTACAAATGTGCCGTTAAATTGTGGGGCAGTATCCTCTATCTTGCTCAGAGGCTGGAACATTGTGTCCTTGAATTTTTTTTGAAACTCATTCAGCGGCATGGCGTTCTTCTTTATGGGCGTCTAAAATGGCTAGAGCTTGCCGCGCTTCTGACATTAAGGTTTTGAAGGGCGGGAAGTCCTGATCCCATTCAATAAGGGTTGCTGGTCTATCTAGTTGCTTGATCGTATAGGCGTATAAGTCCCAGACTGGATCGCAGACTTGTTGGTTATGGGTATCAATCAAGAGGCTGTGATCACCGATTTCCTTCTTGGTATGTCCGGCCAGATGGATTTCGAAGACTGATTTTTTGTCGACACCGTCAATATATTCATATGGGTCAAGGCCGTGATTATGGCTCTGGACATAGATATTATTCACATCCAGCAACACGCCGCAGCCTGTGACTTTGGCAAGCTCGTTCATGAATTCATATTCGGGCATTTCATTACCTTCAAAGGCGATATAGGTAGAGGGGTTTTCAACAATGATTTGCCGCCCGAAATAGTCTTGTGTTTGTTCGATGTTGCTTTTCAGGCGCTTTAAAGTTTCCTGATTATACGGCAAAGGCAATAGGTCATTCAGATGTGCATTGCCGCTAGCGCTCCATGAGACATGATCGGAGACCATAAAGGGCTCGTATATGTCGATCAGTTCTTTGAACTGTCTTAAATGCGCTTCATCAACGGGTTGATCTGCACCCAGAGATAATCCTACGGCGTGAAGGCTTAGCGGGTAGTCTTCTCTGATTTTGCCAAGGTAGTGGCGATGCTCGCCGCCGCCGAAATAATTTTCAGGGTGAACTTCGAACCAGCCAATTTCGGGTTTGGTTTCAAGGATTTCCTTGTAATGGGGCGCCCGTAAACCAAGACCCACCGGATGGTCTAAAACCGGTGGGTCGGAAGAGAAGGGCTGATTAGGTTTTTGAGTTGAATCAGCCATAACTTCGATTAGTGCTCTTCTTCCATAGGCTTTTCTTCCATCATTGGCTCTGTAGAACCTCCGGCAAGTTTCTCACATAGGCCTTCTGGTACAGAAACCCACTCAACGCCGCTAGCGTCTTCAGTGGCCATGCCGGCACAACCATGCGCGCCATCAGCAGAACCACAGCCATTCATGCCGGCCTTAACAACGCCGTAGCATTTTTCGTGGCCTTCGGCAGGACCGGCATGTGCAGTTGATGCACCAAGAGCTGCCGCGGCAACGGCACCAACTAGAAGAGTATTCAAAGTTTTTTTATTCATGTTTTCCTCACATAATAAAGTTTTTTTAAGTTCCTAAAAAAGGGTTACGCTCTCCTATTTCGAGAGAGCGAAAAAATAGTTACACGGGAATCAATAAAAAGAAACATAAAAAAATATGATGGTTTGCAAATATACATTGCTTAAGGGCTGGTCTTTATTTGCGCATCAGGATAAATATGTCGGGCTATGAATTATTATGAAACATATAACGGTATTCCGCTGATTGCACAAAATTGTGTCTTGGTGATCGGTAATTTTGATGGCGTGCATTTGGGGCATCAGGCCCTATTAGCCAAGGGTAAGGAGATTGCCGTGGCTGCGGGCAAGCCACTTGGCGTTTTAACTTTCGAGCCGCACCCAAGACAGCTTTTTCGGCCGGATGAGCCGCCACATCGCATTACACCAAAGGCACTTAAGGCAGATCGTTTGGAACAATCAGGTGTAGAGTGCGTGTTTTCTCTGCCCTTTGATTGGGATTTCGCCAGTCAGTCGGCTGATCATTTTGTGCAAGATATTCTGATTGATGGACTGGCTGTTTCCCATGTGGTGATCGGCAGCGATTTTCGTTTCGGACAGCTTCGTCAAGGGGGGGCTGAGACGATAGAAAAGGCCGGTATTCCTGTTACGGTTTTGGAAAAAATCAAAAGCGGTGAGCGTGATATTTCCTCTAGTGCGATCCGTCAGGCTTTGCGTCAGGGGGATTTGGCAATGGCTAATGAGATGCTGGGCTGGGATTGGGAAATTAGAGGCGAAGTTTTCAAAGGAGACCAGCGAGGCAGGGAGCTTGGTTATCCGACGGCAAATATGGAGCTAAAAGATACAGTGCATCCGGCTTATGGGGTTTATGCGGCCCTAGCCAGATTGCAAGGGGAAGATCAATGGCATATGGCGGCAACGAATATCGGGATCAGGCCAATGTTTGCTGTGCCGATGGCGCAGGTCGAAACTTTTATCTTTGATTTTGATCGCGAGATTTATGGGCAGACCTTATGCGTGAGGCTTGTCAAGCGGTTGCGCGGCGAGGCCAAGTTCGACTCGCTGGAGGGCTTGATAGAGCAAATGGCCAAGGATTGCGAGGAGGCGAGGCATATCCTTGAAAGCTTGGTATGAGTGTTTTTCTTTCCCTGTTTTTAAATCTCTTACCACTTTATGCTTTGATTGTGATCGGCTTTATCGCGGGGCGTTTCTTGCAGGTTGATCGCCAGAGTATCGGCACGCTGGCAATGTATATATTTATGCCCGTTGTGATGTTTGGCTTTGTGGCTGATCTGGATTTTAAGCTCGAATATATTGCGCTGCCCTTTATTCTTTATGCTATCAGCACAATAGTCGCTTTATCTTTTCTGAAGCTGGGGCGAAAAATCTATGGTGATAATCAGGCTAATTTGATGTCGATGTGTGCCTCAATGGGGAATACAGGCTATTTTGGTTTGCCGCTGGCGTTACTGTTTTTCTCGAAGGAACTTGTGGCTATTTATATTTTTATGAATTTAAGCTCTCTGATTTTCGAGGCTACAATCGGATATTATATTGCGGCGCGCGGGAATTTTGATGTGCGTACCAGCATCATAAAAATCATTAAATTTCCAACGCCATATGCCATAGCGCTAGGTTTGGCGTGTAATCAATCGGGCGTGGAGTTGCCCGAGATTTTCTGGACTTATTGGACGCATTTCAAGGGTGCGTATGTTGTGTGCGGTATGATGATTATCGGGGCGGCGCTTTCGACTTTGGATCGATTTGTCTTTGGGGTTCGCTTTGTGTCTTTGACCTTTGCCGGTAAATTTGTGGTCTATCCGTTATTGGCTTTTGGCTTTATTGCGCTGGATCAGCATATTTTGCAATGGTTTGAGCAGGATATTCATAATCTGATTATGATTATAGCGATTGTGCCGCCGGGGGCGAATATTGCAGCCTTTGCCACAAAGATGAATTTACAGCCCGAAAAAGCTGCCAGTACAATATTACTAGGTACGGTCTTTGCCCTGTTTTATATTCCGCTTGTGGTCTGGATGATGGGTATCGGTTTATAGAGTTATTTTTGTATTGAAAACTAAATTTTTCAATACAATGCCCTCATACGCCGGGCATGCTTCGGGCTGTCGCCCGCCTCGCGCTTGCTCGGTACAATTTGCGTTAAAATTTCATTATATTAACGCAAATCACAACAACGTTTAATTGGGGAGGCGTTACTGCATCGCTTGTGTATTTGTATACGTTTCGCGCTTTGTGCCTGTCCCAAAATAAGCGTTGTTCGCTCTGAGTAAGCTAGCTAATCCAGTTTTCTGAAACTTAAACTTGTTCTATATCACAATATTCAAATTGATGTTTTTTTAAAACGGACAAAGCCTTTTCTGAAATAACAAGCTTCTTATCATCAATTCCAAAATCATCCTCTTTTGCTGTTCCATCTATTTTAAGCCATAAGAATTCAGATAATTGCTTATCTTGATAAAGCTGTTTAAATTCAAAGGAAACCTCTGTTTCCATTGTATCTAAACTAAACCCACTCAGCTTATTCTCCTTCAATGAATTTGCTAGATCGTTGGTTACAAAAAAACATGGAAATGTTTCTAATATTTCATCCCCTAACCAGCCATCAAAAATTAGATGTAGTTTAGAGACTATAGGTGGATGACATGAAGTATTCATCACAGTATTGTCGCCAAATCTAGCAGGAACTTCTGGGTAGATATGATAAAACATGTAATGTACCGTTACTATCTAGTGTTTGTATTAAAATGATTACCTCGCAAATTATCAATATTCCCCGCTTAATCAAGGAAATCTTGACAAAATAGGAATAAATTGCTATATATGGCGCATGTTTATGTTTATCAAACACCCCGACCGAGCCTTTTTACGCTATATTTGTGCCTTTCTTTATGGCTCGAAAATAGGCTGTTTGAAAAAAAAAATGTGCAAAACGAACTGTACAGAAATTTTTTAAAACCGCCATTCAAACTAGACAAAATGGGCTGCGCGAAAAAAAATCTGACATTCAAACTAGACAAACCAAGCTTTCCCAAAAAAACCGGAAACAAAATGATTGCCCTTTGTTTTTCAATTAAATCAATATCTTATCGTTGTTTTTGGCCTGTTTATTTTACAACATCGGCGCAACGCTTGCAAATTTCATCTTCTTTTGTGACTTCCGGTAAGATTTTCCAGCAGCGCTGGCATTTATGGCCATCGGCTTTCTTGATGTCGATGTCTTGCTCGTTGCCCTCGATGACATATATCTGGGAGGTGATACAGATATCGGCCATTTGATCCTTAACAGACAGAACTTCCTTGGAGTTTGTTGTCAGGACAGGTTCGGCCTCCAGAGAAGAGCCAAGGGTTTTATCGGCGCGTAAGGGCTCGATAGCGGCCAGAACATCTTTGCGAACTTTGATGATTTCTTCCCATTTTTTGGCCAGATCGGCATTACGCCAAGTTGCTGGCAGGTCGGGGAAATCGCGCAAGTGGATGCTGTCTGCGTCTTCAAATATGCCTTTGGGGCGGTGGCTCCAGGCTTCTTCGGCGGTGAAGCTCAAAATCGGGGCGAGCCATGTCACAAGGAAGTCAAAGATTTCAGCCATCACAGTGCGGGTCGCGCGGCGCTCGAAGCTGTTCGGATCATCACAATAGAGGCGGTCTTTGCGGATGTCGAAATAGAAGGCTGAGAGATCCTGATTGCAGAAATCATGCAGGCGTTTGGCCAGCTTGCTAAAGTCGAAATTACGGATGCAATAAAGCACATATTCATCCATATCATAGAGCATGTGCAGCATATAGCGTTCAAGCTCTGGCATCTTGCCGTAATCTTCACGGGGGAGGCGCTCGGTGTCGCTAAAGCCTTCCAGTGCGCCAAGCAGGAAGCGCAATGTGTTACGAATGCGGCGGTAGAGGTCGCTTGTGTTCTTGAGGGTGTCCTTGCCGATGCGGATATCTTCGGCGTAATCGGAGGTCATGGTCCAGAGCCGCAGGATATCAGCGCCATATTGTTCCATCATCTTGAGCGGGTCGATAACATTGCCCAAAGACTTGGACATTTTATAGCCCTTTTCATCCAGCACAAAGCCATGGGTCAGGACATTCTGATAGGGGGCGTGGCCTTTTGTGCCGCAAGACTCTAGCAGGGAAGAGTGGAACCAGCCGCGGTGCTGGTCGGAACCTTCGAGGTAGAGGTCTATTTTCTTGACACCTTCGAAGCATGGCCATGTTTTGGTATCACCAACAACAAAGGCGTGAGTTGAGCCAGATTCAAACCAGACATCAACAATGTCAAAGACTTGATCATAATCCTCGGCCTTGTATTTTGACCCGAGGAAGTCCTGAGGGTTACGTGACCACCATGCATCCGAGCCTTCTTTTTCGAAGATCTCGACGATGTTTTGCAGCACATGTTCATCTTTTAGCGCCTTGCCTGAGCTTTTCTCAACGAAGATGGCGATGGGCACGCCCCATGCGCGCTGACGCGATATACACCAATCAGGGCGGTTTTCAATCATAGAGGTGATGCGGCGCTCGCCTTTTTCGGGAACCCATTTTGTTTCCTTAATGGCCGCTAATGCCTTTTGGCGCAGTGATACTGTGCCATCCACAAGTGGGCTGGTATCAAGATTTTGATCCATCTTGATAAACCATTGCGGGGTCGTTCGGAAGATCAGAGGTGCTTTGGAGCGCCAGCTATGCGGATATTCATGGCGGATTGATCCTTTGGCCAGCAAGCCTTTGGCTTCATCCAGTGCCTTAAGGACTGCAAAGTTTCCATCACCTAGCTTGCCTTGTTGGGTGTAGACTTCGAGCCCAGCAAAGAGGGGGACGTGTTCACGGAATTTACCGTCATCAGTCACATTATCCGTGACTTCGATATTATGCTGGCGGCCAAGGAAAAAGTCATCTTCACCATGTCCGGGGGCGATATGCACAAAGCCTGTTCCAGCATCTTCGGTGACGAACTTACCTTCTAGTAATGGCACATCATAATCATAGCCTTGACCGTGTAGCGGGTGGTGGCAGATGCAGCCCTTCAGGTCGCCTGCATCAAGTTCTTGCTTCAGTTCCCAGTCTGTAATGCCTGCTTTGGCTTTGACGTCTTCGGCCAGAGTTTGTGCCAAGATCAGGCGCTCGCCGATTTCAGCGCGGCTATCTTCGTTCACAGCGGTGACTTTATATTCGCCGTATTTTATGTCTTTGCCGTAGGCAATTGCGCGGTTTGATGGCATGGTCCAAGGGGTGGTTGTCCAGATCACAATGCTTGCACCTTCCAGATCGATATCGGTGGTCTTGGCAAGCGGGAATTTAACCCAGATTGTGATGGATTTGTGTTCTTGATATTCTACTTCGGCTTCGGCCAGAGCGGTTTCCTCAACCACGGACCACATAACAGGTTTTGCACCTTTATATAGCTCCCCATTCATCACGAATTTGTGGATTTCCTGTGTGATCAGGCTTTCGGCGCGGTTGGTCATGGTCAGGTAAGGCGTATTCCAGTTGCCGCAAACTCCAAGGCGTTGGAATTGCGCGCTTTGGATGCCGACCCATTCGCTCGCGAAGTTCCGGCACTCATCACGGAATTTCAGCTTGTCGACTTCGTCCTTATCTTTGCCTGCTTTGCGGTATTTTTCTTCGATCTTCCATTCAATCGGCAGCCCGTGACAATCCCAGCCCGGTACGTAGGGCGCATCATAGCCCATCATAGACCAAGATTTTACGACAACGTCTTTGAGGATTTTATTAACCGCGTGGCCCATATGGATATTACCATTGGCATAGGGCGGGCCGTCATGCAGGATGAATTTCTCACGCCCCTTGGCGCGTTTACGGATTTTGCTGTAGAGGTCGATTTCCTGCCATTTTTGAATGATTTCCGGTTCTTTTTGTGGCAGGCCACCGCGCATGGGGAAGTCGGTTTTCGGTAAAAAAACCGTGTCTTTGTATTTCTCGGCGTTTTTGTTCTTTTCTTTATCACTCATAACTGGCTCATTCTATTTATAGGCCAAGCCAATCTAAATAATTTTATAAAAACTGCAAGAGGGTAAGACGCTGATTTATTCAGGTTTTTGAAGCCAGAATTGATACATCTCGACGAAGGCTGTGGGGTGTTTTTGCTCGAAGAGGTGCCATTTTTGTAAATCCAGCGCATAAACATCTTCGGGGAAGTAGCTATGATAGAGTTTTAGCACGTCCTGATTTCTGATCTCGAAGCCCATGAAATCAAGGCCTAGCTTACGGATCATTTCGTCAAGCTCTGGGCAGGTATAGCGATGTTCCTGTGCGTGGAAGATCAAGTCACGACAATTTGATGTGGCGTAGAAATCCATCCAGTACATGACAGGTTTGATCGGGTGATCATCAGGAAGATCGCGGATTATATCGCGGCACATATGGATGCCCTCGGCGGTGGACTCAAATTCTTGCTTGGCGATGAAGTCACGCGCTGCGATAACGGGGCGGCGTGCAATTTCACTATATAGGGCGATGCGCATAAAGCCGCCGGGCTTGAGGATATCATAAAGGGCTTGCCATCCTTTCATGGGGTCATCCATGTGGTGCAGCACGCCTGTGCAGGCAATCAGGTCAAACTCGCGCTCTAGTTCCCTGAATTTTAGGATATCGCCCAGACCATATTCGATATTCTCAATGCCCATTTCCTGTGTTTTGCGTTTGGCATAGGCAAGGGAACTGGCGCTTAAGTCAAGAGCTAGGATATTGGCATTCTCAAAGCTAAGAGATGCTTCGATGGATTGTCTTCCTGTGCCGCAGCCTGCAATTAGCACATCTGGTGCGTCATTATTGATAGAGGTAAATTCGTCTTCTTCCATATGGGGGAAGAGGCGCTGTATGAGGTCTTTAAGTGAAAACGCTGTGAGTGCGGTTGGTTGCATCCATCTGGGGTAGGGGTTTTCTTCATATTGTGCTTTGACCAGTTTCGAGATTTCATCATCTATCTGGGTGTAGGTTTTGAGGTCAGCTTTTGAGCTTTGTTCCTCTAAGGGTTCTTTTACTTGCACGCGGATGAGGTCGCTGGTGGTTTTGTTTTTGAGTAAGCGCTCAATGCCTTTGAGTGTGTGTAAAGGGCGGTAGCATCCATACAGGCAAAGGGCATAAGGGTCTGGCGTTGATTGGGATGCAAAAGCTTCTTCGAGTTTTTTGCCAAGCTGCTTGAGTTGTTCGGTTTCGCTGTCCTCTTCCGAGAAGACATATTCATTGAGGAAACACTGACAGGCCAGTGCGGCTAGGAATTCATGGCTTTGATCCCATAGGCTATCCTTGATTTTTCCCTCAAGCGTCAGGGCAAGGAAATGTTTCCTCATGTCGGTGAGCAGTGTTTCGATATTCACATCTTGGATGGGTAGTTTATGCAACATCTCTATAAATAAGGGGTGATTGAAAACTGCCCAGTTCAGGGATTTGTCTGCCAGAAGCTTATCAATGTTTTTAAGTTTGTTATCTTCAATGTTGGAGATTAGAACCTTGATGACATCTTGATGCAGCAAAAGCTTTTGGGAGATTTTAGTCAGTTTCATCGGGTCATTGGTTTTGCTTTTGAAGCAGCCCAGAACATTGCCGACAAGTCTGCTGTTGATATCAAAGTCTTGATATTCTTCGAAGAGGTTATGCATCAGCACGAAGATATCATCAATGGGGTCTTGCAAGATTGCAAAACGCAAGGCGCTTAGGCATTCGCGGTAGCGTTTTAAATGTTTCCGCGCGCGTGCAAGATTTACCCAATAGAGCGGCTTTTGGGGGGAGAGTGTGGTGGCGATCTGATAGTGATCTATGGATTTTTCAAAATCTTTTAGGGCTTCGTATGTTACCGCTAGATCATGATGACTTTCCGCAGCATTATAATTATGGTGGATGGCTTTCTTATAGGCCTCGATGGCTTCATCAAAATGTCCCAGCATTTTTAAAGCACTGGCCAGATTGTGAAAGCCTTCGGCGCGCGGTTCGATCTCGACTGACTTTTGTGCAATATTGGCGGCTTCTTTGTATTGTCCACAGCGATATAAAAAGGAGGCATAATTGACCCAAAGCTCGAATTGCGGTGGAGCGTTTTGCATGATTTGATTATAGAGCTTCAGAGCATCTTCTGCTTTGCCGGAAGCAAGCATGGTTTCGCACATGGCTATGGGGTCATTTTCAGGAGCAGCGTTTGTCATGGGTCTTAAGGTATCAAATTGTTTTTTAAAAGAAAGCAAAAAAGCGTGGTTGTTTTATAGCTTAAATTTCTCCAAACTGCGAGGCATGGATGATAAAGATAACATAACAAAAACGCATGCAATCAAGGCAGGCTCGATCGTGCTTGTTCTTGCGGGGGCTTTGGTCCTTCTGAAGTTGGTGGCTTATTTTATGAGCGGATCTTTGGGTATTCTTTCCTCTCTCACAGATTCGGCTTTGGATTTTCTGGTCTCGATGATGGCGCTGGGGAGTTTGTATTATGCGCGCCGTCCGGCAGATGAGGATCATCGTTGGGGGCACAGCAAAATGGAGGCGGTTTCAGCATTATTCCAAAGTGCTATTTTGGCAGGTGGGGCGGTATTTCTGATTTTTGAGGCAGGGCACAGATTTATTAGTCCGCAAGAGGTCTCTCATCATATGCTGGGGGTGGGCGTGATGGTGATATCAATTATTTTATCATTTTCTATTGTTCTTGTACAAAGGGGAGCAATTAAGAAAACAGGATCGGTGGTTCTGGAGGCTGATCTTTTGCATTATAGCAGTGATCTTTTTATCAATGCAGGTGTGATTATTTTACTGGTGCTACAGGCTTATGGTGCACCTTACTGGCTAGATCCAGTGTTTGCTATTGTTGTAGCTGTTTTCTTGGGTGTATGTGCAAGAGAGGTGGCTTTGAAGGCGCTCGGGGTTTTGCTGGACAGGGAGTTGCCAGATGAAGCGCGGCAATCAATCATCGCTTTGATTGAAGGTAATAAGCAGGTTTTGGGGTGGCATGATTTGCGCACCCATTATAACGGGCATTGTAATGTAATTTCGTTTGATATTGAGGTTGATGCGAAATTGCCCCTATGGGATGCGCATGAGATCAGCAAGCAAATCGAGCGGGATATTTTAAAGAGTTATCCGAATTCGGAAATCCTTATTCATATTGATCCAGAAGGGTACATCGAAGATGCACGTCACCGTGTGAAAGGGGTGCACAAATAAAAAAGAGCCCCCAATTAATGGAGGCTCTTTTTGAATAGTAAATTGCTGCAGTAAATTTTAAGCAGCCATTGCCTGTGATGATTTTTGAATGATCTTGTTGATCTGTTCATTCATAGGTTCTGAGCTGTCGATTGCAACTTTAATGCTAAGTTCTGATAATTTTGTTGCGCTTGTCATGAAGTCATCAAAGCTGTCTTGCATGATTTTGTTTTGTACTTCAGCAAATTCATTGATTGTCTTGGAGCTTAGGGCTTCCTTGACAAATTTTGCTTGTTTCTTGGCAGAATCCTGAGCAATATTCATGATCTCACCGAAGATTGTTTCAAAACCTTTGGCGTAAATCTCGCTTGATTTTGCGCATGCGTCTGAACATTGCTGAGAGAACTCAGTTGTTTGTTTTGTGATTTCATCGAAATCAAAAGGTGTTTGTTTTGCTTTAGCCATTACTTTTCTCCTTACCGATATTTAACCCTACAAATAAATGTAATCCATTTTGCGTCTATTTACAGAGGATGATATTTTTTAAAAACTACACAGAAAATTGATGGGAAGAATACGCCAGAAACACAACTATAACATATTGCTTTTATCATTTTAAGTGCATTTAGCCATTACCAAAAATAATTTACCATCAATTTGAGCGCAGCATAACAAATTATTTTGCAATGCACAATAGTTATTTTTTTGTTTAAAACCCGCTGACTGAAAGAGTTTCTTATTGCTTTCGTAGACTTATCTGGCAGTTTCAGGTATACTTCAAAACTTGGAGAGTGGGGCTGTTAACTAACAGTCCGAGGGCAATAACTTATTAGACATATCAGGCTTTTAATATGAAATACCGGACATGCAATAAATCAATCACAGGATTTACAAAGCTATGTGCTGTGTTTTTTATTATTTTGGTTTGTTTTTTTGCTAGTGGATTTTCTGCGCAAGCCAAGCCTAATAAAAAATATGCCGGTATTGTTGTTGATGTGAATACGGGAACTATCTTGTATCAGGACCGTGCCAATTCCAAACGCTATCCGGCCTCTTTGACAAAAATGATGACATTATTATTGGTTTTTGATGCGCTTAGGGCCGGAGAGTTGAGTTTAAAATCACGTATTCCAATCTCGCATCATGCTTCTACGATGGTGCCGAGCAAGCTGGGTTTAAAGCCCGGATCTACCATACGGGTGGATGATGCAATTATGTCTCTTGTCACGAAATCAGCGAATGATATTGCTGTAGCTCTTGCTGAAAAGCTGGGGGGGAGTGAAGCCAATTTTGCACGTATGATGACAAAACGGGCGCGTGAGCTTGGTATGAGGCGTACAACTTTTAAAAATGCTTCTGGCCTTCATGACCCAGGTCAAATTACGACGGCTAGTGATATGGTGAAATTAAGTCGTGCAATGATCATGCAATACCCTGAGTATTATCATTATTTCTCTCGTCGCAGTTTTACCTATCAAGGGAAAACCTATAAGAACCACAATAAGCTATTGGGTAGTTATGATGGTATGGATGGTTTGAAGACCGGCTATATTCAGGCTTCGGGTTTTAATCTCGCGGCGAGCGCTGTTCAAGATGGCCGCCGTTTGATTGGCGTAGTGTTTGGTGGCCGGACAGGTAATTCACGTAATGCGGAGATGGTAAGGTTATTGGATAATGGATTTACCAAGGCCAGATCTATGAATCTGCTTGCATTTCGTCCGCCTATTCCAAAAGAAAAGCCGATATTTGTTGCATCAACGGGAGAGGTTTATTCAAAGCCTCTTCATATTAAAGTAGATCAGAAAGTGCCGGTTGTGCAAAAGCATGATGGTGATGCTGGGCCGGATATTTCAGTTAAGGAGCATATTTCGCGTTGGGCAATGTTAGATCCTGAAGCTAGTGAATCCTTGTTCAGAAAGATGATCGGGGAGGGGGATTATGATGATGCTGTGCGTAGTCGTATAGCAACCGGTTTGATCGCGATTTCAGCTATTACAGGCGATATGATACCTGATAATTCTTTGCCTAATGAAAATCCTGTTGCATCAGTGCCTAGGGTAGCGCTGGCCAGAGCCAAGGCCGAGTACATTGAGCAAGAACATAATTGGGGTATTCAAGTTGGGGCTTATACCTCGCGTGATTCTGCCAATAAGGCAATTGCCCAAGCGGTTCAAAAACTTCCTGCATCCTTAAGGCAGGTTACAGCTTCTATTGCGCCGCGGAAGGTTGATGGTAATTGGGTGTTTAGGGGACGCTTAAAAGGCTATTCTAAGGAAAATGCACATCAGGCTTGTGACTTGCTTGAGGAATGTCTGATTGTTCCTCCTCAGGTTTATAAAAATTAAGCATGGTTTTTTTATTTCCAAAAGATGAACAAACGGAAAAAGGCAATGTTCTTTTTATTGTATTATTGGCGATAGTCCTTATTGGGGCATTAACCTTGGCCGTGCAGCAATCTGGACATGATGCGAATATTGATAAAGAGAAGTTGATTATTCGTATAGCTGAGGTCCGGCGATATACGGCTGAGCTAGAGCGCGGGATTACCTTTATTTTACAAAATGGTCATAGTGAATCAGATATTCGTTTTGCCCATCCGGATGCCGATCCTGACTATGGAGATCTAAGCGCGGATACTGATAAATCAGATCAGATGTTTGATCGTCTTGGTGGCGCAGCTCAATATCGGGAGCCGCCGCCCGGTATTAATGATGGCAGTGCTTGGGAATTTTATGGTCATACAGCGTTGCCAGAGGTTGGAACAAGTGCTGCTGATTTGATTGCTGTCTTACCAAATGTTACTCAGTCGTTTTGTGAGTCTTATAATAAGACGTTGGGTTATGATGAAGCTGTGCAGCCAGAAGACACCGGCACATGTATTTATAATGCAGCATCAAGCCGCTTTGATGATGGTACGCAATTTTATTCAAGCCCGAATGCTGTAACAGATGGCAGTTTTACACTTAGGCCTTCATTATCGGGCTGTGTGCAATGCACATCAGATAATACGTATCATGTCTTTCATGTTTTGATGGTGCGTTAATTGGTCATTGCTGCACACGGAAGATGCGAGTTTCCGTATTTGATAATTCTTTGATTTCACGTGTTAAGGGCAGTTGGTAATCAAAATTGGTGATCAATTTTCCTGACGCCGTTTCAATGACTTTTAAATGAATATCGACGTTTTTCTTGCCGCGTAAATAGGTGCCGCCTAAACTATATTTATCTTGAGAGCCATTTAGTGTCTGAGGTTGTCCGCTTAAGGATTCACTGAGTTTGACATGATAGCCCAGTTCGTTTAAGCGCACGCCGATTCCTTCGGGGATATTGCGTCCCAAGGGAGAGGACATGGAAGCGTTATCAGATTGGACAAGTGGTAAAATGCGGATGGGATCAGCCTTACCAACATAACCTTTCATTCGCGATTCCAGAAAATCTGCTGCAGCATGATTTTTGGCCTTGAGGTTCACGTCTTCACTGCGGAAAACATCATACATGGCCGCGGTCATAGTGCCGGTTACCAGTTTAAAAGTCTGTACTTCACCGCAAGCTGTGAGAGCTGAAGCGGTTATGGCTAGGGTGGCAAGTGTTAAGCTTATTTTTCGCATGGCTTGTCACATTTCCCGCCACAGCTTTTATCACAATCTTTGCTGCACAGGCGGTTACATATTTCCTTTGGCTTTTCTGAAGATTTACATTTTTTCTTATCGTCGCAGGGCTTGTCTTTTTTACAAGGTTTCTCTTTGGCACAAGGTTTTTCTTTCATACATGGTTTGTCTTTATTCGCACAGCAAGGCTTTTTATTATCGGCGCATTTGCTGCATGTTTCTTTTTTCATGCAGGGTGCTTTTTCTTTTTCATCTGAAAAGACAAGCTGATCAACATCGGGGCCTGTTGGTGAGAAACCATAGGCAGGCACTTTATAAAAATTTCCAAGAACGGTTTTAGGTTTGCCGTTTTCTTCGTCCATGCCCAGAGCCAAGAACAGCATTTTATAATCTTCAGGCAGATTGCCAGCGACTTTTGTTTTTGGTTTTTGTGCAATGAATGTTACGGGCATGCCTTTGCTTTTATCGACAGTGAGTAGATAACCTTGACGGGTTAGCTCACTACGCAGGCTGTGATCAAATGCAGCAAAGAAAGGTGATTTTTCTGCCGGGATATCCAGATATACAGAATCGACGCTAAAGGCTATTTCTTCATCAAGTTTTTCGACCAGAGATTTGCTGATCATCTTGATATCGTTCATTACTGCGTTGTTTTTGGATTCGCTATATTCATATCCGATGGGCAGGCTTTCCGATCCGTCAGCGGATTTATAGACTTTGTCATAGCTACTGTAACCGCGTCCCATTGGAGAGGGGGCAAATGTGCTACACGCGCTTAAGGAGAGTAGAACAAGAACAGCTAAAATCGGAAAATATGAAAAACGCATAATAGAAAGTCCTGCATGTGTAAGGTTTAAGATTTTAAGTCAGGCTGATTCGCCATGAGCCTGATTCTAGCAAGTATCATGTGAGGGGTACAGAGGTAAATTATGCTTTGGCCAGAAGGCGTCTGGCTTGGGTCGAGAGTGTGCAAAGTATTCGACCATAATCCGGTCCGATATTGATCAGACGTTGTTCCAGTATACCTTGCTCTAAGGCAGAGCTGATCATATCTGGTCCGTATTGTTTTTCCAGATCTTCTACAAACAGGGCGCATTCATCGCGATTGAAGTAGTTTTCAAGATTAAGAAAATCATTCATTAGGTCTTTGAGAGGTAATGTCATCATAAAACATCCTTTGTGAGAAGAAAGTGTTATTGATAATCATTCGCAATTAATGGGTTTGAGTCAAGCACTATGTGAAAAAGCTTTGGCTTTAATCACGATAACTTAGGCAGCTTTGCTTTTTTTGATTTTGTTAATGGATGATGTTGTGCTGTGACCGTCATAAACAGGCATGACATCAACAACGCCGCCATAACGCATAACACCCGGGGCTTCGGGTATTTGGTCGACTGTATAATCGCCGCCTTTGAAATAGATGTCCGGCTGTAACAGGTCCAGAATTTCGCAGGCTGTATTGGCTTGTTCAGGTGTCTCGGCGCCGAAAAGAACAACCATATCAACAGCAGCCAAAGAGGCAAGAACATTGGCACGTGAATTTTCATCATGGACTGGGCGCTCGGGGCCTTTGAGGATGTTCACGGATCTATCTGTATTGACTGCAACAATCAAGCGGTCACATTTTGCGCGGGCATCTTGTAAATAGGTCACATGACCAAAATGCAAGATGTCAAAGCATCCATTGGTAAAACCGACTTTAAGGCCTTTTGCTTTCCATCTTTTTACAATTTCTTCGGCCTCGTGCCATGTGCTGATGAAGGCCTTGCGTATTGTTTTTTCTTCCTTGCCGATGTGGCGATGTTCCAGAGCTTCTTTTAATTCGCCAAGGCGGATTGGTGCGGTTCCGACTTTGGTAACGACGACGCTGCCTGCGAGATTAGCCAGATCAGCGGCTTGTTCATAGGATCCGCCTGCGGCGATGGTAGCTGCTATGGTGGCAATAACGGTGTCGCCAGCGCCGGAGACATCGAAAACTTCGATTTTCTCGTCACTGCGCAAGTGAATAGGGGCTTCATTTTTTTGTAAGACGCTAATCCCGTCTGCTGAGCGCGTGGCGATAACGGCTTTGATGCCTGCATGTTTGATTAATGTATTTGCAGCACTTTCGATATCTGAATCAGTCGCAGTGGGCATGCCTTGTGTTGATAATGAGAGTTCCTTTTTATTAGGTGTCACAATATCTGCACCTTTATATACGCGGTAATCCATGCCTTTAGGGTCAACTAGGACGGGGATTTTGTGTTTATTGGCAATCTTGATGAGTTTTTGGATCAGCTTTGGTGTTAATAGGCCCTTGCCGTAATCTGATAGAACAACTGCCTGAGATTCAGGAATCATCGTTTGGGCTTTTTCTAAGACCAGATTTTCTGTTTCAGGGGAAATTTGATCTGTCTTTTCAATATCTGTCCGTAATAATTGCTGGTGGCCTGCCAGAAAACGGGTTTTTATGCTTGTCGGGCGGTCATTAATCTCAATGAATTCTGCTTGTGACGCGCCAAGGGTTTTACACAGTGATCTCAAGTTTTTGCCTTCGGAATCATCACCGATTACCGAGAGAATCGAAGCATTTGTTTCAAGCCCTATGAGGTTGGATAAGGTATTACCCGCGCCACCCAACATCATCGTTTCACGCTTGATTGAGAGCACTGGAATAGGGCTTTCTGGGGAAATGCGCTCTACATTTCCGTAAACAAAGCGATCCAGCATAATATCGCCGATCACCAGAATTTTTGTATCACTTAGGGTTTCAAGTAGGTTTTCCAAGTCGGGGTTTTGCGTCATTTTTCCAAAAATTTCTTATTTTCTTAATAAATCTTGCCTTTTATGCGCATTTCTTAGGATTTCGTCAATCTTTCTCGTGTTTAATTATGGGAACACTGTGAGTATGTTGAGTTTCTAAAGTAGAGGAAAAATTGTGCGTAGGGTATGGGTAAGTTGCAAAAATAACCAAAATTATCGCAATGATAAGGGTATATTAACGCATATCAAAAATAATTTATCACGGAATAAGCTTGGTGAGCTCCTTGTTTTTCGCGGTGTAATTTCACCAAATGATTTAAAGAAAGCTATAAAAGTCCAAAAAAAGGAAAAAATTCCTCTTGGGCGCGTTTTCCTGAATATGGGGTTGGCGACACGCCGGCAATTGTTCTTTGTGCTGTTCCAGCAGAAATTCCTTCGTCTTGCCGCTAGCGTGTTTTTTATGTTTGCAGCGATGGGGAATATTAACAAGGCAAAGGCTGATAGCTTAAAAGACTTGTCCTATAAAATTTCAGTGTCACTTGAGTTGGATAATACAACCAATGTTAATGAATTGCTTGTTTATCCTGATTTGTTTGGATCTCAGGAAAAGCGTTCTGATGATTTAAAGGCGTTTACAAAGTGGGAAGGGATGTTTCAGCGCTTTGAGAAAAGTCTGAAAGGTAAAACTGCGCGTGTTTTTGTTAATATGCTCAAGCAGGAATTGGATGGCTTTCAGTCTCGCTCTATTTTGAAAATGGCGCAGCGTGTGAATAGTTTGATGAATGAAAAGAAATATATTCTGGATAAGAATAATTGGGGTAAATCCGATTATTGGGCAACGCCAATTGAATTTATGCAGCGCGGCGGGGATTGTGAGGACTTTGCGATTGCGAAATATATGTCTTTGAAGGCTCTGGGGGTGCCGGAAAGCCGCTTACGTGTGGCCATTGTGCAAGATGAGCGCAAAGATATTCCGCATGCTATTTTGATTGTATATGCTGAAAATGGTCCAGTTATTCTGGATAATCAAATTGATGATGTTCGTAGCGCCGACAGTATTTACCATTATCGCCCGATTTTTTCTATCAATAGCGATTCATGGTGGTTGCATACACGAGAAGAGACTGTTCTTGCGTCTCGTTAGTCGTCTGCATTAATAATCCTTGATAACAATATTGACGAATTGGCCGGAGATAAATTTCTTGTCCTGAACATGGCCAATTCGAACTTCTGTGCCATTGGAGATATTGGCTTGAAGCTTTTTGTCCATCAGGATGCCGACTTCTTGTGGTGGATGGTCTTCGTAAACAAGGAAGAGTTTATTTTCTGTTTGCTCGTATTCTACCCACATTACGGCGCCCGGTAATTCATCTTCATGGAAAATAAGAATTTGTCCTTGCGCATTGGCAAGCATACAAAACTTGCCTTGGGTCACCAGAGAGATAGGAGTGGTTTGATTGTCCATGATTTTTTGCCTTTGATCCGGTCATAAAAAAAGACCAGTTTTTGTATTCTGGTCTTTTTTGAATTCTATGTTGTTTTTTATACGTTCAGAGCTTGTTCCAGAACTTGCTCTGTCTTTTGTGCAAGTTCTGCAGCATCCAACTCAGGCGGTTTGAAGCCTGCGTCCTTCAAATGTTCGCCTATTGCTTCAAACACAGTTTCCAGAAAGCTTCTGTCACCGCCTGTGGCAACTGAATCGTCAGCAATGACAGGTACTTGCCAGCAATTTTTATCTACAGGCAGATTTGAACCGATGTTATCGCGATTAAAATCGGGCAAATCAAAGCCACCTGATCCACCACCAACGCAGCCGCCAAAAGTAATGCCCATAAATTCATTTGGATCAAAAGTTATATTATCCGCGTCCATATCCAAACCAGCCATTAAATATCTCCTTACTTTATATTTTACCTGAATATTCTATCATTGCTCTTTTTTATAATGCAAGCTTTTCGATGTGATCTGTTATTGCAAAATGATGCCTTGCCACCTATAAAACCCCTATGATGATAGATTTCAAGCAGGCGGAAGCCAAACTGATTGCAGCGGGTAAGCGTTTGGATGCGCTGAATCTGGCTCCTGCGACAAGCGGGAATTATTCCATACGTTTAAGCGATAAAGAAATTGTGATTACTGAATCCGGAAATCATAAGGGTAAACTTCAGCACGGGGATTTTCTTCGTGTGGATATGGAGGGTAAGCCCTTAGAGGATAAGAAGCCTTCTGCTGAAACGTTGCTCCATTGCCAGTTATATAAATGTTATGAGAAGGCGCAGGCTATTTTGCATACGCATTCTGTGGCGGGTACTGTTTTGACACGATTCTTTGATGATCAGGCTTTTATCACTTTGACAGGTTATGAGATGCTCAAAATCTATCCAGGGAACGCCAAGAATACGCATGATATATCTGTGCATATTCCTGTTTTCGACAACACGCAAGATATGGTAGAACTATCAGCACGCGTTGATCCCGTGTTGCAAGAGCGGCCTGATTTATCAGTTTACCTGATTCGTGGGCACGGGCTTTATGCTTGGGGTGAAACAATAGAGCAGGCGGAATATATTACCGAGGCCACCGAGATGATGCTTAAATGTGAGCTTGAAACCTTGAAATTGAAAGGGGCAATGAGATGAGCCATTTGACAATTTATCCTGATAACCAGCCAGAAAATCCAAGTTTGAAAACGGCGGAAGGGGCTGTGATTGCCGAAGAACTTAACAAGATCGGGGTGCGTTTCGAGCGCTGGGAATGTCAGGGCGTTTTACCCGAGACGGCTGGTGATGAAGAGGTGATGGAGGCGTATTCTAGTGATATAGAGCGCTTGAAGACGGAAAACGGATATCAGTCAGTGGATGTGATCAGGCTTTCTTCGGATCACCCTGATAAGGATGCTTTGCGCCAGAAATTTCTGAGTGAGCATACACATAGTGAAGATGAGGTGCGCTTTTTCGTGGAAGGAGCGGGCGTGTTTTATCTTCGTGTTGATTGCAAGGTTTATATGACATTATGTGAGCGCGGCGATCTGATTAGTGTTCCGGAAGGGACGAAGCATTGGTTTGATATGGGGTCGGAGCCGCATTTGACTTGTATCCGTCTGTTTACCAGCAAAGAGGGCTGGGTGGCTGATTTTACAGGGGACAGAATCGCCGATGAGTTTCCGAAATTTGATAAAACACAAGAGGCGGCATAAATTATGAGCCATGAAATCAAGGCAGTTATAACTGATATTGAAGGTACAACGACAGAGCTATCTTTTGTGAAGGATATTCTTTTTCCCTATGCGGTGAAGAATTTACCGGATTATGTGCAGGAAAACGAAGATGAGATCGAAGGTATTCTTGATGCGGTGAGAGAGGAAGAGCGCAATCCTGATTTGACGCAGGAGGAAGTGGTTGAGGTTCTTTTGCGTTATATTGAGGAAGATCAGAAGGTTACGCCTTTAAAAGAGCTTCAAGGTTTGATCTGGGAGCAGGGTTATAAGGACGGGGAGCTTAAGGGGCATGTTTATGAGGATGCTCTGGAGTGTCTTAAGGATTGGCATAAAAGCGGGATTAAGCTTTATGTTTATTCCTCGGGTTCTATTTATGCGCAGAAACTGCTGTTCGGGCATACTGAAAGCGGAGATTTGAACGGCTTGTTTGACGGGAATTTTGATACGACGACGGGGTCAAAGAAAGAACCTGATTCATATGAGAAAATAGCTAAGGAAATTGGCTTTCCGGTTGAAAATATTCTGTTCTTATCTGATTGCACCGAAGAAATTGAAGCAGCTGCGACGGTGGGTATGAATGTGGTTATTCTGGATCGTGAGAGCTGTTTGAGCGCTAATCAGAAGCATAGTGTTGTACAGAGTTTTAATCAGATTTTTGGTGATAATCAGGATCACCAGATAGAGGCGAACGGATAAACCTCATGAAAATTAATGATGTTCATTATAGATCAATCGCACTCAATGATGATGGCTGGTCGGTGCGGATATTTGACCAGCGTAAGTTGCCGTGGGAGCTTGTCTTTGTGCATTTGGAGACGATGGAGCAGGCGGCCAAGGCAATTTCCGAGATGTGGACACGCGGCGCGCCGATGATCGCGGCGACGGCGGCTTATGGATTTTGTTTGGCTTTACGCAAGGATACTTCTGATGAAAATCTGGAAAGTGCTTATCAAACTTTGCTCGCCACAAGGCCAACGGCGGTGAATTTGCGCTGGGCATTGGATGAGATGAAGGCGGCGACTTTGGAGCATGAAGGACAGGCTAGGATCGAAGCGGCTTATAAACGTGCGTGCGAGATTTGTGATGAGGATGTCGAGATTAACCGTAAAATCGGTGAGAATGGATTGAAAATTCTTCGTAAGCTTTCCAAGGAAAAGAACGGGGAACCTATCAATATTCTAACGCATTGTAATGCAGGGTGGCTGGCAACGGTGGATTACGGGACGATTACGGCGCCTATTTATCTGGCGCATGATGAAGGGATCAAGGTTCATGTCTGGGTGGGTGAGACAAGGCCACGTAATCAGGGTGCATCTTTGACGGCTTATGAGCTATCTCAACATGGGGTTCCGCATACGGTGATTGCCGATAATGCCGGTGGTTTGCTCATGGAGCGGGGCGAAGTGGATTTATGCCTTGTAGGCACGGATCGTGTGACGCGCAATGGTGATGTGTGTAATAAGATCGGGACTTATCTTAAGGCTTTGGCGGCGAAGGATAATGATGTGCCGTTTTATATTGCCTTGCCGTATCCGACGATTGATTATTCGATGGAAAGCGGGGATATGGTGCCGATTGAGGAGAGATCCGAGCAGGAAGTCACCCGAATCGCAGGAATGAGTGATCAGGGTGATGTGATGGAAGTGCAGATTACGCAATCCAGAGCTTATAATCCGGCTTTTGACGTGACGCCGGCAAGGCTGGTGAGTGGGTATATCACTGAGCGCGGGGTTTTGGAGAAGGTCTGTGATGGGGATTCCGATGAGCCTGTATATGCTGAAATAGCAGCTTAGAGCAAAAAATACTGGTTTTATTTGCGTATTTGTACTTTTTTTGTATAGAATAGTGATAAGGAATTTCTAATTAAGGTGGTTAATTGTGGTAGCACACTCAAGTTTAACTGAAGAAGATAATGGCTATGAGGCTCAAGAGCCGGTGCAAGAGGCAGTTGTAGTTCCTTTTACAATTACAGAACTTGCGAGCTTTGGTGTGCCTGATAATAATCCGCATGATCTTGATTCAGAATCAGAACGTAAGGCCTATTACGATAATCTTCATCTTGATCCTAATCTTGATACATATTCTCCGAATGACGTTCATTTGAGTCTTGTGAATAATGGCAATGATGCCGCCTTGCGGGATTACATTAGTGATATGGATGCCAATAGCGGAATGGCTTCGAAAGATAATAATGTTACAGCTCGTCTTGGTGATGCAATGATGCAAGCGCCTGATAATAGCACGGCTGATGAGATGTTATCGCAAGATGCGTCGTTCCGCGGCAAAGAAAACGCCATGGAGGAAAGACAAGAGAATCATCACCTTAATGAAGATGAGGCAGAATCATATGTTTATATGCCTCCTGATGATGAATATAGCCTTGAGCAACTTAAGGATCAAATGGTTCAAGATATGCTGGAACTTGACGGGATTGATGAATCCGATGTCCAGATGGTTCTGGCGGCGGATGCTGCCGGGGATATTGCTGCGACGATGAAGGCTCTGGATGCAGTGGCTGATAAATATGACTTGGGCGATATGAAAGACGGTGTCGAGCTGATGCAAGTTGGTCTTGATGATATGCTAGAAGAGGCCAACGAAGTTGCTACAGTTGTTCATGGAATTAAACCACCTGAAGATAACTACAATCAGGAAGTGACTTTGGGTTTGCCTCAGTTTACCTAAGTCATTTTAAAAATACCCTTGCATTTTTCCTTTAAATTGTTTTATTGTCCGCAACGCGCTTAATGGCGCGATTGGTTGTGGGAGGTTGTTGCCTTAAATATAAAGACCATTGGCAAGCCGCACCACATATTCTCCAAACTGCTATTGAAAAGGAGAAATACAATGGCAAAGAAGGTTTCGGGTTATATTAACCTGACAATTATTGGTGGCGGTGCTAATCCGTCTCCTCCTGTTGGTCCGGCTTTGGGGCAGCATGGTGTAAATATCATGGAATTCTGTAAGGCGTTTAATGCCAAGACAGAAGAGAGCAAAGGTATTCCTATTCCGGTTGTTATTACCGTGTATGAAGACCGCTCTTTCGACTTTATCACAAAAACACCACCTGCAAGTTACTTTATCAAACAGGCAGCGAAGTTGCCAAAAGGTTCAAGTAATCCTGGACGTGAAGTGGCTGGTCAGATCCGTCGCTCTCAGGTTAAAGAAATTGCAGAAAAGAAAATGCCTGACCTCAATGCGAATGACATTGAAGCGGCAATGCTCATCATTGAAGGCTCGGCCCGTTCTATGGGTATCGATGTCGTGGAGGGTTAATCGATGAAAAATACTAAGAATAATCAAAAAGCCCTTGAGCTTGTAGATCGTACAAAATTCTATGACTTGAAAGAGGCCATTGAGATTTTGAAAAAATGTGCCAAGAGTCGCAAATTCGATGAAAGTTTTGAAATTGCATTAAATCTTGGCGTTGATCCAAAACATGCGGATCAGCAGGTTCGTGGTATGGTGACTTTGCCTCATGGTACAGGTGCTTCTGTGAAGGTTGCCGTTTTTGCCAAAGATGACAAGGCACAAGAAGCAAAAGATGCTGGTGCGGATATTGTCGGTGCAGAAGATCTGGTCGAGAAAATCCAGAAAGGCGAGATTGAATTTGATCGCTGTGTTGCAACGCCGGATATGATGGGGCTTGTTGGGCGCGTGGCTAAGGTGTTGGGGCCAAAAGGCCTGATGCCTAATCCTAAGCTTGGTACGGTTACACCTGATGTGACAAAAGCTGTTACCGAAGCCAAAGCCGGTTCGATTGAATTCCGTGCTGAAAAAGCCGGTATTGTTCATGCTGGTATTGGTAAGGTTTCCTTTGATGATAAAAAGCTGGCTGAAAATGCTGTAGCTTTTGTTGAAGCTATCAAGAAGGCGAAGCCTGCTGGTGCGAAAGGGACATATATTGGTAAAGTTACTGTTACTTCGTCAATGGGTCCTGGTATCAAGATTAATATCGATAGTCTTGCTGCTTAGTCTAATTGAATTAGTGTTCATTAAAAAAATAGCCCTGTCTTGGATAGGGCTATTTTGCTATTCTCGAAAAAATATAAATGGAAAGGAATAGTTAGTGAGCTCAGAAACATTGTATGATCGCATAGGTGGTGAGTTTGCCATTAATGCTGCAGTGGATTCATTTTATGCAAAGGTGTTAAGTGACCAGCTTTTATTGCCTTTTTTTGAAGGTATATGTATGGATGTGCAAATGGGTAAGATGAAGACCTTTCTTACAGTGGCATTTGACCATGGTTCTGAGGGAACAATAGCTAATATGCGTAATGCACATGCACCACTTGTTGAGCGTGGGTTAAGTGATATCCATTTTGATGCTATTCTCAGGCATATGGCAGAAACTTTGCGGGAGTTATCTGTGCCAGATAATTTGATAGCAGAAGTTGCTGGCATTGTAGAAAGTTATCGTGATGAAGTTTTGAATCGTTAATAGGGAAAATCTATTGTGCTGGATTCTAAACTTTGGAAAAAACTGCAAAACTTTGAGATGGATGTAGCAGGTGATGCCTTCCCTTTTTCAAAGCGTTTGGCGCGGGATAATAACTGGTCATATAAATATGCTCTGTGTGTGATCGAAGAATACAAAAAGTTTCTTTATTTGATGATGGTTAGTCCTAGTCCCATGACTCCATCTGACCAAGTTGATCAGGTCTGGCATTTGCATCTGGTTTATACGCAAAGTTATTGGATTGATTTGTGTGGGGGTGTCTTAGGGCGAGAGTTGCATCATAATCCTACAAAAGGAGGGGAAGCTCAAAGCCATAGTTTTAAATCATATTATGCAGCTACAAAGGCTCTATATAAGCAAGAGTTTCAAGAAGAGCCGCCTGCGGATATCTGGCCAGATGAAAAAGTTCGTTTTGGGGAAGCACCTTTTTACAAGCGTGTTAGCCTTGCCCGGTATTGGCTGTTGCCACGCTTTCAAATTGGGCAGGTATTTGCTTTTTCTTTACTGGCCTTGATTATTACAGGCTGTGTTTCAAGTGATGAACTATTCAAGCCTTGGGACGAATATTCCAGCAATGAAAGAGCAATTATATTTTTTCTGGGGGCTTTTATTGTCATTTATGTTTATGTGGCTTTGATTAAATTTTTACGACAACTTGGTATTTTGCCACCTAGGAAAGATAAAAAAGATAGTGCGGGTGGTTGCACAGGCTGTGGTGGATGTTTTTTTGGTGGTGATGATGATGGTAGCGGGTGCTCCGGTTGCGGTGGTTGTGGCGGTGATTAAGGCTTTTGACTGTATAAGCTTGCTAAAATATTTTTACATATGTTAGTAAGGTGCAGTGATCGATATTGATGTAGGTAGAGCTTTTCGAAAAATAGGTGGAACGCCTTTAGTGCATGTTCCGATGCTTTCGCCTGTCTGGGCACCAGATATCAAAGTTTTTGCAAAGTTAGAAAGGCATAATCCTACTGGAAGTGTAAAAGACCGGATTGCCGAGTATCTTGTTAATGATGCAATAGCCCAAAGGGGTGATCTGTTAACAACTATTGTGGAGGCGAGTTCTGGGAATACGGCTTCTGCTGTTGCTGCGGCTTCTGCTCAAAAGGGTTTGGGTTGTGTTATTTTTATTCCCAATAAGACTAGTGAAGAAAAAAAGCTGATTACTGAGTCTTATGGCGCAAAAGTTATTCGGGCAGAAATTGATCAGGATTATATGCAACTTGCTAAAGATTATGCGGAATCTTTGGGTAATCAAGCTGTGTTTCTTAATCAATATGATAACCTTATGAATAGGGAAGCTCATTTTAGGGAGACTGGTCCGGAAATTATTCAAGACATGCAAGGCGGGGTTATTGATGCTTTTGTTTCTGTGGCGTCAACTGGTGGAACGATTTCTGGTATCGGGGAATGTTTGAAAAATTATGATGAGCAAATTAGGGTTGTAATGGCGGACCCGATTTATTCGGTGTTGTTTGACGAATTTTATAGGCATAGGAATCCGAATTATCAACCAGTAATGATTACGCCCGATGGTCACCTTAGAGAAGGGATGCGGTTTAGGGATACTCTGATTGAGGGGGTTGGTAAAAAACGTGTTCCAAACAATATAAATTTTGACATTATTGATCAGGCAGAAAAGTATTTTGGGGGGAAAGCACTTCAGCTTGTACAGAAAATCAATCAAAATACAGATTTGTCGATTGGAGCATCTAGTGGTGCTAATGCGCTTATTGCACAAAGGGTTGCAGAGCAGCTAGCTTCTGAAGGTCGTGAGGAGGCTAATATCATTACAATTTTTGCTGATGGTAGTGAAAAATATAAGAGTAAATTTGAAAATAGTGAATGGCTTACAGATGCTATGCAGTATGATCACTAAAAATACTTGACATGACTATTCTATCTGATTATAAGCACTTTCATTGAATTAACCCGTCCAAGACTGCTAGGCATAAAAATAAGTCCTGCATAGATGTGTAAAGTAAAATAAGCCTTGTTTTTATTCGGGCTGTTTGTTTTTCATTGAAGATGTTTTGGATGGTGGCCTTTTTAAAAAAAGAGCCGCTTTTTTTATGTTTTAAATTTAAGGAGAAAAGCGATGGGCATGAGCCGCGCTGCTAAAGAAGCCGAAATTAAAGCCTTGAATGAGCGTTTTGCCAATGATGAATTGGTTGTTGTTACGCATTATTCAGGATTGAGTGTATCTGATCTTAACGATCTTCGTGGGAAACTTCGTGAAGAAGGTGCTAGCTTCAAGGTAACAAAAAATACTTTGGCCAAGCTGGCCATTAAGGGCACTAAGTATGAAGGTCTTGATGAGATGTTTTCTGGTCCGACTGGTGTGGCATCTTCACAGGATCCTGTTGCTGCGGCCCGCGTTGCGCATAAGTTTGCCAAAGATAATGACAAGTTTGTTATTCTTGGTGGTGCGATGGGCGAGATTATTCTTGATGCTGCAGGTGTTGAGGCCTTGGCTAAGTTGCCATCACTGGACGAGATCCGTTCCAAGCTTGTTGGCTTGTTGCAGGCACCTGCAACGAAGCTTGCTGGTCTTATGCAAGCGCCGGCACGTGAGCTTGTTGGTGTGACTAAAGCTTATGGCGAAAAAGGTTAAGTAATAGAGTTTTGAAACAGCGAATTTAGATTTATCAAAAAGGAGAGAAAAAATGGCTGCTGATTTGGAAAAAATTGTTGAACAACTATCTGAACTGACTGTTCTGGAAGCTGCTGAGCTTTCAAAGCTTTTGGAAGATAAGTGGGGCGTAACTGCCGCTGCTGCTGCACCTGTTGCGGTTGCTGCTGCTGGTGGTGCGGATGCTGGTGGTGCAGAAGAGAAGAGCGAATTTGACGTTATTCTTGAAGCTGCTGGTGGTAACAAAATTGCTGTTATCAAAGAGGTCCGCGCAATCACAGGTCTTGGTCTTAAAGAAGCAAAAGACCTTGTTGAAGCTGGTGGTAAGGCTGTTAAAGAAGGTGCTTCTAAGGAAGAAGCTGAAGAAATCAAAGGCAAGCTTGAAGCTGCTGGCGCGACAGTCGCTCTTAAATAATCTTTGGGTTTATACCATTTTGCATTTCCCGCAAGCTATATGCGGGAGATGCTTTTTTGCCTTTCGGCAAGATTTATTATTGACATTGCGTGTGGCGTAGGCCATATAGCTAACAAACTTGATCTGGGATGAACGTGAGACTATTGAAGAGAGACGGATTCCGTAAACTTAAATAGTGATTAATTTTTGACCACTGGGCCGTAAGTGAGGGTGCAGAGGTTTTTTTGTTTTTCTATTGTGAAAACAAGGTTTTGGGCAGCCAGAAAGTGCCTTGAAATGAGATTAGACAAGTCAGTGAACGAATAGGACGATAAAGACATGTGTGCAGCAAAAGCCAAAAAATCAAATGATTTCGTAAATGCAAACAGTATTGAAAGTTTTACTGGTAAAAAACGTGTGCGCCGTAATTTTGGTGTGATCAACGAAGTTGAGCAAATTCCTCACCTTATCGGCTTGCAGAAAGATTCTTATGAGCGTTTCCAGCAAAAAGATATTCTTGCTGATGATCGTAAACTTCATGGTCTTCAGGAAGTTTTGTTCTCTGTATTTCCAATCAAGGATTTTGGTGATAAGGCCGAGATTGATTTTGTTAAGTATGAATTTGAAGAGCCAAAATATGATGTGGAAGAGTGTCAGCAACGTGATATGACGTATGCTGCGCCATTGCGTGTGACATTGCGTCTTTCAGTATTTGATATTGATGAGGATACAGGTCTTCGTTCAATTCGTGACATTAAAGAGCAAGATGTTTATATGCTCGATATGCCGATGATGACAGAAAACGGCACGTTCGTAGTTAACGGAACAGAGCGTGTGATCGTTTCCCAGATGCATAGATCGCCTGGCGTGTTCTTTGATCATGATGGTGGTAAAACACATGTGTCCGGTAAGTATCTCTTCTCGGCCCGTGTAATCCCTTATCGTGGTTCGTGGCTTGATTTTGAATTTGATGCGAAGGACTTGATGTATGTTCGTATTGACCGTCGTCGTAAGTTGCCTTTGACGACTATGCTTCGTTGTCTGGATTGCGCCGAGACAGAGCGTCTGCGTGCTGAAGCTGCTGAAAATGATGAAGAGCTCGATCCATTGATGGTCCAGGGTATGTCCAATGAAGAAATTCTGGGTGTCTTCTATGATACAATTTCCTATAAAAAGCAAAAGAAGGGCTGGGAGACAGCTTTTGATGGAGAGCGTTTGCGCGGCATCAAGCTTCCTTATGATTTGGTTGATGCCAAGTCAGGAAAGGTTGTAGAGGAAGAAGGCACAAAGATTACGCCTCGTAAGGCTAAGAAGCTTGCTGAAGAGGGTTTGAAAAATATCCTTCTATCCGAAGAGCATTTGACAGGTCAGTATGTTGCTCGTGATATTTTTGATATGACAACTGGTCAGGTTCTGTTTGAAGCTGGTCATGAGTTGGAAGAAGGTGACTTTGAAGCGCTTGAAGGTGCTAAAGTTGAAGAGCTTCACATTCTGGCGATTGATCACATTAATGTAGGTCCTTATATCCGTAACACCTTGATGGCTGATAAATGTGATACGCGCGAAGAAGCCTTGATCGATATTTACCGCGTTATGCGTCCTGGTGAGCCGCCGACAGTTGAATCTGCGCAAGCTTTGTTTGATTCTTTGTTCTTCGATGCCGAGCGTTATGATTTGTCTCCGGTTGGTCGCGTGAAAATGAATGCGCGTCTTGATCTAGATGCTGATGATCAGTTCCGTATTTTGAATAAGGCCGATGTCTTGGCGATTGTTAAATATTTACATGGTCTGAAAGATGGTCAGGGCGAAGTTGATGATATTGATAACCTTGGAAATCGTCGTGTACGTTCCGTTGGTGAATTGATGGAGAATCAGGTTCGTATTGGCTTGCTTCGTATGGAGCGCGCTATTCGTGAGCGTATGTCATCTGTCGAAATTGATACATATATGCCGCACGATTTGATCAATTCCAAGCCTGTTCAGGCGGCTGTGCGCGAGTTCTTTGGATCTTCACAGCTTTCCCAGTTTATGGATCAGACGAACCCGCTTTCCGAAATTACCCATAAGCGCCGTCTTTCGGCACTGGGGCCGGGCGGTTTGACACGTGAGCGTGCAGGTTTCGAGGTTCGTGACGTGCACCCAACGCATTATGGTCGTATCTGTCCGATTGAAACACCTGAGGGTCCGAATATTGGTTTGATCAACTCTTTGGCTACCTATGCCCGCGTCAATGATTATGGCTTTATAGAAAGTCCATATCGTAAAGTTGAGGATGGTAAGGTTACTGCTGAAGTGGTTTACATGTCGGCAATGGAAGAAGCTAAATACACAATCGCGCAGGCGAATTCCAAGCTTGATGCTAAGGGTGGGTTTGTTGCTGATCTTGTTTCCTGTCGTCAGGCTGGTGAGAACGTGATGGCAACATCCGAGCACATTGATTATATGGACGTTTCGCCTAAGCAGATGGTGTCTGTGGCTGCGTCTCTTATTCCATTCCTTGAGAATGACGATGCAAACCGCGCATTGATGGGATCGAACATGATGCGTCAGGCCGTGCCGCTACTGCGTAGTGATGCGCCATTGGTTGGAACAGGTATGGAAGCAACTGTTGCCCGTGACTCGGGTGCTTCTGTTGTGGCTCGCAGAACAGGTGTCGTGACCAAGGTTGATGCTCAGCGTATTGTTGTTCAGGCAACTGAAATCGAACGTGCAGATGATCCAGTTGTTGATATCTACAAGCTTTCCAAGTTCCAGCGTTCAAACCAAGACACATGTATTAACCAGCGTCCGCTTGTTAAAGTTGGTGATGAGGTGAAAGCGGGAGATATCGTGGCAGATGGTCCGTCAACAGATCTTGGTGAGTTGGCCTTGGGTCGTAACGTTCTTGTGGCTTTCATGCCTTGGAATGGTTACAACTTCGAGGACTCGATCCTGATCAATGAGCGTATTGTGCGCGATGATGTTTATACATCGATCCACCTTGAAGAATTTGAGGTGATGGCACGTGATACGAAGCTAGGAACAGAAGATATCACACGTGATATTCCAAATGTTGGTGAAGAGGCTCTTCGTCACTTGGATGAGGCTGGTATTGTTCACATTGGCGCGGAAGTTCATCCTGGTGATATTCTGGTTGGTAAGGTGACACCTAAGGGTGAATCTCCGATGACTCCGGAAGAAAAACTTCTTCGTGCTATCTTTGGTGAGAAGGCAGCCGATGTAAAAGATACGTCACTTCGCCTGCCGCCCGGTGCATCCGGTACAATTGTTGAAGTTCGCGTGTTTAACCGCCGCGGCGTTGACAAAGATGCACGTGCGCTTTCGATTGAACAAGAAGAGATCGAGCGCCTTGCAAAAGACCGTGATGATGAGCGTCGCATTCTGGAAGATGGTTTCTATGGTCGTTTGCTTGAAATGCTGGATGGTCAGACGGTTGCTTCTGCGCCAAAAGATTCAGGTTTGAAGAAAGGTGCTACAATCACTAAGGCTGCTTTGGAAGAAGTCAAGCGCGGTATCTGGAGACAGATCGCGATTGAAGATGAAAACCGTATGGAAGAAATCGAAGCTATGGGCGGTACATTCGACGAAGCCGTTGATGACCTGAAAGAACGTTTTGAAAATAAGGTTGAGAAGCTTCAGCGTGGTGATGAATTGCCACCTGGCGTGATGAAAATGGTCAAGGTCTTTGTTGCTGTTAAGCGTAAGATGCAGCCTGGTGACAAGATGGCTGGTCGTCACGGTAACAAAGGGGTCGTTTCCAAGATTATGGCTCAGGAAGATATGCCATACCTTGAGGATGGTACACCTGTTGATATCGTGCTGAACCCGCTTGGGGTGCCATCACGTATGAATGTCGGTCAGATTCTGGAAACGCATTTGGGCTGGGCGTCCTTCAAGCTTGGTAAGCAAATTGGCGAGATTGTCGATGAGTTCCAATCCAAGAAGGAAGCATCAGCAGAAGAGCGTAAGACTTTGGATAAGAAACTTGAGGGCGTTTATGGCGACCGCGAGTTTAAAGAAAAGATCAATAAGCTCGATAACACAGAAGTTGTTGAAATGTGTAATAACCTTCGTGGTGGTGTGCCGATGGGAACGCCTGTTTTTGATGGTGCTTATGAAGGTGATATTTCCGAGTTGCTTGAAAATGCAGGTCTGGATACATCCGGTCAGATGCGCTTGATTGACGGTCGTACTGGTGAATACTTCAATCACCGTGTGACAGTGGGTATCATGTATATGCTAAAACTGCACCACTTGGTTGATGATAAGATCCACGCCCGTTCAATCGGTCCATACTCACTTGTTACGCAGCAGCCTCTTGGCGGTAAGGCCCAGTTCGGTGGCCAGCGTTTCGGAGAGATGGAAGTCTGGGCGCTTCAAGCTTATGGCGCGGCTTATACGTTGCAGGAAATGCTAACGGTTAAGTCAGATGACGTGGCTGGTCGCTCCAAGGTCTATGAGAGCATCGTTCGCGGTGAAGATAATTTCGAGATCGGTATCCCAGAGAGCTTTAACGTTCTGACTAAGGAACTTAAGGCGCTGTGTCTGAATATCGACTTGAAACAATCTAGCGGATCGAAGTCATAACTAACGGAATAAAATAGGAAATACCCAAAGAAAAAGGGAAAGCACGATGAATGAACTAATGAACTTATTTGGTCAACCGACAGGACCACAAAGCTTTGATACAATTCGTATCTCTATTGCGTCACCGCAACAGATCAAGAGCTGGTCTTTTGGTGAGGTGAAAAAGCCTGAAACGATTAATTATCGTACCTTTAAGCCGGAAAAAGACGGTTTGTTCTGTGCACGTATTTTCGGACCTGTTAAGGATTATGAATGTTTGTGCGGTAAGTATAAGCGCATGAAATATAAGGGGATTATATGTGAAAAGTGCGGCGTTGAAGTGACATTGACCAAGGTTCGTCGTGATCGTATGGGGCATATTGATCTGGCGTCTCCTGTTGCTCATATCTGGTTCTTGAAGTCCTTGCCAAGTCGTATCGGTCTTATCATGGATATGACTTTGAAAGAGCTTGAGCGCGTACTTTACTTTGAAAACTTCATCGTGATCGAGCCGGGCATGACGCCGCTTAAGCCCTTCCAGCTTCTGAACGAAGAAGAGTATATGGATGCGCAAGATGAGTATGGTGAAGAGAATTTCCGCGCGGGTATTGGTGCGGAAGCGATTAAGGAAATTCTTGCTGAACTAGATTTGGAAGAAGAACTTGCTTCTGCGGAAGAAGACCTTCGTGAAACAAATTCAGAAGCCAAGCGTAAGAAGCTGGTTAAGCGTATTAAATTGCTTGAAGCGTTTATCACTTCTGGTACACGTCCCGAGTGGATGATTTTGGACGCGGTGCCTGTTTTGCCGCCTGAGCTTCGTCCGCTTGTGCCACTTGATGGCGGTCGTTTTGCGACGTCAGACCTTAACGATCTATATCGTCGCGTGATCAACCGTAACAATCGTTTGAAGCGCCTGATTGAACTTCGTGCACCTGATATTATCGTACGTAACGAAAAGCGTATGCTTCAGGAATCTGTTGATGCTCTGTTCGATAATGGTCGCCGTGGTCGTGTGATTACTGGCGCGAATAAGCGTCCGCTGAAATCACTTTCCGATATGCTTAAAGGAAAGCAAGGTCGTTTCCGTCAGAACCTTTTGGGTAAACGTGTTGATTATTCCGGTCGTTCTGTAATTGTGGTTGGTCCAGAATTGAAGCTTCATCAATGTGGGTTGCCAAAGAAAATGGCACTTGAGCTATTCAAGCCGTTTATCTATCACAAGCTCGAAATCTATGGCATGGCCTCGACTGTTAAGGCTGCCAAGAAGATGGTTGAAAAAGAGCGCCCAGAAGTTTGGGATATCTTGGAAGAGGTTATTCGCGAGCATCCGGTTATGTTGAACCGCGCACCGACACTTCACCGTCTTGGTATTCAGGCTTTTGAACCGATTTTGATTGAAGGTAAGGCGATTCAGCTTCACCCGCTTGTCTGTACGGCGTTTAATGCTGACTTTGACGGTGACCAGATGGCTGTTCACGTACCACTTTCTATCGAAGCACAGCTTGAAGCGCGTTGCTTGATGATGGCGACAAACAATATTCTTTCACCTGCAAATGGTAAGCCTATTATCGTGCCGTCTCAGGACATTGTTTTGGGTCTTTATTATCTCTCGATCTCTCTGGACAATCAGAAGGGCGAGGGCATGATCTTCCGTGGTCCGGGTGAGATTATGCACGCTTTGGAGGCTGATGTGGTTTCCTTGCACGCAAAAATCAAGTGCCGTTATCACACAGTGGATGAAAATGGCGAGCCGAAGACAGAAGTTGTTGAATCAACACCAGGTCGTATGATCTTGTCTGAGCTTTTACCACGTCATCAAAATGTACCTTTTTCAGTTTTGAATCAGGTTCTGACGAAGAAGGAAATTACAAATCTTATTGATACAGTTTATCGTCACTGTGGTCAGAAAGAGACTGTTATCTTCTGTGACCGTATGATGAAACTTGGTTTCAAATATGCATGTAAGGCTGGTATTTCTTTTGGTAAGGATGATCTTATTATTCCAGATGCCAAGAAAAAGCTTGTTGAAGAAGCAAAAGATAAAGTTAGTGAATTCGAACAGCAATATATGGACGGTCTGATTACAAAAGGCGAGAAATATAACAAAGTTGTTGATATCTGGTCACGTTGTACAGATGAAGTTGCCGATGAGATGATGAAAGGTATTTCGGATTACTCAGATGGCGAATTGAACGCGGTATACATGATGGCTCATTCCGGTGCTCGTGGTTCTGCCGCACAGATCCGTCAGCTTGCTGGTATGCGTGGGTTGATGGCTAAGCCGTCTGGTGAAATTATCGAAAACCCGATTATTTCGAACTTTAAAGAAGGTCTGACAGTGCTTGAGTACTTTAACTCTACGCACGGTGCTCGTAAGGGTCTTGCCGATACAGCCTTGAAGACAGCGAACTCCGGTTACCTGACACGCCGTCTTGTTGACGTTGCTCAAGATGCTATTATCACCCAGAAAGACTGTGGCACGGAAAAAGGCTTTTCTATGCGCGCTGTGATGAATGGTGCTGATGTTGTTGTGTCCTTGGCCGAGCGTATTTTGGGACGTGCTTCCTCGCTTGAGATCAAAGACCCTATGTCAGGAGAACTTTTGGTTGAAGCTGGTCAGATTATCGATGAGGCTATTGCCGAGAAGATTGAAACTGCTGGTGTTGATGAAGTTCTTGTTCGCTCTGTCTTGACTTGCGAAGGTGATAATAATGGTATCTGTGCCACATGTTATGGTCGTGACCTTGCACGTGGAACAGAAGTTAATGTTGGTGAGGCTGTCGGTGTTATGGCGGCGCAGTCAATCGGTGAGCCTGGTACGCAGCTTACGATGCGGACGTTCCACATTGGTGGCGCGGCGCAAAGAGGGGCCGAGCGTTCTCATATTGAAGCTAATATTGACGGTACTGTTAAGATCAATAATCAGAATATCGTGAAGAACTCCGCTGGTATCGAGATTGTCATGGGACGTAATACAGAGATTGTTTTGCTTGATAAAAAAGGCAATACAAAAGCTACACACCGTGTGCCATATGGCTCTCACTTGATGGTCAAAGATGGTGGTAAGGTCAAGGCCGGTGATAAAATGGTAGAGTGGGATCCATATACTCTGCCTGTTATTACTGAAAAAGACGGTGTGGCTCATTACTTTGACTTGGTTGAAGGTGTTTCTATCACTGATGAGACAGACGAAGCGACAGGTATTGCCTCTAAGAAGATTATTGACTGGCGTTCACAGCCTAAGGGTGGTGATCTTAAGCCTCGTATTGCTCTGCTTGATAAGAAGGGCAATATCATTAATCTGGCTAATGGAGCAGCTGCGAATTACTTCTTGTCCGTGGATACAGTTCTTTCTGTTGAGAATGAGCAAGAGGTTAAGGCTGGTGATATTATCGCGCGTATTCCTCGCGAGACATCAAAAACACGCGACATTACAGGTGGTCTGCCACGTGTGGCTGAACTGTTCGAAGCTCGTATTCCTAAGGACTTTGCTGTTATTTCCGAAATTGACGGTTATGTCGAGTTTGGTAAGGACTATAAGTCCAAGCGCCGCGTGATTGTTAAGCCTGCGGATGCGGATCAGGAAGCCGCGGAATATCTTGTGCCGAAAGGTCGTCATATGGCTGTGCATGAGGGTGATTTTGTGCGTAAAGGTGACCGTCTGCTTGATGGGGCGCTTGTGCCGCATGATATCCTTAATGTCATGGGTGTTGAGGCTTTGGCCGAATATCTGACCAATGAGGTTCAGGAAGTTTATCGACTTCAGGGTGTGAAAATCAATGATAAGCACATTGAGGTGATTGTCCGCCAGATGATGCAGAAAGTTGAAATCACAGAAGTTGGCGACTCAACATATCTTGTTGGTGAGCATGTTACTCGTGAAGAATATGAAGAAGATGTACAGCGTTATCTTGATGACGGTAAGCGTCCGCCAGAAGGTAAGCCTGTCTTGCAGGGTATTACAAAAGCATCCTTGCAGACACGTTCCTTTATTTCTGCGGCATCTTTCCAGGAAACAACACGCGTTCTTACCGAAGCTGCTGTGAATGGTAAGGAAGACCGTCTGCATGGCTTGAAAGAAAACGTGATTGTTGGTCGCTTGATCCCGGCCGGTACAGGTGCTTATGTGAATCAGCTTAAACGCGTTGCTGCCGAGCGTGACGAAGAAGCTTTGGCCGAGATGCGTAAAGCAGAAGCGGCATTGCCGGATACATCTATCGATGCAGGTATTGCGGCGGAAGCTACTGAGGCTTCTGGTGATGATGCAGAAGTTGAAGCAAAGGAAGCTGCTAACGGTTGAAATCGTTATTAATTTAAGATCACATAAAAGGCTCGGCTGTTATGTCGGGCCTTTTGTCATGTGGGCATGTTTCTTGACATCTTCTATTTATTTGTGCTCTAAGGTAAAGAAAAACAAATAATATTGGGTGATAATTATGAGTGCTCCTGAAGAAATTATTATAAAAGCTGTTGCGACAACGGGTGTGGCTTTGACTGTTGCAGGTTTGGGGTTAGGCCTTAAGGCATTGTTTAACAGCAGGTCCAAAGGCAAGATTGCTTTGGATAATAATACGTGTTGGGATCGTCAAAATGATGGTTATGAGACTTTAACTACCCAGTTGAATAGTGATAATAGCCAGATTTCTAGTGTGGTTGTTATGAATAGTGACCACTTGCATGTCTGGACAAAAAAAGATGGTCATGTGGATCATGGGTCTTTCAATCTTAATGATGATATTATGCGTGTTAATGCACATCTGGCGTGGATGTACCTTGATGAACCGGATAAAATGATGGGCGTCCTAAGGAATCCTATTCAGCCAGAAGATTTGCCATCGGGTACAATGAAAGCTATGAAAAAAATGCGTGATGAGTCATGGGCTAAAGTGAATCTTCGCTCGCAAGTTGGTAAATTTTTTCCGTCTATTGCTGAAAATGATAGAAAAATTCTTAATGATGTTTCAGCGAATGCTTTGGAGTCAGTAAACTTGCTAGCTGGGCCAAATTCAGAAAAGTCTGACTTTATTTCCGGTCGGGATCACTTGGCCTTTAAACATATGGACCAAAGCAGAAGTTCTCATATTGTTGTTATGCCTGCTTATGGATTTGAACGCAAGGTGGTGGATAGGCTTGCACATGCTGGAGAGGATACGCCAGAAAATAGGGCAGAATATATAGCTAAAGCCTATCAACAGAAGCTCGCAACAAAATGCGGGATTAGTGATATGAAGTCTTTTGTAGAAGAACTTCAGTCTTCCGAAAAATATCAGAATAGAAAAAATAAACCGCAATTAGATCAATTGGTTTTAAAGGATCTTTGAGTGTTGAGCGTGTTTTTATGACTATAACCAAATAGTAAAAGGGCGCATAAACAAAAAACTGAAATCATGAATCCATGATATTCTTCTTTGAAATAACTTAGCCTGAGTTCAAGGCTGTGTTTTCCAGCGGGAATATTAAAAGTGATCAGGCCATGGGGTTCTATAGCACTTAGTTGGATATGCGAGTTTTTTCCATTTTCTATTTTGACAAGATGCCATGCAGGAAACATAAATTGTCTTACTTGGATTGTGGCAGGTGTTCTTGCATTGACCTGAATCTTAAAATGTCGGGCAGCATAGGGCTCATAGGATGTTTTGGCTTGTCCTGAAGTGACAATCAGAAATTCTGGTGGTTTATTCCTAAAAACATCATTAAGGGCTACTCCTTTGCCATTATTGGTAGGAATATGCTCTTCGGTAAGGCGTTTTACAGCATACCGAAAATCAATAGCATCTTGAGGTGGCAGGCCTTTGAGTGTGCTGATGAAAACAACACTAATAAGTGATGTGAAAATTAAAATAAATGCCGTTATGACTATAACAAGTTTTGATATTGGGTTTTCTTGTAGTTTCTCAGAAAATACGCTGCATAATAAGGCTAATGTAATAAAGTCCATCATAATCATCAGGCGCCATGTGAACTGAATTCGTTGTAATAGGGGGAAACCCTCCCAGATGATGTTCGATATTGGATTCATCATTAGAAAACAGGCAAGGGCTAAGCCAAAAAATAGCATGAAGTCCTTATTTGTTTGTAGGTCTGTTTTTTTATAAAATGTATAGAAAACCAATCCACATAGAACTATTTGGCTCGTCGCGAGTGTAAACAGATAGCCAGGCATTCCTGATATTTCACCATTGTAAATGCTATGACCATCATAAGTTCCTGCCGGCATAAGAAAGTGGTTTTTATAATCATAGAAGTCAGTCCAAAGATAAGCGTAGTTTACGTGTTCTAATAAAGTTAGAGCTGGATATAAATATATGGCTGCTACTCCTATGCCCAGTAAAGAGAGAAATCCTAGTCTTATATTAAAAAGTAAAACAGCAGGAATTGTTCTTTGTTTTATGCTTTGAAAAAGGCCGTAAAACAATATTGCGAATGATGTGATTAAAGCAGAGGGAAGATGCGTCATGATTAAGGCTGCATAAGCAAGGCCATAGCAAGTAATATTCTTGGGCTTTTTGAACATATCTTTGTCTATGCTGTAGAAAATTAGGGGAATCCATATATAAGCAGCAAATTCGGTTAAGGCTTTGCGTTCATAAAGGTCCCACCATAAATGATAGGGTATAACCATATAAATAAGGGCAAGTACCACTGCTGGTTTTGGGCTTGTATATTTTTGTGCAAATATAAAAAAAGTTAAACCGGATAAAAAAAGACAAGTTGTAATGCCCAATGTTAAGATATGGTTGGTCGAAAGTGTAAAAAGGGTCAGAGCATCCAACACATATAAAAGATAGAATAGAAAAGGTTGGTAGAAGTAGAAATTGGCACCGCCATAGCCTGCATTTATGTCGCTTAACCAGCGAGGGTATATTTCCCCTCCATTCACATGGTGTTTAAAGCTTTCGTAAGAGATATAGTAATAGCCTGGGTCATGGCCTACTGTAATGCCAAAAATAAAAATTGGAATAAGACTTATTAGGCAGCTTGCCCCTAATAGTATAAGGACATTTTGCAGCAAACTATATTGACTTTTGGTAAAGGTTTTATAATCCATTTGCGGTATTTATAGAATGTTTCTATGCTTAAATAAAAGATGAAATCTAAGCATTTTGATTAAAAAGTTTTTTTTCTTAATTTTTTGTTAAAACTTTTCTTGACGTAAGATTTTCTTTCCCCTATATTCCGCGCCACTGTGATGGACGTTTCTGAAAATCTGTGAAAGATAAGTAGGGACGGGCAACATCCGAAAAAATTGTTTTTCGGTTGCTCTGCGGAAATTTTTTAAGCCGCTTGTCATGTTTTAATTGACAAGAGCGTTTTCCCTAAGCTAAATGCCCTCATCCGAACAGTTTTGAATTTTTATTTATTGAAGAAGGGTTTGATATGCCAACCATTCAACAACTTATTCGCAAGCCGCGTCAGCAGATTGTGAAAAGAAAAAAGAACAGAGCCTTGAAAAGTAACCCGCAACGTCGCGGTGTTTGTACACGTGTTTATACAACCACGCCAAAGAAGCCAAACTCAGCGCTTCGTAAAGTGGCAAAGGTTCGTTTGACAACAGGTATCGAAGTCATTTGTTACATTCCTGGTGAAGGTCACAATTTGCAGGAACACTCTGTTGTTCTTGTTCGTGGTGGTCGTGTAAAGGACTTGCCTGGTGTGCGTTATACAATTATTCGTGGTGCGCTTGATACGCAAGGCGTGAAAGACCGTAAGCAGTCACGCTCCCGTTACGGCGCGAAGCGTCCGAAATAATTTAGTTAAGAGGAAAGATATATGTCTCGTCGTCATAGAGCAGAAAAAAGAGAAATTCTACCAGATCCGAAATTCGCGGATGTGGTGCTTTCGAAATTTATCAATAATTTGATGCTGGATGGTAAGAAATCCACTGCGGAAGGTATCGTTTATGGTGCTCTTGAAATTCTTGATGGTAAAAAGCCTGTTAACGAAAATACTAAAAAAGGCGATGATAAGGATGAGTCCGGTGATGGCGATTCAGGCGTAATCAACTATAAAAGTGTTGGGTTGCGCTTTTTTCATGATGCCTTGAAAAATGTTAAGCCTCGTCTTGAGGTTCGTTCACGCCGCGTTGGTGGTGCAACATATCAGGTGCCTGTAGAGGTTCGTAATGAGCGCGCTGTTGCTTTGGCTATGCGCTGGATTATTGATGCTGCTCGTAAGCGCAGTGAAAACACAATGCGTGATCGCTTGGCAGCTGAGCTTTATGATGCTGCGAGTGACCGTGGATCTGCTGTTAAGAAGCGTGACGATACGCATAAAATGGCTGAAGCCAACAAAGCATTTGCTCATTATCGCTGGTAGTAAAGAAGGGGAACGAACATCATGGCACGCGAACACGCAATTGAAAATTACCGTAACTTTGGAATTATGGCGCATATTGATGCGGGTAAGACGACGACAACTGAGCGTATTTTGTACTACTCAGGTAAGTCACACAAGATTGGTGAGGTGCATGATGGTGCGGCCACTATGGATTGGATGGAGCAAGAGCAAGAACGTGGTATTACGATTACTTCTGCTGCGACAACGACATTTTGGAATGGTCCAAAAGGTGGTAATTTCGAAGGTCAGAAACTTCGTTTGAATATTATCGACACACCGGGGCACGTTGACTTCACAATTGAGGTTGAACGTTCGCTCCGTGTCCTTGATGGTGCGATTGCTGTGTTTGATGCTAATGCAGGCGTTGAGCCACAGACAGAGACTGTTTGGCGTCAGGCTGATAAGTATAATGTTCCACGTATGTGCTTCGTGAATAAAATGGATAAGATCGGTGCGGACTTCTTTAACTGTCTGCAAATGATGCGTGATCGTCTTGGTATTGAGCCTTTGGCTATCCAGCTTCCTATTGGTGCTGAGGATCAGCTTGAGGGTGTTGTTGACCTTATTAAGATGAAAGAGATCATTTGGGATGGTGAAGCTCTTGGAGCGACATATCGTGAGGAAGATATTCGCGCTGATTTGCTTGATCAGGCAACAGAATACCGCGAGAAAATGATTGAAATGGCTGTTGAACAAGATGATGCAGCTATGGAAGCCTATCTTGAGGGCGAGGAGCCTAGTGAGGAAGTTCTTAAAGCGTGTATCCGTAAGGGGACTATTGCTGGTGAGCTTGTGCCTGTTCTTTGTGGTTCTGCCTTTAAGAATAAGGGTGTTCAGCCAATGCTTGATGCTGTTGTTGAATATCTGCCGTCACCGCTTGATATTGGTGATACTAAAGGTGTGAGAGCTGATGATCATGAGGTTCCTGAAAACCGCGCGTGTTCTGATGAGGCGCCTTTCTCTGCGCTAGCGTTTAAGATTATGAATGACCCATTTGTTGGATCGCTTACATTTGCGCGTATCTATTCAGGGACTGTTGAGTCTGGATCATATGTTCAAAACTCTGTTAAGGAAAAGCGTGAACGTGTTGGTCGTATGCTTTTGATGCACTCAAATGATCGTGAAGAGATCAGTGAAGCGCATGCTGGTGATATTGTTGCTTTCGTTGGTTTGAAAGAAACAACAACTGGAGACACAATTTGTGATATGAAAGATCAGGTTATCCTTGAGCGTATGGAATTTCCTGAGCCTGTTATTGAGATCGCAATTGAGCCTAAAACAAAGGCGGACCAAGAAAAGATGTCTACAGCGTTACAGCGTCTGGCTGCTGAAGATCCATCATTCCGTGTTTCTGTTGATCATGAATCGGGTCAGACAATCATGAAGGGTATGGGTGAGCTTCACCTTGATATCTTGGTTGATCGTATGAAGCGTGAATTCAAAGTTGAGGCTAATATTGGTGCGCCTCAGGTGGCTTACCGTGAATCTATTACCAAAAGGGCTGAAATTAGCTATACGCATAAAAAGCAGTCTGGTGGTTCTGGTCAATTCGCGAAAATCGATCTTATCTTTGAGCCTGCTGAAGCTGGTTCCGGTTTTGAATTTTCTGACACAATTGTTGGTGGTTCTGTTCCTAAGGAATATATCCCTGGTGTTGAAAAAGGTCTTACTCTTGCAAAGGAAACAGGTATTATTGCCGGTTTCCCTGTGTTGGACTTCAAAGTGACATTGGTTGATGGTGCTTACCATGATGTTGACTCTTCTGTTATGGCGTTTGAGATCGCTGCTAAGGCGGCGTTTAAAGAAGGTATGGCAGCAGCAAGTCCTCAACTTCTAGAGCCTGTTATGAAGGTTGAAGTTGTAACACCTGAGGAATATATGGGTGATATCATTGGAGATTTGAATTCCCGTCGTGGTCAGGTCAATGCAATGGAAGATCGCGGTAATGCGAAAGTTATTACTGCATCTGTGCCTCTTGCAAACATGTTTGGTTATATTAACCCATTGCGTTCAATGTCTTCTGGGCGTGCGCAATTCTCAATGGTTTTTGACCGTTATGAGCCGGTTCCTGCGCAAATTGCTCAGGAAGTTAAAGAGAGCCTAGGCGGTTAATTAGGAAATAGATTTAAATATAAGGAGCAAATAACATGTCTAAGGAAAAGTTTGAGCGGAATAAGCCGCATTGTAATATTGGGACAATTGGTCACGTTGACCATGGTAAGACGACGTTGACAGCGGCGATCACG
>MDTC01148100.1_pt1 | contig 211812 bp, 155 predicted proteins | sample 811181 | NCBI WGS metagenome assembly MDTC01 (sample SAMN05326644, study PRJNA326480) | marine metagenome | isolation source: seawater | place: Pacific Ocean: North | collected 2011
CAGGCAGGACTCGAACCTGCGATCCCCAGCTTCGCGGACTGGTGCATTCTCCAACTATGCTACTGACCCAAAAAATGTAAGTAGGCCCGGTGGGATTTGAACCCACAACTCCCTGGTTAAAAGCCAGGTACTCTGCCGTTGAGTTACGGACCCGGAAATGTAAGTGAGTCAGGCAGGACTCGAACCTGCGGTCTTCAGCTTCGCAAGCTGATGCATTCTCCAACTATGCTACTGACCCAAAAAATATAAGTGAGCCCGGTAGGATTCGAACCTACAATCGTTAGATTAGAAGTCTAGTGCCTTATCCATTTGGCCACGGGCCCAAAAAATGAAAGTGAGTCAGGCAGGACTCGAACCTGCGATCCCCAGCTTCGCGGACTGATGCATTCTCCAACTATGCTACTGACCCAAAAAATATAAATAAGCCCGGTGGGACTCGAACCCACATCGCCCAGATGTGGGATTGCCGAATGTCCTCAAACGAACATTGCGAGTTGTCCTTGCGGGTCTCTCGTGCGTTACGCCTTCTCCGAATAGCGATGCTATTCCTCGTCGTTGTGCCTTCGAGAGCCTCCACAATGACGGCCTCTCATGAGTCCGTTTGTCGACATCCAACAATCTAAAGTTTGGTGCCTCAACCATTCGGCCACGGACTCAGAAATGTAAGTAGGCCCGGTGGGATTTGAACCCACAACTCCCTGGTTAAAAGCCAGGTACTCTGCCGTTGAGTTACGGACCCGAAATCAGAGTAATATGATATATGAGTTGCGTTGGTTGCTCTGGTGCATCGGCGTAATCATCCTTTTACTCTCCAAAGGGATGGAGATAAGGTTCGTCGATGTGGATGTCGCAAATGAGCAGACGAATCAACCCGTATAGGGCGCTTATTCTGACCTCAAGTACGATGTCCGCCGTAGCAGAACGTTGCTTTATGACGTGCAGCTCGCTTGTCTTCGCTGCGCCCGAAGACAAGGCTATCAGGCATCCTTCCACATTTGGAGGCGCGGAGAATATTCCGACTGAAGTCAATCATTGGATGTCACAAAGGATAGACAAATAAAAACAAACTGTTCACTTGTCCGAGGTTTTAGCCTCTGTGTGATGTCCGCCGAAGCAACTCATATGTTATGTTTTATGTTTGGGGATTGGATACAAAAAAACCGTCTGGGTCTCAGACGGTATCAGTTCTCATCACGTTGTGTGGATGGAATTGGATACCGTCTTACTGTTTTCTACGTCTCCGTTTGAGGCGACGTTTACGACGAGCACGACCCTTGGTGTTCACGGAAGTGAAAGCGGGGGAGGTGTTTGTTGTGGAGTGATATGATACGCTCGTCATTGTTTTATCCTGTTACTTCTTGGAATACAAAAGAAAAGAGAGTCTCTTGACTGTGATTGTTTGAGTGTTCTCTCTCGTTCTGTATGTGTCTACGGCTGGCGTTCAACAGGAGTTCACTTTTTCTTTACTTTTTTTGAGGGAGAATGGCAGGTGTTTGATTTTACTTGATAACTTTGATGATATTTGCCACATATTTTACATGGAGGAAGCCACCTCTGGGGGAGGGCAGGCCGCGAGGGGGTTGATATCTGCGTTTGTGGACTTTTGTGAATTGGATCAACAGCACACTCGCCTTGGGGGATTGCTTGCGTGTTTTGTCATACGCGGCCTTTGGGAGGAGGACTTTCATATACACAGCACTGCGACGATATGGTGAGATCAGGTTAAATGACATCATAGGCGCGCCTTTAAAGGTGACCGCCTTACCTTGCTCGATCGGAAGGCTCGCCATTTTTCCGACAACGTTGTCACGTAGCAGTCTGTATTTTTGTTGTGGGAGGATGTACAACGTTGGCTTGGATGCTTTGGGGATAGCGCGCTTGGATGCAGGCTTTTTGGGGACAATCATACATTGATGGTGAATGGTTGTAATGGTGCCAACTGGGATCTGTGCCCGCTTGGTGCGTGTGTGTTGGATGATCACCTTGATCGTTTGACCATCAGCGGCCTTCAGAGAGGAGAAGCGTTTGAAGAAGGCTTGTTTACGAAAGTGGTAGACCTTGTAACGACGCTTGCGTCGTCTCGCATCGGGATGAAAGGAAACGGTCTGTTTGTGAACGCGCAGTGCACGACTCTTTAAGGTAAGTTTGGCACTCTTGAATGCACGGATTTTGTGTTTGACAGGCGTTCTTTTTTGGAGAAGAAGTGGACGTTGTGGCTTTTGTATGATCTTTGGTGGTGCGACGTCTGCGAGGGCCAAACTGCTTACACAAATAAGCAAAAAGAGCGTATTCACGAGTCTGAAGAGCGTGTTCATGATTTCGACTTCCTTTGTTTGTGGGTTTGCGTGCTTCCCAGGATATCTTTCAGGTTTAAACGCAAGAAGTCAACGATTGTATCTAATCGCGACGAAAATACGTCCAAATGATCGCGAGAGTGTGCCAGAATAGAGCTGTGGGGCGCCAAACGCTTACCAAGAGCCGAAGGTCTGTGTGTTTGGGCTGTGTGGGGGGAGGTGCCTGTGAAGGTGAGAGGGGGTTGGGCGAAAGAGGCTGATCGATTTGGGGGTGTCGAGGTGGACATTGTGTGAGTCGATGACCGCGCGCTCTCGAACTTTTTTGCCAGGGCTTGTCGCGATCCCAATCAACATGGTCGTCAGTCCAAGGACAAACCCACCACCAGCGCCGATGGTGGTGTAGAGGCCAATGTCCGAGTATTGTTGACGCTGAGCAGCGTTGTACGCTGTATTGTTGCCTTCGATGATGAAGTAGATCCCAACCCCCACCCCTCCAGCGCCGATCACTGCCATGGCGACACCTGTCCAAGTGAGGACTGCGGAGGTCGCGGCGCGTCCGTTGATGCTCTTTTGAAGCGCCGAGAACTTGGTCTGTGCCTGGGCGATCTTTTTGCCGAGCTTGTCTTGTCCTTCTTTGAGCGCAGTATAGCGCTCACGTGCTTTTCTCGCCTGTTGCTTGAGCTGCTGTAGCTGTTTGTCTGTCAACTTGATGCGCTTTTGTGTCTTGGCTTTCCCCTGTTTGTCGGCGAGTGCGTACTTGAGAAAGGCGAGATAGATCTTGTTTGAGCGTATCTGACCTTCGAGGTCGCGCTCTTGGCTGAGCGATGCTTGTAGGTAGATTTGCTGCTGAAAGTTCGAACGCTGCGCGATCTGCATATACATCAAGTTGTAGGATTTGATGTGCTTCATCCCTTTTTGCAGGTGTGCGATGCTCTTCTCTAGCTTTTTGATGTAGGCAGAGAAAGTGGAGAGATTTTCAAACTGACGAACGTTTTTGACCGCAGGGGGAGTCCCTTTAAATTGGTGGTATTTGGACCAAAAGAGAGACAACCAGAGCTTGAAGTTGTTGCGTTCTGAGAAGTTCATGCGACCTTTCTCAGCCTCAAATGTTCGCTCTGCCTGCCGTAAGGCGTTCTCCCACTTTTTGGTCTCACCGAGCGCAAGTGCCTCTCGCGCCATGTTGATATAGTGGTTGGTCTTCCACTGCTCTTGGGCGTATGAGGTCGGTGAATACGACACATATGTCGAGACAAAGATCATAACACAACACAATTTCTTCCAAATCATGAAAAACGCTCCAAGATGCAAGCACTACAAGGGTGACAGATGATGTCAGCATGATTCTATGAGAATAGAACAGTTACGGACAATTCGCAACCCCAATTGTTGACTTCAAAGAAGGTGGACAACGTTGAGAAAGACGGCAGGGGGGAATGTATCTTTAAAAAAGGTCGACATTTTCCACATCGCGGCCTAGTATGCCCTCTTGTGTACGTCTCATTTCCCCCATTCTTTTTTGGCTCCGACGGCCTTATGTTGGGAAGAGCCAATGTATCCCATCTCTATCGATAGAGGAGAGCGTTTTGCGAGAGACCGCAAACAAAAGAGCCACGGTTGAACATGCACAGAAACAAGGTGAAGGTACAAACCCTTCAAGCGTCGAAGGCGTAGAGTCTACAGCTCCTATCCAAGAGCCCATTGAACACGACGTTCGTGTGGGTGTCCTTGTGCCGACATACAATCACGGTGGCACTCTGCTCGATGTCTTGCGTGGTGCAAAGCGTTACCTTGATGATGTGATCGTTGTAGACGATGGTTCGACGGATCAGACGGCAACCTTGCTCGAAGCACATGCTGAAGAGATCGGTGTTGAAGTCATACGCCTCTCGTCCAATCAGGGGAAAGGTGGTGCGTTGATGGCTGGCTTCAAACGTGCTCACGAGCTCGGTTGGGACGTCGCCATTACGATCGACTCCGATGGACAACATGATCCCGATGACATCCCAACTTTCCTCGATAAGATACGACAAGAACCCGACGCGCTTATCGTGGGGAGCCGACATTTTGGGAAGAATCAAAATATTACCTGGAAGAGCCGCTTTGGACGAGGCTTCTCCAACTTTTGGCTACGTGTGATCGCCGGGCGACCACTTCCCGATTCACAGAGCGGATTCAGGGCCTATCCCGTGCCCCATATCCTCGCGCTTCAGTGTCGTACAGGGCGCTACGAGTTTGAAGTTGAAGTTCTCGTACGTTCTGCTTGGGCAGGTATCCCACTGAGAGCCGTCCCAATCGATGTCTACTACCCACCCAAGGAAGAACGTATCTCTCACTTTCGGACCATCCGTGATTTTTTGCGTATCAGCTTGCTCAACTCCTTCCTGTTCTTTCGCTTACTCTCTCCACTGCCCAAAAAGAAGGTGAAGCTGCGCTTTGCACCTCAACAAGAGTTGACATTTCATCAAAAGATGCTCGCTTTTTGGCGTGGAGAGGTGGAGAGCGCAAAGCAATCTAACGCAGAGCTCGCCGTCGCCGTCGGATTCGGTGCGTTTATGGGGATCGTTCCCATTTGGGGCTACCAGATGCTCGTCGCCGCCTACCTCGCGCACATCTTCAAGATGAACAAGATCGTCGTGCTCGCCGCAAGCAACATCTCTTTTGGTCCCATGCCTATCCCGATCACGATGGCTTCGCTGTGGATTGGACACTTTTTGCTGACAGGGCAGACGACAGGTGCGTGGTTGGGAGACTTTTCAACTTGGTCGTCTATATGGGCATTTGCCAGCGCAAAAGTCGTCCCCTGGTTACTTGGAAGTATGCTCCTCGCCGTCCTTGTCGGTTTGTTACTCGGCCTCTCATCCTATATTCTCATGCAGTTTATCCGCAAGACCAGCACAGAAGATGCTGGAGGTCGTGCATGAGCAAAACAGCACAAGCAGCGACGAATTCGAGGATGCGTCTTGGGTGGCGGGTGGTCTTTGTCTTGTGTATGCTTGGGGTGTCTATATGGGGGGTCTCACGCATTGAGTTTCGCGAAGATCTGCTCTCGATGCTCCCTCAACACGATCCTGTGTTGACCGATGTAAAGGATACCCTCCGACGTTTTCGCGTGATGAAGCGGTTGTTGATCCATCTACGCACTCCCTCCTCACAGCCAGCAAAACCCCAATCGTTGATCAACGTCGCCGATCGACTCGCAACAGCTCTCAAGCAAAGTAACGTCTTTCAGCGGGTCATGTACCGCGTCGAGATGACCGATGCGCTCGCGCTTCAGCGAGAACTTTGGCGACAACGTGCCGTTCTATTTACAGGTACACAGCTAACAGAGTGGTCAGCTCAATCAGCCGACCAAATGGCTGAGCATGCCGTCGCAGGTGTACTCCAACAGCTACGACTCCCCTCTGGCTTGATGGTCAAGAGACAGCTCCTCCGTGATCCTTTTCAGTGGCGTAAAGCCCTCACCACAAAGCTCAAAGCGCTCGGTGCAGGCTTCTCTATCCATCCTCATCTCGGTTACTGGTTCTCCAAGGACAAAAGGCACCTGCTTATACTCGCTGAACCGACTGTGGACACGACCCGAACGGCTGCGCTTGGTTCTTTCCTCAAACAGCTGTCCGGCATTTTCGCTGATGCGAAGAGGGTGCATCCTGATGTCTCGATCGACTCGATTGGTGGGCACCGAGGGACACACGACAACAGCAGCCAGATCAAGCGGGACGTTGCGTTGACGGTTTCGCTCTCTTTGTTTGCGATCGTGCTTTTGTTTTTGCTCGTCTTTCGACAACCTCTGCTGTTATTTGTCGCGCTCCTTCCTCCTGTCTTTGGTGGTGTCGTCGCGGTCGCCTTGCTCGGTCTTTGGAAACAGCAGATGTCCGCTATCCCGCTCGCCTTTGGTTCGATCCTGCTCGGGATCGCCGTCGACTATGGGATCCACTTGTGCGTACACTTTGAACAACACGAAGGCTCCGTAAAAGTGCTCGTCAGGCGACTCTTGCCGATCTTGCTCCTTGCGGCACTGACGAGCATGGCGGCATTCGGCTGCTTGCTCTTTGCCGAGTTTCGTGCGCAACATACAGTCGGTGTTTTTGCTGCTTTAAGCCTGGGGGCTGCGCTCTTTTTTACGTTGTTTCTGCTCCCCCCACTGCTCGAACGTATCGGGAAAGCCGAGCGTCTACCTTTTGTCTCCGTCAAGTCCTTTGCTCACAAGCTGACGAGATGGCGTGATTCCCACGCCACCTGGATCTGGGGCGTTGTGTTTGTCCTCACTCTTGGCTCACTCTGGGGGCTCTCACGTGTGGGGTTTGAAGGGGATGTGTACGCGCTGCAGGCGCTCGCTGCAGATACAAAGCGTGCGGAGGCACGATTCCGTCGTGTGTGGGGCGATCCCAGAGGGAGTATGCAAGTCGTCGTGAAGGGGGACAGCTTACAGGAGGCGTTGTTCGCCAACGACTTGGTATATCGACATCTTCAGCGTCTTCAAGCACAAAAAAAGTTGAAGTGGTTTTCCTCGATTGCGCCACTGTGGCCATCTCAGGATACGCGCTCACGCCGAATGAAGCGTTGGAGGCGCTTTTGGTCCAAGGCGCGTTTGAAGTCTTTACAGGAGGCCTTCGCAAAGGCGTCCAAGAAGTATGGTTTTCACCCAAACACCTTCGCACCTGTTCTCTCGGATATCAAAGCTTCGACGGTCTCAATGCCTTCTATTCGGGCGTCGTCTCGCCTCGGAAAACTCTTTCTCTCCGAACGTGTCCAACGAGAAGCCGGCGCGTTTTACATTTTGACATTGATTCGCCCATATGAAGGGACGTCGGCGTCTCAGCTCTCGACGTTGATTCGACAAGAGTATCCCGATGCTTCTGTGTTATCGAGCCGTCAGCTCGTCGAACACGTCATGTCATGGGTGCAGCGAGATGTTCGTGTGATCGCCTGGGTCGCGCTCTTCGTCGTGTGCCTTGTCGTTTTTTTGGGCTGCCTTCATCTCGATCTGGTCTTCGCGACGATCGTGCCGTTGCTGCTCGCTTTTTTGTGGACACTGGGGTTGATGGGGTGGTTGGGGATCTCGTTTAACCTCCTGAATGTCGTCGTGTCGATCTTTGTGCTGGGGCTTGGTGTGGATTTCAGTCTGTTCTTTATGAAGCAGAGTATCCACGATCTTTACACCGGCGAGCAGGAGGTCGAGAACGCGATGACCTCTGTATTGATCTCTGCGATGACGACGATCTTCGGAATGGGAACGTTGGTCTTTGCGCGACACCCTCTGCTCTACTCCGTAGGGGTCGTTGCGTTGATCGGGATCGTCTCTGTGTTGTGCGCCACGATGATGCTCACGCCAATGCTCACGCGTTTTGTCGTAAAAAAGGGCAAGATCGGTGGTCCGATGAGCTTCAAGAGATGGGTCGTAAGTCTTGTGGGGTTGGGTTGGTTTTTTGGTTGGTTGCTGCTGAGTTTTTTCGCGTTGCCCCTGTTGTGGCTTGCTCACAAGTTGTTTCCGGGCGTCCCCAAGAGGCTGCGCGGGTTGATGCGGATGGTCTCCGATTTGCTGATCGTGTACTTTCCGTCCGGACGACGGCGGTGGATTGAGCTTGATACATCGCCGGAGAAGCCTGCAATTCTCGTCGCCAACCATCAGTCGATGGCTGATATCCCTATGGCGCTGCGGTTGTCTTATGATTTGAGGATGGTGGTCAAGAGATGGGTCTGGGATATGCCCGTGATGGGCCCACTTGTGCGATTGTCCGAGATGATCCTCGTACCTGATTCGCCAGAAGATGGTGACCCTGCAGATGTTATACAGCACGCAAAAGAAGCGCTCGATGCGTCAAGCTCGATCATGATTTTTCCTGAAGGGACACGTTCTCTCTACGGTGACATCGGTCGATTTCATTCTGGAGCGTTTCGTCTGGCTGTGGAGACTGGGGCGGATATTCTACCTGTGGTGTTTTACAACACGCGCTCATGTTTTCGTCGGGGAACAGTCCGGGTCGGAGAGTTCTCATTTATCGCACAGATTGGTCCGCGGATAACGGCTGATGAGCAGGAGGTATACAGCTCTCACAGAAAACTACGCAAGCACGTCCAGGCTGTGATCAAAGAGACGTACGAAGATGTATCACAAGAATTTGTACGTTGGTTGCCGGCAGTTTCGCGCTTAGAGGTGCTTCGACAATATGCGTATATCGGTCCGTATGTCGAACAGTACGCGTATTGGAAGCTGCGAATCGATCCATTTCCAACGTTCATCGAACCCTATATACCGAAGGCATGTTCGATCCTCGATTTGGGGTGTGGGTATGGTTTTCTGGCACATTATTTACACCTGCGGCGGCGAGAACGTACGATCTTTGGAGTGGATTATGATGCCGGGAAGATCGAGGTCGCACAGGCGAGCGCCAATGACGTTGAGGCGCTCTCATTTGCGCGGCGCGATCTGCGCTCGTGGACGTCAGAGGAGACGTATGACGTCGTGATGTTGATCGACATCCTTCACTATTGGGAGCGAGAGCTTCAGGACGAGATCTTACGTCGCGCGATTGCCGCTGTCAGGCCTGGAGGGCTGTTTATCTTGCGTGACACAGATCCCGACACTGGTCACGACAAAGTGAACGGCTGGACGGAGCGTTTTTCGACATTCTTTGGTTTTAATCAGGCACAAGGGGAGATCCGTTTTCGTTCGGCCAAAGAGATCGAGGTATTCCTGGAGGCGAGGGGATTTGTTGTCCGACGCCTTGAAGACGAACTGTCCCACATGACAGGCAATGTCACCTTGCTATGCAAGAAACAGTGAGGAGAGTGATTCTCTGGAAGGGCTGACTATGTGCGTTTGGCGTCTGTTTGGGGCAGCCAGAAGTGGGCGATCGTTCCTGTTTCGGGGCCGTTTTGGATGGAGAAGTCCCCACCATGTAGCAGCGCGACTTGTTTAACAAAGGGCAAGCCAAGACCCGTACCTTTGCTGTCTGTGTCTGGATGTTCGAGTGAGTAAAAGCGTTCAAGGACACGGTCTATCGCGTAGTCTGGAATGCCTGGACCTGTGTCTGTTACCCAGATATTGAGGCGTTGTTCTTCGGGGGAGCGATCGATGTGGAGGGTGATGTGTCCATCTTTGGGGGTAAAGTTGAAGCTGTTTTGTAAGAGGTTGGCGATCGCTTGTTCGAGTAGAAAGCGTTCACCTGTGAGGTGAGTGGGGGTGTCATCATCGCGTGTTGCGAGCAGCGTGATGTTCTTTTTGTGTGCTTGTGTGGTGAAGCGTCCTCTGAGGTCTTTCAGCCAGGGGTCGAGCTCGATATCTTCCTTCTTATCGAGTTCTTCTTTCTGTTCGAGTGAGACGAGGGTGAGGAGTCTTTGGACAATATCGTTCATGCGTCTGGTCTGTTCTTTGATGTTTTGCATGAATCGCGCCCTGGTCTTTTCGGGCATCTCAGGATCTTCGAGCAGCTCAGCGGCACCTTGTATCGCGGAGATCGGCGATTTTAGTTCATGTGTGAGCTGTGTGACGAAGCTCTCAATGTCCTGTCGTTGCCACAAGGACTCCTTCATCTCGATGAACGACTGCGTGAGCGTTCCGATCTCATCGCTGCTGATGGGAGGGGGAGGGACACGTCGTCCTGCGGTGATCGCGCGTGCGTACTGTGTCAAACGGAAGATCGGTTGAAGCGCGAGCTGTGTGGCGAACCATGCGAGCAGGAAGAGTCCGAGCGCGCCGAGCAGGACACCTTGCCAGAGTTTGGCCTGTGCGCGCTCTGCCCACCCCGTCAAAGAAGCCTTTGATTTGGAGAGCGTGAGCACGCCGATGACCTTTTTGTGGCCTTTGGCGTCCTTTTTGTAGAGTGGAAGTCCTACGTACATCGCGTTGACATTCTTCCCGCGGCTGTTTTGCTCGCGGCTTGAGCGTGCACCATACTTACCTCGCAGTGCGAGGTAGACGTCATTCCAGCGGCTATAATCTTGTCCAACAGCGTTGCCATGCTCTGAGTCCATACGCACAATACCTCGGGCATCTGTCACATAGACTCGAAAGTTCAGTCGTCGCTTCTCCCACTCGTAGATGCGTGCGCGGATCTGTTGGTTTCGCGAACGTGCGAGCACTTTCCCGAAGGAGAGGTGGCGGATGGCTTGTTGATGACCTTTATCTGGTAGGGAGGATTCGATGATCCGCGCGAGGACAAAGGCATGATCGACCATCCCGTCTTCCATGATACGTAGGAACTGGGGGCGAAGGTTGTCATTCACCCAGTTGTAGCCGAGGTAGCCACCTCCTAAGCAGATCAATATCAAGATAACCAACACTTTGATACGTAATGTCATGTATTTATCCGAGGGTGGAAGGAGCTGAGGTTTAGGCAGTTGGATGGAAAAAAGACATAGATAAGGGGACGCTCTCTTTAGAAAATACTCGTCTCCATCGCATAGCCGACACCCCGGACTGTTCTGATGGGGTCGGACTCTGCGTCGACTTCTTTGAGTTTTTTGCGGATCGACTTGATGTGTGCGTCGACCGTTCGGTCCGTGGTCATTTCGGGCTCTTCCCACGCGCGTTCGAGGATCTCTTCGCGACTGAAGACTTTGTTGGGACGTGAGAGGAGCAGGGAGAGCAAGCGGTATTCATAGCGAGAGAGGTCGAGTGATTCGCCTTTGTAGCGGATTCTCATTTGCTCGGCGTCGTCCTCGAAAGGTCCAACTGTGTGGACTTCGCTTGTGTCTTCAGCGTGGTTTGCGGCGTACATTGCGGAGGTATGGTGTCGTCGTAAGACAGAGCGGACTCTCGCGACGAGCTCTCTTGGAGAGAATGGTTTGGTGATGTAATCATCTCCACCAAGTTCAAGGCCTAGGATGCGGTCGAGCTCTTCGTTGCGTGCGCTGAGGAAGATGATGGGGATTTGTGAGTCCTGTCTGATTTGGCGACAGAGATCGAGCCCGTTGGTGTCTGGAAGTCCAATATCCAGGATGATCATGGTTGGGGACTTGTTCTCCAATTGCAGCAATCCATCAGCCCCTGTTGCGCTCCAGTGTGTGTCGAAGCCCTCACGTTCGAGCGCGTACACGGTTGTATCTGCGATCGCTCGCTCATCTTCGATCACCAAAATCAATTCTTTTGCCATGTCACGGCTCTCCTCTGTCATGTTTCTTCGAACAACTCCTCCAAATGTAGACAATACGCCGGGAATTTGCAAACTTCTCACGTCTCTTCGCAAGTCTCTTTGTGAGCCCTGTTGCTGGTCTTGACAGCCCTCTTGCAACATTCTAGACTCAAAATCTGGTATTTTCCGTATCCTTTTTTCCTTGCAGTAGCCTTACAAAATAGAGGTGATGTGTTGATGTCCCATCTATGGCGTGTGTCATGTTTGTGTCTTTGCCTGCTTCCACTCCTTTGGGCAGGTGAAGCGTGTAGCCCGAAAACGTACTGTAGCGACGCAGGTGTATCGGATCTGACACTTGATCCGTCTGGAAGTCCTTGTACGGCTGATTGTGATTGTAACAACCAGACCTACGAAGGCCGCTGTGTCAGCCAAAAGTGCGTCGTCCGTGCGCGTGAATTTTGCAAGACACAAGGAGAGACGCGAAGTTGCCAACGCGTCGATGGTACATGTCAGGGGACACAGACTTGTGCACCCACATACCTCGTAAATGTCGCCTGGGGGGACTGTACCTGCCAAAGTGGTGAAAAAACCATCGAAAAGATCGCCGATAAAGATGAGCCCGGCAGTGTCGAACCTGCCATCGACAGTCGTGACGCCGGTGGGCAAGATAACCTCCCTGATAAAGGATGTGTGACGCCCTCCGAAGAACTCTGTAACGGTAAAGATGACGACTGTGACGGACAAGTCGATGAACAGTGGCCTGAGCAAAATGCCGCCTGCACGATCCCCGACAAGAAGGGTGTGTGTGCAGAGGGAAAAAGTCTCTGTAAAGATGGGCAGCTCGATTGTCAGACAGACGTAAAACCAGCATCAAAAGATAGTTGTGATGGGGTCGATGATGACTGTGATGGTGAGATTGACGAAGGCTGCGCGCAATGTGTGCCGACAAAGCTGTTGTATCGTTCAGAGACACACAATGTACGTGATGTTGCCGTCCATCCCGATGGAAGTATCGTTGGTTATGTGACGGATCAAAAGACTGTCCAGCTCATCGATATGAGTGGCAAAGAGGTGAAGACACACACGCTCTCCCAAGAGGTGTGGAGTGTGGCATTTTCTCCTGATGGTAAGTATCTGGCTGCAGGACTCGCTGATGGGACCATTATGCTGTGGACTGTCTCGGATCATCAATCCTACGCGACAATGACTGGACATACTGCGGCTGTTCACGCGTTGTCCTTCTCCGATGATAGCAAGCTGCTCGCGTCAGGTGCGGCAGATAACAAGGTCAGGTTATGGGATGTCGCCAGCAAGGCGTTTTTGTACTCTCTCGATAAACACAGGGGGGTCGTAAGAGGGATCGACTTTGATAGTACGGGCGGTATTCTCGCGTCGACCTCGGATGATGGCTTTTGTTATATTTGGGAGCTGAAGACGAAGACCGTCATCGCACAACCCAGTTATGCCGGAAAGTTAAGGGGTGTGGCCTTCTCGCCTGATAACCTGTTTGTACTCTACTCCACCGATGACGGCTATGTGCGGGCCTGGGATCGTAGCAAGAAGGTACATCTACCAGCACTCAAAAGCCACAGCGCCTCTGTCGATCGTATCGCGATGGAACCGAAAGGCCTCTTTCTGGCGACCGTCTCTGATGACAAGAGAGTCCTCCTGTGGGATTGGAAACAGGCGACGGTCGCGCGGGAATATACCTACCATAAAGGCGAAGTTCATGGTGTGGGGTTTGGAGCGAAGGGAGACCTACTTGTGACGGGTGGGGCGGATGGGATTCGTATCTTGCGTTGTGCACCTTGAGGTGCAAATGCTCCTCTCACGAAAAGAAGACACAAGATAACACTCGGACAAAAGGCCGCTGGAGACGAAGAGGAATGCGGAAGCTGGGGAGTGGGGATCAGGCGCGGGTGAGTTGTCTGTATTTGATGCGTTTGGGGACGTCTGCATCAGCGCCGAGACGTTTGCGGCGGTCAGCTGCGTATTCGGAGTAGTTTCCATCAAACCACACGACCTCGGAGTTTCCTTCGAAGGCGATGATGTGTGTGGCGACGCGGTCGAGGAACCAGCGGTCGTGGCTGATCACCAGCGCACAACCTGCGAAGTTCTCAACCGCTTCTTCGAGTGCGCGCATCGTGTTGACGTCGAGGTCGTTTGTGGGCTCATCGAGCAGCAACACGTTGGAGGATGATTTCAAGATACACGCGAGGTGAACGCGGTTTCTTTCACCACCGGAGAGCACGCCGACTTTCTTTTGTTGATCCCCACCTGCAAAGTTGAATCGAGAGACATAGGCCCTCGAATTCACCTGTCTGTTCCCCAGATCGATGTTCTCTTCACCATCCGAGATGACTTCCCATACGGTTTTTTCGGGGTCAAGAGTGTCACGAAGCTGATCTGCGTATGCGAGCTTCACGGTCTCACCGATGCGGACTTCACCTGAGTCGGGTTGCTCTTGACCTGTGATCATGCGGAAGAGTGTGGTTTTACCGGCACCGTTTGGACCGACAATCCCGACGATCGCGCCGGGAGGGATCTTGAAGTCCATGTTGTCGACGAGCAGGCGATCACCATACCCTTTGCTGACGTGGTCGACTTCGATCACTGTTTTCCCCAGACGTGGTCCTGGTGGGATGTAGATCTTGAGATCTTTGAGACGCTCGTTGGTGTCCTGGTTGAGGAGCGATTCGTATGAGTTGATGCGCGCCTTGGACTTACTGCGTCGCCCTTTGGGGCTCATCTTAATCCACTCAAGCTCGCGCTGGAGGGTCTTTTGGCGATCGCTCTCTTGTTTCTCCTCTTGCGCCAGACGTTTTTGTTTTTGGTCCAACCATGAGGAGTAATTGCCTTTCCAGGGGATCCCGTGACCACGATCCAATTCGAGGATCCAGCCAGCGACGTTATCCAGGAAGTAGCGGTCGTGTGTGACAGCGATGACAGTTCCCGCGTACTGGTGCAGGTGGTGTTCCAGCCACGCGACCGTCTCGGCGTCGAGGTGGTTGGTTGGTTCGTCGAGCAAGAGGATGTCCGGCTTCTGAAGGAGCAGGCGACACAGGGCGACGCGGCGCTTTTCACCACCAGAGAGGACTTTGATGGAGGCGTCTGCAGGTGGACAGCGAAGCGCATCCATCGCCATCTCCAGACGAGAGTCCAGATCCCACGCGTCGAGCGCGTCGATCTTATCTTGGACTTCGCCCTGACGCTCGATCAACGCGGTCATCTCTTCGTCTGACATCGGCTCGGCGAACTTCTCGTTGATCTTGTCGTACTCTTCCATCAAGTCGACCGCTTCCTGGATCCCTTGTTGGACGATCTCTTTGACGGTCTTGCTCTCATCAAGAGGTGGCTCTTGTTCGAGATAACCGATGGTATGACCTGGAGAGAGGACGGTCTCACCTTCAAAGTCCTGATCCACGCCCGCGAGGATGCGCAACAAGGTACTCTTACCCGAACCGTTCAATCCGAGGACACCGATCTTTGCACCGTAAAAGTATGACAGAGAGATGTTCTTCAGGATAGGTTTCTTGTTGTGGTGTTTGCTGACTCGAATCATCGAATAGATGACTTTGTTACCGTCTTGACTCATATATCGTCTCCAAATCAAAGGACGCGTGGGGTGTGATTCTGGCCGTGTCTGCTCTCTTTTCTCTCAGGCGACGTGGCCATAACGTTCGTTTTTCTTTAGGACCTTCTTGGTCTTCTTTGCCCTGTCGGTATAACGAAACTGCGCTTGAAAATCAATGCACTCATGGGATTTCGTTCTTTTTAGCCAGACAACGCACGGACAAAAGATGCTCTGATCTGTTGTTGTTGTGGGTGTCTCTGTTCTCGGATGCGCCATACGCCTTGCACCATCGTCCCTAAGAGGGCGTGTGCGTCGAGCGCATATACAATCGTCGAGAGACGACGCGCTGCAGGGGCGCACGCGAGTAAAGGATGTGTTGCATCGTAGATCGCTGCGTCGAACGATTCTCCGATCGAGAAACACGTCGTACGCATATCGCCCATCGCGCGCCGCCCTGAGAATAAAGACTCAAAGAAGGCATACTCGCCACTGTCATCACCCTCTCTTTGGCAGAGGATGTTGCGTCGTTCAAAGTGAAGACGTTGTCCATAATCCAGCCAACGCAATTCTTCGTGTGGATTGAGCCCGACGTGGCTGTCCGTCCCGATACTCCAGTGTCCTCCTTGTTGGACATAGCGCTTGAGTGGGAACAAGCCATCGCCCAAGTTTCCCTCTGTCGAAGGACAGAGGACGACGTGTGCGCCGGAGGCTGCGAGTCTGTCACACTCCTGTTCATCCATGTGTGTTGCGTGGACGAGATGGTCTTGTGTACCTAACTCGACGTGATCGAGGAGCCATTCGACAGGGCGTTGTTTGAGCTGTGCGAGGCAGGCGTCGATCTCTTTTTGTTGTTCAGCGATGTGGATATGTCTGGGGAGCGCCATTGGCTGTTGATATAGCTGGACGATATACTCCGGAGGGACTGCGCGCATCGAGTGAATGCCCATTCCAACACGTGCGAGTGGATAGTGTGACGCGGCCTTCTGTGTGGCGTCGAGGAGGGCCATGTACTCCTCGGGACATTGGCTGAGAAAACGCCTCTGTTTGGGCGTCGCAGGTGTCTCAAAGCCTCCCAGTTGGTAATAGATCGGGACCAACGTGATACGAATGCCCACGTCCTGTGCGGCTTGCATCAAGCAATGGCCCATCTCGGCGAGGTCTTCGTAAGCATTTCCATCTGGGTCGTGATGGAGATAGTGGAACTCCGCGACCGAGGTGTAGCCGTGACGCAACATCTCGGCGTAGAGCATCGTCGCGATCGCCTTCATCTGCTCGGGCGTCGTATGGAGCGCGAGGTCGTACATGGCGTTTCGCCAACTCCAAAAGTCATCACTCGCCGCGCCTTTAGGCAGGTGTTCTGCGAGTCCAGCCATCGCGTATTGGAAGGCGTGTGAGTGGGCGTTTTGGAAGCCTGGCACCACATAACCTTCGATCTTTTCGACGAGCGCGGCGTTGGGATAAGGTTGGTCTGAGAGGTAGGTGATGTTGCCTTCGTCGTCGAGACCTACAAAGGCCGGTGATAACCATCCTTCTTTTTGTAACAGGGCATCAAACTCGTAGAATCTGGCCATGAAGACCTCCCTTTTACGCGCTTTTGTTGAGGGTCGTGAGCGTCTCACAGAGCGCGCGTAGTGTCTGCTGCAGCAATTGGCGTGTGATCTCTGCGCGCTCTGGGAGGTAGGTGGTCGTCTCTTCGTCCATGTAGTGATCTTTGGTCATTTCGAGCTGTAGCGCGTGGATATTTTTCTCAGGTTGGCCAAATGAACGTGTGATATAGCCGCCTTTGAATGGATCGTTGTGATTGATCTGGCTCGTTCCAGCGCGGAGTTGTGTGAGCGCTGTCTCGATCAGTCGTTTGTCAGCAGTGCGGCCTTCTTGATCGCCGAGGATCATATCGGGGAAGGGGTCTTTTCTGATCGTGGGGACAAGACGACGGATCGAGTGGGCTTCCCAGAGTAAGACGTGGGAGTGTGTTTGTTGGAGTTCGCGTAATTGCTTGGCGATTTCGTCGTGATAAGGCTGGTAGTAGGCGGCCTTACGACGCTCAATCTCTTCGTGAGAGGGAGGCTCGTGATAGAGCGGCTCATCGAAGAAGGTCTTCGTTGGGCAAAGTTCTGTGATGACGCGACCATCGTCGTAAAGAGGTTTATTCTCGGGGTCGCGGTTGAGGTCGATCACGTAGCGGCTGACGTGCGCGTGGATCATCGTGATCCCCATGGCTGGTGCGAAGTCATAGAGCTGCTGGACAAACCAATCTGTATCATCGGGATGATCGATGTGTTTGGTGAGGAACTGCTCGCGCACCTCAGGTGGGAAGTCCGTGCCACAGTGGGGGACACTGAGCAGGATAGGCTGTGGTGTGCCTTGTGCCGGGGTGATTGTGAATAGAGAAGACATGCAGGACCTCCTTTGGGTGATGGGGGATAGGTCAGATTGTTGGGTAGGCTGTGTTGGCTTTGAGTTTGACGATCCCGTCGGGACATTGGAGTGTAAGGACGTTGTCAAAGAACAAGAACTCACCGGGAATGTGTTCGCCTTTATGTACACTGATCGCGTCGATCACGACGAACTTGTGCTCTTCGAGCTCGTAGGTGAGGGGCATCCATTGGGAGACACCTCTGACAAAGTTGTAGAGTGTCTGTGCAGGTTCCGAAGGGTCGAGTTTGCAATCATCGTCGGAGGCACGTGTTTGATAGCTTCCTTCAGCTTTGATCTGTGGATGACTTTGTACTGTGTCGTTGAGTGTTTCAAGGACGGCCTGTAGGAAGAGTGGGGCACCATGTTCGGCGAGCTGTTTGTTGAGGTCACGACCTCTCATGCCGTCTTCGATGGGCAGCTTGACTTGATGGATGATCGCGCCTGTGTCGATGCCTCTGTCGAGAAAGTGGATGGTGGCGCCGGCTTCTTTGGCGCCCTGCTTAAACATCCAAAACAGCGGGTTGGGGCCACGGTAGTATGGCAGCGGCGAGGGATGAAAGTTGATGAAGCCTTTCTTTGCGACCGCGAGCAGGTCTTTTTTGAAGATATGTGGGTAAGAAGCCACGCAGATGACGTCCGGCTTGCGTCGTTTGAGCCAGCCGATGACGTGGGGGTGATTGGCGTTGACTGTTTCGAGCATGTCGATACCGAGTGGTGGGATCACCTGTCTCATCGAGTGAGCGTCAAGGAAGGGCTCTTCGTGCATGACTTTTTTCCACCAGTGACCTCTGTGGTGGCGTGTTTTGGTGGGGGGGTCTTTTTCGTAGAAGGGGTAGGGTTTGACGAGGCCGACAATATTGACGTTGTGTTTGTAGAGAGTCCAGAAGGCGGCAGTGGTGATCGCGCCACCCATTCCGAGGAATGCGACTTTTCCGCTCATATCGTAGAGACCTCATGGGATGACAGGGAGTGGAGAGGGCGTGTGTGGTAGAAGTCCATACAGCTCAGGATGATCTGGTGATGCGGACGGCCATGGTTGTCTTTCCGATGACGAGGCGGTCGCCGTTGCGTAGGTTGGTTGGACAGGGGAGCCAGTAGTCACGGCCTTCGACTTGGGCGGGGGGAGCGAGCCTGACTTTCTCTTCTCCTTGGAGGATGTAGGTGCCGTTGGTGGAGTCGAGATCTTCGATCCACAAATCGCCAGTGCTCTCACTAAACAGAAAGCGGGCGTGGACGCCAGAGACCTGACTGTCTTCGATGCGAATGCGACAAGGACGCACAGCACCGAGTAGGGTGGCACCGCTTTTGAATTCCCCGAGGACTTTTTCTGTCATTTGGTCTTCGAGGTGAGCGCGCCAGCGCAAAGCTGGTGATGCGGTTTGAGGTGGTGGAGAGGATGTGTCTGAAGTCCCTCCTGCCCGCAACTTGGAGGCCAATAGGATGTTGTCGTAGCGCTTCGTTGCGCCGCGCAAGTTTTGGCCGCCTTCGTCCTCTGTGATCTCGTAGAGAGCCTGAAGACGCGTGTACAGGCGTTCTAAAGATGGATCTTCCTTGATCATCTGTTTGACTTCTTCGGTTTGATCGGCTGGAACCGCGCCGGCGATCATACGGATCACCAGGGATTCCTTCTCTTCTTTGGTCATCATGGGTCACATTTCATCGTAGCATTCGGGCATACACAGTTTCTTGATGGTGTCTCCTCCGTCCATTGTGGAGACAAGGCGATGCGGATGCCGGGTCACATTCCTTCCTTCCTGATGAAGCATACCCCGAATCCGTCTCTTTGTGAATAGGGAGGTCTTTTGTAGGCTCGACATCTATCCCATTTCTTCCAACTTCGAAGTTGACAGAGTTGGCAAACGATACGGCTTGCTCCGAGTCTCACTGCTGGTGTATACGTTGGGTTCTGTTTGACTTTGACTATGGAGAGTGTGATGTCCAAACCCTTTGCGAGCTCTGCAGATACCCATCATCAAAAAGCCCGTCTCGTTGAATTGGCACCAGATGTCTATGGATATATCAGTGATTTTGACCCCAACACTGGGATGATCTTTGGAGGAGGAGAGGGGCTGGCGATCGATTGTCGCGCGACACCCCGTCTCGCCAACGAGATGCTCATCGAGATCAAGCAGGTCAACAGCGCCCCCATCACGCGTTTATTCTTGACCCATTACCACGCCGTCCGCGTGATGGGTCGTGCTGCCTTTACAGACGTCCACACCGTCTTGTGCAGCGAAGGCACACGTGCACTCATCGATGAACGTGGGGCGTTTGATTTCGAGTCCGAGGTCCGACGCTTCCCCCGACTGTTTGAAGCCGTCGAAGAAGTCGAAGGGTTGACGTGGCCCGATCAAACCTTCCCCCAACGGACGATCCTCTACATGGGTGATCAAGAGATCCACCTCGAACACCTCGGGAGCGGTCACACTCGTGGAGATAGTGTCGCGTGGCTGCCCGAACATCGCGTCCTGTTTTCTGGCGATCTGATCGAAGATCGTTGCGCGCTTTATTGTGGAGACGCCTATCTCCACGAGTGGAGGGAGACACTTGAGCGATTGGCTGCGCGTAACGCCCGTGTCGTCGTCCCTGGACGTGGTGATGCGATCATCGGTGAGGAGAATGTTCGCAAGGCGATCGATTCGACGCGCGGCTTCCTCGACGATCTGCTCGGAGGTTGTGATCGCGCGATGCAGAAGAAAGACGCGACGCTCAAAGAGATCTTCGACGCTGTGTATGCCGAGATGACCCCGAAATACGGCGAGTGGCCGATCTACGAGCACTGCATTCCATTTAACGTGAGCCGTGCTGTCGACGAGTTGAAAGGTCTCAAAGAGCCTTCCATCTGGACCGCTGAACGAGATGCCGAGCTTTGGGAAGCACTACAGTCTTAGGAGAGAGAGATGTCCGTCAAGCTACCAAAAGAGACACAGCAACAGTTGATATCGTCGATACAGTTGTTTTTTCGAGAGGAAATGGATGATGAGATGGGGGAGCTGCGTGCGCAACAGGTGCTCGATTTTTGTTTGAAAACGATCGGTCCGAGTATCTATAATCAAGCGATCTCAGACGCACAAGGTTACTTTCGCGATAAGGTCGAAGATCTCGATGGTGCCTTTTGGATCCCTGAAGCGACACGTTGGAAGCCTTGATGCGGTCTCACTTTGTGGGGACATAGGTCACGTGGAGGGCACCACCTGCGGATAGTTCGCGTGCTGTCCCGCTCAAGCGAATCCTCGCCTGTGATCCGCCAACAATCGTCGGATAATATACCCAGCCATCTCCAACACACACACTCCTCGCGTTGCAAAGATACCCCTCTGTACAGTCTTCATTGCGTGTACATCGCTTCTCTGTGTCTGGTGCCTGTGATATCGGCTGTTTTGTACCATCCTGTTTGATAATCGTGACGCTCAAGTAGGGGTTGCTTGTCGTCGTGTCGAGCTGTGGAGACTTGGAGAGGACGACATAATCAAACCGATCGCTGATCTGCCCTGCGAAGCGCAACATCGCAGACTGAAAGTCGTCGTTGTTTCCACAAATGGGGTACCACAATAAGTCAGCCGCGACGCCCGGTGTGAACGCTTGAATAAGCTGATAGTATCTCATCCCCAGTTGTCTCGCGTTGGCGTCATCTGAACGACATCCCCCACAGCGCTTGGTGCCTGTATCATCGATAAAGCCACAATAGTGCTGCGCGCCATTTGTGCTGCACTCGGCATCACTTCCACATCCACCTGCTGGATCGATAAGTCTGGAGGTGTTTGGGTTGGCTGGATCTTTGATCTGGACCTTGGGATTCCCAATCAACCCTGAGACCAACACTGTGCGACTTCTCCCTCTCGTGTCTTTGAGACCCTTCAGGAAATCGACGTAGTGATCGACTGGTTCGAGGAGGTGACGTTTACCATGAAGATCTTGGTCCGGGTTGTAAGGATCTTTGATCGGTTCATCTGTTCGATCGTATTTCATGACCTCTGTGGGAGGTGTCCAGCAAACATCCGGTACCCACCGTCCTTTGATGCGGCCACCGTGGGAACAATCTTCTTCATCGCTGACAAAGAGCACGACGAGCATCGCGCCGTCACGTAAGAAGCCTTTGTTGGATGTATTGAGGAGGGCTGGAGACAGGGCGGCTTTCATCGCCGCGAGACCTTGCTCATAGGACGAACCTCCTGTTCCAATCGTCGAGTTCTTCACAAACGCGTCGATCACCTGTTGGCGGGTCATGTCGAGACCGCGAATGATCTTGGGGACACCTTCTGCTGCTTGTAGTCGTCCTTGTCCAAGCGCGCTGTCCATGTCTGTTGTGATGATACCGATCTGGTAATCGGTGATTTTATCGACGAGTTTGTTGATAAAGTGTGTGAAGTTCTTTTTGAGCTTGTCTTGCTCTTCTTTCATCGAATCTGAGTTGTCAATCACAAATAAGATGTCGACTTTTCTTTCACCTACGACGTTGACGATGTCCGTGACTTCTGTGTAGTTGTTGACCTGTAGACGTTGGATTGGATAGTCATTACAGGCCGTGAAGCCGAAGGATAAAGAGAGGATGAGCAGGGGGATACAGATGATGCGTCGTGAAGATACACGGGTGGCGTTGCGCTGTTTTCTCATCAGATTCTCCTCTTCTGTGATAGACGAACGAGTGTGTAGATAGACCTGTATTCGGTTGGGGCTGGACATCGTGTGCCGTTGTTGCATGTAGAACGCCCCTCTCGTGTTCTTTGTGACAACTTTTTTTGAAGGTCTCTCTATTTTCTTGATGATGAAGGGAGAATGGACCCTCTTGTGTTTCTGCTCATCAACTTGTCTTCCTCAAAGTGCTAGGTCAAAATCTGGGTGGCCTACTTTCATGTGTGAAAGTACTAGGTCAAAATCTGGGTGGTCTACTTTCATGTGCGAAAGTACTAGGTGGAAATTTTGGTGGCCTACTTTTGTGTGTAAAAGCGCTAGGTGGAAATTTTGGTGGCCTACTTTCACATGCGAAAGCACTCAGTCGAAATCTGAGGGGTCTACTTTTGCATGTAAAAGTACTAGGTCAAAATCTGGGTGGTCTACTTTTGTGTGCAAAAGTACTAGGTCAAAATCTGGGTGGTCTACTTTCATGTGTGAAAGCGCTAGGTGGAAATTTTGGTGGCCTACTTTCTCGTGCAAAAGCTTACGATCCTGATCAGGGTCTTGAGGTTTTGTGTGTAAAAGCTCTCAATCCTGATCAAGGTCTTGGGGGTTTTCCTCGAAGTAGCCTAGTAGTGTCTGTCCGAGTGGTGAGAGTTGGATGTCTTTGAGTGGTGTGCTTTCTCTGTACTGATGCAAGATCTTCTTGGGTGAGAAGTTATCCTGATGTGCATATTGAGGGTTGACGATTGGTGCTGGGAACATCCGAATATACTGATGTAACCTCATCTTGTGGTTGTCATTGGGGGTTGTGGAGTGAAGCTGTCCCCACGACCAGATGAGCATATCGCCTTGGCGTACGGGGATGGGTTGCATATGTTGAAGGATTGGATCGTTTTCTTTGGGTCGGTAACTACGACGTTTCATTCCCAGTGAAGTGGGATGTTCATTTTCCAGGCACCACTGTTTGAGGAAGTTCGCGCCACCAGGTAATGTGAGATGACAACCTGTCTCGATATCGTGATCGGCAAAAGCGACGAAGCCTTGGTATCCAGGTTCGATACCTTGTTTGCGTTCTTGGACAAACAGCCAGGGGTTGTAATCCCAATGTTTACTCAATGAGAGTTGCCAATCAGCTCGGTCTTGCGTGGTGTATGTTCCGTCGGGTTGTGGGAAGCGCAGCCCTTTTGTCCCACGTGCAATGCCCCAACGATCGATGCTGACCATGAGACGTTCCTCTTGCCAAAGATGCGCATAGACACGGTGGATGGTCTCATGTGTTGCGTTGTCAAACGCGACCTGATGGAATGCTGGATCGGAGAGCAAAAACTTCCTCTCTGATGGCCAATTACAGGCCTCCCAGCTCTCTGGTTTCTCCGGTGAAAGTAACATCTGGCGTCGTGGGTTTGGGATGCTGTTGAGCTCTTCAAACATCGCCTCTTTGGCCCGCTCACAGGTCGCCTCATCAAAGACATGAATGACGACAAGTCCGTAATGTTTCATCGTCTCACGGATGTCTTCTTCTTGGTTGGGGGTGAAGGCGCGGGCGAAGCCGTCTGCTTCGATGGGGGAGCGTGGAAAGATCTTGTCCCATTCGTCTGGTGTACGTGGACGGGTGAGTCTTTGTTGTTGTCGTTGCAATTGCTTGATCGAAGAGAGCAACCAGCCCTCCGTTATCCGGAGCGTTGGAAATTGTGTTTGCAATGTCTCCAGTAAAGTCTTTGTCGACTCTTCAGAGAGCGAGTTGGTGGAGGTGAGGAAGGATTCGACCTCGCGATAGGCTTCGGAGAACAAACGGGAACGTTCTTGGCGGTGGGGTTGCATGATGTACCTCGTGGTGTGTAAACGAAACGGTGGATCTTGGGGGAGATACGAGGAGACATGCAAAAAGTTCAAAGATGTTTTGCCTGCTTTTGTCCTTCTCCGAAGCGACTCAACTGTTGGGGATAGCAGACCTAAGTGGTCCTCTCGCGAAAAAGACATACAACATCGAGGTCGGACACAAGGCCCGACCCTACGGGGAAAATGCAACATCATGCTCATACGCTTACTTCGCCAGAGGACCACTTAACATCAGAGGTGGTGTTCATCACTGCGATTTTTCTTGTTGCGTCCATCCTGAGCGTGTTTTTTTCAATTGTTTGTGACGAAGCCAGTATATCAACTGTTCAATGGTCATACGTGGATGTCCTTTGGTTTGTGTGTAGAGTGGTTCAATGAGAGCTTCGTCTACATCTAACAGGTGCTGCACAAACTGACTATATGTCTCTTTCTCCCATGTCTCTAACTCTATGATGTCGGTCTCTTGATGCTCAAGAAGTGTCGCGAGCAAAGTGACACTCTCCTGGAGTAGAGCTGACGTCGTTGGTGTCAGGCTGACAACACAGAGTATCGGGAGATTGTGCCACTTATCTAACACATCACGAAGCCATTCAAGAGCTTCGACGTCCCACATCAACTCATCCAACCACACAATACAAGGGCGCTCTTTGGCGATAGCCTCGAAGAATGGACGCAACAGGTGCTGTGTCTCTTGCGCCCTCTCAAAGGGTGGCTCGTCGAGCAGCCAATGTGCGAGCGGTTCCCATGTCTCCGGTGGTGCTAGGTGTGGATGGGGTGTCCTCGTATGAAGTTGATAAGAGAGCGAGCGTGCCTCCAGCGTCTCTCCCATCACAAAGTGCAACAGCATCGAACGCAAGCTCTGTCCTTGCTGTTCTTGTTCGGGGTGGGGAGGTGTGAGGATGTGTGCTTGTCCTGTCTGGTGAGCGACCTGACAAAGCCATCGGGCCAGACGAGTCTTTCCTGTGCCAGCGGCGCCTCGGATACACACCATACGCGGTCGTCTTGTGTTGTGAACTCTTTGCAACGCTGACCAGAGTGTATGTTGTTCTTGTTCGCGTCCAAACAGAGGCTGCTCTCTTAGCGACTCGGGACCGAGACCTTCGAATTGGAAAGGTGTGGTTGTGTATTCGGCGTATTGGGGCCATGTCTGTGGCATTGGAGGGGGTTCTCTTTGGAGTGTGGGGAGTTGTAGGACGTCGACCTCGATGGTGGGAAAGTCGCCTGTTTGTGGAAGACGTGGATGATGTCCTGTTGCAGCAGGGGCGCGCCCTTCGACGTCACATGGGAGTGGGGCTCCACCTGTTGTACGAAAGGTCTCAAGAGGTTGTGTGTCGACGAGTGTTGGGAGCTTTTCAAGTTTTAATGGTTGTGGAAGCTGTGGCAAGGCGAGGGAGAATGTCGTGGGGTCTTGGTGTTCGGCCTGTGCCTGCAGTTTTGCGAGAGTCCAGGCGGCGTCTGCGGCGCGTTGAAAGCGCATCGCAGGGGATTTGGTGAGGAGCCGATCGAGCCACTCTTGGTATCCTGGAGGGACATCACATTCTACGGGGAGACCGGGGGGATTCCAGTATAGGTGGGCTTCTCTCATCGATTCGAGGATGTTCATATGTCCAAAGGGAGGAGAACCTGTGAGCAATTCGTAGATGGTACAACCGAAGGCATAGAGGTCGGTCCAGGGGCCAAAGTCGCGAAAGTTTCCGTGGAATTGTTCGGGGGCCATATAGGAAGGTGTCCCCATGACGAGACGCGAGGTGTGAAGATCGTCGTGCCAGGCGTAAGTCGCGGCGATTCCGAAGTCGGATATTTTGACTTGCTGGAGGGTTTTGGAGATGAGCAGGTTGGAGGGTTTGATGTCGCGGTGGAGGAGACCTTTTGCGTGGATATAGCCGAGGGCGTCGAGGATCGCCATTTGGACTCTGTACATCGTTGGCCAGTCGAGTTGCCCGCTGTAGTGATGGAGAGCGTTGGAGGCGAGCTCCAAGATCAGGTAGGGGCTACCTGCGAAGAGCATTCCTTGCGAGGTCTCTTCGATGTCTGCGGGGAGGCGACCGTAATCGTAGAGGCTGATGATACCTGGGTGATGAAGAGAGGCCATGAGGCGTGCTTCTTCGCGGAAGGAGTGGGCGTGTGGGGTCGTGCCAAGATCTGTGTGGTGGGCGATCTTGATCGCGACCTGTTCACCGGTGTGTTGGTGTTGTCCACGCCACACCTCTGAGACGCCGCCGCGGCCGATTAACGTCTCTATGTCAAAGGCACCCAATGCAAACACACCAACCTCACGATGGTTTGAGAAACACAAGTCGAACACACATCACCCTCTACACTATACTCGATCAAGCTTTTTGGTAGGTGGTCAGATTTTTTCTGATGTTTAAGGTGAACATGCTTGATCTGTTAGGGGGTGGGGGGGTATACTCTATTGATTCTCAAATATCCATGAAGGCTGCCTTCGCTTTTTTTCCGTTTCCTTTTTTCCATCCGGCAGCCTAAGAACCCTTCATGTGGGGACAGACTTGTGAGCAAAGATTTCTATGTGATAGGTGTAGGTACAAGTGCCGGTGGCTTAGAGGCGTTAAAGCTATTTTTTGATCACGTCCCGGCAGATTGTCCACATAGCTTTGTGGTGATCCAGCACCTCTCACCTGACCACAAAAGTTTGATGGCGGATCTGCTCGCGAAGAACACACAGCTCACCATCCACGAAGTAAAAGATGGGATGGTGATCGAGGGCGGGGCCATCTACTTGTTGCCGCCGCGTATGAACATCTCCATTGAAAACAATGTTCTCTATTTGAAGGAGAAGGATACACGGAGCCTGAACTTGCCGATTGATATTTTCTTTCGTTCTCTTGCGGAAGACCAAGGCGAGAGAGCGATCGGCGTCATTTTAACGGGCTCAGGGAGTGATGGGACGAGAGGGGTGAGGGCGATCAAAGAGGCTGGTGGGATGGTGATGGTGCAGGAGCCGACGCAAGCGAAGTTTGATGGGATGCCTTTGAGCGCCATCCACACAGGGCTGGTCGACTTTGTGCTGCAGATCGAGCAGATGCCCGAAGAGCTCTTTACATTCATCGAGAACCCCTCTTCGAAAGATGCGATGATCCATCAGCTCGACGAAGATAAACAGACAGCAGACAAGATCCTCTCTCAGGTCAAGCAACTCGTAGGGCTCGACTTTTCGATGTATAAGAGGGCGACTTTGTTGCGGCGAATCGCCCGGCGGATGAACGTGAACAAAGTCAGTGATCTTGGGGGATACTTGGACGTCTTATTTGAGAAAGAGAGAGAGGTGAATATCCTCGCGAACGAGTTTTTGATTGGGGTGACGAAGTTCTTTCGTGATGAGGGGATGTGGCATATATTGAGGGAGCAACTCATCCCTGGCCTTGTTCAAAAGAAGAATCCCAAGGATGGGTTGTTGAAGGGTTGGATCGTCGGTTGTAGCACAGGAGAGGAGGCGTACAGTTTGGCGATCCTGATCGCGGAGGAGCTGGAGCGGCAAGGGAGGGAGCTGCAGGTGCGTATTTTTGCGACGGACATCGACACCCATTCGTTAGAGTATGCGAGCAGAGGGGTGTATCCCGCGAGTATTGTCGCTGATGTTTCTCCTGAGCGACTGGAGCGGTTCTTTGTGCCAAGAGGGGATAAGTACCAAGTTATCGATGCCATTCGTCGTATGGTTGTATTTTCCAGGCACAACATCCTCTCAGAGACGCCTCTGAGCAGGATGGATATTGTACAATGTCGCAATCTGCTCATCTACATTCGACCTGTGTTTCAACGCAAGATTTTGCACTCCCTTCATTACGCGCTGAATCCAGGAGGCTTTTTGGTCCTAGGGAGTAGCGAGACGATCGGTGGGCATAATGTCTCTTTGCGAGAGATCCATCGAAAGGAGCGAATCTTTCAAAATGTCGAGCCCATTCGCAAGCTGGAGAGAGGGGGACTTTCTTTCTCTCCTGTGGTGGTGGAGCCTTCAGTTGAGCGGCAGGGCTCGCCACGTCTCGTCGAAGAGCGGCGTATCTTGGAGAGCGTCAACGAGTCGGTGGCAAAAGAGTTACAAGTCGCTGCGGTGTTGGTGGATGAGCAATTCCAAATCAAACATGTGGTGGGGAGTTTTCGCCATTTTGCCCAGTTTCCCGAGCAAGGGTTCAGTACAAATTTGCTCAAGTTGTTACCTGCCAAACTTGCGACCACTGTGCGAACAGCTTTGTACAAGGCCAAACATACAGGCAAACAGATCTCCTATGCCCATGTGAGCGTTGAGAGTGATGAGAAGGTGATGTCCTTCCACATGATGGTCACACCTCATGAGACGATCATGGGCGTTGCGCCCCACGCATTTCTGGTGATCTTTGTGCCGAAAGCGGTTAGGCAGGAAGCACTTGAGCAGAGTCCAGAACAATCCGATGAGGTTCTTCAGCAACGAGTCGCTGTATTGGAAGCCGAGCTGGAAGATAGTCGTCTCAGTCTCCAGGCGACGATCGAGCAGATCGAGTCGAGCAATGAGGAGATGCAGGTGAGTAACGAGGAGTTACTCGCGACCAACGAAGAGCTGCAAAGTACCAACGAAGAATTGCAAAGTGTGAATGAGGAGTTGTACACGGTCAATCACGAGTATCAGCTCAAGCTCGATGAGCTCGAACAGTTGCACATTGAGCTCGATAATCTCATGAAGAGCACGCACATCGGCACGTTGTTTCTCGATCTGCATATGCGAATTCGTATGATCACACCGTCCATTCAGAGGCAGTTTAACCTTCAGGAGAGTGATATTGGTCGTCCTATCTATCACTTTACGAGCGTGTTTGAGGACGAGGTCAGCGGTGATATTCTGAAGAAATGCGAATTGGTCCTCAGAAAGGGGCAGTCCTTTCACACAGAGGTGTGTTCAAAAGAGCAGAGCTGGTTCCTATTGCAGATCGATCCATACCACAATTATCAACGCGAGGTGCGCGGTGTGGTCCTCAGTTTTGTGGATATCTCCGAACGCAAGCGCATGGAGCAGGCTCTTAAAGAGAGCGAACGACGGCTAGAGGAGGCCCAGTTAATCGCACGGATGGGGAGCACGACTTGGGATGTCAAGAGCGGAAAGATCGAGTGGTCAAAAGGGATGTATAGACTTCTTGGTTACGAGCCTGAGGAAGATATCGATATCGATCGTGTCTACGCAGAGATGCATCAAACACCAGATGAAGAGCGCATTCAAGAATGGCTGCAAAAGTGCATGGCCGCAAAAGATGGAAAGCTCACTCCTTTTGAGTACCGGGTGCGTCGTAAGGATGGGACGGTCATCTACGTTGTGACGGAGGGCAACATCTTCTATGATCACGAGGGGGAGGCGGTGAGGGTGTTTGCAACGGTCCGAGATATTGACGCACGTAAGCGCGCCGAGAGCGAGAGAAGGAAGAGCGAAGCTGTTCTTGGGACGCTCGCCGAGAGCCTACCCACAGTGTTTACTTTGCTCGATCCACAAGGAACTGTCATGTATGTGAATCGTCTCGTCGAAGGGATCGCTTTCGACGATTATTTGGGTTCGTCTATCTATGACTGGCTCCCTCCCGATCTTGGCATGCAGGTGCGTGAACATATCGGAACGGTCTCGCAAACCAGGCAGAGTGTATTGTACGACAATGCCTATGCGACACCCCTTGGTGAGAGAAAAGAGTACTACCACATTATGAGCCCTGTGATGGTTGGTGACGAGTTTTCGGGGGTTTGTGTGTTGAGCCAAGAGGTCTCTGAGTTGAGCCTCTTGGAAGAAGAAGTGCGTAACAAACTCGAACATAACAATAAGGAGTTGGAGCAGTTTGCATATATCGTCGCGCATGACCTCCAACAACCTCTGCGCAATTTGACCAGCTTGACAGAGGTGATCTTTGAGGATTACAGAGAGGGTCTTAGTGAGGATGTCACGAAGTTACTCGATATTATCATCCAATCAGCCAGTAACATGAGCAGGATGATCAAGGGACTACTCGATTATTCTCTGATCGGTCGAGAGCGTGAGATTGGAGCTGTTGACTGTACCCTATTGCTGGAGGAGGTCGAGGAGGGACTTCGTTATCAAATCGACCAAGCACGCGCAACATTGAAGATCGGTACAATGCCGCATGTGGTAGGTGTCAGTGCAGAGTTGTACCAACTGTTCCAGAATCTGATCACAAACGCCATCAAATACAGAAAGCGCGATGTCGATCTCACGATCCATATCTCTGCCAAAAAAAACGAAGGTGTATGGTTGTTTTCGGTCGAAGACAACGGGATTGGTATCAAACAAGAATTTAAAGAGAGGATTTTTCAACTCTTCCAGCGGCTTCATACCAAAAAAGAGTACGAAGGGTTGGGGATTGGCTTGGCTAACTGTCGCAAAATTGTAGAGCTGCACAAAGGAAAGATCTGGGTGGAGTCGACACCTGGAAAAGGGAGTACGTTTTATTTCACACTTCCAATCGTACCGAGTCGATACTTTCAGCAATCAGAAAGAGAGGTCTTGTAGTGCAAAGTGATTCCCCGTTGACCGTGATGTTGATCGATGACTGTGAGATTGACAACATGATCCACCAAAGAAATATCCGCAAGACAAAGCTCCCCTGTGATGTCATGGTAGAGGAAACGGCTGATCAGGCTTTACAAGCCTTGCGTGAGCGTCTCACGAATGAGGACTCTCTACCTTCATTTATCTTCTTGGATCTCAATCTTCCAGGGACGAATGGGTGGGAATTTGTGGAGGAGCTTGCGAGTCTATTCTCTGACAGCTCTCGATTGTTTCCGAAGGTGATCATGCTCACGACGTCCATGAACCCTCTCGAACGGCAACGTGCAGAAGATCACCCTCTGATCTATTCGTTTGCAAATAAGCCTCTCAAACCCGAAGGCTTCACTTCGTACTTCTTGGGACTTTAGGCCGGTGGGTGGGTGTGTTGGGGATCTGCGATGAAGACAAATGCGCCTTGTGGTGAGCAAAGGAGCCAGCCGTGGGGGATCGCCAAGTACTGATAAGATGGACCTGACGGGGCGTCCACTCGTTGCCATTGTGCCTGTCGAACAGCCGGCGCTTGTGGTGGCATTCGTGGTGGATGTATGGCAGGGGGATTTTGTTTGGGAAGCCCGACTGGAGGTGGTGTTCCGAGTGAAGGGCCACCTGTCATCTGTTGTGGTCCTGGCGGTGGTGCCGTTCTTCCTTGTCTGATGGGTTGTGGTGGTATCCCTGGGGGGATGTGTGCTTGGGGGGCTTGTTGTGGAGCTTTTTCTTCGATTGAGAGACGGTAATTGCCGATGATGACGTGATCTTGTTTGCCAAGCATTTTGGGCGCTGAAGAAGGGATGGCTTTGCCGTTGACGAACGTTCTGTTGGTGCTTTGTAGATCGTAGACGATAAAATGGCCTTCTTTTTGGACGATCTTTGCGTGGCGTTTGGAGACGTTTGGTTCGGGCAGGACGATGTCGTTATCTTTGATACGACCAATGGAGAGTTCGGGCTTTTGGATGGGGAGTTGTTGGGGCTGACCATCTTTTTTTTGGATTGTGACGACATACATCTTGTTCTTCTCCATCGTGTTGGTGACAGGAGGTGTCATATGAGTGATGGGGGTCGTCAATGCAAAGAGAGTGCCTGCGCTGTGTGGTAGGGGGGATGTTTTCGGTTGTCACTGCAAAGTCTTTGTTTTTATTGTTGTTTGAGATCTTTCTGTGCGCGGCGGGGTGTGTCTTGGATATGGACAGGTGTCCAATATTTGGACACCTCCTCTTGGACAGATATTGGACACTACTTCACGTTGATGATGAAGAGTTGACTTTGCGAGAGTGTGACGAAGAGTTGTGTGCCGCTAGGATGCCAGAGAAGATCTGTGAGTGTTTGTGTCTGTGTCTGGATCGTCGTTTTTTGCAAGATAAACGAGACCTTGCTTGCAAAATTCTGGGCTTGGGCTGGGACAGAGAAGAGTTCTTTGGGGACATTGAGGTAGTGGATCTCTATAGCATTGCCAGTGTTCACGCCGATCGCGAGTAAGGAACCATCTCGATTGAAGTCCGCGTCTTGTACTGTGTGTGTTGTACTTTGCAGGTCTTTTTGTACGATGAGTGAGGGGGCATTGGGTTGGGTCAAATCCCACAATGTGACTTTCTTTCCGATAAGCGCGAGGATGCGACCATTAGGGTGCCATGTAATGACCCGAGGTATACGTTCGACGGGGAGATCTTGAATGTAAGGCGCTGTGTTGCGCTTGATATCCCATACCCAGAGCGTTTTGAGCCCTGTTGGATCGCCGTTGGCTTTGATGCGCTCTGACGTCGTTACAAACGCCAAGATATCTCGATCGGGGCTGAATGTGAGATCTCTGATTCGTCCTGATTTCGTCTTTTGGGGAGTGTTGAACGAGACTGTGTGTGAGACCTTCAAGGTCTTTGTGTTCCAGACATCGACATCATTTTCGGAGGCTGTCGCAAGCCGTGTTCCATCGAAGTTGTAGTGGGGGAGTGTCAAGGTTGCAGGCTTACCACTCTGTAGGTCGGTACGTCCCCACTGTCTTTGGAGTGTCAATGTCTTTCCGTTGAACGAATGTAAGGAGAGTACACCTCTGCGGGTGAGCGCGACTTGTGTATCACCATTGGTATCTGTGAAGGCAGACATGCCTGTCAAAGTGGGTTTGCCACTTGGGATGGGTTGGAGAGAGTTGGACCTCCACTTTGCGACTCCATCGTAGACAAGAAAGTCAACCCCGTGTGTCGCGAGCAAGGTTGTGTGCTTGCTGATAAAGGACAACCCACTTCTCTGTGGTTCGTCTGTTTTTGGGGATTTTGGGGCGTTGCTGTCGATTGTGAACGATGCGCGGGGGATTGGAGAGCAACCTTTATCAACGATGCCGTCACAGTCATCATCAAAGCCGTTGCATGTCTTGTTCACAGTGGTTGTCGGCGTACAGATCTCTTTCCCACTTTGACATAAGGGGATACCAGGTCGCCCACACTCTCTACGGCAGAAAGATGACAAGTTGTCGATTTGACCATCACAGTCATTATCTTTTTTGTCACAGATCTCGGTTGAGGGAGAGGAAACACCTTTGGGACACTGTTTGCACTGCTTGTCCACGCAATAAAACAGGTGGAGTGGACAAGTGTTGCCGCATTCCCCACAGTGAAGGCGATCGGTGTTGAGGTTGCGACACGTACCATTACAACATGTTTCGTTCTGGTCACATGTCACTCCACAGCCTCCACAATGTTGTGGGTTGTTCATGAGCTGTGTGAGTGTGATCTCTGTGCCATTGCAACAGATGCTATTGTCCTCAAGGCATTTGTTTCCACATAGCGCATCCTTCGTACATTCATCGACACAGACACCTTTGATACAGAACTGATTTTGTTCACAGCGCTTTCCACACTCACCGCAGTGCCGGGGGTTTTGGTTGATGTTGACGCATCGTTCATCACATCGTTTTTCGTTTTGTTTGCAGGGGCAGTCTTCGTTTGGAACACCATTACAGTTTGTGTCGCCAGCGCCGCACCCTTCTGTCTGTGTGGAGGGAAGGACTTCGCCGGCACATGCTCCCCACGTCCCATCTGCGAGGCAAGTTTGTATACCTGTTTTGCATGGACCGACACCGATGGTTTTGAGAGGGCCTTGGTAGCAGAGCTTTTGGGTGCCTTCTTTGCAGCGACAGCGTTCGATGTTGTCGATTTTTCCATCGCAGTCGTTGTCAAAGCCATCGCAGCTTTCGGCGATGGGCAAGATGGCGTTCAGACATGGTCCCCAACGACCGTCTTCCGAGCAGTATTGAAATCCAGTTGTGCAAGTCCCTTTGTCGCGGGTCTCTGGTTTTCCTGGATAACAGAGTCTCTTTGCGTGTACATCCTTGCAAAGGCAGTCCAGTCCATCACCGATATCAACCTTTCCGTCACAGTCGTTGTCTACGCGATCGCACACTTCTTGCGTTGGTGTGATCTGCCCTGTACAGGCTGACCATTTCCCCTCCTGTAGACAGATCTGCTGACCTGTTCGACAGACGCCCTGGTTTTGGGTTCCTGCTGGACCTTCGTAGCAGGTCTGTCTGTCCCCAGGCTGGCAAGGAGTCGCGCTGCAAAATCCTTGGTAGCAGTAGATGTCTGTCTGTGTTGTGACACAGTCTGCGTCTGACTCACAGCGTCTCTCACCGTTGTTGCACGCGAAAAGGCCGTACATGAAGAGGGTACAAAGTGCGAAGTACAAGACCTTCTTTGTCCACTCTCTTCTTCTCTTCGAGTGGGTTGAGAAAGTGCTGACAAACGATGTGCGGGGCATTGCTCAGTCCTTTGGTGATGGAGTTGGTGTGCTGTGGGGATTGACTCTTGGGACGCTCCTGGAGCACCTGAGGAATATACCATTAAGCTGTCACTCGTATCAATATCGGTAGGTTGGGCGTTGTAGAGGCTGGACACAAAACATACCCTCACACACGCCTACAGGAAGGTTATCCTTGACTTTGCCGATCTTCGGTGGACACGCCTGCGTACAAAGTCGGTCTGTTTTCTTGTTTTTTCCCCAAATATCTCTTCAAATAGTGTGTAACGTCTTTGGACATACGACGACTGTCATGTGTTTATGTTGTTCCAATGGAGATCTTTACTTACTTCCGTTTGTTACGGGGGCTGGATTGTTGGGACAACGACCCACCACGCACCGAGAGGATTTTGGTGTGCGCCAACATGCAAAGAGTGGGTGTTTCGTTCTTTTGACCCAATCGTGGAGGTTTCATGTTCTCATCCAAACGTTCAAGTCATCCCCTTGGCTACGTCTTTTTGTGTTTGTCTTTGCTTTTGTTTTCGTTTTCCTTGTTGCCCGCGTGTGGTGACGCACCTGATCCCAAGGGCGAGGCCTGGAAGGCCCTTGACTACGACGGTAAACTCACCTTTATGGGGTCTGAACTATACGGCCCGATGCAGAAACTCTTTCAAGCACATGACGCAGAAAAGTACAAATCTTTTTCCTGTGAGACCTGCCACGGTGCAGACGGTGCATCCAAAAAGTACGTGATGCCCAATGGTCTTCACCCTCTGACCAAAGGTTCGTATGACGGCGAAGAGCAGGCAGAGGTGACCTTTATGCGTGAGAAGGTCGTTCCCAAAATGGTCGAGCTGATGGGGAACGACTTCGCTGAAGGTGGTGCCAAAGGATGTTTCGGCTGTCACGCGTCCAAGTAATCATCTCCTCTCCTGTATAACACCCCCTCCAAGCGCAGCTCCCATACTCCTCTACACCAACTCTTTGCTCTTGACAGATGTATCGTTTTCGCTGACTCTGAGTGTTCCTTTTGCTTTTGATGGAGAGTCTGTGTGAGCGAGAAAGAATCTGTAAATTCGACTTTATCATGTCCACATCAACCAGCCTGTCCTGGATGTCCTCGTCTTGGAGATGAGACACCACCGTCTGAGGTGTGGGAGACCTTCCTCACATTTTGCCGTGAGTTCGATGTGGAGCAGCCTGCTTGGAAGACGGGCGCAAAAGAAGGGTTTCGTATGCGCTCACGGCTCGCCGTACGGGGCAGCACACAAGCACCTCAAGTTGGGCTGTTTGCGCGAGGAAGTCACGACGTCGTCGACATCCCAAAGTGCCTTATTCACCACCCTCTGATCAATCAGGTCGCCGCGACCCTCAAACAAATCATCCGCGAGACCCACACGAGTCTCTACGACGAACGCCTTCATGAAGGTCTTCTTCGCTACGTGCAGATCGTGATCGAGCGCCAGACGCAAAAGGCGCAGGTCGTGCTCGTATGTCACAGTGAAACACATCATCCCGCCCAAAAGCTCGCGAGTAAGCTCTCTGTGGCCTTAGGGGACGTGTTGCATAGCCTTTGGTGGAATGGGAACAGCCAAACAGGGAACAAAATTCTTGGAGCTCGATGGCATCGGTGGCAAGGGGAGGGCTTTGTCGAAGAGCAGATCGCCGGGGCGAGAGTGTTTTTTCATCCTGGAGCATTCGGTCAAAATCACCTTGAGCTGGCCGAAGAGATCGTCGAACAGATCCACGAATGGGTGCCCGAAAAAGCACAACTGCTCGAATATTACGCAGGGTGTGGTGCGATCGGTTTGGGCCTCCTGTCTAAGGTGACGTCTTGTACCTTCAATGAGATCGCGCCTGCGTCGATGGATGGGTTACTGCACGCGCTCTCGCTTCTCGATGATGAACATGTCCAGGTGATGGAAGGGACGGCTGGAGAGTTCGCGTGGTTGTTGTCATCCGAACACGTCACGATCGTCGATCCACCACGAAAGGGGCTCGATCCTGAGCTGCTCACGCAACTGTTGGAGACACCTCCACAGCGGTTGATCTACGTGAGTTGTGGCCAGAAAGCGTTTTTACAAGAGGCTCGTCAGCTGCTCGAATCAGGACAATACACCCTCAAAGAGTTACAACTGTACGATCTTTTCCCTTACACTCACCATGTTGAAACACTCGCTCTATTCGAGAAAAAAGAAGATTGAGCGTCGCTTTTTTCTACTTTTTTGGTGAAGCGTGCGTCCTTTTTGGAGGGCTGTCGTCTGCCTGAGTGAGCACCCCTGGAGCTTCCAGGAAGTCACTTTCACAAACAGCACCTTTTGGTGTTGTCGGCAGAACAATAAGGAGTCCGATATGTTTCAAGCACCTACTTCCATCTCATCACGTGTCCACCTTGCCATCGGCGTCACCGATCTCGAAGCGTCCATCACATTTTATAGCTTGTTGTTCCAGACCACGCCAAGTAAGCGCAGGGACAATTACGCAAAGTTTGAAGTGGCTCACGCGCCGGTCAATCTCTCGCTTAACCTCGTCGATAAAGTCGACACAAGCGGAGATCCTGTCGGTCACTTTGGGGTCGAAGTGCAAGACGTCGAGACCGTCATGCGTGAGATCGAGCGTTTCAAGCAGGAGGGTTTGTTGTCCCATACAGAGGAACAAGTCGCTTGTTGTTACTCGTTACAGGACAAGACCTGGGTGGCGGATCCCGATGGGCGTGCGTGGGAGATCTTCTGTGTCCACGAAGATGTCGAACAATACAGTCCTGTTGTGGGGCGTGATGATTGTTGCACAGAGGACGAGCCAAAGGATGAAGTCGCCAAGGAAGAGTGTTGTCAGCCTTTCCGAGGGCAAACAGGAGCGTGTTGTTAGGTGATGGATACGTTTCATTGGGAAGAGACTCGTCGGCGGATCGAGGCGTTTCTGCGTAGCAGAATCAAGACACAAGCAGATGTCGATGACTTGTTACAAGAGATTTTGCTCAAGTTATATCGCCACCTCTCAAAGCACGGTATGCCTGATGAGCCTGTGCAGTGGATGTATCGTGTTGCGCGCAATGCGTTGATCGATCACTACAGGATGGGGGCGCGGGCCGTCGAGCAGGTTGCCTTTTCACCGACGGATGAGCTTGGTGTCGAGTTGTACGACGAGCGCGAAGTTGAGGGCGCTTCTTTTGAGGAGGAGGTGCAATCGTGGTTGCTGTTTTGGATGCACGATCTCCCCCCTCATTACCAAGAAGCGCTCGAATATGTCGAACTCCGAGGTCTCAGTCAAAAAGATTACGCGGAGCAAGCAGGGTTGTCTGTGTCTGGGGCCAAGTCCCGTGTGCAACGGGCACGTAAGGCGCTACGTGATTCGATCATGGCGTGTTGTGCCTTCGAGTTCGATCGTCGTGGATGTGTGATCGACGCGACCCCACGGTCCAAAGAACAGTGCGGATGTTGAGTCTTTTCCTTGAAACGTCCATGTTGTCAGCCTCTTTGTTTCTTTGACTTTCTTTCCTTGACAAGTGAAAACCCCCGCTGTATATGTTTGAATTGAAATCACCCAAAAGTGTCTATGGGTGATTTCACCAAAGTAACCTCATGGTTGTGGTTTGTTTTCTTTACCAGAGTGTCTCTGTGAGAAAGAAAGCCCATCACAAACGTGAAGAACGTAACACGAGCTGTGCAGAACAACATCCAAAACGATGTGATGGTGTTTGTGTATCTCGTGAGTACAGCGATGAATTTCTTTTGATACGCCATACTGCCTCGTGTATCTCCTTTGGTCTATTGTTCACAAGGGAGATACAAGAAACAGTTTGATGACAATGTTTCTTTTCTTGTGGGATGCCTTCGTGCTGGTGTTCCTCGCTTCGGTGTATTTTGTATACTCGAAGTCACTTGTTCATCATGGTTGTCTGTACTCGCGTCTACTCATCCCTCCACTGCCTGTTCTCGTTGTTTTTCCTATGATTTTTTGTATGTCCCGTGCGCAAGCGTTTGGATACATACGTCTATCTTCGACCGTGTGTTGAGCACATCGGCGAGACCTGTTGGAGTACAAGCTAAGATGTTGAAAAGATTGTTTTATGTGTCGGCCCTGTTTGTATGTTTGGCGCCCTTGTTTGTTGGGTGTGGTGATGGTGGGAGCAGTGACGCTGATCTCAAAGCTTATGTCGAAAACTACGCTGCGTTGGTATACGCAAATTATCAAGAAGTCGAGACAGGACTCAAAGCGCTGCAAAAGGCGACAGATGAGCTCGTGGCCAACCCCAGCGAAGCGACTCTGAAAGCCGCGAAAGACGCATGGTTGAAGGTCCGCGATCCATACGGACAAACAGAAGTCTATCGTTTCTACGCAGGCCCCATCGACGACGATCGTGGGCTCGAAGGGCGTATCAACCCATGGCCAATCGATGAGAACTTTATCGATTACGTCAAAGATAACGATAAAGCCGGCATCATCAACGACACCACGACGTACCCCACGATCGACGAGAGCGCGTTGACAGGAGCCAATGAAAAGGGCGGCGAGAAGAACATCTCCCTCGGTTTTCACGCCATTGAGTTTTTGCTCTGGGGACAAGATTTCTCCGAAACAACGCCTGGTACACGTCCTTACACAGACTACGTCACAGACGGCAGCGGGACGGCTTCAAATCAAGAGCGTCGTGGTCAATACCTCAAACTCGTCGTCTCTATCTTGCTCAAAGACTTCCAAGACGTGATGAAAGAGTGGACACCTGATACAAGCGGAAATTTCCGTGACAAGTTCGTCAATGGCGATGTCAACGAAGCCTTGAAAAAGATCCTCACAGGGATGGGGAAATTGAGCAACGGCGAGCTCGCTGGTGAGCGTATGACCACTCCCTACAACGAAAAAGACCAAGAAGAGGAGCACTCCTGCTTCAGTGACAACACCAGAGCGGACATCCTCAACAACGCGATGGGTGTACAAAACGTCTACCTCGGAAAGTACGGCAGCGTAAGCGGTAAGAGCCTCGACGATCTCGTCCGCGCAAAGGACGCCACGCTCGCGGATAAATTGAAGTCCGAGTTGGAAGCGACAGTGACCGCGATCAAAGCGATCCCCAACCCATTTGATCAGGCGATCGTCGGCGATGACAGCGCTGATGGCCGCAAAAAAGTAAAGGCAGCTATCGACGCGTTGAAAGCCCAAGCCGTCACGATCGCTGCCGTCGCAAAGTTGTTTAATATTACAGTTGTTACAGAGCTTGAGGACTAACGTCTTCCTCTGTTTTTCCTTTCTTTCCCCGATGTAGGAGGGTTTTCCGGATTGCTCAGTAAGGGAACAACATATCTCTTTCCCTTCTATATCGGGGTTTTTTCTTCTTCTGAGGTGTGACAGTATGCGTTTTCTCTCTTTATCCAGTCTTTGTTTGCTGTTGTCTTTCGGTTTGATATGTTGTGGTGGGCCCGGCGACTCACTCGATCCAGACTCCTTTTACGCTGGTGGCCTTACTACTGTCGAAGACGTTACGCGAAACGCATACGGAAACATCTCGCCCAACCACACAGATGAGCACCACACGGCCTTCTTTGTGGGTAACTCCTTCTTTAACAACGGCTGGGTGATCGCGCCTGCTTCGACAGGAAAACGCGATGGTCTTGGACCTGTGTTCAACGCCAAAGCCTGCACCTCTTGTCACCTTCGCGACGGTCGTGGCCGTCCCCCCGAAAAGGGTGAACCCATGCTCTCCATGCTTGTTCGCCTGAGTATCCCCGGAAAAGGCCCACATGGTGGACCCAATCCAGAACCTCGCTATGGTCTTCAGCTCAACAATAACGCCATCCCTGGCGTCCCACCCGAAGGACACGTTGAGATAACTTATGAAGAGATCAAAGGCCAATACGCAGACGGAACGCCCTATACATTACAAAAACCGACCTACACGTTTAAAGACTTGAAGTTTGGCGATATGCCCAAAAACATCTTGTTCTCTCCACGTGTCGCACCTCCCGTATATGGACTTGGATTGCTTGAAGCGATCGCTGAAAAAGATATCCTCGCGAACGCTGATCCTGACGACAAAGATGAAGACGGTATCTCAGGTCGTCCCAACATGGTTTGGGATGTGAAAGCAAAAAAAATCGTCCTTGGACGCTTTGGGTTGAAGGCCAACCAGCCAAATCTTGAACAACAAAATGCAGGCGCATTTCTCGGTGATATCGGTATTACATCACCCCTGTTTCCCAACGAAAATTGCACCGATGTACAAAAAGAGTGCAAATCCGCCAAGCACGGTGGGGCACCAGAAGTACCACAGGAAAAAATCGATCAAGTGACTGCATATGTCCGTCTGCTCGCTGTCCCTGCAAGACGAAACTGGAAAGATCCCGAAGTCCAACGCGGGAAAAAGATCTTTTACGAAGCTGGCTGTCAAAAGTGCCACAAAGCGCAATGGAAAACGGACAAGCTCGATGGATTTCCCGAGTTGGCCAATCAAAAGATCTACCCCTACACAGATCTCTTGCTTCACGATATGGGGGATGGTCTCGCTGATAACCGTCCTGACTTCGAAGCGACAGGAAAAGAATGGCGTACCCCTCCACTTTGGGGGATTGGCCTCTTGAAGATTGTCAATCGACACACACTCTTGTTACATGATGGTCGCGCTCGTAATATCGCCGAGGCGATCTTGTGGCATGGTGGTGAAGGTGAAGCCTCTAAAGAGGCATTTCGCCAACTACCAGCAGCGGATCGTGACGCTCTTGTCGCATTTTTGAAGTCTATTTGATCGGGAACACTGATGGGTTTATTTGCAAGTCGTTTTGTTCGTTTTTCGTTGCTCTGTGTGGTGCTCATAGGTTTCTGTGGAGGTGTCATCTCTTGCACAGATACAAAGTCATCATTTGATCGTGAGACGTTGTTTCTCGATCTCTCCAAGAATGTCGTGATTCCAGGGTATGAAGCCTTTTCAAAGCAGGCGACGGCTCTTGAAGAAGAGACAAAAACGTTTTGTCAGGGACCTGCTGCAGACGGTTTAAAGAAGCTGCAGGAGCAGTGGCTTGAGACGAAGAAGATCTGGCGCCAAGTGCAAGCGTTTCGTTTTGGCCCCGCGATGTACCTATCTGCGAAAGCACATATCGACGACTGGCCCGTCAAGACCAACTTGATCGAGCAAGAACTTGAGAAGACGACGCCCTGGGATGATAAGGCCATTGATGCGCTTGGTTCGAGTCGTCGTGGTCTCGCGACGCTCGAATATTTAATGTTCTCCAACGAGAAGAGCGATGACGATATCCTCGCGTTGTGGGACATCAAAGAGGCCAAGGGCAAGCAGCGTTGTGCGTTCGCGATCGGTGTGGCGCACGGTGTCGTGAGGCGTGTTGAGCTGATCCTTGCGGATTGGAAAGGCAAAGCTGGCGCGGCTGTGATCGAGAACTTCACGAGCCCTGGACAAAGCGCAGCCATTGGACCTCAATATCGCGCGGTCGATCACCTCATCAACGAATTTATCTATATCGCAAACACCTCCTCAGACGTCCTGCTAGGGCAACCCCTCGGTAACAACGATGGTGGGACACCCAAACCCGACGCACTCGAAGCCTTACGTAGTGGCTCCTCTTTGGCACATGTCAAAGCCTTTATGAACGGTCTCAAAGTCCTCTACCTCGGCGAGTTTGGGACCAACAAAGGGCAGGGAATGAGCGCGCTCGTCGCGCATATGCATGCAGAGACAGATACGCGCCTCAAGCAAGAGCTAGAGGCCGCGTTGAAGGCTCTCGACGCGATCTCTGTGCCTCTCTCGAAGGCGATCACAGAGCAGCGCGATGCGGTCAAAGCCGCCTACGACGCGATCAAACTCGTCGAACAAACGCTCTCAATCGATGTTGTTTCCCATCTCGGTGTGACCGTGACCTTCAGTGATAATGATGGTGATTGATAGGGTCTCCTTCCAACAACCTACAAGCTGGCTCAGGCAGGGTATGTAATGGAAACAACACCCCAACAAGGCTGGAGAGAGTATCTTCTTGCGCCTGTGGATGCTGCGTCTCTCGTGGCGCTTCGGGTGCTCTTTGGTCTCTTGATGTTTGTGGGGATTGTGCGCTTTTTTCTGTACGACTGGATTTACAAGTTTTATGTGAGACCATCTTTTCACTTTGATTACTTTGGCTTCGCGTGGGTCAAGCCTTGGTCTGAGACGGGGCTGTACATCCACTTTGCGCTCCTGGCGTTGCTTGCGCTCTGCATTGCGCTTGGTTTGTTTTATCGTTGGAGTGTTGGGCTCTTTCTGATCGGTTTTTTGTACGTCGAGCTGCTCGATAAGACGTACTATCTCAATCATTATGTCCTCGTAAGTTATCTATGTTTTTTGATGTTGTGGTTGCCACTTGGTCGGACCGCGTCGCTAGATGTTTGGCGTGGCGCTGTTGCGCCTTCCTCGACTGTGCCGCGTTGGTGTTTGTGGGCGATGCGCTTGCAAATCGGCCTTGTGTACTTTTTTGCTGGCGTCGCTAAGCTCAAAAGTGATTGGCTGCTGATGGGGCAACCTCTTCATATATGGCTCTCAACCTTCGAATATCTCCCACTTGTGGGTCCGTGGATGCGGACACAATTTGTCGCGCTGGCGTTTAGTTGGGGTGGGGCGATCTTCGATTTGACAGTCGTCTTCTTTTTGCTATGGCGGCCTACCCGTATTTGGGCATATTTGGTCGTGATAGTCTTTCACACGATCACCGGAAGTCTCTTCTACATCGGGATGTTTCCCTGGATGATGACGGGCTTTGCGTTGATCTTTTTCGAACCTGACTGGCCGAAGAGATTGTGGACGTGGTGGAGGTCTGATGTGCAGACTGACACACCTGCCGTAGAGGCTCTTCCATCTGTTTCACAAGATCGAGCTTTGCGTCGGTTTGGGTTTGTGGTGCTTGGTGTGTTTTTTGCGATACAGTTGGCGTTGCCGTTGCGACATCATCTGTATCCTGGCAACGTCTGTTGGCGCGAAGAAGGGTTTCGGTTTGCGTGGCATGTCATGCTGATCGAGAAGACCGGTTTCGTTCAATTTCGCCTTCATGACGCGAACAGTGGCAAGCGGTGGGTGCTCTCACCGCGCCAGTATTTGACCCCCTTGCAAGTCAAGATGATGTCCACACAACCAGACATGATTTTGACCTTTGCCCACGAACTCGCCGCACGATTCAGACGCAAAGGATATCCTGGTATCGAAGTGTATGCTGATGCATTCGCTTCACTCAATGGTCGGCCACGTCAGCGGTTGCTCGATCCACATGTCGATCTTGCGCGCCAACCTCGTGGGTGGGCACCCAAGCGGTGGATCGTTCCTTTACAAACCAGCGCGAGCGCTGCTCGACGCAAGTCGTAGGAGGCCATCATGGCCAAAAATGGTTGTATCCAAGACAACATCGTGCGTTTTGTCTGCTCCTCTGCATGTCTTCTCACCACCGGACAGACAGGGGGATGCTCATGTTAACACTCGTCGATATCCCTGCCCAAAGAGACGTCTCACGTTTTCGCAACGAGCTTGAAGCCCAATGGGCGACTTTCTTTACCACTTGGGGCGTCCGCTTTCGCTACTCTCCTGGGATGCTCAATGATGATGAAGGGACCATTGTCCCGGCGTTTTTTATTCCCTCTGTCCGCGTCTGGATCGACGTTCGCGAGCGCTGTCATATGGAGCGTTACGAGGAGTTTCTCGAAGCGTATGTTCCTTTCGTCAATCGCTCTCAAGAGGCTGTCCTGACTGTGTTTGGAGCGCCTTTAATTCGGGCCCCTGAGCATCAGGGGTGGGGACTGCGCCGCCAAGGAGAGCGCCTTGTGGCGTTTCCTTTCCACTTTATGGCGTGTGGAGGATGTGGTGGCTTTTGTGCTGCGAGTCTCGGCTCTGCCTCCTTTCAACAAGAGGAACCAGCGCGATACCAGCAGCTTCTTGCGCGTATCGCGACCCTTGAAGATGCCTATGACAAAGCCTCCTCTGTTCGCATGTTCCTCAATTAAGCTGGACATCGTGTAGCCTAACCTTCCTCCCCACAACAACTCCACTCCATCCATCCAACGCTTGCAATTTCCCATGATCTGCCGTAAGACATCATTCTTTTGTCACAAATTGTTTGGAATGTGCAGTCACCATAGTGTTTTGGAGGTTGGTGTTCGATGTGTAATGGTGTGATGGACGATGTTTGAAGGTAGAATACAGTTCCCTTGGGCGACGCTTAATGCGGTGATTGGGGGACGTTCGGCGATAGATGTGCCGCGACTGCATGTTCACACGCTCGAAGAAGCCGAGGAATTTCTCGAATCTTACGGATATATCTGGAGCGATTGGAAGCATCGCGAGGAGCTCTCTCAATTGCGGGAAGAGACCATGACGTTCTTCGCACAGGAATTCCTTCCAGGCGAGGAGGCGCTGGAGATTCCCCTGTATATCCAATCTGAGCGAGATATACGTCAGTGGATGTTGTGGGCGTCCGAGAAGGGAGTGTCGCGCAGACAGCAGTGGTGTTGTGCGTTGCTTCGCGTGATGCACACACTTGCGCACAGCGACAATTACTTCAACCGCGTCTTTGGTGTGCAGATCCGCGAGCAGATCCTCGAACGTTTCTCTGGACATATCCACGAACGTGCAGATGGTCTCTTTCTCGGCAAAGGGGAGGAGGCTGTGCCTCTCGCGCACTTTGAGATCAAGCAGGCAAAGACACGTCGCTCCGTGATGATGAAACTCTTGCATAAGGTCGAAAATGTCGCGACGGACATCTTCGATCGGATCGGGATTCGTTTGATCACACACGATCGTCTCGACGCGCTGCTCGTTGTGCGTTACTTGCGTTTACACCACGTGATCATGTTCGCGAATATCAAACCAAGTCGTTCACGCAACACACTCATCGATCTCGATCTGTTTAAACAGCAACTCGATTTACTCAACGCACTCCAAGAAGAGGGGCGGATCTCACTCGACGAGCAGCGCGAAGCGTTACGTGCGAGTCTTGAGGATCAAGGGTATCCTAACTTGGGGAACTTTGAGGCGGGCAACCGCTTCAGCTCAAGTGATTACCACTCCATCCAGTTTACCTGTCGTCAGCTCATCCGTGCGAAAGCCCTCAGTGAACGACCCATTCTCGATCCTGGACTTGCGCTCGATACGATCCCTCTTCGCGACAGCCTCGAAGGGAATGGGGAAAGGGAAGAGATCCGCTTCTTTTTCCCGTATGAAGTGCAGATCATGGACAAAGAGAGTTACGCGCGGACACGCTCTGGGCGGGCTTCTCACGAAGAGTATAAAAAACGACAGCGCGAAGCCGTGAAGCGGCGTGTCCTTGGACCACTCCTCTGGCCCTCCTCGAAAGACAAAGCCTCACAAACGACTCCATCGTCCTGATACCCGGTGCTGTTCTGTCTCCTCTTGAAAAAGAGAGGGATTCATTTTACATTTTGTTTTTGTTTGTATACGTTTATGGTCTGCTCGATATTTTTTTTGCATTCTACGTTTACAAAAAATATCGCAGGGCAGTCTTAAAGATTGATACGTATGTTTTGTTTACGATGTACAAGATGAGGTTTGTGATGAAAATGATTGGAAAGTGGTCCTCGATGATGTTGGTCGCAGTGCTCGCGTTTGCGTTGAACCCGTACATCGGTTGCGGTGATGGCGGGACAACTGCGACGGAGTACGAGTTTGAGGGTGCGGACGTAAAAAATGCGATTCTTGGGACGTATGAAGGTGAGCTTGAGAACGCAAGTGGCGAGAAGGTGAAGTTTACCTTGAAGCTTGAACAAGCCGAAGCGACTGGCGAAAAAGAGGGCACGTTGCGCATCAACTGCGATCAACGTGTTGTGAGCTGGCTGCCTGTCGCGTATGCTTGCATCGATAGCACGCTCCTCAACGTCAAAGGCACTTTCAGCACCGATGACAAGACGTACGAGAACTTCGCGATCAAAGGCACTTTTATGGTAATCGGCACGAAGTTCGACAATGGCGAGCTTAACCTTACAGGCGCCGACAGTGTACGTATTTTTGCTTCTTACGATGGTACCAAGCAGCTGAATAATGGCAAGCTGCGAAAAGGCACTGAATCCTCCACTATGTCCCTCTCCAAAGCACAATAACGTCTGCACAACAGACGTTATTGGATGACGCAAACACACTATCCTCTGACACACTCCCTTCCAAACACGATCGATGAGACGAGCAGCTCTTTGGGTGAAAGATGTCCTTTCACGGATTATCCTTTTGTCTTACTCTCAGTGGCTCGATAGAAATATTTCAAAAATATTTTAAAACAAATTGGAACTCATCTTCACTTACTCTGCAAACGTTCTCGGTGTTCTGTCAATCCATTTGCAAAGGGAAGATGAAGATGAAGGCAAAGAAAACAACGGACAGTTTCCTCTCTGAAAAGTACAACCGACGTCGTGTCCTTGGGATACTCGCCACGGCTGGGATGCTCCCCTTGATCGGGTGTGCTGGTCAAACGAATGAGACGGAGAACACCACAACCACCGAAAAAACAGGCGAAGAGGCGTCGACAGTCTCTGACGCAGGAACAGGTACAGATGGTGGTGGTCAAGAAACAACGGTCGCAGATGTCACACCTGCGGACAGTTGGGCCAAGGGTGGGACAACTGCGATGACCGCGAAGAGCAACTATCCCAACCCCTTCACTGCAGCCTTGACGGCCTGTTCGCTGGTCGCGACGACGACAGAAGGGCCATGTACAACGAGCACTGACCTCGATAGAGAGGACATCTCCGAAGGGTGGAAGGGGCTCCCATTGCGCCTCGGCATCAAGGTCGTCGATACTTCTTGTAAGCCGCTCTCTGGTGCGTTGGTCAGGGTCTGGCACACCAACCTTGAAGGCAGCTACTCCGGCCAAACACCCAACAACAATATGTGCGTCTCCGATCAATCGTACACCTCGAATGACTTCTTTCGTGGGGTACGAACAGCTGACAGTGATGGTGTTGTCTACTTTGATAGCTGTTTTCCCGGATGGTATCGCGGTCGCGCCGTTCATATCCACTTCCAGGTAAAGGTCAATGGGCAGACCACACGTATCTCCCAACTCTTCTTTCCTGAAGACGTGACCAAAGAGGTCTTCACCGATCACGACGATTACAAAGGCTTTGGACAACCCGACACTGTCTTCTCGAATGACAACATCATGTCTGGTATCCCCTCAGGCGAACGCGATCGTCACATCATGACTGTCGCTCGCATGAGCGATGGCGTTATGCTCGCTTCTAAGGTTGTCACTGTCGCGTAACCTTACTCTTCAGGACCTTTCGAGGCCAACATGTAGCCCAAGAATGTCTTGACCGCTGGACTCATTATGCGATTCTTCTTGTGGATGATCGCGAGTTGTCTCGTCAAGCTCGCATCTTCACAATGGAGAACGTGCTCTTCGTCCATCGCATAACGGCTCAAGAACGCCCCACCAATGCCCTGCTCAACCATCTTCTTGCTCGCCTCGATCGAGCGCAGCTCCATCACGACGTGAGGTGTTGTGTTCGTCTTTTTGAGCTGTGTGTCTATCATATCCCGCACCGCACTTCCGGCCTCAAAGAGTACCATTCTCTCGTCCTGAAGATCTTCCCAGCGAAATGTCTGTTGTGTCATGAGGACATGATTTCGAGGGAGATACAACACGAGCTCATCCTTTACCCAATCCCTGATCAGCAGCTGTTGATGAAATCGCCTCTCCACATGTCCATCTCGTGGCAGCGTCACGATCCCCAAGTCGAGTTTTCCCTCCAAAACGTCTTCCAGAGTGGTTTGGCTTCCTTGTTCTTTGATGAACATCTGTACGCCAGGGTAATCCGCGTGAAAGCCTCCGACCAAAGCGGGCAGGAGGTAATGGGTCGCAGTGGCACCAGCACCGACTGAGAGCTTGCCGCGCAGTAATCCACCAAGCGCTTGCAACGCCTCCTCGCCTTTTTCCACTGTGTGAATGGCTTCTTGTGCGTACACCAAAAAGATCTCTCCAGCCTCTGTTAATGTCAGTCCCTTGGGAGTCCGGTGAAAGAGCGGGTGGGAAAGCTCTGCTTCGAGTCGTTTGAGTTTGTTGCTGATCGCCGGCTGTGTCAGATGCAAACGTTCGGCTGCACGGGTCATGTGTTCTTCTTCTGCGAGTACAACAAACGCGCGCAATGTGTTGAGATCCATGGCGACTCCTAATCGAGAGGGATGTGATCGTGTCATAAAAGATGTTTATCATGTTTATAAAATAAATTCATTTTATGTATGCTGTTTTGCTCTCTAAACTTACAGATGTCAGTGATTCTTTTTACAGGTCAATAGCGCCGGTAGGCCAAGCGACCTTCATCTGAAGGAGAGTACAATGTGTGCACAAAAACAGACCCAACGAGTGTGGAAAACAACAGCTGGACGAAATTTTCATATCTACGACCTCAACGCATTCTCAGCGCTTGGATATGGTTCTCACCGGGCGCTCCCTGTCAGCCACAGGATCTTGTTGGAGAATGTTCTCCGTCACAGTGGCGAGAGTGTCGACTGTGAAGCGATTTCCCGGACCTTCTTTTCGAACGATGCAGATGCCCCAAAGGACATCTCCTTTTTGCCTTCGCGTGTGTTGTTGCAAGATCTGACAGGTGTCCCTGCGCTGGTCGATTTGGCGGCGATGAGGAGCGCTGTCGAGCGTTTGGGGGCGTCTCCGTCCTTGATCAATCCATCGATGAAAGTCGATCTGGTGATCGATCATTCTTTGCAGGTCGATCGTGCTGGTTCTGCGCGGGCGCTTTCACACAACCAGCAACGGGAGTTTGAGAGGAACGAGGAGAGATACCGATTTTTGAAGTGGGGAGCGGGAGCGTTTGAAGGCCTGTCTCTCGTACCTCCAGGGATCGGGATTGTACACCAAGTCAACCTCGAATATCTCGCGTCCATTGTGGCGACTGAGAACCGTGATGGTCGGACCTATGCGTTCTTCGATTCACTTGTGGGGACGGACTCTCACAGCACCATGATCAATGGTCTCGGTGTGATGGGATGGGGTGTCGGAGGGATCGAGGCGGAGGCGAGTATGCTCGGACAGCCGATCTCGATGGTGTTGCCCGACGTGATTGGTGTTGAATTGACAGGTGAAGCTCCTGAAGGGACGACCTCAACGGATATCGTCCTGTGGATCACACAGACGCTGCGAGCGATGAACGTCGTCGGGAAGTTCGTCGAGTTTTTTGGCGAGGGCGTCCGTCACCTGTCTCTGGAAGATCGTGCAACGATCGCAAATATGGCCCCTGAGTACGGCGCGACGATGGGTTTCTTTCCTGTCGATGAGAAGACCCTTGCGTATTTATCCCTGACTGGACGTGAGGATGAACACATCAAACTCGTCGAAGAGTACAGCAAATACCAGGGGTTGTGGCACGCACCAGAGGAGATGAAGCGGGCACGTTTCCAAGAACAGATCGAGATGTCTTTGTCGGATGTCCAACCGGCACTTGCCGGTCCCAAGAGACCACAAGATCGCGTCTTGTTACGTGATATGAAGACGAGTTGGCGCGACTTTTCCCAGCGCGATGAGGACACCGTCACCAGTGTCTCCATCAAGCGGGGCGGGGAATCTGTTCAACTCGACGACGGTGCCGTTGTGATCGCTGCGATCACGAGCTGCACAAACACATCCAATCCAAAGGTCATGCTCGCAGCAGGTCTCCTCGCACAAAAAGCCCAACAACGAGGCCTGAAGGCCAAACCGTGGGTGAAGACCTCTCTGGCTCCTGGGTCGCGTGTCGTGACCGATTATCTCGAAAAAGTCGGCCTTGAGAAGGCGCTGGAGGCCATAGGCTTCTTCACCGTGGGGTATGGTTGCACGACGTGTATCGGTAACTCTGGTCCCCTCGACGAAGATATCGTAGAGGCGGTCGTCGAACAAGGGCTCAAGGTGACGTCTGTGCTCTCTGGTAACCGCAACTTTGAAGGACGTGTCAGTCCCCACACGCTGGGCAATTATCTCGCGAGCCCTCCGCTGGTCGTGGCTTACGCACTCGCAGGGACAGTCGATATCGACTTCTCGACACAACCCCTGGCACAAACACCTGGAGGTGAGGACGTGTACTTACGGGATCTTTGGCCGACACAGGAGGAGATCGAAGAGATCCGTGGCCAAGCTCTTCACCGTGAGCAATTTGTCAAGCGATATAACGATCCTTATGTGGGTTCGACACTTTGGAGCGAGCTGGGGACAAGTGAAGCCGAGAGCTACGATTGGCAGGAGGATTCGACGTATATCCAAGAGCCACCCTTTTTTGATGATGGATTCGACGAAGAGCGATCTATCAAGCCGATCAAGGGGGCGCGTTGTCTCGTGAAGGCCGGCGACTCTGTGACGACTGACCACATCAGTCCTGCCGGAAGTATCGCGCTGCTGACGCCCGCAGCGTCTTATCTCAACAAGCAGGGCGTGACACCTTACCAGCTCAACACCTACGGAACGAGGCGTGGGAACGATCAGGTCATGGTTCGTGGGACATTTGGTAATGTCCGCTTTGAAAACCAACTCGCAGCCGGACACAAAGGAGGCCACACGACGTATCTCGGTCCCGACGATGAAGGTGATGTGGCGCTTGCTCGTTATGAGACAGATGCTTCGCCCATGTATGGCGAGGTGGCCTGGATTTTTGACGCGGCGATGAAGTACCAACGCCACAATATTCCGACGATCATCCTCGCCGGGAAGGATTACGGGATGGGTTCAAGTCGTGATTGGGCGGCAAAGGGACCACATTTGTTGGGCGTCAAAGCAGTGATCGCGTCTTCGTATGAACGGATACACCGCTCCAATTTGATTGGCATGGGGATTCTTCCGCTCCAATTTGTACGAGGAGAAGATGCCGAGACTCTCAAGCTGACTGGTCGTGAACGTTTTGACATCGAGCTGGACGATACCTTACAGCCTGGACAGCACATCAAGGTGACATCGACTTCTGAGGAAGGGGTGGTCCAGACGTGGATGGCGAGATGCCGAATCGATTCGCAGACAGAGATGACATACTATCGAAATGGTGGGATCTTGCAGACCGCGATGCGCTCTCTTCTCGTGTCAGAGCAGACAAAAGATAGCAGTATGTCCAAACATTCGTAGAGGGCGAAGAAGGGGGAGGGGGGTGTTGATAGCCTTACGCTTGGACGCGGACGAGGTGGTACTTCTTTTTGCCTTTGCGGAGGATCAAGAAGCGTCCCTCGATGGCGTCTTCGGAGGTGACCATTTTTTGGCCATCTTCGACACGTTGGTTGTTGAGGTAGACACCACCACCTTTGATCGAGCGGCGTCCTTCCCCTTTGGATTTGACGAGACCACTTTGCTCAAGTAGATCGACGAGCGCGATCCCTTCGCCTTCGAGGGCGGCGGGAGTGACTTCATTGGAGGGGACATCGCTGAAGATGTCGACGATATCATCTGCGCTCAAGTTATCGAGCTCACCACCAAAGAGAACTTTGGACGCGGAGATCGCGCGTTGGAGCAGGTCTTCTCCGTGGACGATACGTGTGACTTCTTCGGCGAGGCGCTTTTGGGCGCTTCGTTTGTGGGGCTCTTCTTCCACCTGTTTTTCGTAGGTTGCGACCTCTTCTTGATCGAGCCATGTGAAGTACTTGAGGTATTTGATCACGTCGCGGTCATCTGTCTTCAACCAGAATTGGTAGAAGTTGTAAGGAGACGTACGGTTGGCATCGAGCCATACTGCGCCTGCTTCGGTCTTACCAAACTTGATCCCAGCGCTTGTCGTAACGAGCGGGAAGACCATCCCGTGTGCACGACCCTGTCGATGAAGGGCACCAAGGACCTCATCACCGAGCGCTTCACGTTGCTCTTGGGCCAGCTTCTCGAAGTCGACGACTTTGCGACCGTCTTTTTCTGAGAGGACGGGCGCGAGGACTTCTTGAGCGTGTGGGTGGCGTTCGACAAATGCATCCCATTGTGCCGGAGAGAAGGACATCGGGCGAAGCTTACGGATCAGCTCTGCGCCTGCCGTGATGTTCCCCCACTGGTCGCTCCCGCCGAGCTGAAGCGTACAGTCATAGCGGTCAAACAGGACCAAAAAGTCGTACGCTTGCAACAGCATGTAGCTGAACTCTGTGAACGACAGCCCAGACTCTTGTTCGAGTCTGCGTTTTGCCGACTCTTTGGAGAGCATGTAGTTGATCGTGAAGTGCTTTCCTGCGTCACGCAGAAAGTCGATCAGGGTAATCTCACCGAGCCAGTCAGCGTTGTTGATGATCTGTGCGGGGTTGTCTGCGTCTTCAAAGTCGAGAAAGCGGCTGAGTTGGCCTTTGATCCCTCTGAGGTTTTCTTCGACTTTCTCGTGTGTGAGGAGCTGACGTTCTTGTGTTTTACCGCTGGGGTCGCCGATCATACCGGTTCCACCGCCGATAATTGCGAGCGCACCGTGTCCAAATGTTTGCAACCGGGCGAGGCACATGATCGGCAAGAGCGAACCGACATGTAGGCTGTCGGCGGTTGGATCGAAGCCAATGTAGCCGATCGTTTTTTCTCTTGTGAGTTGTTCTTCCAGGCCTTCAGTTGCGTCTTTGAGAAGGCCTCTCCACTTAAATTCTTCGAAGATACTCATTCTATTCTTCCTTATTGGTCCTTTATCTACATCATTGCACCCCATCCTGATACCACCAGAGTCTTGTCGAGACAAGATCTATTCAGTCGTATACGTTATCCGGGGTTCGTCACAGTGCATCGATGTGGCACACAAAGAGACGAACACCACGCGTACTACGTTGGTCTCAGAGGAGGATGAAAGTCCCACGAGCGCGACTGTGTTGGTGTCTTTGACGTCAGAGGAACTTTGTAGGTGTTATGTTGGTTTGCAGGCACAAAGGCGATCGTCTCAGACGTACGCGCCTTGCGCCCATTGATATAGAGTATATGTGTTGGATTGTACAGGATAGATCGGAAGGAAAGCCGGGAGGGGTTGGGAGATGGAGAGCGATTCACACATCATGTGCGTCTGCTGAACATCTTGATGGAAGGGATGTTGGGAGTCCATGTGTGGGTCCTTTTGTGATTGTGTCGACACATGACTGTTCGTGTATACAACAGATCAAACGACACAATCACCGGAGAGGTTCGCTATTTTTTGGGGAGGATGTGCCTGGAAGCTCCTGAAGGGTATCGAGCAGCTCGAAGATGTGCTCAATGTCTGTGTGGAGGTGCGTTGTGTCGCTTTGTGTAAAGCGGAGAAGGGTCAGCTCTGAGTGCAGCTGTTCGAGGAGTCCGAGTAATTCTTGTAGGGTGTGGGTTTTTTGTGTGTGGAGCGCTTGCAAGGTCTTCGCGTTGTTGAGTTGGATCTGCAAGCTCTTGCGTGTTCGTGGCGGTGTGCCTTCTGGGATGGCGTCGAGACGTGCTTGGAGCGCTTCTACATGAAATGTCGGTGTTGTCGTTAATTCTTGTAACTCAAGTAATTGCCGATCGAGCTGTTGAAGTTGTGCTTTGATGTCGGGGAGCATCTGATGATCGTGGAGCAGTGTGTGTACGATCTGCTCGGTGGGACGTATCGGTAAAGTCTGAAGCTGTTCGAAGAGCTGCTCGATCCTGTCGTGGTAGGGGCCTGGTTGAGCGGTTTCTTCTGCTTGGGGAGAGAGGTGTTGTGTGGGAGAGTGTATCGAGGCAAGCAGTGGCCAAAAGAGAACGCTCAGCCCAAGAAACCCGAGCTTTGTGTGAGGATCTTTGGTGATGGGGTAGGTGGTATAACAGCCATAGCCAAGCCCCAAAGCCACATATGCGATGAGGGCGTATAGCATTATTGCAGCCCCAAGGCGGTCAGGAGAGTGCGGAGGATGGAGTCATAGATGCTTCCTTCGACGGTACGCAAGAAGGTGAGGGGACGTCCTTTGGCCCAAGGGTGGAAGAGATAGGGTCGAAGCATCCATACCATTTGGATGCCGACAAAGCCATAAATAGTGATCCAGATCCCTGCGATCGCTGTCGTCCCCCCTCGGCGGCGTGAAGAGGTCTTCCATGTGAGCATTCGGAGTCCCTGGTAGAGGACCGCAACACCGCCGAGTCCTGCGAGCCCAAAGACACAGACAAGGCCTGTAATCGCTCTGTGATAATGTCCGGAGCTACCGTCCAAAAACAACCATAACAACGGCGTCAGACCAAACAGCAGGATGCTGGTGATCGAGATCGCGCTGAGGGACAGCGAGACGACTTGTGCAGGACTCAACTCCGTCCTGAAGTATTGGCTCCAGGTCCAAAAGGCAAAGAAGCAGGCTGCAAGGGTAAATAGCAGCAACAGCGGGATCTTGATCGCTGCGTAGATGATCTGCCAACCTCCTGTGTATGTCCCGAGGATCGCGCCGACAGGGAACGCACACACCAACGTCAACCACAACAAACCTGGGATAAGATCGGAGAGATGTCGTTCATGTGCGATCAGACTAAAGAGTTTTGGGCGATGTTTGAGCAAGAGCTCCAACAAACCAAATAAGCCACCAATGGATTCGGGAGGGGGAGGGAGCTCCTTTGGAGGGGCCTTTTTGGGGGATGTGGGAGCTCTCTTGGGGGCAGCGTTTTGGTTGTTTGTGTTGGGGCTGTGTGTTTGTTCTTTTGCGGCCTCTGCGTCCGTCAGTTTTTCTGTCTGTGCTCCCTTACCGTCCTGCTCATTTGGCGCTTCCGCTTGGCTTGCTTTTCCTGTTGATGGATGGGCTTTGTTCTCTGTCTGTGTGCTCGTTTGTTCGGAGCTGGTTTCTTTTTTGCTTTGCCGCATTTTACGTTTTTGTGCCATTTTCTGAAGGGCTTTACGTGTGTGCCTACTATGGGCGGTGAATGTCTTGGACATGTTGGTTCCCTCTTTATGTCAGGTGAGCAGGTGGGTGAGTTTGAGTAGGATACCGATATGTAAAAGGCACCAAAAACGCATGAGCGTTTGTTGCATGGCGCTGTGTTCGGGCTCGAATGTTTTGAGTAATTCGAAGATCTCCCGGTATCCGAAAAAAGAGGCGAGAGCGATCGCCTGATATTGTCCGGCTTTTGCGAGGAAGGCCGATTTGGTGCTGAGCGCGAGGAACCAGTTGATCGGCGCAAAGCCTGCGAGCAGTATGCCTGGAAGCAGCAGGCCGACGAGCCCGATCGCCAGAAATTGTCGAAGGTTGAGTTGGGAACCCAAGAAAGAGTGGAATATGTAGAGAGTCGGAACGCCGATGAGAAGCGCTCCAAAGAAGACGAGTGGGAAGAGCATTGTGCCTGTAATGAGCCCAGGACCTCGTGGGAAAAATCCGAGGCTCATGCCAAACAGCGCGTAGCAACCGAGGCCGAATACGAGAGTGGGGAGCCATACCATGATGGAACCCTCACAGATCTTTTCGACGAATGATGACGGGGTGTAGAGTGCTTCTTGCACTAACTTCCCAGTGTGTGAGTGTGCGAAGGTTTGTGACATTGTCCGTATCCTCTTCTGAAATAACAGATCCCAATGTAGGAGAGATTGCTCGGGAGTGTGTTGTATTCGCGACAATATCGCGACAATACTTGATTCGAGGATATAGGTTACCAAAGGCGTGAGGGAGAAGGATGAATGGGATGTGAATGTTTGTGAATAAATGAGGAGATAGATGTGAAGAAGAGGGGGGTCTTAGAAGGTGTATGTCACGGAGGGCAGGAGTCCGATACCAAGGCTCATCGTGCTGCCTTGTGAGTTATCTCCAAGAGGAGGACGGAAAAGTCCGCGAGCTTCGAAGGAGATGGAGAAGTGTTTCATACGGGTGAAGTACCGCACACCAAGCCCCAAATGCGCCATCAAGCCGAGGGGAAGAATACCAGTGGGCATTGTCACCGCGAGGCCAGCGCCAACACGGGCGTAAAACGTGAGTCTACTTCTCAGGAAGAAGATGCTCACACCACCGTTAAACAACATGGCTGTGCTCCCGCCACCATCCTGTGTGCTTCCGCGGACGTTGACGGTTCCAAAGGAGAATTGAAGCGCGAACATCTCGTTGAGGTCGAAGCCCAAGTCAAACCCACTGACTGCACCGAGGAGATCTGCACTTGCGCCACGACCTGTTTCGGCATTCGGGATCAGGCTGTCGGGTTTGAGCGCGAATATGTAGAGGCCATATTCCGCGGACATAAAGAAGCCTTTGTAGACATAGGAGCTGTCATCTTCTTCGAGGATCTGTGCGGAGGCTTGTTGTGGGGACCACAACAGCGACATGGACATGACGAGTGCAAGTATCAATATGCGCGGCAGCATGGTTATCACAAACTCCATCAATAGCAAATGTCCTGCAAAGACATTCTCAAACAACGATTTCGCGAAGGATCACACGAAACCCCTCGGAGAAGGGGGAAGGCGCTGATCCCGTGTTGCATCTGCGCTATCATAGCGGATCGCAACGTTTCTGTCTATAGGAGAGATGCGGACTCTTTCGAGCTTTGAGAGCCGGTTATCGTCTACGACGACGTCGACGACCGCGTCGACGACCGCGTTTTTTGAGCTTTTCGTACAGCTCTTTGTCTTTCATCAAGTTGAGCTTTTTGATCTTGACGCGGACCTCGGATTTGAGTCCTCCGTCGCCACCTTTGAGCTGCAAGAACGCTTTGAATGAAGTGATCGCTTTGTCGCGGATCTGGGAGGCTTCATCCATGATCTTTTTGCGCTCTGTGCGATTCTTCTCTTCTTTGGCTTTGGTCAGCAACTCTTCGAGCCAGAGATCGTATGTTGCGCCGAGGTTATACGCCGCGATCGCGGAGTAGCGGTTTTTGTTCTTCGCTGTGTTGAGGGCCTCGATCGCTTGTGGGAATTGTTTCAAGTGTTGGTGTGCAAGTCCGAGGAGGTTGTACGTGCGATCGTTCGCTTTACCTGTCGCGATCGCTTTTTTGGCTGCGGAGATCGATTTGTTGAAGTAGGGCGCGGACTGCGCTGGATCGGGTTGCTCTTTAGCTTGATCGTAGTACATCACGATCGTCGCGTTGTGTGCCTCGATGAAGTCGGGTTTCAGCGAGATCGATTTGAGCAGTTTGTCTTCGGACTCGGAGTATTTTTTCAGCCTGTGGTAACACATTCCGAGGTGGTACATGCCGAGGGGACGGATCTTTTGGATTTGCTTGGCGCTTCCACTGACTTTGAGTTGCTTCTCAAAGTTGAGAGCGGCTTTCACAAACTCTTTATTTTTAAAGTAGATGTTACCGAGAGAGTAGTAAGATTGAGCTTTGCGCGTCGCGTTGGGGCCAAGATAGATCGCCCGGTTGTATTCTTGGATTGCGGCGGGTAGGTCGTTGCGCAATTCGTAGGTTCGTGCGAGCAAAAAGTGCGTGTATTCATCGTGGGGGTAGATTTCGATCGCCTTTTTCAATTTACCCGTCGCGCCGACGTAGGATTCGTTGCGAATATCTTTGACGGCTTTCGCTGCGAGACGACGAGCTTGTTTCTTTTTGACACTGTCGCACCCTTGTGTGAAGGGCGCCATCATGAACGTGAGCAAAAGAAAGAGTGGCAGAGAGCGAGAAGACATGGTGAAAGCTCCTTTGATCCACATGTGTAAGGGGTATCATACACTGAGAAAACGTGTGTTCATTCAAATGTGCCGCATCCTAAGAGATTCGAGCAGATTTGTCCAGTGCGAAGAGGTTCTTTGGTGTGGGAGAGTTGGAGAAGAGGGGGGTGTGGGCGTCAGGAGGGTTTGAAGTAGAATGGATAGTTGACGTGAACGACACCACCACCTTTGGGAGCGGGGAACTTCCAGAAGCGGACACGACGGACGATACAATCTTCAACGCGGTCGTTGTTCATCGTACTCTGTGAGACTTTAGATTTGGAGACTCGACCTGTACCAGAGATCACGAAGAAGACTTTGATTTTACCCTGAAGTTTGGGGTGTTTGATCAACTCGCGCTCGTAACAGTATTTGATCTGGGCACGGTGTTGGTTGATGACGCGACGGATAATCTCTTTGTCAAGCGCACCAAAGACAACGGGGGGTCCTGTGGAGACCTCGACTGCGCGTTTGCGTTTACGTCGCAGGCCACCTTTACCCCAGCCTCGACCACCTTTACCACCACCGCGACCGTATGTTCCGAGTCGTCCAATACCGACACCACTGCCGCTGAAGCCACCGCCACCAGCGCCGCCTCCACTGCGAAGACCCAGGCCTCCACCACCAGCTGCGTCGCCGACTTTGACTCCACTGAATCCACCTACGGCGTCGGCATCATCACCACCAAAACCTTTGGCTGTGAGGATCGCACCGTACGATTTGTTTCCACCACCGAGCAAGCCCAAGATCCCTTTCTTACCGAGCTTATCTTGCAAAGCCTTTTCGACCTTTTGCATATCGATGGGAGCGGTTCCGTCGGGGTTCTTTTTGATTTGTCCTGCGCGGCGATTGACTTTGGGGGCGTTCTTCTTTTTGCCCATCTTGCCTTCTTTGCCTTTGGCTTTGGCGCCACCACCGTCGTTCTTCTTCTTCTTTTTCTTTTCCGGCTCTTCTGGACGGATAATCAACTGCGCGAAGCGGTTGGGTTGTTTGAAGAAGGAGTCATCAAGTCCTTGTGGGTCTTCATCGCTGAAGAGCATCAACAAGATGACGATGCCGTGGATCAAGAAGGACGCGCCCATCGCTCGTGCGAGGTGGTGGTCCATCTGATTAAAGCCACCCATCGCGAGTTTTTTGGGTGCAGGGACAAAGCTGATGACAAAGTTGACCTGTCCAACAGTCAGTTGAACACGTGACTGTGCAGGGAGCGCAAATTGGTAGCCAACGTGTGTTTTCTGGACCTTTGCGCTTTGTTTGATTTGATCGAGGGTGAAGTTTTGGTCTTTGATCTGGACCATCCCACCCATGCTGTCCGTGAAGTTGACGTGCAGACGATCACCGCTGGTCTCGATGAGTGGAAAGGAGTCAAATTCGGATGGGATCGCATCGCTGCTGATCGCAAAGGTGTTTTTGTTGGATTCACCGACAGTGATACGCTTGGGATTGTAGAAGTGCTCGTGGTAGAGGATGTTATTTCCCCAGAGCACGCGAATCTCAAGTGCCTCTTGGCTGTCGTTGTATTGCGCATTGTCAAAGCCCAATGGTGCCATCGGAGCCGCTTGTGGTGCCTGGTAAGGAACCGACTGAGCCTGTTGGACGGGCTGTTGATAGGCTTGTTGTGGTTGTTGGAATCCACCCGCCTGAGGAAGCTGTGCTTGTGATTGTGGTGCGTAGCCTTGTTGTGGCTGCGCTTGGAAACCACCTGTCGCTTGAGGCTGTTGGAAGCCTTGAGGCTGTTGAAATCCGCCTGTGGCTTGGGGAAGCTGCGCCTGTGACTGTGATTGGAAGCCTTGTGGCTGTTGGAACCCGCCGGTCGCCTGAGGCTGTTGGAAGCCCTGTGGTTGTTGCGCCTGGAATCCACCTGTGGCTTGGGGCTGTTGGAAGCCTTGTGGTTGTTGGAATCCACCCGTCGCTTGAGGTTGTTGGTAGCCTTGTTGTGGCTGTGCCTGGAAGCCACCTGTGGCTTGGGGCTGTTGATAGCCTTGCTGAGCGTAAGGATCTGGCTGCGCAGGTTGTTGGGGCTGGACGGGCTGTTGAGGTTGGACAGGTTGTTGGGCTTGGATCGGCTGTTGAGCTTGCTGTTGAGAAAAATCTTGGAGCTGCGCAGGCTGTCCCATAGACGTCGCGGGGGAGTCTGTGTATTGCTGCATCGCGTTGTCTTGTGCACCCCATTGTTGAGCGGGCTCGCTAGGAGCGCTCTCAGCACCAAACTGTTGTGGATTGGAGAGGGGATTTTGTACGATCGCAGTTGACTCGCTGATACCACCAAGTTGTTGATCGAGGGAACCCATCAGATCATCGAGGTTGGCTGCTGCGGTCACAGGCTCCATGTTCATCATTGGATCGACGGCAGGTGCTGGTGCGGCAGCGGGCTCTGGAGCAGGGGCTGCAACAGGTGCGGCTGCTGGAGCACCTTGTACTTGATTGATATGGGCGATCGCGGTGGACTCTTCGTTTCCTGCGGGGGCTTCTCCGCCAAAGTTACCGACGCGGGCCTGTGCAACAGCTGTATCACCGATGTACACAGTGATATTCGTGTTTCCGAGGAGCAGCTGATCGCCCGTCGAGATCTTTGTTTTGTGGATACGTTTGCCATTGACGCGTGTTCCTTTTGAGGAACCCATATCGATGATTTGAGCTTCTTCTGGACCGGTGACTTCCAAAACTGCGTGAATGCGGTTGATCGTAGGATCATCCAATTTCAAGTTCACGGTGGTGAGTTTACCGATCTTGATGATATTTTCATGAAACTCTTCGATGCGGCGCTCTTCTCCTTCTCGCTCGATCACGAGTAGGATCGGGGTTTTGAGCTTTGCCATGATTCGTCTCTCCAATCGATGGGCGAAAGATGTCCTTTCGCGGTGTGCTACTTCTCGTTTTTATTCAGGAACCATGTGGGGAAAATCAAGTGATCACAGTTCGTTGATCGATTGGACCATTTTTTTCTTCCAATGTTCCCGCAATTTGATCAAACGTTGATGTTTGATCCCACGACGAGCCTCAATGTACTCACCATCCGGGCGTGTCAGGTCACCTGCAATTGTATCACTGCTGAAGTCGTAGACGGTTTTTTTCTGGTAGAAACGATCGCCAACCTTGCTGCCTGTTTGGGCGATCGAAGTCGGCGCCCAGACCATCGCGGCCAAGATCAAGAAAGAGACACCAAGAAAAAGTGGAAGTCTCATCGTCAAGTACCTCCTCTATGGGTATGCTTGGGAAAGCTGAAACGGCTTGCTATATCGTGGGGGATTGGACTTTTTGTCCTTAGCAAATCGGCTCCTGCCTGCGTGTTTTGTCTGATGAATGGGTGCTGTGTTCTCTCATACAAAAACCACAACACCACACATCCATAAGCAGCACTTTTTTAGCACAAACAAACAACTGTCACAAGATGCAGAGAGCGGAACATTGCGAAATTTTTTCGAATCTGTACGCGCAAATGCACCCTTAAAACATTCCGAGATGATCGCAGAGCGGTCTTTTTTCTCCGAGGCTGACTCTTGGATTGCTTTGATGTGTGTCTGCTGTCGATCGAAAGATCGGATCGACAGAGAGTCTAACGTGAAGATGTTACATGTTGTGTGAGTGGTGGTGCGGCGAGTTGTCTTTGGACTTTGGATGGAAAAGGCTTACTCGTTATTGAGGAGGATGCGGACCTGTTTGCGGGCTCTGTGGAGGCGTGATTTTGTCGCAGATTCTGTCAGATCGAGCTTCTCGGCGATCTCTGCGATCGAGAGCTCCTCACCATCTCGCAATAGCAACACACTGCGGTCGGTTTGTCCGAGTTCGCCAAAGGCTTTTTCCAGTGGCATCAACCGCGCTTCGAGCATGGACTCGATCTCCTGGCTGAGCTGCTTTGCTCGCTCCGCCTTGTCAACGTCGAGTGATTCGTGGAGTTTCGGATCGTTTTTGCGTCCACGACGCATCTTGACACAAGCAGAGCTTGCGAGACGATACAGCCAACTCTTAAGTGAGCTCTCGCCCCTGTATCCATCGAGATAACGAATCGCTGATTCGAAGGTGTCTTGGGTCGCATCTTCAGCGTCGCCTGTATGTCCACAACGATGTTGTAAAAACCGAATCAGATCATCTTGAAAACAATTAATCAAGTCATTTAAAAGCGTAGGATCACCTTCCAACGCTCTACTTCTCAAGTCTTCGGACTCGCAAACGAGGCCGGTTGATTTTGTTGACTCGATTCGTGCCATTTTTGTACTCTCTGTCCTGGTTGCTGTCGACAAGGGGGATGACAAATTGTAAGAGCGTGTCACCCTCCACCAAACGTTCTCTTCCTTCTTCAGATTAACAACCCTGGACGAAGTTGACAAGTTTTAGCGGCTTGGCTGGAAGTAAAAGGGATATGTAACATGCACGATCCCCGCACTTTTTGGTGCAGGAAACTTCCAAAACCTCGCACGCCTAACGAGACAGTCTTCAACCCTGTCGTTGTTGAGCGTGCTCTTGCGAATGCGTACACGAGATAGCGATCCGGTCGGATTGATCTGGAAGAAAAGCGCGACCTGTCCTCTGAGCTGTCGGTGCTTGATCAACTCTCTCTCATAGCAATATCGGATCTGCGCCCGGTACATCTTGATCGTTCGACGAATCAACTCCTTAGGGTATTCGGCGAAGTGACTTGGACCGACCTTTGTGATTGTGATGAGCTTCCCTGACTTTTTGCGAAGCCTACCTTTTCCACGAAAACGTCCTTTTCCACCTGATGCGAGCAGCGAACCTGTCGCAAAACTTCCACCATTGCCAGTAAATGCACCTGCTCCAGGTCCCACCCCTCGGAACGCAAAGCCACCATTGCCTCGACTCTCTCCCATCTGTACACCTCTCCAGCCCCCTCTCGCGTCGAACGTTTGTCCCCCCATCCCCCGCAAGGTCAGCAGGCTCTTGAAAGACTTTCCCATCCCCTTGAAGAGCCCTGTCTTGTGGATCTTTTGCTTGATATCGTTTGCCAACTTGGAGGTGTTGATCAGGCTGTTGGCGTTTACTTTTTTCTCGACAGAGCTCATCTTTTGACGGACCTTGGGGGCGTCCTTTTGGCCGGCTTCTCCTTTGGCTCCTTTCGCGGATTTTCCGCCAGCGCGTGGTCTCTCGGGTTGTGGTTTGGGTTGCTCAGGGCGAAGAATCAACGCTTCGAAGCGATTGCCCTGACGAATGTACTGATCCCCTAGGTTTTCAGGGGCTGTATCACTCATCAACATCGTCAACAGGATCACTCCATGTAGGACAAACGACATCCCCAATGCGCGCCCCATGTGTCCATCGAATGCGTTCAACTGCAGGAGTGGCCACCGCTTGGGAGCTGCGATAATGCCGAGCTCTATGCGGATCGCGTCAAACTCTATCGAGCACCGTGAGCGGTGTGGCAGCACAAAGCGAAATCCATCCTCTGTGGGCTCTGCCTTGTTGCTTTGCTCGATCTCATCGAGTGAGTAGAGTCGATCTTCCACCTGCAACCAACCCTTCATTTTCTCGGTCACATAGACCCATAAACGGTTCTTCTCGGGGCGCAATATCGTCAACTCTTCGTCGTGGTAACCAAACAAGCTCGCGTCCAATTGAACTGCGTGTGATGTTTTGGGTCCAAACGTGATCTCTTGGGCTTTGTAATAGTGTTGTTGTTCTTTGAGGGTTTTTGAGACCCAGACTCGAAGCTCCAAAGCATCTTCTGATGGGACAAATGGAGTGTTGTGAGCAAGGGCCGAGAGGGAAGTGATCGCTGTATCCATGTTCGTATCCTTTTGGTCGTTACAGTAACGCCTGTTGGAAAGGTGTTTTGTTCTTTAACGTCAATAGGTTACATTGAATTGTGTCGGCTTCTTTTGGACGCAACTCGGCCTTGCGCGGATCGAAGTGAGGATACCAGCGGGTAAGTACGAATCACGCGGTGAATCGGTGCTCGCAAACAGATTTTTGAGGGGATGAGTGAGTGTGACAAAAAACCACACCCGTCACTCTGTGTATGGACAACACTGTGACAGGTTGGTTCCGTGAGGAGGATTATTTTCTGGGGGCGGGTTTCTTTTTGGCTTGTTTTTTCATCTCTTCTTGTTGCTTTTTCATGTAGGCCTGCATTTTGATCATCTGATCGGCTTCCTTCATGAGAGTATAGGAGTCGTGGCTTGTGCTGATTCTGCTGCCCATATCACCGATGTATTGTCGCAGATAGGTTTTGGCTTTTTTGGGCTGCTTGAGGTAGCGGAGGTAGAGCAGTCCGAGGTTGTACTTGGCACGTGTCTCGTTTCTGTACCGCGGCAGCAGCCTTTTGGTGTAGATGTTTTCTGCTTGTTTGTATTTACCGTTAGCACGAAGGGCTACGGCGTAAGCGAGGAGAGCATCTTTGTGGAAGGGGCGTAGCTGCGCAGCTTGTGAGAATGCTTTCAGCGCGCGTCCGTAGTCGGAGTAGTTTAGGGCAAGGGAGCCAAGGTTCATCTGCGCTTCGAAGAGGTTTGGATTGAGGGTGGTGGCCTGTGTAAATCGGTAAAGTGCCTGTGGATACTTCTTTTGTCCGATGTAGGCGAGGCCTGTCACGTTGAGCAGTCGCGCATCTTTTTTGTTGAGCTTTTTGGCGAGCTGAAACACGAGATGAACGACCGCATATTTACGTTGTTTGAGATACGCACGTGCGAGAATACGGTAGGCCGCGATACTTTTTGTATCGTAGATCAGGATCCTGCGTGCGGTGTTGGAGGCTGCTTCGTGGTTGCCGTTTTGAAGCTGAAGTGATGCGAGGTTCACGAGCATTTTGGGTTTTGTTTTGCTCTTTGGATCGAGCTCAAGGTAACGCATAAACAAACGAAGCGCGTCACCATGAAGCTTTTGGCGAACTTTGACTTGTGAGAGACGATACAGCGCAGGTTTGTGTTTTTCGTTCATTTGGAGGACCTGGCCGAGGAGCCGGTCTGCCAATCTGTATTTGCCCATCTCTTCATACACCGCTGCGAGGTTGTATCGTGCGGGGATGTGTCGTGGTTGGCGTTGCAGTGCTTTTCTCAAGTACATCGTGACGGTTTTGTAGTCGACTTTGCCTGACGACTTGCCACTCTGGTAGGCACTCATCGCATCTTGGTAATCCATTGCTGCGGTGCGTACGGGTTGTTTGACGATGTTTGTTTTCTTTTTTACTGGCTTGGTCTTGCAGCCTGAGGCGACAAAGAGCACAAGCAAGAGCAGTGGGGTGATGGATAATATCCTCGTTTTCACTTGGGATACCTCTTTGGCGTTATATGATGAACACAGAGCGTCACGTCCAAGCGACGCTCCGTGAGTCACTTTATACGTTGAAAAAATCGGCCATATTGGACGAATGAGTAAGTTGAGTCGCTACTGTCTTGGCTGCCGAGCCATGGACATTTTGCGTTTGAACTTCGACATAGGCGCGGAGGCGCGTTTCATGTTGGTCATCAAACCTTTTTGGAAAGAGAAGTCCGAAGCTGCGTAGCCGACTTTGGGGGCTAGTTCAACTTGCTTGGGGTATTTTTGTGGTTGCAGCTTTTGTAGCTGTGCCAGCGCTTTTTGTGTCCAGGGGTTGTATGCGAGCAGGCGGTGTGCGAGCTTCAAGCATTTTTTGTAGAGCTTGATCGCGCGTTCTTCGAAGGGTTGGGCCTGACTCTGTACGAGCATTTTGTTGTTGTCCTGGAATTTTTGGACTTGCTGTTGGATGAGCATACGACCACGTTGACTACGGATGAACTTCGCGGCTTGTTTACGTGCGATAGCTCGTTTGACACGCCAGGGGATACCTTTTTTGGTCTTGAGTACACCCATGACTTGCTTGTAAATCAACTTTTTGATCTCTTTTTTCGCGAGAGTTCGGACTTTTTTGGCGCTTGGTGGTGGTGCGCCGTAGAAGAACTTCGAGAAGTTCATAAACAGGTCACCTGCGCGGTAGTAAGCTGCGACACCCCAGTCTCCGTCCTTGTATTTGACGACGGTTTCGTAAGCTTTAAATGCTTTTTTGAAGAGTTTGGTCTTTTTGTCCATGATGCGTTTGATTTGAGCCTGTGACAGACCGGGTCGCAATTGGACTTTTGTGTAATCTTTGAACTTCTCTTCTGCTTGCATGAAGCGTACATGCGCAGCGGATTTACGAGCTTCGTCGACTTTTTTGCCTTCAGCTGGAAGACTGTCATAGGCCCGTGGAATAGAGCGGAATGCGCGCTTGGAGTCGGGGCTCCGGGGGCGTGTTTTGGCCAACTCCATGCGAGCGTAAAGTCGCATGGGGTAAGGTCCAAGTCGCTTTTTGTCGAAGTTTTTCATCATACGTCGGTAGATCGACGTGCTGCCCGACTTTTTGTAGTTTTTGGCAACGCGGAAGTACAGGGCGACAAAACGCTTTTTGTTTTTGAAGCGGAACTTTTTGTCGTTGATCATCTTGCGGTAGTACTTCATCGCTGTCGTTGTGTCGCCCATGGCTTCACGGAAGAGGGCCGCCTGGATCAGGATGTCCCAGTGAGGGGTGCGTTTGTTTTTGTATTTGTTGTAGTACTTCTCGTAGTATTTCGCGGCTTTCGAAAAGTCTGCGCGTGTCGCGTAGATGTCTGCGAGGTCGAGGATACTCTTCTTCACGTGTTGTGAGCGTGGGTATTTATCGATCAAGATACGACGAGATGAGAGCGCCTGCTCAGGTTGTTTGTTTTTGTAGTAGCACAACGACGCGTTGTAGAGAGCGTGTGAGGCGAGACGCTTGCGGTCGGGGAACTCACGGGCCATTTTGGAGAAGCATTTGGCGCACTCTCCGTACTTCTTTTTGCGTTCGATGGCTTCGCACGTTTTGATACCTGAACCGACGATGATGTCGCGGACCTCTTTCTTGAATTTTGCGTTTCCGAGTCCGGGACGACGGTAGAAATCCCACGCTGTTTTGTTCAACTTGACCCAACGTTTTTGCAGGTTGTAGGTGTCGAGGATGAAGTGCGCGGAGTAGATCGCATACTCGTGTGTGGGGTAGCGTTTGACGAGGAAGTAGAAGCTGGGCAGCGCTTTGTCAAAGTGGTTGAAGTAGTAGTAAAGCAAGGCTGCCTTGTAGGAGACGTCGATCGCTTGGGGCTTTTTGGGGAAGTACTTGAGGTAGTCTTCACACGCGCCCAAGAATTTCTTCGCGAGTTTGGGGAGCGCTTTCTTTTGGGTGGTGCGCTTTTTGGTCATGTCATCGAGGTTGAAGCGCGCACGTTTGAGCAAAAAGTTATACGCGAGGATGCGGTTGTACGCGCAGTCTGCAGAGTACTTTCCTTTGGGGTTGAGCAGCAGCGCTTGTTTGTAAATCGTCGCTGCTTTGGCGAAGCGGCGCTGCCTGTAAAAGATCTCAGCGCGCCAGAACATCATCTCGTAGGCGTTTTTGCTTTTGCTGTCCACTGAGAGGTAGGAGCCAAAGAAGTTTCCTGCCTGGATGTAGAAGCTCATGGTGCGTGTTTTTTGTGCTTCGTAGAGTCTGTAGCGAGCGTATTGGTTGATCTGAAAGAGGATCTCTTTGACCGCACGTTTGTAAATTTTTCCGCCACCACCGCGTTTTTTGAAGTAGTTCACTTTTCGGACAAGCTGAGCGACAGCGCGGACAGTGGCTTCTTTGTCTTTGCTGCGGTTGATCGCCTGTGTGATGTAGAGCTGGTAAAACAGGACACGGGGGGACTCTGGGTTGATGTTGATCAGGTCGCGGTAGACGATGATCGCGTGTTGGAGTTTCCCTTGGCCTCTGTATAGACGCCCGAGGCTGCGGAGCATCTTGACGTATCGTCCCTGCCCGCCGAGATTTAAGAAGCGGTTTTTGGCATCCCTGGCCTCCTGTTCGGAGCCGATCTGGCTGTAGGCCATGACGAGGTCACGCAGGGCTTCTTTGAGCAGGGCGAGGCGGCGTCTTTGGTTTCCGCCGACGGCGCTGGCACGCTTCGCGTAGTTGACGACAGCGATAAAGTGCTTGAGCGAGGTGCGGTATTTGACGAGGTTGTAGTAACACCATGCGATCTTGTAGAGCGCGAAGCCGTAGATGGACGCGTTGCGGAAGGTGAGGACTTGCTGGTAGGACTTCATCGCGTGTTGTACCTGGCCGTTGTTGAAGTAGTATTCACCAAAGGAGAGGTAAGCGTTTGGGACGAAGGGGCACGCTGGGAAGCGGAATTTGGAGATCATGGGGCGGAAGACGTTGAGCGCAGCTTTTTGTTTCCCCATCTCGAAGAGGTTTTTTCCGAGGAAGTAGTAGGCTTCACACAGGCGGCTGTAGTTTGGGTAACCTTTGATGATCTTGTAGTAGACCGAGGCGGCTTTCTTTTTGTAGCCCTTGGAGGTCGCGAAGGCTTGCTGTTGCAAGCGTGATTTTTCCGGCCATTCAGGGCGGCCACGGTAGTCATCGTATCGGTTGGCGATAAAGTTGTAGTATTTGCTGTTTTCCCAATAGTGCTCAGCGAGTCGAAAGTAGAGATCCGCGCGACTTTGTTGGGGCGTGCTGCTGATGATCTGCGTGAGTGTCGCGATCTGTGCTTCCGTTTTTTGCTGCAAACGTTCTTGCGCAAACCGTTCGAAAGCCTGCAATTTCATGGGACCGCGTTTTTTGATCACGATCTTTTTTTGCGTGGGCTTATTGATGCGTTGAATGCGACGGGATTTTTTCTTGGATTTAAAACCACGGTGCTTTCTGTACTTTCGGTATGATCGCGCGTCGGCGTCCGAAAGGCCGGAGAGCATTAAAGCTGATAGGGCAAACAGGCAAATGACTCGTTTCATGACTCGCGAATTCTCCTTCGCTATTGGACGAATTGAGCTGTGTGAACACATGCTTGATTCGAGTGACCATCCTTTGCGGTTGGGTACAATCTTATGGGTGCCACAGGGGTTTTCCATCCTTCCTTGTTGGACAAGGTCAGGTGCACAACAGATGAGCTAGACATCACATTGGTTTTGAGAGTTGAACAGCATGACGTGGCCTTTTTCACGTTGTGTGGAGCAGGCGTGTGGAGCGGCGCTTTGTATTGACGTGAATTTTCGCCTCCCGCTGGCTTCGCCTTTGGAAGGAGCTTCTTGAGAGCTGAGTTCCACACAGGAGCATCGAGTTCTCAGAAGTCGCTTATCACAAATAAAAAGCACCCTATCTGTGTGGGTTGGGAGTGTGGCATCCATTGTGATCGAGCGGTGTTATTTTTTGCATTCACCACGTACACGATAGCGGTAAAAGCCCAACTCGTCTACCCAGTATTCTCCTTGAAAAGGCCAAAAAACGTAATCATCAGGCGCTGCCACTGTGATGCGGTTGCGTTTGCGGCGGCGTGATGACTTCATCGTGAATGAGCCTTGTTGGGAGGCGGAGGCCTGCAACAGGGCTTTCTCTGCACCAAGTGTTTCGTATTGGATTTTGAGGGCCTGGCTGATCAACTCTGCGAGCTCGTTCTTTGCTGCGCGAAAGCGGCTTTGTGCGCGGCTACCAGCTTCTGAGACCTTTGCCATACGTTCTTGTTTCAGTCGCTTTTGCAGCAACCGTCCGAGGGCCGAGCCACGCCACAGGCTGCGGCTTTGTTGGATGACTTGCAGCTCCCTCGTGATCTCTTTGATGTAGTCAAAGAGTAGACGTACTTTTTTGTCTTTAAACGTCAGCTTGAGCAGACGTTGGAACATTTGTGCGGAGGGATCATCATCGAGACCAGAGGCGGACTCTTGGTTGCGCAGGTTGCGCAAAGTGATGTACGCGCGTTGTGGACTTGGGTTGCGCGTCAAAAAGGAGTTGATAGAGCTTACGAGAGGTCGGTATCGTCGAAGGTATGTCGTGATGATTTTCTTGACACGCTTGTAGCGGCATCTCTCGAAGAAGCTCACCGCACGGAGAATACCAACCTCTGGGAAGTATTCGTTGCGGAAGTATGGGGAATCGAGGGAGTGCAAGATCCCGAGTGTGTGTCCGTATTGTCCACGTCTCAAGTGCGCCCATGCACGTTCAAACAAAACATCGAGCCAGCGACCACTCTTTCGCTCGATCAGACGGTAGTAGCTGATCGCAGCTTTGAAGTGCTTGGCGCCATAGTGGATACGGGCAAGCGCGAGGACGCTGAGCTCGAGGATGTTGCGCTGCATTTTTTTGTTTTTGATACGTCTGGCAGAGGTCGCTGCGAGGCGAAAAGCGCGCGCGGCGTTGTTGGCTTGGTTCGCCAATGCATAGATGACCCCGATGACATACTGCGCACGTGCGTAAAACTTGGCTTGTCTTGACTGGACTTGCAAGAGCAACTTCAAGGCGAGCTTCAAACGACGCGCGAGGGGGAGCTTTTTGTTTTGGAAGTAGTATTTCCCGAGCAGGTAAAACAGTTCATTTCTGTATTTACGAGGGAAGTCAGCGGTCCTGAATCGTTTCAACTTTCCGAGAAACATCGACTCATTTTTGAGCCGCCGTGAGATCAGGATGACCCAACTCAGGGAGGAGCGAAAGTGTCTGTGGGATGCGCCTGTTCGGATGATTCCTGTAAAGTAATCGAGCGCCGCATGGTAGAGGCCCATACGATAGAGACACTTGGCGAGCTGGAACTCTGCGGTTTGGAACCAGCGGGAGCCAGACATCTGACTGACGACTAGAAAGAACTTAAGGCTCGCGGCCTGGTAATTTCCTTGTGCGTAGAGACGTTGCCCTTGGTTCATTTGTTTACGGCCAGAGTTCCCACCGACCTTAAAGGTCCCAAACGTAAAACCACGGCGTTGGGGAGGGGGATTGTTTTTTGGCTTCTCGAAGATGTCCAGTTGGGCGTGCGCGCTTGGGATCGCAAAGACCAGGACACATACGCCCAGGCACCAACGCAACATTTGCTGTGAGGAAAATCGTATCATCCTTTGAACCTCTATACCTCAGTAGTCGATCTTTTGGGTAAAGCGTAGCAAAAAGTGCCGTCTTAATCAAGACAACCCTTGATTTATCCGTAGTTAGGAAGTGTCGGTAGCATCAGGCCAAAGCCGACGTTGAAAAAGACACTGTGCAGAAGGACGTTTACGCCTTTGATCTCCTGACTGAAGATCATGTCACGAACTTCGATGTTAAGACACAACCATTTGGACAAGAACGTCCGCCACCCGATACCGAAGTTGAGCGCGGGCAGGTGCAATAACCGGTTTGCGTAGTTGGTCATGACATAGCCGACACCTGCGACGAGGTAGACGTTCATATCGACGACCTCTCTACCCATCGCAAATTTTCCGACAAGAGGAGACCAGACAAGTGAGCCAGAGGCATAGACTTGGGGCAGGACGATTGAGGGGTTAAACTCAGCCGTCGGTGGATCTCCAGATGTCGGACGCAGCAGTGAGTTCTCACCACTTTGGCGGAGCTGGTCGACGAGGCCACTCTTGGTAGAGTATGCAAACGCGCCAGAGAGCTCAAAAGCCATCCCTTCGTTGATATGGTATGCATATCGTAGTCCAATCGCGATGGTTTGGACGAAGGGGTCGTTGAGTGTTGTGGCGAGCTGCGGAACAAATTCATGTCGACGCTTTTTTGTGATGGATTTCAGCTCAAAGACGTCGAGGCGATCTTTTTTCAAGATCTTTGCGTCGACGTCGTAAGCGAGTCCTTGCATCAAGAAGAAGCCACAACATATGAGTATCAGTCGGTGTGTGCTGGACACTTTATTTACCTCACTACGAATAACGGGGAAACGTTTCACGTGGTCTGATCGGCTATGGGCCTGCGGCGTAACTTACGTCGATGGTTGAGCCTGCGCTTGCGTTGTCTTTCGCGGTTCCGCTCAATTTGATACGTGCTTGTGGGTTGCCCTGGATAGGTGGGAAGTACACCCAGCCGTCACCATAGCATTTGGAGTCTGCACCACAAACAAATTTTTGGCCGCAATCAGCATCTTTTGTGCAGTTGGAGCCTGTCGGTTGTGCTGCGTTTGCTGGGATCTTTGTGCCGTTCTCTTGAATGATCGTGACCTGAATATAAGGAACGCCACTCGCACTCACGCTGGGGGTTTTGGAGAGGACGACAAAGTTGATTCTGTTGAGGATCGCGCCTGCAAAGCGAAGCAGAGCTGCTTTAAATTCGTTGTCGCCACCACAAATGGGGAACCACAATTGGTCTGCAGCGTCGCCTGGTGTAAAGCCTTGGATCAGTTCATAAAAGCGGAAGCCTGGGATCTCGGCTTTTGCATCGGCTGACTCACAACCTCCGCACTGACGGGCACCTGCAGTGTTGACATATCCACAGAAGTGAGGCTCGCTGCCGACAGAACATTGGTTGTCAGCGGTGCAACCTCCTGGGGGGTCTTTCAGGCGTTTTTGTCCGGGATTAGCAGGGTCATCGACGAGGACTTTGGGGCTCCCGATCAATCCGGAGACGATGACATCTCGTTGGCGACCTTTTGAGTCTTTCAAGCCTTTCAGGAAGTTGATGTAGTCTTTGACGGGGATAAGTTTATCCCGCATCCCTTTGACGACGACTCCATTGCGTTGGCGGGGTGTGCCGTCTGTTTCCTTCATAATCACAGAAGGTGGGGAGTAACAAACGTCTGAGAGGAAGTCACGCTCGGAAATTTTTCCACCATGGGAGCAGTCATCTTCGTCACCTACGATAATGATCGCGAGCAAGGCGCCATCCCGTAAGAAGCCTTTGTTGTCTGCCGCAAGAAGACTCGGAGACAGCGCAGCTTTGAGCGCGTCGAGACCTTTTTCATAAGGTGAGCCCGCGATCCCTACGGAGGTGTTGGCGACAAAGGCGTCGATCACCTGCTTTTTGGTCAGCTGGGCACCGTTGATGATCTTGGTGGTCCCTTGCAAACGTCCGGCTTCCTTGGCGCTGTCCATATCGGTCGTGATGACACCGATCTGAAAGTCGTTGACCTCCTGGTCGAGCAGCTCGTTGATGAACGCTTCAAAGTTGGTCTTGAGCTTGGTCTGCTCTTCTTGCATGGAGCCGGAGTTGTCGACGACAAACAAAATGTCGACCTGCTTTGAAGCGGTCTGGGGTTGTGTGTCAGTGACCTCAGTGTATGTTTGCGCGACGAGCCGCTGAAAAGGGTAGTCGTTGCAACCGGTGACGAGCATCGGTAAACCCAAAACAAATGGCAACATGCTGTACGCAACAAGCCGAGAAATACGAGATAAAGTTGATGCTGTTCGGACTTTTGACATAAAGCTCTCCCTAAAAATACAAAGAATGGAAAGACGATCCATCCAGCAATCCTAGCGTGTAGGATTTATACTCGATTCCAAAACGATTGACAAGTCCCACCTTACACTTCCCAAGGTGGTCTCTTGACATGCGTAACAATGACGAGGGTCATTTGCATTGAATGGTCTGTCCGTCCTTTACAAAGTATCGGTTTACCAAAACGGTTGGTTGCGCCGTGTTTGGAATCTGACCTTCGACACCCGTGCAACACCACACAAGCATGTTTTGTGACATCTCTTTTTCTCTTTGACTTGGTGATCTGTGGGGTTGGACTTGGCAGAACTTTGTGGTATGGTGCATATCTATCTTTTGTTGGGAAGAATGATGATGTGCCTTTTCAAGGATGTGTAGAGTGATGAAAGTCTTATATCATCGAGTAACTCGTTTTTTTGATGTTTGGATCAAGCAAAAGCAAACAAAAAATACAAAAGAAGTAGATCGTCGAATGAACATTGACGTTTGTAAGCAAGAAGCGGGTGAGCACTCTCTGTCTGGAGTCCCTTGTGAACGGAAAGAGAGTCCGAGGAGTAGTACACAAATGAAGTGGTTGGCCATATTTGGTCTTGTTGGTTTGATGATGATGCCTGCATGTTTGACAACAGACGTTGGCAATCCATGTGATCTTAACGAAGCTGGACAAAAGCAGATCGAGGAGCTGCAAGGGAAGAAGGTCCGCGTGGCGATTCCTTCTTTTAACTGTACACTCACCTTCTGTTTTGCCACATATTATAATGAAGCTGACCCCACCAAGGGGTATTGCTCCAAAATCTGTGAAACCGCAGAGGAGTGTCCCAAAGGCTACACTTGTGAAGTGGTTGTCTCGCTTCAAAAAGAAGCACTCCCAGAAGAGTTTCGTGAAAGTCTCGCCGAGCTGATCGGCAAAAAGATCTGCATGAAACCTGAACCCACTGCACAGCAGTAAGACGTCTGCGTATAGGGACTCTCTAGACCGGACACCCTGAAGATCTGGATCGAGTGACATGGATTGTCTACCTCGATCCTGTTACACACTTTACTCACACAGGAGAAGAGACGGCTCGCACACTCCATCTGCCGTGGGATAGACTCGCAAGCCGTGCCAGGAGAGATCGATGAAGATCCGTTGTGACAATTGTGGCGCAAAATACTCCATCGCTTCAAACCTTCTCAAAAAGAAGGTCACAAAGTTTCGTTGTAAAAAATGCCAACACATTATGATTGTTCGTGCCTCCGAAGATGAGGATGCTTCGGATGTTGATGCTGCTGCTCAATCACAGGATGGGATGGACTCTCCAGTCGCCGAATCCTCGTTTGAGCAACCGATCGGTGATCAACAAGGTTACGACCAACAAGGCTATGACCAGCAGGGTTACGACCAACAAGGTTATGACCAGCAAGCTCATGACCAACAAGGTTATGACCAACAAGGTTACGACCAACAAGGTTACGACCAACAAGGTTACAGACAAGAACCTGCCTACAACGAAGAGTTTGAAAACGAAGATCCCCCCGAAGAAGCCACACAAATGACTGATGTCTCAGCCTGGCGCGCAGCACAAGAAGCCGCGGACCAACAACAAGGGACACAAGACTTTGATGACAGCGGCTTCGGAGAAGGTGGGGACTTTGGAACCGCTGTCGCTGAAGACGCATGGGGCTCTGAAGACGACACCCAATACGCTGACAACGACGACATCGATGATGAATTCGACCGCGCCCTCAAAGAACAAGAGGCCGAAGAATTTGGACGTGCCATGGGGGACGGTCCAGCGTACACTCCCTCCTCCGACATCGCTCCCAACCACCAAGAGCAAGGCATTGTCCCACTTCAACAAGTGAGAAATGAAGACAATGGGGCTCAAGACGACGTCAGCACTAAGGTCTTCAACATCAACGCACTTGAAACACTCCGCCAAGAGCGAACACACGCACAGCAAGATCGACTCCAACGTGCACGTGAGAAGATCGCATCTCGTGATAAGCGAACTGGCGCAAGCTCGCTGTCGAACCTCGCTGCAGCACCTCCTCCTCCACCTTCGAATGAAGAGCCCGAATGGCACGTTGTGATCGATGGTGAGCAGCTTGGACCCTATACTCTCACTGAGATGAAGGAGAAGATCCACACCAAAGAGATCAGCGCAGAGTCCTATATCTGGAAGGAAACCCTCTCTGATTGGAAGCAAATCTCCGACGTCCCCGATTTTCAATCCGCGCTCTCTGGTGGTGGACCGCAAAGTATGAGCGGACTTCCCGCTGCGACACCTTCCTCCGTCGCAACAGGCCCCATCTCCTTTGCCCCATCATCCCCCATCGCCGAGCCTGTCGCACCAGTTGCTGGAGATGACTTGATGTCTCTCGCTGCCAGCGAAGGTGCCAAGTTCTCCACTCCCGCACCACCATCTCGGGCGGCGCAAATGTTGGGCGGTGATGATGACGATATGATCCCCGCACCGATGACAGGTGGATTCGCAGGAGCATCCGGCCCCATGACCGGGAGCTATAACTCAATGGGCGGTGGCTTTGGAGCTCCAGTCTCTGGCGGGGCCTTCACTGGCAGTTCTTCACCCTTCGAGCAAGAAGAGAAGAAGGGGGGGATGAGTCCCATTGTGATCGGTCTGATCGCCTTCGTCGCGCTTCTGCTCGTCGGTGGTGGTATCGGTGCTGTCGTCCTGATGAGTGGCAAAAACAACGGCCAGCCTGTGGCTGACAACAGCACAAAACAGGGCGCACGACGTTCACCTGTTGTCCAACCTGTCCAGCCCGTGATGCCGGTCCAACCTGTCCAACCCGTCCAACCTGTCCAGCCCCGACCTGTCGCGGTCGCCAAAGCACCTGCGAATGATGCTGGACAACCTGCTGCACGGACGGCACCTGCACCCACGCCAGCTGCACCTGTTGCACGCTATGTTCCACCTCGTCGTACAAGAAGACGCTCCCGTCGCCGTCGTTACAGACGACGAACGCGTCGTTCTGCTGCGCGATACATCCCACCACGTCGTCGACCTGCTGCACGAGGTGGTGTCGTTGCACCACCACCTCCTCCCACAAACGATGGTGTTGCGCCTCCTCCACCTCCTCCCACAAACGTTGGCAATGACAACCCTCCTCCACCTCCACCACCCCGTGGTGGCGGAAACAGCGGACCTCCACTTCCTGGGGACAAAGGGACAGGCCTCGACACCAAAGGACTTGGAAGCATTCTGGACGGTAGCGGGACGAAAACACCAAGGAGACGCGTTGCACCTCCTCCTCGACCACGTCGCCGACTCCCACGTACGCTCAACCGTACGCAGGTGGGAAGTGTCATCCGTCGTAATATCCATCGCATCAATCGATGCCAGGAAAATTTCGCGAGTGGTGTTCGACGTATCACAGCGAGCTGGAGTATCCAGCGCTCAGGGCGTCCCGCACGTATTCGTGTGCGACCGTCTACGAACCCAAAATTCACGCGCTGTGTGAAGTCTGCCATCTCCCGCTTCCGCTTCCCTCAATTCTCCGGACAGCCCATCGATATCGGTGGTGTTCCCTTCCAATTCTAAAGACTTCCACTTTTCTCCTCGTCATCCCCCTTATACTCCTATATACCTTTCGTATGACATTCTTTGACAAATGAAGTGTGTATTTTTTGTGTTGTGCACTCATTTTGTGATAAAGATCAAATGTTTTACGTGCATCAACCGAAGATTGCGCACGTCTCGTCTTTTTGAGCCACTCCCTACGCATTTTAAGTGGTGAAAAAGGCAGCCTTTTTGGCACAATATTCACAGCAGCAGAGACGACGCAGTGTCCTGGGACTCCATCGCAACCGGAGATCAGATCACTTGCGTTTGACAACACCCTACGTGGGATGAGGCTGTCTCTCTACGGAGACAACAGCTCAAACCCATCCGGCTATGCAACCCCCGGATAGGAGAGTTTAGGTGTGAGACTCAAGAAAATTGAACTTCACGGATTTAAATCATTTTGTGACAAAGCAACCCTCCACTTTGACCGCCCCATTGTAGGCGTTGTCGGACCCAACGGTTGTGGGAAGAGCAACGTCCTCGACGCCATTCGTTGGGTCATGGGCGAGCAAAGCATGAAGAGTCTGCGCGGAAAAGCGCGGACAGACGTTGTCTTTGCCGGGAGTGATAAACGAAAACCCGCTCCCTTCGCTGAGGTCACACTTACTGTTACTGATGTTGCCCTTGAACATCGTCCCCCTGGACTCGAAGATGCGACGGACATTTCGATCACACGTCGCCTCACTAATAAAGGCGTGAGTGGTTACTGGCTCAACGGTGAACCCGGTCGGCTTCGTGATATCCGTATGCTGTTCCTCGGAACGGGACTCGGCAACAAACAATCCTACGCGCTCCTCGAACAAGGGCGCGTCAATGAGTTTATCCAGTCGACGCCTGAAAAAAGACGTCTATGGGTCGAAGAAGCTGCTGGAATCAGTCGCTACAAAGAACAGCGCAAGCAGGCCGAAAGTCGGATGCAGTCGACACAGACAAACCTCGATCGTTTGAGCGATGTGATGTCGGAGTTGACCAAGCAACGCAACTCTCTCCAACGTCAAGCCAATAAAGCACGAAAACACCGTGTCCTCAAAGAGGAGATCCAAGATCTCGATCTCTATCTCGCCACACACAAATATCTCGAAAATTGGGCCAAGGATCGACAGCTCCAACTGCTCCTCAACGACGTCGCAGCGGCCGAAAAAGAGGCACGTTACCAGCTTCGTTTGAAAGAGGAAGAACTCGAAGACGCCCAGATCGAGCTTCGCGACGAGGCAAGCCATCTCCAAGAAGAGCGCGATCACCTGCAAAAGCAACGTGCACAGATCGCCTTGCTCAAGCAAACACTCGTTCACCTCGAAGAGGACATCGATTCCCTCGTCGATCGTGAGGCGCAACTCGATAAAGACCAACAATCCCTCGAAGAGCAACTCAAAAAGGACAAAGAGTCCGTCAAAGATATCGAGCTGCAAACGATCAAGCTGACCAAAGAGGAGCAAGAGGCCAGCACACAGATCGATGAGCAGCAAGGTGAACTCGTTGAACTCTCCGAACGACTAGAAGAAGCTGACGCGACCATCGAAGAACTCAAAACAGAGGTCATCGACGCAGCGACCCAAGAGGCGACGATTCGCAACCAGCTACAAGAATTAACACGGCGTATCGAAGAGCTCGAAGGGCGACAAGAACGCAACGAGAGTGAGCACGATGAACTCGCTGTCCAGGTGGAGACGCTCGAAAAACAAAATGAAGTCTTCGACGAAGAGTTGGAGCGCTGCCTTCGTGAAAGAGAAGGTATTTTGCTCGAACGTGAGGAGCGTTTGGCTCGACAAGAGACGCTTCAAAGTCAACACAAAGACGCTGTCGTCAAGCAAAAGAGATTGCAGGGAGAGTTGGCAGGACGTCGGGCACGACTCCACTCTCTCGAAGAGCTCCAAAACGAATACCAGGATCTCAACGAAGCCAGCCGGTTCCTTATGGAGAGCCGACGACAAGGGTGTTGGCATCGCAATGAGTTACGTGGTGTCATCGCCGAGTTTGTTGAGCCTCCAGAGACCTATGAGACCGCACTTGCAGCTGCGCTTGGTGACCAGCTTCAATACATCATTGTGGAGCACCCAGAGACAGCGCTGAAGGCCATTCGTATGCTACAGCGCGAAGAGCAGGGACGCACCGGATTTGTTCTCCTCGACGAGACGCCTGCCGAAAGTACACTCCCAGCGCTCCCCGAGCATCCCAGCATCATCGGCTATCTCTCCGATCTGGTCACAGTCTCTTCGCAGTACAAACACACCATCCAAAAGATCTTGTCATCCTTCATCGTTGTCGATCGAATCGAGCGTACGTTGACGATTTGGCCCGAACAACTCCCCGCAGGAAAGACGCTCGTCTCCATGCAAGGTGAAGTGCTTCGACCTGATGGATGTTTGATCGGTGGAGATCAACAAGATTCCTCCATTGGGATGATCCAGCGCAAGCGACAGATCAAAGAGTTGCAGCATCAAGTTGCCGAGATTGCCGATGAATACGACACCTCAATCGAGCTTGTTGAGGAGCTTGAAGAGCAAATTCAAGTCCTGACACTCCGACTCGAAGAGATCCGCGAACAATCCCAACAGCTCGCGGTCAAGCAAACAGAGCTGGAGAAAGATAAGCAGCGGGCTGAGGCGGACTTTGAACGGATGAGTGAGCGACTTCAGGTGTTGCGTCACGAGCAGCAACGACTGTTGACACAACAAGCTGAGTTGAGAGCCAGTCAAGAAGAATTCTCCGTGACATTGCAGCAACTCAATCAAGTACGAGCCGAGAAAGAAGCCCGACTTACACAGTCTCGTCAGCAGATCGAAAATGATCGACAACGACAGGGCGCGCTTAACCAAACACTCACCGATCTCAAGGTCCAAGTCGCGTCACGACAGGAGAGACGGGAAGCCCTCGCGCGACAGCTCGAAGGGATCGAGAAAAGACGACGTGAGCAAGGCCAGCGACAGCTCAAATTCACCGAAGAGCAGGAGCACCTCAGGGAGAGCCTTGAGCTGAAGCGACAATCTCACGCGCTGCATACCAGAGAGTTGAAAGAGACTGAAGAGCACGTCGAGGTTTTTGAAGCCGAACTGCGTGCACATAACAAAAAATTCTCGCAGGCAGAAGATACGCTCAAAAGGCTCCAAAAAGAGATCGATCAGCTACGTAAAAAGCTCGAACAACTCGGTGGGAAGAAGACCGCACATCTCCTCGAACAGCGAGAGGTTGAGGTCAATTTGAAAGCCCTCGATGAGGAGATCTTGCAACGGCATGGTATCCCTGTCGGAGAAGCCTTGCCGCGAAATCACTGTCGACCCACACCGACCGCTGATGACGTGAAGAGACTTCATACCTTGCGCAAGCAGCTCAACAAACTCGGCGATGTAAACCCACTCGCCGAGAAAGAGTTTGAGGAGGTTGACGAGCGATATCAATTCCTGACAGGTCAAATCGCGGATCTCAACGAGACACTCGCATCTCTCGAAAAAACCATCGAGAAGCTCAACAAAACGACCAAGGAGAAGTTTCGGGAGACGTATGAGACGATCCGTGATCACTTCTCCGTCCTCTTCCCCAAATTGTTTGAAGGGGGGAGTGGCGAGCTGATCTTGACCGAACCAAAGAATCTGCTCGAAACAGGTGTCGACATCATGGTGCGTCCTCCAGGAAAACGCCGCCAAACTGTCGCGCTCCTGTCCGGTGGAGAGAAAGCCATGACGACATTGGCCTTGATCTTCTCGTTCTTCCTTTACAAACCCGCACCGTTCTGTGTCCTCGACGAAGTCGATGCACCTCTTGATGACGCAAACGTCGACCGCTTCAATGGTTTGCTCCGTGAGTTAAGCTCTCTCTCCCAGTTTGTCGTGATCACACACAACAAACGTACGATGGAGATGACCGATTACCTTTACGGTGTCACGATGCAAGAACCTGGCGCTTCGACCCTTGTCTCTGTCCAACTTGAAGATGAGATGGCCGACGCCGCGTAAACATCTTTCCCCTGTCTATCTTCTTTCTTTTCCTTCTCTTTTCTCGCATGACCCACTACATCTTCTGTTCCCTGACAGGTAGGCAACCTGATCACAACACTGGATACTTTGTGCTCTGTTTGCTGGCGTTGTCTCGTTCTTCTGCTTGACAACAGGGCATTCCTTTCCTATTTTTGGTCGTTCTCGGATCTTTCATGTACCCTTTCGATTTCTCTCACGGAGGTCTACGCAGAGCCATGCAAAACCTGATCTTTGCTATCTTTGCCGCCAAAAAGTCGGCTCCTTTTCTCGAGCGCTTGAACGATTATCCATTGCTCACAGTGCTCGCTCTTTCGTTGATCATGATCGCAGTTGGCATCCTCTTGCGACCCCTTTTCCAGGCTCCAACCCCATCTTTGGAAGAGCCTACACTTCCCAAGCTTAAGCGCAAAACACCCCCCAAGATGAGCGCCCCCAAAGCCAAAAAGCAAACCCCCAAGGCGACCAAGAAAGAAGACAAAAAGACCGAAAAAAAGGCGTCTTCTAAAAAGGATAAGAAAGCGCCGAAGGCCTCCGAGAAAAAAACCGAAACGCCTCAGAAAGAAGAGAAGCCCAAGGCTGAAACCAAAGAGAAAAAAGAAGACAAGAAGGCCGAAAAGAAAGAAGAGAAGCCCAAGGCTGAAGCCAAAGAAGAGAAAGTCGAAAAGAAAGAAGAGAAGCCTGCCAAAGACGAGAAAAAAGAGGATGAGTCCAAGGTAGAGGCGAAAGACGACAAAAAAGAAGATAAAAAGGCCGAGCCCAAGGAAGAAAAGAAGGCTGAAAAGAAGCCTGAGAAGAAAGAAGAGAAAGTCGAAAAGAAAGACGACAAGCCCGCTGAGGACGAGAAAAAAGAAGAGAGCATCATCGTCAAGGCGCCCGTCGAAGAAGAAGATATCTCCGAAGAGGCACGACGTCGAAGAGAACGTTCTGCGCGCTTAAAAGAGAAGCGCCGCAAGCGCCTGAAGGACATCAACGTCACTGAAGATGACAAGCACTCAGAGAGTGGTGATCAGCCTCGTACCCTTCAAGAAGGTCTCAACAAAACCCGCCAGGGCTGGATCTCCAAACTCAACGATCTGCTCGGTCGCAAGAAGCAATTGACCAAGGATCTCCTTGATGACCTCGAAGAAGTCCTTTACTCCGCGGATATCGGTACACAAACCACACAACATCTGCTCGAAAAAGTCGAAGAGGAGATGGACCGCAGCGCACTGAAAGATCCCGATCAAGTCCGCGATACACTCAAGCGCGAGATTCGTGAGATCCTGACATTTGAAGACAACTATCTCAACTTCGAAGCACAGTCGCCATTCATCATGATGGTTGTCGGTGTTAACGGTGTTGGGAAGACCACGACAATCGGGAAAGTCTCCGCGCGCCTTCGTAAAGATGGCAAGAAGGTCCTCCTGGCAGCAGGAGATACTTTCCGGGCGGCGGCAACTGAGCAGCTCGCGAAATGGGCTGAACAGACCGAATGTGAGATCGTGAAGGGGAATGACAACCAGGATCCTTCCTCTGTCATCTTCGACGGAATCAAGGCTGGTGTCGCGAGGGATATGGACGTCGTGATCGCCGATACTGCAGGCCGACTCCATACCCAACAGAATTTGATGGAAGAGTTGAAGAAGGTCAAACGTGTGATCGACCGCGCACATGACGGTGCACCACACGAGGTCTTGCTCGTTGTCGACGCGACGACCGGACAAAACGCGCTCAATCAAGCACGCCAATTCAATGAAGCGATCGGTGTCACAGGGGTCGTCTTGACCAAGCTCGATGGGACCGCAAAAGGCGGGATCGTCGTCGCGATCTGTAAAGAACTTGGGATCCCCATTCGTTATATCGGTGTTGGTGAGCACATCGACGAACTTCGTCGCTTCTCCCCCAACGAATTTACCGATGCGCTCTTTGGTTAATCAAGACTGTCTCCTCTCCTACCTCTTTTCAATCTGATCCACCACCCCACACACAAACACAACATGAGCCAGACGTTCCAATCTTGAGGTGTGTCAGTCTGACACTGACACCCTCCCTGTACAGGTGTCTCTTGCAAAGTCTCTCTTGGTGTCTCTGGGCTGAGGGGCTCTTCTCGATGCGATACATCAGGCTGTTTGGGCTCGACTTTCGGCTCCCCTGCGTCCTGAAGCGGTTCTTGTGTACGCTCTATCTGCTCTGTGGGGATTGTCTCTATCGGAGCTTCAGGAGCGGGCTCTGATGGAGGATGTTGACAAGTACCTTGTGCACATGTCTGTCCTGTGGGGCATTCGCTAGAGGAGATACAAGCGCCACGGTACGAGGAGAGTCTACAGAGACCCCGCAGACGTTGTCCATACAAAAAGAATCGATGACAGCTTCGTCCTGTCGGGCACTCCGAGTCCAAAGAGCAAGTACAGACTCCTTCTGTACAGCGACCGCCAAGGCTACAATCCTGATCACGTCCACATGTTTGTGCACATGTCGCAGAGTGGTTACGCCATTGTGTACATTGCAATGTCCCGAGGCAGCCGGAGAAGGCATCACACCCTTGTCCTTGCTGTCGTGTCCCTGGTTTGGTATCGGGTACACAAAAATGGCCCTGTACATGGCCACTGCAGGTCATCTGTGCGGGGCACGAGACGATATCTTTGTCTGGGATGCACAAACCAGTGCTCGCGCCGGAACTTCTGTCACAGCTTGCGCCTGTGCTGCACTCGTTGTCTTGGGAGCAAACACAGACACCCTGACGGCAGCTACCACCATAAGGGCAATCCGCTTGAGACGCGCAGCTTGCGAAGCAGTATTTTCTACGTAAGCCTCGGACTGGCAAGCAGATGCTGTCGGCCTCGGTGCAGGTCTTTTCGCCCACACACGCTCCGCCAACGCGGCCTGGAGAGATGTGACAGGGACGAAGACATCGTTTTCCTTCGAGTGTGTCGACACATTGTAAATTGTCTTTGCAGCCACCCTCTGTGCAAGACCCGCCTTCTTCGACGCCTTTGTTTGGGACACATCGTGATGATACACAGGTCAAACCTGAACCTGTCGGGCAATCTGACTCTTTTTGGCAAGGCAAGGAGCACACGCCATCTGTCGGGACACACTGGAGCGGACTTCCTGGAACGATCTGTTCACATTGGAATCCGTAGGGGCAAGAGTACGTGTTGTTGCAAGGTTGTGTGCAGTAGCGTCCTGCGGAGGTGTGGCGGCACAGGCTGTTGTCACCGCAATCTTTGTTTGTTTGGCAGGGGGCACATAATTGGGCAGCTCTTGGAGCCACACACTGTCCTGCCGAGCAGACGAGTTGTATTGGGCAATCCTTGTCCTCTTTACAGGCTTGCTGTGGACACTGCCCTTGGATGGGCATACATAAGCTCTTGTTGCCTGCGTCCGTCTTGATATCCCCACAGTAAAACCCTCGTGGGCAGCATTGGTTGGTGCACGCAGAGAGGCATCGTTTTCCCTGTGGGGTGGGGATGCAACTTCCAGAGGTGCAGTCGCTGTCGAATTCACAGAGTGCACAGTCCGATGATGTTTTTGCCGGCTCATTGCACGTATTCTGGGCAGAGCAGGTCCCACAGGTACAATCACTATCCGATTGGCACGTGGGTGCGGAGGTGGCGAGGAGCGATATCCATGAGCGGATGTAATCTTTGTAGGTGTCTGTACGGACGGAGACTGAGTAGCGGTCACAGGCGCTTCGGCGTGGCTGACTCCCTGGGACAAGAGCAGAGGCGCCGTATGAGTTCACGGCGATGACCTCTGTTTTTCCGAGAATTACGGCGATCGCTGGACCACCTGAGTCTCCGTGGCAGATGCTCTTGTTGACCCCTTGTGTTTGAATCCTGTCACCGCTCAATTGTGTGATGGGCAATGAGACCGCGTGTTTTCTGTTAGGTGAGATGCCGTGCGGTTGGCTCTCGATCAGACCGTACCCCAAAAACAGCACCTCCTGTCCTTGCAGTTGACCAGGCAGTGGGTCTTGCCGAAAGGATATGGGCTTGGCCGTTGTGTCTGGCACTGGTGTCGAGAGGATCGCGATCCCTACATCGAAGCCATTGATCACTTGATCAGGATCCCAACGAGGGTGGGTGCTCAGGAGATGAGGAAGGATGTCGAAGTGATGTGTCTGGAAACCTTCTGGGGCTTGGTCGTCTTTTGTGTCGATGCGAAATTGCAACCGACTCCCCGCAGCCGCTGCAAAGCGGGCCGAGTCGATGCAGTGACCTGCTGTGAGTACGACCCTTGGGGCGATCAGGCTGGCTGTACAGAAAGTCGTCTGATCACGGGTCAACACACCGACCGCAGGGTGCTCCAAAGAGGGGACTCCGCCGATGATGGGGGATGTTTGATGTGAGAGCGTTGGAGGGTGTTGGCACCGAAGGAGTGAGAGACTACAGATGAACACGATGCAATACTGTAGAATTCTGAGGCGAGCGGTCAAAGGAGCCTCCTGAAGGGCTGGTGATTATGGGGCTTCGTAATCTTTGGGGGTGCAGTAGGATTCTGTGTCTGAGATCTTTGTACAGACGTAGGGAGCCTGACAAGGGATCTGGTCGTTACACGATTGGGTGCAGAAGGTGCGGTTTTTGATGAAGTCCGAGATACACTTGTTGGTTTTGCAGTCGCCAGGACCGTTAGGACAGGCTTCACCAACCTCTTTGTCTCCTTTTTGCTCAGGGAGACAGTAGAGCTGTGTAAATTCGAGGTTGCGGCACTGGTAACCACCTGGGCATTGTTCGTCTTTGGTACATTGTTGTGTACAGAATTGCTTCCCAGAGGAGTCTGTGACACATGTCCCGAAGACACATTCTTGTGGGCCAGTACAAGGATCGCCGATCTTCTTTTTACCCGTCGCAGGGAGGCAAACTTTCTTGGATAGATCGCAGGTATAGCCGTCGGGGCAAGGTTGTGTGCCATCACAGGGTTCGGTGCAGATCTTGTTGATGGAGTTGGAGTCGGGCTGGATACACATCTTGCTCTTGCAGTCTGCGTCGCCATTTTTGTTGCAGATCGTCCCGATACCACCGTCGCCTGATTTGGCGCAGAGGTAGCGGTAGAGGTGTCCATAGAGACGGCAGCGAAATCCTGCCGGGCAGTTTTCCGTTGTTGGTGAGCAGGACTGTGTACAAATAGGACGTTCTTCTCGGTTACGAGGGTCGAGTTGTGCACAGATGGAGGTCTCACAATCCAGAACATCTCTGGCGCTGCAATCATCGCCTACTTTTCCTGTTCCCTTGGGGACGCAGAGGTACGGATCTTGTTCTCTGGGAGACTCACAGCTGTAATCTTTAGGACAATCGCCTTCTTGATAGGGGTTACAGTACTTGGTGCAGAAGGCTTGTGTGTCGTTGGGCCAGCGTGTGTAGCAGTATTGGTCGTCTTCGCATTGGGCTTTGCCGCCCTTGCTACAATTGCCACCCAGCCCGCTTTTGGGGTAGGGGGATTGAATACACAAGTATTGGCCGAAGGGAGTGGCTGTACAGATGAGTCCAGAGGCGCAGGAGTCAGTGTCATTTGGATCACATTGCTTGGTACATCGAGCGTTTGCGTCTTGTGCACCTGTGGAGAGGCAGAAGTAGCCTTCTTTGGTGGCGCAGTCGGAGTGTCCATTCTTGTTGCATGAAGCTCCCTCTTTCCCGCATTCACAGCCTTTGCTTGTGCTCGTCTGTGCACCACGTACGCAAATGTCACCGCCAGCTTCTGCTTTGCAGGTATAACCGGCGTTGCAGTCCGCGTCTATCTTACATCGAATGGTGCAGTAGCTGAGATTTTGGTTGCCATCTGGCGCGTAGCAATTCCCCGACAGGCAATTGCGGTTATTGCCAAAGCACACCCCACCGACCTCTGAGCCACTTGAGTTTCTCAGGCAGATAAAATTTCTCGTGCCGTTGTTGCCTGTGACAGGGGTGCAGGTGGTGTTGAGTGGACACACACCACAGTCAAGGGCAGGGGAGCAGGACACAGCGCTCGTGATGACGAACAAACATACAAATAAAACGAAAAAACGGATGGGCCGTGGCATGGGCTTCTCCTGGATAGCCATTCTTGTGAAAAAGGACACCTTACAGACGTGTTGGCTCGTGTGGTTTGGGAAGGGAAAGAGATCCCTGTATTGTCAAGCCATGCCTATATACTGTTACGATCTTCTGTGAAATGCAAGTTCGCGTGGGAGACTTTTGTGCGTCTGTGGGGGCTGTCTTGGGTGGGTTGTTAGAGGTAGTCGGAGATCGTGGGGCAGGGTTCTGTGTTGCCTTCACCGTCGCCGCAGGTCACGTAAAAGACACCGAGGCACATCTCGTCGTTTGTGCCGTCACCCCAGTACACGTCTTTGGGGTCTTGTTTTTGACCTTCGACGATGGGCTGGTTGGCGGCGGTGTTGTTCCACGTGCAGGAGATCCCGAGTTTGTCTTTTGCCTTGATCGTGATGGGTTTTTTGAGGTGATAGATCAGCTGCCAGTCGAAGTTCCACTTGGGAATATCGAGGATACATTGGTCGATGTCATCGACAGTGGAGGTGAGCTTACCGGCTTTTCCGAGCTGGTGCATGTGGAGCATGGCGCTGTGGATGGTAAAGGCCTTGGGCTTCTTGCCTTTGATCGGAAGAAGACTAATCAGCCCGACAACATCAGCGTTGTAGTCATGTGTGACGTTGTCTTCCCCTGCGGGGATCTTCATACCATCTTTGCGGAACCACGCGAAGTAATTGGCGTAGGGCAGGAGGATCGAGACAGCGTCGACTTTGTCTTCGAGCTTGAAGGCGACGCTGGTTTGATCGGTCGCCCCTTTTTTACTTGGTGGGACATTGTAGTGGACCTGGATGATGATTTTGGAGCCAGGTTCGACTTTGATCCCTGTGTTTTTTGGATAATCCGCGCCGGGCATCCCTGGGGCCCAAACGCCGAGCCAGTTGTAAGAAGCCTTTCCTCCGGCTGTTCCATAACAGCGATAGCCATTCCCTTCAGGATCTTTCTTGGCGTACTTTTCGGCTTCACTTGGTGGCGCGAGGTAGGCGATGACGTGGTGGACGATCGATTGGTTACCTGGGTGGACCTCGAAGCCTGAGATGTATTTGACCTCTTTGGGGGTCCAGTCAACGACAAAGCATCTGTATTCGTCGGGGATGCGTTTGGGCTCGAAGGCCTTCTTCATTTTGAGCGTGAGATCGACGCGGGACATCTTGAGCTCTGGTGGTGGTGGAGAGTCTTTGTAGTGGGCTGGGTTGCCTTCGGGGGCGCCGTTATCGACCCATTTGGCGATCTTCTCGATGTCTTCTTCGGACATGGAGATGTCATTTTTGTACTCGTTGCAGTTTTGTGCGCCGGACCACGGTGGCATTCTGCGCTCTTTGACGGAGGATTTGATCGCGTCTTTGTAAGTCTTGACAAACTTATAGGATTCAAGTGGGAAGGGGGCGATCCCATCTTTGATATGACAATTGAGGCAGTTGTGATCGATGATCGCCTTGATGTCTTTCCAGTAAGTGAGCTCCTTGGGAAGCTCTGGTTCCGGCTGTGTCTTCTCTTGGGACACCTGCTCAGGACTGCTACCATCTGGGAGTCCTGCATCTGTTTGCGTTTTCTCTTTAGAAAGCGTCGTCTTGTTGCTACAACCTCCCCACCAGGAGAGGGTCAAACATAACGCAAACCATATCAACAATCGTCTCATCTTCTTCCCTTTGCTCAGTAATGTGAATTCCATTCTCAGAATAGAGAGAAATCCCTTTTCTGGCAAGGGAAAAGTCTCTCAAGATGGGTAGTGCAAGACAAAGTCGTCGATGGTGTGAAGCTCAAGTGTACGCAGAGGTTGTTTCTTCTTTTCGTACAGTGTCAGGATGCGCTGGGCGTGGTGGGGGAGACGTTTTCTCCAGGCTGTGAGGGATTCATCGATGTAGGGGGCATGAAGACCCTGTTGGAGTCTCGAAGCGAGTGGTTTGGTGTGCTTGGGGACTTCGAAGATCTGTCTCTTGTCTAGTCGCTTGCGCTTTGATTCTTGGTCAAGTCGCGCCTGTGGATCGTGGAGCGTAAGTGTAAAGTCCTCTCCCTGCCTCGAAGATATCTGTAGCCACCGCAAAAAAGAGGTGTCTTGTGACTCTGCTGTTTGTGAGCGATGCCAAAAGTACATCGAAAAGATCGCGTTGTGCAGATCCCATCCGAGCCCACAAAAAACGGGCGTTTGTGCTGTGTTGTATGTCTCCTGATAGCGCCGCAACAACGTCATGCGCTGTTGGTCGGGGTCGTGGTGTTGAAAGAGCGGTTGTGCTGCCTGTAAGAGCGCTTGCGGTTGGGCAAAGGAGCCGTACGCAATATGTCCTGAGTAGACCTCATCACCTTCGATGTGATGACTGTAGTGATAAGGCGAAAGGTTCCAAAATGCCGAAGGGACATCCTTTTCAGTCGTGGCGAGGAGGAAGCAATGTTCGAGATAGGTGAGGGCGCGTTCATCCATATGGTGTGTAAATGGGTAAAAGTGTCGGCTGTGCCATGTGAACAGATCACGATGATGTCTGGGTTGCCAACGGTGGTTGAGGCGAGTTTTCCAGGACAATCGCTACTCCTTGTGTCTGAGTTTTAGGTTTTTTTGTATTGGTTTTCGATGGTTGGCAATTTCTTCTTGACAAGATCGAAGGTGTCATGTAGATAAAGAGCTGTCTTTCAAGACAGGGCGATATAGCTCAACTGGTTAGAGCATACGGCTCATATCCGTAGTGTTCGGGGTTCAAGTCCCTGTATCGCCACATTCACCAATATAAAAAACCCTGCTTTCCTTCACAAGAAGCAGGGTTTTTTTTTATCTCATACAGGTCGGAATCTTGTTTCTTCCAGGACCTTCCCAATCGATCACACTGCAAACCCCCCGTCACAGTGTGACCTCCTACCGTCTCTTTGAGCTGTGGTCTCCTCCCTCCCGCAAAGCACAACCGATCCTCAAACACCCCCTGCTTGTCGACAATTGTCCCGGATTGATCGAGATCGGTGATGAGGTCCTTGGCCATATCCAAGAGGCGCGTCCAGCTTCTGAAGTTTCCTACCCACTCGAAAAGAAGCGTTTGCTCGTTGCCTTACGTGAGCTGCACAGACAGCTCGCGCAACCCTCCTTGCCTGCGCGGTTTATGTTTGCCCCCTATGTGACGGAGCGTTCTCCTATGCCGACGTATTCGAGACGCCGGCTTCCGACAGGGCAGATGGAGGCGGCCTTTGATACCTGTTACATCAACCGCAATTGGGACGGACTTGAACGCATCGATGATCTGACGATGCGCGATACCTTCGAGGACATGGAAGGGTTTATTCGGATCGTGCGGGTCCCTTTGGTACATTATCTTGGCGGAGAGATCGAGCGTTGGTTGATGGTGCTTGAGTCGACACTTGAAGACCATGTTGCGTTATGTTGGCGTCGTGATGGAGAGTCCCAAGACGCTTTGATTCTTGAAGTCCTCGAAGTAGCAGAGCGTTGGAGGCAGTATGAAGAGTTACCAGGGTATCTCCCGGAGGCTCTTCAGCAAGGGGAAGAGATGCTCGCGAAGATGATCGACGCACGAGGGGATGCGACTCATGTGATCTCCGCGATCGGTGCCTATCTCTCGGAGCTGATGCGTGCACAGTGGGGAGGTGTGTACAGGCGGACATCTGGCGAGACAAAAGGGGCGACAAAAGTCCCTGCAATGTCGTTACACCTGCCGTTTGGCGCGATCGTCAATCCGATCGAAAAGGTGATGCAGGCATACGAGCAAAAGAGAAAGATCTCACTTCAACTTCATCTCGACGTGATCGACGCACATCGGCGGCAAGGAACACTTCAGGGGCAACTAGGTCGATATATCTCCTCTGGGGATATCCTCACTCGCAAAGCCGCTGTGCGGATCCTGTGTACCATCGCTGATGTCCGTGTTGAAGACATGTTGATCGCCCACCTCTCCCACGAAGAGCAGCCCGATATCTTGTTGCGTATGCTCGATCGATTGCTCGAAGGTTATCGCAAGATCCCGGAAGACCTGCTTGCGCCTCTTGTTGAGCATGAACAAGATAGTATCGCTTCACGAGCGATCATGTTGTTGTTGAGGCAAAAGGCGAAGTCTCTGCCGAAGATGTTACAAACACTGCTCGAAGGTGGGGAGCGCTTTGCGCTCCGTCCTCTCGCGAGAGTGGTCCTCGAAAAGTTGCGGACGAAAGAGGCGAAGAAGGTGCTCAGAGGGCTTGGCCCGATCCCCCTTCGCAAAGAAGGTGTACCTGTCTTGATTGGGACGACAACGCCATCTTCTCGGCTCCCTGTTCTCGCTGATGTCCTAGAAGACTCGGCGAATCCTATGACACAGACGAGAGCGATCGAGATCTTTTGTCTCTTTCCCGATCGTGAAGAGGAGGAGATGCTTGGAGCCGCACTCGCTGATCCCGCGCGTCATATTCGTCTCGCTGTAGTAGGCTTGCTCTCTCAGTCAGACCACCCGACCGCGAGGCAATTGCTGCGTGGGCGCTTGATGTTTGAAGAGGACCCAATGGTTCGGGATGTCCTCAAAGAAGCTGTCTCGGAGGTTGGTTGATGGACATCAAAAAAAATCCCTGGTTTTCGGTCTTTCGTGATGTCTCACAGGTGCGCAAGCGGATCTTTTGCTTCCCCTACGCAGGTGGGGGGCCGATTGCCTTTCGTCGTTGGCCGTACAAGCTGCCCGAAGATGTGCAGATGTGCGCTGTCCATCTTCCTGGTCGAGAGCATCGCTTACGTGAAGACCCCTTTACGCGCATGGAGCCACTTTTGGATGCCCTCTGTGAGGCGATTGAACCTCATCTGGATCGGCCGTTTGTGTTTTTTGGTCACAGTATGGGTGGGCTCGTGAGTTTTGAGCTCGCGCGTTTGATGCGTAAGCGCGGTATGCCATTGCCCACACACCTGTCAATCTCTTCCTTCCGTGCACCACAGCACTCCTCAGTGATCCCAGGTCTCCACAAGCTCTCCGACGAAGCGCTGATCGACAAACTCCGCAGCCTCAACGGGACACCAGAGTGGGTGTTGCAAAACAGCGAGTTGATGGAGATGATCTTGCCTACCATACAGGCTGACTTTGAACTCTGTGACGCATACTCATATGAAGAGCACGAGCCTTTCGACTTCTCGATCTCTGCTTTTGGTGGGAGAGATGATCATCTGATATCAGAAGAGTCCGTGAAAGCCTGGGCTATCCACACCAACGCCGATTTCTCCTATGAATTGTTTCCTGGTGGACACTTCTACATCCACACTTCATCGCGTAACACTGTGCTGGGAAAATTGAGCGAACAGCTCCAAGACGATTGAGTCTTTTTTCTCGAAGTGGCCTTACTGATCGGACCGATCGCGTAGACGCTGTTGGAAGACTTTCACGTCTTCGCGTGTGTGCATACTGTCTTTGTCTGGAGGACAGGGGAGGGCTGGGCAGTCACGCAAGACCAGCGTGCTGAGTTGGGGCAAGCTGATCAACGCGTCGAGTTCTTTCAGGGATGGGCAATCCTCTATGTACAAGGCTTCTAGCTCGACGAGTTGGTGAATGGCGCTGATCACCCGAAGATTTTCGCATCCTGAGATACGCAGCGTGCGGAGCTTTGTGTAGGTAGAGAGCCCCTGAATATCCCGGAGGTTGTGCATGCCGAGCAGGGACAAAGAGTGCAGCTCACGAAGTCCTTCGCGGGGTTGGTATGTGTCGACATCTCCCCAATCGAAGAGTGGTGGTTTTTCAGGGCGGATCATGGAGTCAAGGTGTTCGAGTGCGCGACTGCCGTGAAGTGTCAATGTTTTGAGTTTGACGCAGGATTTGAGGTCTTCAAGCCACCGCAGATGTAGACATTCGTAAATGTGCAACGTTTCGAGTTGTGCCAGCTCTCTGACGAAGGACAGATCGTTGAGAAAACGGGCTTGTTTGAGGGTCAGGTGTTTGATGTGGGAGAAAGAGGTCAGCTCTGTTGGGTTTCGATACGCACGAAGGCGTTCATTTCGTTCGTTCATGTCGAGTTGATGGACGGAGGGGATGTCGAACTCCAACGTCAACTCTTCGAGCTTTGGTAACACACAAAAAGGCTCTAGATCGAGTGAACCACATTGTTCCAGGTGAAGTGAACGGAGCTCTTTGAGCGCAGAGAAGCAGAAGAGTTGTCTCTTGTACCCGATACCATATCCAGAGAGTGTCAGGTGCTCTAAGGCGGCGAGTGATTCGAGGAACGAGAGGTCTGGTTGGGGAGCGAAGGCGTCGAGTTCGAGGTGCGTGAGTTCGCTGAGTGTGGCGAGCGCGTTGAGGTTTGGGGTGATGAGTAGTTTGGCGCCGCCTTTGATGGTGAGTGTGCGTAGATTTCGCAGGGGTGATAGATCGGTCTTTCCCAACTCGTAGCGTCTTCGTTCTCCTGTGAGGTGGAGCGTATGAATCGACGAAAAGATCGACCATTCGAAACTATCGTGCCATCCACTGTTATCAAGCTCCAAGATGTCGAGTTCGGGGAGCTGTGTGCGGTGCTGGAATGAGACGAGTGGGCTCTCTTCAAAGCGCAACCATCGAAGCTTAGGGAAGGCGTGAAGCATATCAAGGTCTTCGAGTCCAGCCTGGCAACTCAGGAGCAGCTCTGTGAGCCCTTGCAGTTGGGGCAGTGTCCCCAATCTTGGCAGCGGGTAATTGAACAGCTCCAGGCGCTTGAGTTGTTGGAGTGTGTCGAGAGCGTCGAAGCCTTCGAGATCGCGTAGTCCGACGTGAGAGAGATGTTGAAGATCGTTGGAGAAGAGCGAGGTGGAGACCTTGGCGGGGCTCTTCGTTTTGGCGACGTTGGCGAGAAACTCAGGGTAGAAGACAATTCGCAGAGAGGTCAATTTGGGGACATGGGTGAGCGTCGTCAGTGATTGTGTGTGATCGTCGGAGGACAGCGCCTTGATAAAAATATAGAACGTACGCACAAGTGACCACGTCGGGTGTGTCGGCTCTTGTGAGTAGGCATATCGCAGATCATCACGTAGCGTGCGGAGCTCGTCAGGCCAGTGAGAAAGGTGGGCTTGCGCGTATTGGATCGCGACGTCACGTTCGGGCACTTGTGGCCATTGAATCATACGTTTGATGAGCTCTTTCCATCGCGCTTGGGTCGGGGAATGAGAAAGCAGCTCGCGAAGCTCTGCGAATCGGGACATGTCACATCTTTCCAGGATTGTACTTGTGCTGTGGTGTCGCACTTTTTTCGGAGGGCAGCATAGTACGCGATGGATAACAGCGCAACTTTGCGTTTGTCTTTTTGTACCCAACGTACTCTTTCTCTTGCGTTAAGGTGTGCTTTCTTCCATCATGTTTCGCGGTGATGTTTCAGGCGGCCTCTTTGCGTCGTTGTTTTTTGTGGATGAAAGAGAAAGGGTTCGATGTATTTTAAACAACCATCAGCACGAGAGTTGAAGTTTTCCGAGTGGATGCTTTCCCCCTGGCGCCGTTGGACGCGCCCTCATTTCCGGGGGATGGAGAACGTACCTGACGAGCGTCCTCTGTTATTTGTAGGCAATCACACCTTGTATGGGATCTTGGACGTGCCGTTTTTGTTCTTCGAGTTGTATCGGGAACACGGGATCTTTTTGCGCTCTTTGGCGCACAAGTTTCACTATCGCGTCCCTGGCTGGCGGGATGCTCTTTCGCATTTTGGTGCGGTGGAGGGGACGAGGGAGAATTGTGGGGCGCTCATGGATCAAGGGGAGTGTGTGTTGGTCTTCCCTGGTGGTGGGCGTGAGGTGAGCAAGCGTAAAGGCGAAAAGTACGAACTGATCTGGGGGGAGCGGCTGGGCTTCGTAAAGATGGCGATTCAACACCAATGTACGATCGTACCGTTTGCATCTGTCGGTGTTGAAGATATGTTTGATATCATCTTCGACGGCCATCAGTTGATGCGTTCACCACTTGGACCGTTACTCGAAGAACTCAAACTCCACCCAGAGCTGATGTTCCCCATCTCGAAGGGGATGGGGCCCACGCCATTACCTCGTCCAGAGCGGATCTACATGCAGCTCATGGAGCCCATTCAGATGGCGCCTTTTGATGGTTGTGAGGATGATGAGGAGGTGTTGCGTCAGGTGAGGGGACTTGTTCACGGCGCGATCAGTCGAGGGATCGATGAGTTGAAGCATTATCGAGAGACCGATCCACATCGATATCTCGACGCGATCGTCTGAGCGGGTTCTCACGACATTCTACTTTTTCTTCTTGCTCCACCAGGGTTTCTTTTTGGCAAAGCACTTGCGCAACCATACCGACCAGAATCCTTTAACGTACCACTTCCCATCGTGTTTTTTCACATACACGATGATATCATTTCGGCTATCATTTCCTTCCATAAAGACCAGATGATCGAATGAACCAAACATCATCTTCCCAACCTGAAGGTACTTGCGGGCGTGTCGATTGCCCCTCACCGAGCCTGTTTTTGCGTCGATGCGAGCGTGTACAATAAACCGCTTGAACCCCTTGACCTGTTGGAGCAAGCAAGACTTGATACCTGCACGAAAGGCCGGGGGGGTTTTGGGGGCGAGCAGTGAGGTGTATGAAGCTCGTTGGTGGAGCAAGTCACCAAAGAATGTGACGAGTAGACCTTCGATGGTCTTTTGGTTGGCAGGAGACACTTTGAGCTGTGTGTGGTTACATGCCAACGCAGGTGTGTAAACATCCCAACCTTTGAAGTCTCTGATCTTTTGACTCTTTTTGGTGATACTGGCGTTCTTCCATGCGCAGGTTTCATTGCGTTTTTTCTTTGCGGTCGCTGTCGCCGAGAGGAAAAGTAGTGAGGCGCCAAGCAAAAAACATACTGTGCGAAGAGGAGAGCGTTTCATAGGTGACTCCGTTGGCTATGAGTAGGTGAAAAGTTCGGTCAATACAGGGTGATAACACAGGCATTCTTTTTTGCAAACGCATTTTGCGACCGAATGCACAGGATTGTCTCTACCAAGAGAACAATTGTGCTGATGTGGAACATGATAAGTCGAATGGGGTGGGGATGATGCTTTTTGTTGTATTGATGCATTGTGTTGCGTTTTGTGCATCGTTTTTTGAAACATCTTTATGGACATATAAGGCGGCAGAGTTTGAGGTGGGTGGAGAGTTCCTTGTTTTTTGGTGTTGTTTTTGATGTGTTTGGTTTCGTTGGGGAAATGAGTGAAATGGCATGTTTTTTGATAGAAAACGCTTTCTGTTCGAGCGGTTTTTGGCGGATACAAAAGGTCTTCGCGCAAATTTGGCTTGTGGTTGGTGGCGTCACTTTCCTTTTCGCGTTTGAGCCGATGAGGTAGCCTTTTTCGGGCTGTTCAAGACTCCTTACGTACATGACGTACCTGAATGACTTTTCCTAAGCTTGCGTGATTCTGTGCTCGCTCCCTTTTCTATTGTTGAAAACCGCTCCCTTGGTTTCCTATACCACCCAAACGAATACACAGGAGATGCCCATGCCTACAAAGATGGTAACAGATTCGAGATATGGCGAAGAGCTACCTTTGCATGACGCTATCGTTCGATTTTCTGACGATGGTATCCCCGAAGTTGAAGTGTCTTGGGTGCATCAACACGGAGACGTGTGTCGGTTGATCGATGTGCGCAACCTAGACTCTCACACAGGTGCATTGGGCCATGTCGCAGGCGCTGAGTTGATCCCTGTGTCTGCCTTGGAGCAATTGGTGCAAGCGTGGCCACTCGATGAGCCGATTATATTGTTTTGTAAAGATGGTCAATTGGCAGCAGAAGCTGTGCAGATGTTGCTCGACATGGGTTACACCCGTGTCGCGTCTATGCACGGTGGGATGGAGGCGTGGCACCAACAGGGATATCCTGTTTCGTACGACTGCTAATCCTCCTTTTGGTCGGCATCTACGCCATCCTGTTCTTCCTCACTGGTATCCTTCCCTGAACCTTCCTTTTTGTATTCTTCTTTTTCCTCAACGATGTCGGCCAACTCGTCGCTGCTTTTTGGCGTGTTCTCTTCTGTTGAGGGGTCGGTTTGGTCTGTGCCTTGCTGGAGATCGTCTCTTTGGATGTAGGCGAGTACATCCTTGATGTGCAAGAGCGTCTGGATTCTGTCGAGTCCCCAGGGATCCTGTTCTTTGGGTAGGCCGACAGGAAGGAGCTGTTCGAAGGGGAGCGCGTGAATGTCCTTGAAGATCTCTTCCCACGCGAGCAGGGCGTTGCGGATACGCTGTGATTTGCGTTGTTCAGGTTGCTCATCGCGGTAGTCGTCGTAAGGAGGTTCCCAGCGCATGGGCTTGAGCTTTTCGACGCCAGTGAGGACCAAAAAGAGCGAGCCGACCTGTCCTTTGCGGAGAAGAGGGAGGAGTCTGTTTTTGACAAACGTTCCCACATTCCCTCGTGCTCCATAGTCAATGGTCTCAAGCAAGATGATTCCGTGGTAAGCGTGTTGTTGGAATGTATGTGTGAGGGGATCCTCTTGCGCCTTGTCGAGGGAGTGCCAGCGTTGGGAGTAAAAGTGGTACGTTGTATCACCCGGAAGCGCAGCGCTAAACTCTCGTGTCGCCTGCCATGTATCTTCATCCTCAGACTGGTCTTCATTTTCTGGTGAGTAGGCCGGGCCGATGAGCGCTCGCAAGAAGGTCTGTGTTTTGCGCGTCTCACGCGAGAGCACGAGGATGTTGGTGGTATGTGTTTCTTGTGGCTCAAAAGCGCTCTGTGGGAAGCGACCGCCATAGATATCGATCAGTCTCTCTCCCAGCTCTTCGTCCAATAATGCATGAACACGTGGGTGGAGTTGTCCAATCGCAAAGCCTGTGACTGCGTGCCCAACCTGCGAAAACATGCGCTTCCAAAATCCACGCTCTTCTGTTTTTTCTTGAGCGGACTCTTCTGTTTTTTCTTGGGTGGGCTCTTCTGTTGGAGCTTCGTCTTTGCTTGGGGCTTGTTGCAGGTAGAGATAAAGCGCCTCCAGATCAAGACCGATCTGTTCGAGCTGACGAATGGTTCGTGGGAGTGTCTTTTGTCCCTCATACCACAGGCTAAGATCAGCACAGAAGCGTTCGATACCTGCGAAACCTTGAGGGAGGTAGAGTTCTCTTGTTGCGCGAAGTGGGACTTTGTCTTCGGGGTGTTGATACGCACGAAAACAGGCTTGCCACAGTTCGTAGGTCAGGTTTCCGTAGTAACCGGGGACCTCTTTGAGGTCGCTGAAATTGGGTGGGTCTTTGTGTCTGTAAAGGACCAGATCCATCGCGTCACGTGCTTTTTGGTCTGTCTGTGTTTTGGGAGGAGGGTTTTCTGGCCACTTTGGCTGAAGAGCATCCCAATACGCACGCCATCTCTCGACGGAGCGTATCTGGAGGATCCCATACCCGAGCACACCCAACAAGAACAAGTCGATGATTGCGGCGGGAATGCCGAAGACCCAAACGGCATTTGCGATCTGCCAGATCAGGTAGAGTACAAAGCCAAAGGTGCTTATCAATCCTAGCCAGCCGAGCTTTTGGCTCTGCATTTCGTGGAACTGTTTCTTCTCTTCTGTGGCGATTGCGTGTTGGAGGGAGCCGGCTGGAGGGGGTTGACGTTCGCTATAGATCAGCGTCATGTGATAGCCAAGTCGCTGGACATAGTGACCGTAAACCCATCCACGTAGTTCGATGAGGAGGTGTTCCCAGGGACTTCTCTTTTGGACAAAAATGACAGCGACACGTATGAGGTTTCCGGGGTTGATGACGGAGAGGATCAGGTAGAGGGAGATGTAAAGCCATCGGCCTTTACGGATCGCGACGTCGATCTGTCGTTCGATATCTGCGAGGGTGAGGTGTCCTGCGAGTGGGAGGTGGTTGCTGAGGATCTTCATGTCTGCAGCTGTACGCTCGACCCCTTTGAGTACATCTTTGATCGAGACCGAGAGCATGGTCTCTTTGTTGTAAATGGCGGCGAGTTCTCTGGACACTTCGAGGGCGAGGCCCCCAAACATTCCTCCCGTGAATTCTGGAGGATTGGATTTGAGCTCATAGGCTCGCGAGTCCACCCACGTGTGCGCACGTTTATCCCATTCGTCTTCAAAGGAGGGCCACTCCACCTGTGGGAGCGGGAGCAGATCGAAGAGGTTGGAGTCCGCTGTTTCTTTCGGCCATTGGCTCCAAGCGAGGAGAGCAAGGGCCGAGACCGTGACACCTGAGATGGTCACGAAGAGGATAGGGGACAGCTGGCTGCCTGCGACGATACCAAGTGTGATGAGCAGGAGCGCTGAGATGGAGACATAGGCGAGTGGCTGTTTAAAGACCTTGAACAGTGCTTCGACGAGTACGCCAACTGCGTCAGAGCTTTTGTTGCGCACTTGGAGCCATGCGATCGCAATATACAACGCCCACGAGAGTAGAAGTACACCACCAATCGTCCAAAACAGCAGCGTCCATTGACTGACTGCGAAGTACATCGCCATCTATCCATTCTCCTTTTGTGTGAGCCTTACGAATTTTTTTTGGTGGGTGAGGGGAGGGCTTCTTGTGTTGGTTTGTCTTCCTCTTGGGTCTTCTCTTCTTCCTGATTGGACCAGAGCGAAGACATGAACTTCTTAACCTGCTCTTGTGCTTCTTTTTCAAGTCCCTGCCAATACGAACGGATCTCGTTCTCTTTGGGGTGGTGGCCTTTGCGGACTTGCTGGTAGTACCAATTCATCAGATGTCCAATACTGAAGACGAGCACAAAGGCACCTGCCGCGCCAACAGGCGCCATCAGAACGGGGACAGGGATGCGACGCGCGAGGTAACGAAGTAACAGCCACAACATCGTCGTGCTTCCCAGGCTGGAGAGCAGCTCTAGCACTGTACGCAGCTCCCAGGGTTGGCGGTATAAGATCGCGAGCTGTCGAAGCAGCGTGAGCGCGATCCCAACAGTCGCGATGTCTCCGACTGGTGGAGGGAGTGCTCCTGCGCTCGCAGCTGCCGTCGCGTATGAGACGATCATCGTCTGTGCGGACTCTTGGTAGGTCGTATCAAAGGTCTCTCTTGTCGTTCGTAAAAGCTGCGAGACTGTCGTCGGAAGGACCTGATACGTGACCTCCAAAAGCGCTGGCGCACCGTAGAATGGATCGCCCACCTCATCTTCTTCATCAGTGATGTCAACGACGACAAAGCGCGCTTGTGGGATGCGTTTGTGTACCTCATCGCGTTGGTACTGCAATTGCCTCTTCACATCCTCAGGCAGATCGTCTGGCAGCAGTGAACCATCTTCTCCGAAGGGGTATGGCATTGGATGAGGATGCATAATCCTGTGCAGGCATGTCTGCACGACGAGGACGGGAAGTGGATCGTCTTCTTCTGAGAGTTGTGTGGCGGCTTGCTCTGCGCGAGGGAGAATGTGCAGCGCCTCATCATCTGCGCGCAAACAGAGTAACAAAAAGTGAGGACGGGGAAGGGTGCTTCCATCTGGAAGCGTCGCTTCACCTCGTAGCAGTGCATTGAACTCATGCTCGTCTTCGTCTGTCTCTGCTCCTAGTCCTGGCGTGTCCAGAAACATCCACAGAGGTAACTCGGCGTTTGGGGGGAACGCGTAGGCGTCGATTCGCTCTGTCACAGGGACGCCATCACCAAGACCAATGCGGGCGTTTGTGTCACCGGTGAGCGCGCGGACGACGCTGCTCTTGCCAACCTGTGGCTCGCCGAGCAGTTGAATACAAGGTGTCGGTAACTCCTTGCGAAGCTTACTGATCTCTTCTTGGATAGCCTGGAATGGGTCATCAGGCATGAAGAGTTTCAAGAAACGATGTAACATCTCCGGTGAGAGCGCCTGCTCTAAAATTCCTGGAGACTTCGCTTCGGGCGGTGTGTCTGGTTCCTTGGGGGGCGCATCTTGTTTTTGGGAGGTGTCTTGTTCTTCGGGTGGTGTGCTTTGTTTTGGGTCGTCCTGCTTGGCTGACTTCGTATAGATCAAGGACTGAATCCATTGTGAGAAGGACTGTTCGGCCTTTTCAGAGGTGGGTTCAGACGAAGAGGGGGGAGTTTGTTTCTTGTCAGACATGGGATCGTCCTGTGTTCTGAATGATTTCGGGTGACCTTGTGATCCCGAATATTCTCACGAAATGGATTCAGGGCAAGTAGCGAGGAGAAATCAAGTCCGTTTTCTGTTCTCCTATCGGCCGATGTGGGATGATGTGTTCAACGGTCATTCTCTGGCGCTGTTATGTGTGCGTGTGTTTGTTGCATTTGTCGCCAGGAATAATCATGGATGGAGAGTGGTTTTTGAAGACGAACATCGCGTCTGTACGAGTCGTTGACACTTTGTGTCACATCTATATTCAGGGAGCAACAATATGGCAGAAGCACATGGCCCAAAGAGCCATCTCCTCCAATGGAGTTTGATCTTCTTGCTGGGGATTGGTGTGGGGGGCGGAGGCGTTTTCTTCGCACTTCAAACGAGCACAAACAAAACGAACACTCCAAGCCAAACAACAAAGAGCACACAACCACTCAACCCGACCACACATACACCCAAGAGCTATCCTCGCTCAAAAGGTTACACCAAGCGCGTCAATCGACCACTTGGCCTGCAGCACGCCCTCTTGCTCAACGGCGGCGGGAACCCACAGAGCAATTACTTCTCACATCACCTTCACTTACAAATGTTCTCAGAGCTCCTCAAACGTCGGGGGTTGGCTGTCGATGAGATGAGCCTCTTCTCGACAGATGGGACGTCACCAAAGAAAGATCGTCTTGTCGCGATCAGGAGACCGAAAGACTGGCTGTTTGAGGGGTTGCCAGAAGCGCAATTGATGGACGCATCGAAGCTTGTCAATACGACCATGCCTGGGATGTCTATGCGTCCGGCAAAAAAGCGCTCACTTGCACAATGGTTTCATGATTGGAAGAAGACCTCAAAGGGGCAAAAGTCACAGACGTTGATGTTCTTTGTGACGGATCATGGGACACGTGGCAAAGGCCCTCTTGGCAACAAGATCGAGCTGTGGGGGGAGCAAGTGAATGTCAAAGAAGTGCGCGATATGATGAAGCCTTTGGGGAAAGAGACGCGCGTTGTGAGTGTGATGTCGCAGTGTTACTCGGGTGGATTTGCCAATCTGCTCTACGAAGAGGGGACAAAAGTGCACGGCAACCGATGTGGTTTCTTTTCGACACTGTCGAGTCGTGAGGCGTATGGTTGCTTCCCTGAGACCGCACGGGCGGAGCGCGTTGGACACGCCTATCGGATGATTCGAGCGATGCGGCGCGCCCGGACATTCGTAGAAGCTCACGAGATGACACTGCTCACGGATCGCACACCGGATGTTCCACTTCGCACGTCAGATGTCTTCTTGCGTGACATTGTCAGGCGTGCAGCCAAAAAAGAAGACACCACTTTTCATGTCTTTGTCGACAGCCTGCTCAAGAAAATTTGGGCCAAACCTCCGGCTTTGGTCGCCGCTGATATTGCGCTGCTTCAACGTGTACAGCGCTCTTTTGACTTGCCCCAACTCACGACTTTACGCGCTGTGTGGGAGGCGATTCAAAAGAGCCGTAAGCGGCTCCAATCGATTCGCGCCTTCGAAGGTTGGAAGAATCTCGATGACGAGGTCCGACAGCGCATGTTGATTCGTTTTTACCAACGTGATCCAGGTCTTGGACACGATGTCGAGAAAGAGATGAAGAGACCCGATCTCGATGAGCAAACAGCCAAGATCGGCACACACCTTTACAACGCTTATATTCGATACCTGCGCAAACATAAGGCGATCAACAAGCGCTTGACTTCGATTTATACGCACAAACAGCGTTTGGATGTGAGGACGTATCAGCTCCAAGTCCGTGAGGCTGCGTTGCTGCGTCTGCACACTTTGTTGATCCGTATCGCCGGTCGTGTCTGGATGATGAGGCACGGTCGTGCGAGCCAAAAAGCCGATCTAAAGGCGTTGCTTGAATGTGAGCAAACCTCACTGGGGAACAAGCCGGTAGAGGGCGCATTGTTCGCAGACGGAGTGCTCTCGAAGAAGGCGCTTGAGAGGCAGCGACAAAAACAGAAACAATACGCACAGCTTCGTCGCTTGGATGATCAGTCGTTGATGCCTTCGTGGTTGGGGATCGTGTTTCAACCAGTACGTGAGGGATGGCACGCCAAATTTGAGAAGCTCGCACCTGGCGCCTCACAAGTCGTCGAAGTGGGGTCCAATACACCGGCTGAGGAGGCTGGCGTCTTACCTGGTGATATCGTCGTGTCTTTTGATGGTGGGATGTTGCTGTTCAGCAATGAGATCCGTGAACGCGTCATGATGGCATCTCCAAAAAAGAAACATTACATGATGGTTTACAGAAGAGGGCGCTTCAAAACGCTCACAGTGACACTGAAGCGGCGCAAACTTCAGCAAGATTCGATAGGAGGGGCTGGAGGACCTGATTGGGAGCCCGACGGTCAGGAGCCAAACACGCGGGTATTTGGTTTGCGCCGTTCCAGACCAAATGCTCCTCAAAAACGCGAGACGATGGCACCGCTCATGGATATCGATGGCAAAGCCTTGTCTGTGACCAACGCAAAAGGACCGACGATGTTGTTCTTTTGGGCGACATGGTGTGCCGGATGTAAGGCGATGGTCCCGATGCTTCGGAAGTTATACCAACGTTATGAGCGAAAAGGGTTTCGGATCCTCGCTGTGACGACGGATGATATGTCCGAGTTAAAACCCTTTTTGGCGCGATGGGGCAAGCGTTTCCCCTTTACAGTCGCGAGAGATACACAAGGGATGTACAGCCGCCGGTACAAGATCGACACGATCCCACAGCTCATCTTGTTCGATCATAAAGGAAAACAGAGACTCCACTTTCGACGTATGCCTGACCAACTCGCCTCTACACTCGATAAACAGATCCGCGGACTCTTACTGCGTTAAACGCTTCGTAGAGCGCTTCTTTCCTGAGCCTACCGATCACTTGAAATCTACTCGTGGTGTTGCATCGTTGTTGGCATCAAGGCATACTTTTGCCACATGTCATTTTTGGAAGTGGAGCACACAATGCGAGAAGATCCGTTCGCGACGATTGTCGAAGAAGGGCAGGACACTGCTGTCCTGCATAGAGAGTCTACTTTTCCGAAGATCCGGGCCAATGAGCAGGGAGAGGCGGAGCTGGTGTTTGAGCAACAGCTTCGCTATCAACGTTTGAAGCCTCTTGGGATGGGCGCGATTGGGGAAGTCGATCTGGTGCAGGACAACGACATCCGTCGGGCCGTCGCGAGAAAGAAGATTCGCAAGGACAAGAAAAAAGATCTGCAGGTGATGCGCTTCATCGAAGAAGTCCAGATTGTCGGGCAGCTTGAACATCCAAATATTGTGCCCATCCACGATGTTGGGGTGGATGAAGAGGGCGATTACTTTTTTACCATGAAGTACGTCGAAGGGGAGACGCTCAAACAGATCATTCAAAAGCTCAAGGATGGCGATCCTGCCGCGCACCTGACATATACTTTTGAGAGACGTACACAGATCTTTCTGGAGATCCTGCGTGGTGTTGCGTTTGCCCATCGCGCTGGCTATATCCATCGGGATCTCAAGCCTGATAACATTATGATTGGTCAATACGGCGAAGTGATGGTCATGGATTGGGGCTCCGCGAAGAAGATCCGCAAGACTTCTTCGACTTCTGAACACGACGCACAATTTCTCAAGAATGCAGCCCAGACATTTGCCCATACATCCAACTGCTCAGGCGATTGGGAGGACAGAGTCTTTCGGACCCAGAAGGGCGCGCTCGTCGGGACCCCTGCGTATATGTCACCTGAACAGGCATATGGACTCAACGATGAGCTCGACGAAAGAAGCGACGTGTACAGCTTGTGTGTTGTGTTCTTTGAGTTTTTGAATTTACAGCACTATCTCACGAACAAACGTACCATTGAGGAGTTGTTCAACGGCATTGTCTCTGAGCCTGCAGTGGATTCGGAGTCCTTGTCACATCCTCACCAAGGCCCCGTCCCGAGGGAGCTGTGTTTTTTCTTGCGCGAAGGTCTGCAAAAGTCGAGAGAGCGACGCTTTCGTTCTGTTGATGAGATGATCGTGATCTTGCAGGCGACGACAGAGGGGCGGATCTGCATTCACTGTCCTTCGACGTTTTTTAAGCGTGCAGCGCAAGAGCTGGGGCGGTATCTGGATAATCACCGTGTGCTTGGAGTCGTGTGGATTGGGATCGCGTTGTCGTTGATGTTGGCAGGGGTGTTGCAAAGTGGGTTCTGGATCTGGGCGCTGTTGACGTGACGGGATGACTATGGCGTCTTCTCGCGAAGTCTGCAAGTGGTGAGAGGGCTGTCTTTTCTCTTTGGCCGCGGTCTGGAGTTGGATATGGTGCTTGGATGCTTTGGAGGAGTGGCTAGGCGGGAGCGCGTAGATCTTTTGTTGCGTTGGCTTGTTTGGGGGCGCGTTTCTTGGCCTTTTGTGTCTGCCCTGTCTTTTTTGAACGTTGACTGAGTAACTGCTTGAGCTGTTTTTGTTGTGTGTCGTATTCGATCTGTAGCAAGACACCGATGGCTGCGAGGACGACGATCAAGGAGGAGCGCGCAAACGAGATAAACGGCATAGGCATCCCTTTCGTCGGCAAAGAGCCCATCACGACGCCCATGTTAATGAGGGTCTGCACACCGATCATACACGTTAAGCCCAACGCGAGGAAGCGGTAAAATAGGACAGGGGTGCGTTGGGAGATACGGAATCCTCGATAGATCAGGAAGAGTATGCCACCGATGACAAACAGCACACCGATCAATCCGAGTTCTTCTCCGACCACAGCGAAGATAAAGTCTGTGTGGGCTTCTGGTAGGTAGCCAAGCTTTTGTTTGCCATGTCCAACCCCCAGCCCCCATAAACCGCCACTTGCGAATGCTTTGAGGGATTGAACGAGTTGGTATGCGCCATCTTGGATGTTCTCTTTGGCCATCGGATCGAGGAAGGACATGATGCGCTTCCAGCGATAGGGGCTCCAGATCAGGGCGAGATAGACTGCGGGGAGCGCGAGCATCGCGCTCCCGAGCAGATATTGGATGGGGACACGACCTACGAACATCATGATCCCCATGATCGTCAAGAGCATCATGGATGTGCCAAAGTCGGGTTGCAACATGAGTAGACCGACGATCGCGCCGACAATGATCACGTTGGGGACAAAGCCGACCATAAAGTGTTCGATGCGATCTTGTTTGCGGGCGAGTGAACTCGCGAGGTAAAAGATCACCGCGAGTTTGGCGAGCTCTGCGGGCTGTCCAAGCCGGATTCCAGCGATCTTGATCCAGCGGATTGCGCCGCCAGCCCGGACACCAAAGCCTGGCACCAAGACGAGCACCAACAACCCAAAGACACCGAGCAACAGGGGGATGACGAGCATTCGCATTTTTTCGAGAGGAATGATTGTCGTGAGATACAACGCCACACATCCGGCAAATAGACTGAGCATGTGTTTCTTGAGGAAGAAGTATGCGTCGTGCATACGCTCTTGGGCGAGGTTGTGCGTCGATGAGTAGATCATCACGACGCCGAGGAGCGCGAGCGCGATCGCGATGAACAAGAGCCATGGATCACTCCAAATGGCCATCTCTTTTCTTTGCTTTTCCATGTTGTATATCCCTGCAGCTCAGGATGGTGTGTACACTTTTTCGTCTGTGTGCAGCTGCTTTGGTGCTGCACATGCGTTGTCAGTGTGGACAAGTGGGGCGCGGAAATCAAAATTTTGACAAGTCTTGTGTCTCTGTCGATGTTGGTAGGGCTTTTTGGGAGAGTGGAGGAAGGCTCCTCCACCTCGTAGGTATGTAGGTTACCGCTCCAAGTTGTTTTTGTATGTCTTTGTTCTTAAAGATGGAATGGGGTTTTCTTTGCGTTTATGAGGGGGTGATGCTTGTGTCTCTGGAGATAAAGTGTAAAGTTTCGTATATATATGACATGCTCTGTCAGGTGTGGTGTGTAGGGTGATAATGAGAGTAAGTGCTCTTTTGTTTTTGCGATTTCTTCACAATATCCAGGTGGGGGTGATTTGGCATTTGATTTGCTTAGGAGTGTCTCCATAAGCAGATTGTTGTCACCTTTGATGTGGATGAGGGTGTCTTGGCATGGCATTCATTTTACATTTGGGGTGGATGTTTTGTATATACTGTCGACATGGCAGTGTGTGCGGATATCATTCTTTGGATAGTGATGTAACGATTTACATACGTTGTTGTGTTTCGTGTATGTGAAGGAAGCGGGAGTGAAAATGCTACGTACAATAATGGTGATATGTGTTGTGTGTGCCACGACGTTGGTTGGAGTCAATTGCCGCAAGGCACAGGAAAGTCTGGCATCTGGAAGCAAGAACACAAAGAAGCAAGCACTCGCGAAGAAAGCGGCTGCACGAAAAACTTCGACCAAAAAGATCTCCACCGTGATGGGTGATGTGATGTTTTCGCTGAAGCAGGCACAAGAGATCTACCAAAAAGCCTATCACAACGGAAAAATCCGCAGTTGGACGGATTTCCACAAGGCGAAAGCGGCGCTGGGGCGAGCACAAAAAGCTTTCGCATCGATTTCAAAAACACTCAAAAAACAAGATCCGGAGGCGGCCAAACACTTGGGAGAATCACTCTCCAAAATGCACTCCGCGATGAAGAGCAAGTCCCACCCACAAGTGCTTGGGCAGATGACCTACGCGTTGATGCACCAAACGGGTCAGCTCCCCTCTGAACTTCGTACGACGTTGCTCAGTGACTACAAAGCAACCCTCAGCGATGTGCAGAGAAAGATGATCGCTGAAAAGGTTGTTGGCCCCTACCGCGTAGGGATCTGGGTAGAACCTGCTACGAGCCTCTATCGCTGGAGAGAGGTCAATCTCTCCGATCGACGTTACATGATCAAGCCTTCTCGTGGTGCGCGTTGGTTGGTGTACGCGATGATCCGTGATACTCGCTCTGGTGTCCCGCTCTCTGGGACAGATGTCTCCGTCGAGCTGCTTGATGGCAAAAAGAAGAAACAACTCTCCACACAAAAAATGTTCTTTGTATGGAGAGGATATCCTGTGTATGCAGGGTATGTCCCTTCACCCAAAAGCGCGCTGACAACACTTCAAATCTCGATCTCACCTTTCCCTGTGACACGAACAGAGCGTACACGCTATGCGCTCCTGCGTTCTGCTGTCGCCCAATTCCCTGCGAACTACAAAAGTGGCGCGTTGCAATTTTCCGCCTCACTCAAGCCTAAAGCTTCGCCTGTGACAGGAGATGACGTCTTGTTTGCTGCGGCGATGGTCGGGGGACAGATCCGGACCGGTGGACCATATCGCGTCGGTGTCGCGCTGGTGCCGCACCAGAGGGTGTACAAGTGGAGAGGAAAACCTGTGGCGACGTCTTCGAAAGGTTACAAAAACTCCGACATCGTCGTGTTTGTGCAGGACAAAAGAACTGGCATGATGGTCCCAAACATGCGCGTGAAGGTGTTCCTCTACCACACCTTTAAAGGCTCTCGTTATCGAAGTAATTACAAACTCAAGCCCGTCTTTGAAGGGTTTCCTGCCTACCGACTGCCCGCACGCCTCAAACAAAATCGCGAATATGTCGCTCGTATACAGCTCCGCCCTGCACTCCATAGCCGACTGCAAGGTCGTCTTCCTGCAGGATATTCTATCGAGTTTCCTGGCTTGCGTTCCTCTTTGAAGTCTGGGTTGCCACCTTCAAGATAACGCACTGACAGCGCTCTCAACAGGCTCAAGGCCCACAGGTCAATATCAGGATGCAAACCTCATCCAATCAAACTGCCTCTCTCTTCCAAACACCGCGTGAGATCCTTCGTGGCACGGTCAACCAGATCGTCTACAGCAACGCTGAAACCTCCTACACTGTCCTGCGTCTTATCCTCAATGATACCGAGGAGTCAGTCACTGTTGTTGGGAAATTTCTCGACGTCCAGCCAGGCGAAGAATTGCAGCTTCAAGGGCAGTGGAGCGAGAATCCTCGATATGGTCGACAATTTCGCTGTGAGCACTATGTGCGAAGCAAGCCCTCTACCCTCAAGGGAATCCAGCGTTATCTCGGTGGCATGGTGAAGGGGATCGGGCCCCACCTCGCAAAACAACTCGTTCGTTACTTTGGTTTTGATACCTTGCGCATTATCGAGGAGGAGCCTGAACGTTTAAGTGAGGTGAAGGGGATCGGCGCGTCACGGGCGATGCAGATCCGTGCTGCGTGGCAAGAGCACCAAGCTCAACAGGAGGTGATGGTCTTTTTGCAGGGACATGGGATCTCGCTCAACCACTCCATCAAGATTTTTCGCACCTATGGGCAGGAGACGATTGGTTTATTGCGCGATAACCCCTATCGCTTGGCGACGGACATTCGTGGGATTGGGTTTCGTTCAGCCGATCAGATCGCACAATCACTAGGGTTGCCTTTTGACAGTCCATTTCGCGCCGAAGCCGGTATCCTGTTTCATCTGCAAATGATGAGCGACCAAGGGCACGTGTTCTATCCTCAAACGAGCTTGCTTGCGGAAGTCCACAAGGAACTTGGTATTTCGATCGAAAAGCTCACCGAAGCGATCGCGGTCCTGGAAGGTCGACAAGAGATTTGGCTTGAACCCTTCGAAGAAGACGACGTCGCCGTTTTTCGCAGCGTGCTCGCGGCGTGTGAGCGTGGGGCGTCCTCTGCGTTGCTCAAGTTGCTCAATCGCCACACGCTCAAGACACCATCTTCTTTTGATAAAGCTGTCGATCTCTTCGAGAAGAAATTTCGCATCCAGCTCGCTCCTGCGCAGCGTCAGGCTGTGGAGATGGCGCTGTGTTCGCCTGTGTCGATCATCACAGGAGGACCCGGTACAGGGAAGACCACGATCATCAGGGCTGTGTGTGAGTTGATCAAGGAACAGGGGGCGGATATTTTGCTGGCGGCTCCAACAGGGCGGGCGGCAAAAAGACTGGGGGAAGCGACTGGAGAGCAAGCCAAAACACTGCACCGCTTGCTCGACTTCTCTCCACATGAGTTTCGTTTTATGAAGGACAAAGACAACCCTCTGCGCGCTGACTTTGTGATCGTCGACGAAGCCTCCATGATCGATATCTTCCTCTTTTACGCGCTCATTCGTGCGGTCCCTGAACACGCACAACTCGTGTTTGTTGGAGATGTCGATCAGCTGCCTTCTGTGGGACCTGGGAATGTTCTGAGTGATCTGATCGCGTCCGACACGATCCCCGTCACCACCCTCAATCAGATTTTCCGACAAGCACAGCATGGGTTGATCATCGAAAATGCTCACCGTATCAATCAGGGGTTGATGCCGATTCTTCCTGCTCCTAAGCCCAATCAATTGCTGGATTTTTACTTTATCCCTCGTAGTCAGCCCCAACAGGTCGCGCAGATCATCAGCGATCTCGTTTGTGAACGGATCCCCAAACGTTTTGGTTTTCAACCACTGGATATCCAGGTGATTTCCCCTATGTACCGGGGAGATATTGGTGTGACATCACTCAATCGGATGTTGCAACAGCGTCTGAGCAACGAAGGTGCCTCCTTATCCTTTTCGGGCAATGAGTTCTTTCGTGGGGATCGGGTGCTACAGATGAGAAACAACTACGATAAGGATGTCTTTAATGGTGATGTTGGTGTGATCGAGGAGATCGATGCAAAAGAGATCAAGATGACGGTGCTCTTTGATGGGCGCGCGGTTGCCTATGATAGGACCGATATCGACGAGCTGACATTGGCATATGCGATCAGCGTCCATAAGAGCCAGGGGAGCGAATACCCGGCCGTTGTCATCCCCGTCCACTCTCAGCATTTTGTGATGTTGCAGCGCAATCTCCTGTACACAGGGATGACGCGTGGCAAGAGATTGGTCGTGCTTGTCGGAGACAAGCGTTCGCTCAACATCGCAGTCAGCAACGACCGGATCAGAAAACGATGTAGTCGCCTTGATTGGCGTTTACAGGAGGCCTTGTTGTGAAGGTCTGGCCTCGTCGTGTGGGATGAAAGGGCAAGAGTTCACGGGTTGTGTCGTGGAAAAATGGTGAGGGTGTCTTTACATTGGTGGGGGTCTTTGGTTATGTTGTGTGCGTCCGTGATGTTTTGCATGTTCTCGTTAGAGCAAGGAGTGTTTGGATGACGTTGACGTCGAATTCGAGAAGAAAGATTGTGATTGTGGGAGGCAACTCGGCTGGCTTGCGTGTCGCAAACCAGATCTTCCGGATGATGCGTTGGCCCAATGTGACCATCGTAGAGCCTTCAACATCGCATGTGTATGAGCCTCTGTTACCCTGGTTGGCTGCAGGTCTGGCGACGCCAGAAGAGGTCTCGAAGCCACTCGCAGATGTGCTCCCCAAACAGATCAACTGGGCAAGACAAGGTCTCAAAAAGCTCGATCCCAAAAAGAAGGTCGTGATTTTGGAGAGTGGTCGTGAGATCCCATTTGAGTTCCTCGTTTGGGCTGACGGACTCGTCCCCAACTGGAAGAAGTCGATGAAGGGTGTCGATGCGCTCGTTGGTGAAAATGGCATCTGTCACACCCTCGATTTGGAAAACGCACGCGCGACACAAAAGATGGTGAACTCCTTTGAAGGTGGGAAGGTCGTCTTTGCGATGATGAGCCAACTCAAAGGTGAAGAGGCTGCACAGCGCTTTTTGTTTTTATTGGACGACGTGCTCCGCAAAAAAGGCCTACGTGACAAATCGTCTTTCCACTTTGTCGCGATTCGACCCGATCTCTTTCCATCTACAAAGATCAGAGAAAAGCTCGAAGCCATCGCGAAACAAAAAGGTGTTGAGCTTCATTTTAACCATGGCTTTAAGTCGATCGACGCTGACAAGCGCACCATCGTCTTCGATCAACTCAACGAAAAAGGGAAGGCGAGCGGTGAGACTCTTGAGCTTGATTACGACCTCCTGCACGTTACACCTGCTCTGATCCCACCTGAGCCGCTCAACAAAGCCAAGCTCGCTGCCCGCACGGGCGATAGCAAAGGATTGATGGCGGTCGATCAGCACACCCTCCAACACAAAAAGCAAAAGTACTACTTTGGGATAGGTGACGCGCTCGCGCTCCCGATCCCCAGAGTCGATGCTGCTGCAGAAGGTCAAGCGCCCATCGTTGCGTATAACTTACTCGCGACCCTCAAGGGGAAAGGGCCAGGGACCTTCAAAAAATACGACGGACATGCCTCTGTCTCACTCAGCTCTGCAAACAAACAGGCGCTGTTGACCGGGTTCGATTACGAAAATGAGCAGGTCGCTGTGTCTATGGGCTCTGAGGAAGAAGGCTATCTCTCATGGCTGAAGAGTCGGTATATCAATCCGTGGATGTATTGGCGTAAAGCCGCCAAAGGGCAGTTGTAGTTTTTTCCTCAGGTCGTTTTCTTCAACATTCCCTCACTCCCCGCTTTCCATCACTTTATCATCTCTCCAACTTGATTCTTTACAGTTGATTACGAATCGATATGAGAACATAACGCATCACAAGGATAATGCTTTGTTGGAGGCACGGGATCGTGTTATGTTGGTTCTTTCTGGCTCATCTTATGCCAGTTTGTTACACTCTTGAATCGATCCCGCCACCCAATCGGCAGGCGGATTGTTTGTCTCATATGTGCAACCAAAAACATCCGACTGCCTGAGCGCAGATCTCAAAGCGAGCAAAGATGACATTCTGTTTTTTCAAGCCGTTGTGGATAGTGGGATGGTAGACTTGAACCGTCGACAGTACATAGAAGATGTAGGCTCATTGTTGGTTGTTGATGACAGTGAACTCAACCGCAAGCTGCTCAAAAGGCGCCTCGAAAAGTGCGGTTATCACGTTGATATCGCAACAAATGGGTTTGAAGCGCTGCAACTCTTTCGTGAGCGCGAGTTTGATCTCGTGTTGCTCGATATTATGATGCCTGACATCGATGGATTGCAGGTGCTGCAAACGCTCCGGCAAATGTACTCTATGTCCGAGTTGCCGGTAATCTTGGTCACGGCCAAAGCTTCAAGTGATGATATTATTGATGGTCTCGAACGAGGAGCCAATGATTACGTCACAAAACCCGTGGATTTTCCCGTCGCGCTCGCACGTATCCGCACACAACTGAGAGCACGTCGTGCTGAGCTTGCCCACCGCGAATCCGAAGAGCGCTATGCTCTCGCCGCACGAGGAGCGCATGATGGGCTGTGGGATTGGAACCTGCGCAGCGGCCAACTTCACCTCTCTGCTCGATGGCATGGTATTCTTGGGTTCCCCGAAGTGGAAGCGAACGGCAGCAACGACTTGTGGTTTGAACGCGTTCATGCAGAGGATCTTCGTTCGCTACGGGCTGCGATCCGTGAACATCTCGAAGGAAAGACCTCGTGTTTTCTCCACGAGCATCGTCTGCTCGATCATGAAGGAGCATACAGGTGGGTATCTTGCCGGGGAGTTGCCAGCTTTGATAATGACGGAGAAGCGATCCGTCTCGCAGGTTCCATGCGCGATATCACACAAGTCCGTTCTAGTGAGCCGCTCGCACAATCTCTTCCCGAACATATCTTACAAGATCGCCTCTCACAAGCGCATCTGCGAAAATCACACTTCTCTGACTTTCACTACGGTGTATTGTGCTTGCACGTCGAATCTCTGCCCGAGATCGAAGCGCGTCTCGGACAACGTATCAAACGCCAACTCTTGCGAGAGATTGTCCGTCGGATACAAATTTGTATCCGTGCAACGGACTCGCTCTCCTGGTCCCAGGCAAAAGGTTTCTCCATTCTGCTCGAAGGATTTGGGACCCCTGTAAGCCTGACTTCTGTAGCACAGGAGATTCAACGAGAGTTAGAGCGCCCCTTTACCCTCCAAGGACAACAGGAACACATCTCGGTGTCCATTGGTGGCTCCCTTGCCCACGCTGAGCATGGAACTGAGTTGGCGTGTCCGACAGAGGCCCAGCGGGCGCTTGAGAAAGCCCGCTCTTTTGAGGAGCACGCTGGATGTTTTGTGTTCATCGATGGTGTGGGCTCAGCGCCCCCCAGAATTCCCTCTTCCTCACCCTCTCTTGACTCTGCTTCTTCCTCAGTGCTCGATCTTATCGCAAATCCCGAGTGAAACCCTCTCCCCTACTATAAACATCCTCAAAGATGATCCCCTCTTGTCATGTGTCATTTTCCGTTTGCGTTGATGGAAACTCCTCTGCGTCGATGAGTGTCTGTTGTTCCTTGTCGATGGATGGAGGGTCGACGATTGTATCTTGTGGTTGTGCTTGTCTTTTTGTGGGTGTGTTGGCTGTCCGCTCAGCCATTATGACAGGCGAAGCTGCGAGTGTATCGAGCGCAAGTATATTTCCTGTTTTGAGATCGAGCTGTCCAAATTGCAGCACACCTGTTGGACAAGATTGGACACATGCACTACAGCGGACACACTCGGGATCTTCCATGGGGAGTCCCTTGTTGGCAAAGTTCATAATGTCGATGCCTTGGTGACAGACCGTTGTGCAGACGTTACAAGATATACATTTTTTCTTTTCCGCGAAGATGCGAAAGCGACTGAAACGAGCGTAGATGTGCATCAACGCGGCGAGGGGACAAGCGAATCGACACCAAACGCGCCCACTGTACCAAAAGTAAAGACCGATCCCCACGATCCCTGCGAGCAACACATCGACGATCCATTTGTAGTTGAGCTGTACGCCCCATAACTTCCAGTTTTGTAGAAGTCCTGCGTAAAATGATTTGAGCTGTCCACCCAGCCAAGTCCCGGGCATGGTCCAGCTGAGTATGCGCGTCGCGAGGAGCAGAAAGGCGACCCACAAGACCACCTGCCCAAGCATATTCACGCGGTTCCAGATCGCGCCGTGAGGCATCTTGTGCCTGTGCTCATCACCAAGTGTTTCGGCGAGGGCACCACACGAACAGACCCAGCCACAATAGGCTCCTTTCCCCCACAAAAAGACCATCCCAGGAATGATCACGAAGGTCTGTACGATACTAATGCCGAGCCACCACCACATCGGCTGATCTGTGAAGACATTCCAGACAAACAACGGCCACGCGAGGATCAAGCCAAAAGCTCGCCAGTATTCACGCCCATGGCCGTAGTTGACGACGGGAAACAACGCATCTGCGACACTTTTACCGACTCCTGCATCGAACCAGCCGCTGTTGCCCATGTAGGGGAGAACGATATAGGGCAGCAGGAAGAGTGGGATCAGTTGAAAGAGCATGAGGGAGTATGTCTGTGCGCGGACATAAGGGGTTTTTCGTCTCGCGATTCGTTTGAAGCCGAAGAAGACGACGCAAAAGCAATACGCGAGGGTGTAGTAAAAGCCGGGTTTCTTGATGGTGATGGCGAGTGTCCCCAAAAAGGTCGATTTATCCGCGACCATACTCGCAAAGCCTGTGCTAATACTGCCGAGCAGTGTCGGCATTTGGAAGGGGAACCATTTTTGTTGTTGGAAATATTGTGTGAGGCTCGCGCCGGCTTTCCAATTGTACAAGAAGATACAGAAGCCAAAGAAGAGCGCCAACAACGTCCAGTCGAGAGGGCGGAGTTCTCCTGTGATGTGGACGCCGCTGCGGCGGAAAAAATCGAGGGGAGCTTCACGTCCAAGCATCGTAAAGACTGCGTCATTGGAGAATGTTTGGGCAGCTCCACCTTGTGTCTTAAGTGTGACTGTCTTCTCTTCTATCTTTTGGACCTGACTGCCGAGCTGGAGCTGCAAACTTCCGGCGTTGTTGATGCCCATGAAGGCGCCTGAGGCTGTCGTCATTCTCTCCGAGACAGGTGTCTCGATGGCGACCTCTGCTTTGTTGTCTGCGGCGATCTGGTGGAGCTTCTCGATGTTCTCCGGTTTTGGCCGCGAGAAGCTCTCCTTTCGGTAGGAGAGGGTCACATGTGCGCCGCCTTGGACGAGGGCGATTGCGGCCTCAAGAGCGCTGTCTCCTCCACCGACGATGAGGACATGCTTGCCTTCAAACTCTTTTGGATCGTGTAACCTGTTTGAGACCTTTCCACGCTCTTCGCCGGGCACGTCGAGTTTTCGAAAGCTTCCGGACCGACCGATCGCGACGATGACTTTGCTCGCGAGGATTGTGTCTCCGTTGGCCATGTGGACTTCGAGCTGTTTGCCTTTGCGTTGGATGTGTTCGGCGCGTGCGATCTCTGGTTGGATCCCTTTGTCGAGGGTTTGGGCCTTCATCTCCGCGAGTAAATCTTCTTTGATATCTGCCGTAAATTGTAGATCACCACGTGGCGTCATGTCCGTGGGGTAGGTGTAGATGGGCTTTCCCTTTGGGAAGTTGGCGATGGTGGAGAAGGGGGCGGATGCTTCGAAGAAACGATAACGTAGATCGAATTTTTGTGCCTCAATGGCGGCTGCCATGCCAGAGACACCGCCACCGATGATCACGAGGTCTGCGATATCATCGCGTTTGTTTTGTTCACGTTCTCTGTGAAACTCGGGGTCTGCCAGTAGCTGTTGAACGACACGAGCGCCTGTATCTGACGAAAACTTGAGCAGCGGAATTCCCGTCAAATCTCCAACGATGAACAAGCCAGGCACGTTCGTCGAGCCGTCCTCTTTCACTGTTGGAAGCTTTTCTACCTCACCTGCGGGCCATCTTGTGTGTAGCCATTGTGTGTACCTTTTGAGTGTTCCCAACATGATCATGCCTCTGGTTTTTGGTGGTCTTGGGGATTTTTTTTCTTGAGCGGAGTCTCATAGATATCAGATATGCCGACGCATGGTCAAGAATATATGCATTGCCTATGTGTTGCTTGTGTCTGCTTGTGTGTATTCACCAAGTCGCATACAATGTTGACATATGTATCCGTTTGAACGCAGGAGTGTTGTGAATGTATAAGATGGCAAGAAGTAACTGGATGTCTCTCTCTCGTTGGACTCGTCTTGCGGGGATGTTGGTGTGTCTGATCTGTCTTCCCGCGATGGGTTGCGATCCTTCAACGAGCAAGTGCGTCTCCGATGAAGATTGCGAGATCGGTAAACATTGCGACACTGTCGAGGGGGCATGTATTGTCTCTTGCCGTGCGGATCGAGATTGTGCTTCGGGGCAAAAGTGCAATACAACGAGAGGCAAATGTGCTGCCAACACCGTCTGCGAACCCAAAGCGAAGAAGCAATGTGTTGGGAAGATTTTGTACTGGTTTGACAGCTGTGATTACCAGGGCGAAGTCGCCGAGGATTGTGGAAGCGCCGGTTGTGTTGATGATAAGTGTCAGCCCAAAGACCCTTGTGGGGATGGGACTTGTGAGGCTGGCAAAGAAGACTGCCTGACATGTCCAACGGACTGTGGTTGTAAGGATGAAGAGACCTGTAAAGCCGGAAAGTGTGAGCCCGCTGATACATGTGGAAATGGGACATGTGACGCAGGTAAAGAGACGTGTTCGACATGTCCAGGTGATTGCGCTTGTGACAAAGGCAAAATGTGCGACAGTGGGACGTGCAAAGACGCTGCAAATTGCGGTGATGGAAAGTGTGAAGCCGGTGATAACGAGAACTGCGTGAGTTGTCCTCTCGATTGTCAATGTCCGAGTGGTCAAGCCTGTTCGACGTCTTCGTCTGCATGTGTGGAGGCCTGTGGAGACGGTAAGTGCGATGAAAAGTCAGGGGAAAATTGCTCCACATGTGAAAAAGATTGTGCATGCTCATCCAAGCAAAAATGTGTGCAGGGCCGCTGTGAGCTGCCTTGTGGGAATGGCCGCTGTGAGTCTTCCTTTGGTGAAGATTGTTCCACATGTGCGAAAGACTGCCCTTGTCCCCAAGGACAGGCTTGTAAAGCGGGGCAGTGTGGTGCCGATTGTGGAAATGGCGTTTGCGATGAGGCCAAAGGCGAGAATTGTTCGACTTGTTCGTCTGACTGCAAGTGCAAAACAGGTGAGACATGTGGCTCTGGACAATGCAAGCAGCAGTGTGGGGATGGTGTGTGTGACAAAGCGTCAGGCGAGACGTGCTCATCCTGCGAGAAGGACTGTGGATGCGCCAACACACACGTCTGTACTGGTGGAGAATGCAAGCCATACTGTGGAGATGGTGTGTGCGACGCGACGCGCAAAGAGACATGTTCATCATGTCCAGCGGATTGTGGTTGTAAGGACAACAAGCAGTGCCTGAATGACACCTGCGAGTGTGTCAAAGACTGCACCGGAAAAGAGTGTGGAGATGACGGATGTGGTGGTCTGTGTGGCTCATGTACAGGTCGTACTGTGTGTGGGAGCGCGGGCAAATGTGAATGCAAACATGCCTGCAAGGTTGGTGAATCTTCTTGCATTGGTAGTGGGAGTTTTGAGCGTTGTGAACCCGACGCTGATGGTTGTCGTGTTCTGAAAACAAATCAGTGTCCGGCTGGAAATGTATGCCAAGGCGGATCTTGTTGTGGAGCTGCTTGTAACGATAAAGAATGTGGCCCTGATGGTTGTGGAGGGACATGTGGTTCGTGTTCCAAACGTGCGACGTGTAGTGCCGCAGGCAAGTGCGAGTGTAAGCACGAGTGTGCTGAAAATGCAGCCAAGTGTACAAACAATGGCTATCAAGAGTGTCTCAAGGATTCGAGCCTTTGCCGCTATTGGTCCGTCGAGAAGCAATGTGCGAATGGGCAAAAATGTACAAACGGCAAGTGTTGTACACCTGTCTGCTCAGGCAAAGAGTGTGGTGGTGATGGATGTGGTGGGAGCTGTGGAAGTTGTCAATTTGGGTGCGTAAATGGTCTCTGTTACCGCCAACTGACGATCGTTTCAACCCAATTCAGTTGTGATAACTGTGACGATGCTCCGTTTGGAAAGGCCGATCCCTACGTTCGATTGACCATTTCGACGGGGGCATCTTACAAGAGCTCGGATCAAGGAAACAAATGCGGTGGCACCGTGACATTTAATTACAAGACCTCCTCCAAGCTCGATCCCATCTCGCTGCGCAACGCGAAGCTCGAAGTGATGGATTACGACGCGCTCAACTCCGACGATACATGTGGGAGTTGGAGCGGAGATTTTTCGAAGGTTGGCAAGCACACATTTACAGACACTGGCCGACGTAATGCGAAGATCACAATCGAAGTGAAGAAATAGAGAGCCATTGTTGTCAATCGTACGAGAGGTGAAGAGTTTATGACAGGTTCACAGTTGATGCAGTTGGGATTGATCCTTGGATACGGTGTGATCATTTTCTTTCTTTGGCATACACCCGTGTTGTTTCCGTTTAAGTTGATCACCGTGTATATTCACGAGATGGGGCACGCACTGGCTGGACTCGCGACAGGCGGGAAGGTTAAGGGGATTGAGGTCAATCCAGATGAGGGCGGTGTTTGTCATCTCGCGGGTGGGAGCATGTGGTTGGTATTACCTGCGGGATACCTCGGCTCTTCGATTGTGGGGGCTGGGCTGATTTTGCTGGGGACAAGTCTTTTGCTCTCTAAGATAGCAGCGGTGTTGTTGATCATTGGATTGCTGTTTGCGCTTTGGTGGGCAAAGAATTGGCTCTCACGTGGTTTGACACTTGGTTCGATGGTGTTGTTGGTGCTTTTGTGGTGGTTGAAGAATGGGGTGGGGTTGCCGTACATGATCAGCTTTGTCGGGACGATGAGCTCGATGTATGCGATCTTTGACATCTATGATGACACGATCCGTCGCAACGTCCCTTCATCAGATGCTTCCCGTATGGCGGAGATGACAGGCTTACCTTCGCTGTTGTGGGGAGTCATCTGGTTTGTGTTCTCTGTCGGTATGTTGACAGGCGCGCTTTACTTGGGCGTCCGCATACATGCAGCATAACTATGTTTTTTCTTCTTTGTAGTTTGGGTAGAACTGTGTATAATCGCACAAGAGTTTTTTCGTTGACAGTATCGAGCGTGTACGGAGGAGTCGCATGCCAGTTTTTGTTTGGGAAGGGCGTAACACAGCCGGCGAGTTGAAAAAAGGCGAGATGGAGGCCAAGAGTGAGCAAGACGTCCAAAGTCGCCTTCGCCACATGAATATCAACAGTCCCGCGATTAAGAAAAAGGGGATCAGCATTGATATCAAAATGCCCGAGCTCTTTGCGGGTGTGTCCATCAAAGAGTTGGTCTTGTTTACGAGACAGTTTGCGACGATGATCGATGCCGGTTTGCCCCTCGTCCAATGTCTCGACATTCTCGCAAGCCAAAACGGGAACCCATTCTTCAAACGTATTTTGTTTCAAATCAAGAGTGACGTTGAAGGTGGTGCGACATTTGCGGACTCTCTCAAAAAGCACCCAAAGGTATTTGATGACTTGTTTGTCAACCTCGTGGCTGCAGGTGAGATTGGTGGTGTCTTGGATACGATCCTCAACCGCCTCGCGATCTTTATCGAAAAAAACATGCAGGTGATCAAAAAGGTGAAGGGCGCGATGGTCTATCCATTGATCATTTTGGGCGTCACGATCGCGTCGGTTATCGTCATGTTGGTGTGGGTTATCCCAACCTTCGAAAAGATGTTCAAGAACATGGGGGGGCAGTTGCCTGCACCCACACAGTTTGTCATCGACTTAAGTAAGTTTTTCCAAAGCTATATCCTCTTCATCCTCGGAGGGATTGCCCTCGTTATCTATGGCTTCCGGCAATTTTATGCGTCGGCATGGGGGCGTAAGATCTTTGACCGGGTGATGCTACGTGCACCGATCTTTGGACCTGTTATCCGAAAATCGGCTGTTGCCAAGTTTACGCGAACACTCGGAACGATGTTGTCTTCTGGTGTTCCATTGCTCGATGCTCTCGATATTGTTGCTCGCTCCGCCGGTAACAAGACGATTGAGAAGGCCATCTACTACGTGCGAGACAAGATCTCTGAAGGTCGAAACATCGCTGAGCCGTTGATGGAGACAAAGGTCTTTCCGCCTATGGTTGTCCAGATGATCGGTGTCGGTGAGGCGACGGGTGCGCTCGATGTCATGCTCACGAAAATTGCCGAATTTTACGAAGATGAAGTCGATGATGCTGTCTCCGCAATGACGACGATGCTCGAACCACTCATGTTGGTTGTCGTTGCGACAGTCCTCGGTGGTATGTTGATCGCGATGTACATGCCAATCTTCTCGCTCGCTGGTAACGTCAAGACCTGATCTCTTTCTCCAACCCAAAGGCTATATCCTCGTGCCTTCTGAAGCTTCCTCTTCTCACCTGCTCTCGATTTTTCCCGCACCTGAATACAGACCGACTCTCAAACGCCGACTGCTAGGGCTAATGGGTGCTAGACTTTTGTTTAGTACACTGCTCATGGGTAGCACTGTGATCTATCAATTGAGCAGTGTTGCTGGAGAAGATTCCCGTCCTACGGGGAATTTTGTCTTTTGGTTGGTTGGAGCCATTTACTTCCTGACGATCCTCTACGGTGGGCTGTTTTCACGAGTCGAGAAGGTCGAGGTCTTTGCGCTTGTACAGCTATGTCTCGATCTTGTCCTGTTGACGTTGTTGATGCTCGCGACAGGATGCCAGGATTCTGTCTTCTTGTTTTGTTATCTGCTCCTCATCATCGCGGCTGCTGTTGTATTGCGTAGTGGTGGTGCGTTCTTTTTTGCGCTCTATAGCCTCTTTGGGCTCGCCTTTTTGTTGATGGGGAATTATTTCGAGCTGTACAAAAAGCTCGCATTTGTCCGATCGCCTGAGACGATCGAGGGATCTGAGGTGGCTTACACGCTCCTTGTCTATGGCTCCTCCTTCTTTATCGTCGCCTTGCTCTCGGGGCGTCTCGATGAACAGTTGCAGGCGACCGAAAAGATCGTCAAAAAGCAGCAGATCGATATCGACAATTTGGAAGCGATCCAAAGAGATATCGTGATGAGTTTGAACTCTGGACTCATGACTACGAACATCGAAGGCGAGATCCTTTTTCTCAACCCTTACGCAAATGATTTGTGTGGTGGGCTTTGGCCTGCTGTAAAGGGGAAAGATATCCACGATCTGCTCCCTCGGCTCTCTCTCTCTCTTGTCGAGTTGGTCGGTTCCTCTGCGCGTGTAGAGGTGCCTTTTTTCCGAGAGAGTGATCAGGCCGAGATCTTGTTGGGACTTTCAGTCTCTATGTTGCGCGATCACTTAGGCGAAAAGAGCGGATACCTCGTGCTCTTCCAGGATTTAACACCGATCAAAAAGATCGAGGAGATCGCGAGGCGCAATGAAAAGATGGCGTCGCTAGGTGAGATCGCTGCGAGGATGGCTCACGAGATCAGAAACCCCTTGAGCTCTCTCTCCGGTTCAATTCAGTTGTTGGGTGACGGCTCCGATATCTCTCGCTCTGATCGCAAGTTGATGGAAATCATGCGGCGTGAGACGGCGCGTCTCGACAGTCTCCTCGGTGATTTCTTGCGCTTCGCAAAACCCAAACCTGCGCAGAAGTCGAGGTATAAGCTCAAAAGCCTCGTACTCGAGTCGAGCTTACTCTTTCAACAGGATGAGCGTTTTCGCAATTGCACGATCTGCGAGGATATCGAGGAACATTGTGAGGTCAGTGTCGATGGTGGGTTATTTCAGCAAGTCGTATGGAATCTGCTCGTCAACGCAGGCCAAGCCATGCAGCCCGATGGGGGACGTATCTGGATCGAAGTGGAGCAATGTTACAATGGTGTGAGTCTGTTGCTTCTGGATGAAGGACCTGGTATCCCTGAGAGCGAACGTTCTCATATCTTTGAGCCTTTTTACTCGACCAAGGAGCGCGGGACAGGTCTTGGGTTGTCTATTGTGCAGCGCATTGTCAGCGAACATGATGGAGACATTGAATTTTACGATGAGTCTGAGCGCCGAGGGTTGAGACTCTTTTTTCCTGCAGAACCCTTTGTTGAGTGAGGGTCTTGCTTAGAAAAAGTCCATCAAGGAGAGGTTCGTTTTCTTGCGTTGATTCGTGTACATTGGGGGGGGTGTGTGGTATGCTCTCACAGGTTGTTTGTTGATAAGGTGAGGACATGTTGCGCAAGATTTTGCTTGTTGAAGATGAAGAGAGCTTAAGACAGATATTTGAGGTGTGGATCGAGCGACTAGGTGGGTATGAGCTCGATACAGCGGCGAACGGACGAGAAGGTCTCGAGCTGCTCAACCAAAACGATTATGATGTTGTTTTTTCTGATCTACGAATGCCCGGAGGGATTACAGGGATCGACGTGCTAAAGCATGTGCGTTCTTTGACCACGCTTACGCAGGTCGTGATTTTGACAGCGCATGGAAGTGTTGAGAATGCAATCGAGGCGATGAAGTTGGGGGCATATGATTACGTCCAAAAGCCTTTTCAACTCAATGAACTCGAAGCGATTTTGGAAAAGTGTATTGAGAAGCATTTGTTGCTCTCCGAGAACGTTCGTTTGCGGAACACTCTCCAATCCCAGTTTGACTTTGACTCTTTGATCGGTCGTAGCCCTGCGATGAATGTCGTCTTTGATCGCCTCAAGAGTGTCGCGAAGAGCAACGCAACGGTACTCGTACTTGGAGAAAATGGTACGGGGAAAGAATTGGTCACGCGAGCTCTCCACTTCAACAGTGACCGACGTAAGGGGAACTTTGTCGCCATCAACTGCGGCGCGATCGCCGAGAGTTTGTGGGAGACGGAGTTCTTTGGTCACGTAAAAGGTGCGTACACAGGGGCGGAGCGAGCAAAACCAGGGTTCTTTGAGCAGGCCGATGGAGGGACACTTTTCCTCGATGAGATCGGTGAGATGCCTTTGCACATGCAGGTCAAGTTGTTACGCGTTCTGCAAGAACGAAAAGTTCGACCACTTGGGGCAGAGAAGGATCGTGAGGTTGACGTTCGGATCATCGCGGCGACCAACAAGCGCTTGGAAGAAGAGGTGAAGGCCGAACGATTTCGAGAGGATTTGTTTTACAGACTCAATGTCTTTCCTATCGAGATGCCTCCATTGCGCGAGCGAAAAGAGGATATTCCTTTACTCGCGCAGCATTTTTTAGAACACTTTCGAAAAGAACACCACCGAAATGTGCAGATGATCAAACAAGAGACCATGGAGTTATTGCTTGATTACCCCTATCCAGGCAACATTCGTGAGCTGAAAAATATTATGGAGCAGTCGGTCCTGCTCGAAGGAAGTGAGGTCTTGTCTCCCGCGAGTCTACCCTCTATCGTTGCCAAACGACAAACACGTCACAAGGCCCTCCAGAACGCCTCGCTCTGTTTGCCAGAGGAAGGACTTGAAGCCTATCTCGATGAGGTCGAGCGCAAACTCTTGGCGCTTGCACTTGAGGAGGCCAACGATGTAAAGAAAGAAGCGGCTAGACTGTTGAAAGTCTCGTATCGATCGTTTCGGCACAGGCTGAAAAAATTTGATGAGTGGAGTGGCAACACTGAACATTGATACAAAGCGTCCATAAAAATGAGCCAGACGATTCTCATAAATGAGCCTTTTATTGACTAAAAACTCCATAGGTTGGCGTGATTGAAACTATTTTTTATTGTCATAAACCCGTTCGACAAATGCACCCGAGTTTGGTATACTTCTACACCAAATATCTTTCCAATCTTCAGGAGGTAATGATGGCTTGCCCACGTAAACAACAAGCTGGTTTTACACTAACAGAATTGATGGTGACAGTCATCGTCATTGGTATCCTCGCTGCAGTTGCGGTTCCTTCGTATACTCGATACATTCGAAATGTGAAAATGCAAGAAGCACGGACCATGCTTCCACAAATCGCAATGAAAGAGAAGGCGTATTACTTGGAATTTCGGAGCTATCTGACAACAAGCAAAAAAAACCCCACCGCTATGCCGTGTGGTGGGAGTCAGCAAACATGGCTGGCGACTGACGCCGAGTGGAATGCGTTGGGATTCCGACCTGCGACACCCGGTACATACTTCCAGTACTTTGTACACGCAAACGACAACAAAACGACACTCCCAAGCTGTGTCGGCGCGATCAACACTGGATTGCACTACCCAACCGCGACACGTGGAGACTGGTTTGTTGCATGTGCCTATGGTAATCTCGTTGGGAATTCTTGTGGTTCCTTAACGACGTCAAACAAGTCCTTCCTCTCTTTTGGGATCTCCGGCTCAGAGCGTTTTGGTGGTCGTGTCTTTGGAAACCCCAATACAAAATAAACGCCTCTCCCCCACTGCATTCAGACAAGTCTACACTCTTCATACCCAAACAAAGCAATCCCCCATGTTCGGATAAACCAACGCCTCATTGCATCTGTGTAAGTGAATGTCTTTTTGAACTTTTCTGCTCGGATTCAGTTTGCTCTGTGTTGAGCTTGGGGAGGATTCTCTACTTGCGGCATGGGGACTGACTGTTTTTGAGGTAGGTCTCTAAAGTGAAGGGGGTCTTCTTGGTGGAGGATTGTGGTATGTCGATGAGTGTGTAAAGGGAAGGTGTCAAGTACGGAAACGAGCGATACCACCTCGTGTGAAACTGTTTCTCTTCGCAAATGAACCCACCCAGTTCTTTTCTGCCACAGTACATATTCAGTCGGCTTCGTATGTGTTGTCTCATTTTTTTGTTGGGGGCTTTCCACAAGACATCGAGAAGGTGATCACAGATCGCCGACTGCTTTGAGCCTTCTTTTCTCATGATCCTGGCTGCAAGGATCGCGAGATGGTTGGGGGCATCTTTTTTGGCTGCGGCTTCCATGATGTAGTTGGCTGCGATCTTCCGCAAACATCGTTTGATTTTTTTGATCAGCTCTATTCTCTTGAGTCCTTTTGGCGCCGGTTGTTTACAAAACTCCTGATGATCCTGAAGGAGCTCCGGTCCTGTGCGTGGGAGTAATTTGATCTCGAAAAGATAGCTCATCCCCAAGGCTCTCGCGAATTCGAAGCTCTCTGGAAAGTGTTTGTACCCCTTTTTGAGTATTGCAATGCTTTTTTTTGTGTGCGTGCGGTTGGTCTTGTGGCGGTTGTAAAGCAACAAGGCTGCGCCCCAGCGGTAGGCGTATTTAAACTTGGGATCCAATGTTGTGATGGTTTGCGCGTACTTTCCAACCCAAGCAATGTCCCCTCGCTCTTTGTTGAAATGAGAGCCTACATACAGCAAAGCACGGATCCAAATCAGGTCAGCCGCCGTTGTTGTAAAACCAAGTGACAACCGGCGAAGTGTTTTTGCAGGGGGCAGGTAATACAAGTGCTGCCCCTTGTGTGGGCGACCCAACTCAAAGAGCGCAAGATCTTGTCTTGCGGAGACAACACCACCAAGACAAAACAAGATAAGCGCGATGGCGAGCGTTTTTTGTACAACCGGACTTTCAAATGGACTCATTTGCATCTTGTGTTCCTTCTGACAAAGCGCGCAAAACTCTTTGTACCCTAAAAAGCAAAAAAAAACCTTCCCAGTACTTGGGAAGGTTTTAATATACCTCAAAGGAGAGGTAAAGGGGGGATTGAGTTGTGATTACTCAAGTCCGTCTGTGATGATGAGCTGACCGCGGTCAACTTCACCAGAAGTTGGGTCGACAGTTGCGAATTGTTTGTAGGAAGAAGCTGTTCCATCGCAGTCGAGGTCAGCACTTGCATCAACAGTGAATGTGGAGTTTTTACCAGTACCTGTTGTGGTGTAAGCGTACTTGTAGTAGTTCGCTTTGGTGATACCAAACTTCAACTCTTTCCATGGGGAGACGTTCCACTGTGAAGTGTTCTTTGCGAAGAGAACTTGACCACCGGCACAAAGAGTTCCACTTGGAGTTGTCAGGTTAGGGGAGGGGAATTGTTTGGCTGTGGGGTTACCATTCGCGTCAGTGTGCTCATCATCGAAGTATGCAACCGCACCGTCCATGATAGCTTTGATGTTGATGGCAGCTTCGGAAGTCTTGGACTTACGGATGAAGCGCAAGAACGCAGGAATCGCGACTGCTGCGAGAATACCGATGATCGCAACAACGATCATGAGTTCGATAAGGGTAAAACCTTTTTTGGATTTGAAATTACGGAGTTTCATCAACATGTTACTCTCCTGAGTAGAAATGGGGGTGAGCTCATTATCATGAGTGTCAAAAAGCATTATGCCTTTTCTCTTAAGCACAAACTGTACCACCTTTGATGGCTAAAGTTGAGTGATTCGTTTATTGTTGCATATCAGTGTTTTATGTTTTTTTGCAAAGTCGCTTTTTTATGGCGTTTCGGTGAGGTGACAATTTTTGTCACTTTGGAGGGGGTTTGAGGTGACAATTTTTGTCACTCACGAAGATCCTGTGACATTTTTTGTCGATCTGTCTTCGTCGAAGATGGATTCACCATTTGGATGTTGCGGAGATGTCGGTATATAAGGGGTAAACGTCTCTTTGGTTGGTGTAAGTTCATCCTCAAGTGTCGCCATCTGCTCTTTTTTGCGCCTGCGCACACGGAGGTATACAAAGACAAAGAAGAAGGCCGCGATCAGCCAAAGGAATGATGAACTCGACAAGAGAGGGATCCAGGAGTAATGGTGATCGAGATGGTCTTTCCATTGCCTCATGATCTCCTTCCAAACAAATCCGTATTCTCCTGTAAGAGACTTCATAAAGGTCTCACCTTTTCTGATCCTTTGTAGGATATGTTTGATCAGAGAGGGGTTGTTTTTCTGGAGAAACATTAAGAATGCGGTGCTCGTCGCATACGCGACTTGCACTGCATTTCCGCTTGTTGGGAAGGAGGTCTGTAAACTCTCTGGATGGGGTAAGACGCCTGTCAGGTGGGCTTGTGAGAGCATCGTGTATCGATCGAATCCTCCGATATCATCGGATTGGATCATCGCAACGCCTTCGACAAACCAGAGCGGCATAGTGCGATATGATGCGGCTCTCGCGAGCAGCAGGTGGCTCAATTCATGTCGGAACGTTTGGTGGATGCCTGCTGGACCATCTATCGCGCGGATTTTGATCGTCATCAATCCTTTGCGAGGATAGGCAAGCCCCGCGACCCATGCGTGAGGATTCCACCGTCCCGGTTGGATCTCGGCATAGGTTTTCCCACCTGTCGCCAAGCGAACCTCAAGCGTCCCTTTGAGTTTGTAACCCATCAAACCTTCGATATCTTGAAGATCTTTCTCAGCTCGTTTCAAGAGATACATCGCGATACCAGACCACTTGTGCGGGTACTGAAAGCGAAAGTGAGGTGTCTGTTTGGTCGTCGTTGCTGTTGAGCCGGTTGCGAATGTCGGCATCGCAAACAGGAGGATAAACAGACTGAGTCTGATGAGTTGGCGTCGCATGTGGAGCATATCGTCTCCTTTACTTCCTTTGGCCAAAAATGGCTGTGCCTACCCGTATGATAGTCGCACCTTCTTCGATCGCGATCTCCAGATCACCGCTCATCCCCATCGAAAGTTCTGGAAGTTCAATTGCATACTGTGATTGCAGCGTTTGTTGGGCTTGTTTGATCTGCCGAAAATGTGCGCGTGTTTCTTCTTCTGTGCCTTGTGGTGGGATGGTCATGAGTCCACAGAGCTTGATACGTTTCCATGGAGTCTCAGGCTGAAAAATAGATCGGAGTTCTTCTATTGTTTGAAACCCTGACTTGCTCTCTTCTTGTGCGAGGTTGAGTTGTATGAGGACATCCTGTGTGTGTCCTTCTGGAGTACGTTTTTCAACCTCTTTGAGGAGAGAGAGTGAGTCGATTGTATGGATCAGACCGACCTTTCCCGCGAGATACTTGCACTTATTTCGTTGTAATCGACCTGTAAAGTGCCAGGTCAGTCCTTCGCTTTCCAGTGTGTGTAGCGCTTCGTATTTGGAACGCCATTCTTGGACGTAATTCTCTCCAAAGCACGATTGACCTTCTTGCCAAACCTCCAAGAGGGCCTCGACAGGCTGTGTTTTGGAGATCGCGAGGAGGGTGATTTCATCGGCAGAACGATTGGCATGATCGCAAGCGATCTGAATGCGTTGTTTGACTTGATTGAACCGTTCAGCGATAGCTCCCATAGATCTCTCCTTCATTATATATAGGTCTTAAATGAGCTGTCCTGCGCCGAGGTCTTCAATGGCTTCGGCGAGTCGATTAAGAGGAAGTCCTACGACGTTGAAGTAACATCCTTCGACGCGTCGGACGAGCGCGCTTCCGCGTCCTTGAATGCCGTATGCTCCGGCTTTATCCATGGGCTCACCGGTCGCGATATAGCGTCTGATTTGTGCAGGTGTGAGAGGGCGAAACCAGACACGTGTTTGGACAGCTTCGGTGTGAGCGATACCACGTTGCTTGTGATAAAGCGCGAAGGCTGTGTAGACTTCATGGGAACGCCCTTGCAGGCGTGAGAGCATGTCAAATGCATGGTCTTCGTCTGTTGGTTTGCCGAGGATGTGCTCATCGAGCACGACGATCGTGTCTGCTGCTAGCAACCATATCGCATGATGTGGAAGAGTGGATTGTACATCTTCTGCTTTGTGGGCGGCGCTTCGAATCGCGTATTCTTCGGGTTTTTCATTGGGCTTCGGAGAAGGCTCTTCTGAGTGTGAAGGTTGTTTGCGAAAAGATATCCCCAACCGACTCAACAGTTCAACTCTTCTAGGAGAGGCGGAGGCGAGCACCCATTCTTCCTGACTGATCATGTGGTTATTCTCCTTTGGGTAGGCGCTGTGGTCAGACGCTCCATACGAAGATAATCCCGTGATCGTGCTTTGGCAAATAGAAGGCTGCTTGTTGTGGGGGAGAAGTGATGTCGTGTGTTTAAAAAGATGTGTGGAAAGTGGAGGTGTTGTGTGGGGGGGCCGAGGAGATACTTTGTTTGGCTGGGGGGAGCGAGAGGAAGGCGCCGAGCCCGAGGCCTATGATACCTGCACCGACGAGCCCCAATCCAACGGCGTATTTGAGATCGCGTTCTGTTGTTTTGGAGAGTGCCTGTTGTCTATAGACGTTGGGGGTGAGCTCGTAGGGAAGAGACGCCGGTGGATCGGCGCCTTTGTTTTTGTCTACAAAGGTTTGGGCTGCTGCGCTCTTTGTTTTGATAATGTTCTCTGCTTCGAAGTTATCGAAGAGGCCGAGAACCGTCGTCAATCCTCCGCCAATGAGAGCGACCGCACCAATACCCATGATGATGAAGGGCGCGAAGTTGGTCTGTTTGGGAGTGGTGCGTTTGACTGGAGGTTGTTGTCGGCGTGGGATGACCGCGACGTGCCTGCGGGGAGGTGTGTTTGTCTTTGTTTCGGGGCTGGGCAACGCGAGCACCTTACTCTCTGAAGGGTTGAGGGTGAGGGTCCATTTTTTGACGAAGTTCCCATAGTAGAAGACGAGCACATCGTATTGTCCTGGCCGCAGTTTTCCTGCCCAGTTTGGTGGCATTTTGATGACTTTTTTGTACTTGTAGCCGAGGATCTTGACGGTCGCACGTTGTTCCTCTTTCCCACCGACCATCGCGAGACTTGCGTATCCGATTTCGCCTTTGGTCAAGAGTTGTTGCTGGCGTATTAATTTGCAGTTGTATGCGTTTGTGCAGAGTCCTTCTTTGAGATAGCGTGCGAGGACTTTCACGGAGAGCTCTTTGAGATAGAGTTGTTTTTTCTTGTTGGTTTCTTTCTTGGCAGCGCTTAAAAACGCGGCTGACGCGTTTTTTAAGTAGAGAGCTTTGACCTTCTTTTGGATCCTGGAGAGCTTGTTGCCTGGTGGGAGTTTGTTGGCTCTGTTTCGAAAGCAGATCGCGGCTTTGAGATGGAGACCGTCCTGGAAGAGGTAAGAGCAGGCTTTCGATGAGTTCGCAAGGGATGGTCTCTGTAAGCTCACAAGTATGCACAGGCTGTATAGAATGATTGCCCCATACTTGAGGGTAAAGCGAAGCTGTCTGGTCACCTGTATACACCTCTTGTTTGTGTGGTCAGCTTTTACTCGTTTAACAGAGGCATGGTACCACAGGGCTGATCATGTCACAAGAATACAAGCTTTTGACTATTTCTGCACCTTTTTGATTTGTTTTGTGTTTACACTGATTGATGGAGATGAGGAGGAAATGACCGTTTTTCCTTCCATGTGGTATGTTTGATTGCTACGAGCAAAAGAACATCATTTTTGTGTCTGCGTATATCCGCTCTCCAAGGATCGTTTCTTTCCAGGAGCTGGTTGTCCTTGTTGATGAAGGCGAAAGGTTTGTTAAAAATGAAGAGAATGTCCAAGTGCCTGTTTGTGTGTATGGTAGGGCTGCTACTTTTGTGGGGCGCGTGTAGTCCTTCGGAGACCGCTTGTAGTGATACCCAGCCATGCCCTACTGGAAAGGTTTGTCAGAGTGGTGCATGTGTTGAGCAAACCAATACAGACGGAGGAGACGAGACAAACACAGCCGATGCTGGTGAGAAGACTTCACCTGAGAAAGTTGTCGAAAAGATCGCAGACACAGCACCTCCCGAGAAGAAGAACAAAGCCTATGACTGGTCTCCTGCGACCTCTGGTGTGACAGTCGACTTGTTCGGCGTCTCAGCGCCGACATCGAAGTTGGCATGGGTCGTCGGAGCCAAAGGTATGATCCTCCATAGTAGCGACGCTGGCGTGACCTGGAAAAAACAAACCTCTGGCACAGATGCCGATCTGAGAGCGGTCTCATTTATCGACGATCAAAATGGCTGGGTTGTCGGGACACAGGGGGTGATGCTTCGTACGACTGATGGTGGTGTGACCTGGAAGAAGTCGACTGTACCCGTCTCTGAGACGCTCTATAAGATCGTCTTTTTGGATAAGAACCGTGGTTACGCCGTTGGGGATGGTTTTGCCTTGCTTCGCACGCGAACAGGGGGAGATAGTTGGCAGTCGACTTCTGGTTCGACAAACATCGACCTTCACGGGATGTATTTCTTCGATGATAAAAGCGGATTGGTCGCAGGTTCATCTGGTGCGATCGTGTTGACGCGGGATGGAGCCCAGACCGTCACGTCTGCGGTCACTGGGACAACCAGCGTTTTTTGGGATGTTCATTTTTCCGATGCTCAAAATGGTTGGGCGGCTGGAGAAGGTGGGCTGCTGTTTAAAAGCATCAACGCAGGGGAAGGTTGGAGCAATCAAAAGTCACCGACAACGTCGACGATTTACGGTATCCACTTTCTTGGCAAGGAGCGCGGGTGGTTGATCGGCAAAGATGGATTGCTTTACGGCACACGAGATGCTGGAAAAACGTGGAGCAACGAAGCACGCGAAGCCTTCTCCGATCTCTATGATATCGATGTCCACTCCAAAGAGATGGGGATCATCGTAGGGAAGGGCGGAACGATTATCAGCATTCAGGCGCTCGATGCTGAGTGCCAAAGCGGCGAAAAGAGACCCTGTTACACAGGACCCGCTGGTACAAAAGATGTGGGACGTTGTAAAGGCGGAGAGCAGACCTGTATCGATGGGTTCTGGGGGGCTTGTGAAGGCGAGCTGAAGCCGACAGACCAAGAGGTGTGCTTTAACGGTGAGGACGACGATTGCGACGGTAAACCCGATTCTGAAGAGAATTGTCCCGATTGCCAGGATGGTGATCAGCGAGATTGTTACACTGGAGATCCAAAGCTCGCAGGTGTTGGGGACTGTGCGAAGGGTAAGCAAACCTGCGCAAACAGCACTTGGGGAGCATGTGCTGGGGAGGTCTTGCCAAAGGATGAATCGTGTAATGGCCGTGATGATGACTGCGATGGTCAAGTCGATAACGCGCCAAAAAATCCCCCGTCATGTGTTCTTTGGAATGGTATCTGTGGAGTCGCCAAGCAGGCATGTGAAAAAGGTCAGTGGGTCGCCTGCACTGCGGCACAATATGGTGCTGACTACGAAAAGAGCGAGACCAAGTGCGATGGGAAGGATAACGATTGTGACGGCGCGATCGATGAGACGTGTACATGCACGAAAGAAGGAGAGAGTCGCGCTTGTTATTCTGGCTCACAAGCTTCACAAGGCAAAGGTGAGTGTAAAGACGGCCAACAGACCTGTACGAGCGGCAAATGGACTGATTGTGTTGGAGAGAGCAAGCCAACACAGGAAATTTGTGCAGACTCAAAGGATAATGATTGTGACGGTATTGTCGATGAAAAGACACAGTATGCCTTGTCTTTCGATGGGAGGACAAGCCATGTCGATGTGGGGACCGGTACGGACTTTGAACCTACTGGTGGCCTGACGATTGAAGGTTGGTTTTACTTCTTCCGAACCAATCAGGCCGTTGCGCAGACGCTGATCTCAAAAGCTCAGTCCGGTGGGTATGGGATGTATATTGACTATTCACGTCAGACGAGAGGGCAGCTCTCCTTCCTCGTGCGTCCACTCAATGGGCGCTCTTACACGACATTGCGCGTGAAATATGCGGGCTTGATCACCGCGAATAAGTGGGTCCATATCGCCGGTACATTTGATGGAAAGGAGCTGCGCTTGTACGTCGATGGGAAAAAGGTCGGAGATACAAAAGCTGCAGCAGACACGATATCTTACACGAAGGGCGTCCCACTGTTGTTTGGTGCCGAAGCGGATGTCGGCAAGGTCGCACGTTCGAGTTGGCGCTTTTATGGTCATATGGGAGGGATACGTATCTCCAAGAAAGCCGCTTATACAGCGGACTTCACACCTCCTTGCACGATGACCAAGACGGCTGATACGCTGGGACTCTGGTTGATGGATGAGAACACTGGAACCTCACTCAAAGATCAGATCGGAAAGAACAACGCAACAGGCACCAAGACGACGTGGCGCGAATCTGTGCGCTGTTCTGGCTTCTATCCTGGTGGATGCAAGACTCCTTGATGTCTTCTGCGCCTGGAACGTCCTCATCCCCCCCACCGTCTGCTTTTCTTTCCCTTCTGGAGAGTCTTTGATATCTCTTTGTTTTTTGATGAGCGCTTGCAATCCGTGATGTCATGTGTTACAAGCTCTTCTCGATCACACATTCGTGATCAAAATACACACACATTTTCTATGTACTTGGATTGGGTGTTCAGAGACTCTGAATTTCCATGTGCGTTTGGAGAATGTGGAGGCCAAACCCATTAGGAGAATGAAACATGGCTATTACGATTCGTGAATTGTTGGAAGCTGGTGTTCACTTTGGACACAAAACAAGCCGCTGGAACCCCAAGATGCGTCCATACATCTATGGTTCCCGTAACGGTATCCATATTATCGACTTGCAAAAAACAGTGCGTTTGTTTCGCCACGCATATGCAGTCATCCGTGAGTCTGTTGCGCAAGGAAACGATGTACTGTTCGTCGGTACAAAGAAACAAGCACAAGACATCGTCCGTGAAGAGGCTGATCGTTGTGGACAATTTTACGTCCAGAACCGCTGGCTCGGTGGTATGTTGACCAACTTCCGTACGATCAAACAAAGTATCGAGCGCCTCAACAAGCTCGAAGCAATGTTTGAAGATGGAACCGTTGAGTCCCTCCCCAAAAAAGAAGTCTTGCAATTGACCAGACAGGTCGAGAAGCTCAAGCGCAACCTCGGTGGTATCCAAGGTATGAAGGGATTGCCCGGCTTGATGTTTGTGATCGACCCTGTCAAAGATCACATCGCGATCAACGAAGCGCAAAAGCTCGGTATCCCCGTCGTTGCGATCGTTGACTCCAACAGTGACCCCACATTGGTCGAGTATCCTATCCCCGGTAACGACGATGCGTTGCGCTCCATCCGCTTGGTCTCCAAGATCGTCGCAGACGCGTGTATCGAAGGCAAGTCGATGCGTAAAGAGCGTCCCAACGATTCCAAAAAAGCGAAGAAACCCAGAAAAGACAAGACGCAAGAACCCGGTCCCGCAGTGGAAATTCGTCCCCACGCAGCGCGCGAAGAGGGATAAGGGCTTCTTCGAACCATCCCTTTTCTTGGTTCGTCTCTCATTTTGTACTGAATCAGAAACAACATATACGATTTTACTCCCCGCCTTCGTTGTCGTCTACATGGTGACAAGAGCGCGGGGTTTGCTTTACTCCCCCTTACACTAATGGGGACATTTTGGAGGCTATCGATGTCCGACGTGAAAATTACGGCGAAATTGGTCAAGCAGCTGCGCGATAAAACAGGCGCTGGCATGATGGATTGTAAAAAAGCTCTCAAAGAAACCAACGGAAATATCGAAGAAGCAGTTGACTTCCTTCGCAAGAAAGGGATGGCGTCTGCCGATAAAAAATCCAGCCGCATCGCGAGCGAAGGCGCTGTTGGTTCTTATATCCACATGGGCGGAAGAATCGGCGTTCTCGTCGAGCTTAACTGCGAAACTGACTTTGTCGCACGTACTGACCGTTTCCAAGAGTTGTTGACTGATATCGCGATGCAAATCGCTGCAACAGCACCTGAGTACGTCACTCCCGAAGAGATTCCTGCTGACGTCCTTGAGCGTGAAAAAGGCATCTTCCGCGAGCAAGCTCTCCAAGAAGGAAAACCCGAAAAAATCGTCGACAAAATCGTCGATGGCCGTGTCAGCAAATTCTACAAGCAAGTTTGTTTGTTGCACCAACCATTTGTCAAAGAAGACAAGAAGACCGTCGAAGAGGTCATCAAAGAGGTTGTTGCTGAGATTGGCGAGAACATCAGAGTTCGTCGTTTCGCACGCTTTGTCCTCGGTGAAGGTCTCGAAAAACGCGAAGACGATCTCGCTGCAGAAGTCGCAAAAGCTGTCGGTGCATAAGCTCCCCACACGCTCCCCCCTTTTTGACCTCTCCTGATCCACTCCCTACTTTCCATACCCATGATGTCAAAGGTCTTTTCTATAGCGACCTCGATGGACATCTATCTCTTCACAAAAAGCCACCTGTTGATCGGGCGGGAAATGCTCTGGCTCTGGTGGGAATGCCTTGCGAAAAGCGAGGGTTCGTGTTATTGCTATCAGGTCTTTTTACGTGAAGTCTGTAATCCTTCCAACTCTATCTATAAACAGGAAAGTGAACGTGTCTTCTCCTCATTATCGTCGGATCCTTTTGAAGTTGAGTGGAGAGGCCCTCAAAGGCAAAGAGCCTTTTGGGGTGGATCCTGACCTCTTGCATGACCTAGTTGGTGATGTCGCTGAGCTGCATGCGATGGGTGTGCAGATAGGGCTTGTGATTGGTGGTGGCAACTACTTTCGGGGCGCTCAGGCTTCCTGGATGGAGCGGACCTCTGCAGATTATGTCGGGATGATGGCGACCATCATGAACGGTGTAACGTTCCGCGCTGCGTGTCACAAGCGTGGTCTTCCTTGTTCGCTGTTTTCGGGACTTCAAGTCGAAGGCGTTGCGCGTGGTTACAACCAGCTTGAAGTGACAGAGGCTTTTGAGCGTGGTGATGTGGTGATTTTTTCGGGTGGTACAGGTCATCCTTTCTTTTCCACGGACACAGCCGCCGCACTTCGTGCGGGTGAGATCGGTGCGGAGTTGCTGATCAAGGCGACGCAAGTGGACGGTGTGTACGATGCCGATCCACGAACCCACCCTGAAGCCAAGCGCTTTGACAAGCTCGACTACTTGTATCTGTTACAACACGATCTTCGTGTCATGGATGCAACCAGTGTTTCTTTTTGTCGTGAGTATCAAATTCCAATCTTGGTGTTTGATCTGTCCACCAAAGGCAACCTCAAACGTGCAGTGTTGGGGGAGAATGTTGGGACGATCATCTGCCATCAAGCTGAAAGACCTGTGGAGGATCTGTAATGTTGACAGAAATCTTCGATCAATTTGAAAGCGAATGTAAAAAAGCCGTAGAAAACCTTCGGAAAGAATATAGCCGTGTGCGGACAGGTCGCGCTTCACCGAGCCTCCTCGATGGCGTGAAGGTCAACTACTACGGTATGCCCACTCCCCTGACACAGGTCGCTAACGTGACCGTCGCAGAAGCGCGCTTGCTCACTGTTGCGCCTTGGGAGAAGAACCTGCTGACTGATGTTGAGCGCGCAATCCAGGCCTCTGGTCTCGGTTTGACGCCGTCCAACGACGGAAAGATCATCCGTATCCCCATCCCACCTTTGACCGGTGAGCGCCGTAAAGATCTCGTCAAACAAGTGAAGAAGCTCGGAGAAGAGTACAAAGTCACGATTCGTAACCATCGACGCGATTCGAATGACTTGATCAAGTCCGCCAAAGACGACAAAGAGATCAGCGAAGACGAGCAACATCGCGCGCTGAAGAAAGTCCAAGACGAGACCGACAAGTACATCAAAGCTCTCGATCTGGTCATCGAGGAAAAAGAAAAGGAAATTATGGAGTTTTAACTCCATGTTTCGAACTTTAGGAGGCGCTCTTTGAGTGGGTTAACGCAACGAATCTTGACATCGATAGTGCTGCTGCCAGGGCTTCTCTCCCTCATGGTATGGGGACCATGGCAGTCCGTCGCAGTCGTCGGTTTTGTCGTCGCAATCGTCGGTCTTTGGGAGTTTACAGGGATTGTCCTGCCTGACGGCTCTAACACCATACGCTTCATCTCTGTTGGTTGGTGCATCTTGTTGATGCTCGGGCTGGTCACGTTCTGGAGTCCTCCTGTCGCGAGACCCGCTCCTTTTGACCTCTCCCTTGTCCCACCTGCCACCCCTTTGTTCGTCGCCCTTTTGATGGGTCTTGCCCTCACTTTTTTGATCTTCGAAGGCAAACGAGAAGACCTCTCTCCTGTCCCTTCGAGGGTTGGATTGGTCTTTTTGGGGATCGTATATCTCGGGGGGTTGGCTGCGCACCTGATCTTTTTGTGTCGCCTCCCTGACGCGATGGATTTCAAAGAACACTTCTCAGGCTGGCTGTTTTTGGCGCTCGCCTGCACCTTCCTCGCCGATACAGGTGGGTACTTCTTTGGTAAATTTATCGGCGGTCCCAAACTCTTCCCTTCTGTCTCTCCCAACAAAACATGGGCGGGGTTGTTTGGTTGTATTGTTGGCGCGAGTCTCGGGGCGTGGGGGGTGCGGTTCACATTGATGCCATTCTTACAGCCTGTTGATTGTCTGATCATCGGCTGTGGGGCTGCTGTTCTCGGCCAAACAGGTGACTTTTTTGAATCCTTGCTTAAACGCGCATACGGTGTAAAGGATTCGGGAACGATTTTACCTGGACACGGTGGTATCCTCGACCGTGTGGATGGCCTGTTGTTTAATGCCCCTCTGATCTTCTATTACGCGATCTGGGTTGTACTGGCTCGTCCCGCTTAGTGTGGTGTCCGGAACACATCCGGCTCACTTCCTGCTCTTTTGTCAACGGAGCTCCCTCCCTGATTCCCCTATGAGGTTCATGGCGTATGGCCGCTTTACTGAGCGTTTTTGGCTTCATCATCATGTTGGGGCTGCTGATCTTTATCCACGAATTTGGGCACTTCCTCTTCGCCAAAATGTTTGGTGTACGTGTCGATGTGTTTTCTCTTGGATTTTACGGGCGCATCTTTAGCTTTCGCTGGGGAGAGACGCGCTATCAGATAGGTTGGCTCCCACTTGGTGGATACGTGAAGATGTTTGGAGACGCAGAGGTCTCCGAGATCCCTCCACATCTGCGTCATTGTGCGTTTGCGTGCAAACCACTGTGGCAAAGAGCGTTGATCGTATTTGCCGGACCATTCGCAAATATTGTCGTCCTACCTTTGATGGCGTTGGGCATTATCTATTTGCTCCAAGGACAGGCTGTTTCCACGACGATCGGCTCTGTGATCCCTGGATATCCTGCCGCGAAGGCTGGGTTGCAAGCCGGCGATAGGATCGACGCAGTCAATGGGACAAAGACTCGGTACTTTCGCGATCTACTCCACTTGATCGGAGATATTCCAGGAAAGCATGTCCAGCTCCGTATCACCCGTGGAAAACGCCAATTCGACGTAAAGATCATCCCTCGCACGATCGAAGAAGATGATGCCTTTGGCTCCAAAAAGAAGCGCGGCATCATCGGTATCACAGCCGACTTTCGCACGCCCACTGTTGGGATCTCAGACCCCAACAGTCCGGCCTATCGTGCTGGACTTCGTACATGGGATCGGATCATCGCCGTCAATGGCACCCCTATCCGCCGCTGGGAAGAGCTCGTTCGTTTTCGTCAGAGTCACCCAAAGGGACCCCACAAATACACCGTGCAACGCACACTGCGTATCCACAACCCAGCGCTGCGTTTTCGTCACCCCATGAAACCTCACACCATTGTTGTCCACCCAGCCACACGTTTGACCTCAAAAGGAAAGGCAGTCTATTGGGATGGCATTCACTCTTCTGAACTTTTTGTCAAATCAGTGCGCGCTGGTACGCCCCTCGCCAAAGCAGGGATTCAAGTCGGTGATCGATTGCTCAAGCTCGGAGGAAAGACACTTCAGATAGCCTCCGATCTTGGTTCGCTGCCTAACAAAAAGGACGCAAAATATACCATCGTGTACGAACGAAAGGGCGAGATCACTCGTCGTTCCTTTACGTTGTTCGAGGTGACCTTTGTCGATCCCCTCAAGCAGCGACACAAGCGAACGCTTTTGGGGATTCAATTAGGGATGCCTTACGAGCGTGGTGTGAAGATCCCGATCACATCTCCTGTCTCCTTCGCGTTCCGAAGGGCAGCACAAGACACGTGGTTTTTCTCTGGGTTACTTGTGAGGGTGATCAAAAAACTCTTCACGCAAGAGATCTCGTCGGACAATATCGGCGGCCCCATTATGATCTTCCAGATCGCACAAGAGGCCGTTAAAAGTGGGTGGGAGATTTTCTTGCGTCATCTCGCGCTGATCAGCATCAATCTGGGAATCGTCAATCTCTTGCCCATCCCTTTGCTCGATGGTGGTCATCTGCTGTTCTTTTTGATAGAAGGCGTGATTCGCCGACCTGTCCCACCCAAGATCAAAGAGTCGGCCTTTTTACTTGGGTTGATCTTTCTTCTGTTTTTATTTTTGCTCGCGATTAAAAATGATCTGCAGCGCCTTTTCTCTGGTTGAAAGAGCGCACAATGCGCGCTCGAAAAGGGATGTTGTTTTGACGGAGACTTTCTTTTCATGAAGATCCTCTCATTTGATACATCGACAAAATACACAGCACTCGCGCTCGTTGAAGGGGAGAATGTACTCGCCGACGTTGTGGTCAAGGTGGACACCAAGCACAGTCAACAGCTGCTCGCGTTGATCGATCAGACGTTGCGAGCTGTCGGGTGGGATATGTCCGTACTCGATGGGTTGGTTGTCGGTGTGGGGCCTGGTCTTTTTACAGGACTGCGCGTCGGCGTCGCGACCGCGCAAGGGTTGGCGTTTGCGCAAAAGTGTCCACTTGTCGGTGTGTGTTCCCTCGAAGCACATGCGATGAGCGCTGGATTTGGACCTGCTCTCGTCGCGGTGTGCAAAGACGCGCGCAAGAAAGAGATCTATACGGGGTTGTATCGTCGGTCCTACGACCTCTCTGGAGATGTTCCTGTACCTATCCTTGAGACGGTGAAGGGACCGCGTTTGCTCTCACCTGATGCTTTTGTACAAGAGCTGCTCGCGCTTGATGAAGAGGTGTTGCTGCTCGGTGATGGAGTCGATGTGTACCGCGCGAGCTTTGCAGTCGAAGGCGCGCGCTTCGTCCAAGATCGCGTCGCGAGTCACTCCTTACATGCCGTCCACCTTGCCCGCGTCGGAAGCACATTACTACAGCAAGAGACCCTCCCCGCGCTCTGGGAGGTCTTACCCATTTACATCCGCCCATCTGAAGCCGAGATGAACATTGGACCTCCTGAAGGTGGTGCGCCGCTTGCCGGACGACTCAATCCCGACGGCTCGATCATTCCTGAATCCGAAGCCTGAACGAAAAGGACTTGTTATGGGAAATCACCCTCGAAATCCTTACTTAACAGTCGATGTTATCGTCGAAATCGATGGGGATGTTGTGTTGATCGAGCGAAAAAATCCACCCAAGGGCTGGGCGTTACCTGGTGGGTTTGTCGATTATGGTGAATCTGTAGAGGCTGCTGCTGTCAGGGAGATCGAAGAGGAGACAGGTCTCAATGTCACTCTTGAGACGATGTTGTATACGTACTCCGCGCCAACACGGGATCCTCGACAGCATGTGACCTCCGTCGTTTTTGTCGGGCACGCAGAGGGAGAGCCTGTAGGCGCTGACGACGCAAAGCGTGCGAAACGATTTGCGCCTGAAGCACTCCCTCAAGAGATGTGCTTTGATCACCAACAAATCCTCGAAGATTACGTGCATTTTCGTCAAACCGGCGAACGACCTTCTCCACAACAACGTCTTCACAATCCCAATAACACCTGAGCACCCAACATATCGATTGATACATTTGGTATGTCTCTTTGTTTGGAGCCTCCGATGTCCTCATTTGTTCCGCTCTCTTCGGAAGAACAAGCCACCCTGCTGCAGTTCGCACGAGACACTGTGTACGCTCACGTCCTCGAACAAGCTTTGCCCGTTTTGACTGGCGCTGCGTTTACACAAAATGGTGCCGTGTTTGTCACGCTGCGTCTGCGTGATGGTGCGCTACGTGGTTGTATTGGCCGCTTCTCTTGGGAGTCTCCGTTATGGGAAGCTGTACGAGATATGGCGATTCAGGCGGCTTGTCACGATCCCCGCTTTGCGCCTGTGAGGCAGGATGAGCTTGACGACCTTGTGTTTGAAATCAGTGTATTGACACCTCCGCAGCCCTTTGATGGCTCGTTGGTGATTGGTCGTGATGGACTGATCGTCTCAGCGCGTAAAAGGCGGGGGGTTTTGTTACCCCAAGTTGCTTCAGAGCGCGGGTGGGATCTTGTGACTTTTCTAGAGCAGACATGTCGAAAAGCAGGGCTTCCTGGAGATACGTGGCGTGACGAAAAGTGCGATGTCTTGGTCTTTCAGGCGGATGTCTTTGAGGAGCATCTTTGAGGAAGTGGGGGGTTATTTGATCATGCGTCTCATGTATTTGAGGCGACCGAGTTTCCAGCCGATGATGCGTAACATCGAGTATTCGAGTTTATAGCGAGAGCGGATCTTTTTGGCGGGTTTGTTTTTTTGGGGCACACCGAATGTGTTGGTGGGGTAGCCGAGTATATTTGCGTCGATCTCGACAACTGTGCGCATTTTTGAGGTGCGAATGTCGCAACCCCGCCAGCGATTCATCAATTGGACGATACGATTTTGTGCGGAGACGAGGGACTGCAAAGACGTCTGGTAGGCTTCGACTGCCTGAAAATAGGCGTCACTGTCTTTAAAAGACGCACGCTTTGGAGGCGTTGGAGGGGGTGGGTTTTTCTTTTTGAAGGCCCACTTGGGCAAACCCTTGAGGTCGATCTTGCCTTTGTGATGTGTGACTTTGATGTGCAAACCGATCTCAAATCCCCATGTCGAACCACAGCTGTATCTGGGCATGTGGACGGTTTTGGTTTTGAAGTGTCCTTGTGTCGAAGAGATCACGGGGTACTCATAGCGCTTGAGCATCCACTTGATGATCTTGGTGACTTTCTCTTTGGGTTCTTCAAAACAGTAGCGTTTGGTGTAGAAAGAGGCTGCACGTGGGCAATTGTAAAAGCTTCCTGTGGTGCGGCAAGCCTGGAAGTTTGCCAACAATACAAGCGAGAAGAAGAGGGCGAAGAGACGAACGGTGAGGGGTGTTGTGTGGAGCATATGGTTGTGGTCTATCAGCGTTTGAAGGACTTACGAAAGACGAGCTTGACGCGCTTGCGGAGATCTTTTCCGCCCTTGTCTTGGAACTCGATATAGATGCGTGTCTGTCGGCCTTTGTAAGCGTCGAACTTAAGGCTACTGTTCATCTCCAAATTGTACTTTTTCATGTACGTAAAGACGTTGTATCCGTGTCCTCGGATCTTTGCGTTGACGCGCAGTTCGTACTTTCCAGGTGTGAGACCTTGGGAGTAGATGGTCTTTTGTGTGGGCAGTGGGTTGCTTTTGGATTCGGTGGCTTGGAAGACTTTTTGTTTGTTGAGCCAGTAAGAGACCTGATTCACTTTGAAGGCACCACCAAGTTTACTCACGTGAATGAGGGCGACCTGGGCCTTTTTGAACACCTTGAATTGGCCCTTGAAGATCTTTTTACTGATGATATCGATCTTTTCGCGTAGCTCGAAAGCTTTGTTTTCGAGCGCGGAGATCTGGTTGTCGAGTGACAATAATTTTTGTTCTTTGCTCCCGGCTGATTGCGCTTGGACAGAGAGCGGTAGGAGGCAGCAAAAGGCCCACAGGAGAATATGTACTGTTCTGATTTGCATGAGTTTTCCTTCATGGGAGATGATCATGTTTGGGGCAGAATCGGTCATACGCATGGATGAAAATCATATGGGACTCAACTCGATAGCATGTTTCTCTTTGCATTTTTCGAGATTGGCTCCCTTGACTTTTGGGTTGTTTTTCACTATACGCAATCTCCTGTTTGTGAGAGTGCAAGCGATGACGACGTTATGATCTCCATCCATGGTAGATATGTCAACCGGTGTGGGATGTTTTCAAAACAGAGCTTCCTACGGTTCACTGCCGGATTGCTGGTCTTTTTTGACTTGTTTCTTTGTAACGTCGAGGTTTTCTCAAGGTTTTCTTTTGACACACTGCCAAGCTGTCGCTTATGGTGTCACAGTTCAAACAAACATAAGGGACAATGGTCTCTTTTCACATACGTTTGCTATCTGCTTTATAGCAACGCGTCAATCAAGCATGAGGATTTGAGTCATGACGGCAAGAGTTTTTCGATTTTGTGGTTTGTTGGTTTTGGTGTTGGGTTTGTTTGCAGGTGGATGTAGCAACCGTTTCGACGATGGCGTCCCCACAACCATCTCCCCTCACTTTTTGCGCGTTAAGGTGGACGACACCATCGCGGTCTCTGTGTTTTTGAGCCAACCCCGCACAAACGAAGGCACCATGACGTTCAACGTCGCAAACACTGATGTCCTCCGCCCTGCAGAGGAGAGCGTAAGTGTGAAGGTCAACCCAGGTGAAGACACTGTTCACTTCACTTTCCAGGGAGTCCAGGCTGGTGAGACTACAATCTTTGCGACAATGGACAACGCACGTGTCCAGGCAAAGGTCATCATCACAAACCAATAAACAACGCCTCCAGCTCCTCCTCTCCAACAATCCCAATCGTTCTCTCTCTTCAACTCCCCACACATGCTCGCGATGCTGACACATTCCATATATGGAGTGTTTCGCTTCTCTCCACGCTCTCCACATTGGCTCGTACTTGAGTTTTATGCCGCACACATGGTATCAATGGTACAAAAGTTTCATCGGACTGGTGCTCTTTACAATGCTGCAACAAATATCTTGGCGAAATCAAAAAGTCCCTGAGGCTTACGCCGTAGATTGAGGTTGTTTACTTCCAATATATTCCGACTATAAGGGAAGCAAGATGGCGGACGATCAAGTTTACAAACAAATTGAAACGATGTACCTGGAGGGGCGTCTCCAAGACGCATTGGCGTTGTGTGAGCAACACCAAGAAGCGTCTCCTGATGACACTGCATTGCTCACGTTTCGTGCAGGACTCCATCAGGAACTACACGAGTTTGATGCGTCCATAAGCTGGTATGTTAAGCTTGTCAAAGCGTATGCCGAGCAAGGCGAGTTCCTGAAGGCCATCTCGACTGCAAAAGAGCTCACTGGGCTCTCCTCTGAAAAAGGGGAGGAGATGACACAGTGGCTTGCGGCGCAGTACAGTGAACAGTACGGTAACACTGAGCCTTCGACGTTGACCTCAATGCCGTCCTTTTCCAAGACGCCGATCGAAGAAGACGCAAGTGTACAAGAGCTCAAACGCCAAATCGAAGAGTCCGGTTCTTTTGACGAAGAAGCAGGCGAAGCGACGATGCTTTCCCCTTCTCCGTTTGAGCTACAACGCCTGACATCCTCCTCTGGCAAAGAGTCAAGCACAGAACAAGATTCCCCGTTGCCACCTCTCTTCAACCAACTCGATGCCCAAAGCATTACATCGATCCTGACGCGTATGTCGCGCCGTCGTTTTGCGGCGGGTGATGAGATCATCCGTCAAGGAGAGGTCGGAAATACATTCTATATTATCCTCAAAGGCTCCGTGCGTATCGTCCATAGAGTCGATGATTTTGACGAAGAGGTCGGGGTCCTGGCTGAGGGACAATTCTTTGGTGAGATCGCGTTGCTCACGCCGCTCCGCCGGACCGCGACGGTCCTCGCGTCTGAAAACAGCGAGTTGCTCGAACTCAATCGAGATGATTTGCAATCTATCATCGAGCATTCTCCTCATGTGTACGACGAGCTTCAGCGTTTTGTGTACCAGCGCTTGATCCAAAACTTGTTGATGACCTCGTTGCTCTTCTTTCCGATCCCCGATCACAAACGTTGGGAGCTTGCTGAGCGGTTCACCGTGACAGATGCCAAGCTTGACGAGACACTACTCGCCGAAGAGCAGCCTGCTGATGCGTTGTACCTGATCGCTGGAGGAGAGGTCGGGATCTACAAATCAAGACCTGATGGTGAGCAGACGTTGCTGTCGAGGATCGGTCCGGGTCAGTTCTTTGGCGAGCTCGCGTTGCTCACCAAGAAGCCGTCGACATGTAGCTTCGTTTCTCTCGAAGCGTGTAGTCTGTTGAAGCTCAAGGCCGAAGATTTTTTCTCCGTGATGAAAGAGTTTCCACGTGTCTATGAGCTGCTTAAAGCCGTCGCAAGAGAACGACACACTGAGCTTCAAGCATTCGAGTCTATCTGGCGGGATCTTTCTCCATCACGTACTCCCATTACCTGATCGCGGATCACAACATAAAGGAGGAGGCAGACGCTCTCATCGAATGTCAAACACACGAAGGGAGCACGCTGCCTGTTTGATATGGACACCCGGCGACGTATTTTTGCATGGATCATTGCGCTCTCTTTTGTTGGTTTGGTGTGTGGACTCTCCTCTTGTATGGAGACGCGTCCTCCTGTCCTTGACACATTACGACCTAACCAGGGACTCCAGCGTTCGGCAACCAAGATCACAGTGCTTGGTGCTCGCCTGCCTTCACGTCCTGTATTTGTACTGGCCAACCTCGAACACACAGTCACGCTCACCAACACAGTCTGGAAGAATGAGAAAGAGGTCGAGGCCGTCGTACCCGCAAATACCCCGACAGGTCGCTACGATCTGATCCTTAAAAATGAAGCTGGTGAACAACTCGGACTGCTTGGGGGCGCGTTTGAGGTGCTGCCAGACGCGCTTACAGTCTACGCGATCGAAGCCGGACAGGGTGACGCGACCTTGATTATCTCCCCCACAGGGCAGACGATGTTGATCGACGCGAGTCGAGAGGAAGAGGTCTCCAAAGTCATCGAACTCCTGCAATTCCTCCGCATTCAAAAGCTCGATCATGTCATCGCGACGCACTACGACGCCGATCACGTTGGTGGTTTCGAGAAGCTTTTCAAGGGACGGGATGGCATTGTCGATACCGCAGACGATGTTGTCCCGCTCAAAAAGATTTGGGATTACGGTGGGTGGAGTAAGAACCCTGGCTATGCGGCTGCGCGCAATCGCTTCCCCAAACTTCACCAAGTCCTCGATGGCAAAGATAAGAACTCCTTTCCAACCATCTCACTCGGAGGCGACGTAGAGGTCGAAGTCCGGGTCGCAAATGGTGTCATTAAAAAGAAGGACGGCAGTCTGACGAGCATCTCTTGTGGCAACGAGGCGAATTGCAAGAGCATCGGTGTCATGGTGAAGTACGGTAAGTTTCGTTTTTGGACTGCGGGGGATTTGACCGGAGGAGGGAATGGGACACCTGATGTCGAGACGAAGTTATCCGCAGAGTTGCCAAAGGTGGATGTCTACCGCGCCCATCATCATGGCAGCAAGACGAGCTCCAACTCGCTCTTTATGCGCGCGATTGAGCCACAGGTGGTGCTTATCAGTTCTGGGACGGATAACACTTACTGTCATCCCCACGCGGAGGTGCTGCAGCGGTATCTTTCGATATCACAAGTGTGGATTTTGGTGACCTCTGCGGGGATCGCGCAAAAAGAGAAATGTGGTGATCCGACAAAGACGAGGATCAGTCGCATTGGAAATCGCGGGGTCGTGAGCGCTGGAAATATTCGTATCGTCGCGGAGAAGGAGAAATTTATCTTGTCTCTCGATGGTCATCCTGAGCCTTACCGGTTTGATGTGCGTTGAGGTGGTGGTATACATAGGGGACTCGTTTTTTCTTCGTCGATAGGAGCTGGTAATGGAGAAACACCGCTTAATTTTGATGCGTCACGGGCAGGCTGAGTCCCACCATGTGATGGGGGATCACGCGCGAGTGCTCTCTCAACTTGGGCATCGTCAGGTGTCGGCTGTCGCTGGATTGCTGCGCGATGCGGGTTGGATGCCGCAGATCGGTTTTTACAGTGACGCTGCACGGACGACGCTCACGCAACGAGGGCTGCAAGAGGCTTGGGAAGAAAAGATCGCCTGGCATACGCGGAGTGAGTTCTATTTGGGACAATTGAAGGACATCGATGAGGCGCTTTGTGGTCTTGGACAAGGTGGTTGTGCGATCGCAGTCGGACACAATCCTGGTTGGTCTCAAGCTGCGAGCGCACTTTGTGGTGAATATGTGGGGCTGGATACGGCTTGCGCTGCGTTGTTATCGGTGGATGCTGAGAGTTGGGAGGTCGCGCTCTCGTTGACGGGGTGTTGGACACTTCATGAGGTGGTGGACAGCCTGCTATGACTCTGTTGAGTCGATCCCTGCGTTCTCTTCGAGGACATCTTCGTAGCGTTGGTTGATCTGGACGGCGAACTTCCAGAAGTAGTCCGCAGCAGAGACTAACGAGAAGAACAACGACAGGTACAAGAAGGCCAGCCCTACATGGTGAGCGGAGATCTCGATAGAGACGATCCCGTAAAAGTGAATCTGGTAGGGGTAATGTAACAAGAGAAAGAAGATCGAGACCATCTGGAATGTCGTCTTGTATTTGGCGACAGGGGAAGAGGCGATGATCATCTTTTCACTCGCCGCGATACCACGAAGACCTGTGATGGCAAACTCCCTGGATAAGAGTAGGATCACAAGCCAGCCGGGGACACGCCCTAGAGGGATCAAGATGATCAGAGTCGCGGCCACCGCGAGTTTGTCCGCGAGTGGATCGAGGAGTTTACCGAGGATCGTGATCTGGTCGAGCTTTCGTGCGAGATATCCATCGAAAAAGTCCGTGATACAAGCGACGGAGAATAAGATCGCTGCGAGATAGCTGTACCATCGACTTTCGTAGGCAATCAAGACCAAGATCACGGGGATCAGGATGATGCGAAAGTAACAGAGAATGTTGGGGATCGCGTACAACTCGCGTTTAAAATTGGTTGGTGGACGTAGCGTGAGTTTTTTTCGCTGCTTGCGTCGAGCGCGGCGTGCTTTTTTCTGGTTGCGCAAGATCATGCGCTCTCGCCACTTTCCCAACTGAAAGCGCTGAAGAAGGCGGCCCTTTGGGAGCGCTTCTTTGGTGTTTTCAGCTTGTGTTTGCGTCTCTTCTTGTGCTTCGGGGGTGGTCTTTTTGGGGGGAGTTTGTTTGCTCAAGGCGGCACCTTTATGTTGGCTTTTGCTTCGCTGGCGAGCTAGCCAGCGATGAAAATACTTCCTTCTCCCTCGAATTCGATCGTGGGGCGCTCAGGGCCGTATGTGTCTTCTGTGATAATGCGTGGAACAAGTGTCCCCAACCAACCGACAAGTTTGCTGTATTCTACGCGCACTTTTCGACCTGATCGAGCGGCAAGTCCCCACAGTCTGTGGTCATATTCCAGCACAATCTGTCCTTCTCCCCAGAGGTTGTCAAGGGGGAGGTCATCGATGTCTTCGAGAGGGGAGGGGACACGCCCATTCTCCCAAGAGAGATGTTCGCTAAACGCAAACACTGCGCCTTCTCGAAAGTAGGCTGTTTGTCCCTCTTCGAGGGGGAGCAGCGCGCGGAAACGATCGGTTGACTTTTCAAAGAATAACTCACACGCGCCGTCGAGTCGGGCGAGGGGGTTTTCTTTGGGGCCAAATGGTTGGTCGATGGAGTTGCCTTGGAAGCGCTTGGTCTCCCAATGTCGTTGTGGGGAACCTGAGATCGCGACAAGGTTGGAGAGTCGTGTGTAGACTCGGCGATCTGCACGGATCAGCAAGCGCTGGTCTTCAAACAACAAGAAGGGGGTCGCGCGCTCTTCTAATTCATCGCCTGTTGGGAGCCAGAAGCGCTCTGCGCCGTCTTCGTCCGCGTACTTGTTAAAAGGCGTCGCGTGTCCAGGTGTTGAGTCGGGGGCTGAGACTGAGAGTGAGAAGGGGACGTCAGCGCTCTCATCACTGTGTGATGTGGTCTCTGGACCAGGAAGCACTTTGACTGACAGCGGGGTGTGATCATCGACTTCCAGCGCTGGCTCTTCTGCTTCCTCTTCTTCTGGAAGCTCCAACTCGCTAGGTGCATCTTTTTCTGCCTGCTCCTGGAGCTTTTTCTCCATGCGCTCGGCCATCTCAGGCTGGTTGGCGTTGGCAAACGCATCGCGGGCCTCGCCAAATCTTCCAAGACGGGCGTAGACCAACCCAAGGGAGCTATACGCGGTCGGGTAGTCCGGTTGGATCTCCAACGCTTCTTCGAGCAGCCCACATGCCTCCAGGAATCTCTCCTGCTGGATGTATTGCATCGCCAAATGAGAACGAAGACTCGCTTCCTTCGGATTCTCATCGATCAATGTTAAGTAGATCTCTTCAGCGCGCTCAAGCTCATTTAACTTGAAGTGACTCAACGCCAACAATGTTCGCACTGCGACATTGTTTGGCACGAGGTCACGTGCTTGCTCAAGCACTTGTCGTGCTTCTGCGGGCTGATTTTTCTCCAACAACATCTTGCCTTGTTGGAGGTACTTAATCACTTGTTCTTGTGTTTGGGAGCTTTGCCCTTGCATCTATTCTCTCCATAGAAGACAGACGATTGTGTCTGCTGCTTCGGCACGTTATCCGCTTCTCTCTTCTGCGTGAATCTCTCAGCTATTCGATATCTATGGTATTCACCATGAACGGCAAGACTTTAACGCAACTTTTTATCCTTGTCCAGTATTCGCCTTTGACGACCACCCTCTTGTATTTGTAGGCTTGACGCGTGCACACCTTGCCTCCTATACTCATGCCGTTTTCACAAAATGAAGCGCCATTCAGGGTCTGCTTCCTGAAACAATATACTCCCCCTGCCGATTAGATAGGAGATCGTCCATGCCTTCCATTGAATACAGTGTTGACAAGCGCGACATCTTTTTCACTTTGTTCGAGCAGCTGAAAATCCACGAACACCTGAAGTTCGATGCATTTGCTGATTTTGACAAAGAAGTGTACGAGATGACGCTCGATGAAGCCGTACGTTTTTGTGTGGAGGCACTCGGTCCCATCAACCGAGAGTGCGATCAGGTCGGCGCGACCTTTGAAGCACAAAAGGTCACCATGCCCGACGCCTTCAAGCGACTTTACAAACTCTATTGTGAGTCAGGTTGGGCAGGCTTTAGCCACAATCCTGAGTACGGTGGAAAGGGCTTCCCTCTCACGATGAACACCGTCCTTGACGAGTTGATCACGGGGGCCAACACCTCCTTCGCCTTGTTGCCTTTGCTGACACACGGATCGAGCCACTTGATCGAAGCCTTTGGCACCGAAGCGCAGAAAAAGATGTACTGCGAGAAAATGTACTCTGGAGAGTGGGGCGGCACAATGTGTCTGACAGAACCACAAGCCGGGAGTGATCTGGCGTCCATTAAGACGATCGCAGAGCCACAAGGCGATCATTATCTGCTCACAGGGACCAAGATCTTCATCACTTTTGGTGATCAAGACGCCACTGACAACATCGTCCACCTCGTCCTCGCGAAGATCCCAGGCGGTCCTGTCGGGACAAAAGGTATTAGCCTCTTTGTCGTCCCCAAATACGAAGTCAATCCAGACGGAACACTCGGCGAAAGAAACGATGTGTATTGCAACCGAATTGAGCACAAGATGGGTATCCACTCCTCACCCACTTGTGTCATGGACTTTGGCTCCGAAGGCAAGTGCAAAGGTTGGCTTGTCGGGAAAGAACACCATGGGATGATGCAGATGTTCCAGATGATGAACGAAGCTCGTCTCGGTGTCGCAACCCAAGGACTCGCAGGTGCTGCGGCGTCTTATATGAGCGCGCTTGGATATGCGCTTGAGCGCAAACAAGGCTCTCACTACACGAGTTTCAAAAATCCAGCCGCGCCACGCTCTGAGATTGTCTTCCATCCGGATGTTCGTCGTATGTTGATGAGTATGAAGGCTTACACGGAAGGTATCCGTGGAATGCTTTACGCGACCGCGCTTTACGCCGATAAGTCCAATCACGAGACGGACAGTGAAGCCAAAGAGTTTGCGCTGCACATGCTCGAATTGTTGATCCCTGTCTGCAAAGCGTACGCGAGTGACATGGGATTCCGGGTCTGCGAGACCGCGATCCAGGTCTACGGCGGATACGGATACACGCAAGATTATCCCGTTGAACAGTACATGCGCGACACCAAAATCGCCTCGATTTACGAAGGCTCCAACGGTATCCAAGCGCTCGACCTGTTTGCACGTAAACTGGGAACCAAGAAAGGTCTGCGTTACCAACAATTCTCCCAGATGGTGCACGGTAAAGTTGAAGGTTGGAAGTCCCATCCCCTCGCAAGCCTCGTGTCATCTTTTGAAGATGCGCTCAATACTCTTGACGCTGTCACGAAGGAGCTGCTCGGCGGTATGGCCAAAGGTGAGCTCGCCCACGGTCTCCTCAGCGCGACGCCTTACCTCGAAATGTTTGGTAACGTCGGCTCTGCATACTACTTGCTCGATGGCGCTGTGCTCGCGCACGATAAGCTGCAGACTTTGTTTGCTGACAATGGTGCCGAAACTGCCGAGCAAAAGACTGCTCTGATTCGAAACAACAATGACGCGGCGTTCTATCACGGTAAGGTGTGTACTGCGCAATTCTTTGTGCACAACATCCTGCCCAAAAACCTCTCCATCGCAGCGACAATTCGCTCACAGGACATGTCTGCGATGGATATCCTCTTCCAAGATGAGCGTGACGTCGAAGTTCCCTCCGCGTAATAGACATCTGCTCCCCATCAAATCCCACCCATTTTTTGACTTCCAGCTGTGCGATCCTTCTTAATATCCCCCATCTATCAAAGCGCCATGGGGTGGTCTGTGGAGCTGTGTACTCTTCTGAAGAAAGGTCAATGCCGATGCCTGAGATACAAGCTATTGTCGCGAATTTCCCCGTTGGATCGTTTGAGTCATACACACCTGTTGAGGTCGGTTTGATCCACAAGACCTACCGGGTCGAGACAAACACCGGGACATTTTGTCTCCAAGGGTTGCATCCCAAGCTGGCGACAGACGAGATCCTCGCGGACTACAAAGTCGTCACAGGGTTTTTGGCGGAGCGTGACTTCCCAGCACCACGACTCGTTGAGACCTCAACTGGAGCTGCTGCCTGGGACGATGAAGATGAGACTCGCTGGCGGATGACGACGTGGCTCTCTGGAAAGACCTACAACGCTATCCAGTCCGAAGATATGGCAGTGTCCGCGGCGTCTATGTTGGGACGATTTCACGCGGTCATGGATGAACTCGATTATACCTTTCAGACGAAACATCCGCTTCATCAGACACGATACCATCTCGAATGTATGCAAAAAGCAGCCGAAAAGTATCAGGCCTCGCCGTGGTTTGAGAAGGTCAAAGGCATGATTGAAGAGGTCGAAGAGGTCCTCCCAACCCTTCTTTTGCCGACACTTCCACAACGTGTTGTACATGGCGATCCCAAAATTTCGAACATCTTGTTTGATGACGATCTTCAAGCCTGCGCTGTCATCGACTTGGACACTTGTTGTCGCCATAGCGTTCTTGTCGATCTTGGCGACGCAGTTCGTTCATGGTGTCGAGAGGGAAGTGAGGATGAGGAGAAAGAGCTCGCGTTGCCTTGGTTTGCGGCGATGATGAAGGGGTATGCACAAGGTGGGCTGAGATTGACCGCAGAGGAGCTCGCTTGGCTCCCGAAAGCCGGTCGCTTGATCACGTTGGAGCTGAGCGCACGATTTCTCGCGGATACACTGGAGGACAGTTACTTTGGGTGGGATCAGAGTCGATACAGCAGCCGACGTGAACACAATTTTGCGCGCGCAAAGGGGATGATTCATCTCGCCCGTGATATGCAAACACACCAAGGGCGCATCGAAGAGATCGTCGCGGAGTACTTTACGCCTGTTTGAGTGGTCGACGTCGTCTCCATCCAAGCGGGAAGAGCATCAACAACATCCACAGAGGCCACTCCCAGGAGGGATTTTGTGTCGTTGTTTGACAGTTACATCCACCTGATGGAACCGCTGGCAGTGTGTCTTGTGTTGGAGTCGTCTCCTTGGGCTTCTCTTCAACTTTTGGTTCCGGCGCGACAGGTGCTTCTTTGATGGGCTCTGGTTTGGCCTCAGGGCCTGCGTCTGGCGTCGTTGGCTCAGGTGTGGGTTCTGGCTGGACTGGCTCCGGAGTGGGCTCTGGTTGGGAAGGTTTGGCGACACATGTCCCTGACTGGCATGCGTAGTTAGGTGGACACTCTGCGTCACCGATGCATCGGCCTGGACCTTGGGGGGAGGCTTCCTGACAGACGCCGTGTGTACCATTGAGGTATGGCTTACAAGCGCGTCCAATAGGACAATCTGCGCCAGTACAGAGGCAGACAGAGAAGTTTCTGCCGTACCGATAGCATTGACCACCGAGCTTGCAAGGTTGGTTTTGTGAGCATGGTTCAAAGCATGTGGGGCCGTCTTCTGTACCAAGACATACAAGTCCATCGTTGCAGCGGTTGAGTGAGTCGCACTTTTCGCCAAGAGAGCGTGAACCAGGTCCTGTGGGGACGCAGTATTGGTTTGTGTTAAACCTACGGCATTCAAAGCCTGTTTTACAGGTGTTGTTGAGCTGTTTGCTAATGCAAGCACCAAAGAAGCCTGTCGATTGATTGCAGAAGTTACCCGATTCACAGTCACTATCTTGATCACAGAGGCAATTTCCTTTTTGGCTGCATGTCCCGCCACCTTTGGCTTTGCAATCTGCGTCTGTTTTGCATTCAGCGATACAGAAGGCGCGCTGTGAGTCGACTGTGTAGCAACGTGCGTCACCTTTACATTGCTTGTCTGCGGGGCAGTATCCGCCAGCGTATCCCGAGGGGATGCCACAAGGTTGCATACAGTGTTTGCCGTTGACTGTCTCGACACATTCGAGACCTTGCTTACAGGGCATGGGGTCGCATGAGTCTCCGTGCTCTCCACCACCTTTTCGTTCACATGTGCCGTTGTTACAGGCAAAGTTTGTGGGGCAGTGTTCATCTTTGATACATGGGATCGTGCAGCTTCCGCTTGTGGGACGGCATTGTTTGGGGGCGCCGGGATAGAGCCTCTCACATGCGAATCCTTCGGGGCAAAAGTCAGCTTTTCCACAGGGCATAGTGCATTGACCATTGCCTTGTGGTCCAAAGCAGAAATAGCCCTCACCATCGCAATCTGCGTGGGATTTACAGGGATGGCAGAGTTTGGGACTACGTGGCGGAAGGTCTGGCTTACACGTGCCGGCTTTTGTATCACAAATTTCGCCAGGACCGCATCCTTTGTCGTCTGTACAGGCGACAGGGGGGCAGGTGTTCTTCTCTGGTTTACAGAGACCCGTGATGTTCGTATTTGTCGAAGGTTCGCAGAACGAGCCGGAGGGGCAACAACCGCCTTGGTTGCAGGGTTGGATACAGCGGAACCCTTCGGGGAAGCGGTGACAAAGTCCGGTGCCACAGTCTGCATCTTTTTCGCAGGGTTGACAGGTCGTGGTTTCGGGGGTGAAGGTCTTGAGTTTGCAAGTCTTGTCTGTGTGACAATCTGCACATGCACCGCACTCTTGATCTGTGGTGCAGGACGCGGGACCATCGCCGTATTTGAGGAGGATAGAGCGGATAAAGACGGCATACGTATCCGTTCGCATCGAAGTACCAGAGGCATCGCAGCGCGAGCGGTTGGTGTTGGGGACGCGAGATGCGCTGACGTAGGAGTTGACGCCGATCACACGTAGCTGTCCGTTGATCGTGAGTAGCGCTGGACCACCTGAATCACCGTGACAAACGCTTTTTCCTGGAGCTTGGTGGGAGAATCGATCCGTTTGTACGGAGATGATGGGGAGCTCGACGCCACTTTTTCGGGTCGCACTGACCGCGTTGGGGACGCTTTGTGTCAGGCCATATCCCAAGAAGAGAGGCTTTTGACCGATGTATTGTTGACTCAGAGGAGCTGCGTTGAATGGGATGATCGGTGTCTTGGTGACTTTTGTCTTGAGGATCGCAAACCCGATATCGTTGCCGTTGCTGGCGTTTGCGTTCCATTTGGGGTGGTTGATCATCAACGTGGAGTCGATCTCGACGCTCTCAAAGCGATAACCTTGTGTGGTCGTCGTGTCTGGAAATTCGAGGCGGAAGAACAGTTGACTGCGACCCGCGTAGGACTTTGCGGCGTCGATACAGTGAGCTGCGGTCAGGACGACTCTTTGTGCGATGAGTGTACCTGTACAAAAGGAGTTTCCTTGGACGACGAGCGCGCCTACGGCCGGGTGGCGCGTGTCAAAGGTACCACCAATGATCGGCTGTGTCAGTTTGGCGAACGGGTCGTTGTGAGGGGCTTCGCTGTGACAGGCCAGACCCAGAATGAGCGCCAGTCCTACCCCCCAGATCGGGAGCCACCACATCTTGTGTGTGTTGCGTGTTGTGTATTGTTCCTTCAAGAGCTTCTCCTGTTGTCTCTAGTCAAATACTTTTGTGATGGCACCATCATGGCGATTTATTCATCTGTTCCACGTTCAATTGTTGAACGTTTTGTATGGGCGGCGAAAAACGACTTCAAAAAACAATATGTTGTGGAGATGTTGAAATTCTTTACGTTGGGACTTTGTGTGCCTTTACACGTGGGAGAAGTGGGGAGGGTGTTGGCTGCTTTTTTTTGCAAAAAGTGAGTAGAATCGCGTGATAGGCTTGTGAGCAGGGCGGAGTTGTGATAGAAGGCTTGTGATCGCAACATTCCGTGGTGATGGATGTTTGTGATTGATGCGGTGTGAGGTCGGTGTTTTGTTTGTTTTTTCTACCTTCCAGCCTTATATCGAGAATCGTATAGTAATGATATGGTACAGTATGAAAGTGATACATGATCATCGAAAGATCATGTGTTGGTTATCGCGAGGAGCAATCGCATGGCATCGACAGAAGCAAAGAAAAACAAAAACGGTTCGGTGAAAAGTCACGCTATGTACGACGAGATCGTATCGGATAAAGAGCACGTCTCCAACGAAGAAGCAGGTGAGCGAGAAGCAAAGGCTGATGAGCCCGAAGTCTCCGTTGTCATTCCTGTGTACAATGAGGTTGGGATCATCACATCTTCTGTCGAAGATTTGGTGGCAGCGTTGCGCGACATGGAGTGGTCCTTTGAGTTGATCCTTTCCGAAAATGGTAGCTCCGATGCGACCTTTGAGCTCGCCAAAAACCTCGAAGCGCGCTTCGAAGAAGTCCGCGCTGTGACGACTGGCGAACCCAACTACGGGAAAGCTCTTCGTCTGGGGATCATGATGGCGAGAGGAAAATTTGTCCTCTGTGATGAGATCGATCTGTGTGATACCCGTTTCTACCGCAACGCCATGGCGATCCTCCGACAAGACTCCGCTGATATGGTCGTCGGAAGTAAGCTCCTTGCCGGCGCGAATGACTCGCGCGGTTGGTTCCGCAACAGCGCGAGCAAGGTCCTCAACAACATGCTCCATCACCTCGTGGGCTTCCAAGGGACAGACACACATGGCCTGAAAGCCTTCCGACGTGACCGACTCTTGCGCGTTGTTGAATCTTGCCTGGTTGACAAAGATCTCTTCACTTCCGAACTTGTGATCCGCGCCGAGCGTCTTGTGCGGGTGACTGAGATCCCCCTCGAAGTGATCGAAAAACGTCGTCCCAGCATTAACCTCGTACGACGCGTCCCCAACGTCCTGAAAAATATGGGCCGGTTGGTGTGGATCTTCCGCATCCGTGGGGAGTAGTCTCACCCTTTACATCATCATGAGAGAAGCAGGTTGGACGTAGCAGGTTACCTTATTCGTGATCAAAAGAAGAAGCTCGAAGCGCTCGAACATGTCGACGCACGACAACGTCTATCCAACGTCGCCAAGGGGCTGTTATTCGAGTTTTTGCTGACCTCTGGTGGTGCTCTTAAACGTCCCGTGGTGATCGATGAAGAGGTCTACGATGGTCGCCTTTGGGATCTCGCAGAACGCGTCGATCTCTCGATGAGCCAACATACCTCTCACCTCCTTGAGCAGCTGCAACAACTGCTCTTACACCGCCCCTCCAAACCACTCCACGCGCCGCTGCTCACAAACGGCGACGCCTTCTTTTATCACGCCCTCTACCACCATTTGCTCGGTGAGCCGAAGCTCGAACAGTTTTGTCGTGCGCTTCATGAGGTCTCTCCATTCACCAGACTGTGCACATTCGTCGCCAAAAAAGGGCACGGAGAGCTGATCACTTTTTCAGACGGTTCCCAAGCACAGGCTGTGTTGACACGCGAAGAATGTAGGGGCTTGCTCACCCATCCTGTGTTATCCTTTCTACTGGGTTATCTCGCTGATGAGTGGGCTGACATTGCGCTTCCAGAGCCGCAGATCGATTTGGAGCAACAGCTCTCGAAGATCAACGCGCGGCGCGCGACCTTGCAACTCTTTATGCAAGAACTCGAAGCGCTCGGTCGTTTTTCGAACTTGATCGTGTTCCCACTCTTTTTTATGCGCTTGTTACGTCGACGTTTTACACAACAAGTCAGCCTAATCCGTAACTTCAAGCAGTGGCGACTTGCGGCGCGTGAGCGTCTGATCTTTGCACACGCAGGCTTGCTCCAGCTTGGAGATGAGCTCGATCAAATGTATCGGCGGCAAGTCGTTGACCCTGGTCCTTACGGTTGGTCTCACCCTATGGAGATTCGTACATTTGCTGGAAAGTACGGACGCCGCTGGGCGAGCGGCGGACTTCGCGACGAAGTTCGTCAGGCCGAACGTGAACTTCGTCAAGAAATATAGGAAGATAGGAATATGGAACAGCCAGAGATGTACTGGTATGCTTTTCAAAAAGAGTCCGAGTTGCGCGGTGCGCTGCTACAATGTGACGAGCAACTCCTCCTGTCTCCCTACAGACTTTGGCGATTTGAGCGCAGTGGTGATGGAAAGCGCTTCCTCTTGTTGATGTTGTATCAACCGATCCAGTCGACAAATTGGGGATATCAACTGCGTCCTGAGTCGATGAGGGAGCTCAACAACGTCCAACTCAACCCCGCTGATGGCTTGAGAAGCCATCCCGCCGAGGCCAAGTTTCGCTTGACGTTGCGCGAGGAAAAGAGCGGTGAGCAGTGGGGCGGGTGGACATTTCCACTGCGTCAGGGAGAACATCTGCTCTCCGTCCTCGGATTGGAAACAGCGCTCCCACAGACCCCTTTTGCGTGGGTCTTGTTCTCGCTGCCCAACCGCCTACTCCGCGACGCGATCAGCGATCACCTCACCCTCAACAACTACGAAATCCGTTGTAGCCACGAAGAGAACGAGCGACAGTGGTTGTGGGTGCGTCACCCCGAGCTGTACTTGATCCTGAAGTTCAAGGATATGCCAGAGGTCGAGCTGTACCAGTCATTCTCCGAAGAGAAGTCTCTCTTTACGCCGTGGGGATACCAATCTTTGCTCGGAGACCATCTCAAGCTCCCACAAAATGAGTCCTTATTGGTCCTCGATCTACAGGGTGGGAGCCTTCAACTCGATACGACCTCGTGGTGGATGCCCAATGAGCTGATCACGATCGAAGATCTTCCCGCTGTACACGATGTACAACCACAAAAAGAAGATATCCGCATCCCCGTACACTTGCGCTATCAACCTGCGGAGCAGCGTGAGACACCAAGGCTATGGATGTTGAAGGGGAGCGACGCGCTCCCTGTGATCGAGTCGTTGTTTTTTGAGCTGGGTCCCGAAGAGCGTTCGGCGATCGGTCTGTTTATCGGCGATGATCCTGAAGGTGAGGGGTCGTTGTTCTTTCTTCGCGATGATCGACCCCACCACGACAGCCCACTGTTTTCTTTGGGGCGGGCGACAGGGTTCGAGTCCTTTTTCCCCGAAGAGGGGTTGTACATTAAGACTGGGTACAGGATCTATCCAAGCCTACCGCCGGAGATCTGGCGACAAGAATTTCAACTCGACACGCGATTTTACACATTGTTGGAGCCCAACTCCGATCGGACCTCCGCGCAAATTTTGCGCATCCCACAGGGAGGTTTTGCGCCTCTTGAGACGTTTGCACATTACCGGATCGGCGCGCAAAGCGCTGAGGTTCGGAAGCTGGGACAAAGCTCTGCGTTTGACGTGCTGTTTTCACCTCAAGAGATTCTCGACACTTCCAACGCCAATGCAGGGGCAAACAAGGTCAACAAGAAACCCGAAGCGCCGACCTTGCGACAGGACAGCCAGACCACCTTTTCGACCTCTTCGATCGAGCAGTTGTACCAAGGCGTTGCGGAGTCAGGTTCGCGTAACCCCAAGCTGCAACAGCTTGAGAGCAGTATGAGGCAAGCGCTCAAGCGCGGCAAACCGCTCACTCCCCATCATTGGGTCTCTCTCGCGTCGTTGTACTACAAGGAGTTTGTGGAGCAAAAACAAAATAACTGGCTGCAAGAGGCGTTTAAGGCGTTGGATCAGGTGCTCTATCTCGACAGGCACGCCGACGAAGCCGTTGGGCTCGAAGTCGCCATTTTAAAGGAGACATTGCAGGTTGAGCAGCGCTCTTTCCAAGAGCAAATGGCGTTACTCGATCAGCACGTCAGTGAGGTCAAAAAACATTCCTTTTTTGCGCGACTCTCTTTTCGCTTGCGCGCTCGTTTGCTACTAGAGGCCGACGAAGAAGATGAGCGAAGTATGCAACTCCGTCTGCATTTTTATCGCGACCTCGCCGCCGTAGAAGAGCATTTGATGATCAGAGAGCATCATATCTATGTCGCAGGTGTCTCCCAGTTCTTAGGAGATTTGGAGTTGTTTGAACGAGCACGTCTACAGTACCGTCAGCTGCTCGAAGATCGCAATCGTCTACAAGGTGAACTGCCTGCAGTTCTTGTACACTGAGGATTTTTTTATGGATGATGTCTTTGTGACATCTTTACTTTGAGGAATTGGTTGTCACATGAGTGAAGTGCTACCTATCGCAGAAGCCCGCCATCAGATCAGGCTCTTGACCCGCTCGCTACAGAGAGAATTTGTGGCCAGAGAAGAAGCCATCGAGTTGTTGATGTTGACGGCTGTCGCAGGTGAGCCATTGCTGCTCGTCGGTCCTCCAGGGACAGGGAAGACCGCGCTCGTCAAAGCCTTCGCTCGACGGCTTGGGCTTGGCAACGCGGAGATGTTCGACTACCTGATCACGCGTTTTACAGAGCCCGGTGAGCTGCTCGGACCGATCGATATTCACGCGCTCAAAGAAGGCCAATATGTCCGGCGTGTAGAAGGAAAGTTACCGACCGCAAAGGTCGCATTCATCGACGAGATCTTTAAGGCGAACTCGGCGATCCTCAACACCCTGTTGAGTATCCTCAACGAGCGCGTCTACTACCAGGACGGACAAGCTGTACCTGTCGATACAGAGGTCTTTGTCGCGGCGACCAACAGGATCGCTGATGACGTTGAACTCGAAGCCTTACGCGATCGTTTCTTGCTCAAAGTGCAGCTACAAGAGGTCAAGCGAGAGCACTTCGATGATCTCTTGCGGATGGGGATGATCCAGGATCTGGAGCGTCGCGCCAACCGCGGTGTCGCGACGACTTGCTCTCTCGATGTGTTTGCCAGACTACGTGAACACCTCGACGCCGATCTGCTTGCTTGTTTTGAACAGGACCGCGATGATCCACTGTTCCCTTCGGATATGAGACGGTTGTTTGAGCGTCTTGTGCTGTCTCTCGATGGAGAAGGCTACGCAAGGATGAGCGACCGGGCTGTGATCAAGCTGTACCGCTTGATTCGTTTCCACGCATTTTTGATGGGGCGTGGCGAAGTCCAACACGAAGATCTCTTTTTGCTCTCCTATACAGCAGGTCGACAAGATCACCTCGAACCCCTGCGGCAGCGTGTGGCGACTCTGCTCGATCTTGCTTGAGGGACAGTATGTGGCGACCGCCTCTCAAACCTCCACTTGACATTCAGTGGGCATCAGGTCCGCAGCTCGCGGCATTTCGCCGACGCCAACAACTGTATCAGTGGTCTGGTCTTGCCTTTTGTCTTCGTCATGACCGCTGGAACCAAGATGTCCTTGCACACGAATTGATGATGTTTAAGGAGTTGGTGCTTGAGCTACGACAGGTGCCTCCTCTCGGCCTGACGCTCGATCTCTTTGCGTTGTTTCGGCAAGGTGAGCAATTCGCCCCACGCCGTCTCGACGAAGAAGACCACTCCTTCGAGCGTCTCCTGTTACGTATCCAGAACGATCTGCTCTATCGACTCGTTCGATTTCCGATGTTTCGGCAATTGCGACGTCTCCTCTTGAGACTCTCTCCCAAAGCACCCGAGCCAAAACCTGGTGGACTCGTGGCGCCTCTCTCTTTACAAGATCGAGCGCTTGTCTATCTGGTGGGTCAACTCCTCGAACCCATTCGAGATACACTGGTTGAAGGGTATCGTCCTTCTCTATTGCCGACATTTTCGAGTGAAAAAGACGCTCCTGACTGGTGGCTACACGCACACGGTGCGCTCGATGAGTTCGAAGAGAGCATTGGCCGAAAAGGATGGTGTGCCGAACAGATCCAGCATATTCTCGATCAACTCCTGCGGCTCAACAACAAAGATTGGCTGCAGACCTCCTGGCTCCCGATCCTGACGCACTTTGAGTTACTTCACAACAAACTCGAACGCCTTCGTTGGCAACAGATGGCGTGGAGCTTTGAGCAGATCCCACCTCCCGACGATATGCGTTTGTTGTTTCAGCTGCGGGATGCTGGCTACCATCAACTTCACCTCCCCTCGCGAAGTATCGTCCCTGAAGGTGGCATCCAAGGGCTTTGTCGACGTGGTGAGCTGTCGAGTATGGTGCCTTCGGAGTTGCTCTATTGGGAGGAACACCCCAAGCAATCCGTCGATATATTCGCACTCAGAGTGGTCGAGCGAGAGCTGCTTTACTACGAGCGGGAGCAAAACATCACGTACACATGGCAACGTCGCCTCCAGATCTTGCTCGATCTTGATCCTGGCGAGATCCGCTTCAAAGGGCAGGAGGTCCCGGTCTCTGGGATGTCTTTGTTGTTTGGGTTTTTGTCTCGCTTGACGGTCGACTTGAGGCATGTTTGTCCCGAAGAGGTCTTGCGTATCGAGTACATTCTCTCTCCAGCACGTGACTGGGAGGAGGAGTGCTCAACCTACCAGATCTTCCTCAACAGTACGGCTGAAGTGGGGGGCAGCACGCATATGGAGCTCGTACAAGATCTCGGCAAGTACGCTGAAACGCAACCTCAGCAGTCTGGTGATTTTCGCCTGTTGATCACCACACCATCACGCCTGCAAGCCCTCCGAAAAGCATCACAACGTGTCCCTCACCAGATCTCTATATGTGTGATTCCTTCCACTCGCTCATTGCCTTTGATAGGGTTAGAAGACATATTTCAGAAACAAGAGAACTCAGCAAGTCCGCTGTTCGTCAATGTACCTGACGCACTATCCTCTTTGCAGCCCAAGCACGATGCACAATCGACACAGTCGGAGCTGACGGAAGTTCCCTACGAAGGAGAGCGTTGGAACGCTTTGCCCCACCGTGGGGATGGGCCTGACTTGATTTTATCCTTGCAAGATTGCAAGGAGCATCTAGAGGGCTTCGTGCGTATGCGCGATCTTGTGCTACAATCTATTCTTCGTGCCCCACCTGATGTGGAAGGCAATGTCTCGCTGCTCAAAGAGGAGTTGTAACCATGAGTAAACCATATCGAATTCGCATCCAAGACGTGGTCACTGTGCAGGACTTTTCGACGTTTCATGTCGATCCTGTCCCATTGATGCCACCTGCTGAGTTTGCCGAAATCTTGGAGCAGGTGCTGCTCGAAGCGGGGTGGGAAAAAGACGAAGAGGGTCGCGTCACGATGCAGATCGATGAGCGTATGACCTACCGCTTTGAGCCCGAAACGATGCAGATCGTCACCGAAGTACAAGCCGCAGAGAATGTCGATCAGACACTCGAAGGCTGGGCTCCCGACGCGCTCGAAGAGCGTGGTAAAGAGTTGTTGGAGAGACGTGAGCAATTTCTCGCTGAGCAGACCACCTCTCATCTTGAAGAGAGCAACCAGGAGCGACGAGATGCTTGTGAAGGTTGGGTCGTCGAAGCGACTGGACGCGCGATCAAGGCTGCTGCTGAGCGCCTCGGAGATGTCCAGGACATCCACGAAGAGCGCGGTGAAGACGGCAAATATCGCCTGACCATCACGATCGAAGAACGCCAGTAGCGCCGAAATCCCCCCTCAATAGACAAACTTCCTCTTCACATTCCGACATCTACGAGAACGTTGTACCTGCTCTCTGGTGGTTGTCTACCACACAATTCTTTGAGCTTGCGCGATGACGTCGTAGGTTTCTATGCTGGACATGACGATACAGACGTTATGGGAGAACAATATGCAACATAAAGACTTACCATCACACCTCATCTTTTTGTGCCTTCATGGTTCGCATGCGTACGGAACGCACACGGAGACGTCGGATGTCGATGTCCGCGGTGTCGCTGTTGCGCCGCTTATGACGTATTTTGGTACGCGCAATTGGGAACAGCTCTCCGATGGGAGCCCCTTCCTCCAGGAGTTGGTGCAGAAGCGCTTCCCTGGTTTTGATGAGCCCCTCGACAGCGTCATCTTCAACATCACGAAGTTTGTCCGACTGTCAGCTGATGCCAACCCCAATATGTTGGACATCTTGTTTGCCCATCCAGATGACTGGCTCTACACATCGCCTACATGGGAACGTCTGTACGAAAAACGTCATATGTTTTTGTCGATGCGTGTACAACACACGTATACGGGATATGCGATGAGTCAGCTCAAGCGGATCAGGACGCACCGCAAGTGGTTGCTCGATCCACCCAAGGAGAAGCCGACGAGGGAGAGCTTCGATCTTCCCCCCCAACATTCGCTTGTGCCGAAGGATATACAAGATCTCGCGGAGTCATACATCCGCAAAAAACAACAAGAGTGGCAACTCGATGCCCTCTTCGAGCATCTACCAGAAGAGACACGTGAAGAGGTTCGTGAGCAGCTCTCCGAATACTTTCAGATGGTGCATGGGCGGCCTTATCAGCCCCATGAAGATCTTGAGCGAGAGCAGGCTGCGATGCAAGCTGGTATCGCGGCGGAGCTATACAAACGCCTCGACGCAGAGCGGCGATACAAACACGCGCTTCATCATTGGAAACAATACCAACACTGGACAAGAGAGCGAAATCCCCAGCGTGCCGAACTTGAAAAGAAGTTTGGCTACGACAGCAAACACGCCAGTCACTTGGTCCGTTTGATGTTATCTGCGGAGGAGATCTTGACGACTGGCAATTTGAGTGTCAAACATCCTCAGGCGGATCTGTTGCGGGAGGTCCGCAAAGGTGTATGGACATACGATGAGCTGATCACGTGGGCTGAAAAACAAGAGCAAGTGATCCGTGTGTTGGCGGCTGAAAAACCATTGCCACGCTCGCCAGATCGCGACGCAATCGATCAACTCGTCACTGAACTCATCATGGCATTTCACGACAAAGGAACTGGATCTTGAAAGTCTTTCTCAACACGCTTGGTTGTCGACTCAACGAGAGTGAAATCGAACAAATGGGGCGTTTGTTTCGCCACCTTGGTCACGACATTGTAGAGTCTGTCGAAGACGCAGAGTTGTGCGTGATCAACACATGCGCGGTGACCAACGACGCAGGGCGAAAATCGCGACAGCTTATCTACCAAGCATCACGTAAAGCACCTGATGCCAAGATCTTCGTCACTGGTTGTTACAGCGAGATTGAGCGGGAGAAAGTTGAAGAGATTCCAGGTGTCGTCGATGTCATCTCCAATATGGAGAAAGACTCCTTGGTGCCCAAGGTTCTCCAACTCGAAGGCAAAGAGGCTTATGACCTTGAGCCTTTGCTCAGAGAGATCAAGCCCGGTGAGATTGGTCGTACACGAGCGTTCATCAAAGCCCAAGATGGTTGCGATAATCGCTGTACATTTTGTGTGACGACGATCGCACGTGGTGCCGGTCGCAGTCGGCCTCTTCGGGAGATTATCTCGGAGGTCAATGGATTGTACGATGCAGGTTACCAAGAGGCTGTACTTAGCGGTGTGCACCTCGGCTCTTATGGCCGCGATCTGCAAGAGGAGAGCGATCTCAAGATCCTCGTGAAGGCCTTACTTGATGAGACGGATATGCCGCGTATTCGTTTGTCCTCTCTCGAACCTTGGGATATTCCTGAGGGTTTCTTTACGTTGTGGGAAGATGAGCGTTTGTGCCGCCATATTCACCTGCCACTTCAGGCTGGGTGTGATGCGACATTGAAGCGGATGGCACGACGCACGAGAAAGTCTGCCTTTCGAGGTCTTGTCGAGGAGTCGCGTTCGCTGATCCCTGGACTGGCGATCAGCAGTGACATGATTGTCGGATTTCCCGGCGAGACAGACGCAGAGTTTGAAGAGACTGTGGAGTTTGTCAAAGAGATGGACTTCTGCCATATGCACGTGTTCCGCTACTCCGCGCGTCCGGGAACGGCTGCGGCCCGGATGCCCAATCAAGTCCACGGCAACACACGCGCTGAACGTAGCGCAGTTTTGCAAGAGATCGCTCGGACGGGTCGCCTCTCTTTCTATGAACAACAGCTCGGAAAGAGCGTTGATGTCCTTTGGGAGCAGATGGTCGATCGCAATGAGAAGGGCTTCTTGTGGCAGGGATTGACCGATCACTATGTACGTGTCCAGATGCGTGTCCCTCGCAACCTCCACAACTTGATCACCCCTGTGACGCTTCAGTCATTTACAGAAGATCAGCAAGCCCTTCAGGCTGTCTTTTCCACTCCATCCTGAGCTTCCCTTCTCTCCAAAGTCCCCTCAAGCTGTAGACAAAACTCCGAAATTCTGTGACAATGCAAAGGTCTAGAAACTAGCGAGCGTAAGGGCACCGCACATACCATGTTTGGTGCGTGTGTCTTGGGCAACCTGTCTACATGGCGGCATTTCTTGAAGGAGTGGGGCGTAAGAGCGCTTTCTCCAGAGGAGCGATAGAGTATGAAGTTGAGAGCGATTTTGTTTATAGCGACGTTGGGGCTTTTTGTCTGGGGTGCTCAGGGCGAAGCAGAGGCGAGTGCATGTCAAGCGCTCGCCACAAAGACGTGTCAGGTCTTTGGTTCATCGTCTTTTCACTGTAAGGCTTACATCCTCGTGGCGAAGCACAAAGGGGCTTCAAATCAACGTTGTGGTGCGTATCTCGCACGTTGGAAGGTCCTCGCGCGGATCATCAAGCGGAAAGAAAATTACCTCAACCAGATGGAGTCACTCGCACAGCGTCATGGTGCGAATGCGATTGCACAGGTTTCAAGCTACAAGCAAAAGATGCTGAAAGAGACACTCGCAGAGATGACACACGGCCGAAGAACTGCACATGATCCTGCTGCGTGTAAGAAGCTGGTGAAGTTGGTGTGTAAGGAGCTAGGACAAAAGTCGATGTACTGTGCGATCTTTACGAAGGCACAGAGCATAAAGGGTGTACAGGCCGGACGCTGCCAGCTGCTTTTGCGCAATTGGGCGATCGTACAACGTCGTTACTATCACACCCAAGAGACCCGCATCCGCAATATGATGAAGCAGGCTAAAACCAAAGGTGCGCGCCAACGTGTCGCGCTGATGAGACTCCAAGAATACAAACGTCTTGTGAAGTTTTTGACCAGGAAATAGGTGGTCTACACGTCTGGCTCGTGGATGAACACGATGTTGTGTTTTCCCACAGACGAAGGACCATAGAGTCGCGTTTTATCGAGCAGGGGCAGGCTTTGTGTCCGAGGGCAGGCTTTGTGTCCGACTTCAGTATTGCTTTTATCGAGTAGGGTCAGGTCTTGTGTCTGAGCTTCCCGTAGGGTCGGGCCTTGTGTCCGACCTCCATGTCATGTGTATTTTGTGGGTTGTCGTGAATGAATGGGGTATTGGTAGGGAGTGGGGGGGCTGTTACGTTGTCCGCGCGAAGCGGATCGCGAGGCGTCCTGAGAGGATGATGACGTCGCCTTCTTTGATGCGTTTTTTGATACCGATATCCACCATCTCCTGGTTGACTTGTGTCCCAGAGTTGCTGATGGGGTAGATGTAGTATTCGTTGCTCTCTCTGTAAAGGTAGGAATGTTTACGAGAGATCGCGAGATCGGGGTCATAGGGGGTCAGATCCAGATCTGGATAAGAGTTGGACGCGGGGTCTTGTCGGCCGATCAGGATTTCATCGTAGATCACAGGGTAGTAGAGCGCAGGGCGTCGTTGGAAGTAGACAACGAGGCAGAGTGTACCTGGCGCAGGAATCTCCATCGATGGGGTTTCTGGGTGCTGGCTCTGTAGAGATATAGGATCTTGTGGTGCTTTGGGAGCGATAGGGAGCACCGGGGATATCGGTGCCATGGAAGGTGCGATAGGCATCTCTGGTGCGAGAGAAGGTGCGACAGGCATCTCTGGTGCAAGAGATGGCGCGACAGGCATCTCTGGCGCGATGGGTTGCTCTGGCGCAGGTGCGGGAGGGGAAATGGTCTGGGCCACGACTGGCTGTGCAGGTGGAGAGGGGGGCTCCACTGGTGGAGGTGGCTGTACAGGGGCTTCTGGGGGAGGACCGAGGGGCTCGGGCGGAGCAAGCTCTACCTCAAGAGGAGCGCCACACAAAATACACTCCTCAAGGCCTGGTTCGTTTTCGGTTTCGCAGATTGGACAGATGATCATCGTAAAAAAGCTCCGATTATCGAACGTGCAACAGGTCAGTGAAGACCTATTCCCGCAGTAGACGCGAAACATGATGTCGTTGACTAGAGGTCCGGTTTCTTATTGCCTTGCAAAAAGACAAACGGTCTCAAGGGCGTGTATGCGCTCTACGATGGGAAATCCTTTTCCTCATGTATGGGGGCAGGCCGCTTCAAGCAAAAAGTCGACCTTACCCAAGAACTTTGATCTCAATCATGGAGATGTTGTCGCCACCGCCGTGTTGGTTGGCGAGCGCGACGAGCCAGAAACACGCGCTGCGTGGATCGGGGTAGCTGTCGAGCATTTTGGAGATGGCGAGCTTCGATTCTTCTTCGTCATTGCCTGCGTAGTCGGACAAACCATCCGAGCAGAGCAAGACGATATCGCCGGGGATGAGTGTCATCTCAAAGAAGTCGATATCCAACCTTCTGGGTTTCAACTTCAAGTCGGGATCTTTGTCGAATGCACCAACACATCGTGTGATCAAGCTTCCGCCCATCAATGTGGCGACGGAGCGCAGGTCGAGGTGGACTTGCATTTGGACTGTTTTGTAGTCATGGTCCACAGTGATTTGCTCGATGGCATCGCCGTGTTTGAGGTAGGCGCGACTGTCTCCGAGGTTGGCAAAGGTCATGTGATTGCCGTCCAAAAATCCTGCGACCCAAGTTGAGCCCATGACGTCTTCGACATATCCGTCAATGCGGTCAAACTGCTCGTTGATCTCTCGACCAATTGCGAGGTTTGCGGCTTCGACGATGGAGGCGAGGATTTTTTGGCGCTGTTCGGCCGAAAGATCCTGATCCATGATGGGTTTGTCGAGGAGGGTATCCCAACGTTTTCTTGCGGCCTGAATCAGGATGGAGGAGGCGCGGTCGCCTGAGCCGTAATTGCAATGGCTGACACCGTCTGCGATCACAAAGAGTCCTTTTCCTCGTTCACGGTCATATCGCCAGAACAGCGCATCCTGGTTGGTTGGATTGCGGTTTCCTTTGGACACGCCGATGTGGATGTCGTGTCCAACGGCGAGTTGGACCATCTGTTTGGGGGTCTCCTGTCGCTCTTCGATCGTACGGAGGGCACGTTCAAAGGCACCGATAAATTGACTCACACGTTGGTAACGTCTGCCTGGATCGGGGTGACAAGCGCGGAAGATAATGTGATCCAACCCAACAGGGAAATCTGGGTGGTAGACCCGCGGTGAAGGGATGTGAGGCGCTGGTGTATCGAGGTGATTGAACAGTGGTGCGTGGCTGATGAGATAGTGGAGCAGCGCACCGAGCGCGAAGATGTCTGTATAAGGTCCAAGGACAGAGTGTTTTTGGAAGATCTCTGGCGCTGAAAAGCCTTCTCGGACAGGGCGTCTGTGGAAGGGGGTGTCTTGATCGTACAGTCGTTCGACGGACAAGAGGAGGGGGTCCTTGTCATCTTCCATCCAGATATGGCGGGAGTCCAACTGCAAAAAGAGTTTGTTGTTTTCGTGGATTCCGGCGAGGGAGTGGCCGACAGTCCGGATGATGTGTTTGATCTCATCGAGTGACCAGCGATGACTTCTGTCTTCGATACGCTCTTTGAGTCGGTGTCCCGTTGGTTTGCGGAAGATCAAAAAGGCGCGGTCTTCAAACTCTTGGATGACCTCAGGTCGGAGGATTCGGACCTGATAAAGCTCTGGCATACTTTTGTAGCCATTGGCGTAGCGTTGGTAGGAGATCTCTTCGACGAGATACAGCTGGTCTGTACTCTTATCTGTGCGGCTGGCACGCCAAACGACGCGGTCATTCGATTGAAAGATCGCTTGTTCGAGGGTGTAGGAGTGTGGACCAATCTCAACCTCTGATTGGGCTGGAGAGCCTTCGAAGGCCTGCTCTTCCATGGGCGCTGTCTCTACGGGGATCTCTTCGGGATCCTCTTCAACGGGAGCGGCGGATTCTTCGGCAGGAGTGGCTGCCTCTTCACTCTCTGGAGCGGCCTCAGCGACTTCTACCTCGATCTCGGTGTCCGATGGTGGGACCTCATCCGCGTCGGACTGCGAAGCCTCGATGTCTTCGCTCGCGCTTACTGCCTCAGTATCCGTTGCTGCTTCGGCGCTCGTTTCTTCTTCCTGCTCTGTCGGTTTGTTCTCTGTAGTCATGGAGCTCCCTGAAGAGTCTTCATCTTCCACGGTGGAAGGGGTCTCAGCTGAAGCGGATTGTTCGTCTGTCTCGACATGTTCTTCTGGCGTCGAGACGTCTGAAGCTGCGGCTTCTGCGGTCTGTGTGGGGGGGACTTGTTCGATCGTTTTGTAGAGATCTGTATCTGGGCTGGCGGGGGTTTCATCGAAGAGCCCACCTGCGTCGTCTGCAGCGTCTTCTTCTGGTGTGTTGGCTGTTGATGTCGAAAACAATGGGTTTTCTTCCGAATCGTCTTTGGAGGAAGCCTCTTCTTGAGCATCTTGGGGATTCAGGTGTCCCACCTGGTTTTGCAATTCTTGCGCAATGTCCGAGAAAAAGTCCGCAGGGTTTGCAGACGAAGAGCCAGCATTGTCTTTTTTGGTCATCAACATCTATCTCCAGTGTAACGAAGAGCTGGTGGCTCCTTCTATCATCCTTTGATAAAAGAAAGTGTCTGATTTTACAGTTCTTTTGATTTCCGTGGTGTGCATCCATTTCGACTGTTCATCATAACGGCGCTATGGTAGCAGATGTCGACCATGCAGGCAAGTCATCCCACACAGTTTTCAAGCCCTGCGCGGAGTTTTTCGTTTGTTTGCAGTGCCCCTAACGTATCTGTTTCCCTTTTGACCGACTTCCTGCCTCTGTTCCTATTGTGGCTTTGTAACCCTTTGTCCCTCAGCTCGACTGTATCTTCAGGAGGATCAGAGCACGCTGGTCCTGGCACGTTTCTATCGACTGAGGAGAAGATTGATGATGGCTAGATGGGTGTGTTTGTTTGTCTGTTGTTGGCTGGTTCCGGGGAGTGTGTACGCAAAAAAACGCGAACTGGTCGTTAAAAGTCAGGGCTCTTTCGCCGTACTTGAGCTGTTTACGTCGCAAGGTTGCTCAAGTTGTCCTCCTGCCGATCATCTGCTCTCCAAGATCGTGCGACGCTACAAGGGAAAGTCCGTATTTGCGTTGTCTTTTCACGTCGATTATTGGGACCATCTTGGGTGGAGAGATCCCTTTGGTCGAAGAGCCTTTACGGCATATCAACAGCGATATGCAGCCATTCGTCGTTCGCGGCAGGTGTACACTCCACAGATGATCGTCAATGGGCGTGACCCTTTTGTCGGCTCCAACCGCAAGCTGGCGCTCTCGCGACTCAAGCGTGCGCTTCGCTCCGCGCCACGAGGACGACTCTCACTACGTCTTCGTATGCATAAGCGTCGTCTCTTCAAGGGGTCCATCATCTTCCAAGGGAAGACGAAGCGAACATTGCTTCGTGTCGCGCTCGTCGAACGACAGCTTCGCCGGAAAGTCTTACGTGGAGAGAACGCTGGTCGGACGCTTCGACATGACAACGTCGTTCGCCTTTTTCGAACATACCAAAGCACCCACAAAACATTTCTCATGCGGATCCCCAAAACGATCCAGCCAAAGCACACATCTTTGATCGTCTATGTGCAGCGGCGTCGGGACCTGCGTGTTTTGGCTGGACTTGAAGTGCCTCTGCAAAAGCTGCGACCCTGATGGTGTCTTTGTGCGCTTTTCCGAGGGGATAGCGTCCTGTGTGCCTTGACACATAGGCGGACTTCTCTATCCTGGATGTATGGGGTTGATACCTCGCGTCTACAAAGGAACAGAGTCCATGAAAAGTGCCATCTCTACTTCGACAAACGGTCTCTCCAATCACGAGGATGAGACTCCCTCCTCACAGTCCCAACTGGCCGTTGGTCAGGCCGATCTTTTTCAAACTGGGGGGCCTGCGCCTCCACCTGAAGTGAGCGATATCACGCATTCGAGCGCGCCGGCTCCTGACCTCTTTCAGACAGGGGCGGCCATCTCGTCTGATGACGCGTCGCTCATCGCATCGCTTCATGAGCGTTATGAACATCGTCATTGTCTCGGTAGTGGTGGCATGGGAGATGTGTGGGAGGTCTTCGATCGCGAAAAAAACAAGCACGTCGCTCTCAAACGTATGAAGCCAGAGTTGCTCGATGCGGAACACATTCGTCAACGCTTCTTTCGAGAAGTCGAGACATTGAAGAGTTTGCATCACCCTGGGATCGTCAAGATCTTCGACGATTATCCCGAGCAACTCTTCTTTACGATGGAGAAGCTCGAAGGCCAGAGCCTTCGTGAGGTTCTTGTTGCGCGTCGTCGTGTTCCTCTGCTCGAAGCCCTGCGGTATATGTTGGAGATCGTTGAGACGCTGCGCTTTGCTCACCAAAAGGGTTTGATCCACCGGGATCTCAAGCCCGAAAATATTTTCATTTTGCGGGATGGCCCACCACACGTGAAGTTACTCGACTTTGGCATCGCACTCGACGCAAAAGCGACAAGACTTACTTCACAGGCGAATGTGCTTGGGACGGCCTATTACATGGCACCTGAGCAACTTCATCTGGAAGATCCTGTTGGGCCAGGCGCGGACATCTTCGCTTGTGGGGTCGTGTTGTACGAGATGCTCGTTGGGCGCATCCCTATCGGACGCGCCAGACCGATTCCCGAGATTTTTGCGCGAATGGAACCCGAAGAGTGTCTACCTGGAGAATGTCCTACAGGATACAGAGATATCTTTGACGAACAGCTCCGTCGTATCGAGACGTTGTATATTGCGACCACACACGAAGAGCCTGACGAGCGCATCAGCCTGGAGGCGCTACGAGATGGGCTGAAGGAATGCTATCAACACCTCCAGCAGGCGTGGTGGGGGGCCGAAAAGCAGCGCGTTGAGACGATCCTCAACATGCTCCACCCTGACAGACTCGCCAACCTCTCTTCTGCGCTCGTGCAAGCAACCTTTGATTTTCCTGAGAGTGAGGAGCTGCGTATTCTTCGAGAGAGTGTTGGAGTTGAGGACACCTCTTCGTTGCCAGCACAAGACGCGCAGGATTTTCTTGCGACGCTTCGTACAAAGCTCGCCTCGACATCTCTTCGCACATTGCTGAAAAAACTGGCCTATCCTTGGCGTGCTCAACATCTCTTTTTCGACGATGCGCAGTGGTGTACATGTCTCGCGTTTCGTCAATTGCTCGGTCGGATGGCTGTTGGGATACGTGGTGTTGGGATACAACTCATCCACTGGAAGACCGGCTACACACTACAAACACTCCCCATCACGAGTGGCGATGTTCTCTGTATCGCGATGCACCCACAACAGTATATGCTGGCCTCTGGCGGACGACAGCAACAGGTCATGTTATGGGATATGACTGATGGTTCGCTCTTGCGAACATACAAGGGACCTGTTGGTGACGTTGTGCGGGTGCTCTTTCATCCCGAGGAGGAGCGGCTATTTGCGCTTGAAGAGAATGGGACACTGTGGGCGTGGACCCTCACAGGAGAACTGTTGTGGTCCAAATCAACAGAGCATCCACGTGCTTGTGTTCTTGCGTTGCATCCGGATGGGGATCTGCTCGTCACTGGTGGCAGTGATGGAGCTTTACGCTTGTGGGACGTTGAAGATGCTGCGCTCTTTCGTGTGTTGGACGCACACGCTGAGGAGAGCGTGAGCGTGTCTTTTTCGTCAGATGGGACCTCTTTACTCTCTTGTGCTGTAGACGGGAGTATCGGTCTCTGGGATATGACGACGGGGATGTCGCTGTGTATGAAAGAGCCCTCAGACATACGTTTGACAGATCTTTCCTTTGTGCCTGGTGATGAGGTCTTTGTGACAGCATCGAGGACAGGGACTTTGCAGCTTTGGGATGCCGAATCGCTCACCCTCATCGACACCATTCACGAGCAAGAGGGTGCCATTCATCAACTCTGTCTCCACACAGATCGAACGCTCAGCTTTCTCCAAGAACTGAAAGGTCACGGTCGCGTTGTTGGTGTGCTCGGAATGTCTGATTCGAGACAGCGGTGGATGGAACCTTCAGTATTCCAGGCGTGCTTCTCTCCAGGGACACAGCGCGAGGAAGGTGAGCCGGTCGATGAGTTGCTTGCTGATTTTATGGAGCAGGTCTCTTCTGATGAGCACGCTGTGGCGAGCCCACACCAAAACACAGCACAGTCAGGAGGACTCTCTCCACATGTGCATGCTTCTGGTGCCGAGGCTCGTCTTTCAGGCGTCCACAGTAGCGTGTCGACGCCATCATTTGAAGAGTATTCACAGGAGGAGAGACCGCACTTCCCTGCGTGGTATAAATTTGCGCTGGGGGCGGTGGGATTGGTCTTGTTGTTTGGGTTTTTGAGTGCTTTTTGGCCCATCTCGACGTCAATGGTGCGTGGGGAGCTGCAATCTCTTAAGAGCGGCGATCGTCTCCACGGGCTTCGAATGATGTTGAAGATGAGTCAAAATCGTGCTTCGGCGTTGCTTCCTGAAGCGGTGGAGTCGTTGAGTGATGACTCCTTGGGGGTGCGCATTGCTGCGGCGCGTGTGTTTTTGCGAGGTGGTGAGGCGTCTGTTGGATTGTTGCAAAAGAAATTATCCGGCAAGGTGGGGGTGGAGACTGTTGATGTGCTCTATATCCTGGGGACACTCAGAGAGAAGAGCCGCCCTGCGACATCTGCGATCGCGAAGCTCCTTGGCGATCCGGATCGTGTGGTCTCTCAAGCGGCACTTCGAGCGTTATGTTGGATTCGTGGGGATGAGGCGCTGCCTCACTTGATCAAGGCTTTTCAAGACAGACGACATCGTCGAGTGCCTTCCTTGCTCGGAAGTCTGCGACGTCAACGTCGTACACCTCGATGGAAAAGTCGTCGATATTCTCGATTCTATGGGGGGGATGCGCTCTTTCCTCTTCGTACGAAAGTGCCCTCTGCGATGTTGAACCGGGCGCTGCTGAGTTATCGCGATGAGGCGGCGACGAGTCTCACGCCGTTGTTATTGGAGAATGATCCATATCTGCGACGAGATACTTTGCGCTTGTTGGGGAGGTTGCGTGGAGATGCTTCAGAGACGGTTCCACAAATGATCCAGGCGCTCAGTGATCAACATCGACAGGTGCGAATTGCGGCAGCGCGTGCGCTTGGTTTTTTGGGCGCTGCGGCCAAAGACGCCTCCAGCGCGCTGGAGGGGTTGCGAACAGATCGCTCTCGTACGTTGCGGCGCGCTGCCGCTCGTTCCTTGTCCCTGATTCAGGCCGCACAGTGAACCTATCGACTTGAGAGGCAAACGCTCGCGCCTCTGTACTCTCCGAAGCTTGAGATGTCGTCATCTTGTTCCAGGAAAGGTATGTGCCTTGTCGAAACAAACGTTGAATGAAAGTCAAAAAGAATGTTTACGCGCGTTACCACAGGTTGGACGTCTACTTGAGGGCGAGCAGTACGCTGCGCTGATCGAAGAGACATCGAGACATTGGGTGACTCAGCTTCTTCGTGATGAGAGCGAGCTGCTGCGGGGGGAGATCCTGGCGGGCCACACGTACGCCGCCGACACATTGGAAGCGTTGTTACTTGAGCGAGTGCATATACGTTCTCGTGAGCGGCGACATGGCTTGTTGAAGCGCGTGATCAACGCGACGGGGGTCGTTGTGCATACAAACCTGGGGCGCTCTCCACTGGCGAAGAGGGCGCTGGAGCGTGTTGTTGAGGTCTCCTCTGGGTATTGCAACCTGGAGTACGATTTGCCTGGACGTCGTAGGGGAGGGCGGATGTTTGGCGTACAAGATGCATTGCGCCAATTAACAGGGGCAGAGGACGCGCTCGTCGTGAATAACAACGCAGCGGCCGTGATGCTCGCGCTTTCAGCGATGGCAGAGAGGCAGGAGGTGATCCTCTCTCGTGGTGAGTTGGTCGAGATCGGAGGTAGTTTTCGGATCCCTGATGTGATGCGTACGGCAGGTGTGCGTCTTCGGGAGGTGGGTTGTACCAATCGCACTCATCTGCGGGATTACGAAGACGCGATCGACGAAGAGACAGCGTTGTTGTTGAAGGTCCATCAAAGTAATTACGTGATTAAGGGTTTCACAAAAGAGGTGTCTGTCGAAGAACTTGTCGCGCTCGGGCAGGCGCGAGGGCTTCCTGTGTTAGTCGACTTGGGCAGTGGGTGTTTATTCGATGTTGGCGATGCGTTCCAGGTGCATGAGCCGCTGGTCCAAGAGGTGTTGCGCGCCGGGGTCGATGTGGTGACTTTTAGTGGGGATAAGTTGTTAGGTGGGCCACAGGCAGGCGTGATTGCGGGGAAGAAGGAGTGGGTGCGTCGCGCCGCGAAGCGACCTCTTGCCCGTGCCCTTCGGGTGGACAAGTTGACTTTGGCGGCGCTGGAAGCTACATTGCAAATCTATCTGGAAGGTCCGGTGGCTATCCGGGCTGAGATCCCTGGTCTATCCATGCTTTTGAGGGATATCAGCGCGTTGGAGGTCGTGGGGCGAGCGCTTGAGACGGAGCTCTCTGTATTACCTTCGGGAGTGACGGTCTCTTTGGTTCCTTCCCTGGCGGCAGTGGGTGGAGGTGCGTTGCCGAGCGCTACGCTGCCATCGTTACAGCTCGCGATCGACGCGCCTGGGTTTGATATCGAGGCCTTTGATAAGTGGTTACGAGCACGTCAGCTTCCGATCGTCGCGCGTCTTGACCGGGGACGTATCTCATTTGATTTGCGTACACTTTTGCCTGGCGATGAGCATCACGTCTGTGAAGCCATCTGTCAGTGGTTTGATCTGGACTCAAAGTAGAGGAGCACGCCCTTGAAATCGATGGTGTTGGCCGTTGGTGGCGGAAAAGGCGGTACTGGCAAGAGCGTCATCTGTACACAGCTAGGGGTGGTGTTTGCCCAAATGGGCTATCGGGTTGTCCTCGTCGACGCCGATCGACAAGGGGCCAATCTTCACACCTTCTTTGGTCTCGAAGATCCTGCCATCTCGTTCGAGTGGATTTTTCATGCGCAAGGAGATCCAAACAGGGCGATTTTACCTTCTGGTGTCAAACGTCTCGGTCTCGTCGCTGGCCTCCGAGAAGAGATGCTCTCTCAACCCGACGAAGAACAGATGCGCGCGCTCGCTGAACGGCTTCGTCAACTCGACGCCGATATCGTCTTGTGGGACGTTGGCTCTGGCTCCGAGCTTTGGCAAACCATCCTCTTTGAACGCGCTGATTGTGGCCTGCTTGTCTCCTCTCCTTCTCCTACAAGTATTGAAAAAGATTATCGGTTTTTTCGGCATGTCTGTCGCTGGCGACTCGCTGAGATGCCGATGCAGCAGAGCCTTCCTGCGAGTGGCTGGCTCCCTGTCCCGTGGCTCGCGTCTGTGATGCGAGTCGATATGGAGCAAGCACATGCACTACAAGCACAACTTCGACGTGCTCCTTTGCTCGTGTTGATCAATGGTGCGCTGCAACCCGATGACCGCGCGGTTGGACAGGATATGATCGCTGCGTTGCGACGATTTTTCGGTATCTATGGACGCGCAGTGGGTGCGCTCGACTTCGATGAACGTTTGTGGTTGTCGATTCGACAACGTCGGCCAGCTGTCCTTGAATATCCCGAATCTCTATGGGTTGAACAATTACAGGTCTCTGCGCGACTCATCCTCCAGAGTATGCACCGCAGCGATTGGTCTACCTCACCAGAAGCTTCTTAGGACACCGTACGCATAGGAGAATAGAATGACTGAGTTGGGTATGCGTGAACGTGATTACCAGCTACTTGAGTTGTCCTCTGGGGCCTCGAAAGAAGAGGTGATCGACGCGTATCAAAAGTTGCTGTTGCGCTATGGGACCGGGAGCCTCGCGAGCTACGGTCTACTCAAGGTCGAAGAACGTAGCAAGCTTTTACAAGCTCTAAAGGACGCCGCGAGCCGATTGCTCGAACCTTACATGGACGACGACGAGGACTTTGGTCAGGACTGGGATGAACCTCTTGAACCTGCGCCACCACACCATCAACATAAAACACAGCTCGATGGGTACCACGCCACGACGCCTGCCGAGACCGAGGTCTGGCAGGCCGATAACGTCGATGAACATGCCACAAAGGCGTCACTTTCTCGCTCACAATCCCCTGAGTCTGCTGTTGCCTCTTCTGTACAGGTGTCCACGGAGTTCCCAACAAGACGTGCTTATGATGGTGCCTACCTCAAAGAACTTCGCCTACAAAGTGAAATTGAGCTTGATGCACTCGCCGATGCGTTCCATGTTGAAGAGGAGCTGCTGTCTGCACTTGAAACGCATACCTTTGATGTCTTTCCAACCTCCAGACAGCTTCGGCGTCTGCTCGAATCCTACGCCGATCTGCTCCACCTGGATCGTCAGCAAGTGCTGGCTGATTACCTCTCTGATTATTGGTCATGGCGTACAAGTACGCTCTAACGTCTTTTAACAGAACAGAAATGAGTACATTATGTTGCAATTGATAGCCAAGGGTGGATGGGTCATCTACCTGATTATCTTGGGGTCAGTGATTGGACTCACGATCTTTTTTGAGCGACTTTGGGCGCTTCGCCGCTCAAAGGTGTGTCCAGATGACCTGGTCAAACAGCTTCAGATCTTGATCAATAAACGCGAGTGGGTAGATGCAAAGACCCGATGCCAACGTGATGATAGTTCTCTCGCTCGGATCATGTGGGCGGTCCTCTCACAGCTCGATCAAGGACACACCCGCGCGGAGATGAAGGAGATCGCCGAAGAAGCCGGACAACGTGAAGCCTTTTTTATGGAGCGTGGGATCGGCTCTCTCGGTGTCGTTGCAAGCCTCGAACCTTTGATGGGGCTCCTTGGAACTGTTCTCGGGATGATCATCGCGTTTCGCAGGGTCGCTGAGAGTGGGGTGGGTGATCCCCGCCTCGTCGCTGGTGGTGTATGGGCGGCGTTGTTGACGACCGCAGCCGGGTTGATCGTCGCGATCCCTGCGTACATCGGATATCGATATCTGCTCTCACGTTTCGACCGCTTGCTGATCGATCTACAAAATGATGTGAGCGTCCTCGTCGAAGGTATCTATCAACAGAACGCACTTGAGACAGAGTCACCTAAGTTTCAGAAACGCACGGTTCCAGAGGAAGAACCCTTGCCTCTCGCGCCACCTGAGACGCTGCCATCTGTCGGGGGAGAGTCGCCGTGAACTTTCGTCGCCCCCGTCGTCCTGTGACGGAACTAGAGATGACACCATTGATCGACGTGATCTTCCAGTTGTTGATCTTCTTTCTGATCACGACGACCTTTGTGACCTCTCCAGGGATGACGATCAATCGGCCCAAAGCCAGCAACAGTGGTCCCCTCGATCAAGAACGTATCACCGTCGAGATCCCCAAAGGTCAACGTGGTGCGGTGATCTTTCGTGGCAAGCGATTGAGCTACGAAGAGCTCAAGACCGCGCTCCGCAAACTACACGCGAAAGACACACAGGCACAGGTCGCTATCGACGCTGATGAGACTGTCGAGCATAAGATCGTCGTAGAGGTGATGGATTTGATCTCAGGGGTAGGATTTCAAAGGATTGGTATCGTGACGAGCCCTGGGGGAGGGAAGGATACGTCGTCTCCATGAGACGATAGGCTACATAGAGCCGAGCGTCCTATATCTACGCAGAATGTCGTCTACGCAATCGACCGACCCACATCAACAACATCAACGAGAACAAGAACGCAAAGGGCGTCGCGTCCGCTGTTGTTGCCTGACATCCACAACCACCTGCGCACACTTTCTTACAGTTTTTTCCATCCGCATCACACTGTTCTTTTTGCTGTGAGGCCGGGCAGTTGAGGGTGGCTTCGTCTTGTGCTGCGCCTGCATCTGGTTGCGCTGGTTCTGCAGGTGGAACTTTACACGTACCGGATTCACAGGTCTCATTGTCCTTACATGAGCAGTCTTTGCTACAGGTGGAACAGTCTTCGCCTTTGGTGCTGTCGCATTTTCCATCACCACATGCGGAGGTGCAGAGACCAAATTCACATACCTTTCCTGTCTCACAAGCACAGTCTTGCTCGCAAGTCTTACAGTCTTCGCCTCTGGAGGCATCACACGTCCCATCACCACAGCCTTTTTCTTCTCTGCAGGCGCTTGACTCACAAACGAGTGGACTTTGGCATTTACAGTCCTCAGGACAGGAACCACAATTTTCTTTGTTGTCTGGTTCGCATTGACCGTTGCCACAGACCTTGGCTTTTTCGCATGTGCTTTTGCTCTCATTGCAGACGGAGCCTGCACCACAAGCGCAGTCTTTATCGCATGTGACACAGTTTTCGCCGTTGCCCGCTTCACATTCGCCGTTGCCACAGACGTTGGGTTTCCCTGTGCAGACGCCTTTACCGGATTCATTGTGTTCGCAGGTACGTTGATCGCCACAGTCGCTGTCTTGGTAGCAGAAGCAGTGTTTGAGTTTTTTTCCGACAGGGCGGCAGATTCCTCGGAGGCGACATTGACCTGATGTACCACAGTCCTCGACACAGACGCGCTTGTTTCGGCTTGGATCGATCAGCGCACACACGAGTCCAGCGCTACAGGAGAAGAAAGGACCACACGTTTCGCCTGCGCGTCGGTTTCCTGGGTCTGGGACGCAGGCTGTGTGTCCGTTGAGGACTTCTGAGCAGGTAAAGCCCGAGGGGCAGGTCTCAGGTGCGGTCTTTGTCGCAGCGCAGATGCCGGCGATTCCTCCGATGTACTCTTTGTTACAAGAGTAACCGACACCACAGGTGTTTCCTTCTCCGCACAGGCAAAACTTCTCGGTTTGGCCGGAGAGGTTGATGCTTGTACACTTTCCGCCCCCGGTACAATTTGCGTCTTGTGTGCAAGAGCGCAAGCAGACTGTACGTTCATCGATGAGCAGAGCGCACTCATTACCTGAAGGACATGAACCATCGATGTTACAAGCACTACCAGGAGAGCCCGGAGGATAGGCTGCGCCTTTGCCACAGGTCTGCATACAGACTTGCCCTTGTCTTGTCCTCATACAGGTGAGACCTGCTTTACAGGGGACTTTGTCATCACAAAAGTCGAGCGCGTCGCTCCCCTGTGCTTTTTGGCAGCGGGTGTTTTTGCAGACGAGTCCTGACGCGCACTGGCTGTTTTGGGTGCATGGGCAAAGAATGCCACCATCCTTGAGGTTACATTTTCCATTTAGACAGGTCCAGCAACCGCCACAGTCGGAGTCTTTGGTGCAGGTCTTCTCTGTGGTCATGGGATACACATTGCAGACAGCTTTGACATCGTCGACCCCTGGACCACCGAAGTTAGGACCGGGAGATTGGGCTTGGTAGTACATGACAGCGGTGCGGTAGGGGGTATGTGCGAAGCCGATCGCGTGACCGATCTCGTGGTGGGCGACTTCTTTGAAGTCCATCTCGTTGAGGCCGACGCTGTTGACGCCCCAATTGTACCCTGGACCAAAGAAGACGGAGCTTGTCGTGATGCTCCCGCTTCTTGTCGCGCGTGGTGTTGCGAAGGCGAGGGCGCCGGAGACGCCCATGAGGTTCCAGACTTGGCTTGAGGGGAGCTGGATGTCGACGCGACTTCCATTTTGACTGCCGCGACCGAGATACTTATGGCGGAAGGACGTACAAGCCGGAACGGTCCATCCATCCCAAGCTTGCTTGAGGGCTTTCTCAAAAGCCTCTGTCGTGTGTTTGGCGAAGTTGTCTGGGCGGCCGTTGTCGAAGAAGGTCCAGCCGAGAGGCTGGTTGGCCGCGCTCCAGCGGTAAGGTTGCCCTCCGACGCAGGCGTTGGAGGAGATACAGTGCAAGATCTTGGCGCTGACAGGATCACAACATGCGCCAGCACCACCGGCGTTTCCTACTGTTGAACGACACCCTTTGCGGCTGGTTTTGCACACACCACCTGTGACGAGGGAATTGTAGGAGAAGGCGATCGATGGGGATACACAGAGAAGTAAAAACACGAAGAGCCTGAGAAGAGGCCTTTTGAGAGACAAACAAAACATACGCATTCCTTTGATAAGTCAAAAGAGAGAGTCCATGCGATATTGTGAGCATGACTGCAGATAGACAACCTTGTGGGAGTTTGTTGACCGCTACATACGATGGTGGTCTTCCTTATATGGATAGAGCCGACAAACGCAAAATGTATGTTGAGATTATGTCTTTTGCGCCGGTTGTGCAAGATCGCTTTGTCTCACGCCCGGCCGAAGACGACGTTAGGGGGGAAATTGCAATCACTGAGAAAAGCTGAAGCGAGATTCATTTTTGTATGAAACTGCCTTGACAGGGTGGGGGGGGATCTGCTAGAAAGCCTAGCGTAATGAAAACTATACTAGCTCTTGTGTAGGTGTATCATTTTCCGTCAAGAGCTACAAAAGGAGAAATACGATGAGTGAAGTAAAGAGCACATTCGAGCAAATCCAAGAGCGTTTTGATGCTGGTGCTGATCTTGGCGATCTCGCTGCAGTGTACGTCTTCAAATTGGGAGATGACGCTGGCGACTGGACTCTCCGTATCGCAGACGGAAAAGGTTCTGTTGAAGAAGGCGCAGCCGAAGACGGAACATGTACAATCAACGTCTCCGCTGAAAACTTTGTGAACATGGTCAGCAAAAAAGCCAACCCACAAATGTTGTTCATGACTGGTAAACTCAAAGTCACAGGCAACATGGGACAGGCACTCAAGCTGCAAAAAGTCCTCGGGTAATGTCTGCATGCTCCCCTTGCAAGGTATTCGAATTCTCGATCTGACGCGGCTGCTACCGGGTCCTCTGTGTAGCTTGATGTTGGCAGATCTGGGCGCTGAGGTGCTCAAACTCGAAGCCCCGCAAGGTGGTGATTATGCTCGCTGGTTCCCTCCTCTTCGTGAGCAGATGAGCGCGGCGTTCGCCGCGCTCAACCGCAATAAACGCTCCCTCTCCCTCGATCTCAAACACCCCTCTGCTGTCGAAGCCTGCTTACGTCTCGTCGAACAAGTCGACATCGTTATCGAAGGATTTCGTCCTGGTGTGATGGAACGTCTTGGGCTCAGTTACGAGACGCTCAAGGCACGTAATTCCGGCGTGATCATGTGTTCGATCTCTGGCTATGGTCAGGACGGTCCGATGGCGCAACGTGCCGGACATGACTTGAATTACCTTGCACGTTCAGGGCTGCTGAGTCTGTTTGGTGCGCACACGAATGAGGCGCCTTCGATGCCTGGTGTGCAGATCGGCGATATCGCAGGTGGTAGTTATCAGGCCGTCTCCAGTATCCTCGCGGCGTTGTTCCGGCGAGAACGCACTGGAGAAGGTGCCCACTGTGATGTCTCAATGACAGAGGGATTGTTGCCCTTTTTGTCGATGGAGTTCGGCAACTTGAACGCCTCTGAAGAGGTCCCCATTCGTGGCGATGACAACATCTTGCGTGGTGGGATTCCGTGTTACGGGATCTACCAGTGTGGAGACGGAAAGGCGCTCTCTGTCGGCTCACTCGAACCAAAATTTTGGATTCAATTTATCAATGTGCTAGGACTTCCAGCGCTCGCAAGTGAGCAGATGGAGACAGGTGCAGGGAAAGAGCGGGTCAGGGCACAAGTCGAAGCTGTCTTGGCCCAAAAGACCCGAGATGAGTGGCTGGAGATCTTTGCGACGATCGACGCTTGTGTCGAACCTGTGCTTACACTCGATGAGCTGGCAGAGGATGCACATTTTGTCGAGAGAGGTGCGTTCCAAACACATGAACATCCAACAGAGGGTTCATTTGTGTTACCACGTTCACCGTTCCGCATGACTGACGCTGAGCCCCCTGCGCACGTCGGGGCACCTGGTTTGGGAGAGCACACAGTTGACATTCTCAAGGAATGCGGTTTTGATGACGAAGAGATCGAATCATTGCGCCAACAAGGGTGCATATTGTAGTCGTGGCAACAGAGCCGAAGATGTCGGACGAAAGGAATGTTGGTAATGCGGAGTCGGTGGTCTTTGTCGATAGGATTGTTGGTCGTGGGGTTGTTGGTTGTGACGCTCCCTGCGTATGGATACATCCTACCTGCCAAGTTTTTTTTGAGTCAGCTCCTCAAAAAACGTAGCGTCTTTGGGGATATGAAGATCAAACAGACGACAACGCGCTTCATCAATGGTCAAAAGACATCGTTTGACGAACATATTTACATCAGACTGCCCGGAAAAATCCGTGTAGAGCGATGGCAAGGTGGCAAGCGCACACGCGTCGCACTGTACACCCAAAATACGGCGTCGATCTGGTCGGCTGGTGGGCAAACAAAGAGCGTCCCACGCACTCCTCAGTTTCGTTTTGATGTGTTCGCGACCTCTCTCTCTGGGACTTCTTTTGGGAGTCTGCGTACGCTGCTCTCCAAGATGAAGATCTACTACAGGGGGACGTCTGTTTGGAGTCGTGACAGTGATTATCGCCTCCAAGATCGCGTACACTTTTCATGGTTTGGGAGAGGACCCGCTGTGATCTTTGGTGCGGCTCACAACAACCGCAAGAAAAACCAATTTTGGATCGACAAACGTACCCTCTCACCCGTTCGCTTTATCGTCCGAAAGAATGGGAAAACGGGTCCTTTATGGGATGTGTCATTTCTGGATTACTTTTCGAGCGCAAAAGGTCGCTCCTTTCCAGGTCGCACAATCGTCCGTAAAAATGGCAAACTCTACTCTCGCTCACTGACCTACCTCGTCAAGACGAATGTCTCCATCCCCAATCGCCTGTTTTCACAAGTCCCCTAAAACTCTTTTTCGTCCCTGACAGGTTGTGTCCTGTCCATCTGATATACTCCAAATGTGATTGTGGAGAGCGCTTGACTCTCCGGAAAACGATCGGCAGTGGTCTGTCGTATGGTGGGTGTTTATGGGTGATATGTTTACAAGTTTACCTCTCTTCGAGGATCTTTATCTCGAGGACACCTTTGGAGAGGAGGAGACACCATCTGAGCAGTTGATCGCGGAGGTTGCGCTCGATCTGCCACTTTACGAGACCTACCACTACATCGTACCAACCTACCTGCACGATCGCGCACAGCCAGGGATGCGTGTCCTCGCGCCTGTTGGGGGGCGTCGTTTGACTGGCTACCTCTTGCGCTTCTCTCCTCCTCCTGAGGGGATCAAGCTACGTGAGATCGAAGATATACTCGATGACGCGCCGCTCTTTGATGAAAAGACACTCGAACTGTTCGAGTTTTGTGCACAGTATCTGTTTTATCCTCTGGGGGAGGTGATCAAGGGCGCGCTGCCTGCTGGCATCAACGTCGAGAGCAAGCTGCTCGTCAAGATCACAGAGACTGGGAGAAATGCTTCTCAAAGTGGTCTCTTACGTGGTCCAAGAGGAGAGCTACTCAAACAACTCGCTTCCGAAGGGGAGCTGCCAGCTGCTCACTTGCTCAATATGACCTCTTCTGGACGGCATGTTCATCTACGAGAGCTCGAACGGGACGGGTTTGCCGAGCTTCGTAACACGTTGACAAAGCCTCGTAACCAGATGAAAAAGACCAAGCTGTACAAGATCGTCGAGGGGGTCTCTCTCGCAAGACGTACACAACTGCTCAAGAAAGCCCAAAAGCAAACGGATGTGTACACCGCGATCGAGGAGAAGGGGGAGTTGTTATGGCCAGATATCCGAGAGGCCTTTGGTCAGGTTCGTGGGATCTTGCGTTCTCTCCTGCGAAAAGGCTTGATCGACGTTGAAGAGCGCGAGATCTCTGCCGATCCGTTCTTCTCGCCTGTTGAGCAACGAGACACCAAACCTCCTCTCACAGAGCAGCAACAAAAAGTGATGGACACGGTTCTTCCTGGCGTTGATCAAAAGATCTTCCAGCCATTTTTGTTACACGGCGTGACTGGGAGCGGGAAGACTGAGATCTATATGCGTCTGATCGAGCACATGATCTCTCTCGGCAGACAGGCGATCGTGCTGGTCCCTGAGATCTCCTTGACACCTCAGTTTGTCTCCAACTTCCGCGCTCGCCTCGGCGACAACATGACTGTTTTACACAGCCGGTTGAATGAGCGTGAGCGGCTCTCTCAATGGTGGCGTATTCAGCGTGGCGAAGTGCCGATGGTCATCGGTGCGCGTTCTGCGATCTTCGCGCCGTTTTCCGATCTTGGCGTGATCATCGTCGATGAGGAACAGGAGACCTCGTACAAACAAGAAGGGCGTTTTCCGTATCATGCCCGCAATCTCGCGCTGGTCCGTGGGAAGCTGACCAACGCGACGGTGATCTTAGGTTCTGCGACGCCGGCGATGGAGAGTTACTACAACGCGACACAGGGAAAGTGGGGCTACCTCGAAATGCCCGAGCGGATCAGTGGACGCAAGCTCCCCGAAGTCGAGCTTGTCGATCTCAAAGAAGTCCCCGAACGTGTCGGAGGTATTCTCTCTCCTCAGCTGATCGAACGTATGGGAGAGACGCTCTCAAACAACGAACAATGTATCCTCTTTCTCAACCGTCGCGGCTACCACTCTTCCTTTGTTTGTGGTGCGTGCGGTTTTGGGTTCAAGTGCCAACACTGCTCTGTGAGTCTGACACATCACCGAAACCAGGGCTTGCTCGTCTGTCATTACTGTGGGTACGCAGAGCTGATCCCCGATCGTTGTCCCGATTGCCAAAGCGATGAGCTCGATCGTTTGGGGCTTGGTACGGAGAAGGTCGAGGAGATTGTGCGGGCGGTCTTTCCGGATGCAAATGTCGAACGAATGGACCGTGACACAACGGGTCGCAAGGGGGCGCTTGAGAGCATGGTCGAGCGCTTTGGGCGTGGTGAGACAGATATCTTGATCGGTACACAGATGTTGGCGAAAGGGCACGACTTTCCAAATGTCACACTCGTCGGTGTTTTGTTAGCCGATATGGGGCTCAACTTACCGGACTTTCGCAGCGCTGAGAGGAGCTTTCAGCTGCTCACACAGGTCGCGGGTCGCGCGGGACGTGGGAAGAAAGCCGGGCGTGTTTTGATCCAAACATTTAACCCTGAACACCCTAGTATCCAGCTCGCGATCAAGCACGATTACAATCAATTTTACCGTATGGAAGCTCCTCTACGTCGAGAGATGGGGTATCCTCCATTTGGTTGGCTCGTCTCGATCCGGTTTGAGGGACTCGACGGGGAGATGGTTCGTCATATTGCCGAGGAAATCGGGAAGTCTGCATGTGATAGACTGTACTCGGGGCGTTTTCCTGGCGTCGTCTTTTTGGGGCCAGCGCCAGCACCTGTCGAACGGATCAAGAAGAGATTCCGGTGGCAGATGTTGTTTAAGGGGGCAGAGAGACGGACATTGCATGCGATTATTTGGGAACTCTTACGCGATGAGATCTCATGCTTTGCACGTAGCGGTGTCAAAATCACAGTGGATGCAGATCCTGTGCAGATGTTGTGAAAATCTTCCCGATATGTGGTAGGATGCATCTCGTTGTGTTGTTGGGTGATGGCATCGCGCTGCGTTTCTAGACACAAATATCCCAAAAACACCTGTAAATCCGTACCCTGGCAACCTTTGAAGTGGAAGTGAGTACATGGAACGAGATACCATATTGATGTTGGACACCCAGATGCATCGGGGAGGCATTCTGGAACAAGGGCTCAATAGTCGTGGGCTCAATGTCTTTCGGACATCGAGGAGTCGTGAGGCGAGCAACCTCTTGCGCGTGCTCAAGCCTACATATCTTGTGATCTCTCTAGATGGAGAAGGGCAGGAGTTTTACCAGCGCTTTGTGATCGCAGGTCGGGCGAGCCAAGCCAAGTGTATCTTGCTCTCCGATCGCTCTGACGCGAAGGGGCGAGATGGTGATGTTGTCTTAAGTGCGCAGCTACCGCCTTCTCAGCTTGTCAGTCGGATCTATCAACTCATCCGCGATGAGAAGACCGATCAGACCATGGCCTCACAAACGGACTGGCGCAATGAAAATGAGGACGTCGGAGAGGCGACGCTGATTCAACCAACACAACCACCACAAGTGGCGTCCACTGCGCCTGCACAAGCGAATCCCCGAAACTCTCGCGAGTGGAAGGGAAATCTCGCCCAGCTTGATGTCGCGAGATTGTTCTCTATCCTGATGCGCCGTCGTGCCTCAGGGAAGTTGCTGCTCTCTCGTGAGTCTGAGACCCGTCGTATTTGGTTTATCAACGGTACCATCGCGACCGCAGAGTCCAATCAAGCGCTACGCCAGCTTCCACTCATGTTGTTGCAAGAGGGGCTCTTAAGCCGCCGGCAGGTCGAGCAATATGCTGAAGTGCTCGCGAGTCCTCTTCCTGGTGAACGGTTGTACGAGTTGAGACTGATCGAGCGCGAACGTATCGAGTCCGTCAACCGATTGTATGTGAATCTTACCGTGCGTTCGAGCTTTGGCTGGGAAGAGGGTGGTTTTGTCTTTTTGCCTGGCGCAGAAGATCTGCCTGGACAGCCCATGTTGATCGAGCTTCCGCCTGTCTTGTTGCAGGGGATCCGAGATGGGTACCACGGTGATCGTTTGTTGCGCATTTTAGGGTCATCATCACGTGTTCCACAATGGCTCACACAACAAAGAAACGATATCCCTATCCCCCTCAATACACTTGACTCCAAAATCATGAGCAGCATCGATGGGCGGATGTCTCTCGATGCACTCAGGCGTTATCTCGGCGTTGAGCCGGCTTTGTTATATACATTGGTCTACACGTTGATGGTGCTCGGCTATCTGACGATGGAAGATACACCTGGAGAGGGACGGGCCTACGGTAACAGCTTTGCTGGTACACAGCCTCCTACACTTGGGACACGCACTGGCGCTAAAAAAGACGAGTTGTATGCGCAACAATTGCAGGCAGCCGAGAGAAGAGGGCGGCGGACGCAAGGACCCAACAAGACGATGTTGTTTGGTCAGGAGACGCCACTGCCCAAGCCCCGGACTCGTACACCTCAAGCGCGTCGTCGAGGCGATGTCCAGACACCTGTGAGCCTCGATGTGTTCCAGGGGACATCTCCATCCATGGAGCCTCCTGGCGCGAACCGCTCTGAGACACCCAGCCCAAACCAGAGAAATCAACAGACTCCGACCGGGGCACCTCCTTTTTCAACGATGCCACCCAAAAATCCAGGCTCGTTGCGAGCGCGTCCTCCCACGATGAGCTACCGCGCAGTCCTCCCCCCCAATCGTGGTCGGACCCGACAGCCTACAGAAGGTGAATTCCAAGGCGTCGCACGACCCGGTGAGGTCAATCAGGCACAGCTGCAAGTCGCAAAGCAACAGATCGAGCAAAAGTATATGCAGATCATGACTGAGAACTATTTTCGTATCCTTGAGGTCGAACAACACGCAAATGAGCTCGAAATCCGCCGAGCTTATCAACGTACCAAACAAACGTTTGCTGACGGTCGCTTTTCTCCTGCTATTCTGGAGAAGGTGCGTGAGCAACTTCGCGAAATCCAACAAACCATTCAAGAAGCATATGAGGTCCTTGGTGATCCTACTCTGCGCAGTCGCTACAGTGGGAATCTTCGAGGTTAATTGAAAAGGTAGTAGACTAATGGCCCATCTGGATATTTTGTTGTATCCACACCCCGTCCTTCGAGAAAATTGTCAGGAAGTTGAGGAGGTCAATGACGACATCCGAGAACTTCTCGACAATATGGCTGAGACTATGTACGCCGCACACGGTGTTGGTCTCGCTGCACCACAGATTGGCGTCGCCAAACGCATCATTGTGATCGATGTCGAAGCCAAAGGTGAACAACTCATCGAGCTGATCAACCCAAAAATTGTCGAATTTCGTGGCAAGAAAATCAAGCAAGAGGAAGGATGTCTTTCGTTTCCTGGCCACTACGGTGGCGTGACTCGTCCCGAAGAGGTCACTGTTGAGGCGCTTAACCGGGATGGAGAGACATTCACGGTTGAGGGTTCGGAGTTGTTGTCTGTTGCACTCCAACACGAGATCGATCACCTCAATGGTGTGCTGTTTATCGATCACCTCTCTCGTCTGAAGAGGGGACTGATCGAGCGCAAAATGCTCAAAACGGTCAAAGGACAAACACATCCCGTCCGTCAGGTGAAAAAGTAGTGAGTTGGTGGCGTATCATTCTCGTATTCATCCTGTCCTTCTCTGTCAGCTCCTTCGCACAAGCAGCTGGCGAAGGCATCGATGTTGTCGGTTCCATTCCATCATGGCAAACCCCAGAGACTGTTGGGGTCGCAGCACTCGGGAGAGGAAGCGCAGGGACCGCAAATGGAGATACAACCACTGGTCTGTATCTCAACCCTGCTTCGCTTCGAAAATACCTGAACACATACGTCTTTGAGGGAACATTTTCATTTCATCCTTCTGCTGATAGTCGGGTCTTTAACGTCGCTCTCGCCGACAGTAAGAGCAACGCCTTACTCGCAGCAGGACTCGCCTATTCTTTTTTCTCAGCACCACGTGAAGATGACGGGGAGAGTAATGTGCTTCTCGGCCACATGGTACGTCTTGGTCTAGGGATGGATTGGCGAAGGACGTTGTATGTCGGGATCTTGCTCAAGTACTTCTACGTGTCTCGACCCTTTAAGCTCGACAATTACGGCATTAACGCTGATGTAGGTGTCATCTATGAACCACATCCGTGGTTTAGCCTTTCGTTGGTTGGCTACAACTTGTTGTACAACGACGACAACGAAATTCCGATCTCGATGGCCGGTGGGATCGGAATTGGGGGAGATACTCCTTTTCGAGCCTCGATCGATGGGGTGGTCGACTTCCAAAGCAAAGGCGAGCCAGGATACGAGTTGCGAGTAGGGATTCAGTACACCTTTGTCGATATCTTCACGATCCGCGCGGGCTACCAACTCGATCAAGTCAGAGATCGACGTCCATTTACCCCTTGGTTGGACGAGACTGCTCGTGAACTCAGCCACTTCGTCTCTGTTGGGATTGGCCTTCGTTACGCGATGGTGGGACTGGATATCAGCTTCCGCCAACAGTTGGACGCAGGCACTTTGAGCAACAATCGGTATCTAGGCTTTTCTCTCCAGTTTTGGCCCTATGGGACAAGGCCGAAACGTGGACAGGGTGGGCCACGTGATATTCGTGCAGGCTCAACACAATACAGCGGTGGACGCTAAGTCACTCCCTCCTATCCACGATCTCCACACGATACTTTTATCCAATATTCATGCATAAACAAAGGCTTAGGGGATAAGTAGAGCGTTGTCTCTTTGGCTTGCGTGAGCGTCTTGCCTTTGGGTACACGTGTGCCTTTGACGTTGGCGCGATGTGTTGATTTGCTGAGGGGGAGATCTGAAGAGGAGCAAGAGGGGGGTTCGGGGAGCTTACTTGATGGAAGCTTCGTAGATTTCTTTGACGAGGGAAGGTGTGACGTAGGGGTTACGTGAGTTGGTGCCTGCCCAGTTGTTGAATCCTTTGGGTCTCCAAAGGAAGTCGGGGTTTTTGGAGATCCAACCGCTGTTCACAGCTTTTCCAGAGGAGGGATCAGTCTCAACCCAGTAACGGTATGTTTTGGGCCAGTCAGAACCATCCATGTACACGTCTGTTTCGAAAAACTTAACGTTGTCTGGATTGTTGATTTCGCCGTGGTGACCGCGAAGTTCTTCGACATTTGTGTTGTAGGGAGCGTCGATCTCGGCTCTCTCGGCTTTCCAGATGTTGGAGTTCCATACGTGGTCACCGGAGTCGTGGTCGTTTGCCATTGCGCGTCCGGAGCCGAGCCATTCTTCGAGGGTGTCTGCCCAGAGGGAGGGCTCCATGTCTTTTTTATCTTCACGTGCGAGGTGTTTGATGTCGCTTGCGTTGAAGGTTTCCACTTCACCAGTCGCGAAGTCACGGAATTTGACCTCTTTGTCGACTTCGTTAAGGACCATGTAGTCGCCGCTCCAGCGCCACATGTCATTTGTGCGGAACTCAACATCGTTGGTTTCGAGTTTTCCGCTGATTTGACGTCCGTCTTTGGTGACGAGGATGTCGGGCTTGTTGTCGTAGCGGTTTCCGACGAAGTCGCTGCCGATAGATTGGCTGTCAGCGACGACTGTGAGGAGTCCACGGATGTCTTGTTTGGTGAAGGTGACACCGTCGAGAGTGACGTCGCGTTTGGGATCTTCGAACAAGATCCCGGCGAGCGCAACTTTGTCACAGGAGCCCCACCAACCGACGTCCATTGTTTCAGATGCTTTCCCATCACTACGAGCGTTGGTCAGGATGACTTCGCGTTTCTCTTCGGTGGTGAGTTTTGTACCATCTTGTTTGAAGTAGTTGACGACTTTTTGCCCGTCGACATCTTCCATTTTGCGGGTGAGGACTTCGTCACCGAGTTTGGGGACAAAGCTGTGACGGCTGTTGGTGGCCGCGAAGTTACCTTGTGCGTCGAGGAAGTCGGCTTTGACGCCGGAAGTGATACGTCCATCACCATCGAAGTCGACACCTGTCGTGACCTCTGCGTCTGTCTCCTTGAGTTTGGAGTCAGGGATATAGTGGCCTTTGTTGTTGTTTTCGCCGATCAACCAGTTGAGTGCGGGTTTTCTTTCAAATTCAAGTGCTTTTGCACCGGATTCGTTACCACGAGCGTTGCTGAGTTGGTCGAGTTTGTCGAGCGCGCCGCCAGAGGCCCAGAGGTTGCTTTTGACATCGCCATCGGGGTTTCTGCTGTTTCCAGCCATGGGCCAGTAAGTGGTCGTCCATGTTTTGGCGTCTGCGATCATGGTGAATTGCTCGGGATTGGTGCCGCGCATGATCTCAGTCGCTGCGTTGAGGCCGTCTTTGTCGCTGTCTTTTGTGAGCATTGCGTCAAAGCCGACTTCTTTGAGGGTTGAGAGGACTTCTGCGCGGGCAGCTTTACCCGTTTGTGCGCCTTCTTTTTCAGCGAGTGTGGCGAAGCGTTTTCCGTAGGGCTTGAAGAACTCAAACATACGGTCTGCTTTTTGGTCATCGCTGAGTGAGGGGTGGCCGACGAGCTCGTCGCGTGCTGCGCCGAGGTCTGTGCGGAGTGCTTCGTTGAAGGACGCGAGATCTTTGATGTCATAGACATTGCCACGAAGGTCGCTAACGTCTTTGAGAGGAGCTGTCTCTTGGGGGATCTCAACACCGAGTGTTTGTGCGAGCTCTGCGCGTGCGCCAGCGTCCATTTTGTCGCCAACACGGTTGAGGACCATAAGCAGCTCACCGCGCTCGTGGCGGGTGATGGAGCCTCCATCATTTGCTGCGTCGATAATCTTTTGGAGATCACCGCGGCTGACATTCTCATCTGCAAGTGCTTCACCGACTGCCGCGCTCAACTTGTTGTCGCGGATATAGACGGAGGGCATGGGGATCGATTCGCCAGAGGAGAATCCCAAGGCAGAAGCCATCTTTTGCTTTGCGTCACCTGTGAATTTGTCGCTGTGTTTGTAAAGCAACCAATTCAGTTCATTTTTTTCGAGATCGGTAATGCGTCCGCCGTCATTCGCAGCGTCGAGCAATTTGTCCACGTCATTTTGGGTGATCTCTGTGTTGTTTTGCATCTCTGCAAAAGCTCTCTGCAAACCACTGTCACGCATAGTAAATTTGATGTTTGACATCGTCTGATTCCTTTCTGATAAGGGGAGAAAGATGGATGTGGAGAATGTCGATCTTCTTGCGTGTAACACATGATGAATCCAATGAAAATCGATCTTCTGCCTTGAAAGTTGGAACGCATTATAGCAACTGATGTGCGCTTATGTAAGGATTATTTTTCGACATTTTATAAGTGTTCTGAAAATATGTACTTTTCTTGCCACGACCTATGTGACTATGCAATCCACCTCGTGTTTGTGATGGCTTCTTGGTGTTCTCCTCTGGTTGTTTGCTTTCGTTTATGCTATAGACTGTAACCATGGACTGACATATGTGCAGGCGATGTCGGAGGGTGTCAAATATAAATGATATGGACTCGACACATCCAAAACGATTTCCATGCTACAAAAAACCAACGGACGAAAGAACAAGGGTGAACCTGAATCAAGTGAGCCGTGAACGGTCGGAGATCCACGACGTGGTTTTTGATGTGAGGAGCAAAAAGAATGGCTCTTGGTGAGACAATAGGACAATTATTCGGAAAGAGTGGGGGAAAACAAACCCTGTTGACGCTTGGAGAGAGCGCGCTATTGCGTGGGCGAGGTGATGAAGCCGAGGCCCGTTTTCAGGCGATCTTAGAGACGTATCCAGAACATCGTCGCGCGAGGATGGGATTGATGGAAGCCTGGCTCTGTCAGGGGAAGTCCGATCTCGTCCTTGACACCTACGACAAATTGCCAGAACAAGAAAAGACGATCTTCGACGATCAGTTCTTGCTTGCGTTGTCTTTACAAGTCGGAAGCCTTAAGCGCGACGGCTATTTACGCTGGCTACAAACTCCAAGGCAGGGCTCCGATCGACATGCCGCTATCGCCCATCTCGCGAAGACATTTGCGAAGTGCGGGATCTTCTCCATTCATTGGGCCGAATCTGCGATTCGTAGGCTTGAGTTTCAAGAGGCTGAGCAAGCCCTCCGACAGATGAGAGACGCCCAACCTCCTCTCTCCGAAGAGCGCGTCTCTACGTTGTACGCAAAGAGAGATGCTGTCCTGCTCAAGGATCACCCCGAAGTCGTCCATCTCTTGGAGGAATGTCAGGCGCTCGATGAACCACATGAGCGCTTACGACGACTCGAACCCGTTGCGATCAAACATATGTCTATCGCCGCTCTTCAACATGATACTGGGGTGGCGTTTTTTGACTGTGGACAACCCGAAGCTGGTATCCGCTTTCTCAGCCGGGCTGTAGGTTGTAACCCCTACTGGGTCAATGCATGGCTGAACCTCGGTCGCGTCTCTCTTGCTGCCGAGCGATATGTCCGCGCGCGGGACGCTTTTCAGCGCATCTTGATGTTGTTTGAGTTTCCATGGGTCCGTGATGTCTACGGAAACATCGATGATTTCATCTCGAATCACCCCGAGAGACCCCACGTCGAAGCTGGACTGGATCGTGCTCAAAATGGCGACTACTATGGAGCTGCTGAGTCTTTTCGTGTCGCACTCACACACAACCCCGACGCACCCTTCCTGATCTTCCTCCTCGCACACGCGCTCTTCGAGACGGCCAATTATACAGGCGCGCTCTCTTACCTCAAAACACTCGTGCAGATCGACGATGACAGCGTCTCCACAGAGGAAAAAGAGACTTGGAGACAGCTCCTCGAAGTGTGTACACATCAATGTGTGCGCAAACAACTCAACAATGACGAAGCCGACAAATCCGTCGAGTTGCTCGAAGATATACTCTCATTGCTTCCCTCTTTGCATGCCCTTCGCGAAGAACTTCAACTCGTCAAGCGCGTCATAGATGATGATCTTCAGTTCGAAGCATTCGATGCTTACGAGCAAGCACATGCCTGCTACGAAGATCTCACTCTCGAAGCCAGACTCGAACACGTCAACCGTGCCATCGAGCTACAAAGTGATTTTGTAGAAGCTTACATCGCGAAAGCCGTCTGGCTCTCCGAGCAAGGTGAGTTGGAGTATGCGTTCCTCGCACTTGAAGAAGCTGAACGCCTTCGTCCCGATTCATGCTCAGTCTCTTTTCACAAGGCCTCCATCGCTTTCCTGCGACAGGAAACCGAACAGGCGATGACGCTCTGGCAGGCGTGTGTGGATGCTGGACAGGCTCCTTGGAGTGAGGCGGCCGCGAGAAATATCGAGGCGCTCTCTTCCTCTTCGATGTGTCAAATGGTTCTGGCCATTCTGCCTCAACATCGACGTGTGAGTGAGTTTGCACCTCCAGGGATGAGCACCTCCGCGGTCTCTCCACAACCCGCAGCAAACAAAGCACCGCTCAAACCGATCTCCAACGACCTCTTCGAGATTCCGCTCTCCGGTGATAGCAACCCTGCGTTGCCACCAGAGAAGGTCCGTGAGTTGATCAAGGAGCAAGCGGTCCCAACACTTTCACAGGTCAATCCTCTCGACGATGTGGATAGTCCATCTTCATTCGCTGATCTCAAGGCAACACCTCAAAACGAGATGTTGCACACTGCACGCACACAAAACCCCACGCGGGATTTCTTCGAGGATGATGTCGCCTCCAACGAGTCCAATGAGTACGACTCACTGCTCGGTGGTGGTGAGAAGGCCGAGAGCTCGCCGCTCGTCTTTGGTGGGGACAATTTTGGTCCTCCCATCGAGCTCGATGCACCACCTGAGGCTGTGGCACCCTCTGAGGAACCCGAACTTCTCGATGTTCCTGACGAACCTGTCGAAGACACACCTGCTCCTATCGAAGACATACCTGCTCCTGTCGATGACATACCTGCTCCTGCCTTCCTTGACGAAGCAGATGAAACAGGCGGCGATGTTCTTGATGGTCCACCAGAACCACCAGCCGCTCTCGAAGAGAGTGTCGCTGTTGTCGATATTCCAGATGGTTTGTTTGGAGGGCAGGAGAAGGCTGAGGAAGTCGAGGACATCCCAGACACAGGCTTTTTTCCTCCCAGTCCATTTGCCACTCCAGTCCCTGAGACCGAGCCGGTAGAGGAGGAGCGTGAGCCAGAGGAAGCCGAACAAAAGGTCGACTCCGAGGACATCGAGCAGGATGTTATGGCGACACAAGCGCCTGTGGAAGTCTCCGAAGAGGAAGCAGAGGAAGCGACCTCTGCTCCGGATGAAGAGCTCGCGACGTTACCTGCGCCGACGCCTCCACCTGCGACATTGCCACCGCCGACGCCTCCACCTGCGACGCTGCCACCACCAACGCCGCCACCTTCGACATTGCCACCGCCGACACCGCCACCTGCAAGCGTTGCGCCTGTGAGTGATGTGCCTGCGACGTTGCCGGCTCCAACACCGCCACCTGCGACATTGCCACCGCCGACACCGCCACCTGCGAGTGCGGCACCTGTTGAAGAGACCCCCGCCGAGGTCGAGGAAGAGCCAAAAGCACCCTCTTCACCTTCGCTTGATGCGTTGGATATGTTCTCGGGTGGAGGGAGTGGGGATGATGATCTGCTCTCTTCACTGTTTGACGCGATTGACAATCTCGAAAAACCGAAGTGAACAAACCAACCAGCTTCTTCTCTGCCTGCCTGTTCTAGACCTGAACCTATCGTTGCAAGTGAAAATCGATATAAGGCTCCAACTCCAATTCATCGAGCATCCGAATGATTTTTTTCGCTGAGTGTGGAAGATCGGGGCGTGGTGTTTTGTGACTGGATTGCATGAAGTGTCTGTATTGTTCGACTTGTTGTAGGGGCGCAGGGTGTGTAATGAGTTGTTTCCTTTGCTTGGGATCATTTCGGGTGGGCCAACACAAGAGCAGAAGTTTGGAGAGCAGTGGGGTGAGGCGTTTTCTAGAGCCGTGAAGGCGTGGGAGTATTTTTTGTAGTAGTTGTTGATCAAAGACCCAGGCGATGGATTCAGCGAGAGGTTCGAGTCGATGATGGTTTTCAGCGAAGTCCATCACCTCTTGGACGAGTCTCAATCCAAAGGCGAAGCCGTGTTGTTCGAGCAGCGCGAAGAGATCGTCGAGGATGGCGGCGAGCTGTACGATGGCCTCCGGAGGAAGGGTCAGTTGTTCGAGAGAGTAGGGGGCTGTGAAGCGACCTTGTCTGATAAACGCCATGCGTTGTTGTGCGAGTCGTGGTGCGGAGTTGGAGTAGTTGTGAGTTGAACGTCTGTAGAGTTGGCTGAAAAAAGCAGCAGGTGAGGGGCTCTTGACTTCGATGACGTTGGCGCGGTCGAGGACTTTTGGACTGAGTCGATGGGTTGTCTCGTCGATGTTCACGGTCCCTGTGATGTACAGATTGGGAGGGACAGGTAACGTCGGAGGGAGCGAGAGCAGATCGTAATATGGATCGACAACGCGGATCGTATCGGGCTCATCGTGAAGATGCAACATGGCTTGGTCGATGAGTTGTCCTTCAGCGTCGTAACGTCGACTCTCCATCACGCTTAAAAAATCGGAAAAGTAGTACTCCACACGTGCGAGATTCATCTCGTCGAGGATGGCGAAGTACGGGTTGTGTGGGTCGTGGTGCGCGCGCAGGAGGAGCTGCAAAAAGGGCGTGCTGCGATAGTGAGCTGTCAGGGTGTCGTAATACCCTAGCAGTCCGTGTGGATCGAGCCAGTTGGGTCTGACTGGGATCAGGCCGATGTGTGGGTTACCTGTGTGTTGTTCAGCGTCTTTGGTGAGAAAGTGGGCGAACATCTGTGCGAGCTTTGTTTTGCCTGTCCCTGCGACACCTGTCAGGATCACAAAGGGTCTGGTTTGTAAGGAGAGGTAGTAGGTCCTGATCAGATCGGCAGGGAAGTCAAAGGAGCGATGTCTTGCGTAGTTGAGGAAGTCGACACTCCACTCCCGTGCGGCGTCTCGCGATTGGAGATGGTCGTCTTCTGGGGTCAGGTTGGACATCTCGTCGGGAGAGGGAAGCGTCATGGGGCGGATATGTGGAACATCTGTATACACTCTATCCAAAAACCCATAGAGTCCGATACATTCGCTGATGATCTGCGTTGTCACACCTGCGACATCGTGCTGAAGCGCGAGGAGGGCGTCTCTTGGGATAAGTCGGACGACCACACCGGGCCTTTGGGTCCATTGTTCGATGGTCTGAGAGGGGGTGGTAAAGGGCAGGTGGGGGCCGCTCCAGAGCCGATAGTCATGTTGTAGAAGTGATTCCAGGTAGCGGTCACTTTTGCGATGAAAACGTTTGAGTTTGTGCGTAAAGCGTTTTCTCGTTTCGTGTTGTCTTTGATCGTGTCGGAGCGCAAACCCAAATCCAATCTCTGCACCTTCTTCCCGAAGGAGAAAGTAGAGCTGGGCGTCTTCTTTGGGTGCAAGGGACTGTCTTGAGAGCGTCCAGTAGAGGCTCTCTGGTAACTTGCCTCCTTGTAGTCCTTGACTGTAGCACTGCAAGTCATCCCGAAGGGAGCTGAGCGCATCGAGGACAAAGTCCGCGAGCTTTTGGAGATGTGTTTGCAATTCTTTCCCACGTTTGCGGACGATCGCTCTCTCTCCTGGTGAGCTCTCTTTTTGGTTCACGACCCGAGCTTGTTCGAGATAGCTTAACTCAAACTCGCGAAAGGCCAGGGAATCTGACCATTCGATGTCTTCCTCTCTTTGGTGGGACAATCTTTTTTCCTCTCTACGCGTTGTCGCGTGTGGTGGCGTTGGCGTATCCTACCATATATCTGATTTTCTTGGACGGGTTTCTTCTTGTTCTCTGGGCGGGATGGTGCTTCTTGCGTTGGACGTTTGTCTCTGTTGGTGCTGTGTGCGTTTTCGCATCTACTTGTTTTTGTGGTATGGTAGAGGCTGTCTTGCGAACCTGTTTTGTAATCGTTTGTAGCCAGCGCGGGTGTGTCGATGCAGTGTACTATTTGTCATGCGCAAAATATTCCAAGTAGTCGGTTCTGTCGAGAGTGCGGACAGCCTCTTTCTGGTGTAAAGAGCGCAAATGCGCCCTCTGACCCATCGTTGACGCCTGCGAGTTTGAAACCAGAGCTCGTGCAGCTACTTAGAGAGTTCGCGCCTTCAAGGGGAGAGGGTGGTATCGCTGTCCATCTCGTCGGGCAAAACTTTCCTCTTGGGAATCATGAGCAGCTCACAACACTCCTTGATAAAAACCTGATTCGCCCAGATACACCTGTTTTCGAGCATGAAAGTGGACGTTGGTTTGAAGCCTCCCGGTTTCCAGGACAACAAGTCGCGCGAGTCTCCACTCCTACCCCACCTCAAAGCGACACGCACAGCGGCGGATTGGTCCTCGCAGCGAAGCTTGGACGTGAGGCCGAGCAAGCTGCATCTGCGGGTGAAATCGCAAAGGCGATCGATATCTACAAAGAGGTCCTCAACCTCAACCCTCGTTATCCACTTGTCAAAAAACGACTACGTGAGCTCAAGCAAATGCTTGGTGCCGAATTGTCTGTGAAGCCGGTCGATCAAAGAGCAACTGCCGAGGCGCTTAAGTTCGAAGACAACACATCCCATCTTGGCCCTGACGATCTGCTGGAGATGGAGGTCAACACCCACGCAGGCCAGGAGGAAGTTGATGTACTCTCTGGAAGGCGTCTGGTTGTCGAGCCCGAAGTTGCCGAAAATGACGCCTCTTCAAGGCAACGTATTGACCTCCGCTCAACAGTGGATATGCAGGAGAGACAAGATCTGAAGGCGACTGTCGACCTTACCCCCAAAGGTCAGCAGGAAGGGGACTTTGGAGAAGGGGAACAGCCCAATATGATGATCTTCACAGACAAACGTCATGGGCTCGATAAAACACAGCGCGATATCATCCTACCCAAAGAGGACGATCCTTTCGAAGATGACGATACCAACGCTGGGATGCCTTCCGTTGAAGACGTGTTGCACTCGACAAATCCATATGGAGGGCGTGATGGGTATGTCTATGACAACGCAATGCATTCGACTGGGGATTACGGTTCAAACGAGTCAAGGGTGTTGATGAACCATGCAACGATGGACAACCAAGCGCATCATCAGAAGGCCGCTGCTATGAACTCGCCGGCTCCACAGTCTATGGGGGAGTTGGAGCTACAAGAGCACGCGATGGCACCTTCGACGCCGACCCCCGTCGATCGTCTTGAGGTCTTTGATGGACACAACAGTTGCAAGACGATCCCTCTACCTTCCGATGTTGACGATGCCTATGTCCAGGGGCGTTGGGTTGTGATGCTCAAGGTTGGGGGGCGAGAGTTTATGGTGCGTGATATGTTGCGTGAACACAAGAACAGAACGTGTTCATTGGATTTTCCCTCTCATCGCGTGCTGATCCAGGACAAACAACTGATCTTTTTACACCAGGATGTTCAGCGTCTGTCTTTTTGGTCTCTGCCTCATGTAAAGAAAGTGGGGGAGGTGCTTGTCGGGAAGCGACCTACGGATATCGCATGTCTATACGACGGTCGCGTGTTGGTGACCAATTGTGACGATGGGACGTTGAGTCTGGTGCGTCTCTCTGGTGTTGTTTCCGAACAGCAACAGATCGCGGTGGGAGGGCGGCCTTACAGGATCGTGCATTGTGGGGAGAAGCTGATCATCTTGCATTATGGTGAGCATCGCGTCACATTGTGGAGAAATAAGCCCTGAACGGCTCTCCACACATAAAGGGACCACCAACATTTTGAGCGCGCAAACACAACCATTCGGCCTTTACATCCACACTCCTTTTTGTCTACAACGATGTCATTACTGTGATTTCTTTACGATGCCTCGTGTAGGGGAGCGAGATGAACAATTTCGTCCCTTTCTCGATGCGTTGGACAGCGAATTGCAGAGCCAACTGTCCTTGTTTGCTTCGCGGACGTTGCGCTCGATTTTTTTGGGGGGCGGGACACCTTCCTTGCTTAAGCCATCGGAGCTTGAGAAGATCTTTGAGGCCATACAGAAGGTGTTCTCTTGGGATGACACTTGTGAGGTCACGTTGGAGGTCAACCCTGACACGCTTGATCTCGACAAGGCGCGTGCCTTTCGTTCACTTGGGATCAATCGTATCTCGATGGGGTTACAGGCTCTCGATGAAGACGCACTTCGTCTACTTGGTCGAGAGCACAATATCGAGCAAGCACGTTACTGTGTGGATGTCGCGCGTGAGGCGGGATTTGATAACATCAACCTGGACATGATTTATGGCCGACCGAAGCAAACTCTCTCTGGTTGGGAGCGTGAGCTACAGGAGCTTTTGGAGTGGGAGCCTGAGCATGTGTCTCTTTACGAGTTGATTTTGGAGCCTGGCACGCCGATGACGAGGGCGGTCCGCAAGGGGGAGCTGGTGTTACCAGAAGAGGAAACCCGTTTGGAGATGTATAGACTCGCGCGTGAGCTGATGTGTGAAGGGGGGATGCAGTGGTATGAGGTCTCCAATTACGCCAAACCCAACAGAGAGTCCCGCCACAATCTGGACAATTGGCGAGGTGGGGAATATCTCGGTGTGGGTCCAGGTGCACATTCTTTTGGGTTATTGAGCCCGTGGGGAGAACGGCGCGCGAATCCTCGTAACCTTCCTCTGTATACGAGTCAACCTGACGCTGCACCCTGGCACCCACGCGAAGCTGAAGACGTCTGCAAAGATGCGCTGCTCAATGGGTTGCGATTGCGTGAAGGGTTCCAACACAAACCATTTCACGAGACGTATGGGCTCACTTTTTCAACACAAACATTGGAGAAGCTCCCCTCTCTTCAAGAGAGCGGTTATCTCGACGTAGAGGAGGAACGGTGGGTGCTGACTCCGAGAGGGATGGAGTTGTTGGATGCGATTCTCGTGTATCTCGATCCACAGCCGGCTGACTGAATCTCCCCGAATGTTCGAGGTATGTTTCTTTGACCTGATGCATCTCCTTTCAGCGGACCTTGCACCTTTGGTATAGATTGGTCTATCATGTGCGGCGATGTTGTCATGCTAGAGCAGGGGAGCGTCTAGATCTTCTACCTTGCTCATTTTCTTGTACATTTTTTTGAAAGGATGACCTGTGCTACAGATCCATGCTTGGTCACACACCGATGTTGGCCGCAAACGCAAGCACAACGAAGACTTCCTGCTCGTAGACCCGTCTGTTGGGCTCTTTGGAGTTGCAGATGGGATGGGAGGCTATGAGGCCGGAGAAGTCGCAAGCAAGATGGTTTTAGAAGGGTTGCAGCAAAAACTTCGCGAGCGACCCGAGCTGTTCTCCGATCTTGCACCACCAGGGACGTCCGAGAAATACCGACGTGATGTGCGTGACTTTCTTGATCGCTCCGTACAAGAATTGTCGTACCAAATTTTCAGTATGGCGCAGCGACAAGGTGGGGACTTCCGAATGGGGACGACGCTTTGTGCGTTGGTCACCTTAAAGAACATCGCTGCGGTCATTCATGTGGGTGATAGTCGCTGTTATCTCTGGAGGACTGGCCAGGTCTACCAAGCAACAGAGGATCACTCTCTCGTCGTTGAGCAGCTAAAGAGCGGCGTGATTACACCTGAAGAAGCAGCTTCTTCGCGTTACAAAAACGTGATCACACGTGCTGTTGGTATGGCTGATCGTTTACAGGTGGATCTTTTCTTCGTCGATCTCCAGGCTGGTGATCGCTTCTTGCTTTGTAGCGATGGGTTACATGGCTACTTTCGTGGTGACGAGCTTGGACACTATCTCGCCCAAGATGAGTTGGCCATCATCCCTCGCCAGCTGATCGATCTCGCCAACCAACGCGGTGGGAAAGATAACATTACCGGTATCGTCGTCTCCGTCGAGGGAGATGAGGAGGCTGACTTCGTCCGACAGGATACACAGATCAGTACAGGCGTACATGTGCTGCGTAGCAATCCGCTCTTTGCTTCTATGACTTATCCGGAGATCCTCAAGACACTGCCGTTGACGCTTCAACGTGAGTTTGGACCCGGTGATGTCGTGATGAGAGAAGGAGATCCAGCTACCCACATGTATATCGTAGAAGATGGGTCGTTGGATATCTTCCGCGAAGGTGAGCTTATCGCCAATCTGCAATCGGGTAGTTATGTCGGAGAGATGGGGATCTTTGATCGTGAACCCTGTTCAGCGACTGTGATCGCGAGAGAACCGACACGCTGTCTCGCGATGGCTGGAGATGCGTTGATGTCGTTGTTGAGACAAGAGCCCGATATTGGGTTCAAAATCCAGCAGAGTCTCATCGTGGCGTTGAGTCAGCGTTTGAGGGACACCTCACATGCGCTCGCGTGGACCCGGCAGGAGTGGCGCCGCTCGATTCCTCAAGGCATAGAGCCACCTTCACAATAACGCTCGCCCTCATCGATGTGACGACATGAGTGCGTTGGGCGCTCACCTCTTGACCCACCTTTCGGGTCCCTCTATAATCTTTGAATACGTACAAACCACAGGAAGCCCCCTCCTAACTTTCAGCTGTTCGGATACCCAAGGGCCCCTTCTTTTGTCCCCCGACACATTGGAGAAGGACGCAATGACCACCGGAAATACATCTTCGCAAGTTCTCGACGAGGCAACGACGACCGCGAACTCTGCGATTGTGATGAGTGACGACCGCCAAGCGATCGTCGAATTAGACCCTGACCACCCCGGATTTCGTGACGTCGCGTATCGTGAGCGACGTAACAAGATCGCACAAATCGCGGTCGAATACGAACCCGGCACACCTGTCCCTGATGCCCCTTACATCGAAGAAGAGCACCAAGTCTGGCAGACTGTCTGGGAGGGCCTCCAGCCCGCTCACCAAAAGTATGCCTGCTCCGAGTATCTCACGTATGTCTCGGCGCTTGATCTCCCCAAAGAGCGCATCCCTCAGCTCCGTGAGGTCTCCGAGAAAGTTCAGCAAATCAGCGGGTTCCGACTTGAGCCTGTTGGTGGCCTTGTCCAGCCCAAGGTCTTTTTGTCGACGTTGGGTCAGGGTGTGTTTCTCTCAACGCAATATATCCGCCATTATTCGACACCATTGTACACACCCGAACCAGACGTCGTCCACGAGTTGATTGGGCATGCTGGCGTTCTCGCCAGTCCCAAGTTTGCTGAGCTTAATCGTCTCGTCGGTGAAGCCGCGAGTCGCACCGAGACAGACGAGGAGATCGAACGTCTCGGACGTGTTTATTGGTACACTGTTGAGTTTGGTGTGCTTCGTGAAGAGGGCGTCGTCAAGGCCTATGGTGCGGGCTTGTTGTCTTCCTATGGGGAACTTGAAGCGATGAATAAAGCAGAGCTTCGTCCTTTTGATGTTGAAGCCATGCAAGCTCTCCCCTACGATGTGACGCAGTACCAACCTGTTCTCTTTTGTGCAGATTCATTCGATGAAATGTACAACACCCTTCACGACTTCCTCTCCAACTGGAAAGTCTGACGCCTACACCTTCCCCATCACACTCCATCTACTCATCTGCTAAGTCGTTCCCCTCAGCTCGTCCAACACACCACTCGCTCAAGCGTGGAAGTGTTCGCGGACGTCTTTTTCGTAGAATTGTTCGAGTTCTTCGAGGATTTCTTTGGCACGTTCGTGTTCGTTGGAGGGGAGCATGACTTTGAGCGTCAACAAGAGATTGCCGTCAGGTCGCGTTCCTTTGCCTTTGACGCCTTTGCCTTTGAGGCGCATCTTTTGCCCTGTTTGCGAGCGTGGTGGGATGCGCATCTTGACACTCCCTGTGGGGGTGGGGACATCGACTTGTGTGCCTTCGTAGGCTTCTTTGGCGGTCAACGGCAGCTCCATGAGTAAGTTGTTGCCATCGCGTTTGTAGAGGGGGTGGGAGCGGATTTTGACCTTCAAGAAGAGATCGCCTGGAGGACCACCACGTTTGCCCGCCGTACCTTGTCCGGAGATGCGGATGCGATTGTCTTCTGTCACACCAGGGGGGATGCTTACGTTAAGTTGTGTGCTGTTTGGGAGGGTGACGCTTTTTTTGCTACCCAAGACAGCGTCCAAAAAGTCAATCTCTATGCTTGTCTCTATATCAGCACCTTTGCTTGGGCCAGGTGGGCGTGGGTAGCTACGACCACTAAACATTTGCTCGAAGATACTGTTGATGTCAAAGCCACCTCCACCAAATGGGTTACCACCAAATGGATTGCCACCTCCCCATTGTTGGTATGCGCGTGCTTGCTCTGGATCGAACCCGGCACGTAGTCCATCCATGCCAAATTCATCGTAAAGCTTTCGCTTTTTCTCGTCTCCCAGGACCTCAAATGCCACCGCGACCTCTTTGAACTTGTCTTCTGCGGCTGTATCATTTGGGTTGAGATCGGGGTGGTATTTGCGCACGAGTGTTTTATAAGCCGCCTTGATCTCGTCATGAGAGGCTGACTTTGAAACGCCGAGTATTCGGTATAAGTCTTTCTGTTGGGACATGAGCTGTCTCCTCTCTCTATATCAAACACGCCTGATTTGTGTGGCGTGAAAGGTTTTCTCGTGAGGAAAACATAACGCTCAGGGAGCAAATGGCAAGAAAAGAGTGCGTATGTGAGGAGGGTCAGGCTGCAGGGGGTGCTTCGAGAGACCCGCCGGTCATGAGGATTCCAAGTTGAGTCTCTGTGGCCTCTGTGGCGTCGAGCTCTCCAACAAAGGAACCTTCGTACATCACGAGGATGCGTTGGCTCAACGCGATCAACTCAGGCAGCTCAGAGGAGAAGAGCAAGATCGCGTTGGGTTGTGACTGAAGTGAGAGGATGTGGCGATGTATCGACTCAATGGCCCCAATGTCTACGCCTCTCGTTGGGTGTGCGATCAGGAAGGCTTGTGCGGGTCTGCGGAACTCTCGAGCGACGACGACTTTCTGTTGGTTTCCGCCTGAGAGCGAGTGGACCGGGATGTCTACAAGGGCAGGCTCGATCCCGAAGTCTTTGATGGCTTCTTTTGTATCTTGTGTGAGTTGTTCATCATCGATCCAGAGATCGTGTTGCTTGTAGGTGTCTTCGAAGTGACGACCTAAAAGCTGGTTCTCTTTGTTCGAGTATGGCATGACCAGTCCGCGTCGCTGTCGATCTTCTGGGACGTGAGCGAGTCCGCGCTGCAGGCGTTGTTGTGTGGAGAGGGTGTCGATCGATTCGCCGTGCAAGGTGATCTTTCCTTGTTGGATGGGGCGAAGTCCGACGATTGCCTCGATGAGTTCACGCTGACCATTTCCTTCAACCCCTGCGATTCCGACAATTTCGTGTTCTCGGACTTGTAAGGAGACGTTTTTGACGACCTCAAGGCCTCTGTGGTCGTGTAAGGAGACGTTGTGAAGGGCGAGGACAGGGGCCCCAATCGATGGTGGTGTTGCTCTCTCTGGAGGGTTGAGGGGACGACCTACCATCTGCGTCGCGAGGGCTTCGAGGGTGTAGTGTTTGGTGTCACCTTCGGCGACCTTTTGCCCTTTTCGAAGGATCGTGACGCGATCGGCGATCGCCATGACCTCTCGGAGTTTGTGGGAGATGAAGATGATGGTTAACCCTTCATCGACGAGTTGTCTGAGTGTGAGAAAGAGGGCATCAGCTTCTTGTGGTGTAAGGACAGCAGTGGGTTCGTCGAGGATCAGGAGTTTGATCTGTCTGTAGAGTGCCTTGAGGATCTCAACACGTTGTCGTTCGCCAACAGAGAGATGCTCGACAAGTGCGTCTGGGTCGATATGAAGTCCGTAATCGTCGGACAGCTTTTTGACTTGCTCTCGTGCGCGCTCTTTGTCGATGTGTGGGCCGTGGGTAGGCTCGTGTCCGAGCACGATATTTTCCCACACGGTGAAGGAGGGGATGAGCATAAAGTGTTGGTGAACCATGCCGATCCCGTGAGCCATTGCGTCGGAGGCGGAGCGGAAGGAGACAGGCGTTTCTTCCCAAAAGATCTGACCTTCTGTGGGGGGGAGCATACCAAAAGCGATCTTCATCAGCGTCGATTTTCCCGCGCCATTTTCTCCAAGCAGGGCATGGACTTCGCCTTTTTGGACCTCGAAGTCGATCTCCCGATTGGCATACACATCGCCTGGAAAACGACAGGTGATCCCTTGCATACGTAAGAGAGAGGCGCTCATGGCGTTGTGGCCTCCTTTGTGGGGCGAGTGGCTGGTTGCTTCGGTAGGGGCGTGCGTTTGACCTGTTCGGGTTGTGAGGGGACGTATCGCTTGCCTTGGATGATCGCGAGGCGTGTACGCGCGAGCTGCTTCTGGAAATCCTTGGGGAGGCGCTTTCGGCTATAACGGCAGTCGGTCACGTCGACACCTCCAGCGGATAAACCGTAGCGGTATACACGGGGCTCAAAGCGCTGAAGCAGTGCGTTCTTGATGATCTCAAAGACTGAGATATCCACGCGCTTGAGCATGGAGGTGAGGACGGAGCCTGGGGCGACAGCGTCCTGGTTTCCGTCGACTCCGATGATGTAGCGTTTCTTCTCTATCGATGTTTGGCGTTTGTTCCACTCTCTGGCGGCTTTGATCGCGCCAAGTCCTGACGAACCAGAGGCGTGGAAGATGATATCTGCGCCGCGTCCGAACTGGGTAATTGCGAGCTTTTCGCCGCTGTCTGGATCGTGGAAGGCTTTGGGAGAGGCGCCGATATACCCACTGAGCACTTTGATGCTTGGCTTGGTGTCGAGAGCACCTTGTGTGAAGCCTGCCTCAAATTTACGGATCAGCGGTGTGTTCATCCCTCCGAGGAAGGCGACGACGTTTGTTCGGCTGGCGAGGGCTGCGAGAACACCTGCGAGATAGGAGCCTTCGTGCTCTTGGAAGACGAGGGAGGCGACATTGGGAGCGCTGACGACGGAGTCGATGATGGCGAAAGATTGCTTGGGATAGCGTTTGGCGACTTCTTTGACCGCGCGGGCCATGAGAAACCCTACGCCGATGATGAGGTCGTAACCTTGGCTCGCGAAGTTTTCCAGATCCCGACGTGCCGCAGCATTCTCTCTTGGTTCGGAGAAGCGGACCTGCACACCTCGAAACAGCTTCTTTGCTTGCATCAAGCCATGGTAAGCCGAGTCGTTAAACGATTGGTCTCCTCGTCCTCCTACAGAGAGAACGAGCCCAACACGAAATGTTTTTTTCTGGGTCGTGTGGTCCTGGAGCTGCTTGGAGGGGCGCATGAGTCCGCCCAACAGGACGAGAATAAACATCACCCATACACTGATGGGCCAAAACCAACGATTCATCAAAAAAGCCTCTTTGTGGTGTTGAGGTCGAGCGCCTCGTGTTGGAGATACCTGTTTGTGCTTGCAAACATCTCTATGTACACTTTTGGGTGATGGCTGGTACTCTCTTGAGGGTGCTGGAATCTTTGTTGCAAATGTGTTATATCACATAAGAATAAGGGTTGTCGCGCGAAAGTATGTGCACAAAGCTTTTCCCTCATCCATATTCAAACAGTATCTACGCCCAAAAAAGGTGTAACATTCTTTTGAGAACATCGACTTATCAGGATGGTTTACTTTTCTTTTGTGGGGCGTACGTGCAAAATGTTGTCACAATATTTGTGTTGCACTACGTCCTAAACGTAGCCATTGTTGAGAGAGACCCAAGGGAAGGCTGTGACCTTGTTCAAGACGAGGTGCACGTGTTCAAAAAGAACAGCCTGAGAAGATCGCTGTGTTGTAAGGACCATTATCATTGGGTGGGACTTACGTTTTTATTGTTGAGATGTGATTGGTTGGAGGAATGATGCGTATCAAGAAGCATTCGTTTCATTATGTGTTACTGGGCGTGATGGCGCTCTTTTTGACGTTTTGTAGCAATGGGGACACTGGACCTGTGCCGTTGAGCCCCTGTCAAACCCAAGACGACTGCAAAACAGACGATTACAAGTTGGAGTGTCGGGCAAGTAAGTGCCGTGAGGTAAAAGAAAACCAAAAGCCTGTCGCGGATATCAGCTTTTCCCCAGCAAGCCCAAAAGAGCAACAAAAAGTCTCGCTCTACGGCGCTGGAAGTGTGGACCCAGACTCCGATACGCTTCTTTTTAAGTGGGAGTTCGTGTTTAAACCCAAACAAAGTCAGGCCGTCATCGAAGACGCAGATCAAGAGACTGCCTACTTTATCGCGGATTTCCCCGGAAACTATATCGTCAAACTCGTCGTCACAGACGATCGTGACGATAAGCTCTCCTCCGAGCCCAAAGAGATTGAGATCAAAGTTCGCGCGCTCAACAACACTGCACCTATCGCTGATGCAGGACCAGACCAGACGGTCGGTCCCCAAGCGACCGTACAGCTCGATGGTACCAACTCCAGTGACCCCGAAGGTCACGCTCTCACCTATAACTGGATCATCCAAAGCAACCCTGCCGGTAGTAACGCGACGATCAAAGACAGTGGCGCTGAGAAACCGACGTTCGATGCAGACAAAGAAGGCCGATATGTCGTCTCTCTGACTGTGAAGGACTCCCGCGATGCAACGTCCAGCCCAGACACCATCACCATCATCTCCATGCAAGGACACGACAAACAACCTGTCCTCACAAGCATCGATCCCAAAAAAGCCCTCCTCGGTGAGAAAGTGAAAGTCACCCTCAAAGGGAAGGACTTTGTCGCAGGGGCTGAGCTTCGTTTGGACACCAAGGCCTTCAAAACGGACTATGTCTCCGATGGAGAGCTCACCGCAACTATCGATACAAACGGGATGACCGCAAAACAATATAAGGTGCGTGTCTTCAACCCCAACGGTAAATCGACCACAAGTGCCCACACCTTCGATGTCGAAGGTATCCCTGCACCTGTCTTGACTTCCCTCACACCACCCAAGTCCTACGTGGGTCTCCAGATCAAGGTCAAGGCGATCGGAAACAACTTCTTTGATGGAAACAGTGTCGTTGTTTTTGACGGTATCACCGAACTTAAAACGACAGTTCTCAGCAAAACAGAGATCGAGTTTGAGTTGGATCTGCGCAACGTCGCGCTTGGTGAATACTCCGTCGCCATTCGCAACCAACCTGGTAACTTGACCTCGAAAGAGTTGAAGTTCAACGTTGAAGCACCACCACCCAACCCCGTTCTCAACGTCCTCAACCCACCCCAAGCCAAAGTCGACGAGAAGATCGCGTTTAGTGTACACGGGATCGGTTTTGACCGTGGAGCGGTGATCTACTTCAACGAGCAGCCCCTCAAAACCAAATACATCCGACGTGATGAACTTCAAGTTGATGGTGGTTTGGACCTGAAAGCATTGGGCTTGAAGCCCGGCGTCTACGAAGTCTTTGTCCGTAACCCTGGTAGCCAGGATTCAAACAAAGAGAGCTTCCGTGTTTCTGCACTCGATCCAACTCCAAATTACACACGTGCGCTGCCCTTCAACCTCTACGTCAATGAGGTGATGGAAAACGTCGCAGTATACGGATATGACTTCGTCAAAGGTGCGAAGTTCGTTGTAGATGGGAAAGAAATCACAGAAACACCCGGTCCCTACGGACAGGTTGTATGGAAAAGTGATACCTACATGGAAGTGAAGGTCATCTTGACAGACGTCAGCAAGTGGACTGTCGGTAAGGTGAACACTCAGGTGATCAACCCCAGCGGTAAAAAGTCAGGTATCTACCAAATGACTGTGACATACCGTGTCCCTGCATTGGATAGTCTCTTGCCTTCTGCCTGGACGACAAAGTGCGATACTGACGTCGAAGTCTTTGGTATCAATTTCGTCAAGAAAGCCGAAGTCCACTTCGGTAGCACCGTCTACAGCACCACAAGCACCACCAACAAACTCACCTATGTCAGCGACAAGAAGCTCAAGTTCAACTTGAAAGCCACAAAAATGACTGCGGGTTCGTACAATGTGTTTGTGAAAAATGGTCCCAACGCACAATCGCAACCAGCTACATTCCAAATTGACAACGCGAGCGCGTTAACACCCTTCCCGCGCTATGCCAGCCCCTCTGTGGGACAGGCCGATACCAAGGTCGCGATGGATGTGTATCCTCTGAGCACGCCATCTTCGAGCTATCGCTCCTTTAAGCCTGGTGCGTACATTGAGATTGATGGCAAGAAGATGCCTACGACTTGTGTTCAATCTTCGGACTATTGTTATCGTCTCGAAGTGAACGCCGATCTGTCAGGCTTTAAACCCGGTCTCTACGAGATGTTTGTCGTTAACCCATGTGGCGTGAAGAGTTCTCCCCTCTCCTTCTTTGTGGAGCCTGCACCTAACACAAACATTCTTGGCTTTGTCCCAGGACACGCTGCGCCCGGTGATAAAACCAAAATCAAAGTGACTGGTGAGAACTTCAAACAAGGCGATGTGATTTACATCAACGATAAGATGATTCCCACCACCTTCACCAGCACAAAAGAGCTCGAGACGACCAATCTCGTTGACTTTACAGGTGTGTCTTTTGGCGCGCAAAAAGTTGAGATTAAACGCGGTAGCAACGTGGTCTCCTCTGCGAAGTTCTCCTTGATCCAATCCTTTGTCCCGACCATTAGCGAGGTCAGCAACAATGTCCAACAACGTGGACGTCAGTTGCTCGCGATGAATCTCAAAGGAACCGGATTTGTTATCACCAGTCTCGTTTACATCGATGGTAAGCTCGCAAGCTCGCGTTATGTGAGCGCAACTGAGCTGCAGATCTCGACGTTTGACGCGACAAACATGACTGATGGTGTGTATGACATCCAGGTCAAAAACGGAACGCGTGCGTCCAACTTGATGCCCCTTGTGTTGACCCCCACGCCGAAACCTCGTATTAACTATATCTACGATGCAAGCGCTGTCGCAGGATCTGTCAACACCATCCGTATTCGTTTCTACGGCGAACGCTTTTCAACAAGCCCGAAAGCCACCGTTGTCGTGACGGATCCAGAAGGCAAAGATATCTCTTCTCGCTATAAAATCCAATACTTCTCAAGCTCAACGTACTTCTATGGTGACTTTGATTTGGCTGGATTGGTCGCTGGAAAGTACACATTTGTCGTCAAAAATCCCACCGGTGAGCTGAGTAACCCTGTCTTCTTTAGCCTGACACCTCCGCCACCACCTGTTGCAAACTCCGTGAACCCAGCGTTTGTGTTCCGTGGGGTGAGCAATCAAAATATCCAGGTCATCGGCTCAAACCTTGTCAGTGGCGATCTCATCATCTTCAACGGTGACGAGCTCAATCGTATCCCCGGTACAGCGAAAAGCTCTGGTGTGCTTGAGTTTGTTGCGGATCTCTCCAAGCTGAAGGCCGGACGAGAGTACGATGTTGTTGTGCTTCGTTGTCTTGATAAAGCCTGCACCAAGCAACAACGTACGCCCCCCGTGAAGTTGCAAGTTCAAAACCCAGCTTGTGCGTTGATCAACTGTGCGACGTCAATGTTACCCGCTGGATCGGAAGCTTGTGATACTGCTGATAGTGTATGTCGACCCAAGTGTTCGACCACGGCTGATTGTACAGCGCTCGATTCCAAGGCGACTTGGACTTGTCAAAGCGGACTCTGTAAGTAATTCAATCCCCTCCATTCAATCCCCAAAGCTCCTGCTCCCCCTACAAAAACAAGAGCTCCCCTGATCCAGGGGCAGTTGCACTTGTGTCTTCGCAAAGTGCATCCGAACATACGACACAATCCCTCGTGACAATACGTATGTCGCAAGCGACATCCTTCAATCGCTCGATTGCTCAGGCAATATATGCGGTTGTCATTTGCTTCATTCACTTTGCAACGACCCCTTCGACAAACCTCTCCATCCCCCTGTCACTTCGGCCTTC